>Ga0272442_10000033_pt1 | contig 205734 bp, 160 predicted proteins | sample SSMForm2O_FD_200262 | JGI IMG/M metagenome (GOLD analysis project Ga0272442, IMG submission 200262) | Marine sediment archaeal communities from Little Sippewissett salt marsh, Falmouth, MA, United States - SSM-Form-2O | ecosystem: Environmental > Aquatic > Marine > Wetlands > Sediment ...
CTGGCCCTGGCCAGCAGCTCGCTCTCGTCAGGATTCCCGGGAGCCTCGAAGTGCAGCACCGCGTGCCAGTGATTGCCCATTACGCAGAAGGCGGCCAGCTGGCAGGCGTAGGCCCTCCCGAAGTGCTTCAGGAGCCCGATCAGCTTGCGCCGGCAACCCACCTCCTCCAGCGGATATTCGCCGCTGCGGCCCGCAGCACGCGCATGCACGTGATACCAGCCCTCGCCACACTCCACCTTGAATCTCGCCAACCTCGCCATAAACAACCACCTCCGGCTATTGAACAATGCAACCCCATACGCAGCCAGACGTTCCAACACGCAAGTCTGGCGGCGCAGTCCTTCAAAGTCAAACCGAAAAGGACCAAAAGGTACTGAAAAGGGAGTGTCCCTTTCTGGCTCATTCATGGCTCTCACGAGCTGAATAGGGAGTGTCCCTTGTGAGGGGAAGGGGGGGTATTGGAGGTGGGGCGCTAGAGGCCTACGGCGGTGCCGATGTTCTTGCGGGTGCGGGTGCGCCAGCGCAGGGCTTCGTCGGCGCGCAGGAAGTCTATGGGGTTGAAGTCGTCGGTGAGCACGAAGCTGCCGGCCAGGTCGGGCTTGAAGCTGAGGTTGTCGATGGCCTCGCCGATGGGGTCGGCGGCCCCGAAACCACCCGGGCGCTCGTCCAGCCAAGCACCGTTGAACTCGATCGCGTGATCCGAAGCGAAAACCGTGATGGTCTGGACGTCATCGCCGGGCTCGCCGCGAATCGCGCGCACCTGGGGGAAGACATCGGCGATCGTCCGGTAGGTGCAGGCGAAGGCCCGGCCGGCGGGCGAGCCGATGTAGTTGATCGCCAGTACTCCGCGAGGCTTGAGCACCCTCCTGGCGGCCACAAAGGCCTCGCGACTGGCGAGGTGGAACGGGAAGACGTCTCCGGAGTAGGTGTCAATCACGCAGAAGTCGTAACTCTTGCGGCAGTCCTCCAGGAAGCGCCGGCCGTCGGCGGCGACAGCGTTGCCTCGAAACGAGAAGTGCCGCCGCGCCACCGCGATCATCTCGGGGTCCAGGTCCACCGCGTCGACCTCCATGTCGTAGAGCCTGAGCATCGAGGCGGTCATGCCGCCGGCCAGCCCCACCAGCAGCGCGGAGGTCTTCTCCGGAGCGCGCACCGTGTAGGGCAGCAGCTCCTGGAAGTAGTGCGTCGCCAGGCAATCGCCCTTCTGCAGCCGCTCGAGATTGCGGGGGGTGCCGGTCTGGATGATCCCGCCGACGACCAACAGGTTGTATGCGCCCTTCTCGAGGACCACGATGCGCCCGTGGGCCGAGTCGCGCGCGGCGACCACCTTCACGCGCTCGCCGTCGGGCGCGAGGTACACCTGGCCGACCCGAGCCAGCGGCGCGGGTACGAAGGCCAGCCCCAGCGGCACCAGCAGCGCCGCGGCCCCCCTGGCCCGCAGGCGCGTGATCAGGCCGAGCGCTCCCAGGAGCGCCAGCACCACGGACGCCATGCGGAAGCCCGTGGCGGTGCCGAAGGCGGGGATCAGCCACAGGCCGGTGAGCAGCGTGCCGGCCACGCTGCCGACGGTGGAGATCGCGTAGACCCCCCCTGCGGTGATGCCCACCCGGCGGCGCGACGAGAGCAGGCGTATCGCCGCGGGGCTGAGCATGCCCATCAGTCCCAGCGGCAGGAAGAAGAGCAGCGAGCTCGCCGCGAGCGCTCCGGCCTTGAGGCCCATGAGTCGGTAGCAGCCGGCAAGCAGGAAGCGCAGGTGAGGGCAGAGCGCGACCAGTCCGGCGGCCAGCAGCAGAGCAAGGTAGAACAGCCCCGGCCGCGGCCAGCGATCTGCCAGCCAGCCTCCCAGGAAGTAGCCGCAGGCCAGCGACAGCATGGTCACCGATATCATCGCCGCCCAGACCGTAAGGCTCCCGCCGTAGACCGGCGAGAGCATGCGCGCCCCCAGGAGTTCCACGGCCATGATCACCGCGCCGCCGCCCACCGCGGTTGCCAGCAGGTATAGGGCGCTCAAGCGGTCGAGCGGCCGGGTCTCGGGATCGGCCGCAGGCCGGGGTTCACTCACCCTTCTTCCCCGGGAGCTCCAGCCGCACAAGGCCGGTATAGGTCGAGATCCACATGCGCTTGCCCCCACCGGCTTCGCAGAGGAACTGCGGGAAGAACACCTCCTTCACGTAGTACCGCGGCTTGGCGGTCGCGCCGGTCCGCTCGCAGAGGAAGTTTCCGCGGGTCTTGTCGAGGTGGCCCTTGCGGTCGAAGGGCCTGAAGAACCACCGGGGCGGGTTCTTCACGGGCGGCAGGGCCTCCGCGCCGGCCGGCTTCCAGGTGAGTGCGGCGGCGTCGAACTCCGCGGCTTCGCAGTCGAGGAACTTGAACCCGTTCTCCAGAAAGACCGGCAGCTTTCCCAGCGGCGCGGGCCGCGCGGCCAGGAGGAGCCTGCCGTCCTTTCCCCTGGAGAAGTGCGCCACGCTGCGGTTCTTGAGCGCGCCGAGCACTTCGAACCGGCCCGAAGCGATCTCCAGCCGGCCGATCAGGCCGCGGTCGCTTCCGATGTGAAGATAGCCGCCATCCTCGATTGCGGCGGTCGCCCGCCAGTACCAGCGGTAGGCGGGCTTCAGCACGCGTACCCACTTGCCGGCGGCAGCGTCGAAGAAGCCCACGCTGCCGTCGGTCACGACCCAGTGGGTCCCGTCGCGGTTGAAGAGCCCCAGGACCAGGTCCTGGGCCACGGCCTCCCAGAGTTGGTCCTTGAGCTGCGAACCGATGCGGGTGAGTTCCCCGTGGGAGATGTTGAGCACGGCCGGTTGCTCGCCCTGCAGCCCCAGTTGCCCGGGATCGTGATCGAAGCCGGTCTGCCACTTGCCGTTCTTTCTGCGGGCCAGGCCGTTGACGCAGGGCCAGTACCCGCCGAAGTACTTCCGCGGCACCAGGCGCGTGGCGGCGAAGATGCGCTCCGGTCCCACGCTGAGGCGCTCGACGAACTCCGGGACCAGCGTGTCGCTGCCGCGCTTGCCGTCCTGCCCGCAGATAAGGCGCTTCTCGAGCCCGGAGAGCGCCAGCTTCATGCTGCGCCACTCACCGGTCTTGCGGTCGAAGTTCAGAAGGCGCATGCCGGTGGTCTCGAAGATACTCCGGCGCGTGGTGGTCATGCCCGGGTGCGCGCTCTTGGTGCTGTACTTGCCGTCGAGGGCCACGCACCAGAGCTCGTCTCCGCTGAGGCTCAGGCAGGCGATTCGGTCGGTCCGGCCGCCGGCGACCTCGGCGAAGGCCTGCCACTCGTTGCCGTCCGGATCGAAGCGCGCCAGCCCCCCGCCGCTGGGAGGCGTGTTGCCCTTGCCGGGCGACGGGTGCGCCGCGACCCACAGGGCCTTGCCGGCAGCCAGCAGCTTGACGCAGCGTCCGCGGCAACCGGGGGGCAGGCGGTGCGTGCCGGTCCTGCCCCCGGCGGGGTCGTACTCGTTGAGCCCCTCGGCGTTGAGATACCACAGCCGCCCGCCCGCCACGGTCGGTGACCAGCTGCGGCTGGCGATCGTGGACCACTTCCCGCCGGAGAGCATGTGAATGCTGCCGTAGGAAGAGAGGAACAGCTTCTCGCCGATGCTGGTCGTGTCGGTCATGAAGTGCCCGGTGCGCCGCTCCCAGTGGGGAATCCAGATGCCCTTCCTGACCGCCTTGGCGATGCGCCACGCCGAGGTGAGTTCGGGAAGTTTCTCCGGTTCGGCAGCGCCCTTCCTGAAGCGATAGGTGCCCTTGTCGGTCAGCACCCAGGCCCCGCCGGGGTCGAGGTGCACGCGGGCGTAGGCGGACTTGAGAGCTGGCAGGTCCACGATCCTGCCTTCGGCCACGTCCAGCCGCGCCACGCCGCCGCGGTAGACGATCCAGAGCTTGCCGCCGCCCGAGGCCAGGCCGTAGATCCAGCTGTCCGGCAGGCCCTCCCTGCGTCCGAAGGACCGGACCGGCTTCCTGCTCTTGAGGCTGATCTGCACTAGGCGGCTGTCGTCGGCGACCCACAGATTCTCGCCGTCAAGCGTCCAGGCCGAAAGCCTCTCTCGGTGCGTGTAGTAGCGACCGGTGACCGGCACAGCCCCGTGCGCCTTCCTGGGAGTGGCCGCGTTGATCGTGGCCGGCAGGACCACGCAGGCGTTGCAGCGCATTCGCCGCCAGAGCTCGTGCCCGGCCCGCAGGCGCGGATCGACGTAGTCGATGACCTTGAGGTAGTCCTTGCCGTCCTTCTGAGAGACTGTCCCCCAGACCTCGGCGCTCTCGCGGTGCATGACCTTGACCAGGCTGCGGCCCCGGGCGTCCAGCACGATGCGGTAGACCTTCTTCTCCGGGGTGACGATCCCCGCGGAGGTGGGGTTGATGCGCCCGCCTTTGCCGGCCAGGATTCGCCCGCTGACCCTCACCGCCCCGGGAGGCGACTCGCCGCTGAGGGTCGGCGCGGCGGATAACGCCGCGGCCGAGAAGACCAGGGCCAGCATCGCCGGCAGACAGGTTGCGATCGGTCTCATTGCGAAAACTCCCTCCAATTCGGGCCGTGCGCAATTCTATCCCTGAGAACCGCGACCACAAGCACCGCAGCAGCCCGTGCGCTTGCGGACATTGCCCGCCAAGAATATCATGCGTGCCGGTCTATTTGCGAAGACAGAGGAGCACGGATATGAAGATCTGGCAATCGATCCTGTACCTGCTGGCGGGCGCGGCCGTCGGCGCGGCGGTCACCTTCCTGGTGCTGCGCTTTCCCGGCGGGCGCGGCGAAGGCCGCCGACTGGACCTCTCCTTCCGGGAGGGAGCCGAGTACCGTGTCCGCCGGGTGGTCGACGGCGACACGGTGCTGATAGAACCCGGGATCTACGTCCGCTACGCGGGAGTGAGCGCGCCGGAGACCCGCAAGTTCGTCGAGGTCCAGCGCCCCTTCGGCCGCGAGTCCACCGAGGCCAATCGCGAACTGGTGGAGGGTCGCAGGGTTCGCCTGCGCCTGGCGGAGCGCGGGTTGGGTCCCTACGGGCGCATCCTCGCCAACGTGCTGGTGAGAGACGCGAAGACCGGCGAGTGGAAGGACGTCGGAGAAGAACTCGCGCGGCGCGGCCTGGTGAAGCCGGCCTACCGGTCCGAGGGCGTGCCCAACCGCGACCGGGTGGGCCGGGCCTGCGAGGAGGCCCGCGCCGCGGGTCGGGGCCTGTGGAGCCTCATGAGCCGTCGCCGGAACTGAGAGCTTGACGCCGTCGCAGCACAAGGCTACCTTCTGCCTCGAGGAGGAGCAGGATGGCGCGCGCGAGAAGAGCTTCGAGGGACAGGAGCGGCGGCGGGGGCGGGCAGGCCATAACCGTGATCGTGGTCCTGGCACTGCTGGGCGGCCTGGCCTGGTTCGGGTGGTCGCAGATCCAGAAGTCCAAGCGGCATTCGGAGATCCCCACCGGACTGCGCGTGGACGTGCTCAACATGCAGCGCGCCTACCGCATGAAGGGCGAGGTTCCGGATCCCCTGCCGGATACCTGGCGCCTCAACTTCCAGGTGCCGCCCTTCGTGCGCAGGGCCGGCGAGAGCACGGTCAACCCCCGAGCCTGGATTGACGTTCAACTCGAGAACGGCAGGTTTGCCGCCATGAGCATCGCGGTCTGGCGCGAGGCGGAGCTCACCGCCCCGTTCGAGATCATCTGCGAGGAGAGCTTCGCGGGGAACGCAGAGGGCAAGCAGTTGCGCGAGCTGATCAACCAGCTGGCGGGCAAGCCCGACAAGTCGACGATAGAGGGGCAGACCGCGAACTTCCGGCTTTTCGCCTGGAAGCACCGCCGGCACAAGGGTCTCAAGCGCTCGGTGGTGGCGGTGGCCCGCAGGAAATCGGCCGAGGGCATGCGCATGCTCCAGAAGGCCAGGGCCGACTGGACGCTGGGAATCGCCGCCGGCAGCGCCGCACCAACGGCCCCCAAGACCAGGTTCGACGTGGTCCTGGTTTCCTTCGCCAGGAAGGACCGCGACAGGGTTCTGGCCGCGGTGTGCGAACTCACCGGCCTGGGGCCGGCCGAGGGCGGTACGCTGATTGACAGTGCCCCCAAGGCGATCAAGTCCAGCGCCGGCAGGGAAGAGGCCGAGGCCTGGAAGAGGAAGATCGAGTCGGCGGGGGCCAGGGTCGAGGTCAAGTAGCCCGGGTCCTTCAATCACCCGGCACGGGCGTGCCGGGCCGCGAGGTACCCTCTCCGGCGGAGGTCAGGGCTTGCCGGTCGCGGGCTTCTCCTCGAGCAGGTCGTGCAGCGCGCGCAGGACCTCGCGCTGGACCCGCGGGGAGTTGATCACCACCAGCCTGTCGGTGTACCGGTAGTAGGCGCAGAGCGTCGAAGGGTCGCGCCAGGAGCCGGGCCGGACCCTCTTGCGAATCGCGTGCACCGCTGCGCCGGCGAGCACCCCCCTGGCCTTGAGCTCGAATAGCGGGTAGGCCCGGACCCGGGCGGTCTTCCAGAGGTGCGCCCGGGACGGGCTCCCGGGCTCGCCGCGGTGGAACCAGATCCCGCCGCCGGCCACCCACTCCCAGCCCTCGAACCCCCCCTTGCGCGCGAGCTCGTCGAGCACCTCGCGTGCGGGGCGATTCGCGCCGCGGCAGGAGATGCGTGGCGGGGCTGCGCGGCTGCCGGAGACGTTCTCCTGCCAGGCCAGGGGCACCCCCAGGAGGTGCCCCAGTTCCAGCGCCGCCGCCGGGAAGTCGCGATTGGCCAGAGTAATGCCGAGGCTGCGCTTGAGCGTGGCCCGCTCCAGCTTTTCGTCCGAGTCCAGGGCCGGGCGTCGCAGCAGGCCGGCCCGTTCCGAGCCGATCGCCGCCAGCAGCGATCTTACCCGCGCGTGCATCGAGGCCGGTCCGGTCACCTGCAGCCCGTCACGGCGGCGGTCGTAGACGACGCTCGATCCGCGACAGGCGAAAAGCGCACCTCGACAGGCCTCGCGCACCAGCTCGTGGAGCTTCCCGCCCCGTCCCGGCGGCGCTATCAGCGCCGTGGGGTAGAAGTGCGCGGTGCTGCGCTCGGCCCGAAGCCACCCCAGGCCGCGGGTCAGGAAGGCCGCATCGGTGCGGTCGCGCACGTAGGCTGCCCCCAGCAGCCGTGCGGACATCTCCAGAGCCACGCGGGGAGTTACCTTGCGGGCCATGAAGGTTACCGGGATTCCCTTGAGGCCCTCGGGGCGCATCCACTCGGGGGCGACGCGCAGGGTCATGCCGGTCCTGGCGCCGAAGATGCGGACGAGTTCTTCCGCGTTGGAGGCCAGCAGCGCGAATGTGGCGGTGCGCGGCCCGGTTTTCGAACCGGTCTGATCCTCGCCGGCAGGGACGCCGGTCGCCGCGCCCCTGGCTTTCACGGTTATCGTGACCGGCGAGGGTTCGCTCCTGCGACCAGCGCAGGAGGTAACCAGTTCGAAGACGTAGGTTCCGCTGGCGGCCAGGCGCACCTCGCTGCGCGCAAGATCCGGCCGGGCGATCTTCACCGCGGGACCCGAGTCCTGGCGCCAGAGATAGGACAATTCCGCCTTGGGCCGGTCGGTGCCGCTGGCGGTGCCGTCCAGGATCACCAGCGCCCCGGGCGCTGCCACCAGAGTGGTGCCGGCCTCCGCCCCGGAGCGCGCAACCGCCACGGCGAAGGGGTAGGGCTTCTGATCGGCGGGCAGCTCGCCGCCCGGTCGACGGCAGGATAAAGCCAGTGCCGGGAGCAGGAGCAACGCCGTAATGCGGACAAGCCTGAGCATCAGTACTGTAGACGCCTCGAGACGGCCGGGAGTCACGCGGCAGTCACTTTTTCGTGGGGCACCCGCAGGGCACGGTCCGGCAGCGCGGGCAGCCCTCGGCGTACTTCTCCATGGCCTTCTCGAGGTCCACGCCGGTCAGGTTCGCGAGGCTGGCCAGCCAGGCGAGGCAGTCGGCAAACTCCTCGGCCTGGGCCGGCGAGGCGGGTGCTTCCTCCCGCAGGGCGGTAGCCAGTTCGCCGACCTCCTCCACGAACCACCCGAAGGTGCCCATCAGGCCGCGCGCCGCGTCGCGTTCCTGGAAGGTGTCGGCGATCCGCTTCTGGAATTCGCGAAGGCTCATGGTCGGTTTACCGGTTTCCTGCTCTGCAGGCCGCTTTTCAACGGCCTGCTAGACCTCCTCCTCGTCGGCGGCGGTCAGCTGCTGCTCGATGCCCTGCAGCAGGCGGCCGCGGATGTCCATCAGCACGGTCTTGACCTGCTCGGGACTGAGAATGCCCTCGCCCACCAGGATCTCGCCGATCAGGCGCGGTTGCCTGCCGGCCAGCACTTCGCGCTTCTGGGTGTTGAGCGCGCGGAGCACGTCCTCGACCCTGGCCAGCCCCCTGGTGATGGCCACCTCCCCGAAGAGGCGCGCTCCATCAGAGGCCTTCTCGGGTATCGCGGAACTGCCCAGCGGGCGCTCGGAACCCGGTTCCAGGTGGCGGGCGGTGAAACTGGCCTGGTGGATGCTCATGATGATATCGGCCAGTCCGGAAAGCGCCGTGCGACGCAGATCCTCCTCGTGGCTGCTGCCAAGTTCCAGCAGGCTCTCCACGATGACGCGCGCTCCGGCCACGAGTCCGGCCTGGGCCTCGGTTCTCTGCGTGCTCCCCGGCTCGCCCTCGGCCAGCTGGCGTACCAGTCTGCTTATGGACTCTTCCATCTCGGAATTCCTCCCCCCGCTTGCGGAGATTGTAGCCGCGCTGCCCGGCAGCCGCAAGGTGCAGGTGGCGGGCGGGTGCGGAACGGCGGTTGAGCTTGAATGTGAGCCCGCCGGCCGTATTATTCTCAGTCAAGGGGGGGGGTAACATGACCGAGCACAGCTGCAGGGTAACCGGCAACAGGCTGATCATCACCGGCGACTTCTCCGCGGACGCCGACACGGGTTTCGACGAGGCTTGCCAGAAGCTGTTGTCCGCCGGGGAATCCGAGTTGATCGTGGATCTGTCCGCCGCAACGCGGGTCTGCAGCACCTACGTGGGGCTGCTCGCCGAACTGTGCCTCAACGCCGGGAACGGTGGCAAGACCCTGACCATCCGCTGCGGCCGGAAGATAAACCGGGTGCTGACCGAGGCCGGGCTGGACCACGCCGCCAAGCTCCAGGAAACCGGCTGAGCCCCGCGACGAGGTCGCCGGTATTGCTGTCCAGTCGCGCGGTTGTGATGCTACCCTGTCAATGATGCGAGCACTGTTTCCCGCGACCCGTTCCGGCTGCCTGCTGCTGACCTGCCTGCTCGCGACGGCGGCGGGCCTCGCCACGGGCGGCGAAGCCAACGGGGTCAGGCCCCGGCCCGGCGAACCCGGGCCTGAAGTGGCCCGCCTTTTCAAGAAACTGAAGCTTGCTGCCGTTCCCCCCGGAACCCGGCTGACGCTGCGTTACCCCACCGTGATGCGTCGCCGGCTGCGCTACGACGGCACGGTACGCGAGATGGAACTGGCCCGTTCCGGCAGCCAGCTGGTGGCGGTTTCGAGCAAGACCTATTCCCTGCGGCGCGTCGAACTGGTCCAACCCCTGGGCTCCGGCCTGGCCCAGGTCTGGTCCTACTCCGAAAGCAGCCTGGCCGCGGCGCGACAGGCGGGCCGCGATGACCTGGATCTCTTCCAGGCCCGGCCTTCCGGAGGACGGCGCATTTCCGCAATCATGCGGCGTCTGGGCGGGCGCGGACTGGAACCGGCCGGCGGCGACTTCGGCCTGCAGCGCCGGCTCTCCCCCGTGGCCGAGATGCCTCGCCTTCCCGGTGGAGAGCTGGTTGCCGGCGGGGAAATAGGACGAACCTACGGCGAGTACCTCGCCACCTGGAAGTTGGAATCGGCAGCGCGCCTGCAGGGGCGCAAGTGCTGGGTGCTCAGCCGCGAGGTCGGACTGAAGCGCGGCAGCGCACCGGGCGCCGCACCGGTCACCGCGCGCTCCGAGTACGTCGTGTCCGCGGACGAACTGACCGTGCTGGGCGTGACCTCGCGCTGGACCGCGCTGAAGGCCGGCGGCGGCCTGGTACGCGAGCGCGCCCTGGAGCTGCGGCTTGCCGGGGAGTCCTCTCCGCGCCCGGAAGAGTTGTCCGCGGAGAGCACCAGAATCGAGAGGAGCCGGGAGCTCCTGCGCGCGATTTCCTCGCGGAACGTGAACCGCGCCAGGCGCCTGCTGGCGGGGGCCCGCGAGGCACGCTGCTCCCGGGTAGTGATCGAGCTGACGGCGCGCTTCCTGGCCTCGGAGCAGGCCCTGGGCCGTGCAGCAGGCGGCGCCCGGCGCATTGAGCTGGTTCCCGAGGACACGTTCGCTTTCGTACGCGCGCCCCGCAAGCTCGATCCCCAAGCCGAGTTGCGCCCGGTGGTCTTCCTGCACGGAGCCGCCGCGCGGGCCGAGACCTACTTCAAGGACTGGAGCCGGCGCGCCGGGGACAAGCCGCTGCTGCTGATCTTCCCGCAGTCGCGCGACTGGACCTGGAACGCGCAGTCCGACGGTGCGGTAATCGGCAGCCTGCTTGACGCCCTGGGGCGGACCTACAGGCTGGAACGCAAGCGCCTGGTCTTCGCCGGTCACGCTTCCGGAGGCGAGCTGGCCATGATCCTGGCCTACGGCGCGGAGTTCCCCGGTTACGAAACGCGCGGAGTGATCGGCGCCGGCGCCCTGCTGTCCGAGGGGATCCGGCGCCGCGCCTACGAAGACAAGCCCACCCGGCTGCTGGCACGCCTGCGCTCGGTGGACGCTCACCTCTTCTCGGGGTTGAAGGACCGCAAGGTGCGTCCCGAAAAGGTTCGCAACCTGGCCAACTGGTTGACCAGCTACAATCCCAAGGGCGTCAGCCTCACGCTGACGCGCGATGTGGCCCTGCGCTACACGACCGAGTGGACCCCGCTGATGATCGACTGGATACTGGCTCTGCCCGCCCGACCGGCGCCCAAGAGCCCGGCGCGGCGATAGCGCTGCGCAGAAGAGCTCCCGCAACGTGCCAAGGGACACCTGCGGCGCCGCAGTTCCGGGCCTTCGCACGCTTGAGTCCCGAGCGCTTCGCGGTTAGCATTCGGGCATCATGTCGTCGCTGCTGGGACACATACTCGGTGCCGAGGCGGTACTGGGCTTCGCTGCGCCGCTGGCCCCGGAGGCAGCACGCTCGCGCCGGGCCATCTGGATGGCCGGGGTTCTGAGCCTCATCCCGGACCTCGACGTGGGTCTCTACATACTCGCCGGCAAGCCGGGGTGGCTGGAGCCCCACGCGGGCCTTTCGCATTCACTGCTCTTCGCCCTGTGCCTGGGGCTGGCGGGCATGCTCTTCCTGCTCAAGAACAGGAACGAGGGTGCGGTGGACCGCAACCTGTACGTGCGTGCCACGCTGGTCATGTTCGCAGTAGTCTTCAGCCACCTGCTGCTGGACTTCCTCGCATCATCGAACCTGATCAAGGGCCTGCCGCTCCTGTGGCCGTTCAGCGACGAGCTGTTCAGGTCACCGGTGCAGCTGCTGCCCGACGCCTACTACTCGAAGGCCGGATTCGGGCAACTGTTCCACCAGATGTTTCTGAACTGGAGGAGCTGGGTGGGCATGATCATCGAGTGCGTGATACTGGTGCCCCTGCTGGTCATGGCCTGGAAGCGCGTGCTGCAGCGCTCGGTCTTCTGGACGCTCGCAGCGGTCAGCGCCGCGGGAATGGCGTTGAGCTTCCTGCTCTACGGACCGGCCGGGGCGCTCTGAAACGGAAGGAGTGAAATAGCGCGTGGAACTCGAAGAGATCAAAGCCGAACTGCAACCCATCGTCGCCGACTGCGTGCTGCACGGCGAGTTCACGCTGAGCAGCGGCAGGAAGAGCGACTTCTACTTCGACGGCCGCAAGGTGACGCTGGACGCCCGCGGCCTCTACCTGGTGGCCGAGGCGGTCCTGGCCATGCTGGAGGGCAAGGGCATCGCCGCCGCCGGGAGCATCCCGGTGGGCGCCGATCCCATGACCGGCGCGACAGTGGGCCTGGCCGGCCAGCGCGGCCTTGCGCTCTCCGGGTTCCTGGTCCGCAAGGAGCCCAAGAAGCACGGCACCGGCAAGCAGGTCGAGGGACCCCGGCCCCCGGCCGGCAGCAAGGTGGTCCTGCTCGAGGACACCATCACCACCGGCGGGTCGGTGCTGCGCGGCATCGAGGCCGTGCGCCGCGAGTGGGAGGTCGAAGTCGTGGCGGTGATCGTGCTCGTCGACCGCCTCGAGGGCGGCCGCGAGGCCATCGAGGAGACCGGCGTGGAGCTCTGGCCGATCTTTACCCGCAGGGACTTCGACTGACTTCTTGCCTCCGGGGCATGCGCGTGCCATACTCTCCCCGGGGAAGAATCCGACATGTTCGGGGTTGAGCGCCGGAGAGATTATCGAGTGGGCATGGACGTGCCCGTGGCCATCGGTATTGCCGGAACCGAAGCCCGGGGCGGCGGGCTCCTCGGCGCGCGACTGGTGGACCTCAGTTCCCGCGGCGCGCTGCTGAGGCTCGACGGCCTGCCCCGCTGGCGCTTCAGCGAAGTGCTGGGCCGCAATGCGAAGATGCGGGTGGATCTCGACCTCCGTCGTTACGGTCCGCTGTCGCTGGTCGCCGGCCTTGAGCGCATCAGCGCCCGGCAGGACTCCTGCGAAGTGGCGGTGCGCTTCGTCAAACTCCAGGCCGAGGAGCGCAACAAGTTGCAGCGCTTCCTCGGCGACTACCTCGCCCGGGAAGCCGACGATGACGCGTGCCGGCGATACAGGAGCCACTCGCGGCGCGTCGTCAGGCAGCGCGTGGTGGTCGCCTGTCTGGTCGCCGCCGCGGGCATCGCCCTCACGTTCGTGTGTATCAGCCTGGTGGAGTCTCTGCCAGAGTGGTTCTCCAAGGGCAGGAACGCGCTCTACGAGGAGGCCCGCCAGGTCCGGCGCGATGCCATCGAGGACCAGTTGCGCAGCATGCGCGAGTCGGGCCAGGACCCCGCCAAGGTCTACGAGAGCTTCACTCCCGAGGAGCGCGAGCGAATCAAGGGCATGCTTACCGAAGAAGAGCGCCGGGCCATCAGGCGCGTCTTGAACGACCCCACGCGCCCCTGAATGATATCCGGACAATAGACCGGGCGGACCCGGAGATCCGGGCCCGCCCGAGTTGTCTTGCTGTGTTGATCCTGAGGAGGATCTAGCAGTACAGGGCTATCTTCTCCCTACAGACTAGTCGTCATCCTCATCATCCTCATCGTCCTCATCGTCGTCGTCATCGTCGTCACCGTCTTTACCTTCACCGTTATCCTGATCGGCTTTGTCCTTGGTCGACGGCTCGTAGTCCTCGAGGTCCTCGCGCGTGTGGCAGAAGTGCGCCGCGGAGATGATCCTGCGCTTCATCTTGTAGGCCGGGATGCTCCAGTAGAGCTTGGCCGGGTCGCGGTCCTGCTTCTTGAGGCTCTCGCCCTGGAAGTACTCGACCACGATGCGGTGCAGGCCCGGGGTCAGCTTCACGGTGGCCTTGCGGTGCGAGCCCTCTTCGGTCTCGGCGCAGGCGCGCCAGTCGTCGATGATCTTCACACCGTCGATCAGGACGCGGGCGCCGTCGTCGGCCCAGAACTCGAAGTTGACGTCAACGGGATCGGCATTGGGAGGATCCTTGAGGCCCTTCCTGCCCAAACCCGGCTGGACCTTGACGTAGCCCACCCATCGCACGCTGAACCAGCCGCGGCGGATGAAGAGGTGGTTGATCAACGGTTCGCGGCGCGAGAACTTGTACTCCTTGAAGGTGTACTCGGCCGGGTCTACAGTGGGTTTCTGTCCCGCCTTCCAGTTGCCGTCCCAGTCGGTGGGGTCCTTGAAGTAGTGCGCGACAAGGCCGGCCTTGTACTCCTTCTTGTTCTTGGGGGATTCCTTCTCGTCTCCGCCGTTCTCGGGATTGCCCGTGCCCTTGAGCGGCTTGTCTTCGGCGGCGAAGACCACGCCTCCCAGGAAACCCAGCAGCGCCAGTGAAAGCAGGAACCTACGCATCTTCTAACCCTCCTCAGGGAAAGGATCCACGAGCAGCTCGTCGGCTTCGTCCGACTTGCCGCGAATCACCTGCACGCCGTCCCTCAGCGTGCGCCATTTCAGGGGGAACGGGTCGACAACCAGTTCGACCGCGCCGTCCGCGTCAGTGCGGACCTCGACTCCGGGGGCATCGCTGATCGCCAGCTTGGTCTCGGTGCTGGTCGCGACCTCCGGCTTCTCCGTCTCGGAGCGGCTGAGGCTCAGCGGGACGGCCACGACCGCAACAGCGGCGGCGGCGGCCAGGCCCAGTCGCAGCGTGCTGCCCAGCGTCATGCGCTGAGCGGGCACCGCGGTGTTCGCCTCGGACCACTCGGAGAGCAGGCTCATGGCCGCACGACGCTGGCTCAACTCGCGGGCGAGTTCCGGGCTTTCGGCCAGGCGGCTTTCGAACTCCAGCCGCTCGGAGTCGGACAGCTCACCGTCGATGTAGCGGTCCAGCATGAATTGCCGTTCTTCCTGTGCCATGGTTCTTCTCCCTTACTCCATCCAGGGGCGCATCAGCCTGGTGAAGCGCGTCCGCGCGCGGTGGATGAGGTTGTTCACATCGCTCACCGAGGTGTCGAGCGCCTCGGCGATCTGGGCGTAACTTTGCCCGCCGATCTCGCGCAGCAGCAGCGCGGCACGCTCCCGCTGGGGCAAGCCGGCCACCGCCTGGCCCACGGCCGCGCGCCGTTCGCGCCGGACCAGCTCCTGATCGGGCACGCTCATGGTCCGCTCGGCCCGGATGGCGGCCATCTCGCCGGCCTCCTCGAGAGCGGCCGCGCCGGTCTTGCGGCGCCGGATCTCGTCGAGGCAGGCGTTGGTCAACACGCGGAAGGCGTAGCGGCGAAGGTCCGCGGGACGGGGCTTGTAGCGACCGCGGGCAGCGTGCACCCGGAGCATGGCCTCCTGGACCAGTTCTTCTGCGCGGGCGCGATCACCGGTGAGCATACCCGCGGCATACTGCAATGCCTGTGGGCGGAAGCCCTCGATGCAGCGCGAGAACGCCGAATCGTCCAGCGTCCGGCTATCTTCCGCCACGAGGTATGCTCCGACCTGAGGCATTTCCCCCTCCTAAACTGGTCAACGTACCGCCAGGGGGAGGCTTTAGGCAAATCTCCACGTGCGACAAGACAATTCCGCCAGCTGCCGATCTCAACGGCCCGGACCTCGAGATGATGTTGTAAGCAGCGTAAACAAGCGGGTTACTACTTGGCCTTGCCGGGGCCTTCGACCGGTGTTTCCACGCGGTTCCACTTCCCGTCGGCACCGCGCCGGGCCTTGAGGGCCGACTCCGGCAGCGCCAGCGTCGTGACCTGCCAGGCGTCCCCCTTCTTCTCGGCGACGAAGGCGAACCTTTGCGTCTTGCGCTTCCTGCGCGTCTCGACCCTGCCGGTGGCGCGCCCGCCATCGAGCTTCAGTTCGATGGCGAGGATGTCTTCTTTTCGGAGGGCGGAAAGGCCTGCCAGGGCGGGCTGGCTCCGGCTGGCCTCCAGCGCGGCCTGGGGGAGCAGGTCACGCAGCTTCCTGCGCAGCAGCTGTCTTGGCGTGAGAAGTGTTGCCCTGGGCTTGGGCTTCGGTTTGGGCTTGGGCTTCGGTCTGGGCTTGGGCTCGGGCTCGGGGGTCTTCTCCGGTTTCGGCCCGGGCTTGGTCTCTGGCTTCGGTTCCGGTTTCGGTTCTTCTTTGGGATCGGGTTTCGGTTCGGGTTTCTTCTTGGGCGCCTTTCTCTTCCCGTCGGGCTCTTCCCTGTCCGGCACCTCAGTGATTCCGGGGCCTTTCGAGATGGTACCGTAGAAGCTGTTGCCTGCGCCCAAGGCCAGGAGCCCGCCCACCACAATGGCGATGCCGCCGCAAATCTGCTTGACGGTTTCGCCGCCCTTTATCGCCTCCATGAGCCCCAGAAAGACCGCCGGAAATCCGAAGAGCGCAGCCACGCCCAGGCAGCCGATTGCCACGTAGCCGGGAGGCTTTCCCTCGACTGCCAGGCCGAACTTGTACAAGAGGTAGAGCGCCACGCCGATCAGCGCCGCGAAGATACCCTGTCCCAGCGAGGAGGGGCCGATGCTGAAACCGCTGCCACCCGGTCGGGTGGAACCGGAACCGACCGGCAGATCGGGCAGATCGGGCATATCAGGGAGGTCCGGCGCCAGGCCGCGACCACGGTAGCCCATGGCCTTCTCGGCCAGCTTTTCGGACCGCGAAACCGGGCGGCCGGTGCGCTTCGGCCTGGCAGCTTCCGGCTTCTCGGGGGCGGCCGGTGCGGACCGCTTCTGCTTGAGCTTGGCTGTGAGCTTCCGGTAGCAGGGGGGGCAGCAGTTCGCGCCCTTCACCTCCCGCACGGCCTCTGCCGAGACTCGTTTGCCGCAGACCCTGCACTTGACCAGACCAGCCATTGCTCGATTTCCTTTGCCGCACATATCTTGCACCTGACGGCGTTCGAAGTCAACCGGCGGAGCCAAGAGCCAGTGCAGCCGGGTGGCGTGACCTCTACGGGTCGGCCGGCCGCCCTTCCCGCAGGGGAATCTCCCGGATCAGGCGGCCGGCGCGATCGGCGACCTCGGGGTCAGTACTCCGCAGGGCCCTGCGCAGGACGGGCAGAGCGCGCCGGCCCATCTTCAGGAGCGCCTTTTCGGCGGCTTCCCGCTTGCGGAAGTCATCGTGTCCCAGCAGGTCTACGAGTCGCCCGGCACGATCGGAGTGTTCCTGCCGCCGGCGCAGCCTCTCGACCTCGCGCCTGGCGGAGACCGCACTCTCGCGACGTCGTTCCAGGCGGATTGCGCGTGCCGAGCGCGGCTCCCGAGTGCGGTTCCCGGCGGTCCGGTGGTAGAGCTGGGTGCCCAGGCCGTAGAAGCCGCTCCAGAAGTCGCCGCCGGCTTCATCTTCGAGGAATCCGGGCTGCCGGATCTTCTCGTAGCTCTCGGGGTCCAGCCGGCGCCAGCCCAGCAGCGTGCCCTCGCTGGCGCGCAGGCCGGGCGCGAAGTCCCGGAACTCGGCCTTGACCACCAGTTCCACGCCGCGTTCGTCGGCCCAGCGCGCCCGGCGGTACCCCTTGAAGGCGTACCAGCAGGGCGCCGCTCCGACAACCAGGCTCAGGAGCATGAGGACCGCGACGATCCTGAACACCCGTTCGCCGCGACGGGAAACAGCGCTGGCAGCTTCCCGGGGAGAAGCGGCGAGCGTTTCCGGGTCCGCCGGGCGATCCGTCAACAACCCGCTCCGCCGGCCACCGGTTACCTCAGTTCCCGGGACTCGGGCATGGGATCGGAGGGCCTCGGGTTCAACGGTAACAGCCGGTAGTCTGGGTGGAACTGCTGCATGAAGTAGAGCGAGTAGCTCTTGCCAAACACCAGGAACGGCAGCATGAGCACCGTGCCGATGTACGGAAGAACCGCGATACAACAGAGCAGGCAGGCGATTGTTCCCGCCAGGAGCCCCACCACGAACCCCAGAACGATCTTGAACAGGAAGTACAGGATCAGCGTGGAGCTGTGACCGGCGAACACTGCCCTGAACTCGCGCCATGCCTCGGTGCATCTGCAGCGCCTCACGTACATGATCGGCAGGACGAAGTCCTCGAGGATGAACGACACGACCGTGACAGTCACCAGCCAGAGGATAAAGGCCACGACCGCGAAGACGATGCCCACGATCGCGACTGCCTCGAGACTGCCGTTTCGGACCCCGGGCACGATCATCAGCGCCGAGGCGCCGCCGAGCAACAGGAGGGTCAGAGCAGAAGCCATCCAGAAGAACACCCGGAAGAAGAACAACGAGTTGCCCTGCTCGCGGTACTCGCGCCATGGCTGCTTCACTTCCGCGCGGTTGTGAACGATGTTGTCGACGAACATGAACCGGCCCCGGCTGGAAAGCCAGGTGACCAGCAGCGCCAGGGCGATCCCCAGCAATACCAGGGTCACCACGATGGCGATCACCAGGTCCGCATTGTTCCGCATCCAGGCCTCGACATCGCCGAAGGGGTTGCCGCTGCCGCGGCCCGAGGGGATGTTGAGGTTGAAGTTGAAGCCCTTCTGGCCCAGGGTCGCCAGCCAGGCGCAGAAACCCAACGCCAGCCACTTCACGATGTCGAAGGGCTTGAAGAGCACCAGCCTGGTCCAGATCATCGCCGGGGTTATCCAGTTGACGATGGTCACCCCGGCGGGCGGGTCGGGAACCCGCGCTCCGTCGGCACGTCCGAAGTCGTGACCGGGTCCGCGATCGTAGCCGCGGTTCTCGATGTGATCGCTATCCACGGCGGAATCCTAGCAGGCCGTTGAAGAAGGCGCCATTGGCACCGAGCCTGAGAAAGGAGACAGGAGAGAGTAGACCGCCCTTCGACACGAACTCAGGGCCTCTGTATGGAAGAGCCTTGAGTGCAGTCGAAAGGCAGGAGAGGCAAGTGCCGGCCTCTCGGGGTCCATGTCCGGCAATGTGAAAGATTCCACGGCTCTCCTTTCTGCTTTCACCTTTCTCCTGCGCTGCAGGCCGTTCTTCAACGGCCTGCCAGGAGAAGCGCCCTGCCCCAGCCCATGACTTGCTCCTTTCGGCCCGGTTTCGGGCCCTGCAGGGAGCAAGGGTAATCTCCGGGCCGGAGGGGCGCAACCGGAATCCCGGCGGCAGCGACGCCCGGCGATTAGACTCTGGCGCAGAACGCGGCCGCGGTTATAATCCGCGAACAGAGGCACGCTGAATGGCAAAGAAGCCCAGAGCGTCGAGTTCGGTCCGGTTGCGGCGGGCGCCGCTGAAGACCGCCGCGCAGCTGACCAGGCTCAAGCTGCAGTTCGGCCTGATGAGCGCCGAGAAGGCCGTCGAGTGGGCCCGGTCCCGCAGCGCGGGGCTGGACGACCCGCCCTACTTCCTGCACGAGATGACTTCGCTTCAGACCCCCTCCGCCCGGGAACTCATCGGCGTGCTCGACGGCGCCGTTGCCGGAAGCGACGACCTGCCCGCGCTGCGCATGCTGCTGGGCGGGCTGCACGGCCCGCTGAAACGCAATCCCAGGACGCTGGCCAGGCTGGCCAACGCCCTCGCACTGATCTGCGACGATTACGGGCCGAAGCTTCCCGAAGACCTCAAGCACATGGACCACTTCAGCGACCGCCTGGAGCGCGAGGGAGCCACCGCGGCAGATGCGGTTCGCAGCGAGATGCTCTCGTTCCTGGAGCCATTCCGCGCGCAGCTCTGAAGGGCATGGCGCCGGGCTCAAGGCGCAATGCGCGAGGTTCAAACTGCGAGATTCGGGTCGCGTGGCGGGAACCCCGGCAAAAAGAAGCCGGCCGGGTGTTCCCCGGCCGGCATCGGTTTTCGCGTAATGCCCTGAGGCCTGCGCTTCCTGCCTACTTCTTCCCGCGCTTGAGCTTGCGCATCACCTGCTTGCGCTTGGCCAGGATCTCGAAGCGGATGCCGCGGACCTTGGCGGCGTCGTGGCTCCAGCGCTGGTCGAAGCCGCCGGCCTTGATCGAGCGGATCTCCGGGCTGAACAGGCTGGTGGGCAGCTCGCGCTTGACGATTTCGATGTTGCCCTTGTAGAGCTTGACCTTGTACTTGCCGTTGACCACCTTCTGGGTCGAGGCCACGAAGGCGTCCAGCGCGTCCTTCAGCGGGTGGTACCACTCGCCGCCGTAGACCATTTGCGCCCACTTGGCGTCGACGCCCTTCTTGAACTGGATCTCCTGGCTGGTGATGCAGGCCTGCTCCAGGTCGCTGTGCAGCTTGAGGATCACGTGGGCCGCCGGTGCCTCGTAGATCTCGCGGCTCTTCAGGCCCATGATGCCGTCCTCGAACATGTCGATGCGGCCGATGCCGTTGCGCCCGGCAATGAAGTTGAGCTTCTCGACCAGCTTGTCGAGCGCCAGCTCCTTGCCGTTGAGCCTGACCGGCAGTCCCTCGACGAACTCGATGTCTACGTACTCGGGGCGCTTGCGCGCCTTCTCGGGCGGGACCAGCCAGATCCAGATCTTCGCGGGCAGTTCCTGGTTGAGGTCCACCGCGCCGCTGGCGATCGAGCGGCACCACATGGTCTTGTCGTCGCCCCCCGAGATCATTTCGTCGACGGGCACGCCCCAGGCCTTGCAGATGGCCTCTTCCTCGGCGCGGCCGAGATCGAAGTCGCGCACCGGGCAGAGCACGGTCAGCTCCGGCGCGAAGGTCATGAACGTGTTGTGCATTCGGTACTGGTCGTTGCCCTTGCCGGTGGAGCCCTCCATGACCGCGTCACAGCCGCGCTTGCGGGCCTCCTGGGCCACGATGCGCGCGATCAGCTGGCGGGTCATGGATGTCGAGCAGGGGTATCCGTTGTAGTTGCTGTTGGCGCGGATGGCCTTGCCCAGCCACTGCTCGGTGAACTCCTTGCGGGCATCGAGCCACACCGGCTTGATCTTCAAAATCTTGGCGTTGTCCTTGGCCTTGTCCTGGTCTTCCTTGCCCTGGCCAACGTCCACGTTGATGGGGATGATGTTCTTGTCGGCAACGTTGAACTTTCGTCGCAGCAGTTCGACAGCGAGGGTGCTGTCCAGCCCTCCGGAGTAGGCCAGCGCCACCCGCTTGACGGCGGGAATTGGCGTTTCCATGATCTTCTTCTCTACTGCCTTGACGTTGATCCTTGCCATGCCTTTCTTCCTCTCACAACGGGGACTTCTGAACGCCCGGCCGCACCCCCCAGGTGCCGACCGGCAGCGGCGCATTCTATGGACGGGGATTGCCAAGTCAACCCAAGGGGGCTGTGCCCCCCGGGGCCGCGGCGGTCACTTCCGTTCGTGCCTCTTCGACAGCCGACGGATTTCTGCGGCGGCGGCCCTGTTCTTGTCCTCTTCGCTGGCGTCGAGGGCCCCGGCAGCCAGCTCCAGAATCGCCGGGTCGGGTTTGGCTGGATTGAGCAGGTAGGCGGCCTTCAGGTAGCTGGCAGCCGCGTCTTCGTAGCGGTTGAGCTTCCCGAGTGCCTCGCCCAGTCCCCGGTGGGCCTCGAGTTCCTTCTTCCGGCCGTCTTCCGTGAGGCGCTGGGCGCGAGCTGCTTCCGCTGCCTGGCGATACTGGCGTACCGCGTCCTGGAACCTGCCGAGCTTCAGAAACGCCTCGGCGCGCACCAGTCCGGCCCGAGCCGCGAGCAGGCTGCCGGCCGGGGCCAGATCCAGAGCTCTTCGCGCGTAGTCCCGGGCGCGACTGGCGTTGGCCGCCTCGAGTTCGCATTCGGCGGCGCCCACCAGTGCGGGTGCCTGGAATTCGCCGGGAAGCCTGGACGAGAGGACGTAGTAGTCCAACGCTTCGTGCTTCTGCTTCGCCCTGGCGTAGGCTGCGGCGGTCCTGAAACGTATCTCGGCCAGCAGGGACCTGGGACACCTCTCGGCCAGCCCGGCCAGCACTCGCGCGGCTTCCGGGTGTCTGCCGGCTTTGAGCATCTGCGCGGCACGACGGATCTGCGCCCGGGCGGCCTTGACCGGATCGGCAGCCTTGCCGGCCAGACGGGCGTAGGCCCGCGAAGCCGCTTCGGCCTCGTCGGCGGCGGCCAGGCAGTCGGCGCGCAGCTTGATGGCGCGGCGCAGCAGACCGGCTTCGGGTTCAGGTTTCGCGGTCAGCAGCCTGTCGCGGATGTGGCGCGCCGCCTTCTTGTAGCGCTTGCTGGCCTGCAGGGTTCTGGCCAGACCCAGATGGGCTTCCTGAGCCTGATCGGGCCTGGCCAGGGGGTGCACGCCCAGCTCGCGATACAGACGGTTGGCCTCGAAGATGTTGTTCGTGATCAGATGCGCCTCGGCAGCGCCGAGCATCGCGGGTACCGCAAAGTCGCCGCGCGGGCCGGCCCAGCGGGCCTCGCTGAACGCCCTTATCGCCTTGTCCGCAAAGCCGGCGGAAATGGCTTCCTTTTCTTCCTGTTCCTTCTTGATTCGGGTCTTCTTCGATTCCTCGCGAATCCTGAGCGCGCGCGCCAGCAGGAAGAGTCCCCGGTAGTAGTTGAGCCGGTCCTTGCGCAGGACTTCACGTGCCGGGATGCTATTCTCCAGTTGGTCGACGATTCTGGAGGCCTCGACGAGCTTGCCCTGCTCAGCCAGGATGCGCGCGGACCAGAGCCCGGCGCGATAGCGCTCGGCCCGGGGCGAAGAAGACTTGCCCCCTCGTGCGAAGGCGCCGGCCGCCAGACTCAGCAGTCGCTTCCTGCGCCCGGCGTCTTGATCCCCGAGCTTGCCGGCCATACGGAAGTAGTTTTCGCCTCGCGCGAAGTCGATGCGTGCGGCCAGAGTCCCGCCGGCTTTCGCCTTGGCGGCCGCCACTTCGGCAAGGTCCAGAAGCCTGCCGGCCTCTTCGTGCTTCTTCATGCCGGCCAGCGCCAGCGCCGAGATGTACAGCGCCTCGGGCGCGCGCGTCCTGTCCGGCAGCTTCGCGTCGTAGAGCGGCTCGAGGCGCTTCCAGGCCTGCTGGAACCTCTCCCGGGCCTTCCCCGCGTCACCCGCGCGTCGAAGCGCGCGTCCCAGGTGATGCAGCACCTCGCCGGAGCGCAGGACCGCCGCGGCCCGGAGGTCCTGCTCGGAGGCCTTCATCACCTGCTCGAAGCTCCGCAGCGAGAGCTCCAGCAGCTTCCGCTCTCCAGCCAGTCCCGCGCGGTGCAGGTCACCGGCCCGCTTGAGCAGCGCCCAGCCCTGGTTGTAGCGGGCCCGCGCCGCCAGGCCCTGTCTGTTTCCCAGGCGGCCGGCCGCCTTCGCCGACCGGTCGAAGAGGTCGGCGGCCTTCATCCAGTGGCCCTGGCCGTAACGCGCCTCGGCCTGCCAGAAGTAGGCTTCGGCGCGCAACGGGTGGCTGGCGTATTCCCTGTTCTCCAGAAACTGCTTCTGAAGGAGGTCATGGCACTTGTCGGGTTCTCCCTGGAAGTAGAGGGCACGACCGCGCAATATGTGGGCCTCGGCCAGCAGTATCTTCTTGGTTCGCTTGATATGAACGTCCAGGAAGTCGAGAGCCCCGTAGATCTTCCTGGCCTTGCCGGGTTCGCCGGGGATCGGTTCCATGTAGCCGTTCAGCTGCAGGGTTCCGCCCTGTTCCACCAGTGCCATGGCCAGGTAGTAGCGGCAGTTCTCCAGGACGGGGAGCTTCTCGGTACCTTCCTTCTCCAGCCTGGCGTAGAGTGTTCGCAGGCGTTTCTCGGCCCTCTTGTGCTGCTTGCGGTACTCGGTTTCGAGCCTGCCGATCCACATCTGGCACTCGTCGGCGTACTCGCTGGTCGGGTAGAGAATGCCGAACTTGCGCAGGCGTTCTTCGGCCGCCTTGCGCTCGCCGCCGAGGTACTGGCTGGCGGCCAGCAGCAGCTCGGCGCGGTCCTTGCCGGGGAAAGGCGCGTCCCCGGAGTCCACCAGCCGCTTCATGCGCAGGGCCACCAGGTTGTAGAGGCCGTCCTTGAAGGCGCGCTCGGCCAGTTCCAGTTCCTCGCGGCGCGAGAGCGGCCGGGTGCCGGCGGCGGTAGCGAGCGCGCGCGGGGACGGTTGTCCGGCGGGAGCCGCGGCGAAAGCCGGGGCGGCCGCGAGGAGAATCAGCAGTCCGGCGCGCATACCCTTGAGAGCTCCTTTCCCAGTCGCTGCGGGCGGCCCTTGCGGTCCAGGCAGGCCAGGCGCACCCGGCCACGAGCCAGGAGCTTCTCGTCCGCCTCGCGCAGGATCTCGGATTCGAAGTCGACGCGGCTCTTGCCGATCGCCGTGACCCTGGTACGTACGATGATCTGGTCGTCGTACCGCGCGGGAGCCAGGTAGTCGACCTCCAGCCTGCGCACCGCCAGCAGCCTCCCCGAGTCCTCGACGTCGCGGTAGACCATGCCGCGCGCGCGCAGGTACTCCACGCGGCCGACCTCCAGCCAGGCCGCGTAGACACCGTAGTAGGCGAACCCCATGCGGTCGGTTTCCGCGTAGCGCACACGCAGGCGGGTCTCGCCGGCGAATCCGGTCATCAGCTTCTCCCCGGGATCACTATTCACTATATATCCAATCGGCGCCGGGCGGCCTCGCTTGAAAAACGTCCGATAATACTCCCGGCCGGCTTTTGCCCTGGCGCCCGGGCGGTTCGCCCGATATACAGTGCCTCTGGCTGGCCGTTGAACGACAGCCGGCCGGAGCCGGTGAGAGGAAGGGCTCCGCCCACTCAACACCAAATGCGAATCGCGGAGACACGTGATGATCTCTGAGCAGGAACTCCAGGCGGCCCGGGAACGCGCTGAGAAGATGCTCGACGGGGCGGGCATCGCCATCACCGGGAAAGAGCGCGCGGACATCGAAGTCGCCGACTTCGGCCTCGGCGAACTCGAGGCCACCGGTCTTGAGATCGTCACCTACGAGAACAACGACCGCTACTGCGCCAAGGAGCTGGTGCTCTTCCCCGGCCAGACCTGCCCGGAGCACCGCCACCCGGACGTCGCGGGAGCGCCCGGCAAGCGCGAGACCTTCCGCTGCCGCAAGGGGGTCGTGTGGCTCTACGTGCCCGGAGAGAAGACGCCGGACATCAAGGCTGCCGTGCCGGCGGGCAGTGAAGATCACTACACGGTCTTCAACGAGATCGTGCTGGAGCCCGGCGACCAGTACACGCTTGAGTCCGATACTCTGCACTGGTTCCAGGCGGGGCCCGATGGCGCGATCGTCTCGGAGTTCTCGAGCACCAGCCGCGACGAGTCGGACGTGTTCACCGATCCGCGGATCAGGCGGGCGACGGAAGTCGAGTAGTCATTTTCATGTTGATCTTCCCCTCTTAGCTATCGATATCGCTATCGGGATCGCCATCGTGAGTTGCCCGCCGTCCCCAGTTCGATATCGATCCCGATAACGATATCGATATCGAGGGCCCCCGCAGGGGGCCTAGCAGGCCGTTGAAAAAACGGCCTGCAGAGCAGGAGAAAGGAGAAAGGCGAAAGGAGAGCCGTGGAATTTCTAACATGGCTGAGCGCAAGGCGCGAGATTGCGGGGGCTTGCTTCTCCTGCGGTCTACTCTCTCCTTTCTCCTATCTCAAGCTTCGCAGCTCACGGACTTCTTCAACGGCCTGCTAGAATACCTCGGGGGTTTTCGGTTCGGGGGGCTTGACCTGCCTGGTGCGCTTGCGCCCCTTCATCCGCAGCAACGCGTTTTTCGCATAGAAGGCGCCCCTGGCCCTCAGCGCCTCGACGGCCTTCACCAGCCGCGGGCTGGCTGGCAGTTCGAGTCTTAGAAGGATGACGTCTTGGACGGAGGTGCCTCCACGCAGCGGGATCTTCTCGTCTGTAAGTGCGCGCAGGACGAACTCCTCCGCCTTGGGGGCCTTGGGTGACTGACCGGCGGCACAGGCCAGCGCCACGCGCAACCAAACCGGGAGTTCGCTGTAACCCGGCAGGGACTTCTCATACAGCCGGCTCTCGGGCACCGCCCGGTGCAGCCCACCTGCTGCCGTCAGCCTGATCCGGTTTTCGAGGTCGGCGTTGGTGACCAGATTCTGGAGCAGCTCCGCCTGCGCCGGCCCGGAGGATTCCGCCGCCAGCGCTGCACCGCCGTCGCGCATCGCCAAGCTCAGGTCCCGGTTCATGGCAACCTCGGCACCGAACCGGGCCAGCTGCCCCAGCCAGGCCGGCCGGGGCTTGCGGGGCCCAGCCGCATTCCTGCGGTTGTATCTGGTCGCCATGACTCGGAAGCAGTGCATGGCGCCGTGGACCAGGCCGGCTTGATTCTTGTCATTCAGGAGGGCCTTGACGGTTCCCAGCACCTCGCTCAGGTGCTGGGGGTGCCTGGCAGCCGAGTCGAGCAAGTTCACATCGAAGTCCCTATCCTTGATCTTGCCCAGCATCCAGGCGACGAATTCCGGCGCCTGGAGCCCGGGCCGGGCCCCGATTGCCCCCAGGGCTTTCCTGCTGCTCTCCGCGGCGAGCTTTCCGGACATGACCAGTCGGGCCAGTGCGGCCACCGAGTCGCGTTCGCCGAGGTCCGCGAGCGTAGTGTGCAGGGCGACCCGGTCTTCCAGACTGCCCGCGGCCAGGACCTTGCGCCTGGCTTCGTCGACGGCCCGGACGAGATCCGGGCCGAAGTAGGCCACGCGTGCGTGCCTGCCAAGCGGCTTGCGGTGCGCCGGTCCGATGCGGACGGTGAAAACACTGCTCCCGCGGTCCCGGGTTCTCACGTGGCATCCGTACTGGGAATGTCCGCGGAACTCGTGGTAGTCGACCAGTTGGCGCAGGAGACCCAGGGCCGCAGGGCCTTTCTTCGGATGGTTGACGAGGGCCAGGACCCGTATGCACGCGCGGCGCAGGTGCTCCGAAAGCGGGAACTTCTTGCCTGGCATGACGCCGCACCTGTCGGTGTGGGCCCTCAGGGCGGAGGAAAGCAGCAGGACCCCGGGCAGGAACGCCCCGGACTCGGCCCGCAGGGCAACCTCCAGTGCCTTGCGCACCAGGTCGTCCGATTCGCGCCGCAACGACTCCTTACGTTGGCAGACCGTCATAAATGGGTCACTCGACAGCACGCTGCGAAGCGCCAGCGTCGCCCCGCGCCTGTGCACCGGGGAATCCGCGTCGAGCAGCGTCTGGATGCGGCGGTGTGCGGTCTCGACAATGGCTTCCTGGTATTTGGGCCGACCGCCAAAGCTTCCGTTACCGCCAAGCAGCACGTCGATCACGGTCTCGGGGCGACCCCGTTCGATCAGCTTAAGCACCAGGGCAGATTTGCGGTGCCATCCATACCTCCCCCAGATGCGAACCAGTTCGCCCTCGAGCTCGGCGCTGTCGGCTGCCAGCACCGCGTCGACCGCGCGCGCGAGTTCGGGATTGTCTATGCTGCGCAGGTCCCGGTGTTGATGTGTTGTCCGCATGAGCGCCGATATGAGCGGGGACGCTTTGTCGCGCCGGATTTCCGCGATCAACACGTCTACGACTTGCTTGCCGGTCAGCTTTCCCGCCACGATTTCGGAAACCATGGTGCTCTCTGCCGCCGAGGGCATGCGAGATGGTCTCAGCAGGGCTTCCCTGAATTGCGGCGTCAGCTTTGTGCCGGGCACCAGGCAGCAGATCAGTACGGCGTGCCGATCGAGTTCGTCACCGCGCAGCGCTGCCAGAACCCGGGGCGCGGTCTTCTCTCCCTCCAGGGCGTTGCAGACGAAGAGCGCCGCGCTGCGAACCCAGAGGTTCCCGGAGGCCAGGAGCGTCCTGAGGTTGCCGGCTTTCGGCCGCGTCGGGGCTTCTGCCCCGGGGCCGCGTCGAACTGGTTTCCACATCATCATCAGGGCACCCATGCCTGCGCAACCCAGCAACTGGTGGGACTTCTTCTTCGAGAGCATCAAGTCCTTTGCACACGCGAAACTCTCCGTACCCCTGTTTTGCACAGCCGAGGTTATGAGTGCCAGACAGATGTTCAGCCAGGGGTCCCCGGAAGCCTTGATGAAGCCTGCGGCGGCCTGCATCGCGGATCGATCCCGCGCTTGCAGCGAAAGCATTGCCACCATGCCAAGGCCCATACTGCGCACTATGGGGTTCTCATCCCTGAGCATCGCCACATCTTCCGGCACCCTCTTCCCGGCGGGTACCGCCTTGCCCGTCATGGCCACGGTCTTCCTCATTGTCGCAAGCGTTTCCGCCACGTAGCCCATGGCGCGCACGGCGGCGGACTTGTCCTTTACGAAGACCCCGGCTCCGCTATTCAAGGGTCGGCCTCGCTCCAGTTGAAAGACATGGATCATCGCCGCGGCGAAGCGCTCCACGGAGTGAGGGCTTTTCGCGGCCTTCTCGACAATGGGTTTGAGGACCTGCGGGTTCTTTCTCCAGAGCTCCAGGGAGGCCAGGATCGCACAGCTGCGAACCAAGGGGTCGGCGTCGGCCAGCATCTTCCGCAGAAGGCCCGCCGCGCGCGGATTGCCATCCTTCCGGCAGAGGTTGTCCATCAGCAGGCAGACCGTTCCTGCGCGCAGGTCCGGGTCGTAGCTGGTAGCCATTCGCTCAGCGAGCCGGAAGTCCTCGGGTCCCTTCCTGCGATCCATATCGAAATGTACGACCGCGTTGCAGACGTCGATGAGCGCCTCGGCCAGAGCGCGGTCGTCCTCATCGGTCCAGCCGGGCACGAAGATCTCGTCGCGGACCTGTTTCGCGCCCTCGAGCTTCTTCTCGAGGCGCACGAAGGTCCGGAGTGCCCGGCCGAAGCTCACGGCGCAGCCGATATCGCCATTGGCGTCGACCAGCGCGGCCAGGCCCTGCTTGGAAAGAACCACTTGCAGTCCGCGCGGGCGAAGCACGGTCCTGAGTGTGTGCGAGGCCGGCTGGTTCTTCACGTCCAGGTCGACCGGAGAAGCCTTGGCTATTCGCGTCTCGGAGTGGACGAAGCGCAGGCCGGTCTTCGCGCCGATGTCCTTGAGGACCTGCTTGATCGGCGCTTTCTTCCACGAGAAGGACAGCTTCCTTGCGAGCGGGCCCTCGGCGCCGAGCGCAGTGGCGCTCAGGAAGACGGATGTGGCGGCAAGCAGTGCGACTTTCATCAAGCGCTCCTTACTTCACTTTGACGTCGTGTTCGTCGAAACGGTAGTCCAGGCCACACGAGAGCATCAGGGCTTCGATGACCTCGCGCACCGGTTCGTCGGCGATGGCCACGCTGACCCTGTGGGCCGAGAGGTGCCTGCCGGGGATCTCGAAACGATATGTGCTGTTGGCCTCTATCCAGTCGAGGACCTCGCCGAGCGGCCGGTTTTCGAAACGGACCAGGTCGCGGGCCCAGAGAAGTTCAACGTTGGGATCGGCCCCGGTGAGCGCCGGTCCCATGCCGGGCGAGGCTGCCGCCGACTGTCCGCGGAGAACCTCGATTGCCTGTCCGCCGGCATCGAGTTCGACCCGGCCCTCGAGGACGTCGACTTCCGTGCGTCTGTCTTGCTCTTCCACTCCGAAGACCGTGCCCAGCACGCGGACCCGCGCGCTGCCCGTAACGCAAAACCCGCCCGGGGCCCTGGCCACGCGCAGGAAGATGCGGCCGCGTTCGAGGCGCAGATCCGCGCGTTCGCCCTGCGCGACGCGCCTGAGAGCCAGCCTCGCGCCCCCGTCCAGCTTGGCGGTACTGCCGTCGGCCATTGCCAGCATCGCGATCGCGGAGGCTTCCAGGTGGTCGCCGGAGAAGAGCACCGTCTCCGGCCCGGCCGAAATCCGTCGTTCGTTCCTGATGACCGACACCGTGCCGGTCTTCACCCGGCCGATGACCTGCGCAGCCGGCTTGCCCAGGAACCAGAATGCGATACCCGCTCCGAGGAGCAGGCAGGCGGCGCTCATTGCGCTCAGGAACCGCCAGCGGCTTCGCCTCGTTCTCTTTGGCGCGGCGGGCAGCACAGCGGAGGCCGCCGATTTCTCCCACAGCGACGCGTGAACGTCGAGCTGCTCGACGAACGCCTTCATGTTCTCCGGGGCGGCAGCGAGCCACTCGGAAAGCTGTTCGCTTCCCCGATCATCCAGTTCGCCGTCGAAGTAGCGCTGGACGAGGTCTTCGGGAAGGGCGTTTCCGAGAGCGCCGCTCATCTCGCGCCCCCCTCGGCCGGACTCCCCGCGGCCCGTCGCAGGCAGTCCGCGAGCAACTGGCGGGCGCGACACAGATTGATTCTCACCGCGTTGGCGGTGACACCCAGAGCCGCGGCCAACGCCGCGGTGGAGAGCCCCCGCCTGTACTTCATCTCCACGGCCCGGCGGGTGTTCTCCGGCAGCCTGCCAAGGCAGTAGTCCAGGAAGGCGCGTTGCACGTCGGACTTCCGCGTCTCGGAGTCCAGCGCGGTGCCGAGCCGCTCGGAGAGGTCGTCGGTCAGCACCAGGCGCGAGCGAGCCGCGCTGCGTTTCGAGTGCAGCACCTCGCGCCTGGCCACACCGAAAGCCCAGGCGGCGAAGCTGCGTTCTCCGTCGAATTCCGCGAACTTGTCCCAGAGCACCGTCGCCGCGCGCTGCAGCGCGTCCTCGGCCTCGTGGAAGTCGGGCACGTGCGCCAGCACGAAGCGCCGCAGTGCCGGCTGCGCCGAAGTATAGAGCCTCAGGAACTCGTGGTGCGCCTTTGGAGTCAAGACGTCTCCTCCGCGGGTGCTCTCCCAAAGGTGCGAGAACATTTCGGGCTTTTCGCCGATTATATGCCGAAACGCGCCCCCGAACAGGCAAGCGCCACAATATCGTGCTTTGTGTTCAGCTTCTGCGGGTTGTTTTCAAGAACCCTATTATGGGTGATCGACCCGGGACTTGAGTTCGTCGGTCAGCCGGTCCCAGAGCTCCGGGTGGGACTCGATCAGCCGGACGATGTCGGCCAGATCCTTGATGCGCTTGCTCTGCCTGCGCGCCGGTTCCGACCAGGCCCGGATCTTGCCCCGGAGCGTGTCTTCCAGCGACGCCACCCGCATCAGGATGCCGTGGACGTCGCCCGGCACGGACCTGGAGGCGAAGTCGGAGTACAACTCCTCGGTGCTTAGCTGGATGCTGACGGCGGAGTGTCCCTTGAAGTTCACGGACCAATCGAACCTCTCCGAACGGAAGCCCTCGGCCTCGAGCAGGACCACCACCCTCTCAACGGAGTCCGCGGCCACAACGAAGTCGACATTCTCCGTGACCATGGGATGCTTCGCCCAGTAGTTCACGGCCAGGCCGCCGATAACGCACCAGGGCAGGTCCGCCTTCTCCAGGCAGTTGACGAAGCGCATGACGTCGTCGGTTCCGCCCTGCGTCTGCCAGTCGTAAAACTGCTTCTCTGTCATGGGACACAGGTTACCAGCAAGCGCACCGGTAGTCCATCCTCAATTTGGCGGGGCTGGTACGTTCACGCCCGGCTTGATGAGTTCCGGGCACCTGCTAAGTAGCGCCGTGGAAGTTTTCAAGCCAGGTGTAAGCCTGCGCGGCACGACCTGAGTACTCATGCGGATCGACTTAGAAGACCTCCGGCGGCTCCTTCGGCTTCGGGGTCCTGCCGTAACCGGGCTTGAGTCCCTGCGGGTGGTTCTTCATGTACTCGGCCAGGGCCGGTCGGATGCGCGGGTCGTGAGGGCTGCCGAAGTGGCGCATGCCCATCCAGCTGGCCAGGCTCCGAAGCGCGTCGCCCCTGAGCTTCTGTTCGGCATTCTCGTCCCGTAGAAGCGCGAGCTTCCAGCCCACGGCCCGGGGGCTGGCCAGCTGCATCATCGTTCCGCGGGCGGCCTTGCCGGCAGCCGTCCTGCCTTCTGCAGCGGCCGCCAGTACCTTCGCGAAGTCCGGTCCGAGAAGCACCTCCGGGCACGGGGCGAAGAGACGCAGATTCGTGAGCGCAATCAGGCGCTCCGGTGCTCTGGGGCTCCTCAGCAGTGCGAGAAGCCGGCGGCGACCCATGTTCGGGGGACGGCGGAGCATGTTGGTCGCTACGCTCTGTGCCGCCTGGGCCACGGCAGGGTTCCTGTCCGACAGCAGCTTCAGGACCAGCGGCAGGAAGTCTTCACCCGGGAACCAGCGCATGCCTTCGAGCGCCGCCAGGCGCACCTGCGGCAAGCGGTTCCTGGACATCGTGCCGAGCCCGGCGGACAGCTGCGGGCAGGGCTTGTTCCGTGACAGGCTTGTGGCCAGGTTGCGCAGGGGGAAGCGGTCATGCCAGGTGAGCTTCTTCACGGGAGCCTTCGCGCGGGGGTGCTCGCAGGCTGCGAGCAGCTGGCGAGCGGCTTGTTCCGGCGCGAGGTCCGTGGCCAGCCACAGCTCAGCCCGAAAGCGAACGTCCTCGGAATTCGCCTTGCGCGCCACCGCGCGCAGGGCGGCGCGCGCCTCCGGCGTGTCCAGGCGTTTGAGCGCTCGCAATGCGACCACTCCGATATGCTGATCCACTCGTTTGCGCGGGTCGGGATCGGCGGCTTCCGTTGCCAGTTTCTCGAGGTAGGCGCTGCCACGCGCGGCCCCGCAGCGGCCCAGGGCAGCGATCGCCCGCAGGCGGGTGCTGCCCTTGGACTTCTTCCGCGTCCACTTGAGTACGGCGTCCTCGAGTCCCGGCAGCCGGTTGGGGATGAACTGGAGGCTGTACAGCACCAGGCTGACTTCGCTTTCCAGTGAGGCCCGCTTGAGGTACCGGTCCACCGTTTCGACTCCCGCCGGCATGCCGAGTCGCGCGAGGACCTGGACCGCTTCCCTCGCCGCGGCATTCTTGGGGCCCTTGGCGGCGACTTCGGCCAGCCTGCGGACAATGTGAGCGTTCTCGGCCTCGCTGCGCGGGTGCCAGCCCAGAACAGCCTGAACGTTACCGGAGGTTGAGCCGCCCTTCTCCAGGCATTCGAAAAGCCAGGGCAGCGCCCAAGATGAAGTCCCGGGCTTCATCGATGCGAGCAGGTTTGTCCGTTCGCCCGGACTCAGCTTGTGCTTCCTGACGAAGTGCAGGAATTCCTTCCCGGCGCGTTCGCTTCGGATGCGGAGCAGAGTGTGGAGTGCGGTGAACCGAAGCTTCTTTTCGGCTCCCCGCAGCAGCTTGAGTACCGGTTCGAGGTAGGCGCTCCTGCCGCTGACCCTGACGGCCGAGAGCGCTGCCGAGACCGTGTCGCCGTCCCTGCTGCCGAGCGCCGCCAGGATGGCCTGTTCCGCGCGAGCGTCGTTGTCCAGGCAGGCCAGCAGCTCCAGCCGCATCCTGCGGCCGGGATGCCCGGGGTATTTCGGAGGTGCTGCCGCCCTGCTGCCGAGCGCGCCGGGCTTCAGCAGCGCGGCCAGCAATCGATTTCTCTGCTTCCCGGAAAGCCACAGCTTCCAGTGGTCGGGCATCTGCCCGGCGTGGCGCACGAACCCCCGGGAATAGACCATGATGTTCCACAGCGCCTTGGCCGACCAGCAGCGGACCAGCAGGCTCTCGTCCTCCACGCCCGCCACCAGGTGCGGCAACGCGCGCATGTCATCGAGCGTGCCCAGCGCCCAGCAGGCGCTGGCGCGCTCTTCCTCGGTGCCCTCGCGCGCGGCCTCCAGCGCCCGCCGGCAGAACTCGAGATCGGGATGTTCGAAGTTGAGGAGGATCTCCCCGCGCGGGCCGTGCCTGACCGCCAGTCCGGACTGCCTGGACAGTCCGGCCAGGATCTCTCGCAGCGGCCGGTCCCGGCCGTCGACCTCGACCCTGTCCGTCCACATGTTCAGGTGGGGCAGGCCCCAGGAGACGCCGGTCTGGCGGTGGATCGCTTCGAGCACTGTGGTCACGTACTCGCGACCGACGTTCAAAGTGACTCTTGCCTCCGGCTTCGCCGCGGTCGGCTGTGCCGGAGGGGCGGCAGCTGCCGTTCGCTCCGGATCCGGAGCCGGACGAGACCTCCACACTTGCCACCCGCCCCAGAAACCAGCGACCAGCAACGCGGTCGCGGCCAGTCCGGCCAGGGCCTTCCAGATAAGCCCGGCACCCGCGGCGGCCGCCGCGCCGCCGGCGAGCGCGGTCTTGGCGCCGAGCGCCCCGGCCACCAGCGTCTCGAGCTTGGCGGCCAGGCCCGCCGGCAGCGTCGGGGAAGTAAGGCGCAGGCCCTCTACGACTCCGGCCGCCGCGGCCGGGTAGCCGGCCTTTTCAAGCGAGCGGCGGAGCTTCTTGAGACCCTCTTCGACCCGGTCGGCCAGGGTGCTCTTGGGAATACCCAGGACGGCGGCCGCCTCGCGTTGCGTGAGTTCCTGTTCGTAGCACAGCGAAACCGCCGCGCGCAGTTCGGAATCGAGTCCCTGCAGTGCCCGGCGCAGTTCGGAGACCTCTGCATTGAGTTCCGGCGGTCGGTCTATCTGGTTGACTTCCACGGCGCTCTCCCTCCTGGCCCGGCGGGCCTCGCCCCTGAGGTGCTTCCTGGCCTCGTTGGCCACCACCGTCAGGAACCAGGTTCGCAGTTCACGGGGAGATGGATTCTGCCGCAAGTGACGGCAGGCGTTGAGATACGCCTGTTGCAGTGCGTCCTCGGCGGCATGCCGCGATCCGCAGATTCTCAGTGCCAACACGTATCCCGGTTCGCTCAGCTGCAGCAGACCCGCCAGTCCTGCCGATTTCTCGCCGAGACCCGTCATCAACGCGACCGTCTCCAAGGAAGCCATCTCCAGTCTACACCTGAGTACATCCCGCCACAACGCGGTCGCCCGGCGCAAATCGGCAGAGAAGCGGGCTCGCCGTGCGGCGAGCCCGTTCCGTCGACTGGTTCCAGGCCTGAGGGGTAGTCAGAACACCTCCGGCGGTTCGGGCTTGGGCCGCGGGCGGGGCACGGGCCGCCTCTTGTCCCGGGCCTTCCTGGCACACTTGACATAGTCCTCGATGGCGGCGGCAACATCCGGCCGCCTGTGCAGTCCCAGGTTGACCAGGCCCCTCATTGCCTCGCCGCGCACGCGCAGCTCCTTGTCATTCTTGAGAGCCTTGAGAAAAGCCCCGGAGGCGGCGATGTCCGTCCGCACCCGGGAGAAGTGGGTCATGGCCATCACCGCAGCGAGGCGCGCCTGCGGATCCGCATCCGACAGCAGCGCCCGGCACAGAGGTTCAATGCCGCGGGGGTCGGCGCTGAGCAGGCTCATTGCCGCCGACCTGACCGCGACATCCCTGTCTCCCAGGAACCTGACCAGGTGCGGAATCATGGCCAGGTTGTGCGGGTCGAGTTCCCAGACGTAGCTGCCCTTCACTTTCAGTGCCGGGCGCAGGAATTTCATGCCATCCCGCTCGAGTTCCTTCATGCCCAGGCGGCGCAGGCGCTTGTTGCGAGCGGTCAAGAGCGCCCGCACGGCCCCGGCATTGCCCGAGCGTGCCAGGCGCAGGAGCTCTTGCCACGCCCGCCCGTCATTGAACAGGCTCAGGCTTCGCAAGGCACGAGCACAGGCCGCTTCCAAGGCCCTGTTCTTGGGCCTTTCGACCGCTGCTGCGGACATGAGTTCGAAGTCCTCTTCGCGACGCAGCACGCACAGGCCGTTGATTGCCGCCGCGCGGATGCCAGGATCGGGATCGCGAACCAGCGGCTTGAGCAGGCCCCGGGCAAGGTCTTCGTCCGCGAAGCCGCAGAGTTCGCTGCAGGCCGCGCGGCGCAGGACGGGGTCGCCGGATTCCAGGGCCTTGCGCAGGAGCTTCTCCGCCCGGCGACCTCCGATTGCGGCCAGTGCCGCGCACGCACTCTGCTTGACGTACTTCTCTTTGTGAGTCAGGGACTTCTCGATCACGTCAACGGACTTCTCAGTGCCCAGCTCAGCAAGCAGCCGCAGCGCACCGCCCCGGGCGCGCGCGTGTTTCCCTCCCGCGAACTTCTCGACGGTGGGCAGCAGCCAATCGCCTGCGAGATCCGCCGCCTCCAACCGGTTGCAGAACCAGTACCGCTGCCAGGGATCAGTTGTCCCGCCGACCTCGGCCAGTGCCAGGCCCCGGTTGCCCTCGGGGTCGATGCGCAGCAGAGCCGTGACTATGGATATAGCTGTGGCTGTGGAGTTCTTCTCGCCGGTATTCCTGGACAGCGCGGCACGCAGGGGAGCAATAGCCTCGCGATTACCGAGGCGGCCGAGGGCCCTCGCTGCGGAGCCGAGGACCTTGCGATCCTCGCTGCGCAGGGCCTCGATAAGCGCACGCCTCGACCGGGCGGTGCCGATTCCTGCCAGGCCGTCGGCAATGTCGTAGCCCGGTGCCTCGCGCCAGAGCTCCAGGAGGCCCTTCTCTGCTTCCTCACCGCCGACCATGCCCAGCAGGCGGCCCGCGCCGGAACCACCTCGTTGCCTGTGGATGCCGCCGGAACCGATCTTGACCTTTTCGATCTGGTCGCGGCAGCGCACGGCCTTAAGAAGTACCGGCACGGCCTCCCGGGCCCGGAAGGCGCCGGCGATTATCGCGAAATTGCTGAAGCGCTCGAAGTCAAGAGACTGTGGCTTCGAGATCATCCTCTCGAGCTCTTCTGCGGTGGTCGAAGCCGCCCGCGGGTGCGGCATCGTTCCCAGGGGCGAGACACACCCGGCGTTTCGACTCCCGGCGTATCCGAACGGCCAGTTCTTCGCGATCGACCAGGCCGCGTATCCTCTCACGCGCGGGCTGCTGTCGGACAGGAGCCCCACGGCGAATTCCAGGCCCCGCCTGCTGCCCAGCGCCGGCAGCCAGCGCGCCGCCACGCAGCGGTCCAGTTCCTTCACGCTGCGGGCCCTCTCCTCCATTTTCGCGGCCACTTGCGGGTCCGGGCGATCCCAGTAGAGTGCGCAGGCTTCATTACCGAGCCTGCGCACTTCCAGATCCATGCCGCAGGATTCCGCCAGGGACTCCAGCAGTTTCCCCATGCGCACGGTCCCGGGCTTCAGGTGGCGTATCTGGACCCAGCGGCACGCCTGCGGCAGGGACCACTTCAGGGCGTGGTTCCTGTGCAGTCCGGCCAGAACGTCGCAAAGATAACTCCGTCCGCCCTCGACAGTCACCTTGCTGTTCAGGAAGCTCGTTATCACGGCAGTCTGCCGGGGTTCGGGCTTCGCGGCGGCAGGTCCCGCATCGGGCTCCGGCCTCGCGTCCCACGCTTGCCACCCGCCCCAGAAACCAGCGACCAGCAACGCGGTCGCGGCCAGTCCGGCCAGGGCCTTCCAGATAAGCCCGGCACCCGCACCCGCCGCCGCACCGCCAGCGAGCGCGGTCTTGGCGCCCATCGCGCCGGCCACCAGCGCCTCGAGCTTGGCGGCCAGGCCCGCCGGCAGTGCCGGGGCGGTATGGCGCAGGCCCTCTACGACTCCGGCCGTCGCGGCCGGGTAGCCGGCCTTTCCAAGCGAGCGGCGGAGCTTCCTGAGACCCTCTTCGACCCGGTCGGCGAGGGTGCTTTTGGGGATCTCCAGCACCGCCGCCGCCTCGCGCCGGGTGAGGTCGTCGAAGTAGCACAGGCCCAGTGCCGCGCGCTGGCCCGGTTCCAGGGCCGCGAAGGCCTTCTTCAGGGCGGCCGAGAGCTCACGGTCGACGGGCCGGTTCTCTATTGTCTTCGTGTCGCTCACTGCCGCTTCCCTCCTGCGCCGGTTGGCCTCGCTTCTCAGGCGGTACTTGGCAGTGTTGCTGACCACCTTGAGGAACCAGGTCCTTTCCTCGACCGGAGGGGAGCCGCTGCGGAGCTTCTCGATCGCCGCCAGGTAGGCCTGCTGGATGACGTCCTCGGCCGCGCCGGGGTCGCCCAGGATGCAGGCCGCCAGCCGGTAGGCCGGCGCACCCAGCTCCAGCATGCGCTTGAGCGTCGCTTGAGCCTTTTCCGGCCCTTCCTTCGATGCGATTGGCAAGGCGGCTGCCTCCACTTCCCACCTCCAGTCTAACACCCGTACCTTGCGGCGAGAAGGCCGTTGTCCGGAGGAAAGTGGCGATACTTGGCACAATCCATAGCAGCTGGAGCAGGAGAGCAGTTGAGCCGTCGTTCGACACAGCTCACGGTCTCAACATGGGCGGCTCTGAGCTTGTCGAAGGCAGATTGTGGAAAGGGCCCGATCTTCGAGAATGGCGGTCCCCGGCGCCGCCTGGCGGCGCGGATTTCCTTCCTGTACTGCGGCAGCCAGCGTAACTGGGCGACGAGCATCTCGTCGGTCATCTGGGATATCTCCGGCGGATCGCAGACTGCCCCGACCAGCGGGTCCATCATCATGGCCTGCTTGAGCAGCGTCGCGTCGCCGCGCACCGCGGCTTCCACCGCCAGGCGCTGCACACTGATCGAGGCGTTGCATACCGCCGCACATCCCAGCGGCAGATCGCCGACCCGCGGGATGTTGACCCCGTTGCGGTCGACGTAGCCGGGAACCTCCACTACTGCGTCGTCCGGCAGGTTGGCGATGCAGCCGCTATTGACCACGTTGAAGTGCCCGCGGTAGACCCGCCCGGTCTCGAGACCCTCGATGATGTAGCTGCCGTGTTCGTTCGAGCGGTTTTGCGGCGTGAACTGCTGCGGCGGGGCCTGCATCCAGCGGGGGAAGTCAGTGGAGAACCAGTTGCGGCCCTCGGTGCAGACCCGCAGGTAGCCGCCGGTCTCGCCGTGGATCCAGCCCGAATGCAGGTCGATCCAGCGGCGGATCTCCTTCGGCCGCTTGCGGTACCAGGGCAGGTACTCCGAGAGGTGCCCGTTGCTCTCGGTCGAGAAGTACCCGAAGCGGCGCAGCATGTCGATGCGCACCTTCTCGGTGCGACTGAACTGCTCGTGCTTCTCGAAACCCTGCAGCAGCCGGCCGGTCCAGTCCTGGCCGTCGTAGCGGACCTGCACGTACCAGGTCTGGTGGTTGATCCCCGCGCAGATGATGTCAACTTCCCCGGCGGTGACCCTGCGGTAGCGCTTCGAACCGGGTTTCCGGCCCCGGTTGACCAGCAATTCGATCACCCGGGCGATCATGTTGTGCCCGTGCTGTACGCCGTGGCAGAGCCCCAGCACGCGCACGCCGCCGTGATGGGCTGCCGCCCAGGTATTCATCGCGTTGGGGTTGGCGTAGTTGAGCAGGAGCGCGCCCGGCCCGGCGACCTCGCGGATGTCCCTGCAGAACGCCAGGACCTGGGGCACGTTGCGCTGGCCGTACATGATTCCGCCGGCACAGAGGGTGTCGCCGACACACTGGTCCACACCGTAGCGCAGGGGGATCTCCACGTCCAGCTTGAATGCCTCCAGACCGCCGATCCTGGTCAGGTTCAGAACGTAGTCGGCACCCTCCAGGGCCCGGCGCCGGTTCGTTGAGGTCAGGACCCTGGCGGGCAGATTGTTGGCCTTGATGTCGCGTTTGACCAGCTTCGCCACCATTTCCAGATTGCGACGGTTGATGTCGGTGAGCGAGAAGACCGTTCCCTCGAACTCGGGTACGCTGAGGATGTCTCCCACCAGCTTTCGCGTGAAGACCATGCTGCCCGCACCGATCACGGCTAGCTTGATTGACACTGCAGTTCCCCCTTGACTCCCGGCCCGCCGGCTTGCCGGGGGCGTTCCCTTGCGTTCAGCTTCCTTTCGAAGAGATCATACCCGGGAAGCCGGGTGGTTCCCGCTTCGCGCAGGGAACTTTTCTTGCACATTCGTGCTGTCGCCGGGCGCGCCGCGCGCCGCGCGCCACGCAGCGCCCCGCGATCAGCCAGGTCGGGTCAGGATGCGGGTGACCAGATGGGGGTCGCGGCGGACCTCTCCGGGGCTGTGCCCGGTTGACTTGCGGAATGCCCGGCACATGTGTGCCGCGGAGCTGAAGCCTGCCCGGCGCGCGACGCGCTCCAGCGCGTCGTCGTTCTCGCGCAGCAGCGCGGCAGCCCGGCGGATCTTCATGGCGTTGAGGCAGGCCACCGGGGTCTGGCCGGTCCTCTCCTGGAAGAGTCGCGAGAAGTGGTGCCGGCTCAGGCCGGCGGCCCGGGCCATCCCCTTGACGCTGGCCCCGCGCCTGAGGTTGGCGCTCGCCCACTTGACCGCGCGGTCCAGGGCCGTGCCCGGCATGGCGCCTGCGCCCGCGCTTCCGTCCTGGCCCCCGGCCAGCAGGGCCAGCAGGAAGCGCACGGCGATCTCCGCGTTCTCCAGCGGCGCCAGGAACTGCCCGCGCGCCCCGCGCGCGTAGAGCCCCTTGAATATCTCCAGCGCCTCGCAGGCGGGGTCGAGTCGGAAGACCGGTCCCAGCCTTTCTATGACCCGCTGCCAGATAGGCCGGGCTGCGTCCCCGGCGACCACCACGAAGACGAACTCCCACTCGGGCCCGCCGGGCGGGTGGTAGTAGACGTGCCGGCCGGGGATATCCACCAGGAAACACTGGCCGGGCTCGACCCGGCGCTGCCGGCCGTTCTGCTCGAGGACCCCCGCGCCGCCTACCGTGTACTGGAAGACGGCGCATGGCCGCGCGCCGCGGCGCATCCCGTCCCAGCGGTATTCGGGCGCGCTGGCCGTTTCCCAGCCCACGCCGCTGACGTAGGGCAGCCGTCGGTCGCTGGTGCCGCGCATGGAGTAATGCCGGGGCCGGCCCGCAGGCCGGGCGGCCGAGGCTTGGGAACCCATGCCGCGGACTATAGCCGTCGCCGGTTCGGGCGTCAATCGCGGGGTGGGGTCTCGGGACACCTGCCGACCCGCCGGGGCGGCCGCCGCGCGCGAGCCTCCCCTGTCCCCCGCTCCTCTGTTTCCTGAAGCGCCCCTACTCGATCTTGACGTTCCTGGCGGCGATCGAGTACCTGATGCTGCAGCCGGCAAGTATCCGGTCGATCAGGGCGCGAACGGGTTCGTCGCCCACCGTGACGGTCACGGTGCGCTCGATGCGGCGCACGTCATCGATCTCGAAGCGATAGCTGCTGCTGTCGGCGATCCAGTCGAGCACCTCGCTCAGCGGCCGGTCGTGGAAGGTCTTTCCGACCCGCGCCCAGCCCAGCATCACGTCGGGGTCGTCCGCCGTGGCGCTCGGCGCGGCGGTGGCGGAGGCGTTGCCCGACTTGCCGCGGGTGAGTTCCAGGCTGCTTCCGGCAGAGGCGAGAGCCACGCGGCCGCGCAGGACTCCGACGCGGGTGCGGCCGGAATCCTCGGCCACGCCGAAGACCGTGCCCAGCACGCTGACCTTAGCGCTGCCGAGGACCATGAATTCCCCCTGCAGGTGCGAGGCGCGGACGAGAATCCGGCCCGCGGTGAGCGAGAGCCTGGCCCGCTGTTTCCCGGCCGGTTCTTCGATGACCAGTTCTGTCGCGGAGTCGAGCTTCACGGTGCTGCCGTCGGAGAGTTCCACGAGTCCGCCGCGCGGGGCCGAAAGGCGGTCACCGGCCAGCAGCGGCTGGCCCTTCGCAAGCGCGGTGCTCGAGCCGCAACGCTCTGCGAGCATGCCGTTCTCGAGGGCCCTGCCCAGACACTCGGGGGACGGTTGCGCCAGCTTCCAGCACAGGCCGGCAGCCAGCAGCAGCACGGCGGCAGCGGCCACTGCCAGCGGCCATCTTCTCTTCCTACGCCGGGGGGGAAGCGTGACGGGTTCGACCGTGGCTGTCGGTTCCCGCCGGCGCTTGACCCCCCGGGCAGCGTCCATCACCGCGGCCCTGGTTTCGGGTCGCGGTTCGGGTCCATCGTAGGACCGGAGCAGTTCTTCGATCTCGCCGTCATTCATGACGTAACCTCATGCGCAACTTGCGGAGCGCCGACCGGTAGCGGGTGGTCGCCGTACCGCGCGGGATGCCCAGCACCGCGGCGGTCTCCTCGAAGGTCAGTTCGGACTTGATGTGCAGCAGCACCACTTCGCGCTCGCCATCGGGAAGCGCCGCCAGCGCCGCGTTGAGACGCCGGCACCTCTCGTCCCGTTCGATGCCCTGCTCCGGCCCCGCGGCGTTGCCCCCGCGCCGGCGCACCAGGATGCCGTAGCCCTGCGCGAAGCGCTCCCGGCGACTGCGCGAGCGAATGCGGTTGACGACCGCGTTGCGCGCGCTGGTGAGCAGGTAGGCGCGCACGTTGGTCTCCAGCGGCACGCTGCGAGCTCGTTCTGCGAACCTGGTGAAGACCAACTGCAGCGTTTCCTCCGCACCGTCGCGGTTGCCCAGCATGCCCACGAGATACGTGAGCACGCTCCCGGCGTGCAGGTCGTAGAGCTGCTCGAACGCCAGCGCGTCGCCGCCCTGGTAGGCTGCGAGCAGCTCGGCCTCCTGCGAAACGACAGCCACGGTCATTGCACCTTACTAGACACCGCTGGCGGCCCGCGTCTTGGACTTAATGATTGTTTGCAAGCCACTGCACTCGCGGGGCTTATACCACCGTGCCGGATCCGCCGTCGGCCGGTGGCGACTCGCTGGTCAGGCCGTGCTGGGTCTTCTCCCAGTAGAACGGCCGGGTCAGCAGCTGCAGGAAACCCTTCCAGGCCCCGACGCTGATCAGCAGCCAGTAGAAGGGGATCAGGAAGCACCAGCCCACCAGGTCCCCCAGGCCCCGGCGCCGGCAGGCGATCACGTGGACCAGAATCAGGAGCAGGTTGCTGGCCACCAGCGCGACGGTGATCGGGAAGAACACCTGGCTGGCCCAGTGGCCGAAGGGGATGGACATCAGGTCCGGGAAAGAGACGTCCATCTGGCCGGTGATCCAGTGCCAGACGTCGACGTAGATGTTGCCCATGCCCTTGCCTTCGCTCAGCGCCTCGTTGAAGCTCCCGGCGTACCACATCCTCCAGCGCAGGCAGAGCCAGGCGATGCCGATGATCCAGTAGACGGGGTTGAGCAGCAGCACCGCCGGCAGCCCCCCCACGGTCAGCAGGAAGCTCAGGTAGTTCTTGGGGCCCAGCGCCCAGAAGGTTCGCAGCCGGTTGCGGGTGTGGACCAGGTGTGTCTGGATGTAGCCCTTGATCCACCGCGATCGCTGGCGGATCCAGTTGCCCAGCCGGCTGTTGGCTTCCTCCCAGGTGGTCGACTCGAGGATCCGCGTGCGGTAGCCCGCGCGCTCCAGGCGCACGCCGAGGTCGCAGTCCTCGGTGACGTTGAAGGGATCCCAGCCGCCGAGTTCCCTGAGCACGGAGGTGCGGAAGTGATTGCTGGTACCGCCCAGCGGGATGGGCACGTTGAGCGCGTGCAGCCCGGGCAGGTAGAGGTCGAACCAGGCGGTGTATTCCAGCGTGAAGAACCTGGTCAGCCAGTTCTGCCGGGGGTTGTAGTAGTTCAGTTTGGCCTGCAGGCAGATCACCTCCGGAGGCTGGCGGCGGAAGGCGGCTACCGCCTTCTTGAGCTGGTCGGGTTCGGGGCGGTCTTCGGCGTCGTAGATCACCAGGAACTCGCCGCGGGCGGCCTCCAGGCCCCAATTGCAGGCCCGTGGCTTGGTCTTGGGCCTGGCGTCGGGGACCACGATCGTTTCGACGGCGAAAGGCGTGCGCAGCTGGCGGCACTCCGCTATGGTCTCGGGATCGTCGGCTTCCAGGAGGACCTTGATGTCCAGTTTCTCGTGGGGGTAGTCCAGTGAGCCCACCGCCTGGATCAGCTTGGCGGCCACGCCCTGCTCCCGGTACATGGGGACCAGCACGGTGTAGACCGGCAGTTCGTCTTCGCTCAGTGCGGCGATTTCCGCCGGCGGGATGGTGATCTCGCGCTTCTTCACGGCGGCCAGCAGCACGGTGAAGAGCTTGTAGCCGATGACCAGTCCGTAAAGCGCGCAGACCACGAAGTTGAAGGTGTCGATGGTGATGTGCCAGTAGAGGATCATCAGCGTGACGATCGCCGCCAGCAGCAGGTAGCGGACCTTCTGCGTGAGGGTGGTCACCCGGCAGGCGCAGTCGAGGCCGTGCTTCCGGATGAAGGCGGCGACGGTCTTGTCGGGATGATCCGCTCCGGGCGCGGGGTTGCTCATCACGGGGCTTTCCTCAGCGACCAGGCAAGCGAAGGGCTGAGCACAAGTGGTTCATACAGCGCATCCTAGGCTCGGGTCACGGACAAGTCAACTATCCAGTGCGGGGTGCTCGGCGACCGGTGGCCCGGGAGCAGCTGCCGGGTGTCAGCTGCCGGGAGTCGGGGGCTTGCTGCCGGTCACGGATCACCAGCCCCCGATCACTGGCCGCCGGTCGCCAGTTTCTTCAGGTTGGCGAGCTCCTGCTGGGCCTCAAGCGGCGTGAGCGTCTCGGGGTCGATCTGGCGCAGGCGTTCGACGGCCGGGTCGGGCGGCGGGCCGAAGAGCGTGGGCTGCTCGACGTTGCTCTTCCGGCGGCGACGCTTGGCGGCGATCACCGGATCGTCGCCGGCGCCGTACTCGCGCCCTTCGAGAACGTCGAGGACCTCCCTTGCGCGCTCCACGGCCTCCTCGGGCAGGCCCGCCAGTCGCGCGACGTGAATCCCGTAGCTCTTGGGTGCCGCTCCCCGCACGATGCGGTGCACGAAGGTGATGCGGTCGCCCCACTCCTTGACCGCGACGTTGAGGTTCTCCACTCGCGGGAACGCGCCGGAGAGCTCGGTGAGCTCGTGGAAGTGCGTGGCGAACATCGTGCGCGCCCGCGCCGCGCTCTCGTGGAGGTATTCGGCCACCGCCCAGGCGGTGGCCAGGCCGTCGAAGGTGCTGGTGCCCCGCCCGACTTCGTCCAGCACGATCAGCGAACGCGGCGTGAGGTTGTTGAGGATGAAGGCCGTCTCGGTCATCTCCACCATGAACGTGCTCTGCCCCCGGGAGATGTCGTCGCTGGCGCCCACGCGAGTGAAGATCCGGTCGCAGATCCCGATCTCCGCGCTGGCCGCAGGCACGAAGGAGCCCATCTGGGCCATGATCACCAGCAGGGCCGCCTGGCGGATGTAGGTGCTCTTGCCCGCCATGTTCGGGCCGGTGATGACCAGCAGCTGCTTCTTCGAGCGGTCCAGCTCGATGTCGTTTGGCACGCACTCGCCGCGCGGCAGGGCCACCTCCAGCGTGGGATGCCGACCGTCGCGCACGCGCAGGCCGTCGCCTTCCGTAATCGCCGGGCGCACGTACCCGCGCGCCGAAGCCGCCTCGGCCAGCCCCGCGAAGCAGTCGAGCTCGGCAATTGCCCGGGCGGTCTCCTGGACTCCGGGCACCGCGGCGACCACCTCCTCGAGCAGTTCGCCGAAGATGCGCTTCTCAAGCTCCGAGATCCTGCCCTCGGCCTCGAGGATCTCGGCCTCGCGGGCGCGAAGCTCGTCGGTGGTGAAGCGCTCGGCGTTGGCCAGCGTCTGGCGGCGGTGGTAGTCCTCGGGCACAAGTTTGATATTGGCCTTGGTGACCTCGATGTAGTAGCCGAAGACCGCGTTGTAGCCGATCTTCAGCGAGGAGACGCCGGTGCGCTTGCGCTCTCCGGCTTCGAACTCCGCCATCCACCGGCGGCCTCCCGCGTGCAGCCGGCGCAACCGGTCGAGTTCATCGTCGACGCCCTCGCGCACCACGCCGCCGGCCTCGGGTCGCGCCGGTGCTTCGGGCTCGATCACCTCGCGAATGCGCTCGGCGGCGGCGAGGCGCTCACCCAGCGAGGCGCCGAGCGCGCGCAGCTTGGCGCTGGAGGCGGGGGCCAGTTCAGCCGCGATCCTGGGGGCCTGCTCGAGGCTCGCGGCCAGGCTCAACAGGTCGCGCGGTCCCGCCCGGCGCGCCGCTGCGCGGGCGGCCAGGCGTTCGAGATCGCGGACCTCGCCGAGACGCTCGCGGACCGCGGGGCGCATCAGGCTGCCGGCGGCCAGTTCGCCCACGGCGTCGAGGCGCGCGCGAATGGCCTCGGCGTCGATCAGCGGCCAGAGCATCCAGCTGCGCAGGAGCCTGGCGCCCATCGGCGTGCGGGTCTCGTCGAGGACCGCCAGCAGGCTGCCGGTGCTGGAGGCCTCGCGGATGGTCTCGACCAGCTCGAGGTTGCGCACCGTCCAGCGGTCGAGACCCAGGCAGCTGTCCGCGCCGCGCGTCGAAAGCGAGCGGATGTGCGGCAGGTCCGCCTGGCGGTTGGCCTCCAGGTAGCTGAGGATCGCGCCCGCGGCGCGCTGGGCGAGTTCGAGGTCCTCGCAGCCGAAGCCTTCGAGGTTGCTGACGCCGAAGTGCGCCAGCAATCGCCGGCGGGCACGTGAGAGCTCGAACTCGTTCTCGGCCCACTCGGTCACGGGCACTCCGTGGCCGGCGTCGCCCAGCAGTCCGCGGACCTCGAGGCCCTCGGCGCCCTCGGACAGCAGCAGCTCGGCGGGGCCCAGGCGCGAGAGCTCGTCGGACAGCTCGGGCGCGCCCACCTGGCCGCAGGAGAACTCGCCGGTGGAGAGGTCCAGTGCGGCCAGGCCCGCCGCGTCCCCGCCAGCCGAGAGCGCCACCAGGAAGTTGTTCCTGCCGGCCTGCAGCAGTTCCTCGCTGAGCATCGTGCCCGGGGTGATCACGCGCGTAACTTCCCGGCGCACGATCTTCCTGCCCTTGCGGGGCGGCTCCATCTGGTCGCAGACCGCGACCTTGTAGCCGCCGGAGATCAGCCGGGCGATGTAGCTCTCCGCCGCATGGTGGGGAACCCCGGCCATGGGCACGGGGTTCGGCCCCTTCTCGCGGCTGGTCAACGTTATTCCCAGGACGCGGCTGGATGTAGTCGCGTCCTCGAAGAACATCTCGTAGAAGTCGCCCATCCGGAAGAAGAGGATCTTGTCCCGGTGCTCGGCCTTGATGCGCAGGTACTGGCGCATCAGCGGAGTGTCGGGCGGCCCCGCCGCGTTCTGCGACGGGGCCGCCGGTGGTTCATTCTTCCTGTGAGCCGGTCGGGCCTTGCTGCGGGGCATCTCTGGTCTGACCGGCGGGCGGAGCTGAAGCTAGGGCCGGACGTAGGCCGGGGCGAAGCCCGCGGCGACCAGTTCCTGCTTCTGGGCGTGCGCTTCCCGGCGGGTCTCGAAAGCCCCGACCTTGACGGCGTAGACGAATCCGCCGGCTGAGTTGCGCTTGTCGATCTCGACGTCGGCAAAGCCCTTGGCGCGAAGTTTGCCCGCGAGAGTTTCGGCGTGGGCCCTGACGCGCGAGAGCCCACCGACCATCACGTAGAACTTGGTCACCTGGGGCCGCCCGGTGAACTTGGTGTGGTGCGCCTTGGCTTCCTTGATGAAGCGGCCCTCGGGGTAATCGGCCATGTAGCGATCGAAGATCTGGTCCGAGTCCTTCAGGAGGCGCAGGCTCCAGAGGGCCATGCCCTCGCCGAAGAGCAGCTTCTCGCGGTCCACGTCCGACTTGTTGAACGCGTAGGAGCTGCGCTCCAGAAGCTTGCGGGCGCGGGCGTAGTCGTGCGCCGCGCCCCGGTAGTTGCCGGTTTCCAGGCTGATGTCCGCCCGTGCGGCGCGCAGGCGGATTTCCAGGCGCGCGTACTTGGGCGAACGCAGAAGGTCGTTGTACATGCGCACGGCTTCGGAGTAGTGCCCGGTGAGGTGGTCGCAGCGCGCCGCGTAGTAGCGGGCCTCCAGCGCCCAGCGCTTGTCGCCGGGGTGGCTGGAGTTGGCCACCTTGCGGAAGCGGGCGCGGGCCTCGACGAACTTGCCGCGCAGGTAGAGCGCCTCGCCCTCCTTGAGGGTCGGGCTCTTCTGAATTACGTTGCTGGGGTCTCCCCGGTAACACCCGGCCAGGAATACCGCGGCCATCGCCGCCGCCAGGACAAGACTACGCTTCATGGGTATCTCCCCTTCTCCCCCTCCAGTGCTTTCCCGCTCGCCCGGGAAAAGACCCGGACCGGCTCAGGCGCTCTAGCGCGCCGGTCCGAGGTTGCTCTTGTTCTCCTTGAACCACTTTTTCCATTCCTTGACGTCCTTGCCGAGGTCACGGCCGATGATGCGAACCAGGCTGGCGTGGGCCTCGCGGGTGACCGTCTTGTCGCGGTCCATGGCGTCGATCAGGTCAGCGACCACCGCGGTGCGGTCGAGCTTCCTGCTGTCCATCATGCCCAGAGCGAAGACCGCCGCCTTGACCGGTTTGACCATCGGTTTGGGTTCCTTGCGGCTGATCTCCAGCAGGGCTGCGGTCACCTTGCCGGCGGTAACCAGGTCACCCTTCTTGGCCAGGGGGTGGAAGTACTCGCCGAGCGTCAGGGCCACCGCCTCGCGGACAGCCTCGAAGCCCGCGGCTTCGGGAGTGTTCAGGAAGGTCGCGTAGGTCTTCTTGAGCGCGGCCACCGAGTTCGCGTCCGGCACGCGGTGCAGGGCCCTGACCACCGCCTTGGCCATTGCGGGCTGGCGCTTCTCGCAGGCCTTGTCCAACGCGGTGACCAGCGGCGCGGCGACGCGATTGACCGGCACGCCGGCGCGCAGCGTGGCGACCATGGCCTTCATGGCCTTGATGCGCACGTCCTCGGGCACCTTCTCGTCGGAGATGATCTGCACCAGGGTGCCGAGGATGTCCGCGGGGCGCTTCAGGGAGCGGTTGGAGAGCAGCGATTCGAGTGCCTCCAGTGCCGCGGCGCGCACCTGGGCGTCCTTGCTGCGCAGTGCGGCGGTGACCGCACTCATCGCCTCGCTGTAGCCGGTGCGCCCCAGGGTGCGCAGGGACTCGGCAACCAGGCCGGGGTTCTCGGTCTGCGCCGATGCGATGCGCATCAGCGCCTGGTAGGCGATGCGATGGCCGATCTCGTCGGGCTTCAGGAAGGTGGCCATTGCCTGCGCGATCTTGCGCCGCACCGAGAGCGCCTCGGTCTGCGCGTCCTGCAGCTGGCTCACCAGCGGCTTCAGGGCCTTGTCGGTGAACGCCGGCACGTAGCGGATGATCTTGGCGAGGGCGTCGGCCGCGGACTCGCGTATCATGGAGTTGTTGTTGCTGTCCTTGAGCATGCCCAGCAGGAAGTCGGGTACGCCGAACTGGGTGAGACGCTTCTCGTCGCTTATCATGCCCAGGGCCTCGATGGCCTTGAGACGCTGCTTGGTCAGGCCGTTGGCCGCGTCCTCCTTGAGTTCGGGAATGCGGTCCCGGTTTGCGGTCGTGGACTCCGCGGGTTGCCCCCCGGCGGCGACGCCCAGCATCATGGCGGTTAGCATTGCGGCTGTTGCGGCTGAACGAATCTTCATGATCTGCGCCCTCCCTCTTGCGCAGCCCCGGATGAGGCAACGCCAGCCCTCTTCCGGACCCTATACGGTCCTGAAGGGGCCCACGTCGGAGGCCCGGGCAGCCCTTGCGGGCCGCCGGAAAAGCCCCGGCTGTCTCCTTACCTACAATAGACGGAAGGACCAGCCGACTTTCACACAAAAATCTATTCCGCAGAGACTTGCAGTCAAGGACAAAAGGCTGCGCCATGGCAGGATGCGCCGAGACTGAACGTCTTTTCGCCTCGCAGGGACCTCCGGGAGGCCGTCGGGGAACGGCCCGCCGCGTTCCACTACTTGACGAGGGTCGATCGGGTCCTACCCTGCAGGCTGGATTGCCGGTTCTGTGCAGCCTGGCTGCCGCCCGCGGGGCATATTGTACAGAGCCTCGACAGGGCAAAGGCCCGGCTTGCGGCGTGCAGATCGCAAGCCGTTGCCCTGCCGCGCGTTGGCGCTCGCGATTCGTGCGCATTTAGTTCGTCCCCAGGCACCCCAGTTGCGTTACCTGCTCTTGTGACTGCAGAATCGGGGGGGGAGGTCCCGGCGTGACCCAGTCAGAGTTCAACAAGTTGCTGGGAGCGCTCTCGAGCAGGCTCAGGATTCGTTCGGCGGCTGCGACGGTGTTCTGGCCGGCCGCCTCGTTACTGGCATTGAACGCCGCTGCCGTGCTCTTCGCCAAGCTGTCCGGTTTGCAGAGCGCCAACGCCATTGCCCTGGCGGCAACCGCCGGCACCATCGGCGGGTGCTGCGCTGCGTTTGCGACGATCTTCGCGTCGCGACCGGTCTCCAGGCTGCGCGCTGCTGCGGAGCTCGATCGTCTCGCAGGGCTCAAGGATCGTGCTGCCAGCCTGGTGGCCGTGCGGTCCGCGGTTCGCGGGCCGGCCGCGTTGCGCGGCGCTTTGGAGGCCGAAGCCTTCGCTGCGATGGCCGGCGTCGAGGGCGAGGATGTCCTCTCCGAGGCCGAACCCCTTCCCGCGCGCAGCCGTTGGCTGGGAGTACTGCTGGCCGCGGTTCTGGCGGCGCTGCTGGTACCGGCCCGCAAGGGGAGCCGGGTGCAGTCCCTGGCCGACGTGCTTACCGACGGCTCCGCGCTGGTTGAAGCCATGAACCGGGTGGCCGGCGGCGAAGACGACGGATCACCGGCCGTTGAGACCGCGAAGAAGGCACTGGTGCTGATCAGGGCCCCGGCACCTAGAGATCCGCAGAAGCTCGAGGAGCGCCGTGTGAGGCTCGAAGAGCTGGCCGGGGAGCTCCGCCGGCGTGGCCGTGGTGACGCGGCGGCGAGACTCGCCGCCGCCTTCAGGGAGCTCGGCGGTGACGCCGGGGAGGGTTACCCTTACGGGGAGGGCCCGGGCGGGGACCGCCATCGCGCGAATTCGGCTCACGACCGCTATCCGGCGGCATACAGCGAGTTGCTGGCGCGCTACTTCGCCGGGGGGTAGCTGGACAGGCCCCGGCCGGACGAATAAGATTTCCGAGTGTGGTCTGGCATAACAGTAAGGAGGAAAGCACCGATGAAGCAGTTCCTGACGCCAAGCCTTTTCGCAGTCCTGCTGGTTGCGACGGTCGGTTGCGGCGACAGCAGGTCGCCCGCGGCTCCGAGGCCCCCCAAGCCGCCGGCAGGCGGCTCCAAGGGCGGCTCCAAGGCTGCTGCGGCCCCGAAGCCGGCGGGCGTGACCGCCGCCGAGGTCCGGGCGGCCGCCAAGAAGGCCGCGGGCGCTCTGGTCGCAATGCAGAACAAGGACGGCAGTTTCGGCAAGCAGGGCATCTCCGTGGGCATGACCGGGCTTGCGGTGATCTCCCTGGCCGAGACCGGGGCCGGCGGCGCCGCGGGCGACGCGGCCGTCCAGAAGGGCGTGGCCTGCATGCTCAAGTTCAAGCAGCCCGACGGTGGCGTCTACGTCAAGGGCAGGCCCTACAACAGCTACGAGACCTCGATCGCCATCATGGCTCTGGCCGCGGCGGACAAGGCCAGGTACAAGGACGTGATCGACGCCGGCGTCAAGTACCTCAAGGGCATCCAGGACGACGGCAGCAAGAAGGCAACCAACAAGGGCGGGATCGGTTACGGTTCGAAGGGCGTGAACAGTAACATGTCCACCACGCACTACGCGCTGCAGGCCTTCAAGGCTGCGGGACTCAGCGAGAAGGACGAGGCCTGGAAGAAGGCGGTGGCCTTCATCTCCATCTGCCAGAATCAGGCAGAGACCAACGAGATGGAATACGCCGCGGTGATCAACGACGGCGGGTTCATCTACTCCCCGGCCGGCGGCAAGACCAAGCCGGTCACCAAGCGCGGCAAGACCGGCTGGCGCAGCTACGGCTCGATGACCTACGCCGGATACCTCAGCTACGTCTACGCCAGGCTCTCGACCGACGACCCCCGGGTCAAGGGCGCCGAGAAGTGGATGCAGAACAACTACACCCTGGAGGAGAATCCGGCCTTCGGCCAGCAGGGGCTCTTCTACTTCTACCAGACCTTCGCGCTGGCCCTCGACGCCCGCGGGGACAGGATCTTCCCGCTGGCCGACGGCCGCAAGCTCGACTGGTCGCGGGAGCTCAGCGCCAAACTGATTTCCCTGCAGAAGCCTGACGGGACCTGGATCAACACCGCGGACCGCTGGTACGAGAGCGACCCGGTTATCTGCACCAGCTACTCGCTGCGTGCTCTGGGCCGGGCGCTGAAATACTTCGAGGTCAAGTGATGCGCGGCCTCGCCCTGGCCGCGGTTCTGCCCGTGCTGCTGATCACCTCGATCGCGGCGCGGGGCGCCGAGGACGCGCCGCAGATCAAGCTCTCCGGCTGGAAGCTGCAGCGCTTCCGCTACGGCCAGGGCGACAAGATTCCCAAGAAGGTCGAGGCCCAGATCACCGTAACCAACCTCGCCAAGAAGAACATCGGGGGTATCAAGACCCGCCTGACCTACTACGCCTCGACCGGCGAGAAGGTCAAGGAAACCGGCTGGCAGTTCGCACTGGTCATCGCCGCCGGCAGGAGCAGGACCTTCAAGTACGTCGAGGGTCTGGTACCCGCGTTCGAAGCCTACGAGCTGCGCATCGAGTACACCCTGGAGGGCAAGCGCTGCAAGCACACCTACCGCTCGCCCGACCCGCTGAGCCTGCCCAAGCTCTGGAGCGACAAACCGCTGCCGGGCGTCAGCAAGCTGGTGCTGCTGGGCCGCGAGGTCCTGCAGGACCCGCGCACTCGCCGCCCCAAGCTCTACGTGAGGGTCAGGAATTTCGGCGAGAAGCCGGCCACCAAGGCGGCGGTTGTCCTCGAGTTCCTGGGCAAGGATCAACGTGTGCTCTGCAGCTTCGAGCGCAAGCTGGGCAGCGGCACGATCGCCGGCGGGAAGGAAAGGGCCTTCAACTTCGTGCTCGACAGGGCCGTCCGGGGGTACGCCGGCTACCGCGTGCGCCTGAAGGCCGCCAGGATCAGCGACGAAGAGGCGCTCTCAGGCGGTACCTTCTCGAACCGGCCGGAGCTGGAGATCGCCCACTTCAAGTTCACCCGCAAGCCGGACGGCAGCTTGCGAATCGCCGCCCGGATCCGCAACGGCCGCAAGGAGGCGGTTACCGATCCCACGGTGGTGATTCAGTTGACCGACAAGTCCGAGCCGCCCAAGGTCGTGAAGAAGGTGCCCTTCGAGATCAGCGGCACGCTCAAGAGCGGTCAGGAAAAGGCCTTCGCCCTGACCGTGCCCAAGTGCCCGCCTTTCGGGTCCTACGCCTACGAGATCGAGTTCTCCGAGCGCAGCCGGGAGGTTGTCTTCAAGCCGATCACCGCGAAGATCGCGCCGGGCAAGGTCGGGGCCACGCGGATCGACGTCCGCAAGGGCCCCGGGGGCGAGCTGCGGTTCGTGGCCCGGGTGGTCAACCGTACCTCGCACGACGTGACCGCGGTCAGGCTGATCGTCAACCTGATGGGCGGCCCGGGCGGTCGTCAGGTGGCCAGGTGCGCCGGAGGGCGGGACAAGCTGGCCAGGGGGCGCAGCACGACGATCGTCGCCGAACTGGTCAAGCCGCCGGAGTTCACGACCTTCAACTACCGGGTGATGTGCACCGAACCCAAACCGCCCGGAGCGAAGATACCGGATCGCAAGAAACGCGCGGGCATCTGACTTTCCTGGAGGGAGAGAGACAGCCTTGAGTACTCGCACCGGAGTCTGGATCGTGGGCGCGCGGGGGGGCGTCTCGACCTGCATGCTGGCGGGCCTGGCCGGCATCAGGCGTGACCTCTGCGGCACCGAGGGAGTTGTCAGTGAACGCCGGGAGTTCGCCCCGCTGGGCCTGCTGCCGCTGGGCGCGCTGGTCTTCGGCGGCCACGAAATTCGCGGCGGCACGCTGCGGGCGGCGGCCGGTGAGATCCGCGCTCGGGCGGGCACGCTTTCACCGGAGCTGATCGAGGCGGTGGGCCCCGATCTCGACGAGATCGACGCGCGCATTCGTCCCGGCACCGCCCTGGGCTGCGGCAAGTCGATCACCGGGCTCGACGGCGTCGAGAAGCTGCTGGAGAAGAAGTTCAAGCCGGCGAGGATCGCCGAGCAGCTTGTGGCTGACATGAGCGAGTTCGTTTCTGAGACCGGGGTCGACCGGCTGGTGGTGCTCAACGTTTCCAGCACCGAGCCCTTCCGCGCCGAACTGCCCGGTTTCCTCTCCGACCTGGCGGGCCTGGAGAAGGCCATCGAGGAGGGCGCAAAGGGCCTGTCGGCCGCGCTCCTCTACGCCTACGCGGCCTTCAAGGCCGGGGGGGCCTACGTCAACTTCACGCCCTCTGTAGCTTCGGAGTGCGGCGCGCTGCGCGAGATGGCCGAGAAGCTCGGCCTGCCGCATTGCGGCAAGGACGGCAAGACCGGCGAAACCCTGATGAAGACCGCGCTGGCGCCGCTGTTCGTCGAGCGCAACTTCCGGGTGATGTCCTGGGAGGGCTACAACATCTTCGGGAACCGCGACGCGGTGGTACTCGACGATCCGGAGAACAACCTGGCCAAGACCCGCGGCAAGGACTCCGCGCTGCGCGACATCCTCGGCGACGACCAGACCCACACCCGGGTGCGCATCGACTACTGCCCCAGCCTCGACGACTGGAAGACCGCCTGGAACTTCATCCACTTCCGGGGATTCGCCGGCACCAAGATGATCCTCCAGTTCATCTGGCAGGGCTGCGACTCGATGCTGGCCGCTCCGCTGGCGCTGGACCTGGTGCGCCTCGCCGACAACTGCATGCGACGCGGCGAGAGCGGCGTCATGGAGCACGTCTCGGCCTTCTTCAAGCAGCCGATCGACGGCGACCACCGCGACTTCTTCGCGCAGTCTTTGAAGCTGATGGAGTATGTGGCCTCTCGTTCGAAGGCCAGCCTGGCATAGCAGGCCGTTGAAGAACGGCCCGCTCGAGGCGCAGATTCGATTATCACCGAAAAGCCGAGACTGAGGCCCGCCGGGGCTGTTTACGTCCCCCCGTGCCTTCGCCTCGCAGGCGGGGTCCGGGGGAACAGGCAATGAAGACGGGAGTATTGACGGGCGTTGCTCTTCTGGCGATGGCCATGCTGGCGCGCGCCGAGGCTGCCGGCGCAGCGGCAGGCGCGGGCGGCGGCGCACCCGGCAAGGCGCCGGGGGCCGCGGCCGTGCCCGGGAAGACCGAGCCCGGGCCGGCGGCCAAGGGCTCGCCCGCGTGGAAGGAGGCCGAGAAACTGGTGGCCGAGTGGATGGCCGACCCCAGGGCGACGCTGGCGGAGATGGCCAGAATCCAGAAGCTGATAGTCGAGATGGGAGCCGACGAATACCGGAAGCGCCAGGAGGCTTCACGCCAGATCCTCAAGTACGGCGAGAAGGCGCTGCCCGCGCTGGAGAAGGCCGTCAAGAGCAAGGATCCCGAGGTTGCCACGCGAGCCCAGGCGGCCGTCGAGAAGATCAGGAGCGGGAGCCGCAGGGACCAGATCGTCTCCGACCTGCGCGAGAAGAAGGTTACGTCGCTGGCCGTAATCGACGAGCGTATCAAGGCCGAGCAGGAACTCGCCGAGCGCATCAAGAAGGATGCCTCCACACTGATGGCCGAAGGCAAGAGGGACGAGTCCCTGGTCAGGCTCAAGGCGGCCAAGGCTTCGATTCGCAAGGCGTTGAAGCTAGCCGACTTGCGCAAGCGGGTTTCCACCGATGATCCGCTCGCCGAGATCAAGAAGCTGGTTGACGAGGGCAAGCACGCCGAGGCTCTCAGGAAGCTCCAGCTTCATACGACCAGGCTGAAGAAGGACGGAAAGCTGGATCCCGCCCGCGCGAAGCAGTACCAGGAACTGATCATCCGCATATTCCAGGGGATGAAGGGAGGCCTTCGGGGCCGCGCGATTGTCGACTGAAGCCCGGGGAGTTGCGGCTTATACAGATTGACGCTTCGGGGCCGCGCAAGTTGCGGCAAGACAGGCCGGTGCGTTCACAGGATCGTCACTTCAGGAAACGCACGCTTGCGGGGGCCCGGCGGAGTGGATATGATTCCAACCCGTTTCCCGGCGGCCGTATGCCGCCCGCAGCTGTCCAAGAGGTAGAGGTTTGGAGATTCTAAAGGGAGTCCCGGTCTCTCCGGGTGTGGTTATCGGCAAGGCGCTGGTTTTCGGCGCCGAAAAGAGCCGCGTGCCCGAGCGCTTCGTGCGCAAGAGCGGCGTTGCCAAGGAGGTCACGCGCTTCAAGGCCGCGCTGGCCGCCGCGCGCAAGGACGTCGACGGCCTGGCTACCGAGGCCACCCAGGAAATCGGCGAGGGCGCCGGCAGCATCTTCGACGCCCACCTCTGGATACTCAATGACAAGGCTTTGCAGAAGGACATCTGCAGCCGCATCGAGCGCAACCGGTTTACGGCCGAGTACGCCGTCAGCCGTGCCTTCCGGCGTTACGGGCAGGCGTTCCGGTCGATAAAGGACAAGTACCTCGCCGAGCGCATCCACGACGTGCAGGACGTCGAGCAGCGCCTGCTCGGGACCCTGATGGGCTCGCGCAAGACGGATCTCTCGCACCTCGAAGAGCCCGCGGTCATAGTGGCCCACGACCTGACCCCCAGCCAGACGGCTTCGCTGCAGCGCGACAAGGTGCTCGGCTTCGCGGTGGACGTAGGCGGTCCCACCAGCCACAGCGCGATCCTGGCCCGTGCGCTGGAGATCCCCGCGGTGGTCGGCATCGAGAAGGCCAGCGCGGTGGTCAGCAACGGCGACCAGGTGGTGGTCGACGGCAACCGCGGCCTGGTGATCCTGAAACCCGACCGCAAGACCCTGACCCGCTACCGCAAGGCCGCCAAGAAGTTCGCGGAATTCGAAGCGGCCATTGCCAAGGAAGCCGACCTGCCGGCGGTGGCTCCCGACGGACTGGACTACAAGGTCTTCGCCAACATGGAGTTCCCGGAGGAGATAGACTCGATTCTGGAGCACGGGGCCGACGGCGTTGGCCTGTTCCGCACCGAGTTCCTCTACCTGCGCAAGGGCGAGTTGCCCAGCGAGGAAGAGCACTACGAAGCCTACTGCTCGGTGGCCGAGAAACTCGGCGAGAGGCCGCTGGTGATCCGCACCTTCGACCTCGGCGCCGACAAGGTCGGGGCCGACACGGACATCCCCACGCGGGAGCAGAACCCCTTCCTGGGTTGCCGCTCGATCCGTTTGAGCCAGTATCGTCCGGAGATGTTCCGAACCCAGGTGCGCGCGATAATGCGCGCGGCGGCCAGGCACAGGAACATCCAGGTGCTGCTTCCGATGATCACCGTGCAGGGCGAGTTGACCTGGGCCAAGGAACTGATGAGCGAGGTCCGCGACCAGCTCAAGGCCGAGAATCACAAGCTTCCCGGCAAGCTCAAGATCGGCATCATGGTGGAGGTGCCCTCTACCGCGCTGCAGGCCCACTGCTTCGCCGGCGACGCCGATTTCTTCAGCATCGGCACCAACGACCTGATCCAGTACACGCTGGCGGTTGACCGCACCAACCCCACGGTGGCCGGGCTCTACAACCCGGCGCACCCCGCGGTACTGCAGCTGATCCGCACGGTGATCGAGGCCGGCGGACAGGCCGGAATTCCCGTGGCGATGTGCGGCGAAATGGCCGGCGATCCGCTTTACACCGTGTTGCTGGTGGGCCTGGGGCTGCGCGAGTTCAGCATCACCCCGCCGCTGGTTCCCGAACTCAAGAAGATCATCCGCTCGGTCCGCCAGGATCGCGCCCGCAAGCTGGCCCAGGAACTCGAGAACTGCGTCGTTCCCGACGCGGTCATCAGCCGCCTGCGCAAGGAACTGGAGGACATTCTCCCGGGCGCCGGCAGCCAGATAGACGGGATGGACTTCGGTACCTAGCAGGCCGTTGAGGAACGGGCTGGCGGCGCGCTACTCGGCTCCCTCGGACCCCTCGGGCCTCTCGGGCTTGTCGGGCAGGCCTGAGGGGTCGGACTCGTCCGGGGTGCCGGGTTGCTGCGCGGCCCCGCCCGCGCCGGAAATCCCGGCCAGCATGCCGGCGCCGAACCTCCTGGCGGACCTGACCCAGCCCAGCACCTCGCGCACCGCTGCGGATTTCCCGGCGGCTTGTGCGAGGTAGTGCATCACGATGCGGGCCACGAACTTCTTGTCGTAGAACAGCGGCTGGTCGGCGCCCCTTCCGTCCCGTACCTGGCGGGCGCGCTCGCTGATCTGCCGGGCGAGCCACTCGTCTCCTGAGCACTCCCTGGCGCTTTTCTCCAGCGAGGCGGCGGCCTTCTCCCACTCTCCACCGGCGGCCAGGCGCTCGCCGGTGACGAACACCGCCACCGCGTTGTTGGGGTCGGCCTTGAGCGCACGGGCGAGGTCCGCGTCGGCGCGCGCGAAGTCCTTGTCCGCCACGAAGAGCATCGCCGAGAACAGGTACATCGCCTCCTGGACCTCGGGGTCGTACTCGTCTCCGCAGTCGATCATGCTCTCGATCTGGCGTATGGACAGGCGTGTCCAGCCGTTGGCGCGGTAGACCAGCGCCAGGGCGAAACCGTAGACCAGTTTCTCCTCGGCATCGAGCCTCGAGGTATCGACCATGTCCAACTCGCAGATCGCGAGTCTTTCGCGGCCCAGCAGGAAGAAGGCCACCCCGAGGACCAGCGGCAGCTTGCCGGGCGGTTTCGCCGCGAAGGCGTTCATGTCCCGGGCGATGCCCGCCCAGTCCGGCGAGCCGTCTTTCAGCGGCTTGCGCCCGGAGAAGTCCGATGCGAAGGCGGCAGCCAGTTCCGCGGCGTCCTGAACTTCCTGCGGCAGCTTGTTGATGCCCTTCTTCGCGGCCTGATCCGCTGCCAGGCCCAGGCCCTTGAAGGCGGCCTTGAGCGCCAGCTTGCGTCCGCCCCTGTAGGTCCTGGCCCTGAAGCTGCCCAGGGTCTTCGCGAGCTGGTATTCCTCTTCGGCGAGATCCGCCCAGTGGCGCGCCGCGCGCGCGGCGCGGTCGGCCCCGGCGATCATGCCCCCGGCTTCCGAGGCCCTGGTGCCCTGGCCCTCGGAGATCGCTCTGAGGGCAGCCAGGAACCTCTCGGCGCGTCCGGCGGCCTTCAGCGCAGCCTTGTGCTCCTTTCTGCCCTGCGCGGCCCTGGCCTCGTCGCGCGCGGCGGTGATGCCGTCACGCAGCGCTGCCGGATCGTCCGGCGTGTCGCCGCAGCCCGCGATCCACAGCAGAATGGCGAGTCCTGAAGCCAGAGAAAAATACCTGCGCATGTCACCCTCTTCCGTAATGAAGCCTGGCGGTGTTTCGGCGGCTACATGAACCCCGCGTCGCGGAGCTTCTCCTCGGTAAGACCGTGGTCCACGCCCATCAGGCGTGCGGCGTAGCGCGCGAGGATGTCGGCCTCGAAGTTGACCTCGTCACCGGTCTTCACGTCGCATAGCGTGGTCGCGCCCAGAGTGTGCGGCACCAGCGCCACGCGGAAGCCGGAGTCGTTCAGGAGCCGCGCGACCGTCAGGCTGGTGCCGTCGAGGGCGACCGAGCCCTTTTCGGCCACGAACTGCCCGCAGCCGGCGGGGATCGCGAAGTCGATCTCGAGACCCTCGCCGACCCTTCTGACTGCGAGCACCCGTGCCCGGCCGTCGATGTGACCTGTGACGAAGTGTCCCCCCATGCGCCCGCCCGCCGGAACCGAGCGCTCGAGGTTCACGAGGCGACCCGGACGCCAATCCGGGATCGTGGTTCGCGAAGCGGTTTCGGCGACGACGTCGAATGCGGCGATGCTGCCTTCTAACGACGAAACCGTCAGGCACGGACCGGAGACGGCGATGCTGTCGCCCAGCCCCGCGTGTCCCGTGCCCCACGCCCCGTCTCCCGCGAGTGGCGCAAGGTCGATGCGCAGACCAAAGCCGGAGGAGGTCTTTCCGATCTCCAGGATCCTGCTCCGGGTCTCAACAATACCGGTGAACATTCTCTACCCTCGAACCGCAGATGAACCCTGGCCTGAAGTCTCCGGGCTGCCGTGCATCTGCGGTCTTCTCATGCTCAGAAATCCGTGCCCGGACCGGGAGGTGCCTTGGGGATGGGTATGCCGGTCTTCTTCGATGCCGCCCTGGCTTCCGCGCTTCGGGGATAGCGGTCGATCAGTTCGGCGTACCACTTCCTCGCCCTCGGCATGCTGCCGAGAGCCCTCTCGGCGCGGGCCAGGCCTTCGATCCAGGCGGGCAGCAGGGCCGGGTCGTCGTAGAGCACCACCAGGGGTTCGAGCCCGCTCTTCGCCTGTGCCGCCTTGCCGGCTGCCAGTGCGGACAGCGCCAATTCGCCCCGGGCAGCCAGGCGCGTGCGCTCGTCCCTCGACGACGCGAGTTTCGCGGCGATCCTGACGGCCTCGGGGCCGCGCCCCGAGAGGCGCAGCGCGCGGGCCAGCCCCAGGCGGGCTTCTTCGGCGCGGCTGAATTTCGGGGCGTCGAGGAGGAGTTTCTCGTAGAGCTTGGCTGCTCTGGCGGCATTGCCGGACTCCAGCGCCTGTTGACCGAGCGCCAGCTGCGCCTCTGCGCGCGCCGCGGGGTCCGCCGAAGCCGCCGCCTTGGCGTAGATCTCGGCGGCTTCCCTGCCGCGGCCCTGGCCTCCGAGATAGCGGCCCAGCCAGAGCAGGGCTTCGGCCGGCAGCTTGCGTTTGCCGGAGCGCGCCAGTCCCAGGAAGCCCTCGGCTGCCTTGGGATAATTGCCGTTCAGGTAGTAGGCGCAGCACAGCCGGTACTTGAACTCGTAAACCAGCGGCGGCCGCTTGTAACGGGAGATCAGCGCGTTGTACTGGCGAATAGCCAGGTCGTAGCTGCTGATGCGCTCGTGGTCCCAGGCCAGCCAGTAGGCGGCCTCCGCGCCGCTGGAATCTTCGGGGTAGCTCCGCGCCAGATGCGTGCAGCGGTTCCGGAAGTCCTTCCAGTCCTTGGTCGTCGCGGAGCACAGCGCGCGACCCAGGAGCGCCGCGGGGCGCAGCCTGCTGCGCGGGAAGGCCCGGGCGTGGCGGTCGAAGAACTTCGCCGCGCTGCTGGCATCGCCAGCGGCCAGAACCAGTTCGCCCAGGCGGACCAGAGCGGGGTCGGCCAGCCGGTGCCCGGGGTGACTTCGGACCAGACGCTCGAGCAGCTTGCGGGCCTCGGCCGGCTTCTTCTCCTCGAGGCAGAGCCTCGCGGCGCGGAAGGTGCTCTCGGCCGCGAATCGGCCCTTGGGATCCTTCCCGGCGCGGGCCAGCGCGTTCAGCGCTCCGCGGGTGTCGCCCGCCGCCACCGCCGCCAGTCCCTGGACGTAGGCGACTTCCGAGGCCAGGCGGCTTCCGGCGTAGCGGGCCATGAATTCGCGCGCGGCCAGGCCCACCTGCTCGTTCTTGCCCGCGCGGTAACGGCACCAGACAATCCGGCAGGCGGCGCTTTCGGCGCGCGAATCGCGGGGGGCCAGTCTGACCAACGCGGCGAAGGTCTTCTCTGCGTCGGCGTAGCTCTTTGCGGCCATCAGCGCCAGGCCGCGGACGTAGAGCGCCTCGTTCCTTGACGTCTTGCCGCGCGCCGCCAGATCGGCCATCTTCAGCGCGCGCGCCGGGTCACCGGTCTGGAGATAGCCCCATGCCGCGCCCAGCGCGGCGCGGTTTGCGAGTTCCCCCTGCGGGGAGCGCTTGAGCACCGCGGCGTAGAGCGGCAGCGCCTCCGCGGACTTCTTCGCCGCGCGCAGGATCTCGGCCTTGCGGAAGCCCGCTTCGGGTGCCTGGGACGAGGTCGGGAACTTCCCGAGCAGCCGGTCGAGGTGCACCGCCGCCCTGTCTTCGCGCCCCGCACCGGTTTCGATACGCGCCAGCTCCAGGAGGGCCGGGGCGGCGATCGCGTGGTTGCGGCTGGCGGCGGCGATCCCGAGTTGCGCCGCGGCCTGTTTGCCCCTGCCGGTCTCCAGCAGCGCGGCGCCCAGGAAGTAGGCGGTCAGCCGGCGCGAGGCGGTCGGCAGGTGCTTGATGCCCACCGCCGAGAGCGTCTTGACCGCGGCGGCCGCATTGCCGGCGACGTACTGGATGGTCCCGATGCGCAGGCGCGCGGCCGCCAGGCGCGCCGCGGACAGCCTGAGCTTGAGGCACTTCTCGAACGCCTTTCGGGCCCCGGCGTTGCGCCCCGCGCGGTAGAGGCTCTCTGCCGCGCGAAAGGATGCTTCGGCCGCGCGCGGGTCGCGAGGATGGCTCCGCGCGAAGGCGTCGTACTCGTCGGCCGCGCGGGCGAACTCCGCCCGCTGGAAGAGTCCCCCGGCGAGATTGTATCTCTCATCTGCGCGCGAGAGCGGCTTCTCGCCGCCGGCGGCGCAGAACGCCAGCGCCGAAAGGAAGAGTGCGAGGCGGGGGGCGCTGTTCACGGCAAGGATCCCTCGAGGACCTCGAAGCTCACGCGTTCGAGTCGCGCGAGACGACAGACCTCCAGCAGATCGGCCACCCGTTCGAAGGGCGCGCGGGCGTCGGCGCGGATCAGTATCTGTTCGCCGCGGCCCGCGGGGGTTGCCCCCAGGCGCGCCAGGCGCCGGGCAAGGGCGCCGCGCGGCAGGCGCGTTCCGCCCAGCGCGTAGCCTCCGTCGCGGCGCACGGTGATCACGTGGCCGCCGAAGTCGGGGGCCAGACGCTCGGGAGTACCGGCCACCGCGGGCAGTTTCACGGGGAGGGCCCAGCCGGCGCGTGCCATTCCCCAGATGGCAACGAAGGCCACGGACACGGCGCTCAGGCCGCAGACCAGCGGCGAAGCCAGCACCAGTGGAGTTCGCGGCTTGCGCGCGGGAAGGAATCTCACTCGCCGGCCTCGGACTCTTCTCGCTGCAGGCTGACAGTCGTCAGATTGCCGCGTCTCCGGGCTGCGGCGGCCTGATCGGCCAGCGCGGCGGTGCACTCCAGACAGGCGGCTTCGCTCTTGGCCACCAGCGCACCGAGTCGCAGGTCGGCGAAGAAGTGCGCCGCCAAGGCGAAGAGGGCCACCGCCAGCGACAGGGCGGCGGGCACCAGTGCCGTCACTGCGCTGGCCGCGACCGTGGCGGAACTGGCATCGGTTCGCGCCACCGCCGAGAAGACATCCAGCAAGCCCAGCACCGTGCCGAAGAGACCCGCCACCGGGGCCAGCAGCCCCGCCACCGCCAGGAGATCGACCAGCGCGCGCCAGCGCGCGGCCAGGCGCCTGCCGGACGCCTCGATTCGCGCGGCAGGCAGTTCCTGCGATGCGGTCGGCAGCCTGCCCTCCGGCGGCAGCCCGGCGAGCACGCTCTTGGCAAGCAGGCTCGAGCGGTCCGAACAGAGCTTGCGCGCGCCGTCGATATCGCCGGAGGAGATCTTCTCGAGCAGCCCGGCGCGCAGGTGCCGTGGCGCGAACTGGCTGCTCCACAGCGAGAAGAAGAGGTAGAGCGAAACCAGCAGCGCTACGCCGCCCAGGGCCAGCGCGATCCAGCCGCCGATACCCGCGGTCTGGAGCAGGGATTCGAAGTCGATCTCGCGAATCCCGCCGGCGCCCGGCGAAGCTTCGGCCGCAGCCGTTGACTTCGCGAACAGGGCCAGTCCCGGCGCCAGCAGCATCGCTTCCAGCGGCAGGCGTACGGGTTTGCCCCGGCGCAGCTGTCGCGCGTCCTGCCAGAAGGCGCGCTCCAGCCTCTTGCGCCAGAGCAGCCCCCAGAGAACGCTCGTCGCCATGGGGACCGCCGCAACCGCGATCGGCCAGCCCGGCGCCAGACCCAGGGCCGCCAGCAGCACGCAGGTCACGGTGGCCGCAAGACCCAGCCAGCCGAGAGTGCGCTGAACGGCATAGGCCGCCGCCCGGAAGCCGGCCAGTGTCCCGAAAACGCGGTTCTCGTCGCTCAAGACAGGGTTCTCCCCGAAGGATGCGGTGTCGAGGACACCAGTATCCAGGCGCCGGGCGGGTGATGCAAGGGAAGAGGGGTGATGGTGCCCGGTCCCCTCGGACACTTCGGCCCCGTCGGACTCCCCAGACGGTCATAGGTGCCTGAGGCGGGCTACCGCGTCTTCCAGTCCACCCGGCACATGATCTCGAGCTCAGTTGCGCGGGTCACGCTCTCAACGTGGGCACGCAGGGGCTCGGCGAACTTGAAGACCCTTGCGGCGCGGAAGACCTCGCGACTGGGCTCCAGGTCGGCGGTGAGGTCTTCGGTGCCCGTCCAGCTGCAGCGCACCTCGACGTTCCGGTGCCGCGCGACGAGTTCGCCGTTCTCGAGCATTTGCGGGCGCGCGCCGAAGGCCAGGTGCAGCCACTGGCGGAAAGTGCGCTCAACGCGCTTGGTGGCGGTCACGCGGTCGGTGATCTCCAGCCAGCGCTCCGCGAGGTCGAAGCGGTAGATGCGGCGGACGACAAGGTCGGGGTAGGCCTCGTGACGGGTGGCCAAGAGGCCCCGCGGACCGTCGAGCGCCAGGCGCTCGGTCCTGACCGGCGGGTTGTCGTGGTCGCCCCACCAGGTCTGGACGTTGCCCATCCGATGGAATACCGACCGCGGGCGGTAGTTCTCGACGGTCAGTAGATTGTGGCTGAAGGCCGAGTAGTAGTAGCCGCGCTCGGCAGGGATGATCTGGTCGATGCGGTAGGCCCAGGTGGCCGCGTCGTAGAACACCGGGACGCCGTCGCACCACAGCTGAAAGGACCCGAAATCGTGGTGGCTGTGCCCGGAGTACGTGGCGCGTGGCTCGGCGGTGACAAACAGCAGGGAGTCGCTCGGCTTCCAGCCCGTGCGCGCCACCAGGATGCCGCTGTCCGGGAAGAAGCGCGAGACCTCCGGCTTGCGCTTCGTGCGCGCCCGGCGTTTCGCGGGAGCGTGCACGAAGGTGGCGACCTTGAGGCGGCGGGCGACGCTCTCTGCGCGCGAATTCGCGGTCAGCGAGCGCGAGAGTTCCAGGTGGCAACCGCTGCGCGGCGGCTGGCAGTCGCCGTAGGGGATCATCTCGCCGTCGGGCGCGGTGAGGTCCGCGAAGCTCTCGAGGAACTCGATGGCGCGCTTCTCTTCGGACTCCTTGAAGATCGGTTCGCGGTTGAGGCGACCGATTTCCATCGCCTGGCGGAACATACTGGCGGCGTACCAGGCGTAGCGCGCGCTGTGCTCCCAGCTGGTCCCATCGGGACGGATCGCACCGCGCTGGGAATCGCGGGCGTGCCAGCGCAGCACCTTCCTGCCCTTGCGACGCAGGTGCGCCGAGCAGCCGAACTCGGGGAAGACCGTGCCCAGAGTGAACGGCACCGTTCCGCGGTCGAAGAGATTGTGATTGCCGATGTCCTCGTCGGGCCGCCCGTCGCGGGCCTCGAAGGCCTGGCGGAAGAGGTCGCACACGAACCAGATGTACTTCACGACGTCGAAGGCTTGAGGGGCGCTCACCGACTGGAGGAGTCCGGAGTAGAGCACGTCGGTCATGACCAGTGCCCGCCGCCCGGTGTGCATGCAGTTGTCCAGACCCGCGGGGTCCAGCGTGTTGAAGGCGGAGAAGCCCTGGAGGCCGGTGTCCGTGACCCGGGTAGGGAAGGTCTCGAACCATCGACGCCAGCACTTGGCAAAGACCTCGCCGTAGCGGCGATTGCGGCTGATGGCGTAGCCTGCCGCGGGGAAGAGCGCCCAGCAGCCGAATCCCATCGTCAGCCAGCCGGCCGAACCCGGCAGCTGGCAGCGCGCGCGGGTCCAGTCGACACGCGGCGTGAGCTTGAGGTAGCTGCCGCTCTCGTTGCAGTCGTAGAACTCGTAGCGTAGAGAGCGCCGCGCTTTCCTTATGTCTATCGCCTCGTCGAAGAAGAAGTTGCGGCTGGGCAGGACCTTCGCGCGCTTCTTGCGGAAGTCAAAGGCCCACTGCGGCCGCGCGCGGCCCAGGAAGTGCTCCACAATCAGCGCACGGGCCTTTTCGCGGTTCGATTCCCAGAGCTTGAGAGCCTTCTTGAGCCTGGCCGAAGCGGGGCTGAGCGCCGCCACGAACTCGGAGTCGGTGCAGTCGCGCCAGTCGCGAACGAACTTGCCGCTGAGCTTGCGATCGCGTCCCGGGCCGGCGAAGAGCCTGCCGTAGCGGGCCATGGGGCCTCTCCCTTCCTGAATGTGAGGATTATCGCGGGGAGATTGCGGGTGACAAGGCTTTCGGCGGATCGCCGCTGGTGCTCAGTGGCGGTCCAGGCGGTCCGACGCAATGCTCGTGCTCGTAATCGGAACCTCAAGTGGGACCTTGGTTTTCGATTACGACTACGGGCACCGTTCTTGCTGAGCGCCGCCCACTGCCTTCGATGAGCACGAGCGGCACCCCACATAGCCTTTTCCTCTTGACCAGTCCCCGTTTGCGGAGATATTCTGTCGGTCTATCCGGGGTCCGCTCCGGGCTTCTCCTGCCCCGGCGGGCCCGTTCAGAGCCTTTTGGGAGGAAGTCACATGCGTTTCTTCAAGGCCTCGCTCTTCGCCCTCGCCGCACTCTTCCTGGTTGCCCGGCTGGCACTCGCGGCCGTTTGTCCGGGTTGCGGGACCAAGTCCAAGGACGGGGTCAAGCACTGCCCGGCCTGCGGGACCGAGTTGCCCGCGGCCAAGAAGCCCGAACCGAAGAAGCCCGAACCGAAGAAGCCTGAACCAAAGAAGCCCGAACCGAAGAAGCCCGAACCGAAGAAGCCTGAACCGAAGAAGCCCGAGCCCGGGAAGCCTGAACCCAAGAGGCCCGACAAGAGGGCGATGGCCAAGCGCTACTACGATGCTGCCATGGATCGCTACAGGAAGGCGCCCACGGACTACGACGGCGCGCTCAAGGGCTTTGCCCTGGCGCTCAAGGGCTGCGCCGGCACCAGGTACGCCTCCCGTTGCGAGAAGATGATTGCGCGGGTCAAGGGCGAGAAGAAAGCCGCCGCAGACGCAGAGGCCCGCGCCAAGGCCAAAGCCGCGAGGGAGAAGGCCGAGCGCGAAGCCGCGGCCAGGGAGGCCAAGGCCAGGAGCGCCTACGAGACCGCCTACTCCTCGTACAGGAAGAACCGCAGGGATCACGCCGGCAACATCAAGAAGTTCGAGGAAGCCAGGAAACTTGGCACCGGCACGAAGTACGAGAAGTCCTGCGACAGGATGCTGGCGCGCCTCAAGGCCGAGAAGAAGGATGCCGAGGCCCGCGCCGCGCGCGAGAAGGCCGAGGCTGAGAAGAAGGCCAAGCTGGCCAAGGCCCAGACAACCTACGATGCGGCCTATGCCGCCTACAGGAAGAACCGCAAGGACCTCGACGGCAACATCGCCAGATTCGAGGAGGCCAAGAAGGTCGGCGCCGGCACCGGCTACGACAGGAAGGCCCAAGGAATGCTGGTCAGGCTCCGCAAAGAGAAGGCCAAGCTCGCTGCCAGCAAGCCCGAGCCCAAGAAGCCGGAGCCCAAGAAGCCCGAGCCCAAGAAGCCCGAGCCCAAGAAGCCCGAGCCCAAGAAGCCCGAGCCCAAGAAGCCCGAGCCCAAGAAGCCCGAGCCCAAGAAGCCCGAGCCCAAGAAGCCCGAGCCCAAGAAGCCCGAGCCCAAGAAGGTTGACCCCAGGGCTGAGTACAGGGCTGCGGTTGTCGCCTACAAGAAGAATCCCAGGGCTTACGATGCGAACATCAAGCTGTTCCAGGATACCAAGAAGAAGGTCGCCGGCAGCCGGTACGAGCGTTCCTGCGACAAACTGATCGCGGGCCTCAAGGCCGATAAGGTCGAGGCTGAGAAGAAGGCCAGGGCTCTCAAGGCCCGTGCGGCTTTTGACGCGGCTTACACCCAGTACAAGAAGAACCGCACCGACTTCGATGGCAACATTGCCAAGTTCGAAGAGGTAAAGAAGCTCGGCGCAGGTACCGGCTACGACAGGAAAGCCGAGAAGATGCTGGTTCGCATCAAGGCGGAGAAGGCCAAGGCCGCTCCCAAGAAGCCCGAGCCCAAGAAGCCCGAACCCAAGAAACCCGAGCCCAAGAAGCCCGAACCCAAGAAACCCGAGCCCAAGAAGCCTACGCCCAAGGAAATCGCCAGGCAGAAACAGGCCAAGGCCAAGGCCTCCTACAACGCGGCCTATGCGGCCTACAAGAAGAACCCCGGAGATCTCGACGCGGGCATCAAGGTTTTCGAGACCGCCAGGAAGGACGCTGCCGGCACCCGCTACGCGTCCTCCTGTGACAAGATGATACGGAAGCTTACCGAGGAGAAGAACGCCCGGGCCGCCAAGGAGAAGAGCGTCAAGGCCCGCGCGGCCTTCGAGGCGGCTTACACCCAGTACAAGAAGAACCGCACCGACTTCGATGGCAACATTGCCAAGTTCGAAGAGGCAAAGAAGCTCGGCGCAGGTACCGGCTACGACAGGAAAGCCGAGAAGATGCTGGTTCGCATCAAGGCGGAGAAGGCCAAGGCCGCTCCCAAGAAGCCCGAACCGAAGAAGCCCGAACCGAAGAAGCCCGAACCGAAGAAGCCCGAACCGAAGAAGCCCGAACCGAAGAAGCCCGAACCGAAGAAGCCCGCACCGAAGAAGCCCGAACCCAAGAAGCCGGTGGCCAGAGGGCCGATCACTCCTTTCGTGACCGGAAAGGTCCGGGCCAAGAGCCCCGCGGACGCTTTCGCCCGTGCCCGGCAGATGGAAGCCAAAGGCCAGACGCCGCGCGAGAAGGCCGAACTGGCGCTGCCCTACTACTACGCTGCGGTGACCATGAAGGTTGGCGGTAAGCGCGGAAAGGACGCTGCAGCGGCCGCGCTGCGCATCGGCGAACTCGTCGAGGCCCAGGGCGACGGCAAGGGCGACCTGGCCTCGGCCGCCAAGTATTACCTGATCTCGGCCATACTGGAAGTGGACTCGGATGCCTGGAGGAAGGCCGACAGGCTCTACGTCAAGCTCGGCAAGAAGGGCACGTTCGTGAAACGCCTGGGTCTGCTCGCCGGAAAGGCCGAGAAGGCCGGCAAGCCCAAGCTCGCCGCCGAGCTCCGGGCCCGCGCCAAGGAGCTGTCCAAGTAGAACATCGGGCTAAGCTCGCTGGCGTGAAACACGTCATAAGGGGGGCGGCGACCGAAAGGCGTCGCCCCCTTGAACTGCGCGAGGAGAGCTGCATGACCAGACGCAAGATCGCCCCGAGCTTCGCCCTGCTCTTCCTGCTCGCAGGCTGCAATGGCGGCAGGAAGCCAGATCCCGTCCGGAGCGAATCCGGCGTGCGCACGGTCGAGGTCCGTGCGCGGGTCAAGGCGGTGATCGGCGGCAACCGCAAGGCGGTTATCAGCGCCGGGCGCGACCAGCGCGTGGCGATAGGTACCACCTTTGCGATCTACCGAAAGGGTGAGATGATCGGCCGGGTGCAGGTCACCGGCACGTGGCCGGCCGAGTGCGGCGGTCACATAGTCAGCAGCCGCAAGCCGATAAGGACCGGCGACGAGGCGGTGGCCAGCGTTGCCATCGACACCCCCGAGAAGGCCAAGGTGGACCCCAGGACCATGCCCTCGGTCACCCGTAAGAAGCCCGGTACGATACACGCCAGCGTCATCGCGGTGCGCGAGAAGGCCAATCGCCTGGTCATCGACGCCGGCAGCAGACAGGGCGTCAAGCCCGGGAAGGTCTTCTACATCTACCGCGGCGACACCTACGTCGGCCGAGTCAGGATCACGCTGGTCAAGCCCGGCATGGCCGGCGCGGAGATCGTTGAGCAGCGGGTGAAGATCGGAGTAGACTGCCGCGTGCTCTACGACCCCGAGGAAGAACTGCGCGAGGCCGGCAGGTTCGGGCCCAAGCCGAAGACCGGTGACCTCGAGGCCCAGATCAGGGGCCTCGAGGCCAGAATCGCAGACCCCAAGACTTCCCCCGAAGATCGCAAGGCAGCGCGCGAGGTCCTGGTGCGGCTCAGGAAGCAGCGACGGGGGGAGTAACCGCAAATTGCGTCTTCGGCGTCCTGGGGCCACGATCCCGAGCCCGAGCCCGATGGCGATGTCGATACCGACTAGACTTCGCGGATAGAGTGCGCCTTCCTGTATGCCGTCGGCGCAAGGCCCGTCGCGCGCTTGAACTCGCGTGAGAAGTGGAACTGGTTGGCGAAACCGGCGGCGTCGGCAGACTGCAGTGCGCCTCGTTGCTGTCCGAAGACCGGGCGAAGTGCGGCGGCTCCATCCGCTTCGTGCACGACGACCTGCTCGAACCGGGCACGACCATCGCCGAACACCCGCACGAGGGCAACGAGGAACTCTACATGATCCTTGAGGGCACGGGAATAGCCCTGCTTGACGGCGAGCGCTATCCGGTGGGGCCGGGCGACACCTACATCTGCGGCGACGGCCACACCCACGGCATCGAGAACGGCGATGCACCGATGCGCATGATAGTCGTCTGCACCAAGACCTGAGGGCCGTTCGATCGCAGAGGCAGCAGAAAGGCGCAGAGAAGCTCGAAGCCGGCCTCAACCTTCCGCTTTCCGGAGACTTCCACAGACTGCGCCTGTTCCATCCCGCGGCACTCCGAGTCATTCCGACCAGACTCACCGATATTGTCCGATACGGACCGGGCTGGCGCGCACTCCGATCCACAAGAGGTTCGCGTACAGCCTGACGCATTTTTTGTGTAACCTTTGGCCGTCCGGAGCGATTCCCTGTCGGTTCCGCCGATGGGCGGCGGGAAGACCGGGGCAACGGAGACGGAAGCCCTTTCGGCTTCCGCGTGATGTGGAGAGGAAGGACATGGTTAGAACAGTACTCGGCGCGGCGATTCTTTCACTGGTGCTCACCGGCGGGCTGGCCAGCGCCGGTGGCAACTGCAAGGGCAAGGGCGGTGCGGCCGGATCCGGGGAGAAGGCCGGCAAGAGCTCGAAAGCGGTCTCCAAGGACAAGGGCGTCGCGGCCGGATCCGGGGAGAAGGCCGGCAAGAGCTCGAAGGCCGTCTCCAAGGGCAAGGGCGCGGCCGAAAAGGACGGCGGCAACGAGGCCGAGGCCGGCAAGCAAGGCGAAGCCGGCAAGGCCGCAGATAAGTGCAAGGCCGAGTGTGCAGACGGATGCAAGGGCGAAGGCAAGGGCGAAGGCAAGGGCGAAGGCAAGGGCGAAGGCAAGGGCGAAGGCAAGGGCGAAGGCAAGGGCGAAGGCAAGGGCGAGTGCAAACAGCAGCGCAACCGGGAGCAGAACCGCGAGCAGAACCGCGAGCAGAACCGGATCCAGAAGCGCAACCGGAACGGCAGCTGCAGCGGCAGCGGCGAAGGCAAGCAGCAGCGGAATCGCAACCAACGCCGCAAGCAGCAGGGCAAGGGTGGCGGCTGCGGCCGGCACTGAACTGCGCGACCCGGCCGCGCTTCGGCACGGCGGGTGGTCGGGAGATCCGGAAGCGGTGCCTTCGGGCACCGTTTCCTTTCAGAGCAAGGTTCTGCCGCGGCGGCGCTGGGCGATCTTCGCGTCGATAGTCTCGACCACCCAGTCGGGAACTTCGACCCTGCCGATACTGCTCCTGGCGTGCCGGGGATGAGAGTGGGCGTCCGAACCGCCGCTCACAGGACAACCCAGGCGTTTGGCGGCGGACTCCAGTTCGTGGAAGTGTTCCTGCACCGTGTTGGCCCGGTGGTAGAGCTCGAAGCCGTCGACGCCCGCGTCCATCATCTCGTGGATCAGCCTGAGCTGGCCCTCGAGGTCGCCGTGGCGCGCGCCCCCGACATGCGCCAGGAGCGTGATCCCCCCGGCGCCGTGAACGGCATCGACGACCTCGTCGAGGTGCGCGAAGGGCCAGATGATGTCGGCCGGCAGGTGTCCCTCGGCCTCGGTGCCCACCGAGGCCATTTCCCTGAGCGCCTCGGCGTGGTCGGCGAAGATGCCCCTTTCCAACAGGTAGCTGCGCGCGAACCACTTGTTGGGAACCGGGTTGGGCCGGTCGCCGTAACGCGCCGGCAGCGCCGTGCGGAGTTCGTCGAGGCCCACCCCGTAGCGCTGCTCAATGACCGGCGCCCAGCGCGCAAAATTAAGCTCGTAGCAGCGCCAGTTGCAGGCCAGCAGCTCCTTCAGCCGCTCGTTCTCCGGGTCGAAGCCGAAGGCCAGCACGTGATAGTCGCCGTCCTGCCATTTCACGTCGAACTCGATGCCGTTGATGAAGCGCATGCCCAGCGCCTGCGCACGCGTCCTGCAGCGGCCCAGTCCCTCGATGCAGTTGTGGTCGGTGAGCGAAAGCGTGGTCACCCCCGCGTCCGAGGCTTGCTCGGCGATCTCCTCGGGCGAGATCCAGCCGTCGATGGAGTAGAACGAGTGGCAGTGCAGTTCGGCCGGCACGGGTTCTCAGGCGCCGGCCTTTTCGGCGGCGAGCTGCTTGATGGCCTTGAGGTTGACCTTGCCGGTGCCCAGCACGGGAATCTCCTCAACCTCGTGGAAGTCCTCTTTGCGCGGGACCCACAGCTTGGGCAGTTCGGAGGCCGCGAGCTTCTCGTGAAGCTCCTCGAGGTTCAACGGCAACTTCTTGTGGAGCACGATCAGGCGCTCGCCCTTCCTGGCGTCGGGCACGCCGGCCACCGCGACCAGCAATTCCTCGGTCGCGAGGATCTTCTCGAGTTCCTCTTCGACGCGGCCGTGGGGGACCATCTCGCCTCCGATCTTGCTGAAGCGGCTGAGGCGGTCGGTGATGGTGATGAAGCCCTCCTCGTCGATTCGGGCGATGTCCCCGGTGACGTACCAGCCGCCGCGCATCACCTCGGCGGTGAGCTCGGGCTTGTTGAGGTAGCCCTTCATGACGTTGGCGCCCTTGACCAGCAGGAGGCCCGGTTGGCTGACGCCCAGAGGCTTGAACGTGTCGGGGTCGACCACCCGCACCGATACGCCGGGGATGGGCTGGCCGATGGTTCCCGGCTTGGTGCCCTTCTGCATGATGCCAGGCGCGCGGAAGTCCGGAACGTTGATGCTGACCACCGGGGAGCACTCGGTGCAGCCGTAGCCCTCCACCGGGCGCACGCCGAACTTGTCGAAGAAGGCGGCGGCGACCTCCTCGCGGAGCTTCTCGGCGCCGACCACCACGTTCTTCAGGGAGCCGAAGTCGCCGGCGAAGGCCGCGCGGGTGTAGATGCGCAGGAAGGTGGGCGTGGCCAGTAGCGCGGTCGCGCCGAAGTCACGAACCAGCGCGCCGACCGCCCGGCCCTCCGTGGGATTGGGGTGGTAGACCACGCCGATACGCTTCACCAGCGGCAGCCACAGCGTGCCCGTGAAGCCGAGAGAGTGGAAGAACGGCAGCACCCCGGCGACGCGGTCGCCCGGCCCGGCGTTGAAGACCTGGCTGAGGCCCTCGAGGTCGCTCATCACGTTGGCGTGGGTGAGCATCACGCCCTTGGGTTCGCCGGTCGAGCCCGACGAGAAGATCACGGTGCAGAGGTCGTCGACGCTGGCGCCGCGCCGGCCGTAAAGCCTGCGCAGCAGGAATCCGGGCAGCAGTCGCGCCTTGAGCCCCGCGCGGACCTTCTTGCCGATCTTCATCGCTGCGCGCACGTCCTCAAGATAGAAGTGGCGCGGGGCGTCAACGCCGACGGCCAGTCCAAGGCTTTCCATGCCGACCTTCTCGAGGAACTCGCGGCTGGTGATGATCGCCTGGATGCCGCACTGAACCACTGCCGAGCGGATGTGCTCCCTGCCCGCTGTCCAGTTCAGGTTCACCGGGGTCTTGCCGGCCAGGAGCAGTGCGATGTTGGTGATCGCCGCGCCGGCCGTGGCCGGGAGCATCACCCCGACCATGTCGGATTTGCCCGGCAGGCACTTTCTGAGCTCGTCTGCCAGCGCCATGGAGGCCGCCAGCGCGCCGCGGTAGGTCAGGCTGCGCCCCGTGGTGTCGGCCATGCACAGCCGGCCCGGTGCCGAACAGGCCGAGTTGATGAATGCCTCGTGGAGCAGGACCTGGTCGCTCTTGCGCAGCGCGAAGGCCTCGGCGCCCAGCTCGCTGACCGCCTGACGCACCTCGGCCTCGGTGCTGGTGGCGGGCAGGGGTTCGCCGAAGGAGACCAGCACTGTACCGCGTCCCAGGCTGGGAATGCGCGCGAAGGTCCTGCCGCCCTCGAAGCTGAAGATGCTGCCCCACATGCGGTCGATGTGCACGGGTACGATCGGGGCCTCCAGGCCCTTCATGATCCGCGTGAAGCCGCGCTGGAAGCGGAGCAGGTTGCCGGTGCGGGTGATCGAACCTTCTGCGAAGATGCAGACCAGTTCGCCCTCGCGGACCAGGTCCGCCGCCCCGCGCAGCGACCTGATCATCGCCCGCGGACCGTCGCTATCGCTGATGGGGATCACCCGCAGCTTGCGGCAGCCCCAGTTGAAGATCGGCCACTCGTAGAAGCGGCGATACATGATGAAGCGCACGAAGCGCTGCAGACAGGCCAGCACCAGCAGGGCGTCCATGTAGCTGACGTGGTTGCAGACCAGCAGCGCGCCGCCGGTGCGCGGGACGTTGTCCGACCCGACCACCCGCACGCGGTAGAAAAGCCGGGTGCCGGCCCAGAGCAGGAAGCGCAGCATGAAGTCCGGCAGCAGCAGGAAGATGTAGGCGCTGACCGCCACGGTCAGTGCCGCGAGGCAGAGGTAGACGTAGGCCGGGGGCATGCGCGTGCCCAGCTGCCAGAAGAGGGCCGCTCCGGCGATGATGCCCGTGAAGGAGAGCAGGTTGTTGAGCGCGAAGACCGCGCCCTTGCCGTCGGCCGGCGAGCGTTGCTGTACGAAGGAGATCAGCGGCACGAGGTAGAAGCCGCTGCCCACGCCCAGCAGGAAGACCACGGCGGTCGTCGCCACGGTCGATCCCCGCGTGAAGAAGAGCAGCAGGCTGAAGACCGACATGCACAGCGCGCCCACGGGCACCAGTCCGAACTCGACCTTGTCACCGCTGAGCCTGCCGGCGGCCAGGCTTCCGACGCCGATGCCCACGCCGGCCAGCGCCATGATCACCGAGAGCTCGATCTCGCTGAGCCTCAGCACGCCGTAGCCGAAGACGTAGAAGTTCAGCTGGAACATCGAGGCCATCAGCCAGAAGTAGCTGACGCCCAGCACGCAGAGGAACAGGGCGCGATCGCGCCGCACCTCGCGGAAGCTGCGCCAGGCCTCTCCCGCGAAGTTCCAGGCGAAGCGGCGGCCGCCCGAGGCCGCCGGCACCCGGGCCATCAGGAGACTCGTGCCGGTGCCCAGCATCGCGATGACCGTGAGAACCACGCCGATCAGCGGCAGGTTGGGCCCGGTGAGCAGGTGGACCAGCACGCCGCCGAGCACCGAGCCGAGAATGATGGCCAGTTCGGTGAACATCTCCAGCAGGCCGTTGCCGCGCGAGAGCTCGGAGTCGTCGAGAATCTCGGGCAGCACGCCGTACTTCGCCGGTCCGAAGAGAGCGCTCTGGGTGCCCATCAGGAAGACGGTGACGATCCAGACGGCCTCGGTGCCCTTCCAGAAGGCGAAGACCGCCAGGAGCATCACCGCGATCTCGGCGACCTTGGCCCAGATGATCACCGAGCGCTTGCTGTAGCGGTCGGCGATGCTCCCGGCGAACGTCGAGAAGAGCACGAAGGGCGCGGCGAAAACCGCCAGCACCGCAGCGAGCGTGGGTACCGTTTCGGTGCCCTTCAGGCCGCTGCCGACCACCAGCAGGCCCACGACCATGCGCAGGGCGTTGTCGTTGAGCGCGCCCAGCGCCTGCGTGGCCATCAGCGCCCAGAAGGAGCGCCCCCGCAGCCCGCGACCCTTCTGAACGTCAGTCTCTTCTTCGCTCATGCGAGCATCTTATCTCGGCCGCTCCCCCGCCGCAACATGAACCACCAAGGCACCAAGAACACCAAGAGGCCCTCACGCCCCTGTATGTCCCTTGGTGTTCTTGGTGTCTTGGTGGTTGGGAAAGATCTACCGTGCGACGCAGACGCGGTTGCGCCCGGTGTGCTTGGCCTTGTACATCGCCCGGTCGGCCGACTTGAGCATCGCTCGGATCGAGGAGGCATGGCGCGTGAACTTGCACACCCCCGCCGAGACCGTGATCCTGAGTCGGCCGCCGGAAGTGCGGATTTCCTTCGTCGCCAGCACGCGGCGGACGCGTTCGGCGAAGATGCGTCCCGCGCGGGTGCCCGCTGTGGGCATCAGGGTCACGAATTCCTCGCCGCCGTAGCGCGCGACCACGTCGACCTCGCGGGCGCAGTCGCGCAGCACGCGCGCGAAGGCGCGGATGACCTCGTCGCCGGCGTCGTGGCCGTAGCGGTCGTTGACTTCCTTGAAGCGGTCCAGGTCGAAGAGCACCAGCGCCAGCAGCCCCCCGTAGCGCCGCACGCGGCCGAGCTCTTCCTTGAAGAACTCGTTAAAGGCCCGGCGGTTGTAGAGCGAGGTCAACTCGTCGCGCATCGCCGCGGCGCGCAGCTGGCCGTGTTCGCGCGAGAGCTCGGCCAGCTGGCGGTTAGTGGCCTCCAGCAGGTCGGACTGGGTGATTATGCCCGCCAGCTTGCCGCTGCGGACGACGCCCAGGCGGCGCACGTGGTTCTCGCGCATCTTCTCCAGCGCGCCGGCGAGCGTGGCCCGTGGCGAGCAGGTCAGAAGCGGCGCGCTCATCGCCCGCCTGGCGCTGACGCCCGTGGACTTGCCGGCGCTCACCCGGCGAACCACGGCGCGTTCGGAGATCAGGCCCAGGGGCTTGCCGTCCTCGGCCACCACCACGCAGCTGATGTTGTCGCTGATCATCCGGCGGCAGACCTCTTCGAGCGGCATGTCCGGCCGAACGGTTATGACCGCGCGGGTCATGTAGGCGCCCACCTTCGCCGGATCGGAGCGGTGCTCCTGGGTTTCCGGTTCGGGATGCGATTTCTGTTTGCCGCAGTGCGCCTTCGTCTTCTTCTTCCCGCGGCCACGGGCGGCCTTGCCTCTGGATGCCTTCATGGCCATATAATATAGTGATGCGGGGGTCAAGTCGCCAGCATGGATCGACGATATCTAGGTGTACCCGGGTATACCCGAGTATATCCAGGCCGAGCAGGCCGATTCCGACGGCCTGCCGGAGCAGGAGCACGGCTGAGCAGTTGAGCAGTGGATGCGAAAATGGCCGAATCATGAGAATTGGATTCTCCTGCGTTCCGCAATCCATCAGGAGGGACGGATGAGCCTCAGTACCTGCCAGGCCGCACGGCTCATCGGGGTCAGTCGCAACACGCTGCTGCGCTGGTTCCGGGAAGGCCGGGTCGCCGAAGTAGCCAGGGACCGCAACGGCTGGCGGTTCTTCACCCCCCAGGACATAGAAAGGATCAAGGCCTACGCCGATCGGCGGGTGCCGCCGGCGCCTCCCGAGGCGGGCCGGGTGGAGGTGGCCGGGTGAGCAATCGATCCGGTGTCTCCCGAGCGCGGCGTGCGGCAGTGCTGCTCGCCCTGCTGCTGCCGGCCTGCTGCGGGTGCGGTCTAATGGGCAGCGGCGGCTACCAGCGCGATGCGGTGGCCACCAGGCACAGCGACGGGATCCTTGAGCCCTACCGGCAGCCCCGGGTCAAGCCCGGCTACAAGGGGCTGGCTGCGGATCTCAATCGCGCCTGCGGTTTCGAAGACGGCGGCAAGCCGCCGCTGGTCGTCGGCCCGGTGCTTCGCGAAGTGCCGGTTCCCGATGTCGAGATTCCTGGAAAGGTAGATCGGCCCTGGGCTGGGCGGCCGCGCACGCGACCCTACATGATCGGCGAGGTCAAGGCGCCGCCGCCGATGATACCGGTCAGGGTCGAGCGCACTCCTTCCGGCCGGGGAGCGGGTTCTGTCTCGCCGGTTCCCGCCGCCAAGGACGAGGTCCGTGTTGGCGACACGCTGCGGGTCACGGTTGCCGGCCACCCCGAGTTCAAGGGGGACTGGCGCGTCACGACCGCCGGCCGCCTGGACATCCCCGACGGGGGCGCCTTCGGGGTCGGCTCCTTCACCGGCGAGGCCTTCTCGAAGAGCGTAGGGCGGGTCAGCGGCATGAAGCTCGACGCCCTCGAGCGGGAGATATCCCGGCAGCTCAAGCCCTACGTCAGGAAGCAGCCCCAAGTCACTGTCGAGATCCTCGGGCGCCGGGGAGGCTGAGGTGGCCAAGCGCATCTCGCGGATCATCAGGCGCGCAAGGACCTCCGCGCGCGACCGGGGTCTGCCCGTCGAGAAGCTGCTGCCCGCCGCCGAGATTCTCGCCGGCGTGCTCGCCGGGTTGCTTGTCGGGGGCATCGCCTGGAGCGTGTACAAGAGCTTCTGGGCTACGCACCGCGTCAGCACCATGCTTGCCGTGGCCGTTGATGGGGGCGTTCGCACCGACGATGACCGCCAGCAGCGGGCCGCCAGCGCGGTGGCCAGCTACATCAACAACGACGCCGGTTTCGCGGGAGAGTCCGAAGAGGCTGCCGGTGAGCTGGGACTGAAGGGCAAGGGGCTGCGTGCCGACGTTGTGGACAGCGGAGAGGACGAGGGCGGCCGCACGGTCTACGTGGTGAACCTGACGTGCGAGGGCCGTCCCGGGGAGGCTGCTGCCGAAGCCCTGATCGAAGCGCGCGACCGCATCGTCAACCAGGAGCCCATCAAGCTCAAGCCCCGGGACTTCGAGAAGCTCAAGAGGCAGTACCAGGAGCAGATCGACGCGGACAAGAAGGAAGAGCGCAAGTTGCAGGCCGGGCGTGCCGGGCTCAAGCCCTCCCCGGCGGAAACGAAGGAGCGCCGCGCGGCCCAGAACAAGCTGGACAGGGCCGAGGAGAAGTATCGTGAGGCGCTCGACCGGAAGCGCAGGAACGCGCCCCTCGCCAGGCAACTGACCGAGGAGATCGCCGCGCTCGAGAAGGAGATGAGCGGCTATTCCGTCGTGGCCGTCGCCGACGCCCAAACCCGGACCGCACTGGAGGACGAACGGCGCGACCTCACCGATAGGCTGAGCGACGTGGACGCCGCGGACTGCACCGGAGAGCACCCGATCATCAAGCGCCTCAAGGATATCGGTCGCCGCCTGCGCGCCAGTGAGCTTCCGGGGCTGATCGCGACCAGGAAACGGAAGCTGGAGGCGATCCGAGCTCCGGAGACGGACCTCGCCAGGGCCAGCGAAGTGAGGCGAAAGTGCCAGGATGACCTCGAGAAGGTCAACAGGAAGTACGGCGAGAACCAGGGTCAGCGCGACCAGATTCACGGCCAGCTCAATTCGCTGATCGCCAGGCTCAATGACAACAAGGCCAAGCTGGCGGCTCTCGAGAGGCAGCCGCACCTGAACATCAGCATCACCGCGGATGCAGAGGTCCTGCCGGAGGTTGAGCCCTACGGGTGGGCCTTCTACCTGGCCGGCATGCTGCTCGGGGTTGCGCTGATCACCATAGCGCACCGGCTGGTGATGCCCGCCTTCTCGGTGATCGACGACGAACTCGACCTGGCCGACAGGCTCAGGACGCCGGTGCTCGGCAAGGTGCCGCGGCTGGCGATGCTTTCCAAGTACTAGCAGGCTAGGGGAACCGGATCATGCCCGGATTGGGCGACGCGCTCAGCAAGGCCTTCGAGGACTCGATGCACGACCTCGACGCGCTGGTTGAGAAGGCCGCAAAGGAAGAAGGGGATCTGCAGCCCGACGGAGCCGCCGACGGCAGCGCGGCGGCGGCGGAAGAGGAGAGGTCCGGGGCCGGACCCGTCGCGGAACCTTCCGCGGAGGCTTCCCCGGCTGATGCTCCTTCACCCGGTCTGGACAGCCCGGAGAGGACCGCGCTGCTTTCCGCCACCGACCTGGGGCTCGAGGGGTTGGGCCCGGAGACCGGCGGCATCGGACAGGGAGCTGAACCCGAGAGGCGGCCCGAGCCCGAGTCCGAGCCTGAGCCTGAGCTCCCGATGAAGGAGGTACCTGCTGCCCTTCCGGGCGAAGAAGCGCCTCCTTCCGAACCCCGACGCCGGGAGCGCACCCGGCGGGTGATGGTTTCCGCGGACATGGCTGGCGAGGCTGCGAGGTCCGCGATTGACGCAACCAGGATTCTCGAGGGCGCCGTTTCCGCCGCGCCGGCTCCCGAGAGCGCCGAACTGACTGCGGCGCAGAGCCCGCAGGAGCAGCTCACTTCCGCCACGACTTCGGAACCGGTTGCACCCTTCGCGCAGTTTGCCGCCAGCGGAATCATTCGCCGGAAGATTCGCAAGGGCGGTGCCGAAGAGCAGCCGCCGGTCCCGATTCCCGAACCTGAACCCGAACCCGAACCGGCGCCTTCCGAGGCGGCGGTCCAGTCAGCCGGCGAAGCCCCTGCAGAGACCCCGGCCGCCGAACCCGGGGATCAGGTCCTCGACCCCGGGCCGCAGAGCCAGGCCGGCGTGGAGGACGTGCTGGCAGTCTGCCGGCGACTGATGGCCCTGGAGGGGTCGGAAGACTATCGTATTCCCCTGCTGGTCGAGGGGGTTGACGGCCTGGTGCGGATCATGACCGGCGGCGAGGTCGGGATTCCCGGCATTGTCGCGCTGTGCGGTGCCAGCGAGAAGTCAGGCACCAGCACGATCGCGGTGGCCTGCGCGCTGAAGCTCGCCGAGGATCGCACCAAGCGCGTGCTGCTGGTCGACGCCGATTTCCGGTCTCCGGGCCTGGCTCGCATGGCCGGCAATTCGGGCAGCGGCCCGGACCTCAAGTCGGTACTGACCGGCGAAGCTGCGGTTTCCGAGGCGATCCTCTACTCGCCGAACGAGAACCTCGCGATACTGCCGCTCTACGGGTGGGGCGAGGGTCCCGACGAGGCCCTGGCCAAGGTCGTGCCGCTGTTCGGGGAGGACGCTCTCGGCAAGCTGCTGGACCTGCTCAAGATGCAGTTCGACTACGTGATCTTCGACGCCGGCAGTGCGGTCGACTGGGAAGGGCCCGTGGCACTGGCCGGCGCGACGGGCGCGGCGGTGATGGTGGTGCGCGCCGGGAAGACAACAGCCAAGACGGCCATGGTCCTCAAGAAGAGCCTGGAGCGCGCGGGCAGCAGACTCGAGGGCTCGGTGCTGACCTTCACGTGAAGCTGGCGGAGCGGCAAGCGGAGACCGATCAATGTACCTCACCCACTGGGCGCTGAAGCACCGGCCCTTCAGCAACGAGCCCGATACGCGCTTCTTCTACCATTCGGCGACGCACGACGCCGCCCTGGCCGAATTGCTCTACGCCACAGACGATTCTCGGGGTGCGGCGTTGCTGGTCGGGCCCTTCGGCAGCGGCAAGAGCCTGCTGCTGCGCGCCCTGCTGGCGGGACTGCCGGAAGAACGCTTCGTTACCGGGCGAATCACCAACGCGCTGATGAGCCCGCCGGAGGTAATACTTTCCTGCGCTCGGGCGCTGGGCACCGAGGGGTTGCCGGAGTCCGCCGCGGAGGTGTCCGAGAGCTTCGCACAGCATCGGTTGGAAAGCCGCCTGGAGGCGATTGCCGCCGGTGGAACCAAGGCCCTGCTGGCGATCGATGACGCCCACGTTATCGAGAACCCCCAGGCCTGGGAAGCCCTGCGTCTGGTGCTCAGCATCTGGGGCCAGGAGCGCAACTCGCTGACGGTGGTTCTTGCCGGGCACAACCGCCTGCTGGAACGCACCGAAGCGGCTCCCGGGTTCGACGAGCGCGTAACCGTGCGTACGGCTCTGGTGCCGCTGAGCCAGGAGGAGGTCCTGGAGTACATACTGCACCGCATGGCTCGCGCCGGGTCCGCCACCGGCGTGTTCACCAGGGAGGCCGCGGTGGAAGTTGCCCGTCGCTCCAGGGGGCTGCCGGCGCACATCAACCAGCTCGCCGACCTTTCCCTGGCGGCGGCCTACGGAATGGGCATGAAGGCAGTGGGGCCCGGCGTGGTCGAGATGGTCGCCGAAGAACTGGAAACCGCCGGTACGGCGGATGCCTGACTGCGGGAAGAGCTGAATCATGGCGTTCGACATCTTCAAGCACGGGCACCGGGACAGCGCTCCTGAAGAGGACGATCCCGCCAGGACCCGCACCCCCGAAGAGGAGGCCCTCCTGGCCAAGGCCCGCGAGGAGGTCGCCGAACGCGAGGAGGAGAGGCGCGGCCACGCCGGTGACGTCGGTGACTTCCTCGGGGACATGCTCGACGCCACTGCGCCGCCCCGCGCCGAGGAGAAGTTCGACGGCGATGCGTTGCCGCAGGGACCGGGGTCCGAGGATCCCCCCGGAGTTCCTCCCGAGCCCAGCGTGGACGTCGAGCTCGGCGGTGAAGAGGCTGCTTCGCCCGAGGAGAGATCGCCAGCGGGTTCGGAGGCTTCCTCTCCTTTTGCGGCACTGGCCGACCGGAGCGAGGAACCTCCGCCCATCCGCAGGCCCACGGCAGTGCGTCTGGACCCGGTCGAAGCCACTCCGCGCGAGGGCCCCGGAGGGCGCGAACTATCGCCGCTCATGCGCAAGGTGATGCGCGACCTGCAGGCACTGGGCAGTGTCGCCGGCGACCGGGACCTGGCCTACGAGCCCGAGAGCGCCTCTGAGGATGCCGAGCGAACAATGGAGATGCTGGCCCAGGGCCATCGCCGGCGGTCGGTGGGGGTTGATTTCGAGCCGGCGAATGCCGCCCGGGAGCCAGACCTCGAAAAGGCACAAGCCCCCACCGCCGTCATGCAGCGACCGCCCGAAGGCCGTGAGGACGGTCCGACCCGGGCGGCGGGTGCAGACGGGCCAACCGCCGGAGAGAAGGACGACTGGCTGGCGTCCCGGGAGTATTCGCTCGAAGATCTGCCGGATTCGGGACCGGCACCCGCTCTGACCGGCGAGGACGAAGAGCCCGGAGTCCCCGCTGCCGACGACGCGTTGCAGGAGGGACATCTCGGCGGCGCGGAGATTCTCGACTCCTCGGACGACGACGAGGCTCCGCCGACCGGCGGCAATGGCGTTCCCGGCGCGCCCCCCGAAGAGGACAAGGGTTACGGCCTGGACGACCTGCCTCCGGTGCCGGTCGACTCCGGTGAACTGCAGGACGAAGACGCCTCCCCGGTCGAGCCGGCAATGGAGGAATCCACACTGGACGACCGCGGTCTGGACGCCGCGCTGGCCGCGGCGGACGAAGTCGTCCCGGGGGATGCAGCGTCTGCGGACTCCGCCGCGGAAGCCGAGGCCGCGTCGGAGAGTGAGTCCGTTGTCGGGGGGCGCGCCCCGGTCTCTGACGCCAAGACCGGTGAGGACCCGGCGGGAGCCGGGGGCAGCGATCTCACTGCGGAAGCGCCGGGGAAATACGGTCTCGACGACCTGCCTGCCGTGCCGCAGGAAGACGACATGATGGCGCCCAGCGACGACCGCAACGGCAGCGCGGGCGCCGGCGACCTGATGCCCGACCAGTCGCTGCCCGAACTGACCCCCCCGACGATGGTCACCGGCGACACCCCCCAAACCGACCCCGGCGTGTTCACCGGCGTGGAACGTGCGCTTGACGGGCAGGTCGAGCCCTCGATAGAGGGGCCGGCCGCGGCTGGGCCCGCGGCTCCCGCCGGACCGGAAGCGATCCCGGACATTTCGGGCGCCGAACACGCGGCGGACCTGAGCGTGGACCAGCTGGCCGAGGTCGAGAAGCTCATCGAGAAGGAAGTCGAACTGGAGGAGTTGCGCAGCATCGCCGCGCGGGAGGAGGCCCCGCCGCCGGAACCTCGTCTGGGCTTCCTGATGCGCTGGGTCGGCAAGGCCTCGACGGCGGTGGCGGCGGCCTTCGTCATGACCCGGGATACGGTTGACCGCCGGCTGGCGCCCTACTCGCTGAGCTGCAAGATACTGCTGGGCATAGCCGGCATCCTGCTGCTCGCTGTGGTCGGCGCCCTGAGCCTGAAAACCTGGATCCTGCCTGCCTGGAGCCAGCCGGCCGGCTGAGCGTCCGCTCTCAGGCTCGGTGCCAATGGGACCTTCTTCAACAGCCTGCTAAGAGCGCGGAGCTTCGGCTCCGAGGCCGGTGGCGCCCCCGCGAAACGCGGTCGGGGAAACCTCCTGACGTCGCTTGAAGTCGCGCGTGAAGTAGAGCGGGTCGGAGTAGCCGCACATGCGCGCCACCTCGCGAACGGGCAGCGCGGTTTCGCGCAGCAGGCGGCAGGCGCGCGCGGTGCGAAGCTCCTGGAGCACGGCCATCGGGCTTCGCCCGAAAGCGTTCTTGAATTGCAGGAAGAGCGTCGACCGCGACACCCGGAACGCCCGGCTGATCTGCTCGATGTTCAGTCCGCGGTCCATTTCGTGTTCCATGAAGTCGCGGACCCGACTGGCAAAAGGCTCGGTGGCTTCACGCGGTTCGGGATGATAACCGTACCCGCGGACCATGCGATGCAGGACCTCCACCGTGCGCAGGTCTCCGTCGCGGCCGTATTCCCCGGCCAGGGCCAGCAGTTCGTCGAAACAGGCGGCCACCAGATCCGGATCGGCGGCCCGGAAGTGGCGGCGCTCGAGCCTGAAGCCCATCGCCGCCAGGAACCCGCCGGCCAGCGGTCCTGTCAGGCGCACCCAGTAGCAGTGCACGTCTTGGTCCTGGCGCTCGTATCCGTAGGGTACTCCCGGGAAGACATTGAACCCGTCGCCCGGACCTAGCCTCACCGATTCATCCGGAATGTGCTCTACCTTCACGCGACCGCGGGTTATCAGGTGCGGGCAGAAGAAGTCGAAGCCGCCAAGCCTGCGGTGAGGGGGGCATCCGTGATATCCGACCGCCGTGGGCCAGACCCCGGCCCACGACGGGGGGCGCTCCGCCGGCCACTTCAGGAACTCCCTTCGTATCGGCATCGGAATCACCTCGCGTTCAACATTAATCCATATTCATTGAACACATCTCCTGCCCACAATCAAGTCAAGATGCGCTATTATCTACTACAGAGTAGGACAATAGTTCATATCGCCCGGGATCCCGAGAATCCCGGGGGGTGCCGTTCGCCAGGGGGCCGTCAAGGGGTCGCCGGCGTTCGGCCGGGGCAGGGAGATTGCCGATGACTACCACCGCTGCGGAGAAGACCGGCGAACGATGCAGGCTCGACCCGTACACTCGAAGGCTGTGCGCCAGGGTGCTTCGCTTTGAGGACGGCGGGGATCCCTTTCTGCGCCTGCCGATCGTCACCCGGGTCTATCGCGATTCGGACGACCTGCCGCCGGTCTTGAAGCGGGCGGAAGTCGCGGCGCGCACCATGGAAGCGGTCGAGCCCGTCGTCTTGCCGGAAGATCGCCTTCTGGTACCGGTCTATCGCCGCTGGCGGGTGCACGGCGGCGTCAGCGATGCCGATGGCTGGCGCAGGTTGGTCTTCAGCCCGGAGCGGGGGGATGTCGACCCCTCGGTGCCGATGCCCGACGAGGTCCGGCGGGACCTGGAGTGGTGGCGGAGCAACCCCCCCGCGGTGCGGCGCCTGCGGCACCGGAACGTGTCCGAGCACCAGTGGCTTCAGAAGTATGCCGTCGCCGGTCCGCACGGACGGGTGGGCGGACACACCCTGCCGGATCACGGCATCGTGCTGCGGTCCGGCCTGGCGGGGTTGCGCGCTCAGATTGCCGGGCGGCTCGCGCGGCCGGTCACGCCGGCGCAGGGCGACCAGCTGCAGGCGATGGATCGCTGCCTGGCGGGGCTTCAGAGCCTCGCCCGCAACTGCGCCCGCGCGGGGAGGAAGGCGGCGCAGGATACAGCCGATTCCCGGCTTCGCGCCCGGCTCCGGCGCGCCGCGCGCGACTGCGCCGCACTTGCGGGCGAACCGCCCCGAACCCTGCCCCAGGCGCTTCAACTCCTGCAGCTCAGCCACTTCGCCGACATCGTCGACTCCCCGGGCGATGCCTGCTCCTTCGGCCGAATAGACCGCCTGCTGCTGCCTTTCTACGAGGCCGACCTCGCGGCCGGGCGCCTGACGCGCCCGGAAGCCTTCGACTGGATCTGCCAGTTTCTGGCAAAGTGCTGGCGGGTGCAGGGCTCGGAGAACATGACCGTGGGCGGCCTGGACGAAGCCGGTCGGGACGCCACCAACGACCTGTCCTTCATGTTTGTCGAGGCCATGGAGGCCACCCAACTGCGTGTGTCGCTGAGCGTGCGGTGGCACCGCGACACGCCCGCCGCGTTCGTGGAGACAACCGCCCGCCTGGTGCGGTGCGGGCTGGGCCAGCCGAACATCTGCAACGACGACGTCACGGTACCCGGCCTGGTTGCCGGGGGCATCGCCGTCGAGGACGCGCGCGACTACGCGCCGCTGGGCTGCGCCGAGGTGATGATCCCAGGGCGTTCCGCCTACCGGACCATGTGCATGGGCATGAACCTGCCCAAGGTGCTGGAACTGGTCCTGAACCGCGGGCGCTGTCTGGTAACCGGCGAGGAAGTCTGGGACGACGTCCCCACCGACTTCGCCGACTTCGCATCGTTGCACGCCGAGTACCGTCGGCGCGTGCAGGACGTGATCCGGCTGGGCTGCGAGATCGTGCGCCGCGACGAGCTCGACGAGGCCGCCGCTCTGCCGCGGCCGTACCTGACCGTACTCTCGCGCGGCGGCATAGAAGATGCCGCGGACATGACCGCCGGCCAGCCGAAATACGACCCGGTCGGCGTGACCCTCTCGGGAGTCGCCGACATCGTGAACTCGCTGGCGGCCGTCAGGACCCTGGTCTACGAGGACCGGCGCTGCAGCCTGGAAGAGCTCCGCGACGTGCTGCGCCGCGACTGGGAGGGCGCCGAGGACCTGCGCCTGCACGTCCTCAACCGCCTGCCCCGCTTCGGGCAGGACAACCCGGAGGCCAACGAACTGGCGCGGTCGGAGGCCGAGCACTACGCCGCCTGTTTCGACGGCGAGAGGACCGCCTACGGCGGGCGGTTCATCCCCATGGTCTTCGGGGTTTCCTCCGGCATGGCGCGGGGGATCGGGCCGCGCACCGGCGCCCTGCCGTCCGGCCGGCGGCGCGGCGAGGCGCTGGCATTTTCCCTGCAGCCCAGCCCCGCCGGGCCACGGGGCGGCATCACCACCGTGCTCAACGCGGTCAGCAGCATTGACTTCACCAGGTTCCCCGGCGGCACCAGCAACGTGCAGGATTGCGACCCGGCGCTGGTCAGGGGCGAGGACGGCCTGCAGCGCCTGGTCGCGCTCCTGCGCGGCTTCTTCGACGGCGGCGGCCAGGAGTTGTCGCTCAACCTGGTGGACGAAGATACCCTGCGGGCCGCGCAGGCCGATCCGGGAGCGCACCAGCACCTGCTGGTGCGCTTGTTCGGACTGAGCGCGCGCTTCGTGAACCTCGCCCCCGACTTGCAGAAATCAATCATCCAACGCGTCGCCGCCGCGGCGGGAGACCCGCAATGAAGGAAGTCGTCCCCCACCAGGAGCGCAAGCTGTCCATCGCGCGTGCTTTCACCCGGGCCTACCGGGAGAATCTTGACCGGCCCGTCCCGATCCGCGAGGCGCGATGCCTGGCCGCCTGCTACCCGGCGATCTGCACGGACATAGAGGAGAGAGATCTCATTGCCGGGCGCCAGGTGTTTCGCCCGCTGGTGAGCTTCGACGTGGAACTGAACGCGAACAGCGACATCGAAGTCGTTTCCAAGGACAGTATCCCGCGCAGGGACTGGACACCGGAAGACAGGGCGCTCCGCGCCAGGATCGGGGTGTCTTCCTGCGGGTTCTCTTTCGACTACAGCAACCTGACCAAGATCGCCCGCAGCCTGCCCCCGGGCAGCGCCGAACGGCGGGAGATCGAGGAGATGATAGCGTTCTGGCTGGAACACTCCACGCGACGCCGGTACAACCAGGCGGTACCAGCAGAAATCACCGACCACCTCGGAAGCAGCACGGGCATGGATCTGCGCTACGCCAACGCCTTCTGCCGCCTGTGCTGCTACTCGATCGACTACGACAAGCTTCTGCAGCTGGGCATCCCCGGCCTGCGCGCGCTCATCTCCGGAAGGCTTCCGGAGGCCAGGGGCCGCGGAGACGACAAGGCCGCCGACCTGTACGAGGGCATGTTGCTGGCGCTCGACGTGCTTGTGAACCTGTGTCGCCACTACGAACTACAGGCCCGGGACATGTCCGCCGGCGCAGCCGAAGAGTCGCGCAGGGCCGATCTGCTGGCCATGGCCCGGACGCTCGGCAACATCCAGGACCGGCCGCCGGGAAACCTGCACGAGGCCATCCAGCTCTTCTGGCTGTACAACATGGTGGCGGTCACGCCCAACTACGGCCGGATGGACGTATACCTGGGTGACTTCTACGCGCGGGACGTCGATTCCGGAACCCTGAGCGAGTCCCGGGCCCGCGACCTGCTCGCATCGCTCTGGAAAATCATCTCGGACATCCGCTATCGCAGCGGCCCCACCCAGCCCAACGCCAGGATCGTGGTCGGCGGTATGGGCCGGCGCAACGAGGAGAACGCGGACCGCTTCGCCCTGGCCGCCATGGCGGTGTCCGAACGGCTGCGCGTGACCGAGCCGAACCTGACCCTGCGCTTCTACGACGGGCAGGACCCCGCACTGATGAAACGGGCCTTCGACATGCTGGGCAGGGGGACCGTTCACCCCGGTCTCTACAACGACGACGTACACGTACCCATGGTGCAGGAGGCCTACGGCGTTCCCCGCAAGGACGCCGAGCAGTACCTGCCCGAGGGCTGCGGCGAGATCCTGCTCGACCACATGGGTGTGGGCTCCCCCAACAACATCCTGAACTACGTGAGCGGCCTGGACCTGGTGCTGCACAACGGGTTCGACCGCGACATCGGCGAACAGCGCGGACTCCGGCTGGGCACGCTCGAGGAGTTCGGAACCTTCGAGAAGCTGGTCGATGCCTTCAAGCGGCAGATCGACTTCACCAACGGCCTCCTGGCCCGGCGCCACGCCATCGAGCACCGGGTGGAGGCCGAGCACGCCGCCTTCCTGTTCATCAGCATGCTCTCGGACGACTGCATAGCAAGGGGCCGTTCGCTCTTCGACGGCGGTGCGCGTTATCTCGGGGGGATCATCGAGACCTTCGGCCTGACCAACGTGGTCGACAGCCTCTACGCCATTCGCGAGCTGGTCTACGAGAAGAAGGCCATGACCCTGCAGAAGCTGGTGGCCATACTGGACGCCGACTTCGAAGGCTACGAGCGGGAACGCAGGATGATGCTGGACCTGCCCAAGTTCGGCAACGACCACCAGCGCCTCGACAGCCTCTACCTGGACCTGCGCCGCTTCGTGTGCCGCAGCGCGAGCTGCAAGGCCGCCGAAGCGGGACTCGACTTCTTCCTCAACTGCAACCTGAATCCCGGCGCCGGCTACTATCGCGGCCGCACCCCGGCCTCCGCCGACGGCCGCAAGGCCGGAGAGTCCATGGCCTTCGGCAACGCGCCCACCGCCGGCCGGGATCGCAGCGGCGTCACCTCGCTGCTGAACTCCCTGGCCATTCACGAGGGACCCCACGCCGGCTACGTCCAGAACCTCAAGGTCAACCGCGACATGTTCGCCCCGCAGAACCGGCCCAGGTTCGAAGCCCTGGTGGAGACCTACTTCCGCAAGGGCGGCTGCCAGCTGATGGTCACCGCGCTGAATCGCGGAGATCTTGAGGATGCCGTGGACCATCCGGAGAACTACCCGGATCTGCTGGTCCGGGTCGCCGGCTGGACCAGCAAGTTCGTAGAGCTTCCCGACTACGCCCGGAAGGAAGTCCTGGAGAGGACCCTCCATGGGTAGGTCGACGCACCTGCAGGGCCCGAAGGTGGCTTCCGGAGAAGCCGGCGCTCGCACTGGTATCGTCTTCGACGTCAAGAAGGCCGCCATTCACGACGGGCCCGGCCTGCGCACAACGATCTTCCTGAAGGGCTGCCCGCTGCGCTGCCTCTGGTGCCACAACCCCGAGTCGATGCGCTTCGAGCCGGAGATCAGGTTCACCGCCGTGAAGTGCACGGGCTGCGGGAAGTGCGCGGCCGCCTGCGAGGCAGGCTGTCACCGCACGGACAGCGGAAAACACCGCTTCGACCGCGCCGACTGCGTTCGCTGCGGGCGCTGCACAGAAGCGTGCCCCAGCGGCGCCCTGGAGTTCGCCGGCCGGGAGATGACCGTCGACGAGGTCATCTCGACGGTCCTCAGGGACCGCGCCTTCTTCGAGAACTCCGGCGGGGGCATGACCCTCTCGGGAGGGGAACCGCTGGCGCAGCCCGACTTCGCGCGCGCTCTCTTGGCCGCCGCCAGGGCCGAGGGCCTGCACACCTGCCTGGACACTTCGGGGGGCGTTGCCTATGAACACCTTGCCGCGGTCGCGGAACTGGTGGACCTCTTCCTCTACGACATCAAGGAAACCGACCCCGCCCGCCACGCGGAGTTCACCGGCAGGGACAACCGGCTGATCCTTGAGAACCTCCGGCGCCTGGACGCCGGAGGCGCGGTCACCAGCCTGCGCTGTCCCATCGTCCCCGGTTACAACGACCGCGAAGATCACCTCGCCGCCCTGGGCGAACTGGCCGAGAGCCTCGAGCACGTCCTCGAGGTCCAGGTGATGCCCTTTCACCCCTACGGCAGCCACAAGAGCTCCCAGATCGGGGCCCAGTACGCGCTAAGCGACATTTCCGCGCCCGACCGGGAGACGGTCGACCGCTGGAGAAGCCGAATCGCGGCTCGCACCAGCGTGCCGGTGAAGTGAACCGCGAAGGGGCGGGCTGACACTTGGCGCGGCGGGCGGGTTTCGGCCTCAGCACGTAGTGGTCAGAAGACCTCCGGTGGCTCGGGCCGGTGCCGTGGCCGTGGCCGCCGGCCGGGCTTGCCTCGCTGGCCGGGAGGCCGGTGGTGGAAGTCGCCCGGCTGCAGCTTGCGCTGTTTCTCAAGCGCCGGGGCGATGCGCGGGTCGAGGTCGGTCAGGCCGCTGAGGCAATTCACCGCCAACCACCTCTCGGTCGTATCCGCAGAAGAGAGCTTACCGAGCATCCAGCCAACGGTCTTCCTATCGTAGACCTTCAGCGGAACGTGCACTAGTCCGCTCTGCGCCTGAGCGCTCAGGGCGGCTAGCCGCGCGCTGCCACCTTCGTTGGCGAACATCCTCTTCAACATGGCAACGCGTTCGTGGCGGCGTCTCCCGAGGAGGAGGCGTTGCAGCGCCTGGCGAGCGGCGATGCGAACCATCTCGACGCGATCGCGCAGGAGTGAACTCAGTTGCTCACTGAAATCGTGGTCACGACACTTGGCCATTGCCCGCGCGGCGATGGCGCGGACGTGCGGCTTGGCGTGCTTGGACATCTCGAGCAGGGCCGCGGCCATTGGCTCACCACCGCGCGCGGCGAGTTCTTCCGCTTCCTTCAGCAAGTATGGCGTACCGTAAAGCGCCGGCCAATTTGCAGGAACTGGCTTCCAGTCGGCGACCAGCGCCGGGATCTTTCGGGCGGCATCTGCCTGCGGGACCAGCCGGAGGACAAAGAGCGCTGCGGCCTGTCTGACGCGTCGATCCTTGGCGCGCGCCGCCGCGTCTCGGAGGGCCGCGGCGGCTTCCGGACCGCTGATGCTTACCAGCGCCACCATCGCTGCCCCGGCCGCTGAACGCTCGCCTTCTCCCGCCTCCATGACCAGCTTGCTCAGGAACGTTACGCTGCGCTCGGAACCGACCTCACCGAGCAGCACTACCAGTCGGTAGACGTGCCAATTCCTGTCCTTCTGTTCGCGAACCCTGTCGATGGCCTTGCCGATCCCGAGCAGAGCTGCTTCGGCCTCCTTGCGGGAAGACCAGCCGTTCTGTTTCCGCCTGGAGTGAGCGAGGGCGCCCAGTGCGGCCAGCCGGGTCTCGAAGTCCTCGTCGCCCAGGGCACCGATCAACGCTTTCTGACCTTCGGGTTCGCCCAGCTTGGCGAGCGTCTCAAGGATATGAGCCCTTCGCCGCGGGTTAGTCTCGAGTAGCTTCACGAGGCGCTTCGAGATCTCAGGTGCGAGTTCGGTGCCGCTCAAAGCTGCAAGGCAGGCCGTCTCGTCCTCCGCCGGATTTCTCACGGACTTGTCTTCCAGCCTGCGGAAGATCACCGGGAGCACGCGCTGCTTGAACGTACCCAGCGCGACGTGGGATAGCCTGTAGAGATCGAGGCGACCGCGTCGTTCGAACTTGCGCGGGGCGAACTCGGCCCAGGCCTCGCGCGCCTTCTCGCTGGCGCTGTTGCGCAGAGCCCTCTCGATGAAGTGGGTTGAAGCCAGAATAGAGAGCTCGCGGCGCCTCGCCTTCTCTTTCGGGGCCAGCCGGCTCAGTGCGCGGTAGCGCTCCACGGGGGTTTTGCCGAGTTTCAGGTCCCAGGCGTCGAGCTGACGCTGCGAATCCCGGGCTTTGCGGGCCATTCGCAGGAGATGCTTCTCGTAATGCGGGTTGCCGCTGATAGCCGCAGCGGACAAAGCGGAGTACACCGTTCGCCGGTCTTCGCTCTTGAGGCACTTGAGGATCTCTGCCGCAGCGCGCGGATCGTCGTCCAGGCATCCCAGGAGCCTCAGACGCGTGCTGGGTACGAATCCCGATCTGCGTGTCTCCGGCGGCAGCGACTTCGGGTCGAGCAGCGCGCCGACCAGCTTCTTTCGCGAGGGTGCGTCGAGCCAATGCCCGGCGGCGCTCCGCGCGTAGCCGCCGTAGCGCCAGCTGTTCTGGTCCACGGCGATCAGGAAGTGCCGCAGAACACCGGCCGCCGCCCGCCGCACCCAGAGCTTCTCGCTCTTCATGTAACGCACAAGCCTGGGCAGCGCGCGCATGTCGTCGGAATACAGCAGCGTGTTGAAGGCCGATTCGCGCGGCAGCTTCAGCCTGATACACCTGTCGATTTCAGCGAAGACCTCGTCGAGGCCGGGGTCCTCGAGGTTGAAGAGAACGACATCGTCGGTGCCGGCAGCGGGTTTCCACTTCATGCCGCTCGCGGCAGCCACCGCATCGAGGGCCTCGCGGGCCTTGCCCTTCTCGATCACGACGTCAACGTCGGGAAGCTGGTAGAAGCACAGCGGCGGCACGGTCCAGCGCAGGCCGGTCTGCCTGTGAATCGCGGCGAGTACTGCGCGCGGGCGTGCCGTGCGCATCCTCAGCGCCACCGGCTTCTCGAGCGCGGAGGGACGCGGCCCGGCGGCGGGCTGCACTTTCGGGTCCGCCTCACCTGGACCTCCGATGTCGAGCTTCCAGGCGCCTAATCCCAGAAGGCCGGCGGCGAGAGCGCCGGCCAGCAGCTTCCAGGCGAGGGCCGCCGCGCCGCTCGCGGCGGAGGCGGCGGTACCAGCAGCCTTGAGGCCCGCCGGCAGGGCGCCGGTGCGCATTATGGACTCGGCCGCGGCGAGCAGGCCGGGCGAGACTACCTCAGGAGTGTGTTTGAGCCCCTCGAGCAGCGCCGCCGGTGCGGTGGCCCCGGCGGTTCCGGTCATCGCCTTGCGCAGCTTCTCCAGGCCGACGCGGACGTACTTGGATACGGTGCTTTCTGGCATCTCCAGGACGGCCGCCGCCTCCCGCTGGCTCAAGCCCTGCTCGCAGCAGAGCGAGACCGGCAGGCGGTACTTCTCATCCAGTTTCCCCAGGGCGGAGCGCAGGGTCTCGACGGTTTCGGGGTCCGGGCGGGGTTCGTGTGCTTGTGCGGGTGCGGCCGGCATGAGCTTCTCCCTCCTGGCGCGGGCCCGGTCGGCCCTGCGGGTGCTTCTGGCGGCGTTGGCCACCGTTCGCAGGAACCAGGCGCGCTCGTCATCGGGAGGGTTTCGGGACTGCAGCCACTTCCAGGCGTTGAGGTAGGCGACCTGCACAGCGTCCTCGGCGGCCTCCCGCGACCCCAGGATCCGCAGGGCCAGCAGGTACGCCGGACCTCCCAGCGCCAAGAGGCGGCCGGTAGCCGAATCGCGTTCGGAGCGGGGCTGTTCCAAGGGTGCCTCCGGGAACCTCTCCCAATCTACACCTCTTCCGACGCCGCCGCAAGCCGGGCCAACACGAGATTCCGGCAGTACCGGTCGCGGTCCGCCCGGCTTCCAGCCACTGCGGCAGCCCGGCGGCACGGACCTGGCCGCGATCGACGGCGAAAGCAGGTTGGTCTGGCGGGACCTACACTGGCGGCAAGGGGGCCGGGGTTCACACGGCGGCCAGAAGGTCAGAAAAGCGAAGGTTGTCGTGCCCCTGTTGCGGGATTGGCTTGGTGCTGTTTTCAGCTGATATTCACTTGCGACCGTTCGCAGCTAATTGGCGTGCCTTATGGACGTCGTATGTGATACGCAGAGAGCGCCGGAGTGCGGGAGGCTTGAGATGGGGATTTTCGACAAGTTGTGGCTGGGCCAGCAGGCCGTTGAAAAATCCACCAGTCCCGGGTTTGAGCAGTTGAGCAGTAGAACAGGGGAACGCAGGAGAGCGCCATCCTTCATGATCAGGTCCTTTCCGGATCTACTGCTCAACTGTCAACCGCTCTCCTGCTCTAGCAGGCCGCATTTCAACGGCCTGCTAGGGTTGGGTGGCTCAGAACCGCGAGGGCCGGTGGTGAAGAACGTAGGGTTTCGTACTCGCCTGCCGTGCATCCCCGCTTGCGCACTTGCGGGGCTCATGCTGGCGGCGGTTGCCTCCGCGGCAGCGGCGGAGCCGAAGGGACCCGGCGCACCCGCCGCGCTGGCCCCGCCTCCGGGCTGCTGGGATGCCGCCAGGGCAGAAGGACTGGAGAGATCGTTGGACGCCTTCTTCGCCGAGAAGAGTCCCGCCAAGCGCTCCGAGCTCTTCACCAAGGACCTTGCGCCGCAGGGGGTCGGGCTTTCGCTCAAGGAGTTGGAGGCGATGGCCCGCGGCGCGCCGCCCGAAGGCAGGAGGCGCCGCGGTGCCTGGCGGGTGCAGGCCCCCTGGGCCGCCAAGAACCCGCGGGCGTGGTTCAACCTCACCATGCCCAAGGGCTATACGCCGACCAGGTCCTGGGGCTTGGTCATGGTGCTGCACAGCGGGCCTACCGGGAGGAACGGTGACAATCTGCTGTCCTTCTACTCACCGGCCGCCAACGAAGCCGGGTTCTTCGCGATCTATCCGACCATCCTCAACGACAGGCACCTGTGGGACAGCCCGAGGGAAATTGCCTGGGTCTTCCGCATCCTGGAGTGGGTTGCCCGCCGCTACCGCATAGATTTCCGGCGCCTGGTGGTCAGCGGCATCTCCGCTGGCGGAATGGCCACGTGGAGCCACCTGGCGCTGCACCCCGAGGTCTGGAGCGCTGGCGGGTCGGCATCGGCTCCCCCCTGGACCGACTCCGGCAGCTTTGAGCGCTTCAGGGCAGTACCTCTGTATCTGTTGCAGGGCGAGCGCGACCGGTCGATCCGAATGGTGCGTGCGGCGGTCAAGCGCTTGAAAGCGAGCGGAGCGCAATACGTCTACAAGGAGATACCCGGCGCGGGACACAACCTGCCCCGGAAGCTGTACCGTGAGATGATCGCGTGGATAACCCATCGGAAAGTCAAGCCGTTTTCTCCGCGTCCGCTCGTCCTCCCGGTGGGGAGGCAACGGTCGCTGTGGCAGCGTACTGCTGATCCCTTGAACATGGCCGGGGATCCCGCCTGGGCGCTCATGGCTGCCGGGAAGTTCGCCGATGCGAAGAAGCTGCTGGATGCACGCATCGCCAGGAGTCCAGGCCAGGCCAAGGACTTCATGATCCGCGCCCTGGCCCGCCTGCCCGCTCTGGTCAAGCCGCTGCCTGCGGCCCTGGATGCCAAGCGCATGGTCGACGGCCGGGATGGATGGGGGGCGGCGACGGAGGCTGCTGCGCTGGCCGACCTGCAGGCGGCCCTGCGCTGCAGGCAGGGCCGTGGCGAGGACCCCTCAGCGTTTGAGGCACGCGTCCGCGTGCTAGCCGCCAAGATCCACGCGCGGCGTTTCGTCGTCAGCCTGTTGGGAGGCGGTTACTCCTGGGTGGATCCCTTCAACAGGGCCAACGCGGAGCTCCGGGAGGTCTTTCGCCTGAAGCGGTCCAGCGCAGAAGCCCTGGCGCTGTCCCGCGCGCTCAAGGCCCGGCTTCCCAAGAAGCTGCGCCGGCGCAAGAGGTAGGGCTCTCGGCCCGAGATTCTCTCTCCACCGCCGCGGGGGGCCAAGGGCAAACCCGGCGAGTTCCTCGTCGCGAGTGCCAGCGCGCACCCCGGCCGTCGGCGAAGGGGTTCTTCCACGATGTGGGCTTTTCCGCCGAACGGGTTCTCTCCTGCCCTGCAGGCGGCGCGGGAATGCGCTTGATCATCGCGCATCCGCGCTCGCACTATGGGCCTGCTTTCCCGATATCCTCTCGTCCAGGGTCCGCGCGGAGACCTTCCAGGTGCTCTCCGATGGCCGGGGAGCAGGATCCCGCAACCGGGAACTGGAGCGCCGGGCGGGCGTCAGTGAAAGCGCGGTGCAGCGCGAGATGGGCAAGCTCACTCGACTGGACCTGGTGCGCCGCCGCGCGGTGCGGAAGCATGCACCGTATTTGATGGGGTGAGCCCCGGTGGACTGTGGTCTCGCACTCCAGCGTGGCTCGTAGCCTGAATGCGATAGCCCTGACCATACGCGCTGCCTGCTGAGGGCGTGTCAAGAAACAAGGCTCCACGTGGGGTGAAGCGCCGGCCCTCGGCTCGGCGGTGGAGATCTGCAAAGCTGTTCTCCGGCGCGCCCTAGGCAGCGAGCGCTTCAGGGCAGTCTTCCCGCGCTTGCTGCCTGCCGGTTTCGCCGTTAGGATCGGCGTTCATGAGTCACTCGAAGGACCTCGAACCGGCCGTCGCGGGCGCGCCCGTGAAGGGGCGTCGCCGGGGCCGGATGCTGGCGCTGTACGTTGCAGGGCTGCTGGCGGTGGTGCTGGCGCTATTGGGTGCGTGGCTGTGGACGGCGTGGGACAACTGGCAGTTCGGTCCTGGGGAGGCGCGGGGGCGGCAACTTGAGGCGGCGCGTGAGCTGGAGCTGCCGGTGGAGCTGGCCGTGGAGCTCCCGGTCGGGAGTTCCCCGGGCGGGGCTTCTAAGCGCGGGACCGCGGCGGGAGCGGGGTCCGGGGCCGTCACGATGGAGTTCGTGCTGATCCCGGCGGGGATGTACGACAGGGGCAGCCCGGACACCGAAGCGAACAGAGGAGACGACGAGGGCCCGCTGCACCGCGTGCGGATCAGCCGGCCGTTTTACATGGGCAGGTACGAGGTAACGCAGGAGCAGTGGGAGCGGGTGATGGGCGTGAACCCGTCAGGGTTCAAGGGCGAGGGGCGCCTGCCGGTCGATATGGTTTCGTGGAATGAGTGCCAGGTGTTCCTGAAGAAGCTCAACGCGTTGGTACCGGACCCGACTGGCGCGGGGGGCGGAAGAGTTCGGGCGGGCCCGGGCGGCAGTTGCGGTTTTCGCCTGCCGACGGAGGCGGAGTGGGAGTGGGCGTGTCGCGCGGGGGCGAAGACACGTTTCTCTTTCGGCGGCGGCGACGAGGCGCGGCTGGGCGAGTACGCGTGGTACCGGGCCAACTCCGGCGGCAAGACGCACCCGGTGGGGACGAAGGAGCCCAACGCCTGGGGGCTGTACGACTGCCATGGTAACGTCCGTGAGTGGTGCGCGGACTGGTACGGGCCTTACGAGGCTACGCTCTGGCCGGGGAAGTTCCGCTGGATCGGCGACCCGCGGGGGGCGGCATCCGGCTCGTTTCGCGTGCTGCGCGGCGGGTCGTGGCGCTACACCCCAGGCGGATGCCGCTCGGCTTGTTGCGGCAGCACCACCCCGACGCACCGCGGCGACTACTACGGCCTGCGGGTGTTGGTGGTAGTTCCGTCCCGAGGGCCCCGTTAACCATTTGCTCTTTGTCTCTTTTGCCATTTTCAGGGGGAGTATGAGGGGGCGCCAGCCCCCTCATCGGCGCGCGAAGCGCGCGGGCGGCCAGCACCGCGGCGCCGCTTCGCGGGGTTCCTCTCTTCGTCCCCGTACTCGTTCCCGTACCCGGTCCTGGAGAGACGGTACTCGGTCGCGCTGCTCTGGCTGACTGCCGGGTACGGGTAAGGGTACGATGCGGGCCGTCCGCAGCATGACCCTTGCCGGGTGCCCGGCCCACGGTCCGCCCTGTGATGCAGCGCTGCAGTGACAAAGCGGGCTTTGCCCGCAACCCAAGTCAACCGACCCCCAACGCCCAACCCAACTGTAGCCGGGAGTCAGGGCTCGCGCACGCCGGCAACCGAATGCATGCGACGGGGCTCCCCCATTCTCCTGTAGAGGGGGAGCCCCTGGCCGCTTGCGTCGTGCGAGGGGCCGTTCGACGGGCTCACGGCCCACTCGTGAGAGGCCCTGAGCCTGCCTCGGCTGCAAGACATCAACAACCGACTCAAGGGAAGACGGCTCTGCACCGCTCTACCCGCACTACTTGCCGCATCTACCAGGAAACTCATGGACTTAGCCGCTTGATTGTCTTGTTTTTTGTGGAGGTACCGGGTGGTTAAGGGCCTAAAGCCGGCTGCCGATCAGTTCGTAGTGCGCCCTGCGCTCGGCTTCGGGGCGGGCGAGGAATCCGTCAACGAGGGCCAGCATGGCCTCGCGCTCGGGCATGAGCCCTCCCTCGACGCGCACATAATTGTTGGCGTGGTCGCAGGTGAAAAAGGAGTTCACCGCCTCGACACCGGCCAGCATGCGCCGCAGCTCGAGCACCGTGCCCTCGGGGGTCTGGGGCTCGAAGCGGCCGGCCTCGATCTCGGCCCAGAGCGGGCAGTCCGGCCCGCCGCCGCCCTCGGCGCCGCGATAGAGCCACAGCCGCCGCACGCGCACGAACTCGGGGTCGACGGCGTTGATCACCTCAACCGTGCCGTCGACGTGCTGCCGCCAGCGCTCGCGACCGCCGAGCCCCAGCAACACGTAGAAAGACAGTTCGATCCCCGCCTCGCGAACCCGCCGGCCGGCCTCGACGAGGACGCGAGGGTTCTGGCCCTTGCGGTGGAAGCGCAGCGTCTGGATGTCGCCGCTTTCGAGGCCCACGTGCACGCGGGTGAGCCCGGCCGCCGCCAGTGCGGCGAGTTCATCCGGCGTCTTCTTCCACAGCGTCGTCGCCCGGGCGTAACATGTGAGGCGTTCGAGCTTCGGCCAGGCCGAACGGATCGCGCGGACGACTTGCAGCGCCTCGGCCGTCGGGACGCACAGTGGATCGGCGTCGCCCATGAACGCGCGCTTCGCGCCCGGAAAGCGCGCGCTCAAGATTTCGATGTCGCGCACGACCTCGCCGGCGCCGCGCGCCGAGAACTCCGCCTGGCCGAAGAAGGGATAGATGCCGCAGAACCGGCAGCGGTTCCAGGGGCATCCACGCACCACCCGCACCAGCGCGCTGTAGGCCTCGCTGGGCGGGCGGATGATGAGCTCCTCGGGCGCTGCACGGTTCACGGGGGCGATTCTAAGCCCGTGGACGAGGCGGGCAAGGCTTTCAAGCCGGTGGAGTCACTGAGCAATTGGCCCCGCAGAAATTCTCAGGCGATCCGCGCAGGGGTTTTCGGCGGGCTCCAGGGGCAAGAGCAACCTGACTGCAGTTTGCAGCAATGCGCCTTCCCCTCCCGTGCCCTGAGCCCGAGGCCGGAGGCGCCTCAGGTGTGGTTCAGTTGGGTTGCGGGCGCAGCCCGCTTTGTTTGCTGGTTCAGGCAAGAACCGTTCGAACCATGGCGGCGGCGCCAGACTGGCAGGCGCACAGCAGCTCTTCGATGGCCCAACAGGCCGCTCTTCAACGGACTGCTAAGAGGGATGCGCAGGCCGCACTTCCCCGGAGAAGCGGTCCACCTGGCGGTCAAGCAGCACCTTGGTCCCGCGCGGCCCGTCGTCGCGAGTTACCGTAAACCGCACCAGACCTGAGCGGCGCCACGGACCGCACTTCTGGCCGCCCCCGGTCTTCGGCCCGCCCCAGGCGCTGAATGCGCGCATCCACCCGACTCCGATCTCGACCCGGTAGGAGCCGACGACGTAGACCAGGGAGGTCTTCGTGGTGTGATTGCCCGGCGCCCTCAGCGTCTGCGGCGGCGGTCCGGGATCGTCGACCTCGACCTCGGCGTCCGGGGGCGGCAGCACCGAATCGCCACACGGGTCTCCGCAGTAGAATTCAAACAGGTCGAGCAGGGCGCGCTCCGCGGGCGTGTCCACGCCCTCCATCTCGACCAGTTCGTTCAGCGCGCTAGCGCCGGCGCAATGCCCCAGCGCCAGCGCGGCCCTGCGCCGGACCTCCGGGTCGGAGTTCAGCCGCCAGGCCAGCCGGCATCCGGGAGTCCCGGACGTGCCCAACTCGTGAAGCTCGCCGGCCCAGCCCTCCCCGCCGGTGGCCGCCAGGCACGCGCCGCAGAACAGGCCGTAGAGCTCCCGGTGCCAGCGGCCGCCGGCGGCCAGCGCCAGCAGGAGCAGCACCAGCATGGCGGAGAGCAACAAGGGCCCGGGACGTCGTGCCGGGCCGCCTGGCTTGGGTTCGGTCTCCATCTTCATGTCCTCTTCAAACGAGCAGGATCCCGTGCGGTTCACTTCTTGCCGGGGCATGGTCTTGGCAGGCCACCCACAAAGCAGCCCGGAAGCTCTTCCAAAACGCCGCCAGCCCGGAGCCGATGGCTCCGGGCCGGCGTGGGAGGGGCATCCTTGCTGCTATCGGCTCCTGCATGCCCCCGTGTGGGCGCTTGGAAGCAGCTGGCGGGTAGCCCCGATGACATCTGGGTGAGCAGGGCTATCGCATTTGGCTCGACAGAGTTCTGACTGCGGGCCGATGAGTAATCTGGCGGGGGCTGGCGGCGAGTTGACAGTGTCAGAGGGTTCCCCTCCCATCTTCTGATATGAGGGGAATCCTCTTTCCGGTCTTGTGGCGCTCCCGCGCCAGAGCACGGCCGCCCGCAACCGACGCGCCAGCGCGCCAGAGCCCGCGCTGTCACGCCGGCTGCGTGGGGGCCGATCCGGGCGCCTCTCTCCTGTCGCAGAACGCCGGCGTCCTCTGGCCGACCGGGGCGGTGGCGCCGGCGGCAGTGAGGCGCGAAGCGCGCCAGCGCTCCGGCCTCCGCAGACCTTTGATCACCGTCGTGCCGAGGCCGCGCCCCGCCGCGCGGTCCGTAAGCATCTGCCTTAATTGGATGGGGTTGACTGCGAATCGTCGACCCCCGGAACTGCGGTTGCGAACTCCAGCGAACGGCGCGGGCTAAGTGCGATAGCCCTGTCTGGGTGAGCGGCTGTGGGGGTTCCTCCAACCACGCCGATTTTTTCCTGATTTTTCCCGAAACCTACTATGGTTGTAGTGGTCTAACACTACTGATGTAGTAGTCGGGGCGTTGCGATCCGTCTCGCCCGGCGCATTGAGGAGGTCGACCGTCATGGCTGCCGGCAGGAAGAAGAGCGGGAAGCGCGGGCTGCCGGCCCTTTCCGAGGGCCAGCTGGAGATCATGAACATTGTGTGGGAGCTGGGCGAGTGCGGGGTCACCCGCGTCTGGGAGGCGCTGCCTGCCGGGCGGCGCCTGGCTCGGACCACGGTGATGACTGTGCTGGCCCGCCTGGCCGAAAAGGGCTGGCTGCGCCGGCGCAAGCAGGGCAACGAGATCGTCTACTCCCCGGCGGTCCCCCGCGACGACGCGCTCAAGGGGCTGGTCTCGCGCCTGGTGGACAGCGCCTTCGCCGGTTCGGCCGAGGAACTGGTAATGACCCTGGTCGCGGCCAGGGGCATAACCGGCGAGGAGGCCGCCCGGCTGCGCAGCATAATAGATGAATCCGCGGAGGCGGAGTCATGAGCTCCCTGCTGAAGCTCTATCCCGGCGACGGGGTCGCGCTGGTTGCGGCCAACGCGCTGGTCCAGGCGCTGGTGGTTTTCCTGCTGGCCTGGGCCGCGGCGCGGCTCTTCGCGCGGCGCAACGCGGCGTTGCGATACGCCCTGTACCTCGCGGCGCTGGTGGCCATGGTGGCCGGACCGGTCACCGCCTGGGCCGCCGACCGCGCGGGGCTGAGCCTGGCGCGCATCCCGCTGCCGGCGGCGGCCTCCGCGGAAAGCTCGGAAACTCCCGGTGTCCCGCGGGGCTCCACGCCGATCGCGGAGGAGATGTCCCCGCCCCTCACCCCAGATCGGGTCCCGAGCAGCGCGTTCGAAGTCGACCCGGTGCCAACGGTCGAACCGGTCCCGGTTGCGCCGGCAGCGGCAAGGGCGACCGCGACCCCGGAGGTCGAACCGTCACCGGCAGAAGCATCTGCCGAAACGGAGGAAGGCCGGGGGGCCCCTCCGGCCGGTCTCGACCTGTTGCGAGCACTCTTTGCCGCGCTGGCGTTTGTCTGGGCCGCCGGGGCGCTGTACATGCTCGCCAGGCTGATTCACGGCTGGGGCGTACTGGCGGCGCTGCGCGCCGGCCTGGAGCCGCTCGACGCCGCGCGTCACCGCCAGGTGCTCGAGGCGGTCCGCGCCGCGCTGGGCGGCCGGAAGCTGCCGCCGATTCATACGTCGCTGGCGCTGGGCAGCCCCATATCCGCCGGGCTGCTGCGGCCGGCGGTGCTGCTCCCCCGCAGGGTGCCGGCGATGCTGACCGCGGAGGAACTCACCGACGTGCTGGTCCACGAGTGCGCCCACGTGCTGCAGCGCGACCACCTGGTCAACATGCTGCAGCGCCTGGCGGCGGTGATCTACTGGCCGCTGCCGGCGGTGCACGTGCTCAACCGGCGGCTGGCCGCCGCCCGCGAGGAGCTCTGCGACAATCACGTGCTGCGCCGCCGCGATCCGCGGGCCTACGCGCGCTGCCTGGTGAGCCTCGCCGAGAAGACCACCGTTTTCCAGCGCATGCCCGCGACCGTGGGCCTGGTCCACCCCCGCTGGCGCATGGAGGAGCGCATCCGCGGCATCGTCGCCCGCGACCGCCGGCTGGTCACGCGCATGAACACCTGGGCGCTCGCTGGCGTGGCTGCGGTCTTCCTGGCGACGGGAGTGGTCGTCGCCGGGTGCAAGGTCGGGTGTGAGAACGAGGAGTCTCCGAACGCGGCGAAGCTTCTCAGGCAGAGAGTGGGGGGCGTGGAGTTCAATGACTATGAGTTAGGCAAGGCATTCGATACTCTCTTCAGGCTCGACAAGTTTCGAAACTTGCACCTGGTTTGTGATCCTGAGGTCACCAAGGGCAGACGGGTAACCTTGAAGATGCGACTGCGGCCCATGGCAGAGATTCTTGATGCCATCCTGGCACAGCATCCGGACTTGCGTGTGCGGTACCAGGGAAATACCGTGGCGATCGAGAAGAGGGTCGACGAGTCCTCGGCGATGGCCAAGGGTGTGGCCATTCCCGCGGAGAATGTCAGCTTCCACCTGGTTGCCCCTGAGAAGGAGAAGCGTAGCGGACTCTATGCCATGCCGGGCCTGGCGAGATGGCGGGACTTCCCGGCCCTGGAGGGGCTCTTCGCTAAGGCGGCATCAGGCAAGCTCGGAAGCCTGAAGACAGGCGTCCCCGGAGTCTGGCTCGTCGGCAAGCTGCCCTGGCGGGTGACGAGCTCGAACTTCTTCGTCCCCGGAGAGGGCAAGATCCTATGGGTGGTTCCCGGCAAGTACCGCAAGAAGCTGGTCGGAGGGATTGGCGCCGGCGGCGTGAAGGTTGAGGAGCCTCCGAAAAACAGCGGCGTGACCAGGATCACGATTCCGGTCAAGTTCGCGCACTATCGCGGCCCGCTGGGCGGCAAGGCCGGCGAACTGCGCCACGCCTACGTCCTGGTGCGCCTGCCGGCGCTCTCCGCGGGCAGGTACCGGGCGGAGCTGCACTTCCGCGACTACGCCTACGTCGACTTCCACGAGAAGCAGAAGGCGAAGCTCACCGCCGAGGCCGAGCGGCCCCAGCCGCGGAAGCTCGCGTGCGAGTTCGAAGTGCGGGCCGGCACGACACCCGAGCCGAAGAAGATCGACTGCCTGCTCCGCGTCGACAAGCACACGGCCAGTGCCCTGCACCTGAACACCGGCGTGCGCGCCCACGAGTGGTTCAGCACTGCCGAGTGCACGGTCCTCCGGCCGCACGACCGGGCCGGCCGCAAGCTGCTGGTCTACTGGGACTCGATGCGCCGCGATCTGGACGCCGGGCTGCTGGCGGCGCTCAAGCGCTCCGGCTCCGAGGTCCGGGTGCGCCTGTCTCCGGAGAACATCGAGAAGAAGGCTTTCGGGGTCTGGGAGCGTCCGGGCATCAACGCGGATCGCCTGGCGCCCGTCGCCGAGAGGCGGCTGGTCAACACCTCGGACCCGGACTTCGTCCGCAAGTTAGGCGGGTCGCTGGAGGCCGCCGGCATCAAATGGCGCGACGTGGGATCCGGACGGCATCTCCTCGCTGTGGCCGAGGCAGACCACGCGCGGGCCCGGGCCATCGCGCTGAAGCTCGCGGCCGGCAATTCCCGGGTCCGCGTCGAGCCGGAGCGGATCTCCTGGGGCCAGGCGGCCGGTGGCGTGCGCGCGGGGATCTCGCCCACGAGAATTGTGCTGGGCCGGGACGATAGCGACATCAGATTCCGGCTCTGGTACGAAAACACCGGCTCAAAGCCCGCTTCCGTGTGGCTCTGGGAGGAGACCGCAGGGGAGGTCTTCGATGTGGCTCACGGCATGGAGCTGAAGGTCAGACTTGCCGGGAAGTCGGATACCTGGCATGCCATGGCCAGCTGCCCCGAGGACATGGGGCGTCGCCCGAAAGCGCTGAAGCCCGGCGAGCGCGTCTCCCAGATGATCGTCCTGCCGGTCAGGGTTACCCAGTGCTTGCGGATGCCCCGGATCGGCGGGAAACCCGCCGTCGTCAGCGCCATCGCTTGGCCGCCTCGAGAGGCCGGGACGAAGGTCCAGGGCTCGCCTCGGGTGACCGGCGCGGTTGAGGTCGTGCGCGTGGCCTCGGTCCCCGGCACCGCCTGGGGGTTTCGGGGCAGCAAGCTCCCCTGCGTCGGTCTTTCGGCCGGGAGCGCAACTCTCAGCGCGAACAGGCCCGTGGATTTCACCGTGCACGTCAGAAACTCCGGCAGCGAGAGGGCGCGGAAGGTCGCCGGCGGACTGCGGTCCCGTCTCGACTGGGGATTGGCTTTCGTCCCGTTGAAGGGGGGGCAGGCCTACGTCGCACGGAACACGGTCGTCGACAAGATGAGTCGCAAGTTGCCCGCGCCCTTCGAGCTGCGCCCTGGCCAGTCCGTAGCCGTCCACCTCGGGGGGGGCGGCTGGCGGTTCTACCCGGCGAAGCGCGAGAAGTTCGTCCCCTTGCCATACAAGTTCGAACCTTCAAGGACAAAGCCAGGCCTGCCGCCCGGGAAGTACGCGGTCAGCGCCTGCTTCCCCCCTCCGAGCGGCCGGGGCCGCAACTGGCGCCCGCAAGCCGTTACCGGCAAGGTGACCGTCGAGGTGGTCGCCGCGAAGAAGCCCGCGCCGAAGATCTCCTGGGGCAAGGCGGTGAACGGCCTGCAGGTCGGTCTGTCGCTGAAGCGGACCGGGTTCGAGGTCGGCAAGCCCGTAGAGCTGACCCTCCACTTGAAGAACCAGGGCAGGAAATTGGTCAAGGTCTACGACGCCGGCTGGCGGGACAACTGGACCGTGAAGTTCGGGAGGTACCGCGGCCTCGGCACTGAAGCTCTGAAGAAGTCGACACACGAGATACGGAGCCTCGAGATCGCAGCGGGCGGAACCGCGACGGTGCAGCTGACCTACGGTGCGGAGGACAGCCGCTTCTACCGCGACGCTCCTGGCGGCATGAAGAGGCTGCCGCACCTCCCGCCCGGCCGATACCCGGTGACGGCGGCCTACTGGGCCGGCAGGAGCGCGCCGAAAGGGCACTGGAGGGCGCCGAAGGACAGCCCGGAGGTCACGACCGGCTCGGTGGAAATCGAGGTGGTCGCCGCGAATAAGCCCGCGCCGAAGGTCTCCTGGGGCCAGGAGGCCGGTGGCGTGCGCGCGGGTCTGTCCGTGAAGCAGACCAGATGCGAGTCCGGTACACCGATGAAGCTGGCCCTCAGGCTGTCGAACACCGGAAGAGAGCCCCTGGAACTACGCGATGCGCTGTGGTTTCCCGCGTGGTCCTGGGTGTTTACCCCGATCGGGGAAGGCGCCGGCAGGCGGACGCCGCTGGTTGCCCGAAACCCCAGGCAGTACGAGAAGCGCGGCCTGGTCGACCGCCTCGAGCCCGGCGGCGTCGCAGTTGCCGTGTCGGTCAACGCGTCCCCCGTGGGCGGCCCGGGCTGGAAGTGGTACGACGCCGGGCCTCTGCTGAAGTACTGCCGCAGCGGAGACGCCGGGGGGCTCAAAGAAGCCCGCGGGGCAAAACCGCTTTTCGGCAAGTTGCCCCCGGGGCGTTACGCGGTCCGGGCGCACCGGCGCTTACCGAAAGCGGGGCACGTCGCCAGCGGCGAGGTCCGGATCGAGATCCTCTCCGGCGCAATGACTGTAACGGACCTGCTCCGCGACCCGGCGAAGTACCACAATCAACGGGTCACTGTCAGCGGCCGCCACCGCTGGAACTTCGAGGTCAGCGAACTGGAGCCCGGCGTCTGGCTGAAGATAGACGCTCGCAGCACCCGCTTCGCCGGCCGCCCTGCGGACTACTGGAAGGAGTCTCCCGACTTCCGCGGGGCGCGGGTCCAGGCCACCGGGACCTTCCGCGCCGCGAAGGGCAAGCGCTACGGCTACATGAAAGGCTACAGGTGCGAGCTGGTCTGCGACGAGCTGCGCTTCGAGGCGCCCGGACCTGTCGCAAAGCAGGCCCTGGAGCGCGCCGCCGCCGAGGCCTGGAAGGCGCTGCTCGCCGCCATGAAGAAGGGCAACCTCGCCGCGGTGCGGGCGGGCTGCACGCCCGCCGGTCGCATCTCGCTGGACCGCGCGGCGCTGGTGGAGGCCAGCCTCGGTCTTACCTTTCGCGACATTCTGATGCGCATGGGAACCAACTGGCCCAGGAGGAAGATATCCTGGGCCGCTTCCGCGGCGGGCAATACCGTCGAGGGGCGGACGCGCTACGGCAGCGGGGGCCACCAGGCGGTGGTTCTCTGGCGCCAGAAGGCCGGCAAGTGGCTTCTGGACGAGTGGCACCTGCCGTGGTTCGAGCCTTCCCGGATCGCCGGCCACTTGAAGCTGGCGGGTACCGACCGCATAACGGTCACCCATGCACCCAGGGCCGACTTCGACGCGAAGGAGGTCCTGCGCGCGGAGATCACCGACGCTGCCGCGGTCCGCGGGTGGCTGGTCGCTCTCGACCGCATACCTGCCGAGGGTCCCGGCCTGAGGGTCAAGATGCGCGCGGACGTCCCCGAGAAAAGGATAGAGTTCTTCGGGGGCGGGAAGCGCCTGGGGGTGCTGCGCACCCGGGCCGGCCGGCTGGACGCGCCCCTCGGCAAGGGTTGGGATTTCTACAAGGAAGGGACCGATCGGGCCTTAATGAAGCTCGTGAAGTCGGCGGTCCCTGACAGCTCGCGCGCCGCCGCCGCAGGTTCTGACCCCCGCGAAACCCGGCCATAGACCAGTCCCGGGGGACGGTACTCGCCCTGCCGGCGCTTTGGCCCTAACTCGTTTTTCACCCGAGAGATACTTGCTTTGAGTCCCTCGCGGCCTATACTCCTGCAACTGCCACGGGGGGGAGGAGAATGCAGCGCAGGCGCGCGGATGACGCCGTATACGATACCATTGTCATGCTGCTGGCCGGGGGCCAGGGCGAGAGGCTCTATCCCCTTACTCGCGACCGTGCTAAGCCCGCGGTGCCCTTCGGCGGGCCCTACCGGATCATAGATTTCACGCTGTCCAACTGCCTGAACTCGGGACTGCGGCGAATCAACGTTCTGGTGCAGTACAAGTCCAGTTCGCTCATAGAGCATATCCAGCGCGGCTGGAGCATATACAACGCCGAACTCGGCGAGTACATCAGGACCACGCCGCCGCAGCAGCGGACGGGGAGCTCCAACTGGTACCTGGGAACCGCCGACGCCATCTACCAGAACATCTATACCCTGGAGCGCGAGCGACCCAAGCACGTGCTGATCGCCAGCGGCGATCACATATACAAGATGGACTATTCGCTGATGCTGGGCGTGCACGTCGAGAAGGACGCCGACCTCACCGTTGCGTGCGTGGAGGTCGAGCGCGAGAAGGCGGTGCACCTCGGCGTGGCCGAGGTAGACGACGACATGCGCATCGTCGGCTTCCACGAGAAGGTCAAGAACCCGCCGGAGATACCCGGCAAGCCCGGCTGGTGCCTGGCCTCGATGGGCGTCTACGTCTTCGAGACCAGCGTGCTGGTGCTCGAATCCGCGCGAGACGCCAAGCGCAAGACCGCCCACGACTTCGGCAAGAACATCATTCCGGGCATGATCGGCACGGGCCGGGTCTACGCCTACAACTTCGCCGAGAGCAAGTGGGGCAACTACTGGCGCGACATCGGCTTGCTGGACGCCTACTACGAGGCCAACATGGACCTCGTGAACGTGGCGCCGCACTTCAATCTCTACGACCGCGAGTGGAAGATCCGCACCTACCACCCCCAGATGCCGCCGGCCAAGTTCGTGCACGAGGGCGGCGACCGCACCGGGATGGGCGTGAACTCGACGATTTCGGGCGGCTGCATCATCTCCGGTGCGCAGGCGCGCCGTTCGATCCTCTCGCCCGGCGTGCGGGTGCACAGCCACTCGCTGATCGAGGACGCGATCCTTTTCGACGGCGTGGACGTCGGCGAGGACTGCGTGATACGGCGGGCGATAATCGACAAGTACGTGCGCGTCCCGGCCGGGACGCAGATCGGCGTTGATCCCGAGCGGGACCGTGCACGCTTCACGGTCACCGGCGGGGGCGTGGTGGTGATTCCCAAGGAATGGCGGTTCGGGGCGCCGGGCAGCTAGCAGGAACCAGGTGACAGGAGATCAACCGTGCCCAGGAAAGCGAAGAAGACGGCTGACGAGTACACTCGAGCGGAGCTCTACGCCCGCGCGGAGCGCAAGGGCATCAAGTACCGCAGCCGGATGAACAAGCAGCAGCTCTTCGAAGCCCTGGGGTTGGGCAGGACGACCAGGAAGCGCGCTGCCGCCGGTAAGGCGGCGCCGGCCAAGGCAACGGCCAAGACCAGAGCCAGAAGCAGGACAGGAGCCGAGACCGCCGCGAGCAAGTCCTCCGATGGCAAGCCGGCCGGGAAGCCCGCCGGCAAGGTGGCACCGAAGCGCAAGGCCGCAGCGCGCAAGGCTCCGGCGAAGAAGAAGGCCCCGGCGGGAACGAAGGCCAAGACCACCGCCACCGCCAGGAGGCGCTCTCCGGCCGGGAGTGCTCCTCGGAAGGTCGCGGCCAGGAAGAAGCCGGCGGCTGCCGGGCTCGAACCGGTTGCTGCCGAACCGTTGACGCTGCCGGCCGGCTCGGTTGTGCCGCCGCCGGCGCTGAAGGCCGCCGCGACCGCCTACGTGGATCGCGGGCCGAAACTGCCGGAGGGCTACGGTGATGATCGCCTGGTTGCCCTGGTGCGCGACCCGCGCTGCATCTTTACCTACTGGGAGCTGGGCGGCGGCGGACACCAGCGGGTCCACGACGAACTTGGCGGCGATATGACCGGAACCGTCTGGGTGCTGAGATTGATCAAGGTCGCAGGGGATCGCTTCTTCGACGTGCCCATCGACCCGGTCACCGGAAACTGGTACCTGCACGTCGAGCCCTCCGAGCGCTACCAGGTCAGGATCGGCATCGTGCTGCCCTCGGGCGTTTTCCGCGAGATCGCCGCGAGCGCCGAGGTGGTCACCCCCGCCGAGCGGGTGAGCGATGTCGTCGACGAGGAGTGGATGCTGGTGCGCGAGGAGTTCGATCGACTCGTCGAGGAGATCCTTTCGGGGCGCGCTCCCGGCGGGGTGGGCTCCAGCGAAGTCCTGCAGCGCCTCTCGAACCTCCCGCGGCGCATGCAGCTCTTCTCCGGATCGATCACCAGTCCGCGCGGCGGCCGGTAGACATCGCCCCGAGAGCAGAGAACCTCCGAGAACGACAGAGGACCCTTTGAACCACCAAGATACCAAGGACACCAAGGGCACCAAGGACACCAAGGGCACCAGGAAGAGGTCCAGAGTCCGGAACTCAGGGAGGTTTCCATGGGTGTTCTGATCGCGGCAGCGTCAGCAGTTCTTTCGGCGGCCGTTGTTGCGAAAAGACAGTCCTCCGCGGCGGGGACAATGGGGCTTCTTGGTGCCCTTGGTGTCCTGGTGGTTAGATAGGACCTATCTTGGCAACCCAAGGTTACTTCGCCCTGGTTCTCCACGCCCACCTGCCCTTCGTTCGCCATCCGGAGCACCCGGAGTTCCTGGAGGAGGGCTGGTTCTACGAGGCCATCAACGAGACCTACATCCCGCTGCTGACCGCCTTCGAGCGCCTGGCCAACGACGGCGTGGACTTCCGGGTGACACTGAACATGTCCCCGCCGCTATGCGAGATGCTGGCCGACCCGCTGCTCCAGGGCCGCTACCTGCGGCACCTCGATCGCATCGAACACCTCGCCGGGCGCGAGGCCGCGGCCTGGCCGGAGGACAACCCCATCGGCAAGCTCGCGCGGATGTACTGCGACCGGTTCCGCGCCTGCCGGGAGCGCTTCGAGGCCGCGGGCAGGAATCTGCTGACCGGCTTCCGCACGCTGCAGGACGACGGCTTCATCGAGATCATCACCTGCGGCGCGACGCACGGGATGCTGCCGCTGATGCGCACCGAGGAGGCGATCCGCGCCCAGGTGGAGGTGGCCGCCGCCAACTACCGCAAGCACTTCGGGCGCGAAGCGCGGGGCATCTGGCTTCCCGAGTGCGCCTATCGCTCGGGGGTCGAGGACTTCCTGCACCGCGCCGGGATTCGCTTCTTCTTCACCGATGCGCACGCGGTGATGTACGGGTCGCCGCGGCCCAAGTACGGCGTCTTTCGACCGGCCTACTGCGGGGCCGGCGTGGCCGCCTTCGCTCGCGACATAGAAAGCTCCAGGCAGGTCTGGAGCCGCCAGCAGGGCTATCCCGGCGACGTCGAGTACCGCGAGTTCTACCGCGACGTGGGCCACGACGGCGAGCAGCACTACATCGGACCCTATCTGCCCGCCGGCATCCGCACCAACCTGGGCCTGAAGTACTACAAGATCACCGGCGACGTCGAGCTTCACCAGAAGGAGTACTACGACCCCGACGTGGCCCGCGAGAGGGCCGCCGAACACGCCGGCAACTTCATGTTCAACCGCCAGGCGCAGATCAAGCACCTGCGCTCTTTCCTGGGGGTCGAGCCCATCGTCGTCAGCCCCTACGATGCCGAGCTCTTCGGCCACTGGTGGTACGAGGGCCCGACATTCCTGGAGTTCCTGTTCCGCAAGATCCACCACGACCAGGACGAGATCGGTACGGTCACGCCCTCGGAGTTCCTCGAGCGCCACGCCACGCACCAGAAGCTGCGGCCCACCGCCTCGACCTGGGGCGACAGGGGCTACTTCGAGGTCTGGCTCAACGGCACCAACGACTGGATCTACCGCCACCTGCACAAGGCCGAGGAGCGCATGGTCGAGCTGGCGCGGCGCTTCCCCGAAGCCGGGGGCGTCGCCGAGCGGGCGCTGAAGCAGGCGGCCCGCGAGCTGCTGCTGGCGCAGAGTTCCGACTGGGCCTTCATCATGACCACCGGCACGATGACCGCCTACGCCGAGCGCCGCACCCGCGAGCACGTCCAGCGTTTCACCCGCCTCTACGAGATGGTGGTGAGCGGCCAGATCGACGAAGGCTGGCTGGCCGACGTCGAGAGCAAGGACACTATCTTCCAGGAGATCGACTACCGGGTGTACCGATAGCTCTCCCTGACCACCAAGAACGCCAAGAAGAGCCTCTCAGGTCTTGCTGCAGTTCCTGGTGTCGCCGGTGTCTTGATGGCTACGCGTTCTTCAGGTCGCGGACCGGGTTCGTCAGCGTCTCGAAGCCGTCAATGCGGCACTCGACGACGTCGCCGTCCGAGATTTGCGTCGCTCCGGGCGTTCCAGAGGAGATGATGTCTCCCGGCAGCGCGGTCCACATCGCGGTGTGATACTCGACCAGGAAGTCCGGCGGGAAAGTCATGTTGGAGACCACGTTCTCGGCACCAACCTTGCCGTTGATGACCGTCTGCACCTGAAGGGTGTTTACGTCGGCGATCTCGTCCGTCGTGACCAGCACCGGTCCGAAGCTGAAGAACGTGTCGAAGCTCTTGGACTGCGTGAGGTTCCGCGGATTGCGGCGCAGGATGTCCTCGGCGGTCATGTCGATAATCGTCGTGAAGCCGGCCAGGGCGCCCAACTACCGATCGCGGGGCACGCCCTTGCACTTCCTGCCGAAGACCAGGCCGAGTTCGGCCTCCGCGGTAGTCTTCTCCGACTGGTGCGGAATCAGGATCTCTTCGCCCGGGCCGATGATCGCCGTATCCGGCTTCATGAAGCTGGCCGGCTCTCCAGTCGGCGCGCTCTCGTCGAGGTCCGCGGCGTGCTCCCGGTAGTTGAGGCCGATGCCCCAGATCTTGCGCGGTCGGCGGTAGAGAGGAGCGAAGGCGGCGGTCTCGAACGGAATGACCTCGGCGGCCAGTTCATCTGGCGCGCCGGCGCCTTCCGACCCTGCCCACTCGCGCAGCTCGTCCAGGCGGCCGGAGGCGATCAGTTCCAGCATCTCGGTCGGCCAGTCGGTGCCGAGTTCGGCGTTGAGCTTGGCTAACGGCAGGAACCCTCCGCCGGTCTTGAGGCAGGCAGTCTCGAGGTTGCCGATCTTCAGTGTGGCGAGTCTCATGCGATCTTCTCCGGTGCTCCCCGGATTATTGCCCGTGCCCGGGGGCGCGCAAGCCGCTTTGAGCCGGCCTCCGCTCTTGCGGAGGTCTCGGCGCACGCCTAGAATTGCCGCCGGGAGGGTTCGGGATTGACCCCTGAGCGTAACGGGCGCGACTCCAAGGGGCGGGCCTTCATCGGAGTGAAGTTCGATTGTTGCGGCGTATACCAGCGCGTCTACCGCAACAAGGCGGGCACGGCCTACGTGGGCTGGTGTCCCAGGTGCGCCCGCAAGGTGGAGATCAGGATCGACCCGGGCGGCACGTCCAACCGCTTCTTCAAGTCGTTCTGACGGATCGAGGGAGATGACCCGCATTGCCAGGTGACTACCATTTCGAAAAGCGCAGCCCGAAGTGCTCGGGGTGCGGGAGGGAGTTCGCGGTCGGCGAGGAGTACCACTCCGCGCTGGTCGTCGAGGAACTCGAGGTTCCGCTCGACCCCGAGGCTCTCGAGGAGCAGCTGGCGGCGGAAGAGGCGGACCCGGATGCCCGGCAAGGGACTCCCGGCGCGGCGGCCCCGCCCGAATCCCCCCCGGAAGGGAAGGAAGTGGAGAACGGGGCAGAGGAAAAGTCCGCACCGATCGCCGCCGCACCACCGTCGAGCGAGGGCGGGCTGCCCTTCAGGCGCATGGACCTGTGCCCGGATTGCTGGGACCCCGAGGGTCCGGCAGAGTACTTCTCCTTCTGGAAGGCGGTGGTACCCGACGAGGAGGAGCAGGAGAAGCCCCTGGCCAAGCGCATCGACGCCGAGACCATCTATGACATGTTCCGCCGGCTCGAGGGCCACGCCGATCCCGAGCAGCAGAAGTTCAGGTTCATCCTCGCGCTGATGTTGATGCGCAAGAAGCGCCTGAAGTTCACCGGCGTGGTCGACTCGCCGCACGGCGAGCACCTGGTGCTCGACGACAGGGAAGAGGGCGTGACCCACAAGGTTCTGGATCCGGGCCTGGCCGAAGAGGAGGTCGACTCGCTGCGCGGCCAGATCGATCGCCTGCTCGGCGGCACGGGCGAGCCCGAGCCCGAGCCCGAAGCCGAAGCCGAACCCGAACCCGAAGCCGAACCCGAAGCCGAAGCGGGTCCCGCGCCGGTCGCCGGGGAAGAGGCCCGCCCGGCCGGGGGGTAGGCGACCGTGGGCAAGAAGAAGAGCGGGCCCAAGCTCCCGCGCGGCAAGATGCCGCCGCCGGAGCGCACGCACCGCGACGAGAAGAAGGAAGCCGATCGAACAGCCTGCCGGCGGTTCAGGAAGGTCAGGAAGAACAGAAAGCAGGGGACGGGGCGGTGACCTCCGGGCTCGCCCCCCGCAACCGCCCGGTCAGCGAGGCCAAGCGCGTGGCCTTCGCACTGCTCAAGGAGGAGCTCGGCGAGCCGGAGCCTCCTCCCGGCCCCAGGCTCGAGGGCTTCGGCGGATTCCTCGCCAGGGCAACGGGCAGCTTCTTCGGAGTGGGGTTTCTGCCCATGGCCCCAGGCACGTGGGGGAGCCTGGCGGCCCTGGTGATCTTCGTCCTCTACAGACATTTCCAGCTGGACAATCGCGGATTCGTGTCGCTGCTGCTCTTCCTGCTCTTCTCGCTGGCTTCGCTCATCGTCGGCGGTTTCGCCGAAAGGGCTGCCGGAGAAAGGGATCCGAAGTGGTTCGTGCTGGACGAGATGGCCGGAGTCTTCCTTGCGCTGTACGGACTGGCTGGCTATAATTTCGCGTTCGCTGGAGTTGCTTTCCTGCTCTTCCGGCTTTTCGACATCACGAAGATTGTCGGAATCCGGTGGGTGGAGGAGCGCCTGAAGGGGTCAGTTGGCATCTTGCTGGACGACCTGGTCGCCGCGTCGTACGCCAATCTGCCGATCAGACTGGGGGTTGTGTTCTTGTTCGTCGAGCTGGGGTGGATTGCCGATTCGCCCTGATCTGCACGATGTGAGAAAGCCCGGGCTCCGGCCCGGTCTTGTTGTAGGGAGCAGGTTCTGAGCTTCGATTCCGGTACTGCCTCGCAGAAGCTTGAAGCCATTCTCGGCGACAGGCTCAACGAGAACGAGATGAAGCTGTTGCGCGGTTGCCTCGGCGACCTCGACAAGCGCATCTCGGACCTCAGCCGCAAGTTGCGCCGGCAGGAGCAGGAGTTCACAACCATATTCGAGATCGTCGGTCAGGTCAGCTCGCTGGCCATGAACGCCGAAGGCCTGCTCAAGTACCTGATGCGCACGCTCATGGGCCAGTTCATGGTCCCGCGCCTGATGGTGCTGCGTCGCGAGAACCTCGAGAATGGCGAGTTCACGGTGGGAGACTCGCAGGGAGTCAAGGCCGAGGGGCTGACCGTGGACGCCGGCGGCGAGCTCGCGGAGTTCGCCCTGGGTTCGCCGCGGCCCTTCAGCCTCAGCAGCGAGCACGTCGCCGACCTCGACGAGGCGCGCGTGCTGCGCGAGCTTGGCATGGTCAGCTGCGTGCCGCTGATCCAGCAGGCCGACCGTACCCACCCCGCGCAGCTCGAAGGGCTGCTGCTCCTGGGCGAGCGCCTGGTGGGCGGGCAGATGGATGCCTTCGAGCGGCGCATGCTGGGGCTCCTGGGTCAGGCGGTGGCGATTACCTTCCACAACGAACTGCTCTACCGCCGCTCGATCATCGACGACCTCACCAAGGTTTCCAGCCGCGGGCACTTCGACGCGCACCTCAGTCAGGAGGTCGGGCGGGTGCGGCGCTACAGCGCCAAGAGCATTTCCCTGGTGATGCTGGACCTCGACCACTTCAAGAGCGTAAACGACACGCACGGTCACCTGGCCGGTGACGAGGTTCTCAGGGAGACCGCCGCCATCCTGCGCGAGACGGTCCGCTCGGTTGACCTGGTTGCCCGCTACGGCGGGGAGGAGTTCGCCGTTATCCTCATCGAGATCAACCGTGAATCGGCCCAGGAGGTCGCCGAACGCCTGCGCGAGAAGCTGGAGGCCGCGGTGGTGGAGTGCGGCGGCAAGACGCTCAAAGTCACCGGCAGCTTCGGGGTTGCCTGTTTCCCGGACGACGCCGAGGACAAGCGCGGGCTGATCGAGGCGGCCGACGCCGCTCTGTACCGCGCCAAGAGCGAAGGGCGCAATCAGGTGTGCATGGCCCCGTCGCTGCCTTCCAGGGCGGAGGAAGACGGAGAGGCTGCCGCGGCCGAAGAGGCCGCAGCGGACGGAGGTAGATCCGGTGTCTAAGAACAAGACCTCCGTTCGCCTCAAGCGTCCGGGCAAGGGCGGCGGTCGGGGCGGCCGGGGCGGCCGGGGTAAGAAGGGTCGGCGGAAGCAGAGTACCCGCGCGCCGCGCAGGACTCCCGGGGCGGGCAGTTCCAGCGCCAAGCTCCGCCGGGCTTCCGACGCGGCCAAAGCGGCCTCGGCCTCTTCGGCGACGGGCATCGCCCCGGCCCAGCGCACGGCATCCTCGCGCACCGGCGGTTCTGTCGCTGGCCGCCGCGTGCAGGGCATGGGCCTGGCCGTCAAGATGAGCCTGTCGATCGCGCTGCTGGTCGCGGTGGTGGTGACCGCCTGGGGGCTGTACCAGGCCTCGGCGCTGAGCAACAACCTCAAGAACGCCATCAAGCGCAACGGGGCGCAGTCCGCCCTGATCCTCGCCGAGCGCGGCAAGAAGTACCTTGAGGAGTTCGACGCCTGGAAGAAGACCAATACCGCCGAGTGGACTCCCAGAAGCCTCGGCCCGGTTCTGGAATTCATCGATCGTTCCAGCAAGCAGCCCGAGCCCAACGACATCGAGGACGCGGTGATCCTGGCCGATACTGTGCTGGTCGCTTCGGCGCGCAAGAACCCCCAGGCATTGAGCGGGGCCGAAGTGTCCATCGAGGGGCGATACTACGACAACGTCGAGTGCCTGGCGGGCACCTACCTCCGCGACGGCCGGAGAATCCCGGCCTACCAGTTCAAGACCTCTTTCCGGACCGCGGACGGACGCAGCGGTACCGCGCGAATCGTGATCTCCCGCAAGAAGGTCGACGACTACGTGAGCGGCCTGGTGACCTCGGCGGTAGTGGCGGGCCTGCTCTTCGTGCTCGCCGGCGTGGCGGTCAGCTACTTCCTGGCCTCGGGAATCGTCCGGCCGGTAAGGCGACTGATGCGCGACATGGACATCGTCAGCCGCGGTGACTTCGACCACGTCACCAAGCGGGTCAGCAACGACGAGATCGGACTGCTGGCCATGGCTTTCAACGACATGACCAAGAGCCTCCGGCTCGCCCAGCAGTTGGAGCTCGAGCAGGAGAAGGTCCAGGCCGAACTCGACACCGCGCGGGAGATCCAGGCGCACCTGCTGCCGGCCAAGATCCCGCAGCTGCCGGGATTCGACATCTACCAGGCCTACAGCCCGGCCAAGGACGTCGGCGGCGACTACTTCGACTTTATCCCCGTGGACCGCGAAAACCTCGGCGTGGTCTGTGCCGACGTTTCCGGCAAGGGCATTCCCGGCTCGATGGTCATGGGCTCGACGCGCACGGTGGTGCGCATGCTCGCTGCCGGGAACACCTCGGCGTCGGATACCCTGGCCCAGACCAACGCGATCGTCGCGCGGGACATCAACCGCGGCATGTTCGTTACCGCCATCTACGGCGTGCTCAACGTGCGCCAGAAGACCCTTACCGTGGCCTCCGCGGGGCACAACCCCATGGTCCTTTTCCGTGCGCGTTCCGGCAAGTGCGAGCTGGTCAACCCCGCAGGTATCGCCCTGGGCTTCGACAAGGGACCGATCTTCAACCGCACCGTCAAGGAGCAGACCATCCAGCTCTACAAGGGCGACCGGGTGGTGATGTACACCGACGGGGTGGTCGAGGCCATGGACGAGCAGCACGAGGAGTTCGGAGACGAGCGCTTCTACAAGTGGGTCCAGGCCAACGCCCGGGGCAAGAGCCGGGACTTCGTTCGCGCGCTGCTGCGCGAACTGGAAGAGCACCGGGGAAGAGCCGATCAGCACGACGACATTACCATCGTGACCGTGAAGGTTGAGTGACCGCGGCGAGGAGGGGTGATGATACATCGCGAGATGGTCGTGCCCAACGACACTGAATATCTGGCCACCGTCCGCGAGGAGGTTACCAAGGTCGTTGAGGAGAGCGCCTTCAGCGAGAGGGATCGCAAGCTGATAATTGTTGCCGTGGATGAAGCGGTCACCAATATCATGGAGCACGCCTACGACAACGACCTCGAAGGAGAGCTGGACGTCGAGCTGATTCTCGAGTACGACGCCACCCGCTTCGAGGTGACCATCCGCGACAGCGGCAAGGAGTTCGACCCGCGCACGCTGCATGTGCCGGACGTGCGCGAGCACGTCAAGAAGGGGTCCAAACATGGACTCGGGATCTTCCTGATTCGCCAGATCATGGACGAGGTAAACTACAACTTCATCCAGGGCGTTCGCAACGAGCTGCAGATGATCAAGTACGTGGACCGCAGCAGGAAACCGGAAACCGACCGCAGCAGGAACTAGCGGCCGGAAGGAGCACAGGCTATGTCCGATTTCAGCATCAACCGCGAGGTCAAGGACGGGATCGCGATGATCCGGGTCCAGGGCTTCCTCGACGCGCACACCTTCGAGCAGCTCGAGGAGGTGATTCGGGCAGTATACGACGAGGGCTGCTTCAAGCTTGTGGTGGACCTGGCCAGGGTGGACTACATTTCCAGCGCCGGCGCCGGCGTGTTCATCGGCGCGCGCAGCGAGAGCCAGGAGAACGGCGGCGACGTGGTGCTGCTTAATCCCACCGAAGGCGTCAAGGAAGTGTTCGAACTCCTGGGCCTTACGCAGATATTCAAGGTTGCCGAGGACGAAGCCGCCGCGGTCGCGGCCTTCTAGGAGGGGCGGGGAAGCCAGGTGCTCCTGATCAGCGCATGCCTGCCGGGCGTGCCATGCAGAGACCACGGAGCGGCCCGGCCGCTCCGTTCTTTACCGCCCGGGATCCCCGCCGCCTTGCGTCGGGAGGACCCAAGGGTGGCGGAAGTCGGGTAGGGGTCGACCGATGTCGGTGCCCGACTTCGCCGCCATCGATTTCGAGACCGCCGACCATTGCCGGGACAGCGCCTGTGCGGTGGGACTGGTCCGCGTACGCGGCGGCAGGATCGCCGAGCGCGAGTACCGCCTGATACGACCGCCGCGCAGGGCTTTCCGCTTCACCTACCTGCACGGGATTGCCTGGGAAGACGTCTGCGACGAACCGGATTTCGGGGGGGTCTGGCCGGAGCTGGCGCCGTTCCTGGAAGGTTCCGGGTTCCTGGCCGCGCACAACGCGCCGTTCGACCGCTCGGTGCTGCGCACTTGCTGCGAGGCGCACGGCCTGCGTCTGCCGGAGCAGAGCTTCACCTGTACCGTGCAGCTGGCGCGGCGGACCTGGGGGCTGCCGCGCAACGGCCTGGCGGTGGTCTGCGATCACCTGGGGATAGCACTCGAGCACCACGAGGCACTCAGCGACGCGGAGGCCTGTGCCCGGATCGTGCTCGCCGCCGCGCACGAGGGGGCCTTCGCGCCCGCGAGCTCATCCCGCTCCTGTCCCCGCAGGAGGAAGTGACGGGCTGGCAGGGGTGTTCACCGGCTTGGGGCACGAACTCAACCTCGGTTTCCGCAAGTGGCTGGAAGACTCCTGCGCGCCGGCTTAGAATGAATGCGCCATGAGCGTCAGGATTCTCGAGCCCAAGGTTCGCAACCAGATCGCCGCCGGCGAGGTGGTCGAGCGGCCTGGCTCGGTCGTGAAGGAACTCCTGGAGAACTCCCTGGACGCGGGCGCGGCGCGGGTGTGCGTCGAGCTCGAAGATGGCGGTCGCCGGCTGGTCCGGGTGGTCGACGACGGCCGCGGCATGAACCGCGAGGACCTGGCGCTGTGCGTTGAGCGCTTCGCCACCAGCAAGCTCCAGAGCAGCGACGAGCTGCCGGGAATCTTGACGCTGGGCTTTCGCGGAGAGGCGCTGCCGTCGATAGCCTCGGTCAGCCGCCTGACCATCACCAGCCGTGAGCGCCAGGCGGAATCCGCCTGGCGCCTGGCCGTCGAGGGCGGCGCCGAGGGCGAGATTGAGCCCGCCGCGGGAGCGACCGGCACTGCCGTGGAGGTCCGCGACCTCTTCTACAACATTCCCGCGCGAAGGAAGTTCCTTAAGAGTCCGCGCACCGAGCTCAACCGTGCGCTCAGGGCCGTGAGCGACCTTGCCCTGGCTCGCCCCGACGTGGCCTTCACGCTGGAGAACGACGGCCGCACGCTGCTGGAGTTGCCAGTTGCCGAGCGCCTGGCTGATAGGGTCGCGGCGCTAATGGCGCCGGACCTGGTCGAGAATCTTGCCGAGGCGGAGGCCGATCTGGGTTCGGGGGCGAAGGCTCGCGGCCTGGTGGGCCTTCCGGGCGAAAACCGCAGCAACAGTTCGGACATACACGTCTTCGTGGGGGGGCGTCCGGTGCGCGATCGCACCGTGACCGCGGCCGTGAACCAGGCCTACACCGGACTCCTGCCGCTGAGGCGCTACCCGGTGGTCTTCCTCTTCATGGACTTCCCCGCCGGGGACGTCGACGTCAACGTCCACCCCACCAAGGCCGAAGTACGTTTCGCCCGGCCGGGAGAGGTCTTCAAGTTGCTCGAGCGCGCGATTCGCGGGGCCCTGTCCCGCGCTGAGCTGGCCTCCGCGGAAGGCCGAGGGGAATACGGTCGGGCCGGCGAGGCCGCTCGGGAGCAGCCCCGCGGGGCCGCCGAGGCGCCACCATCCCGCCCGGCGAAGCCCGCGCGCCCGATGGCGAGAGTTTCGCGACCGAGGTTTACGGAGAAGCGGGTGCCGGCTGCGGGGGCGAGGCAGGAGTCGCTGGACCTCTGGGGCGGTTCCGGGCTCCGGGTTCCGGGTTCCGGGTTGCCCGGGGACTCGGTGCCGGCCAGCGCCCCGAAACCCGTAACCCGGAGCCCGGAACGCGCCGGCTCAACGCAGACGACCTGGCGGTACGTCGGCCAGGCACTGGACGAGTTCCTGCTGGTTGAGCGGGACGGAGGTCTGCTGGTAATCGACCAGCACGCGTTGCACGAACGGTTGCTCTACGAGGAACTGCGCAGCGCGCGCAAGAGCGGGAGCGCGCCCAGCCAGGGATTGCTCGTCCCGCTGACCGTCGAGACCGGCCGGCGCCACGCCGAGGTGCTGCGCGCCGCGCGCGAGGAGTTGCTGGAGCTGGGCTTCGACATCGAGGAGTTCGGGGGCACCAGCTTCCTGGTCCGCGCGGTGCCCGCCGCGGTCAAGCTCGGCGACGTGGCCGGCTACGTCGCCGAGATCGCCGAAGAGCTGGCCGAAGACCAGGCCGGCAGTTCGGACCAGGCCCGGGGCGAGCGCGTGCTGGCAACCGCGGCCTGCAAGGCGGCGGTCAAGGCCGGGGATCGCTTGAGCCCCGCGGCGGCCGAAGACCTGGTGCGCAGGGCCCTGGCGCCACGGCCCGAAGGCCCGTTGCACACCTGCCCGCACGGGCGCCCGACGTCGTTCCTGCTGAGCCCCGACGAACTCGCCAGGCGCGTCGGGCGCAAGTAGCCCTGCTCCCGCTGTCGGCCGTCAGTTCGGTACCCGGTCATCCCGGGCGACGAGGACTGTGCGGGTTTCGGGGTTCGGGATGCCGGTCGTGGCAGGCCGTTTTCAACGGCTTGCTAAAAGTTCAGCTTGAACTCGAAGGTGATGAACATCGCGTCTTCCATCTCGAACCAGTTGTCCTTGCGATCGTCGTACTCTTCGGCCTCGTAGGCGAAGCGATCGAAGGAGCGGCCGAGCTCGAGGTTGAAGCGGAGGTTCTCCTTCCAGCGGTAGAAGACGCCGGCGGCGACCTTCTTGTCGTAGATAACCAGGCGATCGTCTTCGTTCTCGCGGGCATCGCGGAAGAAGATGCGGCCCTGCCAGTCGAAGGCACCGTAGAACTCCAGGCGGTTGGTCACGACGTAGGTGAACTTGGCGTGTGCCTCGCGCATCAGCTTGTAGCTGACGTCGACGGTCAGCCACTCGTCGGGCTCGAAGTGCACCGCACTGTAGGGCAGCCCGAGCAGCAGCCATCCCGAGCGGTCGAACTCCATCTCGTAGCCGGCGCCGGGCAGTGGCCAGGCATCGAGTTCCGCGCTGGTGTTGAAGGCGGCCATGTTGCGTTCGGTGCGGCGGTTGGCGTAGTCCACGTAGAAGAGCCAGTTGCCGCCGTCGAAGATGCCGGGGGCACGCAGGTACCCGGTGGCGCTCAGCACCGTGGCCTCGTCCCCGAAGAGCTCGTCGCCGGCCGAGGCGATGCGGCAGTGCAGGCCTCCGGTCCAGCCGTCGTAGAACTCGCGCTGGTAGGTGAAGTTGAAGCCCAGATCCGTCAGCGCGTCCGGGAAGTCCTCGTCCTGAGACTGCGGCAAAACCGCCTTGGTGTCCACGCTGATGGTGTCGTAGTTGAAGGTGAAGAGCAGTTCGTCCCCCTCGGCGAGGAAGATGGGGACGTGTACGCGGAAGTCGTATTCGACGAGGTCGAAGTCGACGTCTGCCTGATCCTTGACCGGCTCGCCTGTGAAGTACTGGAGCCGAAATCGGCCTTGGGCCCGAACCTCATCCGGCCAGCGCCGGAAGAGCCTGCCGCTGTCGAGCCGATCGGTATTGGTGTCGGCGGCGGTGTTTCGAAAGGGGTCATCCGAAAACAGGGACTCGCCGGTCTTCGCCGGCCCAGCGGCCAGGACCAGCATTCCCAGCAGGACCGCTGTCAGAAGAGCGAAGCGCCTTGTCAGCATCTGGCTGAGTTCTCCATCCCCCCGCGGGACAACGGCCTGCGAGCCGATCCCCGTGCCGGCTTCCGGCTGATTATCGAGTTGCTTACTCGGGAGGTCAAGTCTCAAAGCCCGGTGGCTGCGTTTGCGGAATAAGCAAGCGGTTGCGCCTGTATTGTCTATGATGCGTATCCAGGTCCGATGGGGGCCTGCCTAGGAGGTGTAAGATGAAGAGATACCAGATCTGGAGCACCGGGGCGGTGGCCTTGCTGGCGCTGGTGGCGATTGTCGCTTCCGGCTGCAGCGGTGGCGATGGCGCCGAGACCTCCGGGAAGCCTTCCGGTTGCGCCGGTGGAGTATGCGCCCCGACCGGGAGCGCGGCGGTCAAGGCGGAGACCGATCCCGCCGAGATGAACACCGCGGCGCTGCTTGTCCTGCAGCGCGCGGGTCTGAAGATGCAGCTGCTGGAAGCGCGGGCCGGGGCGGAAAAGCTGATTCCCGGGGCCAGGAAGGTCCCGGCCACGCTCTCTGACGCCGAGATCCTCAAGGCGCTGCCGGACAAGAACGCGCTCTACGTCACCTACTGCGGCAGCGCGAAGTGCTCGGCAAGTTCGATGCTCGCCAGCAAGCTGCACAAGCTCGGCTACCGGCACGTGATTGAGTTCCGCCAGGGATGGTCCGGCTGGAGCGACCACCAGGCGGGCAAGGACCTCGGCGAGCCGGAGGTCAACGCCGCCGGGCTGAAGCTGCTCATGAAGTCCGGCGTGAAGATGAGCGTCTTTGACGCCCGCAGCGGGAAGTACGATGACGGCCGGCGGGTGCCCGGCGCGGGAAGCCTCAATTCCGCGAGCAAGCCGGAAGAGGTCGCCGAGGCGATACCGGACAAGGACCGGCTGGTTGTTACCTACTGCACCAACGTGAAATGCCCGGCGAGCGCGATGCTGGCCAAGCACCTCAGGAAGCTGGGGTACAGCAACGTGATCGAGTACCCCCAGGGGATCGAGGGCTGGGCTGCGTCCGGGTACCCGGTGCAGAAGGTCAAGTAGCCCGGTCCGGTTGATGCCAGAACGTCGCGGAATGGGTCCGCGACTGAGCCTGGAGGGGACGGCGTGGGGGCGCCGTCCCCTTTGCTGTTCGCAGTTCCGGGCAAGCGCCGGTCCCTGTCCTGCCCTGCCCTTCGCTTGCGATGGCCGCGCCACGGGCTAGAATACAAATCCTTCCGCCGCGGGAGGTTCGGCGGGTCCAGTGGCAAGGGACGGAGTTCGAGCCATGGCAGCGAGCGAATACAATCCGGCCGAGATCGAGGCCAAGTGGCAGAAGTACTGGGACCAGGCGGGGACTTTCCGGATGGACCCGGAAGATCCCCGCGAGAAGTACTACGCCCTGTGCATGTTCCCCTACCCCTCGAGTGTGCTGCACGTGGGCCACGGCCGCAACTACATCCTGGGCGACGTGCTGGTGCGCTACAAGCTGATGCGCGGCCTCAACGTGCTCAGCCCCATGGGCTACGATGCCTTCGGCCTGCCTGCCGAAAACGCCGCCATCAAGACCGGCACGCCCCCGGCCGAGAGCACTCGCAAGAACATCGCCAGTATTCGCGCGCAGCTGGAACGCTGGGGCCTGGGCTACGACTGGGACCGCGAGGTGTCCACCTGCGAGCCCGAGTACTACAAATGGACCCAGTGGGTCTTCCTCAAGGTCTTCGAGCGCGGCCTGGCCTACCGCAAGGACGCGCCGGTCAACTGGTGCACCGGGGTGTGCAACACCGGTCTGGCCAACGAGGAGGTGGTCGAGGGCCTCTGCGAGCGCTGCGGCGCGCCGGCCGAGACCCGCAGGTTCCCCCAGTGGTACTTCGGGATCACCGAGTACGCCGACCGGCTGCTGGAGGACCTGAAGCTTCTCGGAGAGTGGCCCGAGAAGGTCCGCACCATGCAGGCCAACTGGATCGGACGGTCCGAGGGCGCGCGGGTCGACTTCAGGCTGGCCGAGATCCCCGACCTGGTGGTGCCCTGCTTCACGACCCGGCCGGACACGCTCTTCGGCGTGACCTTCATGGTGCTCGCCCCCGAGCATCCCGACCTGCCGAAGATCGTCGCCGGTACGCCCGACGAGGAGAAGGTCCTGGCCGCGGCGAAGAAGATGGGTGAGGCCGGCGCCACCGAGCGCACCAACCCCAACACCGAGAAGGTCGGCGTGCCCACCGGGCGCCACGTGATCAACCCGGTAAACGGCGAGAAAGTGCCGCTGCTGGTCGCCAACTACGCGCTGATGGACTACGGCACCGGCGCGGTGATGGCCGTCCCCGCCCACGACCAGCGCGACTTCCTCTTCGCGAAGAAGTACGGGATTCCGGTCAGGGTGGTGATCAGGCCCGAAGACCGCGACCTCGACGCCGCAACCATGGAGGAGGCCTACGAGGAAGACGGCGTGCAGGTCAACTCCGCGCAGTTCGACGGCCTGCCCAACCGCGAGGCGATCCGCGAGATCACCCGATGGCTCAAGGAAGAGGGCAAGGGGGACTTCACCGTCAACTATCACCTGCGCGACTGGCTGATCAGTCGCCAGCGTTACTGGGGCGCGCCGATTCCGGTGGTGCACTGCGCGAAGTGCGGCATCGTGCCGGTTCCCGAGAAGGACCTGCCCGTCGAGCTGCCCGAGCTCGAGGACTTCCAGCCCAGGGGCAAGAGCCCGCTGGCCGCCGCAACGGACTGGGTCGAGACCGAGTGCCCCGCGTGCGGCGGGCCGGCCGAGCGCGAAACCGACACCATTGCGCAGTGGTTGTGCAGCTGCTGGTACTTCCTGCGATACCTCTCGCCGCACGACGGGGAGCGCCCCTTCGATCGCGCCCTGGCCGACAGGTGGATACCGGTCGACCAGTACGTGGGAGGCGTGGAGCACGCTGTGCTCCACCTGCTCTACACCCGTTTCGTGGTCAAGGTGCTCTACGACTGCGGCGAGGTCGGTTTCGTAGAGCCCTTCAAGGCGCTCTTCACCCAGGGGATGATCACCCGCTGGGCCTACCGCTGTCTGAAGTGCAACGACTGGATCAAGGCCGAGGACGTGCACGGCAACCCCGCCGACGGCGAGGCCGTGGTCTGCAGGAAGTGCGGGGCCTTCGTGCGCGCCGAGATGTCCAAGATGAGCAAGAGCAAGCTCAACGTGGTCAGTCCCGACGAGCTCATTGAACGCTACGGGGCGGACACCGAGCGGCTCTACACCCTCTTCATCGGCCCGCCGGAAAAGGACGCGGAGTGGTCCGACGCCGGGGTAATCGGTGCCTACCGCTTCATAAAGCGCCTGTGGGACACGATAACCGGCTGGGCCGACGAGATCGCCCCGGTCAAGCCTTTCCGCGGAGCAGCCGACGATGCTTCGCTTGCCGACGCCGACAAAGTCGTGCGCCGCAAGCTGCACCAGACCATCAAGGCCGTGACCCACGACATAGAGAACGGCTTCCAGTTCAACACCGCCATCGCCGCGGTCATGGAATTGCTCAACGTGATTCGCGCCAACGCCGGGGCCGCTGCGCCGGTACGACGCGAGGCGGCCGAGAAGACCCTGGTGCTGGTCGCGCCCTTCATTCCCCACGTCGCCGAGGAGCTCTGGGAGCGCATCGGCGGCGAGCCCAGCATCCTCCAGCAGAAGTGGCCTGAGCCAGACTCCCGCGCGGCGGCCGAGGAGGAGCTGGAGGTCCCCTTGCAGGTCAACGGCAAGCTGCGCGGCAGGCTGGTGGTGCCGGCGGGAACCGCCAGGGACGAGCTCGAGAAGCTCGCGCTGGCCGACGAGAACGTCCGGCGCCACCTTGAGGGCAAGGACGTCAAGAAGGTCGTCGTGGTTCCCGGCAAGCTGGTCAACGTGGTCGCGAAGTAGAGCGCCCGCAGGTTTGTCGCCCGGCAGGCGCGGCGTTGTGCAATTGACGTGCTCTGTGCGGAAGTGAGCCGGTAATGCCCACCAATCTGCCTCCGGAGGCCGCCGAGGCCGAGAAGCGCTACAAAGCAGCGACCACCGTTCCCGAGAAGATCGAGCGGCTCGAGGAGTTCATGAGTCTCATCCCCAAGCACAAGGGGACCGACAAGCTTCGGGCCGGTTTGCGCAAGCGCCTTTCCAAGCTTCGGGAGCAGGCCCAGGCCGGCAAGAAGAAGGGCGGCGGCGCGCGGGGCGTCGACGCCGCTTGGCGCGTCGAACGCGAGGGCTCCGGGCAGGTTGCGCTGATCGGCCCGCCGAACACCGGCAAGAGCGCACTGCTGGCGGCGCTGACCAAGGCAACGCCCGAGGTGGCCGCCTATCCCTGGACCACTCGCGTTCCGGCCCCCGGCATGATGTTCTACGAAAACGTTCAGATCCAGCTGCTGGATACACCGCCGTTGACCCGCGAGCACCTCGAGCCCGAGTTGATCGACCTCATCCGCCGCGCCGACGCCGTGCTCCTGACCGTCGACCTGCAGGCCGACGCGCTCGGCCAGCTCGAGGAAGCCGTCGAGCTCCTCGCCGAACGCAAGATCGTGCCTGCGGGGCGCAGGCCCGAGGAACCCGAACGGGGTGTCGTCTACCCCCCGTTCCTGGTGCTGGTCAACAAGTGCGACGACGAGGGCGGCGACGGCGACTTCGAGGTCTTCCGCGAGCTGAGTGGCGGCGACTGGTCGCTGCAGCCGGTTTCGGCTGTCGCCGGAAGGAACCTCGACATGCTGCGACGCAGGGTCTACGAGATACTGGGGATCATGCGCGTTTACTCCAAGCCCCCGGGCAAGAAGGCCGACTTGAACTCGCCCTTCACGCTGGACATCGGCAGCACCGTCGAGGAGTTCGCGGCGACCGTGCACCGCGACCTGCAGCAACAGCTCAAGAGCGCCAGGGTTTGGGGCACAGGTGTTCACGACGGCCAGACCGTGTCGCGCGACCATGTGCTTCACGAGGGGGACGTGGTCGAAGTCCGCGTTTGACCTCTCCAACCCCGAAGCCACCAAGGCACTGATGAGGGCCTGCCCGTCAGGTGCGAAGGCATGCAAGATCCGCAAGGGAACCGTTGATGGCGGCAAGTGCCTGTTGCCCTGAAAGAGGCTTGCGCCGGGGCTGGTACCCTGTCGCCTTCCCTGCCCCTGCGGCTCTGTGGTTCAGACCGCGCTCAGCCTTCCGGAAACAGCCCGGTGGAGAGATATCGCTCGCCGGTGTCGCAGAGGACCGTGACCACGTTGCTGCCGCGGAAGTCCCCGCGAGCGGCGACCTTGAGCGCGGCCCAGACGTTGGCCCCGGCGCTGATCCCAGCGAGGATGCCCTCTTCGCGCCCCAGTCGGCGGGCGGTTTCGAAGGCGTCTCCACTCTGAACGGTGATGACTTCGTCTATGAGTTCCCTGCCGAGAACCTCGGGCACGAAGCCGGCACCGATCCCCTGAATGCCGTGCTTGCCCGGCGATCCGCCGGAGAGCACCGGGGAGTCGGCGGGTTCCACCGCGATCACCCTGACCTCCGGACGGCGTTCCTTGAGCAGCCCACCGACGCCGGTCAGCGTTCCGCCGGTGCCCACACCGGCCACAAAGGCGTCGACGTTGCCTTCGGTATCCCTCCAGACTTCCTCCGCGGTGGTCTTGCGATGGATCTCCGGGTTGGCGGGGTTCCTGAACTGCTGGGGCATGAAGGCGTCATGGGTTTCAGCGGTCAGCTCCTGGGCCTTGCCGATTGCGCCGGGCATGCCTTCGGCTGCGGAGGTCAGCACCAGCTCGGCTCCCAGCGCCTCAAGCAGCCTGCGGCGCTCGATGCTCATGCTCTCGGGCATGGTCAGGATCAGGCGGTAGCCGCGCGCGGCGGCGACCATCGCCAGGGCTATGCCGGTGTTGCCGCTGGTGGGCTCCACGATCGTGCCGCCGGGCGAAAGGTCTCCGGACCTCTCGGCGGCGTCGATCATGGCCACACCGATGCGATCCTTGACCGAACTCGCCGGATTGGCGCTTTCGAGCTTGCCCAGCACGGTACCCGGGAGTCCGTTGCTCAGTCGGGCGAGTCTGACCAGTGGGGTGTTGCCGACCGCTTCGGTAACGTCCTTGCAGATGGGCATTCGATCGACTCCTCTCAAATCTGATAGTCCGGTACGAATCGCTGGCCGGCGCCGCGCTGCAGCACGGCGGTCAGGGTCAACGAGTCGAAGGCCCTGGACAGCGAGCGTTCGGCCTCGCTGAGCACGAAGCCCAGGGCCCGGTTCATGTCCGGGTTGCCGCCCTGTTCCAGAGCCTCGTCCGCGAAGCTGGAGGTTTCGACGTATTCGCTGCAGCCTTGGGAGGCACGGAGCACACGGCCCACGGTTGTCTCCCGCGGCGAGGCGGCCAGCCGGTAGCCCCCCCCGGCACCACGAACGCTGTCCACCACCCCGGATTTGCGCAGCGACTGGAGCACCTGGACCAGGAAGCCCTCGGGCACGCCGGTGCGGGACGAGAGGTCCTTGACCCTTACCGCTCGCCCCTCCGCGTAGCATCTGGCCAGTTCCACGGTGGCCAGCACGGAGTAGCAGCACCTGGCGTTCATCTTCATCTCGCGCTTCTCCAAACGTCCCCTGGATCAAACGGGTTAACGCGGATTCTAGGGTCGTGATTCCGGGCGTCAACGAATGCCCGATCTAATTCTGACCGTATGACTAATGTTTGCCCCGAGTCATTGGGGTCTCGAATGTTGCGAGCGACAGGCCGCAGCTGCTGCCGGCGTCCCGCTTCAGGATCAACCAGCAGAAGACACTGGATGCAGCTATCCAAGAGGGCATAGCGTTGCGTCCGTCCGGACGCTGCCACATTGTGCATTTTGACCGCGATTAAGGTCTGCACGATGTGGCTATTCTCTTGACATCCCGCTTACTCAGACCTAGCATTATCACCAGTGCAGATTCCTGAGTGGGAGGGGGGAATCCTTCTGATGGAAAAGGCCATCGAGAAGGCCGCGGTCCTCATTGAAGCTCTTCCTTATATTAAGAGCTTTCACCACAAGGTTGTAGTAGTCAAGCTCGGCGGCGCCGCCATGACCGAGGAGAGAGTCCTGCACTCGGTCGTACACGACGTCGTCTTCATGGAACAGGTTGGCATGTACCCGCTCATCGTGCACGGCGGGGGTCCCAGGATCAGCGCGGCGATGAAGGAAGCGGGGCTCAAGCCCCGCTTCGTGGACGGCCAGCGCTACACCGATGCGAAGACGCTGGAGATTGCCGCTCGTGTGCTCATCGGCGAGCTTTCGGCCGACATCGTCAGGCGTATCGACGGCACCGGAGGGGTGGCGGTCGCGGTCAACGGGCGCGACAGCAACTTCCTTCGCGGTCAGAAGCGCGGCGGCAGGGACCTGGGCCTCGTCGGCGAGATAACCGGCATCGATCTGGAGCTGGCCCGGCGGATGCTGGGGGGCGACATCATCCCGGTAGTCGCCCCGGTGGCGCGAGGCGCTTCCGGCGAGCTCTACAACGTTAACGCCGACCTGGCGGCCGCCAGGATGGCTCAGGAACTGGGCGCGGAGAAGCTGGTCTTCCTCTCGGACGTGCCCGGCATTCTCAGTGATCGGGACGACCCCGAATCCCTGCTCAGCACCGTAACCGCCGACCAGGTCCGGGACCTGATCGAATCCGGCAAGATCGAAGGCGGCATGCTTCCCAAGGTCGAGGCCGGTCTGCAGAGCCTGGCCGCGGGCGTCAACAAGGTTCACCTCATCAGCGGCCTGGTGCGCCACAGCCTGTTGCTGGAGATCTTCACCGACCGCGGGGTCGGGACCCAGATGGTGCACTAGCAGGCCGCCTCGGGGAGGCCTGCAGAGCAGGAGAGAGTTGAGAGGCGAACGGAGTAGAGGATTGAAGACCTCCGAAACCATCACCCTGTTTGACCGGCACGTCATCGCCAACTACGGGCGGCTGCCGGTTGTCATTGTCAGGGGCGAGGGCTCCTGCGTCTGGGACGCCGACGGCAGGCGTTACGTGGACCTGTTCCCCGGGTGGGCGGTCAGCGGCCTGGGCCACTGCCATCCGAAAGTGGTCGAGGCCATCCGCGACCAGGCCGGCCGGCTGATCCACATCGCCAACAACTTCTACAGCGAGCCGCAGGGCCTGCTGGCCCGAGCGATCGCCGAGCGCTCCTTCGGAGGCAAGAGCTTCTTCTGTAACTCTGGCGCCGAGGCCGTGGAGGCCGCCATCAAGCTGGCGCGGCTCGCCGGCGCGGAGAAGGGACGCTACAAGATAGTCTCGATGACCGACAGCTTTCACGGCCGGACCTTCGCGGCGATCACCGCGACCGGTCAGGAGAAGTATCACCGGGGATTCGCACCGCTGGTTCCCGGCTTCGACTACGCGCCCTTCGGCGACCTCGATGCGCTCGAGAAGCTGATCGGCGACGAGACTGCCGCGGTCCTGCTCGAACCGGTGCAGGGCGAGGGCGGCGTTAACGTCCCGCCCGCCGGCTATCTCGAGGGGCTGCGGGAGCTCTGCGACGCGACCGGATGCCTGCTGATCCTCGACGAGGTCCAGACCGGCATGGGCCGGACCGGCAAGTGGTTCGCGCACCAGCACTACGGCATTGCCCCGGACATCATGAGCATGGCCAAGGCTCTGGGCGGCGGCGTGGCGATCGGTGGTATGACCGCGAAGCCGGAGGTCGCCGCGTTCCTGAAGCCCGGAACCCACGCCTCCACCTTCGGCGGCAATCCCCTGGCCTGCGCGGCGGCGCTGGCCGTGGTTGAAGCCGTCGAGGAGGACGGGCTGCTCGAGAACGCGCTCGAGATGGGAGCCTACCTCGTCGAGAAGCTCGAGGGCCTGGGGGCCAGGTACGACGGGCTGGTTCGCGAGGTGCGCGGGCTGGGCCTGATGATCGGGATGGAACTGACCCGACCCGGCGCCGACCTGGCCGCCGCGTGCCTGGAGGCCGGGCTGTTGGTCAACTGCACGCACGAGTCGGTCATGCGTTTCGTTCCGGCGATGACCGTGGATCGCGGGACGCTGGACGAGGGACTGGACATCTTCGCGAAGTGCCTGGAGCGCTTCGCGGCGGTCTGCTAGGGAGAGCCGCTTCTTGCCGAACGTCGAGCAGGAACTCAGGCGCATGCGCATGCTCATCGTCGAGGACGAGGAGGATGCCCTCAGCCTGATGGCCCGCAAGTTCGAGTTCGAGGGCTTCGCCCGTGTCGAGGGCGTGGGCGACGGCGAGGAGGCCCTCAAGCGGTTGGCCCAGGCGCGCAGCTCGGGGCAGCCCTTCAGCCTGGTGCTGCTCGACCTTATGCTGCCGGGCGCCAGCGGCGAAGAGGTGCTCCAGAAGATAAAGCGCAACTACCACATTCCCGTGGTCGTGGTCACCGCGCGCAGCGAGCGCGACAGCCAGTTGCAGCTCCTGGAACAGGGGGCCGACGACTACATCGTCAAGCCCTTCGACAGCGACATCCTCTTCCTCAAGGTCGAGAAGATCCTCACGCGCTTCTACCTCGAGGAGGAGCTGCGGCGCATGAACCGCCGCAACCAACGCCTGTTCCTGAACGTCCTGCAGGTGATGGCCAAGGTTCTGGAGGCCAAGGACCCCTACACCAAGTTCCACTCCGAGAACGTGGCCAAGTACGCCCGCAAGATCGCCAAGGCCATGGGCTACAGTCCCGACGAGGTCGAGCTGATCCAGGTGGCGGGCATCCTTCACGACTTCGGGAAGATCGGCGTGAAGGAAGGGGTGCTCAACAAGGTCGGGCACCTCACCGACAAGGAGTTCGACGCCGTCAAGCGCCACCCGGTGATCGCGGCGACGATCCTCGAGCCCATCGAGGAGCTCAACAGCATCATCGCCGACATCCGTCACCACCACGAGTATTACAACGGCCACGGGTACCCCAGCGGCCTTAAGGCCGAGGAGATTCCTCTCGGCGCGCGTATCCTCCAGGTGGCCGACGCCTACGACGCGATGACCAGCCAGCGATCCTACCACGACCCCATGACCAGGGAAGAAGCGGTGCGCGAGCTGAAGCGTTGCGCGGGTAGCCAGTTCGACCCGCGCATCGTCGAAGTATTCCTGAAGATCCTCGAGGACGAAGACGCCGGCAGGGCCGGCGTTTCGTCCGCGGCGCGCCGGTACTGATTCCGTGTCCGCAGCCCAAGAGCTTCGCCAGTGGAATATCAGCCGGGGCGCCAACGCCTGGGCCGAGGGCTCCGCGTTGGTGGAGGCGGGGCAGACCCGGGTGCTGGTGACCGCCAGCGTTCTGCCGGAAGTCCCGCGATTCCTTTCCGGCAGCGGCGGCGGCTGGGTCACCGCCGAGTACGACATGCTGCCGCGTTCGACCCACGATCGCAGGACGCGTGAGGCACGCCGCGGCCGGCCCGACGGGCGTTCGCTGGAGATTTCCCGCCTGGTGGGTCGGGCGATGCGCGCGGCGGTGGAGACCGGGTATCTCGGCGAGAGAACCGTGGCCATCGACTGTGACGTGCTTCAGGCCGATGGCGGTACGCGCACCGCGGCGATCAACGGAGCCACGGTCGCCCTGGTCGAGGCGCTGGTGTGGATGAAGCGACAGAAGCTCGTGGCCGGTGTGCCCCTCAAGGGGTTGATCGGCGCGATCAGCGTGGGCCTTCTGCACGGCCGGCCGGTGCTGGACCTGGCATACCGGGAGGATCGCGACGCCGAGGTGGACATGAACGTGGTGATGACCTCGGCCGGCGAGTTCGTGGAACTCCAGGGCACCGGCGAGAAGACGCCTTTCAGCGGCGAGCAGCTGGGCTCCATGCTGGATCTCGCCAGGGCGGGAATAGAGAAGCTGTTCGGACTGCAGCGCCAGGCACTGGGCGACGAGATCGCCGCAGAGGCCGGCCTCTGACCCGGGGCGCGGCCTGCGGGACGGAGCGATCTGGAGGAATGCCATGAGCAGGTCCTGGTCGTTTCATCTCATCGCGGTTCTGTCTTTGGCGTTCGCGGGCTGCAGGACCTCAGGCGGTTCGGGCGGCAGGGGCACGGGGGACTCGGGCTATCGCGACGTTGTCGCGAAGTGCGTTCGCCTGATGGCCTTTGATCTCGATTCCGCGAGGGACACCTACCCCGAGCTGGCAGGGTGGCGGTCGCCGCCGGCCGGGACCCGGCGCATAGACCACGCCACCAAGGCCGGAGCCATTAGCGTGACGGTCAGCAGGCCGGCCGAGAAGAAGGCCGGGCACGAGTTCCCCAATCTGGACCTGGCCGTGTTCGTCGAGCTCAGCGGCGGGAGGAAGTTCGTTCGCGCGGCCGGGAAGATAGTCGCCAGCCGGCTGGTTCCCCTGCGGGATCTCGATGCTGCCGTGGGCAGGAGTCTCAAGGGCTTCGTTTCCGATTTGGCCGCCGTTAAGGGCAAGTACCCGGAGCTGTCCGGTTTCTCCGCGGGCGCGGTCCGGGGCGGCCGGCTGTACTACGTGTCCGGCGGCTTCAGCGTCACCGTCTGGGCCGACCTGGCGCCCGAGAGGGCCGCTGAAGTGCGGTGTTTCCCGCTCTGCGCCCGGGTGGCCGGTGGGAGCAGGGCCGCCCGCGGAACGGTTCTTTCCCTGCTCGAGAAGAACCTCGAGCCGCTGCGCGAGCTGCAGCGGCGCACGGGAGGATGGCGGGTCCGATGAAGGTGGTTCTGGCCACCCGCAACCGGCACAAGGCCGGGGAAATCGCCGCGATCCTCACCGGCGTGTCCGTTGAGCTGGTCAGTCTGGCGGATGTCCCCGGCGCGCCGGAGGTCGAGGAAACCGGCGAGACGCTGGAAGCCAACGCGTTGCTCAAGGCCGAAAGCGCTGCGAAGCACAGCGGGCTGGCCGCCGCGGCTGATGATACCGGCCTGTTCGTCGACGCGCTGGACGGCGCTCCCGGCGTGAGCTCGGCGCGCTTTGCCGGGCCGGAGCGCGATTTCCGGAAGAACAACGTCAGGCTTCTTGCGGAACTCGAAGGCCTCTCGCCAGGGAAACGCACTGCCCGTTTCGAGTGCGTCGTGGCGCTGGTGATTCCCGGGAGGCCCCCGTTCTTCTTCAAGGGCGTGCTTCCCGGAAGGATCGTCGAGGTACCCCGCGGCGCGAATGGCTTCGGCTACGATCCGGTCTTCCAGCCCGAGGACATGGAGACCACGCTAGCGGAGCTCTCCGCTGAGGCCAAGAACGCCATCAGCCATCGCTGCATAGCCTTCCGTCGCCTGGGCGACTTCCTGAAGGCGTCGGCAGGGTAGACCGGGCGGGTCCGGCAGCCTGGGCGGCCGCCGGCCGCTTGCTTCCCCGCCGGTGTCCCATATAATTGCGGTTCAACGGTTTCTGCAGGGGTTAGGCGTGGCGGACAAGAACGTTCTGATCGGCATCGACCTTGGTGGGACCAACATCAAGGTCGGGCTTGTAAGCCTCGAGGGCGGGCTTCTCGGCGAGAAGCGTGCGCCCACCGATGTTCCCGCCGGCCCGAAGGCCGCGACCGACAGGATGGTCGTGCTTGCGCGGGAGCTTCTCGCCGAAAACGACCTGGCTGCGGGTAACGTGAGGGCTTGCGGCATCGGTTCGCCCGGGCCGCTCAGTACCCGTACCGGCTGCATCATCAGTTCCGGCAACCTGCCGGGATGGGACGGCGCCTCCCTGGCGCCGGCGGTCGGCGAGGCTCTGGGCGTGCCCTGCTTCCTGGAGGGCGACGCCAACGCTGCCTGCTGGGGCGAGCACTGGGTCGGCGCCGGACGCGGCGTGGACAACATGCTGATGGTCACGCTGGGTACCGGCGTCGGCGGCGGAGTCATCATCCGCGGCGAACTGGTCCGCGGCATTGACGATACCGGCGGTCACCTCGGACACTTCACGGTCGAGCCCGGCGGCGCGGAATGCGGCTGCGGCCGCAAGGGTTGTCTGGAGGCCTACGCCTCGGCAACCAGCACCGTTCGCCGCTTTCGCGAGGCGGTCGAGCGCGGCGAGAAGAGCAGCCTGGAGCTGAGCGAGGAGCTCTCCGCCCGGGACCTGTTCGAAGCCGCCCGAGACGGCGACACCCTCGCGCGCCGGATAATCGAGCTCACCGGTTGGTACGTTGGCATTGTCCTGGGCGGGCTGGCCAACGCTCTCAATCCCGAACTCTGCTGCGTGGCCGGCGGCATGATCAATTCCGGCGAGATGCTCTTCGAGCCCATGCGCCAGTCCTGTCTGGAGCACAGCTTCCCGGCCCCTGGCCAGCGGCTCAGGATAATGCCCGCGCATCTCGGCGAGCCCGCGGGGATAATCGGCGCGGCCGGGTGCGCCCTGCAGCGTGCGGGCCGCTGAGACATCGAGAAGGCAACTGTGAGCGGGCAGTGAGCGAGTCGATTCGGAACTTCGCGATAATCGCGCACATCGACCACGGCAAGAGCACGCTGGCCGACAGGATGCTGCTCGGTACCGGCGTGGTCACCGAGCGCGAGTTCCACGAACAGCTCCTGGACAACATGGATCTCGAGCGCGAACGCGGGATCACCATCAAGGCCAGCGCGGTGACCATGCCCCTGGATCTCGACGGGAAACGTTACCAGCTGAACCTGATCGACACCCCGGGGCACGTGGATTTCAACTACGAGGTCTCGCGCTCGCTGGCTGCCTGCGAGGGAGCCATCCTGCTGGTCGACGCCACCCAGGGCGTCGAGGCCCAGACGGTGGCCAACGCCTACCTGGCAACCGAGGCCGGTCTGGACATCATCCCGGTGGTCAACAAGATCGACCTGCCCGCTGCCCACCCGGAAGAGGTCGCCGAGGAGATGGAGCACGTGCTGGGCATTCCCGCCGAGGAGGTGCTGCAGGTCAGCGCCAAGAGCGGCCACGGCGTTGACGACGTCCTGCGCGCGGTTGTAGACCAGGTTCGCCCGCCGCAGGGCAATCGCGACGGGAAACTCCGGGCGCTGATCTTCGACGCGGTCTACGACGATTACCGCGGGGTGGTGGTGCACACCCGGGTGGTCGACGGCAGCCTGCGCCGCGGAGCGCGCATTCGCATGATGCAGCGCGGCACGGTGCACGAGGTGACGGAGGTGGGCCGTTTCAGCCCGCACATGCGCAAGTCGAAGGGACTCTTCGCCGGGGACGTCGGCTACGTCATCGCCGGCATCAAGCAGCTCAAGGACGTCAAGGTCGGGGACACGGTTACGCTCGAGACCGACCGCGCCGACCGGGCTCTGCCTGGTTACCGCGAGGCCAAGCCGATGGTCTTCTGTGGCCTGTATCCGGCCAACAACACCGACTACGAGGCACTCCGCAAGGCCATAGAGAAGCTTGCGGTTAACGATGCCGCCTTCCAGTACCAGCCGGAGACCAGCGGGGCCCTGGGTTTCGGCTTTCGCTGCGGCTTCCTGGGCCTGCTGCACATGGAGATCTTCCAGGAGCGCCTCGAGCGCGAGAGCGGCATCGAGGTCATCCAGACCGCGCCCAACGTCAGCTACGAGGTGCTGACCCGCGGCGGCGAGGAGCTCACCGTCGAGAGCCCCTCGCAGCTCCCCGAGAACGGGCAGATCGAGGAGTTCCGCGAGCCGGTGGTTCGCGCCCAGCTGATCGTGCCAGCCGAGTACATCGGGAACATCATGAAGCTATCCGAGGAGCGCCGCGGCAGGTACGTGCGCACCGAGTACCTCTCCACCAAGCGGGTGATTCTCGAATACGATTTGCCCCTGGCGGAAATCGTCTACGACTTCTACGATAAGCTCAAGAGCGGCACGCGGGGTTACGGTACCATGGACTACGAATTCAGGGGCTACTTCGCCGGCCGGCTGGCGCGACTGGACATCATGGTGGCCGGCCAGCGGGTGGACGCCCTGGCCACGGTGGTTCACCAGGCGGTGGCCGAGCGGCGTGGCCGGGCGGTGCTCAGGAAGCTGCGCAAGAGCATTCCCCGGCACCTCTTTCAGATCGCTCTGCAGGCCGGGATCGGCGCCAAGGTCGTGGCCCGCGAGAACATCGCCCCGCTACGCAAGGATGTGACCGCCAAGTGTTACGGCGGTGACATAACCCGTAAGCGCAAGCTGCTCGAGCGCCAGAGGGAAGGCAAGAAGCGCATGAAGTCCATCGGCCAGGTGACCGTGCCCCAGGAGGCCTTCCTGGCCGTGCTGGGGACCGGTGAAGAGGAATAGCCAAGTGCCCGATACCGACAAGAAGCCCGACCCCGGCGAAATCAAGGGCAAGAAGAAGAGGAAGAAGCACAAGGGCCGCGAGCTGGTCGAGTGCCTGCTGGTCGCCGGGGCCCTGGCGCTGACCATCCGCACCTTCGGTTTTCAGATATTCAAGATCCCCACCCGCTCGATGGAGCCGGCGCTCTACGGCAACGAGTACTATGGCGACCGGGTGGTCGCCATGATGTGGTACAACCGCGGCAAGCTGGGCCTGGGCCTGGGCGAGATTCGCCGCTGGCAGGTGCTGGTTTTCAACCACGAAATCGACGGCAAGCCCACCAACTACATCAAGAGGGTGGTGGGGCTGCCGGGCGAGAGCGTCGAGATACGCGACGGCGACATCTGGGTGGCCGGCCCCGAAGACAGCGAGACCTCCATCGCCCGAAAGCCGCGCGCTCTCCAGGAGGACCTCTGGATCAAGCTCTGCGACATGGACTTCTCGGATCCCCGGCGCCTGCCCTATTACTGGAAGGCGGAGCCCGCCGCCGGCGCTCGAGTCGAGGACGGGCGCCTGCTGGTCAGCGCGGCGCCGGAGAAGAAGACGATGCTGAGCTGGAGGCACGCCCGGGGGATAGACAACCGTTTCGTGCGCCAGACCGTCAAGCGCGTGACCTGCTCCAACCCGTGGAAGGACGAGAAGACGGGCCGGGAAGTCGTCTGCGGGCGAGAGTTCCGGGCGGTCTTCGATACCGCACGGCCGGTGGCCTTCTGTCCCAACCCCCGTTGCCGCAAGCCGGTCTGGGGGGTGTTTGACGACGGCAGACAGGGAGTTCTGGTCCGCGACGACCCCACCACGCGTTCGAGCAGCAACTACTGGACCGAGATGTCCGGAGGCAGCGGCAGCCCGGTTCCGGACATGCGCCTGAACGCCGACTTCCAGGTAATGAAGGGCGCCGGGAAGCTCGAAGCGGTGTTGACCTGTCGCGGGGAGCGCCTCGGGCTGATCATCCCCCTCGGCGGCGGGCCTTCCCGGGTGGAGCTTTACCGTGAGGCGAAGCCCGGCGAGCGCAAGGTGGTTGGGTCTAAATCGCTGACGCTGCCTTCCGGGGCCGGGCACTGCTTCGAACTGGTCAACGTCGACGCCGAACTGCGCGCCTCGATCGACGGCGTTGAGGTGGCCAGCTATCGTTACGTGCCGCCCTCGTGGGGCCCCTCGGACGTTGAGATTTCGGCCTCGGGGAGCCTGTGCCTGGCCCTGGACAACCTGCGCCTGTCCAGAGACATCTACTACGGCCACCAGGGTGCCGAAATGAGCGTGGACGAGCGGGAGAGCGTGAAGCGTTCAGTCATCAAGCTGGGCAAGGGCCAGTACTTCTTCCTGGGAGACAACTCACTGGCCAGCGCCGACGGGCGCGTCTTCGGCCCCAAGGAGGAGAAGGAGATAGTCGCGCGCGGGCTGTTCGTAGCCTGGCCGCTGAGCCGCATGCACTGGATCGAGTAGAGGCGGAGCATGGCTGAAGAAGAGAAGCCGGCCCCCGAAGGCCGGAGCGCTCCGGATGAACCTGCGGGGTCCGGGCAGGGTGCTACGCTGCTTGAGACCGACAACCTGCGCAAGACCTACGGCGAGCGCGAGGTGGTCAAGGGCGTATCCCTGCACGTCCGTGCCGGCGAAATCGTCGGGCTGCTCGGCAAGAACGGCGCCGGCAAGACCACCACGTTCGGAATGGTCGTCGGCATGGTTCGACCTTCGGCCGGCGCGGTACGCTTCGACGGCCGGGTCATCAACGACCTGCCGATGTTCAGACGCGCCAGGCTGGGCATGGGTTACCTGCCGCAGGATAGCTCCGTATTCCAGCGGCTTTCGGTGAGCGACAACCTGCTGGCGGTTCTCGAAACCCAGAGGCTGCGCCGCAAAGAGCGCAAGCGCCGGCTGCAACTGCTGCTCGAGGATCTCGGGCTGGTCGGCCTGGCGAATTCGCCGGCCTACACCCTTTCCGGCGGCGAACGCCGCCGTCTGGAGGTGGCGCGTGCGCTGGGGCTCAAACCCAAGCTGATGCTCTTCGACGAGCCCTTCAGCGGGATCGACCCCATCACCGTCGGCGAGATCCAGTCGATCATCCGCGGCCTGCGCGAGAAGGGCATCGGCATCCTGCTTACCGACCACAACGTGCGCGAGACGATTTCTGTCACGGACCGTTCATATCTCATCGACGAGGGAGAGGTCTTCTGCCACGGCGCACCGCAGGAACTGGCTGGCAACGAGGACGCCAGGCGCCGCTACCTTGGCGAGCACTTCTCGCTGGTTCCTCCCCCGCCGGCTCGACAGATGCGCGGGGACTGACTTGTCGACCACCGAGGCCGGCGCGTCCGCCCCCGAAGGGCCCAGCGGCAGGCTCTGGACCGAGCAGGTGGTCGGCTTCAGCAGTGGCGCGCGGCGCCTGGTGGGGATCGTTTCCGCGCCATCGTCCGGCGAGAGGGGCAGCCGGCCGGGGGTGGTGGTATTGCACGGGTGGGGCAGCTACCGCTCGGGCCCACACCGCATGCTGGTTGAGATTTGCAGGCGGCTGGCTTCGCGGGGCATGACCGCAATGCGCTTCGACTTCTCGGGCCGCGGGGATTCCTCCGGAGACTACTGGGACACTGATCTGGACACCATGATCTCCGATGCCCGTGCGGCGGGGGACTTCCTGTGTTCCCACATCGGTCAGGAGGCGCTCGCGGCCCTGGGGCTTTGCAGCGGTTCGAACGTGGCGCTGGGTGCCGCGACGCGGGACCGCCGCTTCCGGGCGGTGTGTTCGCTCTCCGCCCTGCCCTTCCAGAAGCAGCGCGGGAAGGCTCAAGGAGCCACGCGTGCGCGCGGCACGCTGCGCGAGCTCTTCCTCAAGGCGCTGCGCCCGGACACCTATCGCAGGCTGCTTCGCGGCGAGGTCGCCGCCGGGCGGATCCTGCGCAGGCTGCTGCTGGGAGAAGGCGGCCGGTCCGCGCGGGCGGGCATGCCTGACGGGAAGGGCGAGGCACGGAATCTCAAGGACTCGCGTCGCGATATCCAGTCGGAGCTTGCGGAGTTCCCGGGAGAGCTGCTCTTTATCTACGGCTCGGCGGACGCGGAGGGGTTGAGCGGCTGGCGAAACGTTCTCGAACCATTCATGAGAGAGAACCGCCGGAACTACCGCCAGCTGGAGATACCCGGTGCCGACCACGACTATCACGGCCTGGCCGTCAAGGAGCGCGCGGCACGCGAAGCGGTGGAGTTCCTGGCAGAGGTCGTCTGACCGCGCGGGGCGAAGCTTACGGAGAAGAGCGGGGCGGCCACCGGCCGCCCCGCTCTCATAGTGGGGAAATTCTACGAGAAGTTCAGAACGTCTCGGTTCCGCCCGGCTTCCCGGCGGGGGTTTCGCCCGGCTTCGCGGGCTTCCAGGTGGGCCTGCGGAACTCCCGCTCCAGTTCGTTGCTGCGCAGCCGCCCGCTCCAGGTCTTTACCCCGGGGAGGATTTCGCGACCCCCGTCGATTTCCATCTGCACCCAGATGGAGTACTTGCCGGCGGCTGGGATCTCCAGATCGAAAGAGCCGCCGGTCAGTTCCATGCTCCGGCCGGGTTTCAGCACGATGGCGCTGACCGGCCCCCCGGTCTTCTTCTTCGCGGGGGCGGTGCTCAGGCTCTTGAACTTGCGGCGGGTCAGTGGCTTCCCCTGGGCGTCCTTGCCGAAGTAGCGGATTGCGCCGCGCGGCAGTGTCAACCAGTTGCTCACGCCGGGGGCAAGCGGGAGCAGCACGCTCTTCTTGCCGGTGTTCTTCAGAGTCGTGACCATCCTCACCGTCTTGAAGCCGTTGGGAAACACCTTCTCCTGCGCAGTATAGACAAGCTTGAGGCTCTCTCCCCCGGCGGGGTCCTTCCCGGCGGTCGTTCCGGGCTCCGCGCCCCTCTCTGCTGACATGCAGAGCGCGGCCAGAGCGACTCCCAGGCAAAGGGTCAGGACCGTCAGTCTTCCTTGCATCTTCATTCCCGATTCTCCTCTCTGCCGCTCCAGTGCCGGCGCCGGTTGCGGCTCGGGCCGCGGCTCGGGGCGCGGCCCGGTCGGTGCTCCCAATCGACCTCGTTGCTCTTGAGCTTGCCGCTCCAGGCGCGATGGCCCTCGAGCGGCTGGTCTTTCGCTGCCGGCACCGCGAACTCGACCCAGACCTTGAACTTGCCCGCCGCGGGGAAGCGCAACCGGTAGAGATTCCCCTCGACGGGTTGCCGAATAGACTCTCCCGGCTTGAGAACGGTCACCGCCGGGGGCGCGGGCGCCGCGTCGCGGCGCGCCTGGCGGGCGGGGCGCTTGACGCGGTCCACGGCTTGCCCTTCTGTGTCCCTGGCGTGCAACTCGACGGCGTGGCGCGAGTAGACGTTCTTGCGGAAGGGCTGGGCGACCAGGGGCAGGATCACCGGTTGCCTGCCGACGTTCTCGATCCTGGCGTGGAGGGTCCGGGCTACCGTCTCTGTGACCTTCTCCTGCCCCTCGGCGTCACCGCCCGGAACGTATTCGCGGGCCACCGTGCGGCTTACACGGGTGCCTTCGAAAAGCGTCAGCCTGAGGTCGCCCACGACCTCGCCGCCTTCGACGGCCGCCGGGCGGGCGGGAGTCCTCTCGTTTCTCCCGGGCGCCTCGGTCAGGATGGTGGTGAAGCCGGTGGCGGCCACGTCGCCGACTGCGGCATCGCCCTTTACCGCCAGGACCGCTGAGTTCTTCCTGACCACCAGGACCTTGCCGGACCAGCCTTTGGCCTTGCAGTTGAACTCGAAGCCCTCGCGTACGCCGCTGCTTCGGCCCACGGAGATGGTTACCGCGGCGCCGTCGACCTTGATTACCCTCCCCTTGAGGATGCGATCGGTCTTGCCCACGGTCAGTTTCCCGCCGCCGATCTCGGCCTGCTCTCCGGCTCGGACCACCGTCTGGCCGGGGCTCCCGCTGACCAGCACCTCTCCCTCCGTTACCGACACCACCATGACGGCGGCAGCGGCTGCAATGAGTCTGTTCATTTCCTCGCCCTCCCCTTCCACCCGGGTTCTCCCGGGGTTCTTGACCTCGACGCTGAAGCGCGTGCCGAGAGTTACGACCTCGCCCGCCGGGGTGACCACCCGAACCGAACAACGGCCGGGTTCGGCCCGAACCGCGGCCACCTCGACCTCGCCGCGGTCCAGCTGGATCAGTTCGTCGACATCGTTCATGGCTCCGCCGAAGAGCACCCGGGCGGCCCGGTGACGGAAGACCCGCGTGCCGCTTGCCAGCTCCGTCCACTCGACGCCGTGCTTGCGCCGCGACCCGGCACGCGTCAGGAGCGTGTGGCCCAGCAGCAGGCCGGCGCCGAGCAGCAGCGCGGCGGCGGCGGCCAGGCGCAGCCCGATGGCGCGCCGCGCCGGACGCGCGGCGGTCGGAATCGGCTGCTTGAGGCGAACCGGCGCGGACCGGAATGCCGATTCGAGATCCGCGGTCAGGTTCCGGAAGTCGTCGGCCGCCCGGCGGCAGTCGCGGCAGGCTGCGAGATGCTCGTCCAGTTGCGCCGCTTCGCCCGGGGACAAGTCCCGGTCCAGGCGGGCGGATATGATCTTCGCGGCGCGCTCGCAGTTCATGACCGCGGATCCCTCTGCAGCCTGGCGCGCAGCGCGCGGCGCGCGCGGAACAGGCGACTCTCTACGGCTCGCACCGACTGCCCCGTAGCTTCGGCGATTTCCGCGAGCGAGAGCCCCGCATCATGTCTGAGCGTCAGCATCTCGCGCTCCCCGTCGTCGAGATCGGCCAGCGCGGCCAGCAGCGCGCGGCGATGGTCCGAAGAATCAAGACCGTCCGCAGGGCTGCATTCGACCCCGTGCTCGGGCGCCGCCTCAATTCCGACCTCGCGGCGCACCGCGCGGCGTCTGGCGCGATCCGCGGCGTTGTTGCGTATCGCCCGGCGCAGCCAGGACAGGACGGCGCCGTCGTTATTCAACCGGTCGATCGAGCGGTACAGCTCCAACAGGCTCTCCTGAAGGACGTCTTCGGCTTCGCCGTGCGTGCGGCAGCTGGCCCGCGCCCACGCCGCCGCGACGGGGGCAAGCGCCTCGAAGAGCTCGGCGGGTTTTCCCCCTCGGGCGTCTCTCACCAGGCGCGCGAGGTGTGCCCTATCGAAGCTCACGAGTCCTTCGCGGCCTAAGCATGCACATGAGGGGCGCGCCAGCGGGCGCTGCTCCGCATGAAAACGGCGAAAAAAGGTGCCAGCACATGGCGGGGTATAAACCTGCACAGACCGGAGCGGTCAAGGGGCAACGCGCAACGTGCCGCATTTCCAGAGTATGAGTTACCCGTTTCGCTGCGTGGAGTTGACCCGCAGGGTCTCGCGGATCTTCTTGAGACACGCGAACATGCGGCTCTTGACAGTGCCCTCGGGGATGTTGAGGACCTCGGAAATCTCCTTGTAGCGCAGACCCTCGACCTGGCTGAGGATGAAGACCACCTTGTGGTCTGTGGGCAGGTTGTCTATGGCTCCCACCAGGTCCTTGACGAACTCGTCCTTGCGGGCGCTTTCTTCCGGTTGCTCGGCCAGGACCACCAGGACGTCCGAGAGCGACGCCCCGGTGTCGGTCTCTGCGTCCAGCGAGCGCTCCAGCCGGCGGCTCTTGGTGCGCCGGTGCTGGTCGATCCAGCAGCTGCGTGCCACTCGATAGAGGTAGCTGCGGAACTTCGCGGTGGGCTTGTAGCCGGGCGCGTTGGTGTAGAGCCGGACGAAGACCTCCTGGGCGAGGTCCTCCGCGTTGTGGCGATCCCAGACGAGCTGGAAGAAGAAGTTGATGAGCTCCACGCGGTGGCGGTCCATGAGCTCCTCGAAGGCGCGTTCCTCGCCGCGCCCCACGGCCATGAGGAGCTCCTCGCTGGAGCGATCAGGCATTCCCGTTCCCGCCGTCCGGGCCGAACATCATCCTTCCTGCCTGCTGCTTCCGCGCGCGGAGTTTCGCCGGGGGATCATGCCGGAACGGTAGCTTTCGAAGGCCCCCGGCAGGCAGGAGACAATGTCTCCGGCGGTCATGGATATCTGGCCGTACTTGCGGGCGGCCATGTCGCCCGCCAGGCCGTGCAGATAGGCGCCCAGACAGCCGGCTTCGAAGTGATCGAGCCGCTGGGCGACCAGCGCGGCAACCACCCCGGTCAGCACATCGCCGCTGCCGCCGGTGGCCATCCCGGGGTTGCCCGTCCTGTTTTCGAACAACCGGTTTCCGTCCGTCACGATCGTGCCGGCGCCCTTGAGCAACACGGCGAATACCTCGAACCGCCTGGCGAACTCCTGAGCGCTCCGCTCGCGATCCTCCTGAACCTGCGCCGCGCTGCTGCCGATCAGCTTGCCCATTTCCCCGGCGTGCGGGGTTATCAACGTGGGGCCCTTGCGTTCGACGAAGCGATCCGCGCGGCCGGCAAAGGCGTCGATTGCGTCGGCGTCGAGGATCAGAACGTGGTCGAGCCGGCTGGCCAGTTCGCGGACCAGTTCCGCGGTCTCCGGATCTCGGCCCAGGCCTGGTCCGAGGGCGACCACCTTGCACTTGTAGGCGAACTCCACGATGCGGTCGAGGCCCTGGCGGGACAGGCCTCCTCCCGGGGTTTCCGGGAGCGGAATGCCCATGGCCTCGGTGAGCTTGGCCGCGAAGATCGGGTAGCTGCTCTCCGGACAACCGACGGTCACGAGCCCCGCTCCGCCGCGCAACGCGCCCCAGGCCGCCAGGCAGCCGGCGCCGACCATGCCGCGACTGCCGGCCAGCAGAAAGACGTGGCCGAAGTCACCCTTGTGAGCGTCGGTGCGACGCCTCGAAAGCTTGGGCAGGTCGCGTATCTCGAGTCGATTCACGAGAGGGATTCTAAGCCGCGGTTCAGCGGGACGCAAGGACTGCCGCTAGCAGGCCGTTGAAAAACGGCCTGCAGAGCAGGAGGAAGGTTAAAGTTTAAAGGAGAGCCGTGGAATCTTTCACATTGCCGGACACAGACAGCGAGATAGCGGTACTTGCCTCTCCTGTGGTCTACTCTCGCCTTTCTCCTCTCTCAGGCTCGGTACGGATGGCACCTTCTTCAACGGCCTGCTAGAGGTTCTCGCCGTCTTCTTCCAGCATGTGTCCGAGCTTGTCGCGCTTGGTGGAGAGGTAGCGGCGGTTACCGTCGACAGGCTCAATGATCAGCGGCACGCGCTCGACAATCTCCAGGCCGTAACCGGCCAGGCCCACGATCTTGCGCGGGTTGTTGGTCAGCAGGCGGAGGCGGCGGACCCCGAGGTCCAGCAGCATCTGTGCGCCGAAACCGTAATCTCGCAGGTCGCAGGGCAGCCCGAGATCCTCGTTGGCCTCAACCGTGTCTCGGCCGCAGTCCTGGAGGGCGTAGGCCTCAAGCTTCTTGTCGAGGCCGATGCCCCGCCCTTCCTGGCGCATGTAGAGCAGGACTCCAACCTCCTCGGCGGCGATCATCTCCATGGCCTGGTGCAGCTGTTCGCCGCAGTCGCATCGCTGCGAGCCGAAGACGTCGCCGGTGAGACACTCGGAGTGCACGCGGACCAGCACAGGTTCTTCACGTTCGGCACCGCCGGGTTCGATGTCGCCTTTCAGCAGTGCGAGGTGCGACTCGCCGATGAGGTCGGAGCGGTAGCCGCAGATCCTGAAGTCACCCCAGCGCGTGGGCATCCGCGCGCAGCTGAAGGCCTCGACCAGGCGTTCGGTGCGACGGCGGTGCTCGATGATCTGGGCCACGGAACAGATCTTCAGGCCGTGTTCGGCCGCGAATTCGCGGAGCTGTGGCAGCCGCGCCATGCTCCCGTCGGCGTTCATGACCTCGCAGATGACCCCGGCGGGCCGCAGGCCGGCGAGGCGGCAGAGGTCCACGATGCCCTCGGTCTGCCCGGCGCGCACCAGCGTGCCGCCGGAACGCGCACGCAGCGGGAACACGTGCCCGGGGCGTACGAGGTCTTCCGATCTGGCTTCGGGCCGCGCCGCGGTCAGGATGGTGTGGGCCCGATCCTGCGCGCTGATCCCGGTGCTGACGCCGGTGCGGGCCTCGACGCTCACCGTAAAGGCGGTGCCGAACCGGCTGCTGTTGTCGGTGGTCATCGGCGGGAGCGCCAGCTGGTCACACTTTTCCGGCGTGAGCGCCAGGCAGACCAGGCCGCGTCCGTGGGTGACCATGAAGTTCACGGCTTCGGGGGTGACCAGTTCCGCGGCCATGGCCAAGTCACCTTCGTTCTCGCGATACTCGTCGTCGACGAGCACCACCATGCGCCCGGCGCGCAGTTCCTCCACGGCTTCTTCGATGCTGGCAAGTGAAGTGGTCACGTTATTGGCCTCCCCTGCGTAGGATTGTAAGTCACGACATTCGAGGATTCAAGGAGCCCCGGGATGCCGCGGAGATGCCGTGAATAGCCGTCGGTCCGGTTCGTCTATGGGTTGAAGCAAGAGGCAAGGGACGGGAGGTGATGGCCGTGTTCGCAGGAGCTTTCTTCGCCATGCTCATCCTGCTGCTGGCCGCGGTGGCAGGAAGAATCGACTACTGAAGCGACCGACTGGCCCCGCTGCGGACGCGGTGGCTGTTGGGAGGTGGGGCGTCCGAACCGGCCGGACGCCCCTTTCTTGTCGGCGTCTGACTGGCGATCCGGGAGCCGGGATTGCCCGACACCCTTGACCGCTCCTGAGCGTGGCGTACCATTTGCCTTCGCGCTCGGGGTTCGCGGTTGCGAACCCGGCGCAGGCCACGTCACGACCGGGAGCAGCATGGCACACGCCCACAGGCATGGGGACCAGGATCGGGATCAGCTCTCCGCCGGCGATGCCGCGCGGGCCCACGAGGTCAGGCGCGTAACCTGGATAGCGCTGCTCTCCAACCTGCTGATCTCCGCCACAAAGCTGACCGCCGGTATTCTCGGGCACAGCCAGGCGGTGGTTGCCGATGCGGTACACAGCGCTTCGGACTCGGTTACCGATGTGGCCATTCTGGTTGGGGTGAGGTTCTGGTCGGCGCCGGCCGACGAGCAGCACCCGCACGGCCACCGGCGCATCGAGGCGCTGGTCTCCGCCGCGATCGGTCTGGTGCTGGTTGCGGTTGCCGTCGGCGTTTCCTGGCACGCCCTCGCAACGCTCCAGGAGAAGCCGGAGCAGGGCCCGGGCTGGATAGCCCTGGTTCCCACCCTGGCTTCGATTCTGGGCAAGGAACTGCTCTACAGGTGGAGCGCCGCGGTCGGCCGGCGGGTAAGGAGCCGCGTCCTGGTGGCCAACGCCTGGCACCATCGCTCCGACGGACTGAGTTCTATTCCCGCGGCGTTCGCGGTTCTGGCCGCGAAGCTCCTGGGGCCTGAGTGGGTTCTGGTCGACCACGTCGGTGCGGTTGTCGTGTCGCTCTTCATCCTCCGCGCCGCCTGGATCATAGTCAGGCCAGCGCTGGGCGAGTTGATCGACACCGGTGCGCCCGAAGAGGACCTTAAGCGCATTCGGGAGATTGCTGTTTCCACGGCCGGGGTGCATGATGTTCACAAGCTGCGCACCCGGTACTCGGGCACGGGATTGCAGGTGGATTTGCACATCAGGGTCAGGGGGGATCTGACAGTGCGCGAAGGGCACGACATCTCGGAACTCGTGAAGAGCCGTCTGGTCTCAGGCGGGCCCGGTGTTCTGGACGTCGTTGTCCACCTGGAGCCCTGCGAAGACAGTCGGAATGGAGGATCCCATGCGCAATAGGTACTGGACAAAACCGATGGCCGGTCGCATCGCCACGCGGGTGATGCTTGCCGGCGGTGTGTTGCTGGCAGGCGTCGCCTGCGGGCCGAAGGACGGGACCACGCGGTACAGCAGGATCGCCACGACGACCTCGGGCGACGGTGTCGAGTGGAAGCCCGCTGCACCGCGGTTCGTGAAGCTGCCGCCGGCCGGGGGGTCGTGGGACAACTACTGCGAGCTCAAGGCCGGCGAAGGCAAACTGGTGGCCGGAGTGCTGTTCGAGCTCAAGTCGCTTCCCGCGGGAGCCGGGGTCAGCCGGGCCGTTCTGCGCCTGCGGCGCAAGCAGGCGAAAGGAGTACCGCAGCTCTCCTTTATGAACATCAACAAGGGGCTTCGAATTCTGCGCTTCGCCGACGGGGAACCGCTCTACGGCATCCTCAGGGCGCGGATGGCCCGCGACAAGAAGGCAATGCTCAGGGCGGCCTTCAACTCCGACACCGACGCGCAAATCAGCGGCCTGGCGCTCAGCGAATACCCCGTCGAGTGTTCTCTGGCCTCGGAGAACTACAGGTCCACGCTGTTCTCCAAGGGCCAGCCTTATCACCTGCTGCTTGAGAAATGGAACCCGGCCCGGAAGGCCGGCCACAAGCTGGCCGGTGCCTGGGACGAGGTCGACGTTACCGAGGCCGTTCGCGCCCAGCTGTCCGGCGACAAGGTGCTGCTTGCGGGAATCAAGGTGACCGGCGGAAGCCTGGTATGGTTCGCCGACGGCCGCAGACAGCCCTGGGCCGCGCCGCAGTTGATCGTTGAGTACTCCGGCGGAACCGCAACTGGAGCTCCGAAGCCGGCGCCCAAACCCGAGGCGAAGCCGGCGCCCAAACCCGAGGCGAAGCCGGCGCCGAAACCCCAGTCCGAGCCTGAGCCCGAACCGAGATCGGCAACCGGCAGGGGCAAGATCGTCATCGGCTCCGAGCCGGGTCGCGCCGATATCTACGTCGACGGCAAGTACGTGGGCACCACGCCCAGTCGGGAACTGGTCTTCCCCGTCGGCGAGATCAAGCTGCGCATCGAGAAGAAGGGCTACGAACCCTGGGAACGCAGGGTTACGATACTGAGGGACAACATCGTCAACGTGGCTCCGGGGCTGGAGAAGAAGTAGCCGCTCAGGGCGAGCGGAAGCTCTCGATTGCCTCAAGATAGATCTCTTCGAGCCGCTTCATGTGCGGCTCGGGCGAAAAGAGCTCTCTCTGGCGTTCCTGGCCGGCCCGACCCATGCGGCGTGCCCCTTCCGGGTCCGAGACGACCTCGTCAATAGCCCGGGCCAGCCCGGGGATATCACCGGGCTCGACGAGAGTTCCTGTGACGCCGTCGTCGAGCCACTCGGGTATTCCCCCCGAGCGATAGGCGACCACCGGTAGCGCGCGGGCCATGGCCTCGATGCCCACGATGCCGAAGGGTTCGGGCCACAGCGAGGGCACTACCAGGAGCGCGGCGCGCCGGTAGAAAGGCTCGACGTCCTCCTGCCAGCCGGCGAATTCGACGCGATCGGAGAGGCCCAGCTTGCGGCTGAGTTCTTCCGAATCGGACTTCGAGATGCCGTCGCCGACCACCGTCAGGGCGAGGTCGTTTCCCGCCAGCGCAAGGGCGCGCAGAAGATCGTCGGGTCCCTTGTCCGGCAGAATTCTGCCAACGTAGAGTATCTCCCGGCGCTCCCCGGCGAGCGGATGACCCGACTCGGCCTCGCGATTCGGCACGAAGTAGTGCAGGCGGTGTACGCGCCCGGCGGGCAGGCCGGCCGCGACGAGCGAGCGGCGGACGTGTTCCGAGTTGGCGATCAGGCCGGCGGCGCCAGCCCAGGTTGAGACGGCCTCGCGGGCCCGGCGGTAACCCCGCAGGGCGCACAGGGGGTTGGCGGCAGGACCGCAAGGAGCAGCGTAGTAGTGCCAAAGGCAGCCGGGGCCCAGCTTCCGGACGCAGGCCCTTCTCGATCTGCGGAAGAAGCGCCTGCCGCCTGCCGCGCAGGCGAAGTCGACGTGCGCGTGCTTCAGCAGGGGATACCTGCCGGCCAGAGCAAGGGCCAGCTCGAAGTTGATGGTCTCGTGCGCGTGCACCAGGTCAGGAACGAACTCCTCGGCGCGGGCCAGTACCTGGTCGCGAGGTTTCCGGCCGGCCGAAGCCTTGTGGCTGTCGGCAACCACCCGGTACTCGACGCCCTGTCCGTTCCAGGGTCTTTCCGGACCTTCTCCGGCCACGACCAGGAGCCGGTGTCCGTGCCGGGACTGCTCCTCAACGAGCCTGCGCAGGTAGGTTTCCACGCCTCCGGCCAGGCGCAGGGTCCTGCAGAGGTGGAGTATGTTCACTTGCCGGCCTCTGCCTTCAGCCCTATCCGCAGCACTCTCAGGCGCGCATTGGAAGGAAGGCTAACGGGGTCCAGCTGAAACTGCCCGCCGGCCCGGAGCTTGCGTTCAACCACCCGGGTCCAGCGACGAAGAGCGGCGCTTCCGGACTTGCGTCTCCCCACCAGGTAGACGGGCCTGCCTGCCCGCAGCCGGAGCACAAGCGAATCGCGGCTGGATTCTGCGAGATCCAGAATCTCCCTGTGTCCCCAGCGTTCCTGGACCAGCTCGGCGCCGTCCACCGAACAGACCAGCACCGAGCCCGGTTCGGTGTGCGCGTAGACTGCGTCCCGGGCCAGGGCCTGGCCCCGCTGCATGCGATAGTGGCGGTCGCACAGGAACCAGGCGCCGCACAGGCCGAGAACTGCCAGCGTGACCAGCGCGATCCTCTCCGACCCGGGCAGGCGGCGCAACGCGGAGGAGAGGACGCCAGCGTAAGCCAGCAGCAGGAAGGGTACGGCCGGCAGCAGAAAACGCGGGGCGGAAACCAGGGTGCGAGCCAGGGTGTCGCTGGCATCAAACAACGAATAGCTGCCGTAGAACAGCAGGTAGGCGATCGGGACCATCGTCACTTCCAGGCGCCATTTTCCCCTGTAGCCGGCCGGCGCGAGGAGCATCAGCGGGTAGACCAGCATGAGTATCAGCACGTATCGCGGCAGGCACCAAACCAGATTCCGGAGTCCGAAGCGTTCCAGGTCGCGCACCTTCTCGTACCCGGTTACCAGTGGTGATCCGAAGACGTACGAGTGATAGGCGAAGTAGACGGCCAGGCCCAGGGCCGTGCCTGCAGCGAAGAGAACCGGCGGAAGCTTCAGAACCGAGGCGCCGCGGGCCTCCAGCAGTTCGCGCCGATGCCGCCACAGCATGCCGAGCCCCAGCAGGAGGCCCCCGATGATGACCGGCTGGCGGACCAGCGTCCCCAGCCCGATAAGCAGTCCCGCCAGTAGGACGCCCCCCCGCCTGGCGCTCACCAGCAGGGCGAAGGACGCCAGCAGCAGTGCTGCCGCGGGCGCGTTGCTCATCAGTGTCCGGGAGTGCAGCAGGGCCGTCGGGTAGAAGAGGTGGAGCAGCGACCACAGCGGAGAAATGCCTGTTCGCCGCATCAGCCACGCGAGAACGGCAAAGGTCGCCAGGTGAGCAACCAGGGGCAGCAGGAAGGCCGCTCTCAGGGACAGCAGGCAGAAGGGCGCAAGCAGCAGGGCCAGACCGGGAGGATACCTGGAAGTGAGGTGGTCGCCGCGTGCCGGGACCGGTGCGGGGATCTGCAGCCCCGCACGGTCGGCGAAGGGCGTGCCCTCGGCCAGCACCTGGGCGAACGCCAGGTTGCCGGCCTCGTCGCTGGCGAGGTACATCGGGGGGAAGTACAGGACCGCCAGCAGGAGAAATCCGGTGCCGGCTCCGAGTAGTACCAGGCGGTCCGTCCTGCTCATGGCCAAGGTCTCGTCTCTCGAAAGCGGCGCGAGGCCCAGGCCCCGCGCCGCACTTCGCGTTCCCGGCAGTTGCCGCGTCTAACGGTCGAACATCCTGACCTTCGATGCGCGCTCGGCGCTGGTCATGCCGCCGAAGATGCTGTCCAGCTGGCGTATGACCTCGACCGTCTTGGCGAGCGGGGTCTTGGGCATGAAGATCACGTCGCCGGCCTGGAGCCTGATGTCCGCGATCCGACCCTGCCTGACCAGCCGCGAGTTCACGGGGATAATCTTGGGGTTGTTCATGCGCCCGCGTACGATGAAGCTCTTGCGCTCCCAGGCCTGCTCGGGAACGTCGCCCGCGCGGACCAGCGCCTCAAGGAAGGTGATGTCCTTGCTGTATCGGATCATCCGCGGGGCACGCACGGCACCGACGATGAAGACCTTGTTGTCAAGCTGGACCGCCGAGGGCACGTAGATCCGGTCGTTCGGCTGGAGCAGGATGTTGTTCATGGCGATTTCGCGCGCGGTTGCCGGCTTCCTGCGGAAGAGCTTCTCGAAGTCGACATTCACGAACCTGCTCCCGCGCAGCACGAAGGCCTGGCTGAGGTCGGCCACTTCCGTGATGCCCTGGCCGAACTGCGTGGAGCCGAGGGGTATCCCGCCGGCCTGGGCGATGATGTCCACCAGGCGGCTCTCGTTGCTGATCTTGTAGATGCCGGGCTTCTTGATGATGCCGGTGACCGAGACGAAGTTGCCCGCAGAGCTGACCAGGCTGACGAAGACCTCGGGGTCCTTGTAGTGCTTCTTGAGGCGCTGGCGAAGGTGGCTCTTGAGCTCCTTGAGCGTTCTGCCGGAAGCCAGGACCTCGGTGGCGAGGAAGTACGAGATGCGGCCGTCGGGGCCCACCGTTATCCTCTTGGTCATGTCGTTTTCGCCCCAGACACCTACCTCCAGGGCGTCGCCCGTCCGGATGCGGTAGACATCGGCGATACGCGGGGGCTCCGGTCCGATTTCCATGTCCCTGAAGGCGCGGCCCGGCTGGTAGAGCTTGCCTCTGCCGCTCTCGACAAGGACATCGACCGGCTCGTCGAGCCTTACGGTCGGCTGTTTCTTCCTGCCGCAGCCCGAAGCGATAACTGACAGGCAAACGACTGCCGGGAGCAACTTGCGCATTTCACTGGCCTCCTCGCCCGGATTCCCGGGACTCATCTACGCGTCTTTATCGGACATTGGCGCGCATATATTTAGTAAAACGGGCGAGGCAGCCGGTGGCCGCTCGGGTTCTGCGGTGCTCGGCCCCGGTCGAGTGGCGGGTCAGGGAGTAGAACTCAGCCCGTCAGCCGCGGGGTCATTCGAACAGCCTGAGCGCCTTCAGCATGTAAAAGAACAGGGCTCCGGCCAGAAACAGGTTGAGGGCCAGCGAGAGGTAGAGGTAACGCTTGATGGTCCGGGCATCCGGGCCCTTGCTTCCCATGACGATGCGTGTGTGGTGTTCTCTGGACGGGCCCTGCGTGCCCGCGGATGGTGTTTCGGCGGCTACCGGTGGCGGTGGCGGAGGAGGTGGTGGAGGCGGTGGTACCTGGGCCGCGGGAGCGGCAGCTGGAGGTTGTTCGGGAGCGGCGGCGCTTCCGGCTTCCTCGCGTCGCATTTCCTCCAGGCGTTCCTTGATCTTGTTGCCGTCCATCATATACGTGTTGAGGCTGTCGGGGACGGGTCTGTCGGCGGCCGGGGCCACATTGGGGGTCGGAGCGCCGGTGGCCGCAGGGGCGCCGGCGCTGGCGGTCTTGAAGGTCATCACGTACTTGCCGACGACGATCTGGTCGTTGTCGGCAAGGGTGTGTTCGCCGACCTTCTTGCCGTTGACGTAGGTGCCGTTGGCGCTGTTCATGTCCTGGACGACAAACCCGTCGCCGCGCTGGATGAACTGGCAGTGCGAGCGGGAGACGCCCAGGTTGTCGATCACGATATCCACACCGGCGTCACGACCCACGACCATTGCCGCCTTGGTCAACTCGTAGGTCTTGACCTCCTTGCCGCTGAAAGAAAGCACTATCGAAGCCATAGATCGTCTCCCTGAAAGCGCCCCTAAGGGCCCCGACGCGGCAGATAATAGGTCCTAAGGCGCCTCATGTCAAGGCTTAAGCGGGTGGTCGTTCTGCGCCCCGCAGCCGGCTACGGGTTGCGGCGACTTGCGAGCCAGTCCGCCGTGTCTTAGTATCTCGGTCCGCCTGCACCCTACAGGGAGGTCCAACAGATGAGCAAACCGGCAGATCTGGTCATTCGCGGGGCGACGGTGATAACTCCGGAACTTGCCCTCAACGGCAGCGCCATCGCTCTCAGCGGCGGCAGGATCAGTTTCGTGGGCGCCGGTGCCGAAGCGCCCCCGGCGGAGGTGACCGTTGACGCGGAAGGCTGCTTCCTGCTGCCGGGTTTCATAGACCTGCACTGCCACGGGGCGGGCGGGTACGACGCGACCAGCGGGAAGTACGACCGGCACGCCCGCTGCTTCGTCAGCGACGAGGCAGCCTTGCGGGAAGGCATGCCGGTAATCGCCAGGACTCACCTCGAACACGGCACGACCACCATTGCGCTGGCCACCTGCGCCGCTGAAGAAGAAGTGCTGTTGCGCTCTCTCTCCGCCATCGGCGAGCTTGCTTCCAGCGGCTCGGCGCCGTCCCGGGTGCTGGGCGTCAACGTGGAGGGCTGCTATCTGAAGGACCCGGCGTTCGCCGGGGCCCAGAATCCCGAGTTCTTCCGTCGCCCGGACCCTGCCGACTTCGACAGGCTCAGCGCGGCGGCCGGCGGGAGGATCAGTATCGTCAATGTCACCGCCGACTGGGGTTACCTGGCCACGGACATGATCACTCACCTGGTCGGCTGCGGAGTTGTTGCCGCCTGCGGGCACAGCGGTGGCGACTGGGCGCAGATGAAGGCGTGCATCGATGCGGGTACCACGCTGGCGGTGCACTTCTCCAACGGTCCGTGCTCTACCAGCTACAAGCCACCGGGCAAGGTTATGGAGGCGCTGCTCGACGACCCGCGCGTGACCCTCGAGTTGATTGCCGACGGGTACCACATCAACCCCAGGTACCTGCTCTCGTTCCTCGCGGCCAAGGACTTCCGGGCCGCGCTGGTGACCGATGCGATGCTGCCGGTGGGTGCCGAGGATATCTCGCGCTTCACGGACTGCGGGATGACCGGCGAGAAGTCTCCCGACGGCGGGGTGATGCGCCTGAAGGGATCGGAGGACACCCTCTTCGGCTCTCTGCTGACCATGGATCGTGCAGTCGCCAACGTCACCAACTGGCTTGCCGAGGGCCTGCGCGGCACCTGCCAGAACGCTCCGGTGATAGATCCGCCGCCGACCCGCGAGGAGGCGCTGGTTATCGCCAGCCGACTGGCATCGGGATACCCCGCCGAGGTCATGGGCATCAGGAGCGAAACCGGCGCGATAGAGGCCGGCCTGGCGGCGGACCTGGTGCTCCTCGACGGGGGGCTCAACACCAGGAGGGTGTGGTTCGGCGGCCGGGAAGTCTCCGCGCCGAAGCCTCCGCGGGACGGCGCCGGCAGCGGGGAGGCAGCGGCCAGCTAGCAAACCGTTCTTCGACGGCCAGCTAGTCGTATTCTATGCCCGCGAACGACTCCCTGAACAGGTCGTACACCTTCCGCCAGGCCTCACCCAGGACCGGGTCCTCCTGCCCGGTGACATGCGCGCGCAGGGCGGGGCCGGCCGCCGAGTAGGCCACGTAGGTCTCGGCCGCGAACTCGGTGACCAGAAACTGCTGGTAGACCTTGCGGCTTTCGGCGTCGAGCAGAAACTCGAGGCCGAACAGCGCGTTCTTCTCGGCAATGGGCGCGTGCAGCGCGGCCAGTTCGTCGAGCCGGGCGGCGCCCATCGCGGCCTCGTGCGCGTGCCCCATCTCGTGCAGGAAGAGCCCCGCCATGGTGCGCTTCGCGCCGCCCAGGGCGAAATCATAGATGAACACCCGGCCCTTCTCGTAGGCGCTGGCCTTGGCCGACGCCGGCCCCCACCCTCCCAGCTGCAGTGCCGCGAAATGCTCGCCTTGCAGGTGTTCCTCCGGCAGGCTGCGGAGCATGTCCAGTGCGATGCGGTAGATCCAGGATCGCTTCGGCAGATACTCTGAGGGCATTTTGGGCGCGAACTTGTGGCCGAGGTTCCAGAGCTCCACGTGGTGCGAAGCCAGGAGCTCCGCGAGGAGCTCGAAGGCCTCGATATCCTCGGGCCCCTCGGGGATGCCCTCGCGAATTTTCCATGCGTGATAGGCCTGGTAGTCGCTTTCCTCCGCCGGGCGCCAGGTGGTGCTGGAGCCTCCCTTCACGCTGCCGCCGATGCGGTACCCGCCGCCGAAAGGGAAGACCGTCTGTCCGAAGCGGAAGTCCCTTTCCAGTTCCGCGGTCAGGCCGGGGACCTCGCCGACCAGGGTCTTCCAGGGGCTGCCCAGCGCGCGGGCCTCCTCGGGCATGCGCCCAGGCCTGCCCGGGCCCGCGGCCGGCACGTCGCCTTCGGGTTCCGCGTCCCCCGCGGGCCGGGGCCCCTTCCCTTCCGGGTCGCGCGCACCGGGGCTCAAGCTTCGGTCCCCTCCTCCAGGTGTCGCCGGGCCTCGCCGCGATCGCGGCAAAGCGCCAGCAGCTGGTTGAGGCCCGCAACTTCCAGCAGAATGTGGATGCGTTCCAGCGGCGCAGCCACCGCCATCCTGCCGCCTGCGGAGCGAACCTTCTGCAGCAGCGAGATAATCGCCCCCAGCGCGGAGCTGGTCATGTAGTCGACGCTTGAAAGGTCCAGCATCAGGCGTCTGGTCCCGCGGCCGAGATGCGGGACGATCAGCTCGCAGAGCCGGTCGGCCTCTTCCTGGCCCAGCCGACCCCGGGGGCAGGCCGTGAGCATGTCGCCGTCACGATTCAGCAGGTCAGCAGCCACTGGATCACCTCCGGGTACCAGGACCGGCGCCGGCGCCGGCCGGTTGCGGGCACAGGGCCGGCAGGTCGTTGAAGAACGGCCTGCTAGAATACGTCCAGGATCTCGGCGGCGTACTTGAACCCGCCGGCCGCCACCCTGGCGGGATCCACACCGGGCGTCGCGTCCGGGAGACGGACGGTGACCCAGCCGCTGTACTTGGCGGAGTGCGCCGCCTCGACGAAACGCTGAAGCTTGACGGCTCCCTTGCCGAGCTCGCAGCGCACGGCTTCGGGGCGCTCGGGCTTCTTGGTCTTCTTGGAGCGGCTGCGTTTCCCCTTTGGTCTGGCCAGGTCGCTGAGGTATACATGCCCGAGGCGGTTTCTGTACTTCTTGAAGAAGGTTGCCGGGGCCAGTCGCCCGCATTCGAGGAACGCGGAATCGACTGCCACCGGCAGCGCCTTGACGGTGAAGGACTTCAGTAGCTTCTCCAGTTCGCCGCGAGTGGCGATGATGGTTCCGGGCTGGGGGTTGAGCGACATCCCGATGCCGGATTCCTCGCAGCGCTTACCAACTTCCGCCAGCAGGTTGGTGAACAGCAGCCATTCCTCTTCGAGGGATTCCTCGTCATATGGCGGCGGCGTAACGACCAGCAGCTTGCCCTCCATCCCGCTGAGGAACCTGGCGACGTTGAGGCAGCGTTCCGATTCTTCCTCCGCACTGCCGCCGGAAAGCGGACGGACCTGGGTACGAATCGTGACCAGGCTCAGGGCTTCCGAGTCCAGCATTTCCTGCAGGATATGTACCCGGTCTTCGAACGCCGGCACGAGATCGACACCGGCCTCCACGCCGGTGAACCCGGCACGGCGGATGTCGGTCAGGGCGTTTACGAAACCAGCGACACCCCAAGGTGATGCGTCGCAGGCCAGCTCCGTGTCGCTCATCGCGCGCAGATTATAGTGAGTCCCTCTCCGCGTGCAAGTCGTCCGAGGAAGAGCACCCGAGAGTACGCCTCGGTCAGTCGTAAGCTCTGCCGGGTGAGTTGCCAGCAGGCCGTTGAAAAACGGCCTGCTAGAGCAGGAGAGCAGATGAACAGTTGAGCAGTTGATGCGGAAAGGACCACATTGGGAAGTTTAGTCCTATCCTGCTTTCCACTGCTCCACTGTTCAAGTGCTCAACCTGTAATCCCCGAACACTTCTTCAACGGCCTGCCAGGCTCGGATTGACGTCTCCGGCGCGTTGACGCCCGCCGGAACCTGCGTAGAATTGCGTGCTCGAGCGCAGGTCGAGGGCATGGATGTCAGCAGGCGGGGCCGAGTTGACGCTTCCGGTTCTGACCAGACAGGAAAGGTTTGACCTGAGGTGAGTGCTGCTCGCGAGCTGGATGTCTCTGAGATTACTGCGGCCGTCGAGAAAATGGTCGCCAAGGGCGTGTACGTGCTTGGCGAAAGGGAGCTTGAAGCGCTCAGGCGGGCCCGCCAGAGCGAAGTGAGTCCCCTGGGCTGTGCGGCTCTTGACGACATATGCAGGAACGCGGAGATTGCCGCCGAAGGCGTGTTCCCGATATGTCAGGATACGGGGCTGGCGGTGTTCTTCGTCTTCCTGGGCCGCGACGTGAGACTCGTCGGCGGAAGCCTGCAGGAGGCTGTCGACGAAGGCGTAAGGCGCGCCCAGAAAGGCGCTTACATCAGAGCTTCGGTGGTGTCCTGCCCCTTCAAGCGGGTCAACACGGCAGACAACACTCCGGCCGTCGTGCATACGACCGTCGTTGATGGCGATAGGCTGAGGATCTTCTACGATGCCAAGGGTGGCGGTTCGGAGAACATGAGCCGCCTGGCTATGCTCAAGCCGGCTGATGGTATCAATGGCCTGGTTGAGTTCGCGGTAACGGCCGTGAAGGAGGCCTCTGCCAATCCCTGTCCCCCGGTGGTGGTGGGACTTGCGGCGGGAGGAAACTTCGAAAAGGTGGCCTTGATGGCCAAGTGGGCGCTTTTGAGGCCCTTGGGCGATCCGAATCACGACGCGGATCTGGCCGCGATCGAGAGGCGGGTGCTGCAGGGCATCAACGATACAGGCGTGGGCCCCTCGGGGCTTGGAGGGCGGGTCACGGCGCTGGCCGTACACCTGGAGACCGCGCCCTGTCACATCGCCAGCCTGCCCGTTGCTATCAATATAGATTGTCATGCTCACAGGCACCAGGAGACGGAACTGTGAGCGCACCGCCCATGATGCGCGCCGTTGGCACCGTTGAGTCGCAGTTTGCCGTCGCTTGCGCTGTTGACGGTGCCCGGTACCGCCGGTTCGAGGTGTGGAGGTGGCTGCAGCGTTTCCGCGCGCGGGAGGAGGTTGGGCATTGAGCACGCCGGCCTCCCCGCTGAAGCTGAGCACGCCGCTGAGCGAGGATGAGGCGCGATCACTTCGCGCCGGACAGAAGGTGGTGTTGTCCGGAACGGCCTACAGCTGCCGGGACCTGGCCCACAAGCGCATCGTGAAGGCGATCTCCTCTGGCCAGGAACCGCCTTTCGATCCGCAGGGCCAGATCATCTACTACGCGGGGCCCACGCCGGCCAGGCCTGGAAACCCCGTGGGGGCGATGGGGCCGACCACCAGCTATCGCATGGATCCCTACGTCGAGACGCTTCTTGAAGCGGGTCTGCGCGGGATGATCGGCAAGGGGGTGCGATCGGCCCGGGTCAAGGCTATGCTCGCCAGGCATGGGGCGGTCTACCTGGTTGCCACCGGCGGAGCCGGGGCCCTGCTGGCATCGCGAATCAGGGAGGCCCAGGTGATCGCCTACCCGGACCTGGGTACCGAGGCGGTCCGGAGGATAGAGTTGGACGGGTTTCCCACCTACGTGGCTTACGACACGGTGGGCGGGGACCTGTACGAGCAGGGCCAGGCGCGGTGGCGACGGAAGTAGATTCCTGGCTGTCGCGGGCGTCTCAGGAGGGGCGTGCACACGTGCACGTTTGGAGCGCCCAGGCGCCTGAAACGGCTTGAATTGGGTGTACACGTGGCACTCAAGTCTGCATTTGTTAGCCGGCATTGTGTCGAATGCGAACGCATGAGGCGCAATTGCGAGACTTGCGCTCGTTAGCAGTCCTAACAATTTTCCAAAAAAGCCTTTACAAGCCTAACAGCGAATCTATAATCTCGCACCATCAAGCCAAAAGGGCTAAGGGGTGCTTGGTCCTTAGGACGATAAGGGTTTGAGTCCCTCCAGACGTGGAGCGCGCTACGCCTGGAGCGCGGGCTCACAGCAGGGGACCGCAACAAGAAGGGAGGTGGGCTGACTCCAGGAACCTGTGGTACAACTGAACGGGTCGCTGGTGCGACTCAACAACCATTCAGAAACAAATGGGCTGTTCCGGACACGAGAAGCAAGTTGGGAGGGTGCCCGGAACGATTACTAGGGTAATGGTGTAGGAGGAAAGACAAAACGATGAGAACCCTAATGACAGTTCTGGGCCTCGTTGCGGTTATGGGGCTCTCCGCCAGGGCGGGCGCACCCAGCGTCGCCGGTGGCGGGCTGTTCGTCGAGTCGGCGGAGAGTGCTTCCAGCAAGGTCACCGTCAGCGGTGAGCTGCGCAGTCGCTGGGAGATGATCCGCGACAACATGACGGACTTCGATTCACAGCAGCACGACCACGAGGAGTGGGTGGACAGCCGCCTGCGCCTTGGCCTTGCGTTCGAACTGGCTGCGGGCACCAAGGTCTTCGTCCAGCCGCAGGTCCGGTACGCCTGGGGCGTCGACGGCGAAGAAGACGACCTGCTGCTCTACCAGGGCTACGTTGTCTTCACGCCGGAGATCTTCGGCTACAACACGGTACTGACCCTCGGTCGCCAGGAATTGGCCCTCGGCAGCGAGATGCTGCTGGGCAACGACACCAAGTACACCGGCTTGAGCCACGACGCCGTGCGCCTGGATGTCAAGCTGATCGACAACCTGGACACCACCCTGTTCGTTGCCAAGGCCGTCGAAGGTACGGTGGCCGGCGCCGACGAGACCAACGGTCTGGGCACTACGGGAGCCACCATCAACGACGTGCACCTGTGGGGCCTTTGGAACACGTACCGCTTCAATGAGGATGCCATCCTCGACGTCTACCTGCTCTACCTGCAGAGCGACGTGGAATTCAACGGCGCCGCCATTGCGGCTGCGGCCACCACGGCCGACCTGCTCAACGCCGTGGCCAACGTGAACGAATTCAACACCGACGGCAAGATCTGGACGCTCGGCGCTCGCTTCAAGATCGACAAGTTCGAGGTCCTCGGCCAGAAGTTCGACTTCTCGGCGGAGCTGGCCGTGCAGGCCGGTACCATCAACATCGGCGGCGAGCCTACCGACAGCGATGGTGACCTTCAGAACGACCTGGACATCAAGGACAGCTTCGCCTTCGAGACCGAGTTCGGTTGGTCTCCGGAGCTGCCCTGGAGCCCGCGTCTGTCCGGTGGTATGGCCTGGGCGTCCGGCGACGATGATTTTGAAGACGGGAACATCAATCACTTCTTCCCGATGTTCCAGGAAGTGCAGGGTCGTCTGGGCAAGGCCGACCTCTTCACTCTCGAGAACCTGCGCTGCTGGTACGCGACCCTGACGGTCAAGCCGATGGACATTGAGAAGCTGAGCGCCGGGCTTTCGTTCCTGCGCTTCAACGCCTTCGAAGAGTACGATGTGTTCGGCGTTGGCGGGCGGCAGTTGCTCGGCAGCAACGTCAACGACGTCGGCGACGAGTACGATGTTTTCATGGCCTACAAGGTCAACGAAAACACCGACCTCAAGTTCTGCTGGAGCTACCTCGAGCCTGAGGACATGATCCACGACACCGTGACCGACGATCTGGGCAACAGCCCGGCTCACCGCATACACATGACTCTGATCGTCAAGTTCTAGTCAGACGACAAGGTCAGGATCCAGAGAACCCCCGGGGCTTGCCCCGGGGGTCTTCTTGGCGTCGCCCCCTGCCCCGACGGGCCCCAACAGGTTTGACGCTCTTCGCCCGGAGGTGTATCATCCCCCTCGGAGCGTTTTGGAGAGGCGTGGGGGGAAAGCCGGTGGCCCAGGGGCGCAGTGAGCTGTTCAGAATCGGCGAAGTCGTGAAGCGCACCGGTTTCACCAGGCAGCAGATCCACAATTTCCTGACGATGGGACTCATCAGCGAAAACGACAGGACTGCCGGCGGCCATCGCCTCTTCAGCAACGAGGTGTTCAAGAGGTTGTCGATGATCAGAGGCCTGCTCTCACAGGGCTATCACCTGGCGGACATCCCACGGACTTTCAAGGGTTTCCTGCGGGTGATGCTGATCTGTGCCTGCCTGGGAGCCGGCGCGTTGGCCGCGAGCAGTACCGCCCGCGCCGCGGAGACGCGGGAACGCCTGACCGCGGAGGACCTGAGCGGCATTCGCAAGCTGTTCGACGGCCTCAGGGAGATGATGCTCAGCGGCGATTCCAGCCGAGTGACAGGACTGTTCTCGCCGACAATCAGCCAGCAGCGCCTGCACGAGATTCAGGAACGCCTCGAGGCCGAGTTCGAAAGCCGCAGTTACACCGCTTTCAGCTACAGCTTCGACGACAGGAAGGACGTGGATTTGTCCGAGCCCGGCAAAGCCCGGGTCAACGTACTGATCAGGTACAAGTACTACGAGCGCTCTCAGAGCGCGGTTCCACAGGGCGACGACGAGGGCCAGTTCTGGGGATTCGACCTGGTCAAGTCTGAATCGGGCTGGCGCGTGGCCGACGGGCGTTTCTTCGATACGCTTTACTCCACGCAGGATACCATCCTCAGCCGGATATTCACCATGGCAGCGATCTTCCTGATCGTCGGCAGTTTCTGGGGCTGGATGCTGCTGGACTGCTGCTTCCGCAGCTGGGGCGGCAGGAAGCTGCCCTGGGTGCTGATCGTGCTGCTGCTGCCGGGTGTGGGTGCCCTGATCTACTTCTTCGCGGTCTGGATGCGGCAGGGCCCAGAGGACTAGAGCCGGCGATGGTCAGGTTCCGGCAGGCGACAGGACCGGCCTTGTGGCCGGTCTTCTTCATCTCAGCACTGCTGTTGTCGGGGACTGCCCGAGGCGCCGGGGCTGCCGGCGTCGGCCTGGGCAGGTCGGACTTCTACTGGCGGCTATCGCTGGAGCGCCGGCAGGGGGCGGGAAAGGAACGGGAAGCGCCTGCCGGGCGGGTCGCGTTTCTCTTCGGAAGGCCCGAAACCGGAGGGCTAATGCTGCGCCTGGGTACCAGGCGCGCAGCATTCCTGCGAGTCGACGCCGGAAAGGAAACCGAGCTTGCCGCCTGCCGGTTGGCGTGCATGCCGCACAGCGTGACGCTGGTCAGGCGCGGCAGGCGCCACTACCTGTTGGGGAACCGGAAGCTGCTGCTGCGAGCCAACTGGTCGGGGGCGCACACCGGCCGCCCCGACATTCGTGTGGCCGGCAGGGGCATTGTGGTGCGAGAGGTAACGAGGCAGCGGGTCGCCCCGCTGCTATTCACCGACGGCTTCTCGCGGGAGGCGGGGAAGCGCGGGCCCTGGAAGGTCGCCAGGGGCAACTGGGAGTCGGCCGTCAGTTCCTACGCCCGGTACGCCGCGAATCCCGGTGCGGTGCGCGCGCGTTTCTCCCTGAAGCCGGCCGTCGATCCCTTCGAGCCCGGACGGCTCTACGGCGCGCGTCAGGGGCTGGGCGTCAACCTGGCACCACTCGAAGGCGGTGGCATGGCGATAACCAGGGTGACCGGTTCCTCGCCTGCCGAGAAGGCGGGGCTGCGCGTCGGTGACGTGATCCTTTCTCTCCGGGGCAAGCCGCTGGCGGGTACGCGGATGCTGCTGCTGCAGGCCAGTCACGGCGCTCGGATGTCCATCTTTCGCAGCGGTGCCCTCGCCTTGAAAGAAATCACGGTCATGCCCGAGGCCTTCGAGTGGGGGCACTCCAGGCGCGCCGTTGGCCTTCCCGGCGCAGCCGCCGGCCGCGAAGCGCTCCTGACCGCGGGTCATGAATTCTGGGGTCTGTATCGCGCAGAGTGCTCGGTGCGGACCTGCGGCGGCAGCGCGGTCGGTCTGGCTCTGGCACTTTCCGGGTCGGGCGAGGGCCTGCTCTTTCGGATCAGGCCCGAGAAGAACTCCTGGAAGGCAGAGCTGCTGGAACTGGGGGTTGGCGGCGAACCGGCCGATAAGGCGTTGGCTGCGAAGGACATAGGCGCGCCGTGGGCGGGTTCTTGGTACCGTCTGGCCGCTGATGTCCACGACTCGGAGGATGGCCGCGGCCTGGTGGTCGACTGCTGGCTCGGGGCCATGAAGGTCTTCTCGGTGCGTGCCGACTCGGCTGGATTCGGCCGCATCGGGCTATGGGCCTCGGGACGCGGTGGTTACGCCGAGTTCGACGATGTTATCGTCGCGCACGACCGCAAGGAGCTGCACCGCCGCTCAGGCCGGGCCTGCGTGTTCCCGGAGGTTGCGGCCGGCGATCCGTTCATGGCCACTTGGTCGAAGGGGACGCGGGACTGGCTGGCACCGGCAACGTCAGGTGGCGCCGCGGAGTTGCGCTATCCGTGCTACTCCGGCAGTGTCCTTCGGCTGGACAAGTTACCCGCCCGCGAGCCCTTGAGGATTGCCTGGTCAGACTTCAGCGGCAAGCAGGCCTGCAGCGTCCGGCTGGACGCCGCTGCGGCCGGCGTGGAGGTGCTCAGGGGGGCGAAGGTCATCAAGCGTTCGAGGCTGTCCGCTCGCCGCCCGCTGAGAGTGCGGTGCGCGGACGGCAGGATCTCGATCCGGGCTGGAGACGCGGCGCCGGTCTCGGTGGAGGTTGACGCCGGGCAGCTTCCGAGGGTTGCTGTTCGCCCCGCAGTTTTCGCGTTGAGCGGGTCCGTCGCCGTGCGTCCCGCTGACGGCCTGGACCTCAGGTTCGACAGGGCGCCGACGGAGCTGGTGGCCTCGACCGGCTCGTGGGGACTCGCCAACCGCTGGGTGTGCGACCCTCGCTGGAGCTGGTTCGGTGGTCGCGCGGACCCGCTGTGCGCGGCCTGGACTGCGCGCCGTTTCGAAGGCGACCAGCGCCTGGGAATCGACGCTGCACTGCTCATGACCCGGTTGCATGCGCCTCACGAAATCCCCCGTGACATCGGGCTGAGCATCTGCGGCAACGGCAGGTCGCTGTGGAGCGGGTACACCCTGGTCTTCGGCGCGGACAACAACCGCTGTACGCGGTTGTACCGCCGGGGAGTGCCGGTTGCCGAGACGCGAAGGCAGGCGGCCAGGTTTCCCGACGACTTCTTCAGCAATCCCTCGCGTTCAGCCTTTCACCAGAACTGGTATCGCCTGGCGCTGGAGAAGCGCGCCGGTCTGCTCATCTTCAGCGTGAACAACGAGGTGCAGCTCCAGTGGCGGGACCCCCGGCCCTTGCCGGGGGGGCGCATGGCCGTCTGGAAGATGCGCGGCGGGCTTTTGCTCGCCTGCCTGCGGGCCGACGCGACTGAGGTGGGGCCCCTGCTTCCCGACCTGCGCGATGCGCCGCCGCCGGCAGCAGGCGCTCCGCTGGTCGCTGCCCAGCCGTCCTCGTCCGGACCGGAGATATCCTCCGCGGGCGAGGGGCTCTGGCGGGTCCGCTCGCTGGACGGGAGCCCCCCCCGGGTGCGTTTTCGGGACCTGGCACTCGATCCGGCAGTCGGCGCTGCGATTCGCTTCAGGCTGCGGGTGCCCGCCGGCGGCGGTGTGGACCTCTTCCTCGAAGGTGGCGGCGAAAGGTACCGCGTGGGCCTGACCGGTCCGCGGCCACCCACTGGCGGCGGGGAACTGGAGACCAACTGGCTGGGCCGGGTAGAGGGCGTCAGGGCCGACGGCCGCTGGCAGGAGGTATTGTTCAGGCCGGGTCCCTTCTGGCGCGACTACTGGCGGCGGCGATATCTCAAGAAGGACCGGGCTGGCGGGAAGAAGCTGCGCGTTTCGCTCGGCTGCTTCGGTGTGCAGGGCTACAGGTGCACGGGGTTGAAGGCCGGGGCCGGGGACATGTGGTTCGAGGTATCGACACCGGAGCTGGTCGGGGCCGCGCCGGACCTGGAGCCTCCTGTCATCGGCAGGCCGCGACTGGAGGGCAACACCGCGATGCGGCGCGCGCGGGTTGTGATGCCCCTGTCCGACCCCGGGGGCTCCGGGCTCGATGCCCGCAAGCTGATCGTGATCGTCGGCGGGCGGGTACTGCGCGTCGGATCGCCGGGCCTGGATTACTCCGAGCGTAGTGGGCGCCTGGCCGTCGACCCCGGGGCGATTCGAGCCCCGCGCGAAGCGGCCGGCAAGTACCGGATCGTGCTCCGGAAGATCTTCGATCGGGCCGGAAACCGACTGCCTGACCAGCAGTTCGAAATCGACGTTGCTGCGGGCAGTGACAAGCGGCCGCCGGAGGCGGTAGCGGTCAGTCTTCACGAAGAAGGCGCGGTCCGCGGCCGGGGCCGGCCGCTGGTGCTGGGGCTCGAGCGCAGCCGGGCGACCAGGACCGCCGGGAACTTCTTCCTGCGGCACAGGTTCGCGGAAGGTCCGTGCGATCACGACGTCTGCGAGATCGTAGGCGCAACGGACGGCAGCGCTTTATGCGCTTACGTGACTCCTCCCGCCAGCGTCTTCGATCTCGGGCGTTTTCCGGAACTGGACATGGGCTGCCGCTTCGGGCCGACCTCCCCGCTGGCGATGGTCATGCGCGCGAAGAGGTCGTGGGCTGTGGCGGCGATCAACGAGGATCCGGTGCAGAACCGCGGGCAGCGCGCCTGGGTCCCGAAAGCGCGCTTGAGCGCGGACCGCACCTGGCAACGGCTGACGTTGCCGCTGGCCCGTATCTACTCGGGCGTGAACCCCACCCTCAAGAGCAGGCCTCGGGTCTCTTCGCTGCGCTTTGGCGACACGGGCGATCGGCGCAGCAGGCGGGGCACGCACCTGGGCTTCGGCGACCTCCGGCTGGTGCCGGTGGCCAACCCCGAGAATCTGGTGCTCTCCTGGTCGGCCTGGGACGCCGGGGGCGTGAAGGATTACAGGTCGGCGCTGGACAACAGGCCGGGAACCGTGCCGGCCGCGAAGAAGCTCTTCAGCGGCAAACCGGTTCCGCCGCCGGTCGCCGCGGGATTGAAGGAGGGCAACGCCTGGCTGCATCTTTCCTTTGTCGACAGGTCGGGCAACTGGAGCCGGTCAAGGCACTACCGGATCATCGTCGATCGCTCGCCACCCGAAATCGTGCGCCGGGATCCCGGGGGCAGGACCGGCGCGCGTTGCGACGGTCTGGACATCTACGTCGCCGATCCCGGCGGCGTGGATCCCGGGTCGGTCGTCCTGACCGTTGACGGACAGGCGTATCGCCTGAGCAGAAGTCGGGCGCTTTCGTTCAACGCGGCCGAGGGCCGGCTGCGCTGGGATGCGCGCCTGGCCCTGGGCAGGACGCTGCGCGCCGGGCAGGAACTCGAGGCCGCCCTGGCCTGTGCGGACTACGCCGGTAACGCAATGAAACCGGCAGTCTTCAGCCTGCGCGTTGATCCTTCCGTCGACAAGGTGCCGCCGTCGGTTTCCAGAGTGCGCTTCACGGCCGTCGGTCCGCGCCGTCGGCCCCCGGTCGGGGTCGGGCGCAGAGCCCTGGCCTGGTGGAGACTCTCGCCCGTGAGCGGTGCAATCGTGACGCGAGCGGTCGCGCCGGAGGTCACCAGGCGGATCACCCGGACCGCTTCGAGGCAGCCGCTGGTGATCAGCATTGAGCCCCGGCCCTGGCGCCTGGACCACTTCCCCTGCCTGCAGTTCGAATGCCGTTCCACCCGGGGGATGCGCCTTCAACTGGTGGCGGGCGTGTCCGGAAGGGAGGTGGTCGTTCCCTTTTCGGGATTGCCCGGCGCGCCGGTTGTGGCCGACGGCAGCTGGCGTCGCGCCGCGATCGATCTGGGGGCGATCGCGCGCCGCAAACTGGGAGACGTTCCGCTTCACTGTGCCTGGTCCCTGGTTCTGCGCGAGCCGTCCGGCATCCGCAATCCAGCCGGGAGTCTCCTCGAGCTTCGCAACGTCGAGCTCTGGACCGGTAGCACCGTCGGCACCCGCTTCATTCTGGAGGGGAGCGACGCGGACAGTGGCCTGGACGGCTTCGCGGTGGTCCTGGATCGGACCGAAACCACGGTTCCGGCCAGTAAGGTGAATCTGCCTGTTACCGTCGCGAAGACCCCGGCGGTCTGGAAGCCGGGCAAGCTGGCCGCCGGCGTCTGGTGGCTGCACGTCCGCGCCGCGGACCTGGCCGGCAACTGGAGCGGGACCACGCACTTCCGGTTGTGCGTTCCCGAGAGGGCGCCGAAGGGACCGCTGCCGGTGCCCGCGCCGGTACCAGGGACGGGGGCTTCCTCTGCGAAGTGAACTGCGGGGGGCGTGCGGGGTTGCCGGCGCGAAGGCTTCGCGGTCGTGCCCCCCGTAATTCCCGGCCGCGCCTGCCGGGCGCGCGTATAATTGCACGCTGTCGAGGCTGGAGTACCCGACGACGCCTGACCGGAGGACCAGTTCCCATGGGTAAGCTGTGTGCAGCGATCAATGCCCGCGACACGCAGGGGGCGCTGGACGCCATGCGCCGCGCCAAGGGCGACGGGGCGGACCTGGCTGAACTGCGCCTGGACTGCATGGAGGAGTTTGACCTCGAGCGCCTGATGCATTTCCGGCCACTGCCGGTGATCGTCACCCGCCGGCGCAAGGATCAGGGCGGAGTGCGCGACTGCGAGGAGTCCGAACGCCTGGCCACGCTTTCGCGCGCGATGGAACTCGGGGCCGAATACGTGGACGTGGAGGCCGGTTCGGAATCAGGGCTGCGGCGCGCCGGCAAGGGTCGGGTTATCGTCAGCCATCACGACTTCGAGGGGTTCCCGGGTGACCTCGAGACCATCGCCCGAGACCTGGCCGCCCGCGGTGCGGACATCGTCAAGATAGCCGTGACGCCCTCCCATCCCCTGGACTGCCTGGCGCTCTACGAACTCTGCAGGAAAGAGAAGAAGCCGGTAATCGCCATCGGCATGGGCGAGTACGGCGCGGCCAGCAGGGTGCTGGCGCTGCGCTTCGGGGCCTTTCTTTCCTTTGGCGCCCTGGTTGCCGGGGAGGGCACGGCCCCGGGGCAGATGACCGTCAGGGAAATGGCCGGGCTCTATCGCGTCAAGGAGATGAGCGAGGTTACCCGGCTCTACGGCGTGATCGGTGACCCCATCGCTCACTCGCTGAGCCCCGTGGTTCACAACGCCGCCTACGTCAAGATGGGCCTCGACGCGGTATACCTCCCGTTTCGGGTTCCGGACCGGCCGGAGGAGTTCCTGCGGCGGTACGTCGACCTGGGTTTCGAGGGCTTCAGCGTCACCATCCCCCACAAGCGGGCGGCGCTGGAGATCGCCGAGAAGGTGGACCAGGTGGCCGGGAGCATCGGGGCGGCCAACACCATCACGGCGATCGACGGCAGGCTGCGGGCCTCGAACACCGACGCTTCCGCGGCGGTGGCCCAGCTGGTGGCCGCCTACGACGGTACGGAGCGGCTCAAGGGGCGCACCGTGCTCCTGCTTGGGGCCGGGGGCGTGGCGCGGGCTGCCGGCTGGGGTCTGGTGCGGGCCGGTGTGAAACTAGTGATCGCCAACCGGACGGTCGAGCGCGGCCGGGAGCTGGCGGACGAGCTCGGAGCCGAGTTCGTCCCGCTCGAGGACGTTGCCGGTGTGCGCTACGATGCGGCGGTCAATGCCACGCCTTTGGGCATGAGCCCCAAGACGGAGGGAACGCCACTGGCCGAGAAGCTGATACGACCGGGAACGGTGATCTTTGACACCGTCTACAACCCGCTGCGCACCCGCCTCTTGCGCGAGGCTAAGAAACGCGGCGCTCGCCCCGTCGACGGTATCGGGATGTTCGTGGAGCAGGCCGTGCAGCAGATCGCGCTCTGGACCGGGCAGAAGGCCTGGCCGCGGCTGATGCGCGAGGCCGCCCTGGACAGGCTGGGGGAGACTTGATTCCGGCGACCCGTGTGTTGCGTGCCGGCCTCCTGATCGCGGCGGCCATGGCCGCCGTTACCGGCTGCGGCTCGAGGAAGTCGAAGCGGCGAGGCGCCTCGACCCGGAGAACCGCCGCGGCTCCGGCCCGGGAGTGGCTCGCGACTCGCACCACCGAGAAGGGCCGGGAGCAGCCGGGGTCGAAACCGGCCTGGGCGCGCAGCGACCGGGGACTTCCGGACATGAAGGCTCGCCCGCTGCCCGAAACCGGTACCCGGCCGCCGCAGGACACCGCCGAGATTCTGCGCTACCTGAGGTCGCGCAAGGTGGACCAGCGGATCCTGGGGATGGCCGCCGCTTTCGAGAAGCGCCCGCCGCAGGCCCTGGGGCTGCTGCTGGCGATGGCCAGGCGCGACCCGGTCTTCTCGGGGGCGGCGACCCAGGCGATTTCCGCGTACGAAGGTATCGAGGGCCAAAGGGCCCTGATGAAGGTGCTCGCCGCGGGGCGTGCCGAAGCACGTATCGTCGCCGTCGCGGCCCTGGCACGCAGGAAGATCGCCGCGGGTTCGGCGCTCGAGCGCGCGTTGGTGCGAGCGATTACCCGTGACCGGCAATGGAAGGTGCGGGCCGGGGCTGCGCGTGCGTTGCGACTGGGCACCCTGGGGCGCTTCGGGGCCAGGACCGAACTGGCCCTGATCAGGGTGATGGAAACGCAGAGGCTGCCGCACCCGGTTCGCATGGAGTGTGCCGCCGCGCTGGCGGAGGCCGGGGTGCCGGGCGGCTGGCAGCATCTTCGAAAGGAAGCCTTCTCGCCGGAGGCCGACCGGGTGGTGCTGGCGCTCGCGCTCTCGGCCGAAGTCGGGGGAAATCGCGGCGCGTCCATCCTGGGCGTGGCGCTGGAGAGCCGCGATACCCGGATATGGACGGCGGCGGTGGAGTTCTTCCCCATGGTGGGACGCGATGCGGCCATGATGGCGCTGGTTTCCCGGTCCGGGGGACGGGGCGAGATCGCCCGGCGAGCGGCCCTGGCCCTGGCGCCGTTCGAGGGCAAGCGCCTGCTGCCGGAGCTGGTTGCCGCGATGGAGAACGGTTCTTCGGTAGTGCGTGCCATCGGTTGCGCGGCTCTGGCCCGGGCGGTGGGGGCGGAAGCCGCCGCGACTCTGGAGCGCAAGCTCCTGGACTCCAGGGAGGTGTCCCCGGTGCGGGTCGCGGCCGCCCGGGAGCTGGGTCGCGTGGGTGGCCCGGTGGTGGCGACCACGCTGCGCCGGCTGGCCCGGAGCGAGTCCGACGAGGTCGTCCGCGCGGCGGCCAGGGACGCGCTGCGTCTGGTCGAGGCCCGGCTCAAGAAGGGCGCGGCTGCGGTCAGCGAGGCCTCCGCGGAACGCTTCAGCTTTTCACGTTGGCAACTGGTGCGGCTGCTGCCGCGCGGAGCGGGATGCCGGCTGCGGGACGAAGGTGGTCGGGAGACCGATTACCACATCGGTGAAGAGGTGGCCATGGGTTACAGGCTGGCCCGCACCCTGGGCGCCGGCGACGACCCCGACTCGCCGGAGGTTGTCATGGCCGGCCGCGCCGCCACCCGCAGCGACCTGCTCCGGGCGATACTGACCAAGGGCGACCGCTCGGTGGTGGTGGTCAGGCAGGCGATTCAGGCGGAGAAGTAGATTGCGCGCGGTGCTTCAGAGGGTGGACGCGGCCAGTGTCACCGTTGGCGGTGAGGTCGTCGGCTGTATCGACCGCGGGCTGATGATACTGGTCGGGGTCGAGAAGGGCGACACCGATGAAATCGTCCGCTGGGTCGCGAAGAAGAGCGCCGAGCTGCGCATCTTCCGCGACGGGGCCGGCAAGATGAACCTCTCGGTGCGGGACGTCGGCGGGGCGGTGCTGGCGGTCAGCCAGTTCACGCTGCTGGCCGACTGCCGCAAGGGCCGGCGTCCGGGTTTCGATCGCGCGGCGGCTCCCGAGGAGGGCGGGCGCCTCTACGAGCTCTACTGCAGCCAGCTCCGCGCTGCGGGGCTAGAGGTCCAGACCGGTATCTTCGGCGCCGAGATGATCGTCGACATCCGCAATCACGGACCCGTGACCGTTATTCTCGAGAGGGCTCCCGAAGAGGGTTGAGCGCCCGGCGTTCCGTTTCCCGGAAGATCAGTTGATTAGACGGGCCGTGCGGGCCCTGCGGGCCCTGCGAGGCCTGCTGCACTCGTAGATGCCGCTGCGGAGCATCCGGCCCCGGGCGCGGCAGCGCCCGCGGATCGAACGGCCGAAGCGCAGGCCCTGAGGCAGGAGCCTGCGCTGGCCGCCGACGATCACGATCTGGCCGTGACGGTTGGGATCGGTCCACTGCCTGACGATCACGCCGTATGGCGAGCCCCTTCCGCCCGAACCTCCCGGTTCGCCGGGACCGCGGGAAGCTCCCGCTCCCGCTCCCGCCGTAGTTGCGGTGCCGGCCTCCGCCGACGGTCCGTCCGCGTTCCAGTGGCGGATGACCGGACCGGGCTCTTCCCGGGATTCCCTGGGCTGGGGGTGCGTGAAACCCCTGATGGCCGTCTCAGCGCGGTCCACCGCACCCTCCAGGCGGGAGATGGCCTTGCGGCCCTCGGCGTCGAAGGCGAACTCCAGGTCCTCCTCCTCGTCGAGGTCCATGAAGCCCTTGAAGGCTCCGCGCCTGGCGACCATCTGCTTGTCGGTCAGTGGCCCGGGCTGCTCCTCGACCGGGGGCGCGAACTCGGCGTCCTCCGCGTCACCGCGCAGCGACACGTAGAGCTCGCCGAGGGGCTCGGGCTGGTGAATGGTGACCAGCTTGCGGCGTACCGCCTCGAGGATCGCGGCGAAGATGCCGGCCGCGTCGGCGCGGTCGGCGGCACGCCGCGAGAACTGCGCGAAGCGGACGGTTTCTGAGCTCTCGCGCAGCGTCAGCACCAGCTCCTCGATGCGCTCCTCGACCGAGATGTCGTCGTAGTAGATGGTGGCCCCGTCGGCCTCGGCCAGGATCGACTTCATCAGGGCCTCGAAGGTCGAGAGCAGGTCGAAGATCTCGACCTCGTGGAGTTCCTCGGAGGGGTCCGCTGCCGCTTCTTCCTCGAGGTCCAGTCCCATCGCGAACGCCGGGCGTCCGTACATCCTGGCGCGCAGCGCGGCCATCTCGCCCAGTTCGTCGGCGGCCTGGCGGAAGCGGCGGTACTCCAGCAGCTGGCGGACGAGGTCCGCGCGCGGGTCCTCCTCGTCGAGCTCCAGGGCCTCGCGCTCCTCGGGCGGGAGCATCTGCCGGCTCTTGATCTCCATCAGCGTGGCGGCCATGAGCAGGAAGTCGGCGGCCGCGTTGATGTCCACCACTTCCATCCTGGCCAGCTCCTCGAGGTAGCGTTCGAGGATTCGCGCGATGGGGATGTCGTAGACGTCTACCTCTTCGTCTTTGATGAGGTAGAGCAGCAGGTCCAGCGGGCCGCGATAGGCCTCGACCTGGACTTCGTGGGAGGTGCCGAGTGCAACCATGTTCAGGCCATGTTAGCCCGGGTTCGGGGGGTGTTCAACCCTGATGTGTTCTTTTCCCCGTCCAAGGGCCCGCTAGGCTCCCCAGTACCCGATGGCCCGCTTGACCTCGGACATGGTTTCCCGGACCACCCGGCGGGCGCGCTCGGTGCCGTCGAGGATGATGCGCTCGAGTTCGGCCCGGTCGCCCAGGAGCTCGTTGCGCCGCTTGCGGATGGGCCCGAGGAAACCGTTGAGCACAGCGGCGAGGTTCTTCTTGCAGTCGGTGCAGCCCCACCCGGCGTTGCGGCACTTGTCGGCGACCTCTTCGGCCTGGTCGGGCGCGAAGGTCTTGATGTAGTCGCAGACGTTGCACTCCTCGGGGTGGCCGGGGTCGCTCTTGCGCACCCGCTTGGGGTCGGTGTACATCGTCGAGACCTTCTTGAGCACTTGCTCCTCGGTGTCGGCGAGGTAGATGCAGTTGCCGTAGCTCTTGGACATCTTGCGGCGGTCGAGTCCCAGCAGGCGCGGGGTCTCGGTAAGCCGGGCCTTGGGTTCCGGGAAGATCTCGCCGAAGTAGCGGTTGAAGCGGCGTACGATCTCGCGGGTCAGCTCCAGGTGCGGGAGCTGGTCCTCGCCGACCGGCACGTAGTTGGCCTTGTAGATGATGATGTCGGCACACTGCAGCACCGGGTAGCCCAGGAAGGCGTAGTTGCGTACGTCCTTGCCGCCCTTCTCGAGCTCCACCAGTTGTTCCTTGTAGGTGGGGCAGCGCTCCAGCCAGCCCAGGGGCACGATGCAGCTGAGGATCACGTGGAGCTCGGCGTGTTCGGGCAGGTGCGACTGCACGAAGATGGTCGAGACGTCGGGATCGACCCCGCAGGCGATCCAGTCGGCCACGTTGTTGAGCGTCGCCTCGCGGATGACCTCCGGCCGTTCGGCCTCGCTCATCAGAGCGTGGTGGTCGGCGACGAAGTAGAAGCAGTCGAACTCCTCCTGGAGTTGCTCCCAGTTGCGCAGCGCCCCGACCACGTGGCCGAGGTGCAGGTTGCCGGTGGGCCTCATGCCCGAGAGAATGCGTCCCTTCTTTGTCATGCGCTTGGACTCCGATCAACGGCGATCAGTAACCGATCAGCCTCAAGGGGTTGGCCGCCGGGACTTCCTTGACGCCCACGATCAGCAGGAAGCCGTTCACGACCAGGCTCAGTCCGGAGTAGATGACAGAGCCCGTGGGGGGAAAGACCAGCAGGCCGACCAGCAGGATGAATCCGAAGTGCCGCAGCTTTCCGTAGGCCTCGGCCAGCGGTTCCGGGAGAATGGCCTCGAGCACGTGCGATCCGTCCAGCGGGGGGATCGGCAGGAGGTTGAACGCTCCCAGGAAGATGTTGATCATCATGCAGCACGAGAAGAACACGGCGTTGGTGGTTATCTCGTTATCGGGTGCGGTTATCCTGGAAACGGTCAGCGCCAGGGCGAACACCGCGGCCAGCATGAAGTTGGTGGCCGGCCCGGCGGCGGCGTCCAGCAGCGAACCCAGGCGCTTGTTCCTGTACATCAGCGGATTGACGGGTACCGGTTTGGCGCCGCCGAAGATGAACGTTCCGCTGGACATGATGAACAGCATCAGGGGCATGAGGATCGAACTGAACGGATCTATGTGCCTGATGGGGTTGAGCGACAACCTGCCGGCTCTCAGGGCGGTGGTGTCACCAAGCCTCAGGGCCATGTAGCCGTGGGCCAACTCGTGCAGGACGACGGAGTAAAGGAACACGACCCAGTAGAGGACGAAGAAGGCCAGACCGAGGGGATTCACGCGCGCTCCAGACTCAAACTGCGGACCTGCAGGATGATAGCCCCCGGATGAGCCAAAGTCAAACGGAGTGGTTCCGGGGCCTCCCCGGCGCGGCCGCGAGGCGTCGGTTGGACGTAAGGGAACGCGCAGGTTGTATTTGCGCTTGAATCGGACCCCATCGTGCTTAACATCCATTGTTCTTGGAAGATGCCCGGATGATGAGCGGGCGGCACTCGGCCGGCCGGAGTCACGGGGGGAGCACCAGAGAGATGTCCAGAGTCTGTGAAGGCTGCGGCAAGAGACCCACGAGCGGCGTCAAGTATGAGCGCCGCGGTCTGGCCAAGGCCAAGGGCGGCGTCGGCCAGAAGGTGGTCGGCAAGACCCTGCGCACTTTCAAGCCCAACATCCAGAAGGTCAGGGTCCGTACCCAAAACGGCACTGTCACCCGGATGAGGCTCTGCGCGCGCTGCCTCAAGAGCAACAAGTACGCAAAGCCGTAAAGAACGGTTCTTACGTCCCGAGCACGGACGGGCTGCGGCGGCACGGAGCCGTCGGGTGCCGGTCCGTGACCGTATTTACGCGGTGAGCGATGCGCCTGCCTCTTGAGCTCATAGTCGTCATCCTGCTCGCCAAGCTGCTGTTCGACCCGACAGCCTCCGGCAAACCACTGAGCTCTCTTCCGGACCTGGGCCAGCACCAGGTACTGTTGTCCTTCGTGTTCCTTGGGGCGATGACCGGGCTGCTCTACCTGCTCGCCCTGGGAGGAGCGGCCGTCAGTAAGTACCGGTTGCGCAGCAACCCTCAGGACAGACCCCGCATATTCGAGGCTCACGGGCGACTGCTGGTCGCCGAGCGTGCCCTGCTGGTTGTCGCATTCATGGTCTTTGCGTCGTCAACCGGGTGGTCCAACGTTGTCTACAACTATCGCGGCATGAACCTCAGCGGCACGGTTATCTGCGACGACCTCTGGATCATCCTGCCGTTCCTGCTGGGCAGCGTTGCGCTCTGGCTTGGAAACTACCCGGCGAGCAAGGCGCTGTCGCCCGCCGACTGGGGCGTGTTCGGATACCTGCGCGGGCAGGCCAGAGGGCTGTTCTTTCTGCTCGGACCTTGGATGATCATGAACAGTCTCCTGGACTCCTACGAGTACTGGCCGAAGGCCATTACCGAGTTCTGCGAAAGCAACCCCTGGGTGGGGCTCCTGGGTTACGTGCTTGTCTTCGCCGCCCTGCTGTTGCTGTTTCCCTTCTACGTCATCCGGCTCTGGCCTCACGAGAAGATGCCCGCCGGGCCCGTTCGCGAAAGGCTCGAACTCCTGCTGAAGCGCGCCGGTGTTCGCTGTCGCGAGCTGATGGTCTGGAATACCGGGCGCGGGCGATGGTCGAATGCCGCGGTCATGGGGCCGGTTGCCTGGTCAAGGTACATCGCCTTCACTGACGCGTTACTGGACGATCTGAATGAAGGCGAGATCGAAGCGGTCCTGGGACACGAGCTGGGTCACGTACGCTATCACCACATTGCGTACTACATGGTCTTCTTCCTGGTGTTCATGCTGGGCTTCACGGTAGTGGGGTTGTTCCTCCCGCCGTTTTTTTCCCCCGACACGACGGCCGGGCGCTGGTCCACAGGGATAATCGTGGCGGCGATGCTGGTTTTCTTCTGGCGCTTCGTCTTCGGGTTCCTGTCGCGTCGTTTCGAGCGCGAAGCCGACGTGGCGGCCTGTGAGCTGGTGGGCAGCCCGCTGCCGCTCATGACCGCGCTCGAGAAGCTGGCGCTGGCATCGGGCGGAAGCCGGACTGCCAACAACTGGCGCCACTTCAGTGTGGCCGCGCGAGTCGCCTACCTCTCGCGTTTCGGCTTCGACGCCGAGGCGCTAAGGGAGTACCACAGCAGCGTCAAGACGATCAAGGGCGCGGCCCTCGTCCTGGTGCTGGTGCTCGGCGGCGTGCTGTTGCTCAAGAGCGGGGAGAGTTTCATACGGGCCCATACTCAGGTTCTCAAGGAGATGCAGCTGGAGAGAGCCGTGAGCGTGAGCGAGCACGACTACGAGAAGTGGACGGAGCTCGGGAAGCTGAAGCGGAAGCTCCGCAAGTATGATGAGGCGTGGGCGGCATTCGGAAAGGTGATCGAACTGAAGCCGGCCGATCCTGACGGGTATCTGCTGCGCGCTGAGCTCTGCCTGCGGGCGCAGGATTGGGACGGCCACGACCCGGCGAAGGCCGTACAGCTGTGCGAGACGGCCGTACGCGTCAGCCTGAAGAAGATCCGGGCCGGCGAACCGGCCAAGCGGAATCGCAGGGAAGTGGCCTGGTCGCTGGCGAGCCTGGCAGAAGCCCACTTCTCGGACGCGCGGCGTGAGCTGGCCAGGGAAAAGATACTCGAGGCCCTCAAGTGGCTGCCGGATAGCCCCGATCTCAAGAAGCTGCTGGAGAAATACAACAAGGCGCTCAGCCGCCAGAAGGAACGGACAGAAGAGGAAACGAGGCAGGGAGAAGATGAAACCCCCACCAGCTGACCAGCCGTTGAGCCTGTTGCACATCTGCCACTCGTGCTTCCTGATGCACAGCGCGGGTGGCACCACGATTCTGATCGATCCCTACTTCGGCGGGCCCTTCCGCTGGAAGGCGCACGACGAGAAACACGTGGGGCCGCCGCCGGCGATCAGGCCCGAGGAGATCGAGAAGCTCGACGGGATCGTGATCACCCACGACCATCCCGACCATTGTCAGCCCGACGCGCTGTACAGGATAATGAGCCGGCATCGCTGCGAGCTCTGGGGCCCTTCGGGCATCTACCGCCGCGCGGTAGAGGTCGGCATCGACAACCGCCGGGTAAACAAGGTCGAGGCCTTCCAGCACTTCAAGGTCGGGGACATCCAGGTCACGGCGCTGCCCAACAAGGGCAGCGAGGACACCAAGCCGTGCATGCGCATGAGCTACCTCTTCGCCAGGGACGAGATCACCGTCTTCCACGGCGGTGACAGCCACGGACCCAGCCCGGCGTGGTCGGGACACGTCGACGGTGCCACGCTGGCACTGTTGTGGCCCAACCACATCGGGCGCGCGGTTTCCTTCGTGAAGCCCTTTTCGGTCGCGCTGATGCACTGCGACCGCTTCGACCCCGGCGACTTCCTGTGCGGCTACGACGGGGACGAGATCCGCGCGCGGCTGCGCAAGAAGTCGCGCGGCGGGAAGGTGCTCGCGCCCGAGGCCGGCGAGTGGTTCTGGCCCGAGCGGCCCTCGGAAGAGGAGCTTCTCCGCCTGCAGGAGAAGATAGGCAACAAGCGACGGCGCGAGCGCGGAAGGCGCGAGGACGAGCGCGGCGATGACCGCCAGTCGAGTTCCGGGCGCAAGGGCAGCCGTCGCAGGGATCGTCGCGGCGACCGGCGAGAGCGGCGCCAGGATCAGAAGCCGGCCTCCCGGGAAGGTGCCGAAGAGGCGGTGCAGCCCGGGAAGCCGAAGGAAGAGGGCGCTTCTTCCGGGCCGCCGGCGGGGGCGAGCCGGGGGCCGCAGGACGCCGGCGGCTCTGCGGGGGGCCCTTCGGCACCCGGGCAGACCGGCGGGGGCGAACCCGGGGGCGAGCAGCAGACTTGAAGGGTCGACTCGCCGCGAGTTAGAATCGTCGTCGAATTCGAAGTCAGGAGGGCCGTTCAGTGTCCATGAACATACCGCCCTATCCGGCCGAGGCGCTCCGCAAGGAGAGCCGCGACCTGGCGCCCGAGGATTTCGGACCGGAGCTCGTCGAGCTCGTGGAGGAAATGGTCCAGACCATGTACGAGAGCGAGGGCGTCGGCCTGGCCGCTCCGCAGATAGGCAGGAACCTGCGCCTTTTCGTCTACGACGTTTCTCCCGAGCGCAACGACCCCCACGCCGTCGTGAACCCCCGGATCGTCGAGAGGGGCGGCAGCGACAGCATGGAGGAGGGTTGCCTCTCCGTCCCCGGACTGCGTGGCAAGGTCAAGCGTGCGATGAAGGTGGTTGTCGAGGGCCAGGACCTCGGCGGGGAGCCAATCAGGCTCGAGGCCGAGGGCCTCGCCGCTCGCGTCTTCCAGCACGAGATTGACCACCTCGACGGCGTGCTCTTCTGCGACCGGCTCAGCGCCGCCAAGCGCCTGCTGGTGCGCAGGCATCTCAAGCGCATGGAAGACGAGGCGCTCGGGGGCGAATAGCCCCGCGTTCCTACGCCGGCATGAAGATATTCTTCCTGGGCACTCCCGACTACGCCTTGCGCAGCCTCAAGCGGCTGGCTGCAGAGCACGAGATCGTCGGGGTATTGGCCCAGCCCGATCGCCGCGTCGGAAGGCACGGGAAACGCGTGCCCCCGCCCACCGCGGCCTTCGCCCGCCAGAAGGGCATTCGGCTCTTCCAGCCCGAGCGTCCGCGCGGAAAGGAGTTCCGCCGCGAGCTGGAGTCTTTGGATGCCGATCTCGCGGTGGTCATCGCCTACGGGCACCTGCTGCGCCCCTGGCTGATCGACATGTGCCCGCAGGGCATGATCAACGCGCACGGGTCGATCCTGCCGGCCTACCGCGGGGCGGCGCCGATTCAGCGGGCGATCCTCGACGGCTGCACCGAAACGGGCGTCACCGTCCAGAAGGTGGTCTTCGAGATGGACGCCGGGCCGGTGCTGCTCGTCGAGAAGACCGCCATCGGTCCGGAAGAGACTTCCGGCCAGCTCTTCGAGCGCATGGCCGCTCTTTCCGCCGAGGCGCTGTCGAAGGGCGTCGCGCTGATCGAGTCGGGCGAGGCCGAGTACGTCGAGCAGGACCACCAGGCTGCCAGCTACGCAGCGAAGCTGACCCGGGACGAAGGTGAGGCCGACTGGAGCCGGAGCGCGGTACGGCTGGCCCGGGCCGCGCGCGCCTATAGCCCCTGGCCGACGCTCTACACCCGTACGCCCGACGGCAAGCTGCTCAAGATCCTCTCCGCCCGGGCCACCCGGGACGGTGGCGATCAGGACCCAGGAGAGATCGTATCTGCTTCGGGGAGAGGACTCTGCGTTCAGACCGGCGACGGCGTTCTGGAGCTCCTGAGGGTCCAGGCCGAGGGCAAGCGGGCCATGGAGGCTGGAGACTTCCTGCGGGGGGCACATCTCGTCGGGGGTGACCGCCTTGGGCCGGCATGATGTTACAAACAAGAGCACGCCGTGTAATTGACCGCCCTCACGGGCAGCGGTAGTATCCGACGGGGAAGTTCGGGAGGGTTCCGGAATGATCGATTCTGCTGAGTGCCTGCGCAATGCCGTGAAGGACGTGGGCGTCAAGCGCGTGGCCGCGGCGCTGGGGGTGTCCACCTCGCTGGTCTACAAGTGGTGCGAGCGCCGCTTGAACGCCGACGGCACGGCGGGCAGCGGCGCGGAGAACCCGCTGGACCGCCTGGCCACGCTGATCGAGATCAGCGGCAGCGACCGTCCGGCGCGCTGGCTGGCGCAGGCGGCCGGCGGCTTCTTTTCGCGGAATCCCTCCGCGCGCCCGGTTGCCGGCCTGGGCGTTCTGCGCCAGACGCGGGTCATAATCCGCGAGTTCGCCGACGTGCTCGAGAGCGTGGAGGAGTCCCTGGCGGACGGGGTGGTCGAGCCGGTCGAGGCCGAGCAGATCCGAAAGGAGTGGGAGGACCTCAAGAGCGCCGGCGAGATGCTGGTTGTCAACTGCGAACAGCAGGCCGGCGTGAAGCTCCCCGGCGAATCGGCGGAGGAATCGGTGGCTGAGCCCCGGGCACCGGAGAGCAAGTCCGCCGGGAAGTCGCGCCAGTCCGGTGCAAAGCGGGGCAAAAAGACGAATAAGCGCCGCTGACCGGGCCGTCTCTACTTACGTGAGGTCACCGGTGTTTGCCAGGCCGTTCTCAATCGGTCTTCAGGTACCGCCCGCAGCTGCGGGAATGGCATTAGCGGGGTTCCGGATCGCCGGGTAGAATCGGCGGCGAGGGCCTGATCCCCGCGTTTCTGTCAGGAGAACCTGCTATGATCAGAACCGCTTGCACCATGTTCCTCTCGATATCCCTGCTGCTTGTCGCCGGCGCGCTTGCCGGGGAGGCCGCCGGAGGCGGCGCGCCTGCGCCAGCGCCTGCGGCCGTGCCGGTTGCCGAGGGCGGCCGGCCCCAGGGCGTGCCCGGGGACGCCGAGGCCTGGCTGGTGCTGCCCCGGCCCGCCAGGACCCTGGATTCCGTCAAGAACCTGGTCGACATCGTGGCGACCGGCAAGGGCGCGGTGGCGCGTATCACGCTGCTCGGACTGCTTACCAAGTACTGCGGCAAGACCGTTGACCAGTCCAGGCCGGTGGTCTGTGTCTTCCGGCTTGAGAAGAAGCCCAAGTTCGCGCTGGGCGCGTCGCTGCTTGCCGGGGCCGAGCCGAAGAAGTACCTGGAGATGACTTTCGGCAAGGCGCAGAAGACCGAAGGCGGCATTTCCACCTTCTTGGAGGTCCAGGACGGCGCCCTGCCGGACAAGAAGATCTTCGTCAGCGTCAGCAAGGGCCGGCTGATTGCCGGCGACGACCGGAAGCTGGTGAGTTCGCTGGCCGCCCTGCCGGCACCTGCTGCCGCGGACTACGCGAAGAAGGACAGCGACTTCCTTGCCGGGATGGACTTGAAGTCGGTGACCGCTCGCCACAAGCAAACCGTCGACGGCTTCCTGAAACAGCTCAAGGACGGAGGCATGCCCGGTGTCATGATGCCCCCGGGTGCCGGATCGAACCTTACGGGATCGGTCCTGGCCGGCATGGCCCGCAGCACGATGAAGAACGTCGACGTGCTCACCGTTGACGCCAGCATTTCGGACAAGGAGGTCTCGCTGGGTTACGGCCTGAGGGCGGTCAAGGGAGGCGAGTTCGCCAAGTCCCTGGAGACGCTCGCCAAGGCCAAGCTGCCGGCCGTGAGCAGGCCCGATGGCAGGGCCCTGGCTACGGTGGCTGCCGACTTCGGGCCCGAGTTCAACAAGCAGACGCTGGGATTCCTCAAGCCGCTGGTGCTGGCGGCCTTTGCGGGCGACGAGAACGCCGAGGCTCGCAAGGATCTGGAGAGCTATTTCGCCGCAGCTGTTGAGGCCTGCAAGACGTTCGACGGCAAGTTCAGCGAGAATGTCATCAGGCGCGGCGGCGGGCTCTGCATCATGATTGAGGCCAGGCCCGGTGAGAAGGGCCGGGTCGCGGTAAACAGGGCTGTGAAGGCCGGCCTCAGCAAGAGCCTCAGGGCCAAGTGGGCGGAGGCGGGTTTCAAGATGGAGTTCACCGAGAAGTTCCGCACGTCCGGCAAGGTCGATGTGGACCGCATGACGGCTGACGTCAAGACGGTGCCCAACCCCAAGCTGCCGCCCGAGATGCAGGGGCGTATCCAGGAAATGCAGCGCAGGATGATGGAAGCCACCTACGGGCTTCCGATAGTCTACGAGCTGGCCTATCCCGGGAAGCGCATGGTCATGGTCATGGGCAAGGAAGCCGCCAAAGTCATGGACGAGCAAATCAAGCGACTCGAGGCCGGCAAGGCCGCCGGACCGGCCATGGCCGCCACGCTCAAGCGTGCTCCCGGGGGCAGCTTCATGGTGGGTGAGGTCGACCTGATCGAATACGCCTACGTGATCGTGGACATGATGGGCAGGATGATGCCGGCGGGCATGATGCCCGACGTGGACCTGGGCGCGGAACCGGCCAAGCCCGCCACTTTCTGGGTCGCAGCCCGAGATGGCGAGCTGAGAATCCGCTACAATGTTCCACTGGCTCCGCTCAAGCGCATGGTCGACGGGGTCAAGGGGGCCCAGCAGCAGATGATGGACCAGCTGCGCGGGCCGCAACCGGTTCCGCTGCCGGACGGCGGCGGAGCCGAGCAGTTCTAGCGCCCGGCACCACGGAGGAAGCAGCTCTTGAGCCCGTCTACCCGCCACCAACTTCACGCCGTGACTATTGCGGCGGCTTTTCTGGCTTTCGCCCTGGTAACCGGGTGCAAGGGGCTGCAGGAACTCAAGAAGCTGACCACCAAGGGTTACATGGCCCCCGACCTCTTGCCGGCCGACCGCGAGGTCGGCTCCTGGCGCAGGGGCGCTAAGGTCGCAAGCATCGGCAGCAGGGGTTTCCAGGACAGTTGGGGGCCGCGCATGGCCGACCGGCTCAAGCCCTGGGAGCTGAGCAAGTCGGTTTCCTGCGTCTACAGGCTGGGCGCGACCGGGCGCACGCTGACGGTCGAGATCTTCGACCTCGCCAGGCCCGCCGCTGCGTTCGACCTGTACAGCTACGCGCGTTTCCGGGCCCTGCGCCCCTCAGGCGACGGCAAGGAGGGAGAGGCCGACCCCGCGCAGAAGCCCATCGCGCGGGTGACGAAGGTCGGGGCCCAGGGCCTGCTATACGATTCGGTGATGGGCCCGGGTTCCACCGGTTACGTGCGGACCGGCAAGAAGGCGTCCGGGGAGCGGGTGCTGGTCTTCTGGGCCGAGCGATTTCTCTTCAAGCTCACCGAGCGAGGCGGCAACCGTGCGAGTGCGGAGACCGCGCTGGTGGCCTTCGGCTCGGCGATAACCGGAAGGGTCAAGCAGCCCTTCGAGCTCGCCGAGGTCTACGTGCTCCAGATTCCCGGCGAGGTGCCCAACTCCGAAAGGTACGTTCCCGGTGATCTGCTCGGCCGGCGCGAACTGCCCGCCGGCGTGGTCGCCGACTGGAAGGGCAAGTCCGGCCGGGGGACGCTTTTCATCTCGGTGTTCCCGAAGTTCAAGAAGGCCGAGTACGCCTTCGAAAAGCTGCGCCGGGCCACGGGCGGCGTGCTCAGTCCCACCTACGAGAACGGGCTCTTCGCCGGGCGCCTGCCCAGCGGATCACCGATCACCTGCTTCCGGCGGGGGACCGCGATAATCGGCCTGGTGGCCGCGGTCGAGGTCAAGGAGCGCATGGCCGCGCTGGAGCAGGTGCGCAAGCGCTGCGTCGCGCGGCCGGGCATCCCGGCGATCAAGCCGGGGGAGGGGCGTGGCAAGTGACTTCCGGGCGTCGGCTCGCGCTCGTCGCGGCGGGCCTTCTGGGCCTTCTGGCGGTGTCCGGCTCCCCGGTGGCGCGGGGCGGCGAGATCTTCGACTCTCGCACCCGGGACATGCTCCGCCGGGCCCAGACCGGCGAGAAGCCCACGCCGGAAGACCAGCGCCTTGCCGCCAGGCTGCTGCGCGACTGGGACCTTTCCGAACGCACCGCGCCGCTTAACCAGCCGTCGCACATGCGCCAACTGCTGCACGGCATCATGAGCGGCGAGGAGCCCCGCGCTTCGCACCTGCGCACCGAGGCCGGGGAGATGATTCGGACGTACATGACTCCGGACGGTTACGCCAGGAGAATGAGGTACGGTCCCTACGGCAAGGCCGGTCGGCCCGCCGGCGGGGTCGGGGCTTCCGCGGAGCGCGGGCCGCCCAGGACGCCGGACCCCGTGCAGTACTGGTTCCTGTTCGCGGCCTGCCTGCTGATCATGTTCGGCGGCATAGTCGTCTGGGTGCTGAGCCGGCGCCGCAATCGCCCTGACTATCGCATTTACTACTCGTGAAAGAGAGGGAGTCCGCCGGGTTCGCCTGGCTCGAGTCCGAGCTGCTTGCGAAGTGCGGCGTGCGCGCCTGTTTCTCGTCGCGGGGCGGCGGCTACAGCGCCTCGCCCTATGCTGCGCTGAACCTCGGCCTGCACGTCGGCGATGACGAAATCGCGGTTCTCAACAACCGCCTCGACTACTGGAGCGCGCTGGAGCTGGACCCCGACTCGCCGGTGGGCGCCCGCCAGGTGCACGGCAGCAGGGTCATGGTCGTCACCCGGAACGACCGCGGCAGGGGCGCGGCCAGCTGGACGCACGCCCTGGCCGGGACGGACGGGTTGATCACGCTGGACCGCGGGGTCCCGGTTTTCGGGCTGGCTGCCGACTGCCACCTGGTGGCCCTGGCGGCCCCGGAGGGCGGGGGCGTTGCCGTGCTGCACGCCGGGTGGCGCGGCCTGCTCGGCGGGATCATCGACAGGGGCGTGGGATTGCTTGCCGGCCTGGTCTGGAAGAAACCCCGGGACCTGGTCGCCTTCGTTGGCCCGGGACTCGGAGAGGGGCGCTTCGAGGTGCGTGGGGACTTCGAAGCGGCGCTCGCGAAGGCCTGGGGCGCGGATGCGCTGAAGGAGTTTGTGCGCGGTGACGGCAGCCGCAGGCTTTTTCGCTACGAGGCGGCGGTGCGGCGCGCTCTGGAGTCCGCCGGGATACCGGTCGGGAACGTCGAGTGTGCCGGCGAGTGCACCGCGACCCGGAGCGACCGCTACTACTCGCACCGTGCTTCAGGCGGCACGACCGGGCGCATGTCCATGACGGTCTGGATCCCTTGAGCCCCGCCCCGGTTTCCGCCTTCTCTTGACATCCTGGCCCGAAGGGCTATAGCCCGAAGGAGGGAGCGAGTCGGCAGGGGTTCTGCGGGCGCATTCAGGAGATACATCTTGACCAGGGCGGCAGCCACCAAGTCCAAGCTGTTGAAGTTCCTGACGGGGGGCGTCAAGGACGCGAAGAAGAGGTTCGATTCCAGGACCGGCAGGTTCCTGGCTCCCAACGGAGGCTGGACGGTGACCAGCCAGGACATCGTCTGGCCGCTGGCGGTGCTCTACACTGCGAAGGCCAGGGGCAATCCGCACTGCGGCAGGAAGAGCATTCTCAAGCTCTGCGCCCGTGGCGGCGATGCGATCTGCGACTGGATGAACCCGGACGGCACCGTCGTCTTCATAAAGGTCGACGGGTCCACCTGGGGCGACATCTACATGTGCTGGACGATGTACCACTGGCTCGAGGCCTACCTCCTGCTGAGAAACGACCTCGACGCCCCGCGCCTCCGGCGCTGGGAAAAGCACCTGCGGCGGACGTTCGGTGGGGTTGCGGAGCGGTATCGTCGAAGCGGCTTCAGCGTGCACAACATCCCTGCCTGGCACGCCATGGGCATGATCCTGGCCGCGCGGGCCTTCGACGAGCCCCGTTGGGAGGAGGAGGGCAACCGCTATCTCAGGCAGGTTGCCGCGTCCCAGCACGCCGACGGCTACTGGCCGGAGGGCGGCGGGCCGACTGCGTCCTATAACCTGGTCTACGTCCACGCCATGGGGGTCTGGAGCCGGCTCTCCGGCGAGGCGGTCGCCCGCCGCGCACTGGATCGTGCGGTCGCCTTCCACCGCCACTTCACCTACCCCGACGGTTCCTGCGTTGAAACCGTCGACGGCCGCATGAAGTACAACGCGGGAGCGTGGTCGATGGGCCTGGTGGGCTTGAGCCTCGATCCGGAGGGTCGGGGGCTGGTTGAGCTCCAGCTCGACAATCTCCTCGGCGGGAAGCGGGCGGGGGGGCTGGACCCCCGCCTTGCCACGCTCTGGAAATATCTGGATGACGGTCCGGCCGTTGCGCCGCTGCAGAGGCAGGCCGAAGCCGTCTCCACCCATCCGGCAGGAAGGTCCGCGCGCGGGCTGGTCCGGCGCAAGGGGCCGTGGTTCACGTGCCTCAGCGGGTACCTCACGCCCCGGGATGCGCGCGCCGGGAACGCGCACAACCGCTGGCACATGGACCGCCAGCAGCACTTCAGCCTGTGGCATGACAGTCTGGGCCTGGTTGTCGGAGGGGGTAACTCCAAGTTCCAGCCGGACCGCAGCACTTTCGCCGTGTGGTCCGGCGGGCACTGCCGCCACGAGGCCGACAGTGCGCGCCTGTCGAAAGGTGCGAAGTCCGGTGACGTGATAACCCTGAAGTACGGCGGACAGCAATGCAGGCTTTCCGTTCGGGTCGCAAGCGCACGCAAGGTCGAGCTGGTGTTCGGCGCTCCGCGCATCGGGAATCGCGAGGTCGTGGCCTCCTTCATGCTGCGCCTGGCGCCCGGCGAGCGACTGCGCACCTCGTGCGATCCGCAGTCCGCCCGGATATCTCCGACCGAGCAACTCCTGCGGAGTTGGCCGCGCAATGGTGGCGGCGGGTGGCTCGAAACCGACAGGCTGCGCGTCAGGGTTCCCGCGGGCACGCGCTTCTACTACCCTCAGTACCCCTTCAACCCCTATGCCATTGACGGTGCTTCACCACCTGAAGCCGCGGCGGCGCACATCTGTGTCAGCCTATCGAAGGGTTGTATTCGGGCGGGATTTACCGTGGAGGTGAAGCCCAAGCAGCCGCGCAGGAAGTCGGGGCGAGGCTCGGGGTGAAGGGGGGCAGGCCGGCGGGCCGGCGCAGCCAGGCTGCGCCCGTTCCGCTCCCCGGCTCAGCTTAGCTCAGCTCAGCTCAGCGCCGCGGCGATCTGTTCCTTGGCTGAACGGGTGGCTGCCAGGACCGCCTCCTCGAATCTCTCGGGGGGCAGCCCCCGGTGCCGGGGCTGGCGGTAGGCGAAGATGATCCCGCGCGAGGAGTTGATTATCGCGCCGCGGCCCTCTTCATCGAAGGCCTGGCGGACGTCTTCGGCCCTTCCGCCCTGGGCGCCGAACCCGGGCACCAGGAAGATCGCGCCGGGCATTTCCCTGCGCAGTTCGGCGAGCTGCGTGGGATAGGTCGCGCCCACCACCGCGCCCACCGCCGAGTAGCCGCAGCGGCCGAGGTGGTCTCTGGCCCAGTCCCAGACGTGGCCGGCGACCTCTTCGTAGACCTTGCGGGATCCCGAGCTCAGGTCCTGGACTTCCACGCCCGAGGGGTTGCTGGTCTTGACCAGCACGAAGATCCCGCGGCCGTTTTCCACCGCTTCGCGTACGAAAGGTTCGACGCCGTCGATCCCGAAGTAGGGGTTGACGGTTACCGCGTCCGCACCGATTACCTCGACCTCGTCGCCGCCGACGATGACGTTTCCCAGGTGCGCAGTGGCGTAGGCCGCGGAGCTGGTGCCGATGTCGCCGCGCTTGGAGTCGCTTATGGCGATCAGGCCCAGTTCGCGAACGCGCCTGATCAGGCGGCAGAACACGTCCAGTCCGTGCGGCCCGACGGTCTCGAAGTAGGCGTTCTGCAGCTTGATGACGCCGACCTCTCCGCTGACGGTCTCGAGCACGCGGGAGCAGAACTCGAAGATGGCTTCCGCCGCACCGCGCAGGGGCTCGCCGGGGTGCTTTTCGAGGTGCCCGGCAACCAGCCCGTCGGGCAACCGGTCAAGACGGGGATCTAGGCCCACGCAGAGAGGGGTCCCGGCCCTCTCTACTGCGGCGCTCAGACGGTCGGCGAAGTGGTCCAGGGCCGGCGGCACTGATCAGCGGCGCCTGTTGTTGTTGCGAACCGGGGCGCCGTAGGTCTTGACGTACCAGTTCTGCCAGCGCTCGACGGCCCTCTCGCGATCGGCCTGCAGGGCGTCGGGTCGGAAGTCGAAGTCCTGGCCGGTCATGCCGCTCAGCGATACGCCGGCTTCCACCCGGACCATCCGAGACTCGTCGGAGAGCAGGTCGATCATCGCCGGCAGCGCCTTCACGTCCCTGCAGCGGTAGCAGAGCCGGCAGGCTGCCGCCCGGGCCTCGGGGCTGGTCGAACCGAACATCAGCCGGACGCTGGGCAGGACCTCCGCGCCGCGGCGGGCCAGCTCCGACTCGGCGCGCCAGGACTTGACCATGTCGCCGCTGGCCAGGTCTTTGAGCAGAGCGGCCACGTCCTGCCGGATGTCGCGGGGCAGCTGGCCCTTCCGGAGTACGTCCCGGTTCCTGTCGCGCGAGCTGCGCCTGCTGCTGACCTTCTTCCCCTTGTTGCCGTCGCGACCACGACAGCCCGCGGCGAAGACCAGCGCGGCGGCGAGCAGTGCAAGACCAATGGCGTTGAATGGCGACTTTGTCATTTCGGCCTCCTGCGTGCGGGCAGGGCTCTTTCCCGCTAGTCCTTACTTCTCTGGTTTCTTGTCCTCTTCGCTCTTTTCTTCTTTACCCGCGTCGGGTTTGGGTTTGGGTTTGGGCTCGGGGTCGACGACCTTGATCTCATCCTTGGGCTTCTTGCCGATCTTGCCGCAGAGATCGCCGAAGAGACCCTGGAAGTACTTGAGGTCGGCCGGATCGGCCTTCTTGAGCAGGGCCTTGGAGAGCCTCATGGCCGCCTCCATCTTGTTGTAGGCGGGGGTCTCCTGCTTCTGTTTCTTCAGCTGGTAGGCCTCTTCGACCAGTGCGGAGATCCGGCCCAGAACCCTTGCGTCGGCCATCTTCTTCTGGTACCAGGCCTGCCAGATCTCCGGTTTCGGGCCGAGCTTGCGCCCGCAAACGGCTTTCATGGCCGCGTAGCCCCTGGTTTTGAGCTCGTCGCTCTTGAATCCGGGGCAGCCGGCCACCAGGACTTCCACGGCCTTCCAGCGCAGGTCGGGCTCCTTGATGGCCACCGAGAGGTGCGCGGCGCGTTCGCCCTCTTCGAATTGACCGACGGGCCTGCGGAACGGATTGGCCTTGGGGTTGCAGACCGCCACCAGCGCGTCGGCGGCCGCCAGGCGCACGGTTTCCGGCGCGGAGCCGTCGGCCAGGACTTTGGCCAGCGGCACCACCGAGCTGAGCTTCTGCAGGAGTCCCAGCGCGCGCGCGACCGCGGCCCGGACCCCGGAGTCCTTTTCCTCGACCACCATCCTCTCGAGCTTGCCAAGAGCCGGCTTGAAGCGGCGCAGGCCAGCGGCCTCGACGGCGGCGGTTCGGACCGTCTCGGACTTGTCATCCAGGGCCGTCTTCACTGCCTGTGCGAAGGCGTCACCCTTGCCGCTCAGGGCCATGAAGCCGATGGCTCCGGCGCGCACCTCGGGCTTGGCGGATGTCAGCAGTTTCCTGACGTCCGCTTCGGACACCTGCTTGTCCTGTTCGGTGGCGATCAGCGCGCGGCGGCAGGCCTCGCGCATCTGTCGGGACCCGGATCCCAGTCCCTGGACCAGCTGGTCCCGCGCCTCGGGGCAGGCGGCGGTCAGCAGCGCCACGACCGCGGCGTCGCGGACCTCCTTCTGGGCGTCGGCCTGGGAAATGAGTGCCTCGACTGACTTCGGTGAGCGGATCATCCCCAGCGATCGTGCGGCCTGGACCCGCACGACCTTGTCCTCGTCGCCCTTGAGCAGCTTGGCCAGCGCTTCGACTGCCGCCGGCTGTCCGTAGAGTCCCAGGCCATGCGCTGCGGCCAGGCGGGTCTCGACCTTGTTGCTGGCACAGGCCGCGGCCAGGGCGTCGAGGCCCGCGTCGCTGCGGCGCGGGTCGATTCCGGCCAGGGCCACCGCGGCGGCGCCGCCGGCTTCCTCGAACTTGTCGTTCTCCAGCCGGGCCTGCAGTCCCGGGGCGGCCGCCGGCTCGGACAGATTCAGAGCTGCGTTCTCGCGGGTGTAGATGTCGGCGCTGGCCAGCTCGTTCATGAACCCGCTACGGATCCAGCCGGGTATCTGCAGGCAGACGAGGACCAGTATGATGACACCCAGCAGGATTCCCAGGGGGACGAGCTTCTTGACCTTGCGCCGGGCCCAGTTCTGCTTCTCGCGCTTGCTGCGGGCGACTCCCGCCCCGGCTTCACGTTCGCTGCCCCGGCGGCCGGTCCGCTCGGAACGGCGTCGGCTGCTGCCGCGCCGGCGTCGGCCTTCGGACAGGCCGATGCTGTCGAGTTCCTCGCCGTCGGCGTGTTCCGGTGGGTCTGAGAAGAGCTCGCTGCGCTCCCGGGAGCTGACCCCGCGGCGCTCCGACCCGCTCCGCCGCGAACTGGGCCGGCGCGGCGGATCCTCGCCTTCCGGCGACTTGCGGAAAGGTCTTCTTCTGGAAGAGGGCACCCTTTACCTCCTTCGCGGAACGATATTCTAGGTTTGGCCGGAAGGGGTGTCAAGGTGAGTAGAAGCCTCGTAATCAACTGGTCCTGCGGGCGGGTTCAGCGCCACCGTGCTGCGTTGTGGGCGGGCCGTGAGCCAAACGCCTGGCGCAGATCAGGTTGAGCGCGGATCCCATCGCAGACCTGCTCGTACACGTACCTGGCAGTACTGACTACGTGCACGCCACCGCCGAGGGGAACCCTGGAACCGGGGTTGTGGCGCCAAGGGGTTTGCAGCCCGCCGGTGCGGCAACTAGAATCGCTGGCCGCTTCGGGAGGCCACTCGGTCTGCAGGCAGCAGGAGTAGAGGACGATCTGGGAGTCAATGACAACATGGCGCACGCACTCAGGCTCGATTCGGATGCCCCCTACCGCCACCTGATCGGAGTGGGCGGTATCGGCACCGGGATGTTCTTCCGCCTGGAGGGGGACCACACCCTGGGGCGTAGCGAGAGGCGTGAGGCGAAACTGCTCGACGTTCGCGACTACTGCAAGCTGCACATCATCGCGCACTACGTTGCGGTGTTGACCGGTGCGCGCCCGGAGGGCAGCCCCTTCCACGTCCTGCCGGTGGGCAAGGTCGGCAGCGACGTGGCCGGCGAGGAGCTCCGCCGGGAAATGACCGAGGCGGGCATGGACCTGCGCATGGTGTCGTCCGTCGAGGGCAAGCCCACCATGCTCAGCGTCTGCTTCCGGTACCCCGACGGTTCCGGAGGCAGCCTCGCTACCAGCGACTCGGCGGCATCGGTCTTGTCCCACGACGACCTGGTCGCCGCCGAACAGCACGTGGCCGAGTCCGGCAGCCGCTGCATCGTTCTGGCCGCCCCGGAGGTCCCGCTTGCGCTGCGCGCCGGGCTCCTGGAGGTCGCCTCCCGCCACGGTGCGCTGCGCGTGGCAGCCTTCGCCTCGACGGAAATCGCCGAGGCCCGCAGGATCGGCATGCTCGCCAACGTAGATCTCCTGGCGGTCAACGAGGACGAGGCCGCGGCGCTGCTGGGCCGCGAGTTCGACGGCTCCAAGCAGTTCCTCAAGGACCTGGCTGCTGCCGCCGGTGAGCTGAACCCCGGCATGCGCGTGCTGCTCAGCGCCGGTTTGCTGGGAGCCTGGGGCTACGCCGACGGCAACTGGGTGCGCTGCCCGGCGGCCAAGGTCCAGGCGGTCTCGACCGCCGGCGCCGGCGACGCGTTACTGGGCGCCACGCTCGCGCTGGTCGCCGCGGGGGTGCCGTTCATCGGCACGGGAGAGGAACGCGCTTCGCTGGCCGATCGCCCGCTGGACTCCGCGCTGGAGTTCGGGGTGCTGCTGGCCGGTTACAGCGTGACCGGACCGCACCTGATTCATCACGGCGTCAACCTCGACACGGTGATGAAGTTCGCCGACCAGCTCGGCGTGCACTTCTCCGACGAATTGCTGGCGGTCTTCGGTTAGGCAGAGGACGAAGGCGCAGGCCTTCTCCGTGCGCCTGGTGTCCTCGGTGGCCGGGGGCGCTCAGAGCGGTTCGCAGAGTGCCAGCAGGTCTTCGAGCTGCGCGGTGGCCAGGCACTCCACGGTGTCGGCGGCCCCGTAGTAGATTTTCACTTCGCCGTCGGGCTCCAGGATCATCCCCCCGGGGAAGATCACGCTGCCGCGGAAGCCCTCGAGCTCGTACCGGGCCTCGGGTACCAGCAGCGGTTCCCTGGACATGCCCAGGACCTTCCAGGGTTCGGTGAGGTCCAGCAGGGCCAGGCCGCACATGTACTCCTTGCGCCAGCCGGAGTGCCAGGAGGGGAATTGCACCTCCTCGCCGTGCTTCCAGACGGCGTGGATGGTGGTCAGCCAGCCCCGGTCGGTCTTCACCGGAGGCGCGGCGGGGCCGATCTTGCAGTTGGCGTAGGGCACCTGCTCGCTGCCGAGCACCAGCTGAGTGTTGCCCCAGTAGGCGCAGTCGGGCGAGTCCGAGAACCAGGTGTCGAAGTTCTCGGGGCCGCCGCGACCGTATATGGGAAAGGGCCGCTCGAGGCGCGCGAACTTGCCGCCGATCTTCTCGGGAAAGAGCACCATGTTGCGGTTGTCCGGCGCGGACATGCTCAGCACTTCCCAGTGCTCGAGGTCGTCGCTGACCGCTACTCCCCCACGGATCCCGTGGCGGGTGTCGACCGCGAAACACATGTACATCCGGCCCTCGATCATGGTGAGCCGCGGGTCGTAAGCCCGGCTGATCTCGTCGCTCTCCATCGAGAAGCAGGGCTCGGGCTCGACCTGCCACTCCACGCCGTCGTCGCTGAGCGCCAGGCCGATGTTGGTGCCGACCAGCTTGCGCGGCTGCTCCTCGTCGCAGTAGTCGTTGCGAAAGGCCATCACGTACCTGTCATCGAAGCGGGTGATGCCCGCGTTGAAGACCAGCGCCGCGGGGTAGGGCACGTGGTCCCTGGTCAACAGCGGGTTCTTCTCGCAGCGCCTGACGACCCGGCTGCTCTTGAACTCATGACCCAAAGCACTTCTCCTCTTGCTGGGAGGCTCAAGGTGCAGGGCGCAAGGAAGCGCACGCTTCGCTGAACCTTGCGCCTTGTGCCGCCCGTTCCGCGCCTTTGCGCCTTTGAACATAGCCGGCCGGGTCCGGACTTGCAAGCGGGCGCCTGACCGGCTACTCGCGCTGCCCGGTCACTCGCCCGGCGGAGGTAGTGCATGCCGGGGATCTCTCGGCTTTCCAGCTGATTGACCGCTTTCCGATCCGACGTATAATGTAAGGAGAACAGCGCGTCGGCGGTTAGTCCTACGCTTCTGCAATGGAGGCACTTGTGACCCACGGGCCGCTTCGCAGATACCGGCTGGCGATTCTGGGCGCGCTTGGGCTCGCCCTGCTTCCGGCGCTGGTGCTGGCGCTGCTGGTTCCCTGGTCTGCTCCGGCAACCGGGGTCCCCACCCGCGAGTCCGCCGGTCTCTACGACCGCTCCTCGGGGCGGGCATTCGCCGAATCGCTGCCGGCCGCAGAGCGCGACCGGGTGATCAGGCTCAAGAGCCGCTGGCTGCTGCCCGGGACGCGACTGGATGCGCCAGTTGCCGGGCGCCAGTTCTTCGTCCAGTTCCGGCGCTGGCTGCGCGAACCCGAAAAGCGCGTGCTCGAGCAGCTCGGCGTTCACCTCGGCGCGCCGCTCGGCGCGCACGCCTACCGCGCGCGACTGGACGGGGGCGCCTGGCCGCTGCTCCGCGAGCACCCGGAGTTCCGGGGCATTGCGCCGGTGATCGCCGAGGACAAGCTGCCCCGGCCGCTCTACGACATGCTGGGCGATGATGGCGACGGCGAGGTGCTGGTGGCGCTGCAGCCGGCTCCGGGCACCGACGAGGCGCAGCTGCGCTTCGTGCGCCGCTACGTTCGCCGCGTGAAGGGCGGCCTGGTGGTCAGGCTGCCGCTGCCCGAGGTCCGTCGCCTCGCCGAGCGCGACGAGATCGCCTACGTGCACCTCCTGGGCAGGATCCCGATCACCCACACGGTGCCCTACTCGATACCGGGCCGGCGCGGTCCCGGGCCGCAGGCTATGCCCGCGCCGCAGAACGCCGCGGCGGCCGCGACGCACAACATCGATCTCCTGCACGCCGGGCCCTACAACCTCGACGGGACCGGCGTGATCGTCGGGCAGATGGATGCCAGCGACGTGCGCGAGACTCACGACGCCTTCGGCGGCCGGGTCACCAACGAGGAGACCGACGAGCCCCAGCACTGGCACCCCACCCACGTGGCCGGCACGATCGTCGGCAACCCGGCGGGAGTGGCCACGGCCAGGGGGATGGCCCCGGCGGCCACGCTCTTCGCCTACGACTTCGACCTCGACCTTGACGGCGCGGGCGCCTGGGCACAGCACCAGAAGGTCGAGCGTGCCCGCACCATCAACTCCGCGGTGGTGCACAACAACTCCTGGGGTTACGTCGGGGGGTGGGAGGGCGCCACCTGGTACGGCGAGGGCATCTTCGGCGACTACGACTGGTACGCCCAGCAGTGGGACCAGGTGGTGGTCGACCATCCCAAGCTGACGATCTGCAAGTCGGCCGGCAACGACCGTAACGATTCCGGGGCGGGAGCCGACCCTCACGACGGCACGGAATTCGTCGACGCCAGCATCGCCAACCCCTACTACGACTGCATCGCCAACACCGGCGTGTGCAAGAACCTCATCTGCGTCGGCGCCACCGTGGGCGCCGGGCCGATAACCGACTTCAGTTCCATCGGCCCGGCCGACGACGGGCGTGTCAAGCCCGATATCGTCGCCGACGGGAGCGCGCTCTACTCGGCCGTCAACACGGCGGACAATGGCTACGGCTCGGCCAGCGGCACCAGCATGTCCAGTCCGGTGGTTGCCGGCGCCTGCGCGCTGGTCGCCCAAGCCTGGGGCAACGAGTACGCCGGGGCGGAGCCCGACGCGATGGTGGTCAAGGGCCTGCTGGTCCACACCGCCGTCGACCTGGGTCGCGCGGGGCCGGACTACGTCTACGGTTACGGGCTGCTCGACGCCCGGGCGGCGGTGGACCTGCTCCAGACCGACGCGGGCGGCAACCGCCGGATCGTCCAGGGCTCGGTGGATGACGGGCTGGCCCAGGGCTACACGATTGCGGGAGTGCCGGCGGGCGGCGCGGTTACCGTGACGCTCCTGTGGCTGGACCCCGCCGGGGATCCCGCGGCGGCCGACGCGGTCGTTCACGACCTGGACGTGGAGCTCGAGGACCCCGACGGGGTCACGCACTACCCCTGCAGGCTCGATCCCGCCAATCCCGTCAACGTCGCCACCAGTGCCGGCAAGAACGCGGTCGACACCGTCGAGCAGGCTACCGGCAGCGGGGCGGGCGCCGGAGACTGGATCGTGTGGGTCAAGGGCGCCTCGATTCCCGGGGGGTCGCAGGGCTTCGTGCTGATCGCCAGTCGCGACGTGACCAGCGGGGATCCCTTGATCTCGCTGAGCACCTCAACGCTCTCGGCCGGCGTTGACGAGGGCAACGACGCGACCGCCCAGAGCTTCACGGTGCGCAACAGCGGCGGGGGGACGCTGAACTACAACATCACCACCAGCGGCGAGGCCTGGCTGGACGTGGATGTTGCAGGCGGTTCGTCCACCGGCGAGACCGATACGGTCAACGTCACCTACGACACCGACGCGCTGGGGCACGGCAACTACACCGCGACGATCACGGTGACCGACGCCGCCGCAACCAACAGCCCGCGGACCATCACCGTCAACCTGGACGTCAACGGCCCGGTCATCGACCTGAGCACCTCTTCGCTGAGCAGCAGCATAAAGGAGGGCAGGAATGCCTCGGCGCAGAGCTTCACGGTGGCCAACAGCGGGGCCAACACCCTCAACTACACGATTGCGGCCAGCGCCTCGTGGCTTGCGGTCAGTCCGGCCGCCGGAGACTCCACCGGCGAGGCCGACACCGTTAACGTCACCTACGACACCGGCGGACTTGGTGACGGTGCCCACAACGCCACGATTACCGTCACCGATGCCGGCGCCGAGAACAACCCGAGAACGATTTCCGTCTTGGTCACCGTGAAGGCCGAGAAGAAGTCCGGCGGAGGAGGAGGCGGCGGCGGCGGAGGCGGCGGAGGCGGCTGCGCGCTGGGTGCGGCCGGTGCTCCGGGAGCGTCACTGCCGTACATGGCACTCCTGGGGTTGTGGCTGGGCTCCCGGCTGCGGAGACGCCGCCGGAATTGAGTGAGCCGCCTCCCGCACCGGATCCCGACCCTCCGGAGGAAGCCTCGCCCGCTCCGCCCGCTCCTCCGGCTCCTCCCGCGCCGGACGACTCGGTCCGAACCACCGGCGGCCGTTCCGCCCGCGACCTGATCCCTGCGGCTGCCGGTTGCGCGGCCCTGTTGGCGGTAGCGCTGATCCCCGATTCCTGGCTGGGGCGCTGGCATCGGGCGGCGGGAATGAGCGTCATGCTGCTGGTGCCGCTGGCCTTTTCCGCCCGCCGGCGCGAGCTTCTGGGCTTCTCGCCGCGCAGCTTCCTGCTGGGTCTGGGCGAGGGGCTGGTCGCCGCGGCGTTGCTCATCCCGTTTTTTTTGCTTGTCGTCAGGGCCTTTTGGCGGTTTAAAGGGGGGGATGTCGGAGCAGAAGAGGTCATCCGCGCAGCGCTGTTCCAGATCGCCGTCGTTGCGATCCCCGAGGAGCTCTTCTTCAGGGCGTTTCTCCAGGCCGATCTGGAAGAGTTCGCGAAGCGCAAAGTCAAGCTGCTTGGGGCGCGACTCGGGTGGGGGTGGCTGGTGGCGACGGCGCTTTTCGCGCTGGCGCACCTGCCTGCGCGCCCGGAACCGGCTGCTCTCCTGGTCTTCTTCCCTGGTCTGGCCTTTGGCTGGCTTTGGGCGCGGAGGCAGTCGCTGGCCGGGCCGGTGATCTTCCACGCGATCAGCAACGTGGTGCTCAACCTGTGGGTTACGCCCGGCCTCTTCTGAGGAGAACGCGAGCAATGCGCAGGTCTCTCGCCGCAATGGCCCTGAGTGCCGCCCTGCTGGTGCCGGCCCTGACCTCGACCGGCTGCCGCAAGGGCCCGGACTTCGGCCAGAAGTGGCCGGACCCCGACCGCAAGGTGGTGGCCTCGGCGCGGGCCTCGATCGACATCGGCCAGGCCAGGCACGTCGAGGAGAGCAACCTCGGGCCGCTGGACAGCGACTGGGATGCGCTGTTGATTCGCCCGCGGGTGCAGTTCGACGTCCGGCTGCGCCGGGGTTTCGAGTTCGCCGCGGAGTTCAACGGATTCTTCACCGACGCCGACCGCGAAGAGGAGTGGGAGTTCCGGGGCGAGAAGATCTCCGAGAACGAGCTGGACATCGACGGCCACGAGTTCCGGCTGCTGGGCGGCTGGGGCGTGGACGTTCAGCGCTTCGGGCGGGTGACGGTGCTGGGCGGGTTCACCGGTCGCCACATGGTGCTCGAACGCCAGTTCCAGGATCGCCAGAGCACCGAGGTCGACGCCGACATGTACTTCTGGGAGTTCGAGGGTCGCCTTGCCCTGCCGCTGCGCAAGAGCACCACCGACCTGCCGCTGACGTTGCTGGCCAGCATCTCCTACGGCCGGGCCATCGACCCCCAGGCCGACATCGACGGGGCCGGCACCATCGAGGGCAATCACGTCTGGCTGCTGCGCGCCCGCGCGGGTTTCGAGTATCGCGCCACCGAACGCCTCAGCGTCTACCTCGGCGGGTTCTACGAGGACCTCGAGGTCGCCGGCGGCGTGAGCTCCGACGAAACCGCGGAGTGGGCCGACAGCGAGTCGGTCGCCGGTGGCGGCGAAGTCGGAATCCGCTGGAAGTTCTGACTGCAGTATTGAAGCCGCTGGGTCTGACCCGCACCTTCGCGCGGGGCAGCATCCGGAGCTTGGATCCGGCCGCGGCTGCGACCGCGACCGCCTCAATCGGGATCCGGTCTGTGCAATCTGTGGATCGTCGGCCCCGGGGGTGGCCCCTCAGCCGTTCTTGTTCACGATCCTGACTTCGCTGGCGCCGGAGGCCGGATCGATGAACTTGACCAGCATCGAGACGCGGTTGTCCTCGTTGAGGCTCTTCCAGTAGAGGTCGGCGGCGGCGTCGATCTCGGCGGGGATCTCCACCAGCTGCGGTTCGCCGCTGAAAGACGGCAGCGGGCTGCCGTCGCCGCTGTAGGTGGCGATGAAGTGACCCGCGCCGGGGATCGCGCTGGCGAAGCTGAAGTACTGCCTGACCGGCCGTTCGGGGTCGTTGCCGACCGTCTTGAGGATACCCAGCTTGTAGGCGTTCAACTCGTCCGCGAAGTCCACCACGCCGGAGATGCGCGGGGTGAAGTTGGGCGCGTCGGGCTCGAACTCGCGGGTGTCCAGCGCGGTCTCGAACGAGCCACCCTTTCCCAGGGCATCGAAAATGGTGTCGGTCTGGTCCCCGTTGGTGACTATGTGCGCCTTGCCCGCCACGCGGGTGCAGTTGTAGATGATCAGCGAGGGGTCCTTGACCTTGGATTCGTCGAAGGGCGCGGTGCGGACGGTTTCGCCCTCCTGGACGAATACGCGGTTGCGGCTGTTCTCGCTGCGCCCCATGATCCAGTAGACCTGGACCATCTTCGCGCCGTCCGGAGTCTGGCCGATCACGATCCCCCGCCCGGGGTAGACGTTGGCGGCCAGTGACTGCATGTTCTTCCTGATCTCGGTGGTGATGTCCATCTTCTGCTTCTGCTCCTCGCTTTCTCGGGTCCCACTTCCAGGGCCGCAATAGTACCGCCGCCGGTCTTCGGCGGCAAGGACAGCGAGCCGCTCTTCCCGGCCTCTTGCCTTGTCCTTCTTCCTCCTCCACGTCCCGGGTCGTCCGGGGTTGACCCGCCCCCCCCGGCGACGAGGGCCGCGCACTGCCAGATCGCTGCGGACGGGAGCCGGGACGAGGACGAAAGACGACGAAAGCCATGCTCGAGCGGGGCCGCCTTGAAAGTTCGGTCTTTTAGCGGATACTAAAACGCATGAAGAGGCGCGGCGATCCCGACGTCAACCGCATTCTCCGAGCGCTCTCAGTCGAGAAGCGCCAGGAGATCGTCCGGCTCCTGGCTGGCCGGCCGCTGTGTGTCGGTGCCCTCTCGCGCTTCCTGGGGGTGTCGGCGGGCGCGGTTTCGCAGCACCTGCGGATCCTCCGGGACGCGGGGCTGGTCGAGCCCGACCGCCGCGGCTGCTTCATCCACTACAGTCTCGCGCCCGACGCTGCGGAGCGTTGCCGGGCGGCCGTGGAGTCTCTTTTTGCGCCGAAGAAAGGGGGACGCAAGTGTCCTGCAGAGAAGAGAAGTGCGAAAGGCCGGAAGAGCTGAAGAGCACGCCTGAGAAGTGCTCGACCGACCAGGTCAGGAAGTGCCACGGCGACGCCGGGGAACACCCCTGCGCGCCGAGCGGCGGCTGCTGCTGCGAGCAGCCCGACAAGCTCAAGGGCAAGGGGTCGGAATGCTCTGACGAGCAGATCAAAGAGTGTCACGGCGAGGGCGGGGGGCATCCCTGCGAGGGCAAGGGAGGCTGACCGCCGCGGATGATAGCCCTCCTGGTCGTCACCGCGATCGCGCTGATCGCCTCGCTGATCGCCAGCCGGCAGAAGACGCTGGCGGCCCTCAAGCGCGCCGCGGTGCGCTTCGGGCACATCCTGCCGGCGTTCCTGGGCATGCTGGTGCTCTTCGCGGTGACCATCACCTTGCTGCCAGCCGAGGTGGTCGGCCTGCTGCTGGGCCGCGAGAGCCGCTCGATCGGCGTGCTGGTCGCCTCTGCGATCGGCTCGCTGACGCTGATGCCCGGCTTCATCGCATTCCCGCTCTGCGGGGCGCTGCTGGAGCAGGGAGTCCCGCGCATGGTCCTGGCGGCCTTTTCGACCACGCTGATGAGCGTGGGGGTGCTCACCTACCCGCTTGAGCGCCAGTACTTCGGGACCGGCGTCACGCTGGTCCGCAACGCGGTCAGCCTGGTCATCGCGCTGGTCGTGGCGGTGATTATGGGCCTGGTCTTCGGGGAACTGAGCGGATGACCGGGGAGCAGAAGACTCCGAAATCGCCGCGCTCCATGCTGCGCAAGGTCTTTTGGGTCGCCCTGGCGGCGGCGTTCGGCATCTTCGTCGGGATTTCTTTCCTGACCGGCTTCGACACCGGCAGGAAGATGGGCACGACCTTCGGCAAGACGACGCTGACCATGATGACGCTCCTGCCCTGCGCCTTCGTGCTCATCGGTCTCTTTGACGTATGGGTCAAGCGCGAGACCGTCGAGAAGCACCTCGGCGCGGGCTCGGGCCTGCGGGGTTACTTCTGGAGCGTGCTGCTGGCCGGCACGACTGTGGGGGGGCTGTACATCGCCTTCCCGGTGGCCTATTCGCTGCACAGGAAGGGCGCCCGCCTCGGCGTGATCTTCGCCTTCATCGGCCTCTCCGGGATCTGCCGGGTGCCGATGTCGATGTTCGAGGCCTCCTTCCTGGGCGCCGGCTTCACCGCCGTGCGCCTGGCCGTCTCGATTCCGCTGGTGGTGCTCACCTCCGCGATCATGGGGCGAATCCTCGAGCGCCGGGGGTACGAGGTAACGGAGTAGGGGCCAGCGGGATGCTCTGCCGGCCGGTCTCCAGCTGTGCGAACGGCCCCGCCAGCGGCTTCTCGCCGGTCCGCGGGTTGCCGAAGTAGTCGGAGTCGATCACCAGCGGCGAGCCGTCGGCGGACTCGTAGGGCACTTCGGTCTGAAAGGCGCACCCCAGCATGCCGGTCGAGACCGGCCGGGTGTCGGCCGACCTGAAGCAGGGGTCCACCTCGAGCTGCAGCTGTACCCGGCCGTCCTCGATGGCGACCGAGATGCCCGGCGACACGTCATCGTGCGTCGCGGCGTTCTTCTCGTGCGTCCAGGGCCGGGCGCCCCTGAGGTACAGGTTCCCGGCGCAGTACATGGGCAGCTTGAACCCGGCGTAGTCCTCCTTGTTTTCCAGGTGCGCGTAGAGGCCGTCGTCGAACTCCGGCCACTCGTCGTAGACGTAGAGGCCGGCGTCGGGGCAGCCGTCGTGCTCCTGCACGAAGACGTTGTTGTAGTAGCGGTTGTCGCCGCCGAGGATGGTCATCAAGCCCGCCACCTGCGTGGAGTGCGGGAAGTGGTACTGGGTGAAGCGGTTGTACACGCAGCGCTGCTGGATGTTGCCGCAGAACAGGTTGTGAACGTAGGCGCCGCCCTGCGAGACGTCGTGCAGCGAGCGCGCCGAGAGGCAGACGTTGTTGTCCACCACGAAGGGCCCGTGACTGACCTCTATGAATAGGTCTTCGACGTCGTTGTCCCGGAACAGATTCTGCGTCACCCGGGTGCCCTGGGTCTGCCAGTCCAGCCAGAGTCCGCGGTAGGCGTTGTGGATGTGGTTGCGGCGGATCACCGTGTCGATGGGGGCGTGCAGCTTGATGCCGCCCAGTTCGTGGCCGTGAAACAGCCGCCGGGAGTGGATGTTGAAGATCTGGTTGTCGTGGATCTCGCTGAAGACCGCGCCGAGGTGCCCGCAGATGCCGGTCTGTTCGCAGCTGTGGATCACGTTGTTCCTCACGACGTGGGAACCGACGTTCTCCCTGGCCCACCCGATGCGCAGGGCCCTGAAGACCACCTCTCTCTCCCGCTGGGTGCCGTGCTTGACGCGCAGGTCGGTCCACTCGTTGTGCCCGGTGCTGCCTTCCTTGCCCAGGCTTATGCCCGAGCACTTGGAGTCGCTGATCTCGTTGTCCTCGATGATCCAGCCCTTGGACCAGTGCGGGCCGATCAGCCCCTGCTGAAGGGCGGTGGGCGGCGCCCACTGGGTGGCCGCGTGGCGCATGACGAAGCCCCGCACGGTGATGTAGTTCCGGCCGGTGAGCTCCGGCCAGAAGACCGTCGGCCTGACGTTGATCTCGACCAGGTGGTCTCCGGGGTTCTCCCCCTGGAAGTTGGCGTGGATGGTGGTGTTCTCTTCGTCCACCTCGCAGAACCAGCAGTGCACCGACCATTGGGGTTCGCTGGCCTTCTCGAAGGGCACCGGCTTGCGCACTTCCGCGAGCGAGTTGGCCTCGAACAGGGCGCGGCCGTCGATGTAGACTTCCCCGGTGTGATTGACGCGGCCCTCGGGGATGAACCAGTCCCCGCCGAGTTCGTCCGCGTAGGGGTTGTACCCCCCGAAGAGGGAATTGGGGACGACCGTCTTCCACATGCCGTCACCACAGTCTTCCCACTCGGAGACGACCTCGGAGCCCTTGATCACCACGTCTTCACCCTCGGCGGCCCGGTAGGTGATCCGGTTGGAGTCGCTCTCGCCGCCGCGCGCGGGGTTCACCCACTCCCGGTAGGTGCCGGCATGCACGGTAACCGTGTCGCCCGGACCCGCGATCCCGGCTGCCCGGGAGATGGTCCTGAACGGTAGCTCGCGGGTCCCCGGGTTCAGATCGTCGCCGTCGACCGAAACGTGATATTCCCTGACCATTGCCGCCGCTTCCTTTCTCGTCGCTCGGGCTTCAGGAGCCCGGAACATATGGGCGCACGCCGCGAACGTCAAGGTAATGCCTGCGGGTGTTGCCATTGTGCGCGAGCGCCCGGGTTGTCCTGGCGGTTCGCTACGGGGCGAACTCCAGTGCGTAGATGTCCGCGTCTTGCAGGGTAACCAGCAGCTTGAAGGGTTCCGATGGCAGGGCAGTCATCTTTCCCTCCGACCAGGAGAGCGGATGTTCAACGCTGTCCCCCGTGAAGACGGCTGCGTTGTCTCCGCTGTACTGCGGCAGTTTCTCGCCCCGTTCGTCCAGGACCTCGATCTTCACGGAGCCGCCCTTCCCTGTACTGGCGTTCAGGCGCAGCTTCCCCTTCGCCGAGAACGCCTTGGTGACGATGACCGCCTTGCCCGCCTGGGGAGACATGGAGACCCATCCGTCCTTCCTGAACCGGGCGAATGCCGCGGTGGTGACCCTGTTCCGGGCTGCTTCGGCCACCTTCTTCCAGGAGCCGTACCAGTCCCACATCTTTGATATCTTGAAACCGCGCTTCCCGCCAAAGATGTTTCGCTTGTAGTCACTGCCTCCGTCCAGGAAACCTCCACCCCACGAGCGCTTGCGCACATAGGACTCAGTCAGCTTGCTCCTGTCCTCCCGCAGGTAGTGCGACCATGAGTTCATGAAATGAAGCGCATTGACACCGTCAAGCAGTTCGTAGTAGTGGCCGTCGACCAGAGCCCTGGTGCGTTTACGCATTGAGCTCGTTGTCATCGCAAAACAGGAGTTCCAGGAACCCTTCTCGCCCAACGCCAGAAAGGGTACGCCTCTCAAACGGTGCCAGGCGATCCCGTCCCTGCTGTAGGCCAACTCGGTGTGCAGCCTCTGCTCGATCACGTTGTAGATCAGCACGTAGGCCATATCGAGCTGGCTGTTCTCAAGCGGGAAGGTGTCAACCGCGTAGTACTGGGTATTGGCAGGCTCCGCCATGGTGGGAGGATCGAAGTAGGTCTTCTGCCACTTGAGGTCCTTCTGCAGCCGCCACGTTACCATGGTTCTGTCCGTTATGTGATTGTCATAGAAGATCCTGAAGGGTTCGTGCCTGGGGATCGTCCTGGTCTGGTGGTACTCCAGCGTCTTGCCGTCCGCCCGCAGCCTCGGCGCGCCGAAGTTGTCATTGCCCTGGTGCCATGAGCCGATATCCCCGCTACTGTAATCCTTGAACATGACCGATACCGGCCCGCCAAGGATCAGGTTCAAACCGGACGGCTTCTCCCATACCGCTAGGTTTACGCGTGCCGGAAGGACAAGGTCGCCCAGCTTCACCTTGTCCCCGCGAGGGCCGGTGAACCGCAGCTTGACCTGCGAGATGTCGACCTCGCCGTCCTTCCGCGGATCGTAGTACCTGAACTTTCCGGCCCCGTAGTTCCTGGGAAGAAAGTGGCGACGCGCGTATCCGGTAAAGACCAGTTCCCTGTCCGGGGTCATGTCCCGGGGTTGATCAACAATCTTCCAGTCGGCGTCCCCCTTCCTGTGCACCCAGTAGTGGATGCGGTTGTTGGTCGGGTTCTTCAGGTGACCGAAGTTGTCGCTCAGTATCCGGGCGTAGATGCCGCCGTCCTTTACGAAGTAGTTCCTGATGCTGGTTCTGTACCGGACGTAATCGGGACCGAATGCGCCGGGCTTGATCGGAAGAAGCTCGGCCGGGTGCACCCGGACCTTGACGCCGCTGGTCTTTTCCAGGCGCCAGTCGTCCACGAACAGCATGGTGATACCGTCCATCTTCATGACGCCCTGTGGCGGCCGGGGGTCCGGAATGGTCTGTTTTCGTATTCCCCGCACGAGGGGCTTGGCCTTGGCCGCCCTGATCGTTGCCTTGTACTCGCCGTCCGGCCAGGTCGAAATGTCGACCGGCAGGTAGGTCACGATATCCCAGGGCTTCAGTTCCAGGGAGAAGCTCCTGCAGGGGGCATGGCCGGTGTCCTTCTCCCTGACCGACACATCCACCTTCAGGGCCTCCGTTGTCTGGGCCTGGAAGGCCAGGAAGGCCGTGTCGGTGTTGACCCAGGCGGGCAGCCGCGAGCAGGTCTCCAGCAGGAACCGGGGCTTCGCGGGCCACGGCTTGCCGCTGTTGTCGGTCCCGGCCGCCCGGGCCTTGATCTCCAAGGCGTCAACCACCCCCCTGGCGCCGCCCGTGTACAGAGTGAAGAAGCTTCTGGCCCTGAAGGTATCGAGACGGTTTATGTGCGCTGAACCCGTTGCCCTGGTGCCGGCCTCGTCTTTCACAGTATAGTGAAGCCGGCCCATGTACGGGTAGCGACGGGCCGGTTTGATGGCTATGGAGATGTCCAGGAAGCTGCCGTTGAAGCGGGTCCGGCCGTCGCCCTCTATCCGCATGTAGCTCAGCGGATACCAGTTGTTGAGGATCTCGACGTACTGCGTTTCTCCCGGTCCGGCGATGACGGAGATGTTACCGGCCAGGGTTCCGATGTCGGCCCTGGTGTCGGCATACCACCACAGGTTGATGCCGCTCTGGTGCCCGCGGCTCCGCGAGGTGGCTTTGGCCCTGAGCCTGAGGGTAACCGGCCCCCGCATTGCCGCTCGCGGGCGGGTATCCAGCCGCCACTCCTTGCCGCCGTGGATTATCATCTGACCGTTCTTCATCGAGTAGTCGCCGGGCCTGTGCCCGCGGAAGAACCAGCCCTTCTTCTTGACCGGGTTGCTGTCCATCTGTTCGTTCCAGTGGAGTGCGCCGGTCGGTCTGGCCGCCTCGCCCTGGCCGGCACGGGCCGGTGCAAGAAGCAACACCTGGGTCAGCATGGTCACGGAACCGTACTTCAGCAATGAGCGTGTCCATGCAGCATCAGAAAGTTGGATTTTCATGAAGCACATAGTACATCCCGGGTTGTCGGAACATCAAGGTAAGATCAGGGGAGAGGGCCGTCTCCTCTCCCAGATTGAAATACGCCAGAGCATAAGTGTTATCAGCAAGCGGCTTAATCTGAACACTCCATTTCTCATCGCTGTAGATTGGAGAAGAAGGCATTCCCAGCCGGTCCTGGTTAACGGCGATTATCTCTTCATTACACAGCAGGCTCTTTTCAAACTCCGACATGCTGAAGGGCTCAACATCTATCATTATCGGGCTGGGGCGCATCATCCAGCAGCTGACATGGGCAATCTTTTCATTATCAGAAAGCTCTTTCCCCTTGCGAGAGGTGAAGGTCAGCGTGTCAAGATCAAACCAGTGCCCGGGGCCAATAGGCCATCGTGCCGGCGAGGTGGCTTCCGGAGTGAGTTCGGTTTGGTTGTCCGGGGCGTGTGTCGGCGGCGGTGTTCTTCAGCTCTTCGTCAGGTAGGCGCGCATGCAGCACTGGGGGCCGCGGTTCCTGACCGGGTGCTTCCTGCGTCCGTAGAAGCCCGACTCGCGGGCGATCTCAAGCATCTCCGCGACGAACTCGCTGCTGCCGAGCACAAGCCCGTCCCGGTAGTAGGCCATTTTTCTTCTGAAACAGCCGCGTTCTCTGAAGCCGCGAGCCTCTTCCGCCTCGATCACCTCTTCGGAAATCGCCGCCTGACCCTCGCGGCTGGGCACGGCCCCGCGCCAGTAGAGCAGGCTGCGGTAGTGAATCCCGGCCTCTTCGGCGTATGCGATGCCGGTGAGTTCCTGCAGGGGGAGGAAGTTCTTTGATTTGTTGAATTCAGCCTGTCCCCGTTGATCCGTTGATCTGTTAGTTCTGCAGCGCGGCACTGAGCTCTACGACATCGCAGCCGAAGTGGCGGCGAAGCTCAGGTAGCAGCAGGCCCGGTAGTGACCTGAAAGCCGGTGCGGTCCGTGCTAGAATCCGGGCCGGTTTGACGGCTTGAAAGGGGATTCGGAATGGCTGGTGTGATGACACTGCGCGCCGACGACGGCCTGGCGGTCGGTCTGGGTCGGGATGGGAGTTTTCGTACGGTGAAGTGCGGTGGCCGCAAGCTCAGGCTTGCCGGCGGCGGGGGCTTCTCTGTCGAGGAGGTGATCCGCCCGCACGGCAAGGTGCGCGGGCTCGAGGCGGTGGAGGGAACGGCCGGGCCCGCGGGGCGGGGCGTGCGGTTTACCGGGGGGATCAAGAGCGCGGGGCTCGAGATCGACGCGACGCTCAAGGGCGGCAAGTACATCGACGTGCGCGGCGAGGTGCGCGACCTTACGGGCACCGACCGGGCTCTCAAGCTGAAGTTCACGCTTCCGGTGGCCCTCAAGGACTGGGAGTGGGAGAACACCGCGGCGACCTCCCGCAAGCTGAAGGCCCGTGGGACCGAGCCCTCGCGGCGCAACGACTTCCTCTACCTGGGCATCAAGGGGCTTGGCTTCGAGGACGAAATTCCCGACGTGCTGCCCATCAGGATCAACAAGCTGCCGTTTTCCTGCGTCCGGCGCGGCAAGGCCGGGCTGGCCATCGGCCTGCCGGTACACGAGCCGCGGGTGTTTCTCATCGAGGCCGGCGAGAAGGGCTACTCCATAACCTTTTCGCTGGGGCTCACCCCGATATCCGGGAAGCACCCCTCGAAGGCCTCCTTCCGGTTCGTAATCTACGCGGTGGACCCGGAGTGGGGCATCCGCTCGGCCTGCGAGAAGTACCACGCCTTCTTCCCGGAGCTCTTCCGCGTGCGGCTCAACCGCCACGGCAACTGCGGGAGCGTGTCCTCGGCGAAGC
>Ga0272442_10000034_pt1 | contig 205467 bp, 129 predicted proteins | sample SSMForm2O_FD_200262 | JGI IMG/M metagenome (GOLD analysis project Ga0272442, IMG submission 200262) | Marine sediment archaeal communities from Little Sippewissett salt marsh, Falmouth, MA, United States - SSM-Form-2O | ecosystem: Environmental > Aquatic > Marine > Wetlands > Sediment ...
TCGCCGTGCTCGCTTCTCGCTCCTCGACGGGCCGCTGGCCCGCCTGCGTCGCTCGGCGCTGCGCTCGGCAAGATCCGACGCACCCTCGGCGGTTTCGCGACGGGCCGTGGTGAGAAGTGCAGGCTAGCGCTTCTCCATCGACACGAACTTGCGGTCGAACCCGCCCACGTAGTTCGAGGTCGGCCGGATCAGCCGGTTGTCGTTGAACTGCTCCAGCACGTGCGCGATCCACCCCGCGGTGCGCGCCACGGCGAAGATGCAGGTGTAGTACTCCTTGGGAATGCCCAGCGCGGCCTGCACCGTGGCCGAGTAGAAGTCCACGTTGGGGCGGATGCCCTTCTTCTCGCGCACCATGTTCTCGATGCGGTGCGAGATCTCGTGTAGGTGCTGCAGATCGCGTCGCCGGCACAGCTTCTCCGAGTACCGGCGCAGGTGCGCGCTGCGCGGATCCTCGGTCTTGTACATCCGGTGGCCGAAGCCCATGATCCGCTGGCCCCTGGCCATCATTCCGTTGATGTACGCCTCGACGTGCTCGATCTTGCCGATCTCCTCGAGCATCTTCATCACGCGGGTGTTGGCGCCGCCGTGCAGCGGGCCCTTGAGGCTGGCCAGCGCCGCGCTGATCGCCGAGTGCAGGCCGGCCAGCGTGCTCACCGTGGCCCGTGCGGCAAAGGTCGAGGCGGCCAGGCCGTGGTCGGCGTGGAGCACGAGCAGGGTGTCGAAGACAGAGTTCTCCGTCCTGTCCGGCGCCTCGCCGCTGAACATGTAGAGGAAGTTCTCGGAGAAGCTCATCCGGGCGTCGGCGGAGACCAGCGGCCTGCCGGTGCGGATCCGGTGCAGCGCGGCGACGATGGTCGCCACCTGGCCCAGGATGCGGTGCGCCTTGCGCAGGTTGGCGCCCTCCGAGTTCTTGCCGCCGTCCGGGTCGAACATCCCGAGCGCGGACAGCGCGGTACGCAGCACCACCATCGGGTTGGCCCGCGGCGGCATCTGCCGCAGCATCTCGGTCACCTGGGCCGGCAGGCGCATGTCGACCACCAGGGCCCGACGCATGTCGCTGTGCTGTTTTTGGGTCGGTAGCTCGCCGAACCACAGCAGGTGCACGATCTCCTCGTAGCAGACCCTGCCGGCCAGCTCGTTGATGTCGTAGCCCCGGTAGTAGAGCTTGCCGTTGCTGCCGTCGACGAAGCTCAAGTGGGTGTCGGCCGCGACCACGCTCTCGAGGCCGCGGACGGGTGCGCCGCGCTTGCTGGCCATGTTTTCATCCCCCCTTTTAGCGTCCCAGCACCTCGAACTGCTCGAGGTGAAACTCCGAGTGGTGCTCCACGGTGACCCGCTTGCCGAAGCTCTTCTCCAGCTCGGCGATACCGTCGCTCTCCTCGTCGCAGAGCAGGTTGGCCACCTCCGGGTGCGCCTGCACCACCAGATCCACGCCCGGGAAGTTGCGCGCCTCGCGCTGGATCTCGCGGAAGATCTCGTAGCACACCGTGACCGGGCTCTTCACGAAGCCGCGACCCTCACAGTAGTGGCAGGGCTCGCAGAGCGTGCGGCCCAGCGACTCGCGCACGCGCTTGCGGGTCATCTCGACCAGGCCAAGCTCCGAGATCTTGAGGATGTTGGTCTTGGCCCGGTCCGCCTGCAGCGCCTCGGCCAGCGAGCCGAAGACCTTCTCCCGGTTGCCCTCGCGGTCCATGTCGATGAAGTCGATGATGATGATGCCGCCGATGTTGCGCAGCCGCAGCTGGTACACGATCTCCTTCACCGCCTCGAGGTTGGTCTTGAGGATCGTGTCCTCCAGCGAGCGCTTGCCCACGAAGCGTCCCGTGTTGACGTCGATCGCGGTCAGTGCCTCGGCCTGATCGATGATGATGTACCCACCGCTCTTCAGCCAGACCTTGCGGTTGAGCGCCCGGGAGATCTCGATCTCGATGCCGAAGTGATCGAAGATCGGCTCCTCGTCGCTGTAGAGCCTCACGCCCTTGGCCTGGCGCGGCATGAACTTGCCGATGAACTCGGTGAGCCGCACGTGCTCCTCGGGGCTGTCGATCCACACCGCGTCGACATCGGCGGTGAACAGGTCCCGTGCACTGCGCAGGGCCAGGTTGAGATCACGGTAGAGCACCGACGGCGCATTCGATCGCTCCCCGCGCCTGAGCGTCTCCTTCCATAGCTTGAGCAGGAACTCCATGTCCGCCTTGAGCTTGGCCCGGGTCACGCCCTCGGCTGCGGTGCGCACGATGAAGCCCACGCCCGCGGGCTTGACCGATTCGATGTAGTCCTTCAGCCGCTTGCGCTCCTTCTCGTCCTCGATGCGGCGGGAGATTCCCACGTGATCTACGGTGGGCATCAGCACCAGGTGGCGGCCGGGCAGGGAGGTGTGGGTGGTCACCCGGGCTCCCTTGGTGCCCAGCGGGTCCTTGGCCACCTGGGCCATCACCTGCTGGCCCTCCTGGAGCAGATCCTGGATTTGAACCTCGCCGCCCTTGAGCCCGTCATCGGCGGTCGGGTTGAATTGCTGGGTGCCGACGAATCCGCTCGCGTCCGGGTACTCCTCCAGCTCGCGCATGTAATGATCGAGGCGCCCACGGTCGTGCAGCACGTCATCGACGTACAGGAATGCGGCCTTGTCCAGGCCGATGTCGACGAAGGCCGCCTGCATGCCCGGCAGCACGCGAACCACCGCGCCCTTGTAGATGTTGCCCACGTAGCCGAGGTCGCGCTTGCGCTCCACGTAGAGCTCGGTGACCACGCCGTTCTCCTGGAGCGCCACCCGAGTCTCCTGTGGCGAGGAGCTGATCACGAGCTGGTTCGACATGAGTTCTTTCTCCGTTCCGCGACCGACGCCGTTCGGCCGTGCTTCGACGGCGGTGCCTTGAGTTCCGAGCCGATCTTGATCGGCAACACGCTGGCCGACGCCTCGGCGTCGAGACCGCACAGGGCGGCCAGGATCTCGGGGGTCCGCGGCGTGCCCTGGGGCGCGACGCGCACGCGCAGGCAGAGCCGACCTCCGCCCGCGTGCTCGACACGTTGCAGGGCCTGCTTCAGGTCGAAGGTCCGCGCCTTTGATTTGCCGCGCGCGGGCCGATGGACCTCGAGGGTGTCGGCGTCGGCGTAGGCCCGAAGCCGTAGCTCCAGCTCGGCCTCTTCGATCACCGGCGATAGGTCGATCTCGTAGTCGATCGAGGTCAGCGCGGACGCCAGCGAGGGAGAGCGCCCGGGCAGCGACTCGAGGCTCACGAAGGAGATGCCCGGCGGCAGGTGCGGCTGGAGCGCGGCGGACAGCCCGCGGGGATCGTCACGGCCGCAAAGCTCCACGTCGACCCGCTCGCAGCGGCTGGGCAGGCCCACGGGCCGGGCCCACTCGAAGGCGATCCGGGGCTGGGGGTGGAACCCCTCGGAATACGACAGCGGCCAGCCAGCGCGCCGCAGCGCTCTCGCGAGCGCGGCCGAGGTCTCGAGATGGGACAGCAGCGCGGCGGGCGCATCGATGGCCAGGGTCAGCCGCATCCGCGTGCGGACCGGAGGGGCGGCGCCCTCGGCTCGATCGATCGGCGCTGCCCCCTGCCACTCCGGCGCCAGCTTGGGCGCGACAGTCTCGAGGTCGCAGACCCCGCAGTTCAGGCAGTCGCCGGTGAGCGAGCAGTCCGCGGTCTGCTGCCCGGCCATGGCGCGCTCCCGCTCGGCGAGCAGGAAGCTCCGTTCCACGCCGCAGGAGAGATGATCCCAGGGCAGCGGCTCGTCCAGCGGACGCGCCGCACCCCCCACGGTCTCGAGATCCAGCCCGGCGGCGTCGAAGGCGGCTCGCCAGGCTGCGGCGTCGAAGTGCTCGCTCCAGGAGTCCAGGTAGTGGCCGGCCCGGTGGGCCGCGAGCAGGGCCTGGCCCACCCGCCGGTCGCCCCGGGCCAGGGCGGCCTCGACCAGGGACATCTCGGGATCCTGCCACCGCGGCCGCAGGCGATGGCCGCGCATGCGATCGGCGAGACGATGGAAGCGCCGGTTGAGCGTCTCGGTCGAGGGCATCGCCTCCCACTGGAAGGGCGTGTGAGTCTTGGGCACCATCGCGGACAGCGAGATGTTGAGCTTGATGCGCCCGGACCCGCGAGCAGCCCTTCGGCAGCGGTGCACCAGCTCGGCGATTGCATCCACGTCCGCCTCGGTCTCGGTGGGCAGGCCGATCATGAAGTACAGCTTGAGCACGCGCCAGCCCGCGGCCGAGACCAGGGCCACTGTCTGCAGCAGCTCCTCCTCGGTGTTGCCCTTGTTCAGCACCCGGCGCAGCCGCTCGGAGCCGGCCTCCGGGGCGATGGTGAAGCCGGTCTTGCGCACCTTGCGGATCTCCTCGGCCAGGGACGGCGCCAGGGTCTCCACGCGCAGCGAGGGCAGCGAGACCGAGGTCCGGGTGGACCGATGCCGGCGGAGCAGCTCGGCCACCAGCTCGTTGATGCAGGGGTGATCCCCGGCGGACAGGGAGAGCAGGCCGAGCTCCTCGTGGCCGGTGGCGGCCAGGCCGCGCGCCGCCAGCTCGAGGATGCGCCGGGCCGAGCGCTGCCGTGTCGGACGGTAGACCATGCCCGCGTGGCAGAAGCGGCAGCCGCGGGTGCAGCCGCGCTGGATCTCCACCGCCAAACGATCGTGGATCGGCCGGCAGTGCGGGAGCACCGGCGATTCCGGGAAGGGCGCCGCGTCGAGGTCGGCGACGATGCGCTTCTCCACCAGCGGCGGCGCGCCGTGGCGGCTCGTCAGGCCCAGGAACCGGCCCGCCTCGTCGCGGCGCTCCTCGTAGAGCGAGGGTACGTACACGCCCGGGATGCGCGAAAGCATCTGCAGCCGCGTCGTGCGGGACTCGCCCCGGGACTGCAGCAGGGCGTCCGCGATCTCGAGGATCACCTCCTCGCCGTCGCCGAGCACCACCGCGTCGAGGAAACGCGCAAGCGGCTCCGGGTTGAAGGCGCAGGGGCCGCCCGCGATGACCAGCGGGTCCCCTTCCGCGCGCTCCTCGGCGAGCAGCGGCACCTGGCCCAGGGCCAGCATCTCGAGCAGGGTGGCGTAGCTCGCCTCGTACTGCAGGCTCACGCCCACCACGTCGAAGCGGCCCAGCGGCCGCCCGCTCTCCAGCGAGCCGAAGATCCCCTCGCCGGCCTTGAGCGCCGCGCGCAGGTCCAGGCCCGGTGCATAGATACGCTCCGCCGCGAGGTCGGGGCGATCGTTGATCCGCGAGTACAGTATTTTCAGGCCCAGGTGGCTCTCGGCCACCTCGTACTGGTCCGGAAAGAGCAGGGCAAAGCGCAGGGCAGCCTCGGACTTCACCACCGCGCCGATCTCGCCGCCCAGGTAGCGTGCCGGCCGCTCCAGGCGGCGCAGCGCCAGGATGCGCTTCTCGTCCATCGCTCCGAGCCCCGGTCCCCCCGGGAAAAGACTCAAAGTACGTGTATATCAAGAGCCGAGCGGACTGGGCAAGGGACGCCGTTGACCGTTGATGACGCTGTGATAAGATACCGGCCTCAACGAGGCGCGAGCCGAAGGTGCAAGAGGAAAAACCAAAGATCCTGCTGGTCGCCTTCGAGGTGATCCCCTCTCCGACGGGCGCCTCGGCCACCATCGGCGACCTGCTGCGCGGTCTGACCCCGGTCTTCGAGGTCGATGTGCTCTCGGCCCACGCGCCGGGAATGCCCCACGTGCAGAAGTACTTCGGAGCGCGGGTCTTCCGCGTGCCCGTGGGCAAGGGGACCTTCCTCTCGCGCGCCGAGAAGTTCCGTCGCGCCGTGATCCGGCAGCTGGACAGCGACCAGTACGACCTGGTGCACTGCTTCTCCCTCTGGGGCGCCCACCCCGTGCTGGAGGAGTTCGGTCGCCACGACTACAAGACCGTGCTCCACGTCGAGACCCTCGAGTCGCTGGATCTGAAGTACCACTACCCCGAGCTGCGCCACGACCGCCGCCTGTCACGGACGATCCAGGCGCGCGAGTCCATGGCGCTGGAACTCTCGGATCGGGTGGTCGTGCCCACGCAGACCGCGGCCCAGTTCCTTGCGGCCCAGGGGCTCGACAGCGAGCGCGTCTCGGTCGTGCCGCCGGGCGTGGACGTTACCCTGTTCCATCCGGATCCGGAGCCCTCCCGCACCGAGCCGCTGACCGTGGTCTATGCCGGCTCGATGGCGCCCTGGCAGGGCCTGTCGACCGCGATCTATGCCTTTGGCCAGCTGCGGCGTCAGCAGCAGGTGCGCCTGGTCGTGATCTCGCCGACCGTGCGCCGCTGGGCCGATCCGCTGTGCGAGATCGCGGATCAAGAGCGCGTGACCGACATCGTCGAGTTCCACGAGCCCGTCCCCCGCGAGCAGCTGCCCTCCCTGCTGCGGCGGGCGGATTTGGCGATTGCTCCGTTGACGCGAACCGATCGCAACATGCAGCTCGGCTGCTCGCCGCTGCGGCTGTTCGAGTACTTGGCCTGCGGCCTGCCCGTGGTGGCCTCGCGGCTGCCCTCGGTGGAGGAGGTGATCGAGGACGGCGAGCTGGGTCTGCTCGCGGTCCCGGGCGACCCGCAGTCGCTGGTCCAGCAGGTGACTCGACTGCTCGAGGACGAGGCGCTGCGCGGGCGCCTTTCCGAGGCGGGTTCGTCGCGAGCGATAGCCCGGCACGGTATCGGCCAGTTCTGGAAGGGCTGGCTTCGGATCTACGCCCAGCTGCTCGAGATTCCAGTGCCCCGGCTGGCCCTGCCCGACGAGGAGATCGAGGTGGTGCCGGTCGAGGCGGTGGCCGAGGAGGTCGCGGGCGACGAGATCCGCGAGCCCTTCGAGGCTGCGGCCCGAGGTGCTGATGCGCCGCTCGGCGGAACGCCGGCCACCGGTTCCGGCCCCTCGGCGATCGGCGAGCTGGTCGAGGAGGCCGAGGGCTCGGGAATGCTGGAGGGCCTGTTCAACGAGGACGAGGAGCAGGCGCTGAATGCGGCCTTCGAGGGTGGGGCGGCCGCCGGGCCCGCCGCGCCGGCCGAGACGCCGGCCGACCCGCCGGCCGACGAGGCGCCGAGCCGCGAGCGACGGCTGCGCGGCCGGTACTATGCGCGCGAGGGACTGCTCGACAGCCTGCTCGATTCGAAGAGCGAGGAGGATGAGGAGGAGTAAGCTCTAGACTTTGGGCACGCCCTCGAACGTCCTCCAGGCCTCACGGCGATCGAGTGAGCGTCCCTGTTTCACCAAGCCCCAAAGCCTAGGGCCCAAGGCCCACTACCTACGCCCTGCTCGGCTCGGCCGCGTCCGGCTCCTCGCGCGGCAGCTCGCGCTCGAGATGCTCCACGATGCGGGACAGATCAGCGGCGCGCGGCAGGGGCGGCCGGTGCCTGACATACCGACGGAGCGCGGGCAGGGCATCCGGGCCCAGCCGTAGAACCAGCGCCGCGATGTCGGTGTCCCGCTTCTCGCTGGCGCCCAGCTCCTGCAGCAGGGCCTCCCGCGCGGCCGGGCCACCGGCCTCGAGCACGCCCAGCGCCAGCTTGAGGCGCGATGGGTCGGGCGTCTCCAGCAGCGGTCCGAGGGCGGGCGGGCCGATGTGGACCAGGATCCGTTCGGCGCTCCTGCGCATCCGTTCCGACGGCGAGTTGCTGAGCAGCTCCATCGCAGTGGGCACGGCCGCTGCGCCAAAGGCCGCGATCAGGTCCTCGAGCATCTGGCGCGGTCGCTCCCCGGCAGGCACGCCCTCCCAGAAGTCCGCGTGTCCCAGGGCCGCGTACAGCCGCTCGAGGATCCCCGGGCCCATCGTGGCCAGCCGGGCTGCGACCCGCTCGGCCTGGCGGCGGTCCGAGCGAGCCAGATCGTGGAGCAGCTGCTCGATGCGATCCGGCGGCGGCCCGGACTCGGCCTCGGTCCGGCGCGAGCGGCTGGTGCGGCCCTGGAGCCTGGCCAGCAGGGGGAAGGTCAGCAGCAGCACCACCACCAAGGCCACGATCAGGAGCAGGTCTTCCATCGAGTCGAACGCCTCCAGCCGCCTCAATGCTATGAATAGCACGCGCTGGTGCACCTGTCCATGCTGGGGCAGAGTCCGGATCACGGACGGTCGAGTCCGGAAATCCGACACCGGGCTGCGGGAGATCCCCGAAAAACGCAGTGGTTTCAGGCCCTCGTTTCCGGCACGCGAATTGCGATTACTCGGCCCGAGGGAGGTGGGTCATGCATCTCGAAGCCAGGCCGACACGGAGCGAGCTTCCCCGGGAGCGAATTGCGAGGCACGGACCCGAGCCGCTGGGCGAGGACGAGCTGCTGGCCCTGGTCCTCGGTGGCGGCGGGCGCGCCGGCTCGGCGCTGCAGCTGGCCCGTGGCCTGCTGTCTCGCTGCGGAGGACTGCCCGGCCTGGCCAGGGCCCCGCTGCCGGCGCTGCACGCGGTTCGCGGCATCGGCTCGGCCCGCGCTGCCGCGGTGATCGCTGCTCTCGAGCTGGGGAAGAGGCTCGTGGCCGCTCCGCCGGCCAATGAGCGACGGTTCCTCTGCAGCGCGGACGTGTTCGAGGTGTACCATCCCCGCCTGCGGCACTGCCCCCAGGAGGTCTTCCTGGCCCTGGCCCTTGACGGCCGGAACCGCTGCCAGCGGGAGCTGACCCTGGCCCGGGGCGGCGGCGGCGCCTGCGCCGTGACCGCCCGCGACGTGTTCCGCGATCTGCTCGCCGGGGGCGCGGCCGCGGTGATCTTCGTTCACAATCATCCGAGCGGGGATCCGAGCCCCTCGCCCGAGGATCGCGAGCTGACCGCCAAGCTGTGCGCGGCAGGTGAGCTGCTGGGCTTGCGGGTTCTCGATCACGTGATCGTGGGGGACGGTCGGTACGCCTCGCTGGCAGACCGAGGGGAACTCCGCGCGCCCGCGACCGGACGACGGTCGTCGGGATCGAGCTATCCGGGGAGGGTGGGGCGCTAGATCTCCTGGCCCTCGATGAACTTCTCGATCGTCTCCATGAACTCGGGATCGGCGTCGACGAACTCGAGGCCGTACCCGCGCGCCGGCATCGGCGGGACCTCGCGCACCACGCGCCCCGCGACCTCGAGGTCGCGGGTCTGGTAGGGCAGGCGGAAGCGGAGCTTGAGCTCGGCGCCGACCTTGAGCACCGAGGAGGTTGCGATGAACAGGCCGCCGCGCGAGACATCGCGAGACTCGCCCTCGAAGACCTCGCCCTGCTCCAGGCCGAAGACCTCCAGCTGCACCGGGATCCGCACGTGGCGGCGGACCGGGATCTTGAGGATCTTGGCCGTGCGCTTGAGCAGATCCTCGAGACGCAGCGGCTTGGTGAGGAAGTCAACGGCGCCGGCCTTGCGGCAGCGTTCCTCCTCCTCGGGGCGCGTGCTGCCGGAGAAGATCACCACCGGGATCTCGGCCGTCTGGCCGTCGTTCTTGAGCGCCTCGAGGATGGCCAGGCCGTCGAGGCCGGGCATCCGCAGGTCGATCAGTGCGATGTCGGGCTTGCGCTCGCGGCAGATCCGGAGCGCCTCCTCGCCGTCGGTGGCGGTCAGCACCTCGCAGCCCTCGCGGTTGAACAGGGCCCTTCCCAGATTGACCACGATGTCCGCGTCGTCGGCCATCAGGATTGTCTTCTTCACTGTCGCCTCGCGCCTCGGGTTGGGTGCCATGTTAGTCACAGCGTGCAATCCGGGTCAACCATCCGCTTGTCCACCGATGTCGGATCTGGTACGGATATGGTGCTCGAGCAGTTATCCGGAGGCCTGATGAGCGAACCGGTGGAGCAGACCGAGGCCCCGGTCACGAGGCAGCAGGGGTCTGGCTTCCTGCGCGCCTTCCTGGCCTCGGTGCTCGGCACCGGGCTGTCCCGGGTGCTGGGGGCGGTGCGGGATATCACCGTGGCCCGCTTTCTCGGTGCCGGGGCGGGATCGGATGCCTTCTGGATCGCCTTCACCGTGCCCAACGTGTTTCGCCGCTTCGTGGCCGACGAGGGCCTGACCGGCGCCCTGGTCCCGGCCGTGGCGCGCGCCGAGAAGGAAGAGGGCACCGAGGCGGCACGCCGGCTGGCCAACGCCGCGCTCACCGTGCTGCTGCTGGCCAACCTGGTCCTCTGCGTGGCCGGCTGGTTCGGCGCCGAGCCCCTGGTCAAGGCCTTTGCGTACAAGTTCATCGAGGATCCGGACAAATTCGATCTGTCGGTCCGGCTGACACGCTGGATGTTCCCCTTCGTGGCCTTTGTCAGCCTGGTCAGCTTCAGCGAGGGGCTGCTCAACCACCGCGGCCACTTCTTCGTGCCCAAGCTGGCGCCCGGGCTGGTCAGCGCCTGCATCGCCGCTGCGGCGCTGCTGCTCGGCACGAGCTTCGAGCGACCCGAGTACGCGCTGGCCGTGGGCGTGCTGGTCGGCGGCGCGGTGCACCTGCTGGTCACGCTGGTCCCACTGTTCACGCGCTGGGGCGCGGTGGGGCTGTCGCTGAGCCTCGGCTCGGCCCGCTTCCGGCGGCTGGCGCGCGAGCTGGGCAAGGTCGTGCTGATCGGCGTGTTCGCCGAGCTGAACATCCTGGTGCTGCGCCAGCTGGCCGCAGCGCTCGGCGACGGCGCGATCACCCGTTACTGGTACGCCACCCGCCTGGTCGATCTTTCGCAGGGCATCGTCGCGGTGGGCATCGGCAGCGCCCTGCTGCCGCGGGTGAGCCAGGCCGTTGCCGCGGGCGACGACGAGGGCTTCCGCGAGAGCTTCGGCTATGCCCTGCGGCTGGCCGCCTTCCTGCTGCTCCCCGTGGCCGTGGTGCTGCTGACCTTTGCCGAGCCAATCACGGCCGTGCTGTTCCGGCACGGCCGGTACACCTACGAGGACGTGCAGTGGACCTCGGCCACGCTGATGGTGCTGGTGCCCTTCCTGCTCTCGGTGGCCGGGATCAACATCGTCAAGAAGGCGTACTTCGCGCTCGACGATCGGAACACCGTACTGGCGATCGGCGCCGCCGGGGTCGGGCTGACCGCGCTGCTCGGCTGGTGGCTGATCGGGCGCTACAGCATCGTGGGCCTCGCCGCGGCCCTGTCCGTGTCGGTGGCGCTGCAGCTCGTGGCGTACCTCGTGGTGCTGCGCTTCAAGCTCGGCACCGCGCTGGGCCTGGGCCGGCTGGTCGCACCGCTGGTCCGTATCGCCATCGCGGCCGCGCCCGGCGGCGTGGTGCTGGCGCTGCTCGCGCCGCTCGGCGAGTGGTCCGCGGGACCGGCCAGCGTGCGCAACCTGGCCCTGCTCGCCGGCGGGCTGCTCGGCGCCGGCGGGCTCTACCTGGTGCTGGCCTGGCTGCTGCGGGTGGAGGAGCTGCGCGGGCTGAAGGCGCGCTTCAGGGGCACCCGGGGAAGGGACTCGGAAGCAGAAGGAGAATAGGGCGGGCGGCTCCCCCCGGAAAAGGAAAGGGCCGTCTCGCGACGGCCCTCTCTCGGGTGGTCGGGGCGACTGGATTCGAACCAGCGACCTTTTGGTCCCGAACCAAACGCGCTACCAGGCTGCGCTACGCCCCGGATCTCTCGCTGTCAGTCGCGTCGGGCCTCATCGGCCATGCGCCGCAGTGTGCCGATCTCCTCTTCGTAGCTCTTTGCGCCGAAGACAGCGGAGCCGGCCACGAGCACCGTCGCGCCGGCCTTGGCGACCCGCGAGACGGTCTGCCTGTTTACGCCACCATCGACTTGGATGTCAACGGCAAATCCTGACTTGCCGATCCGCTCCGCCGCGGCCTCGATCTTGGGCAGCACGGCCTCGATGAAGCTCTGACCGCCGAATCCCGGGTTCACGGACATGATCACCAGCAGGTCCGTCAGCTCGAGCACGTGCTCCACGACGTGCAGCGGGGTGGCGGGATTCAGGGCCACGCCCGCCTTCTTGCCCAGATCGCGGATCTGCTGCAGGTTGCGGTGCAGGTGCGGGCAGGCCTCGGCGTGGACGGTGATGATGTCGGCGCCGGCCGCGGCAAAGTCGGGCACCAGGTTCTCCGGCTGCGCGATCATCAGGTGCACGTCGAAGGTCTTCTCCGTGGTCCTGCGCAGCTTCTTCACCACGGGCGCGCCAAAGGTCAGGTTGGGCACGAAGTGGCCGTCCATCACGTCGATGTGGATCCAGTCCGCGCCGGCCTGGTCCACGGCCTGGGTCTCCTCTCCCAGCCTGGCGAAGTCGGCGGAGAGGATGGACGGGGCGATCTTGATGCTCATCAGCGCTCCCTCCTGCGGTAGCGGACGGCATAGAAGCCGTCCATCTCGTGGCGGTGCGGCCAGGTGCGCACCGCGCCCTCCTGGGTGAGAAAGGGTTGCCACGAAAGACCGTCACGGTCAACCGGCGGCTCGATGGTGTAGTCGGGGTGGTCGGAGAGGAAGCGCTCGGTCACGTCTTCGGCCTCCTCGCGCAGCACCGAGCAGACCGAGAAGACCAGGGTCCCGCCCGGGCGAACCACCTCGGCCAGGTTGGCCAGCAGGGTTGACTGCAGATCGACGAGCACGGACACGGCGTCCGGCTCCAGGCGCCAGCGGCGCTCCGGGTGGCGTCTCAGGGTGCCCGAGTTGCTGCAGGGTGCGTCGACCAGCACGCGGTCGTATCCCGCCTCGGGCAAGGGCTGGAGCGGCCGGGTCGCGTCGGCCTCTCGGGGCTGCACCGAGTCGAGCCGCAGGCGCGCGGTGAGCTCGCGGATCGCCCGCACCTTGCCCGGGTGCAGGTCGAGCGCATCGACCCGGCCGCGATCCTCCATCAGCTCGGCGATGTGGCAGGTCTTGCCCCCTGGCGCGGCGCAGGCATCGAGCACGCGCTCGCTCGGCCGCGGATCGAGCAGGTGCGCCACGAGCTGCGAGGCCTCGTCCTGGACCGCCAGCTCGCCGGCGAGGAAGGCCGGCAGCCCGTGCAGGGCACCGGCTCGGCGGAGCCACAACGCGCCCGGCGCGGCCCGGCCCGGCTCGGCCTCGAGACCGTGCTCGGCGAGGCGGGCGGCTAGCGCGTCACGGCCGCCGGCCCGGCGCGTGGCGCGGATGGTGAGCTCGGGACGCTGGTTGTTGGCCTCGATCAGCGCTCGCGCCTCGTCACCCAGCTGCTCGAGCAGGCGTTGCACCAGCCACCTGGGATGTGAGCCCAGCACCTCGAGGTACAGCTGCGGATCGTCCTCCCAGGTGGGCCAGGGCAGGCTCTGGCGCTCGCGCTCGAGGCGACGCAGCACCGCGTTGGCAAAACGGGCCCAGCGCTCGCCGCGCTCCTTGCGGGCCAGCTCGACCGCGGTGTGTACTGCGGCTCGCGCCGGTACCCGGTCCAGATGCAGCAGCTGGTACGCAGCGAGCCTCAGGATTCGCACCAGACCGGGCTCCACGTCGGCCAGCGGACGGCTGGTGCAGCAGTCGAGCGCAAAGTCCAGGCTCGTCTGGCGGCGCAGCACGCCATAGACCAGCTCGGTGCACAGGCGGCGATCCGGACCCTCGATCTTCGGATGATCCAGGGCCGAGTCGAGGGCACGGTTGGAGTACGCGCTCTCCCGCTCCACGCGGCGGAGCACCTCCAGGGCCAGGCCGCGGATCTGAAGCCCGGCGCTCACGCCTCCTCGGACGCGGCGGCCTTGCGCGGAGGCGGGTAGTCGCCTTCCTCGATCGCCTTGTCGATGCGCTTCTTGACCAGGCGGCGCTTGACCGGCGGCAGTCGGTCGATGAACAGCACGCCGTCGAGATGATCGATCTCGTGCTGCACGGCCACGGCCGGCAGTCCGGTGGCCTCGAACACCAGGGGCTGGCCCTCGCGGTCGAGCGCCTCGACGCGGACGCGCCCCGGACGCTTGACCTCCTCGAAGATCCCGGGCACGGAGAGGCAGCCCTCCTCCCAGCTGATCGGCTCGCCCGAGGCCTCGACGACCCTGGGATTGACCAGGGCGACCAAACCGTATAGCTGCTCGCCCTCCGGGGTGACGGCCTCGCCGGGCGAGCGGCCCTCGTCGTCGGGCTCGGGGAGGTCCATCACCAGCGCTCGCACCATGCGGCCGACCTGGATCGCGGCCAGGCCCACGCCCGGCGCGGCGTACATCGTCTCGGCCATGTCATCGAGCAGCGTGCGCAGCTCGTCGTCCACGCCGTCGACCTCCGGGGCTTCCTTGCGCAGCTCGGTATCGGGATAGGTCAGGATTGGTAGCAGCGCCATGGCTGTGGCTCCTCGCCAGCCCCCACAGGATTATCTAGCACGGCGCGGGGCGCGAAGTCCACCGGGCGCCTATGGTCCGGCGCTGCACTGCAGGCTGATCGGCCCGTCCCCGGTACAGCGGAAGGCCCGCCATCCCCGGTCCGCGGCCAGCGGCTCCAGGGCGCCAGCCGGCGTTGCGTTGCAGGATCCCTCGGACGTCGGGACCAGCAGCTCGACGCGCCGGCCGTCCATGCAGACGACCTCCAGGCCCGTCGTGCCCGCCCCCCAGTCCGCATCGATGCTCGAGGGCTTGCCGGGCAGCCGCGTCGGTACGGGCGTGCGGTACACCGCGTCGAACACGTCCTTGGGTTGGCCTTCCGCGTCGAGGAAGGCGAAGCCGCCATCGCCGCGATACCAGTCCCACAGCGCAGAGGAGATTCGCTGCTCGAGGAACACGGTGTGCAGGTCCTGCAGGTACAGGTCGAAGTTGGGGTTGGTGGTGATCCCGCCGAACTCGCCGACCCACACCGGGATGCCCGCGTCGAGGTAGGCCTGGAACAGGTCCGTGACCTCGGTCCGCAGCGCTTCGAGATCCGGCTCGTACCCCTCGGTGTCGCTGGGCTCGTGGACCTCGGGCGGATAGAAGTGCGGGGCCAGCACCACGCGCTCGCGGTGCGCCGCGGGGACCACGATCGGCTCGGCCAGCCCCATGGTGAAGCTGGCCGAGGGCTCGAGGAAGAACAGCCGGCCCGGGCAGGCCGCCTCGACCTCGGCCAGCACCTCGAGGTACAGCGGCAGCAGCACCTCGTTGTCCACCTGCGGATCGGCCAGCCGCGTACCCGGGTGCGGCTCGTTGAGCGGGTCCCAGCCGAGCACGCGCTCGTGGTCGCATACCGCGGCGGCCAGGGCGCCCCAGGCCCGGGCAAAGGCGCCGCGCAGCTCGGCGCTGTCATAGAAGTTGTCGAAGCAGCCCATCACCTGGGGCTTGGTGTAGTTGACCCACCAGGGCGAGCCCGGCTCGTACCCCTGCTTGATCTCGTCCGGGCAGGCCCAGTCCGGCGCGCCGTGCGCCGCAAAGGGCACGCCCCACAGGTCCTGGTGCATGTCCACGATCACGTATAGTCCGGCCTGGGTCAGCAGCTGAACCCGTTCGGCAAAGGCGTCGAGATAGTCCTCATCGATCGCTTCGGGTCCATCGGGCATGATCGCCTTCCAGAAGGTCAGCATGCGCACCGAGTTCATGCCGCCGTCGAGCAGCGCGTCGATCTCGGCCTGGTCCACGGTGTAGAGGTGGTCGGCCGCGCCCTTGGCCTGGCCCGAGAGGTTGACGCCGCGCAGGTACAGGGCGTGTCCGTCCCGGGTGTAGATCGTGCCCTCCGCGGCGAAGTACAGCGGATCGGCGTCCGAGTCCGAGTCGCTGTCCGTGTCCGCGTCGCTGTCCGCGTCCGCGTCGCCGCCCGCCTCGCCGCAGGCCGCGAGCGATACGAGCAGCAGCTGGGCGCAGAGCACCGAGACGAGGGCGCGGCGGTTCATCATGCCTCCAGCAGCAGAGCGCTCTTGATCAGCGCCACATCATGCGGGTTCCAGGTGCTCGGCACGAAGCCGATCCGCACCGGCGGCAGGCTACCACAGATTCGGCAGGCCGCCGTTGATGGTCACGCCTCCGCCGTCGGCGCCGAGGGTCGGCGTGATCGTCAGCTCGCCCTGCCAGTCGGTGAACAGCGCGACCAGGCCGGCACCCACGGCGAGCGCGGCGCCGGTGCCGACCAGGGCCAGGCCGACCTTGTTGTTGAACTCGGCCCGGTCCTCGGCCTCGACCAGGTCTGCTCCGGCCACCGCGATCCTGCCGTCACGGCTGCGGTCGACCAGGGTCTGGAAGTCGTCCTCGGCCTCCTGCTGCTGCCAGAAGAAGATCCCGCTGGTGGCCAGGGCCGCGGCCGCGGTGCCGGCCACGGTCCAGAAGACCCAGGTGTCGAGCGGCGGCGGGTTCCAGCGTCCGACCACCTCGGCGCTCACGCCGCGGGTCAGGCCGCTGCGCAGCGGATAGTCCGGGAACAGCGTCTCCACGCTGGGTCCCAGCGCCTCGAGCAGCTCCTCGCCCGAGCCGCCGGCCATCCGGCGGTTGAAGGTCTGAACGGCCTGGGCCTTGCGCATGTCGATCCGCTTGAGCGAGAGCAGCGACGACTCTCCGACCTGGCCCATGCTGCCCACGATCAGGTAGTCCGCGCCGAGCGCCCCGGCGATCTCGGCCAGGCAGGACTCGTCGGAGCAGCCGAGCATCTGCCGCTGCTCCTCGACCAGCAGCATGGCCTGGATCTCGTCCATGCCGATCGCCGAGACGCGCGAGAGCTTGCGGATCTCGGAGAGCAGGCTGTTCGAGACCAGGTCGAGCTGCTCGGCGTCGAGGTCCTTGGCCTTGAGCTGGTACACGGCAACCCGGATCGGTCGGGGGCTGCTGGCTGCGGGTGCCGCGGGCGAAGCGCCGGGGCTTGCGGCCACGGGCGGCCCTGCCGGCTCGTCGTTATCGTCGGCGAGCACGGGTGAGGCCGCACCGGCCAGCGCTAGGGCGAGTGCAAATCTCCAGAAGGCCATGCAAGACTCCAGGGCTCGAGATCTCCAGCCAACCTAGCACATCGCCTCGGTCGGCGGAAGGCCCGGAGCGATGCTTGCGAGGCGGTTCGAGCCGGTGTTGCACCTTGTCCTGGCGGGTCGGCTGCGATAACCTGAATCGATCAGGGCAGGGCGGTTCGCCCGCAGCCTCTCTGGCAGATGGGAGTCCAAAGATGAGACCGACCTGGCGGCGATGGTTGCGGGTTGCGGCGGCGCTGCTCGCCGCGGGCGGCTGCGTGGAGCTGCCCGATCTGGATGATGTGCAGATCGAGTGTCAGGACAGCGGGGACTGTCCGTCGGGCATGGTGTGCCGCGAGAGCATCGGCCGCTGCGTCGAGGCGGGCAACCCGGACCAGACCCCGCCGGCCTTCCTCTCCGGTCCCGAGGTCAGCTCGAGCCACCTCAGCCGCATGGCGGGCCACGATACGCTGACGGTGAGCTTCACCCTGGACGAGGATCTGGGCCTCGAGCCGCCGGGCCTGATCGTGAAGGTCGGCGGCACTCCCCTCGAGTGCAGCGTGTCTGCCGGCGGCGGGCAGGCCATGTACAGCTGCAGCTACACCGTGGGCGAGGAGGTCGGCGAGGGCGCCCAGCAGGTCGAGATCCTGGCCACCGACGCGGCCGGCAACCGCGCCGCCGAGCGGCTCACCGTGTACTTCGACTTCACCCCGCCCGGAATGTCCGGCTCGGCCGAGCCGATGGTGATGCCCTCGATCGCCGCGGTGGGCGAGCTGGTGCTGGTGCGCGTGTTCCTCACCGAGCCAGTGATCGGAGCACCCGGCGAGCCGGGCTCGCCCACGTTGGCCACCGCGGGCGAGCAGGTGATCGCCTTCGCCCTGGAGGAGAACGCGGGTGGTGTGCTGACCTTCACCCATACCGTGGCTCCGGGGAGCGATGGTGACTACGCCCTTCGCCTCGGCAGCGTGGTGGATCTGGCGGGCAATCCGATGGCCGGCGCAGAGACCTTCGGGGCTGTGACCTTCGACGGCACCGCACCGCAGATCATCGGAGAGATCGATGTCGAGCCCGAGCGCCTGAGCCGGGTACCCGGACACGACTCGCTGATCGTGAGCTTCGGCCTGGACGAGGATCTGGGCACCGGTCCGCCCGGTCTCGACGTGCACCTGGGTGACAGCCCGCTGCCCTGCACCATGGAGGAGACCGACGCGGGAAACGAGTACACCTGCACTTACACGATCGGCGATTTCGATGCCGAGGGCGTCCACCTGGTTACCGTGGCGGCCGAGGACGCGGCCGGCAACCGCACCTCTGACAGCCTCAGCGTGACCTTCGACTTCACGCCGGCCGGGCTGTCCGACTCGGCCCTTCCCACGATCGTGCCGGGCGAGGCCATGCTGGGCGAGCTGATGCTGGTGCGGGTCTTCCTCTCCGAGCCGGTGCTGGGCCAGCCGGGTGAGGCCGGCGCGCCGGCGCTGGCCACCCTCGGCAGTCAGGTGATCGCCTTCGACCTGGACGAGAACGCGGGCGGGGTGCTGACCTTCATCCACACCGTGGCCGCCGGTGAGGACGGCGAGTACTCGCTCGGTCTGACCGGTCTGGTGGACGAGGCGGCCAATCCCACCACTGCGGCGATCGAGCTCGGCCCGGTTACCTTCGACACCCAGCCCCCGCAGATCACGGCCGGCCCCGATGTGCTGCCCGAGCGTCTGAGCCGGGTGGCTGGCCACGACGAGCTGACCGTGACCTTCTCGCTGGACTCGGACGTGGGTGTCGCTCCGCCCGGGCTGGAAGTGCGGCTCGACGAGAATGCGCTGCCCTGCGGCGTGGTCACCGACGATGCGGGCAGCCATTACAGCTGCTCGTACCAGGTGAGCGCCGACGACGGCGAGGGGTCGCACGAGGTGAGCGTCGCGGCCCAGGACACGGCGGGCAACCGCATCTCGGACCGGCAGTCCGTGTTCTTCGACTTCACGCCGCCGGGACTTTCGGATGCCGCGGATCCCACGGTCGTGCCGGCCGAGGCCACCGTGGGCGAGCTGGTGCTGGTGCGGGTCTATCTCTCGGAGCCGGTGCTCGGTCAGCCCGGGGAGGCGGTCGCTCCGTGGCTGACCACGGTGGGCGACCAAGCGATCGACTTCGACCTGGAGGAGAACGCCGACGGCGTGCTGACATTCACGCATACCATGGCCGAGGGTGAGGACGGCTCGTACTCGCTGCGGCTCGGAGGGGTGACCGACAAGGCCGGCAACCAGATGGCCGTGCCGGTTGACTTCGGCGCGCTGGTGCTCGACGGCACGGCGCCGGTGATCTCCGATCTGGTCGTGGATCGTGACCGGTACAGCGGCGTGGACGGCTTCAATCAGGTCACGGTGACCTTCTCGCTGGACGAGGATCTGGGTCTTGACGCGCCCTTCGTGCGGGTCTCCCTGGCCGAGGCGCCGATCCTCTGCGAGCGGGCAGGCGCGCCGCCCGCGGTGGAGTACACCTGTGTCCACGAGATCGCAGAGCCGCAAGCGGGCGATCCGCTGCACGGCAAGACCGCGACGCGCAGCGTGGTGGTACAGGCGCAAGACGCGGCCGGCAATCGTTCCGCGGACAGCACCAACCTGATTCTCGACCACGAGCCGCCCGCCGTGGTCGCGGGCAGCGAGCGCGTGGTGCTGCTGCCTGGTGCGAGCAATCCACTCCGGGAGGTGGACGGGGTCGCGGAGGGCACCACGGTACAGGTCAGCTTCGGCATGAGCGAGCCCGTGGCCGAGCCGAGCGTGGCCAGCACCACGCCCGAGGTGCTGGACTTCGTCAAGCTCAGTGGCTCGGACACCTGGTTCACCTTCGGGCATCCCCTGTCGGGGAGCGGTCACGCCCAGGGGGACTACAGCGTGGAGGTCACGGCCGCGGACGGCGTGGGCAACGCGGGCAGTTCCTCCCTGGTCCTGCCGGCCCCGGGCTTCAGCGTGGACACCCAGCCGCCCGACGTGCCGGACGTGACCGCGCCGGACGCGGCCACGCCCGCGCCGATCGTGTATCGCCGCCTTCCCTGGGGCTCCAGCGTCACGGGTGGAGAGAAGAGATTCCAGATCGTGGGTACGGACGGCGCGGTCGAGCCCGGCGTGACCGTGATCGCGTACGAGGGAGCGGACCCGCTGACATCGGCCGAGCTCGGTCGCGTCGCAGCAAACGCCCAGGGCGCCTTCGCCCCCTTCGAGCTCAAGCTGGGCACCAGCCCGGTCGACTTCCGCGTGGTGTATCTCGGCGCGGCCGATGCGGCGGGCAACCTCTCGGCCCTGGTCGATGTCAAGGACGTGGAGTGGGTCGCCACCATGGGCGGCAAGGTGCCGGGCAGCCTGTTCGAGAACCCTCACGTGTACGAGTCGCGGGCCTGGTTCGCCAACCGCTTCGCGCAGCAGGACGCCGTGGAGCCGCCCGACGTGGCGGCGGTGGGCGCGGGCGGAGCGCCGGTGGAGACTCGTGGCGCCGCGGACTGGCGCGCGCACGCCTTCGAGGGGGCCGAGCCCGAGGGCCGGTCGTCGCAGGGGATGGTGTATGACAGCGCGAGGCAGCGTGTCGTGCTCTTCGGGGGATACGCCAACACCGGGTACAACGACGAGACCTGGGAGTGGGACGGCGCGAGCTGGCACCTGATCACGCCGCTCGATCCCGAGAACGACGGCAACCCCTCGCCGCGGTCACAGTTTGCTCTGGCCTTCGATCCGCTGCGGGAGCGCACCGTGCTGTTCGGCGGGTACACCTCCGAGGGCGCGCAGTCCGACGAGCTGTGGGAGTGGGATGGCGCGAGCTGGGCGCTGCTCGAGCCCCAGGATCCAGAGGGCGACGGCAGCCCGGAGGCCCGGGATGGGCATCGGATCGCATATGCTGCCAAGAACAAGGGCGTACTCCTGTTCGGCGGCTTCAGCCAGTACGGCTGCCACGATCAGTTCGATGCAAACTGCGGCGCCACCTGGCTGTGGAACGGAGCCAGCTGGCAGATGCTGGAGATCAAGGACCCGGAAGGAGTGACTCGCCCGAAGCCGCGCTCCGCGCACGCCATGGCCTATGATCCCGGACGAGGGCGGCTGGTGCTCCATGGGGGCTACTACTTCCGTCGGACCGCCCCGCCCCTGGAGTACCTGGACGACACCTGGGAGTGGGACGGCACGCAGTGGCTGAAGGTCTGTGGTGCCGGGACCGCGTGTACCGCCAGCTTCCAGCGGAGTGGAGCCGATCTGGCGTTCGAGCCGACCGGCGGCGAGATGCTTCTCACCGGTGGCTCGTCAGAGGTGGATGGCTGCGGAGAGCCGGGCAGCCACAGCGCCTGCTTCGGTGTGTTCTCGTGGAACGGAAGCGAGTGGTCCGCGTTTGCATACGATCAGCCGTGGTTCTCCCTGGACGGGTATTTCCGCAGCGCCGGCGGCCAGACCATGGCCACGGACTCCGCCCGGCAGGAGGTGCTCCTGTTCGGCTTCGGCCCGCAGCTCGGTCCTGGCGAGACCTTCCTCTTCGATGGCGCGGACTGGCGGCACCTGGCACCCTCCGATCCAGAAGGCGACGGCAATCCGGATCCACGGCGCATGGCGCGACTCAAGCTCCACGAAGCTCGTGGTCGGCCCGTGCTGTTCGGCGGCTCCCCGCGCCAGAGCGGCGGCGCCGACAGCTGCGACGGCAACAGCGACGGCCGCTGCCTCACGGCCTGGGAGTGGGATGGCCGGAGCTGGGCGCGGGCCTGCGGACCCGGGACGGCCTGCGAGGGCCCGGACGAGATCCCTGCGGCTCCCGGAAGTCCCACCATGTTCTACACCCACGAGATGGCGTACGATCCGGGGCTCGAGGCCCTGCTCGTGCAGGGCGGGTACGGAGCGAGGTCGGATTGCACCTGGGCCCTGGGCTGGGACGGCAGCGACTGGAGCTGGAGCGTGCCCTGCGATCCAGGCGCTGGCTGCAGCGGCCCGGGCAGTCAGCATCACCCTGGAATGGCCTACGATCGCGACCGCTCGGCGATGGTGCTCTTCAGTGATTCCACGGAGCCCACCTGGGAGTGGGGCGTGTGGGGCACACCGGTCTGTCCGACGGAGAGCGATCCCTGCTGGCGCGACATCACGCCCCCGGTGCCTGTGCCCGGCGTGGAGCTCGGCCAGGCGATGATCTACGATGAGGACAACCACCAGCTCCTGCTCTACGGCGGAGAGCCCAGTCCGGCGCATCGCAGCGACGAGCTCTGGCGCTGGGACGGAGCGAGCTGGTCGCTGGTCACGCCCACCGATCCCGAGGGCGATGGATCCGCCCCGGCCGTGGCGTACGTGGAGCTGGCCTACGACACCCGGCGGCGTTCCGGGCTGCTGTGGGCCGGAGAGGTCGGTGGCCTCGCTCCCGGGGATGCGGTCTGGGAGTGGACCGGCGAGAGCTGGGCCAAGGCGACGATCGCGGATCCCTTCGGCGATGGCCTGCCGGCCAGCCGTCCCTTTGCCTCCTTTGCCTACGATTCATCGAGCAATCATGCCGTCCTCTTTGGCGGCGGCGCCAGTTCCGAATATGGCGACACCTGGACCCTGGACATGGGCGCGGACGCCGCGCCCGGTCAGGTCTTCCGCTGTGCCTTTGGCGCGGCCGGCGCCGCCGCCGGCGCCGTCTTCCTCGAGGTCAAGACCACCTGGAGCGCGGGGGGCACGGGCTACCCCGATGGAGCGGAGACCGATGGCGTGGATCTGCTGATCTTCGATCGCAATACCTGGACCGCGATCGCTTCGACAGCGGCGCCGGTCGCCGCGCCGGAAGCGATGACCTGGAGCACGACCGATGCGGACCAGGTTGCGCGCATGCTCCGCGGTCCCGAGCAGGCTCTGGGCTTCGCCGTGACCTCGCCGGTCAACGGCACGGGCTGGGCCCGGCTGGCCGTGGACTACGTCGAGGTCAAGGTGCGCTACCGCCGCCCCTGAGTCGCGCACGTCACAGCATGTTCACCGGATCGATGTCGATCGAGAGGCGCACGCCGGTGGGCGGCTTCAAGATCAGCTCCTGGCCGTCGAGCAGGCGGTCGAGGGCCCGTCGCCGGCTGCGGTCGTCGTCGGCCTTGATCAGCAGCTGCCAGCGCACCTTGCGCCGCAGTCTGAACAGGGGCGCCGGCGCCGGACCGAGGAAGCGCGCGCCCCGGACGCGGGCGCGGCGCGCGCGGTCGCGCAGCTCTCCGGCGGCCGCGGCCACCTGCTGCTCGTCCGGCCCCTCGATCCGCACCAGGGCCAGACGGGTGAAGGGCGGGTACCCGACGTCCCTACGCTCGCGCATCTCCGTGCGATAGAAGCGTTCCAGGTCGCCGTCCCGTGCGGCGGTGATCGCCGGCGCCGCGGGGTCGAGCGCCTGCACGATCACCCGGCCGGGCTCCTCGCCGCGCCCGGCGCGGCCCGAGACCTGGGTCAGCAGCTGCAGCGTGCGCTCCGTCGCACGGAAGTCGGGCATGTTCATCCCGATGTCGGCGAGCACGATGCCGACCAGGGTCACGTTTGGGAAGTCGTGGCCCTTGGCCAGCATCTGCGTGCCGAGCAGCACGTCGCGCTCGCCGCGGGCAAAGGCCTCGAGGATCGACTCCACCGCTCCGCGGCGCACCACTGCGTCGCGGTCGAGGCGGGCGGTGCGGGCCGCGGGGAAGCGTCGGCGGACCTCGGCCTCCAGCCGCTCGGTGCCCACGCCGAGCAGGCCGACCCGCTCCGAGCCGCAGTTCTCGCAGCGCTTCGGGATCCGCCGGGTGTACCCGCAGTAGTGGCACATCAATCGACCCTCGCGCCGGTGGGCGGTCAGGCCGACCGAGCAGTTCGGGCACTCGGCGCCCGAGCCGCAGGCGCGGCAGAGCAGGATCGGCGCGAAGCCCCGGCGGTTGAGGAACAGCATCGCCTGCTCGCCGCGCTGCAGGGTCTGGGTCAGCGCGCGGTGCAGGTCTGGCCCGAGCGCCTCATCGTCGGAGAATCCGCGAGCCGGGACGATCGACACCTCGGGCAGTGGCCGTGGCGTCACGCGTTCGGGCAGGCGCAGCATGACGTATCGTCCGCGCTCGGCGTTGCGCAGCGACTCCAGCGAGGGCGTGGCCGAGCCGAGCACGAGCAGGGCCTCGGAGCGCCGCGCGCGCATCACGGCCAGGTCGCGGGCCGAGTAGCGGAACCCGTCCTCGGCCTTGAGCGAGCCGTCATGTTCTTCATCGACCACGATCAGGCCGAGGTTCTGCAGCGGCGCGAACACGGCCGAGCGCGGGCCGAGGGCGATCCGCGCCAGTCCCTCGCGGCAGCGCTGCCACTCGTCCTTGCGCACCGACGGCGTGAGCGCGGAGTGCAGCACCGCTACCTGTTCCCCGAAGCGGTCGCGGAAGCGCGCGGCGAGCTGTGGGGTCAGCGCGATTTCGGGAACCAGCACCAGCACCGTGCGTCCGCTGGCCAGCACCTCCTCGGCGATGCGCAGGTAGACCTCGGTCTTGCCGCTGCCGGTCACCCCCCAGAGCAGGAAGGCCGCGTGCTTGCCGCGAGCATCGGCCTGGCGCAGGGCGGTCAGCGCCTCCTGCTGCGCCGGCGTCAGCCGCTCCGGACGGGGGGGCACGGGCAAGCGTGACGACGGTGGAGCCTGGAACTCGACGGTCTCCTCGACGCGCAGCAACTCGCGGGCGACCAGGCTCTTCAGCGTGGTGCCTGCCGAGGCGCCGAATGCACGCCGCAGCTCGCTCACGGATAGGCCCGGTGCTCCGCGGACCCGGTCGAGCAGCGCCCGCTGTCGCGGACCGAGGCGCCGCTCGGGCTCCTTCGGGACGGGATGGACGCGTCGCACCGTGCGGCGGCGGGTGCCGACGCGCGACCTCGGCACCACCGCTGCGACGAGCCCGTCCTCGAGCAGGCGGGCCAGCCGCGGCCGGGTGAAGTCGCGACCCGCGGCGCGCTTGAGTGCGGAGAGCGTTCGCGGTCGCGCGGCCAGCAGGCGTAGCAGGCGGTCGAGCGGATCCTTGGGCGCGTCGCCGAACATCTCGGCCTGGCCGGCGGGCGCGCGCAGCCGGCCGCGGCCCTCGGCGGTCAGGCGATAGCGCGGGACCTCGTGGTGCCGCGTGCGCTCGTCGGGCGGATGGGCGCCCTTGAGCGCTTCACCCAGCGGATGACGGTAGTACTCGGCGGCCCAGCTGAGCAGGCCGAGCAGATCCGAGTCGAACAGCGGACGCTCGTCGAGCAGCTCGTAGATCGATTTGAGCCGCCGCTCCTCGAGATCCTCGGGGTCGAGGCCGACCACATAGCCCTCGACGCGCGCGCGGCCGAGAGGCGCCAGCACGCGCATGCCGGGGGCGATGCGACCAGCCAGGTCGGGCGGAACGCGATAGCTCAAGACCTTGAACAGACGCCTCGGCAACGCCACCGCGCAGCGGGTGGGCGGTGTCGGGCTCCGCGGGGCGGCGGTCATCCGCCGGTCAGGGGGAGGTCGCGGGCGCGGCAGCCGGCTCCCGCGCTTGGCGCCGCAGAGCATCCAGATCGAACAGCTTGCGGTCGATTTTGGTCAGACCGCGCACCGCCTTGATCTCGGAGATCTGGACCGGCCGCCCGTCTTCCCAGATCTCTATCTTTCGGGGAAGCCAGCGGTGCTTGCCGCCGGTGCCCGGATACTCGAGGTAGCGAACCTCGCGGAAGCGTCGCTGGTCCTTGTCGCCGCTCACCTCGAGGAAGCGGAGCGGCACGAAGCGGTCCTTGTCGATCCAGAACTGGGATTTGTTCCGTTCGCCTTCCTTGGCGCCGATGATCACGGCCACGTGCTCCCCCACGCGGGTCAGGCCGGTGGCCGCGGTATCGACGCCGGCCGTCTCGAGATCCGAGAGCAGCAGATCGCCGGCCTTGTACGTCTTGCTGGAGCCGCGGACCGTGGCGCGGGTGAAGACATGGATCAGTGGATCGAACAGCGCCGGAGTTTCGTCCAGCGGCCGCTCCGGCTCGAGGAGCAGGCGCTTTCCGCGGCTGACGAGCAGGATCCGCGTGCCCTGCGCCAGCTCCTGCACGCTGCGGAACTTGAGCGGAAGCTGCAGGGACCAGCGCTCCTGCACGGTCTGCTCGCCGCCTTCGTGCTGCGGGCCGAGGAGTCGGGTCTCGACCTCGATCTCGAAGGCCTCGAGCTTCTCGTTTCGCCATCCGTAGTACCGGTTGAGCAGGTAGGACGGCGGCAAGGTGTACGCCGCGGCGCCCGCGCTCCACAGCGCTGACACGAGCATGAGCAGCAGGGCATCGCGACGCGACATCAACCGACTCCCTTGATCCTCTGGTCTTGTATCAAACCTGGGCGGGCGGCATCAAGTTGGGCGCGTTGGCCGGTCGATGCTAGCGGGGCTGGACGGTGTTGCGCATGGCCCGGGCCAGGCGTTTCTCCCGGGCCTCGGCCTCCGCCTTGCACTCGAAGCACATCGTGGTCACCGGACGCGCCTTCAGACGCTTCTCCTCGATCGGATCGCCGCAGACCTCGCAGATGCCGAAGGTGTCCTGCTCGATCCGATCGAGCGCCTCGTGGATCTTCAGGATCAGCTTGCGCTCGCGGTCGCGGATGCGCAGGAGGAAGTTGCGGTCCGATTCCAGCGAGGCCCGGTCGTTCGGGTCGGGGAAGTTCACCTTCTCCGAGCTCGACATCCGGTTGACCTCGTTGCCGGCTCGGGTGAGCAATTCGTCGAGCCGCTCGTTGAGGATTCTGCGGTACAGCTTCTGTTTGCGTTTTTCCATCGCCGCCCTCCCCGGCGCCCGCACCATCGAACCTGGAGTTTTCAGCGATCAAGAGCTTGGTCTAGTGTAGCGGACCGACAAAGGTGTCGTCAATGTGCTTTTAAACTGGACAAGCGGCGGGCTCTTGTTTAAAGCTCGGCCAACGAATGGGTTGCTCCGCTTCGATATCGTCCGCGCGCAGACTTCCGATCATTGCCGCCGTGTTCTTGATGCTGGCGGCCTCTGGTGCGGCGCATGCGACCGGGAACTGGCCGCCCGATCCGCGGCGTTCGTTGATCCCGGATGCGCGCCCGCTCGCGCTGGGCGAGGCGTACCGCGCGGTGGCCAACGGGAACGGGGCGATCTGGTACAACCCGGCCGGGCTGGCCTTCTTTCCCACGTATTCCATCGAGGCCAACTACAGCTATGCTCCGTGGCTCGAACTGCACCAGATCTCGGCGTCGGTGGCCGACACCAAGACCAATCCCCGGGCCGGCGCGGGCGTGGCCTACACCTACGCCCATGCAAAGAACAACCCCCAGGGGGACAGCGACGAGTTCAGCTACCACTCCTCGCGGCTCGGGATGTGCTTCTCGGTGGTGGAGAACGTCTTCGCCCTCGGCCTGAACCTGCACTACTTCAAGTCGGACGTCGACAACGGCCGCGACGACAACTGGTTGACCTTCGACGCCGCCGCGATGGTTCGCGCCGCCGACTTCCTCTCGCTGGCCGTGGTGGGGCACAACCTGACCAACACGGCCTCGCCCAGCGCACCGCTGTCGCTCGGTGCGGGCGTGGCCCTGTATCCCGTCAACGCGCTGTTGCTGGCCTTCGATCTGGTCACCGACTTCCAGACGAAGAAGGACCCGGAGCTGGAGTATCACGTCGGCGTCGAGTACCAGTTCCTGTTCGGCGAGGGCGAGGGCATGACCCAGGCCTTTGCCCTGCGGGCCGGGTACTTCTTCGACGGCGTGCGCGACCGGCACATGGTCTCGGCCGGGGCGGCGTACGTCAACCCGACCGGTGCGATCGAGGTCGGCTTCCGTCAGGGAGTGGCCGGCGACGGCACGGACAAGGACGAGGATCAGGTGTTCTCGCTGGCGCTCAAGCTGTTCATGTAGTCGACTTTCAACTTTCGAAGGCCCTAGTACACCTCGTCCAGCCCGATATCCGGCTGGTCGTCGCCGCCCTCGTCGGCCTCCCGCGGGTCCTCGTAGAAGTCGCGCGGCACGTCGGGAACCGGAGGATCGGGCGGATCGTCCACGCCGTCCACGGTCTCGGCCGCGCCCTGGTCCACGCACAGCGAGGCGGGCTGCAGCCGCCAGTCGCCGAGCAGCGGATCGGAGTAGTTGGGAGTGACGAAGCTGGGATCGACGGCGATGTTGGCCGGCGGGCGGCCAGAGTCGAAGTGGCTGTTGATCCAGGCCAGGTCTCGGTCCAGGTTGGCTCCGAGGCCGTCGTCGTCGGAATAGAGCACGCCGAGGGTGGCGGCGTGGAAGTCGTTGTTCCACACCCGGGCGGGCTGGATGCGCGAGGTGGCCTCGTGCACGCCGTAGCTGGCCGAGGCGATCACGTTGGCGATCAGCTCCAGGTTGGACTGGGTGCTGCCGACGCTGGCGTCGAGGCACACGGCCCGCTGCGAGCCGCTGCCTTGCCCGCCGAGGATCACGTTGTGGTACACGTGCGGGTTGACCCCCGCATCCTCGCCGCGTAGGTAGAAGTTGACGGAGCAGTTGTTGTTGCCGTACCCGCCCATGATCAAATTATTGTACAGCTGTGCGCGAACATGATCCAGATTGATCCCGATGCAGGGCTCGTAGCTGCCGCAGCTGGGGCCGATGATGATGTTCCGGCGAAACCTGGGGTACGCGCCGTTGTTCACCTGCACGGCCACGCCGTATTCGCTGCTGGACATGCTTCGGTTGCGCACGTCGATGCCTGGCTGGCCCTTGAGTTTCTCTGCACCTGCGATGACGTTATCTTCCAGCAGTGGATTGGCGCCGCCGCCGCTGATGTACAGTCCCTGAAGGTGGGCGGCGGCGCCGGTGGCGATCAGGTTGTTGCGCAGGGTGGGGCTGCGCCCTTCCTCGATGCCCACGGTGGCGACCCAGCGGTCGCCGTCACCGGCGTCGTGGCCCCAGAGCCGGCAGCCGTCGACCACGGTGTCGGGCCCGGTGCCGCCCTCGAAGTCGATGCCCCAGTCGTTGCCGGTGTTGACGTCGACCGTGTGGAGCAGGTAGTTGCGGGTCCAGTTCGTGTCCTCGAAGCCGCAGTACAGGCTCGCCGCGCTCCACACCGTGAAGCGCTCGTTGTATGTGCCCTCCGCCACCAGGCAGCCGGCCGTGGTCCAGGTGTTGTTGATCGCGATCGTACCGGCGCGGTTCAGGCCCACGGCGATGGTGTCACAAGGGTCGGCCCGGGTGCAGTCGCCCGCGTCGTTGCCGGGCTTGGCCACGTACGCCGCGCTCTGGCCGTAGCCCGGCTCATTGATGGTGACCACGACTCGGTCGGTGTGCGCGAGAGGGAAGACGGGGTCGCCGTCGTCCACCTGTAGGTCAATGTTCCAGGTGCCAGCCAGCAGCGACACCGTTGGTGTCGGCCCTGTGCCGATGATCGTGCTATCGATGGACCAGGTATAGGTCAGCGGATCGCCGTCTGGGTCCGTGGACCCGCTGCCGTCGAGGCCGGGGATCAGCGGTGGACCGGTATCTGGCAAGGTCGTCCACGTGCCCGTGGCGTCGACGGTGATATCCGGTCCTGCGTTGGCGGTCGGGGCTCGGTTGAGCGCCGTGGCCTTGGCCGTGTCGATAGCGCAGCCGGCCGGATTGCAGTTGTCTGGTAGCGGGTCAGTGATTGGGCATGCGCTGCCGCAGCCGTCGGCCACGTACATCCGCAGCACATAGATGCCCTTCACGTCCGGCACGAAGCTCGGCGTGGGCGTGTCTGCGTTGGAGATGTCGCCGTCGGTGAGGACGCTGCCCAGTGCCTTGAGGTCGAAGCGCCAGCTGTAGCAGAGCGAGTTGCCGTCCGGGTCCGAGCCCGAGCCGGCCATCTGGATCGTGGCGCCGGTCGAATCCGACTGGTCCGCGCCGGCTTCGGACGTGGGCCTGCGGTTCGGATCGATCGTCAGCTGCAGGCCCTTGTCCGTGGAGGTGGGCTGCTGGTCGGTGACCCGCGCGGTGAAGCCCAGCGGCCCGGCCGTACCCTGGTTCGGTGTGCCCGAGAGCGCGCCGCCGCTGCCCAGGGACAGCCCGGCGCCGGTGAGCGCGTTGCCCACCTCCTCCCAGGAGTACGCCGGATGGCCGCCGCTGGCCTGCAGCGTGTGGCCGGGATAGGCCACGCACTCGCGGCCGTGGGGGAGGTCGCCGGATTCCGTGGTGATGACCAGCGGCTCGGGAGCGATGCTTACCACGAGTCCCGGAGGGTGATTGGTGACGACTCCGCCGTCGCCATCGTTGACCTGCAGCACGACGACGTAGTCGCCGTCCACGTCCGGCACGAAGCCGGCGGTCACGTTGCTCGGCGAGGAGATGTCGCCGTTGTCGAGTCCGCTGCCCGGTGCCACGCTGTCGAAGGTCCAGTCGTAGCTCAGCGAGTCGCCGTCCGGATCACTGCTGCCCGAGCCGTCCAGGACCACGGCCTGGCCCGGCAGCATCGCACCGCTCGCCTCGGCCGCGGCCGTGGGATCGCGGTTCGTGGCCAGGGCGTTCACCGTGTCGGTGTCGGCGCCGTTGCAGCCGTCCTCCACACGCAGCTCGAGCACGAAGGTCCCCTTGGCGTCCGGCGTGAATGACGGCGTTGCCGTGTTGCGAGCCTGGATGTCGCTGTCCTGCAGCGTGCTGCCCGGTGCCCGGGACACGAAGCGCCAGCTGTAGCTCAGCGTGTTGCCGTCCTCGTCCGTGCCACCGCCCGCGAGGTTGAGCGCCGTGCCGGCCCGGCCCGAGACGTTGTCGCCGGCCTCGGCCTGGGGCGGGCGGTTGATCAGCACCTGCAGCGACAGATCCCGGTCCGCGGTCTCGGGCACCTCGTCGGTGACACGCGCGGTGAAGGGATAGATCCCCACGGTTCCTGCGGCCGGCGTGCCCGTGATCCGTCCGTCCGACTCGAGCACCAGATCCGCGGGCAGCCCGCTGCCCACCTCGCTGAACGCGTAGGGCGGCGTGCCGAAGTCGGCGGTGATGCGATCGAAGGTGTAGGACACACACTCCCGGGCCTGCGGGATCTCCGCGCTGGCCGTGGTGATCGCCAGCCCCTCGCCCACCGCGATGTCGACCTCGAAGCTGTCGGAGGCGAGATCCGTGTCCTCCACGGTCAGTCGCAGCTCGTACATCCCGAGCACGTCCGGGGTGAAGCTGGCCGCCGGCGAGGTGCGGTTCTGGATGCTGGTGCTGGACAGGCCGCTGCCCGGCGGGAGCTGGGTGAAGGACCAGACATAGCTCAGCGCGTCGTCGTCGAGATCGGAGGATCCGGTGCCGTCCAGCGCGATCGGCTCGTCGACGATGCCGTTGGCGGGAGCGCTCGCCAGGGCCGCGGGCGGGTTGTTCTGTGAGGTCACGGTGGCCGTGTCGTCGTGGAAGGCGCTGGCGCTGTCGATGACCCGCAGCGCGAGCACGAACTCGCCCTTGGCGTCCGGGGTGAAGCGCGCCGCTGCCTGATCCCGGTCCGCGATGTCGCCATCCGTGAGCGTGCTGCCCCCCGGCTTGGTGTCGAAGGACCAGAAATAGGTCAGCGGATCGCCGTCCGGGTCGGAGCCGCTGCCGGACAGCGCGACCTCGTGCTTGTTGAGCACCGAGTACGGTCCGCCGGCCTCGGCGGTCGGCCCCTGGTTGATCGCGGTGACGATCACGTCGTCGCTGTCCGCGGCCTCGTCCACGTCGGTGACGGTGAGCCGGGCGATGTACGTGCCGGTCACGTCCGGCGTGAAGCGGGGCCGGGCGGTGTCGGCCTGCAGGAGGTCGGCGTCGGTGAGCGTGCTGCTCGCCGGCACGGTGAAGAAGGCCCAGCTGTAGGCCAGCGGGTCGTCCTCCGGGTCCGCGCTGCCCGTGCCGTCGAGCAGGACGGGAGCTCCCTTGCGCGCATCGAGCATGTCGCTGCCCGCGTCGGCGGTCGGCGCGAGGTTGGTCGCCCGCACCAGCACCGTGTCGGTTCCGCGCCCGCCGTCGCCGTCGGTGACCTCCAGCTCGATCTCGTAGTCACCGGCGTGGTCGGGCGTGAACTCGACCTCGGCCGAGCCCGGGGGCGAGAGGTCGATGTCGACCAGCTCGCTCTTGGCCGGCTTGCTGACGAAGCGCCAGGCATAGCTCAGGGGATCGCCGTCCGGATCCGATCCGCTGCCGCTCAACGTCACCGGCGCCAGCTTGGGCATGGTGCGGTCGATCCCGGCCGCGGCGCTCGGATCGCGGTTGTTCGCCGTCACCTGCACCTCGTCCGTGTCGAGCCCGCCCTTGCCGTCCTCCACCAGCAGCTGCACGGTGTACACCCCGCCCCTGTCCGGCGTGAACAGAGGCGTCATCGCCGTGGAATCGTCGTTGGGATTGAATGACGCGGCGCCCACGTTGCTGCCGGCGGGCCGCTCGATCACGCTCCAGTGATAGGTCAGCAGGTCGCTGTCCGGGTCGCTCGAGCCGCTGCCGTCGAGGCCCACGGGCTGGCTCTTGTTGGTGACCTGGTCCGGCCCGGCGTCGGCGTCGGGTGCGCCGTTGGGCACGTCGGTGACCGTGAACACCGCCTCGTCGCTGTCCTGGCCGTTCTCCCGGCTGTCGTCGACCGTCAGCTCGACCCGGAACTGGCCGGTCATGTCCGGGGTGAAACGCGCCTGCGGCTGGTCGCGGTCGCTGATGTCGCTGTCGGTGAGGGCGGTGCCCACGGGCCGGGCCGTGAAGTGCCAGATGTACGCCAGGGTATCGCCGTCGGGGTCGTACGAGGCGCGGCCGTCGAGGACCACGTCGCTGCCGAGCTGCACGGTGAGCGAGGAGCCGGCCTCGGCCACGGGTGTACGATTGGCCGGCGCCGAGACGCTGACCGTGACCGTATCCTCGCCGCTGCCTCCCAGGCCGTCGTCCACGGTCAGCCGGGCGAGATAGATGCCCTCCACATCGGGCCAGAACGAGGGAGCCGCTGCCGCGCTGTCGGGCGCCAGATCCCCGGCGTCGATCGCGCTGCCCGCCGGGACCGAGTCGAAGGACCAGCTGTACGTGATCTCGTCGTGGTCCGGGTCGCTGCTCGCACGCCCGTCGAGCCACGCCTCTTCCCCCACCATCAGCGAGACGTCGTCGCCGGCCTCGGCCAGCGGATCCCGGTTCTGGTGCTCGTCGACCACGATCGTCAGTTCGTCGGTGTCCGTGCCGCCGCGGTCGTCGTCGGCGGTGAGGGAGAGCTCGTACGTGCCGATGACGTCCGGCTCGAAGATGGAGATCGCGATCGTGGTGCCGTTGGGTGCGATATCCAGGTCGGTCAGCGCGCTCGTCGCGGGCAGGCTGGTGAAGCTCCAGGTGTAGCTTAGGGTGTCGCCGTCCGGATCGCTCGTGCCGCTGCCGTCGAGCAGCGCCAGGTCTCCGAGCATGATCGGGCTCGCGGACTGGGCCAGCGCCTCGGGCGGACGGTTCTGGCTGGACCGGGCCGTCACCGTCGCCGTGTCCATGTCGCTGCCGCCGCGGCCGTCCGACACGATCAGCGACGCCGTGTAGTCTCCCTCGACGTCGGGGACGAAGCGGGCCACGGCCGCTGTGCGGTCGGCCAGGTCGGTGTCGGTCAGCGCGCTCGTCGGCGGTACACTGGTGAAGGACCAGCTGTAGCTCAGGGTGTCGCCGTCCGGATCGCTCGAGCCGCTGCCGTCGAGGACCGCGGTGCCATCGACCATGACCGGACTGTTGGCCTGGGCGTCGGCCTCCGGCGGGTTGTTCCCGTCGGCCCGCGCGGTGACAACCACCGTGTCGGTGTCGCTGCCGCCGCGGCCGTCGGAGACGGCGAGCGAGACCGCGTAGTCTCCGGCCGCGTCCGGCACGAAGCTCGCCGTGGCCGCGGAGGGTGTGGCCAGGTCGGCGTCGGTCAGGGCGCTGGTCGCCGGAACGCTGGTGAAGGACCAGCTGTAGTCGAGGGCGTCGCCGTCCGGATCGCTCGAGCCCGAGCCGTTGAGGGAGGCTGTCGAGCCCAGGCTGAGCGTCTGGTCGGCTCCGGCGTCGGCCTGCGGCGGCCGGTTGCTCTCGGTGGGGATCAGGAAGACATTGGCGAAGTCCGGGAGGGAGTCGTGGGAGTCGTCGCTGACCACCAGCTGCAGCACGTAGCGGCCGGGCAGATCAGCGGAGAACAGCGAAACCGGACTGCTGGCGGCCTCGATCTGCGCGTTGGCTGCGGACGGGGCGCTGGCCAGCGTCCAGCGATAGCGCATGCTGTCGCCCTCGGGGTCGTAGCTGCCCGCGCCGTTGAGCTCGACTGGCTCGCCGACGTCGCCGCGCTGGTCGAAGCCCGCAAAAGCCACCGGCGGCTGGTTGTCCTGGAGCAGGCTGGTGCAGCCCGCGATGCTGGCGGCCAGGATCGCGGACCAGGCCAGTTGTTTCAACCGCACCATCGTGCCTCCCCGACGATTCGGTCGGTGTATGGGCAAGCTCCCGTAACGCTTGATTGTATCCGTTCTGTCGAGACGGGTCAAAGCCGTTGACACCGGGTGCGGCACCCTCTAGGGTTACCGCCCGTGGAGGGATGATCATGCGTGCCTGGCCGATCGTGATGCTGTGCCTCGCGGCGGCCTGCGCCGGCCGCGGGGACTCGCCGGGGGGCGATGAGCTGCCCGACATGAACAAGCGCTACCTCAAGTCGGTGCGCTGGAAGAGCTACCAGACCGCGGCGAGCTACTGGACGCCGGACAAGCGGGAGGCCTGGCTCGAGCGAATGGAGGCCGAGGAGGACCTGGTGAACTACCAGGCGCTCGAGGTCCGCGGCGTGCAGCCGGTCCCCGACCCCGATCCCGAGATCAAGAAGGTCGAGGTCCGGGTACGGGTCGAGCTGTACCGCAACGATACGCTGGTGCTCAAGAAGAAGAACCTGGTGCTGGTCTGGCAGAAGTTCGACAACGCCTGGTTCCTCGTCGAGGAGCGCTGGCGCGACGTCGGCAAGCCGGCTCAGAAGGGGACGTCGGACTCGTCTTTGCCCGGCCCGTAGCTGTCCTCGGGCGGCGGCGGCTCCTCGGGGCTGGACTTGCCGCGACCGCCTCCGCCTCCACCGCCACCGCCGCCTCCGCCGCCTCCGCGGCCTCGGCCATCCGCCAGGAAGACGACGTTGTTGGCCACCACCTCGGTGGTGTAGCGGGTGTTGCCGTCGCGGTCCTCCCACTGCCGGGTCTGCAGTCGCCCCTCGACGTAGACCTGCCGGCCCTTGGAGAGGTACTGCCCGCAGTTCTCCCCCTGCTTGCCGAAGACCACGATGCGATGCCACTCGGTGCGGTCCTCCCAGTTGTCGTCGCGCTTGATGCGATCGGTCGTGGCGATGCGGAAGTTGGCCACCGGCGTGCCGCCTCCGGTGTAGCGCACCTCTGGATCGGCCCCCAGGTTACCGACCAGGATCACTTTGTTGACGCTTCCCACGCTGCACCTCCCATGGTTGGCCGGCAGTCTAGCAGCCGCCCCTGACAAATCAAGATCAAGGCCTACTTCCGCCGCTTGCGCGAACGAGAGATCAGCCGCAGCTCCTGCAGGGCCTCCACGCAGTCCGGGTTGCACTGGATCGCCTTCTCGAACTGCTGCTCGGCCAGGTTTCGCTGGTCGTTGGCCTTGTAGATGTAGCCCAGGAAGAGGTACGCCCGGTCGAGCTTGGGGTTGAGCCGGATCGCGGTCTGCAGGTGCTGGCGGGCCTTCTTCAACGTCCCGTCGTCACCGGGGTTGGTCTGGTACAGCGACCAGCCGAGGAAGGCGTGGAACTCGCCCTCGTCGGCGTACAGATCCACGGCCTCCTGGAAGCAGGCCAGCGCCTCCTCGTACTTCCTCCGGCGGAGCAGGGCCTCGCCCTTCTGGAACTGCCCCTCGGCGGCGAGGATCTTGTTCACCTCGTCCGAAACGTCCCGCGGGCGCCCGCCGGTGAGCTGGCGCAGGTACTCTGCCCGCTCGGTGTCGTCGGCCAGCACGTCGTGGGCCTTGGAGAGGATGGCGAAGATCTCCTCGGCGATCTCCTTGATCTCCTTGGTCGCGGTCCCGTAGTGCTTGTCGGGGTGGAACTCCTTGGCCAGCTCGAGGAAGGCCTTCTTGATCTCCCAGCGCGAGGCGGTGCGCGGTACGGAGAGGATCTGGAAGTAGTCCTTGTTCTTCAGATCCATGAAGTACTTGGCCAGCCGCTCGCGGGTGTTGCGCTCCTCCTCGGTGAGCGTGAGCCGCTCGCTGCGGCCCATCCGGTCGAGCCGCGGGATCTCCTGGCGGATGTGGAGGCCCGAGGCCTCGCGGATCGGCGGCGGGCCGGCGTCCTCGGGCGCCGGCGGGATGCGCGCCACGTCCAGCAGCTGGGCCATCTCGGCCCCGATCAGGGCGTACAGCAGCTGCCGGGTGTGGAGCTCGCCGAGCGGGCCGTACGTGACCAGGTCGTACACCGACTGGGTGCCGTCGAGCTGGAGGAAGAAGGCCTCCTCGTCGGCGTCCAGCCCCATGTCCTGCGAGCCGTAGATCGGGTCGGGCGAACGATCGACGAACTTGCGGGCCACGGCCTCGAGCTCGGAGCGCAGCCGGTCCGGGTCGAACCGGCGGCGGATGCCCTCGTAGATCAGCTCGGCCGGCGTGGCCTCGAGCTGGATCGTGGCCGCCGGGACCTCGGCCTGGGTGCTGAAGCGGTACTCGCCGTTGGGCCAGCTGAAGATATCGAATAGCTTGGTCTCCAGTTGCTGCTGCAGCGCCCAGTTCAGGTTGTGCGGCGAGATCCCGCCCATCTCGATCAGGATCGTGCCCTGCTGGCGCTTGCTGCGCTGCATCTGGCGGATCGACTCCTGGCATTGCTTCTCGGTGATGATCTGCTCCTCGACGAGGATCCGGCCGAGGCACTCGTTGAGCAGGTTGGACTTGACGCTCGCCGGGTAACCGTCGCGGAAATAAACGATCTTCTTCATCTTCTCTCGGCGGAGCAGCAGGGCGCCGGTCATGCGCTCGCGGTGCAGGCGGTGCATCAGCCGCGGGAAGGCGGTGTCCTTGAGGTCGCCGGATATCGCCGCGGCGGCGCGCTTGCGCATGCCGGTGGCCACGACCTTCTCGGCCTCCTTGACTTCGGCCGCGGTCTCGCGCGAGGCGTACGGATCCTTCTTCGGCGGCGCGGTGACGTCCATCTGCCGTGAGGCGCGGCGCGGCCCCTTGGGGTAGTCGTCCTTGAACACCTTGCGCAGCAGCGAGACGATTTGCTCCACGCGCACCGGCTTGTCGAGGTACTCCACCACCTCGAAGCGCTTCTTGGCGTCGATGCGGTGGTTCATGCCGCGGTAGATCCCGCTGATCATGATCATCGGGACCTCCTTGCCGCCGGGCAGGGCGCGGATCTTCTCCGCCACCTGGAAGCCGTTGAAGATCGGGATCAGCACGTCGAGGATCACGGCGTCCGGCTTCTTGGAGGAGAAGGTCTTCACCGCCCACTCGCCGTCCTTCTCGCGCAGGACGTCGAAGCCCTCCATCTCCAGCGCCTCGGCGATCGTGCGCTGCACGTTGCGGTCGTCGTCGACCACCAGAACCTTCTTGCTCACGGCAGCCTCCTTCACAGTGGTGACGGACTTCGCTAAATCACTATTCCATTCCGGGACCCCTCGTCAATGCCGTCGGGGACGGTGGCTCGGCGGGGTCCGTCCTCGCTAGGGTATCGAGTAGGGCATCACCCCGCCGCCGCCGGTGACGGCCGCGAAGTTGGACATCGTGAAGTACACCAGGATCCCCAGCGCGATGATCACCACCAGGTAGGCGATGAAGCGGCGCTTCCGCTTCGAGGTATCCTGTGGCCGGCGCTGCTCCACCTGCTCGAGGTAGGTGAACTGGAAGATCTTCTCCAGGCCGGTGAGGTGCCGCGGCGCGATCTCGTCGTCCGGGTCGTCCTTGATCTTCTTGCGGTAGAAGCGAATCGCCAGATCGAGCTTGCCCTTCTGGCGGCAGAAGTCCACGAGGCGCCCGTGCGCGGCCTCGTCGGTCCAGTTCTCCTCGGCGCGCTCGGCGAGCCGCCGGGCCATGATCACGTCTGCGTCGCTGGCGTCGCCCCACAGGGGATCGAAATCCGCGGGAAGCCGGTCGAAGACCAGCCCGCAGCGCGGGCAGTCGGGGCGGCCCTCGATCCGCGGGGCCTCGCACTTGGGGCAGGTCGGCCTGGCGTCGCCGTCGGCCATCATCCGAGCTCCGTGGCCATCGGCGCCGGCATGAAGACCAGCACGAAGACGGCGATGCCAACAGCAGCCAGGATCCGGCGGCCGGGCGAGAGCGGCTCCCACTCGAGCACCGGCGGATGCTCCCAGCCCGCGCGGCCGAAGACCAGCACGAGCAGCAGACCCCAGATGAAGAAGGCCGGCGAGCACCACGAGAGCAGGAAGCGGACCAGCGGGCCCTCGGTTTCGAGGGCGACCCAGAGGACCAGGTTGGCCAGGCCGAGGCTGCCCCAGGCCAGCATGCCCTTGGCGAGCAGTTCCTGAGCCCGGTCGGCGCGGCTGCCGAACAGCGCGTACCGCACGTGCCCGCCGTCGAGCTGCCCCACGGGGAAGAGGTTGAGGAATGTCACCAGCAGGCCGACCCAGCCGGCGAAAGCGAATGGATTGAGATACAGCGTCGTGCCGGGTGGATCGTTGCGCAGCAGCAACACGAGCAACTTGTGAATCAGCGGCTCGCCGAAGTAGTTGTTGGGTATCACCGGCATTTCAGACATCGGCGTGGCCGTCGAGAGCAGCGTGCCGATGACGAGCACGGGCAGCGCGACCACGAAGCCGGCGATCGGTCCGGCGAGGGCGATGTCGAGCAGCGCGGAGCGGGATGGTATCGCGGACCGCATGCGGATCACGGCGCCGAAGGTGCCGATGCCGAATGGAATCGGGATGAAGAAAGGCAGCGATGCGTCCACGCCGTGGCGTTTCGCGGCCAGATAGTGCCCCATCTCGTGAGCCAGCAGGATCGCCAGCAAGGCGCCGGCATAGGGCAGCCCGAGCAGGATGAATTCGACCGGATAGGCGAAGAGTGCTTCCAGTAAATCGAAGTCGAGTCGACCCATCAGCCTGGCCAGGGCGAGGAACTCCTGGCCTGCCCCGGCCATCAATGTCGTCAGGATCGTGGCCAGCAAGAGGACCAGGTTCACCCGCCACGGCAAAGGCCCTGGCGCGGACGGCGGCGTACGCGGCTTGAGCGAACGGTGCAGCGGCGGGCCGGTCGGCGGGCTGCCGGGGCCGAGGCTGTCCGGGGCGTCGCTCACGAGTCCTGGGCCTCCGGCTTCTTCTCCTCGGGTTCATCGCTCGCCGGCGCGCGCTCGAGGATCTCGATCTCCTCCTTGTCGACCTTGAAGAAGGTCAGCTGCTTGTCCGCGTCGCCGTTGGCCCGGAAGCGGGTCAGCCCGGTGACGCCGTCGAAGGGCTCCATCGTCAGCAGCGCGTTGCGCAGCGCCTGGCGCGAGGTCGGCTTGGCCTTGTCCAGCACGGCCTTGAGCAACCGGATCGTGTCGAAGCCGAAGGCCTCGATCGGCCCGGGATCCTCCTTGAACGTCTCGCGGTAATCCGCCATGAACTTGCTCACCTTGGGATGGCCGCTGCGCGGATCCCAGGCGTCGACGAAGATCGCGCCGTAGCAGTACTTGTCGCAGCGCTCGAGCAGCTTCTCGTTGTTCCAGCCGTTGGCGCCGAGCAGCCGCACCTCCTTCAGCTTCCACAGGAAGTCCTTCTTGGCGTTGAGCGCCTTGTACTTCTCGATGCGCTTGCGGTGCCAGTAGTCGCTGTCGTCCTGGATGTCGATGTCCTCGAAGGCCAGGGCCGGCCCGACCAGGCTGACCGTCTTGTAGTAGTCCGGGATGAACAGCGCCTCGAAGTCGACCACCGGCGGCAGATCCTTGTGCAGGAAGTCCTCGAGCGCCTTGCGCCAGCGCGTGGGGCTCTTGTACTTCTTCTTGTACCGGCTCCTGAAGGCCCAGAGCTCGGAGCGCGCCTCGGCGTAGTAGCGCCCGACGAGCTTCTTCACCGAATTGGCGAAGGTCGTCGCGTCGTGAGGATAGGGCTCGCAGGCGGTGACCTCGGCGCCCAGCGGGATCAGCGCGTCCCAGAAGGCGTCCTTCAGCCCCCGCCCGTACGGATGGTCGGGGTAGAGGATGCCGAACTTCTTGTAGCCGAGGTCCTTGACCGCGTATTCGGCCAGCGAACGGGCCATCATCTCGTCGGTGAGGAAGTGGCGGAACACGTACCGGCCGAGGTCGGGCAGCCCGCTGGCCTGGGACAGCGCCAGCAAGGGCACGGACAGCTCCTCGGACTTCAGCGCCGCGGCGCGCGCGGTGGCGCTCATCAGCGGGCCCACGATCGCCACCGCGTGCTCATGGTAGACCAGCTCGTCGACCATCTTGGCCGCCTGGTCCGGATCGCCGGCGGAGTCGCGGATGGCCAGCGTGATTCCCTCCTTCTTGAAGGCCTCGGAGGCCAGCTCGATGGCGTGCAGCACCTTCTCGCCGTACACCTTGAACTTGCCCGACAGCGGCAGGATCACGCCGACGGTCCGTGCCTCGACCTTGAAACGCTCCTCGATCCGCTGCAGGAAGCCCTGCGCCTCGGAAGCCAGCGGGTGATCCGGGAAGTCCGAGACCATCCGGGCCAGCATCTCCTGGCAAGCGTTGTACTCGCGGGTGTGGTAGTAGACCTTGGCCAGCTTGTACGAGAGATAGCCCGCCGGGAAGCGGCTCTTTGGCAGATCGACGTACAGCCTCTTGAGCGCCTGGAAGTCCAGCCGCGAGTCGAGCGCCTCGATCACCCGCCGCTTGATGAAGTCGCGCTCGGCCTCGCTGGCGGCCTCGTGGAACAGGGCGTAGTAGTGCAGCGACTCCGCGATCCGCCCGTTGTTGTACAGCTCCTCGGCCAGGTCGGCCGCCTTGCGCGTGCGCTCCTCGGGGTCGGCCTCCTCGAGCTCCTTGTCCAGGTGCTCCCTGGCCTCCTCGGTGTTGCCCAGCTCCAGGTTGCAGATCGCCAGCTGCCGGCTGGCGCCGGCCGCCAGCGGGTGGTCCGAAAAATCCTCGGCCAGGATGCGGTACTGCTCGGCGGCCTCGGTGAAGCGCTTGGCCGCGAAGTGCCTCTTCGCGAGCCACGCGCGGACCACGGGCACCTGCTCGGCCTCCGGGTTGTCGGCGAGGAACTTGTACATCCGGGACTCGGCGTCCTCGGCGCCGTCCTCGAGCGCCTGGCTCAGCGCCTCGAAGTCGATGCGCGCGGCCTCCTCGGCCGGGATCTCCACGCCGTCGCGGATCACGGTCGAGGCCCCGCACGATGCAGGGAAGAGGGGCGCGGCGATCAGCAGCAGCAGCGGCAGGCGCCAGCGCAGGCGTCCGGTCAATCGATTCATCACGACTCGTCTTCTCCGCGAGAGCGCTCGAAGGCCTCGAGCAGCTCGCGCTGGCTGGGGTCGAGACCCACCGGAGTCTCGACGTGTACGCGGATCAGCAGGTCGCCCGGCTCACCGCCCGGTCCCGGCGCCAGGCCGCGGCCGACGAGCCGGAAGCAGGCACCGGACTGCGTCCCGGGCGGGATCGTCAGCTCCGCGGTTCCCTCGAGCGTGGGCACCGTGATCGATCCGCCGAGGGCGGCGCGAGCCATCGAGATCGTGGCCTGGTGCTCGAGGTGCTCGCCCGAGCGGCTGAATTGCGGATGCTCGCGGATCGCGATCACCACGAACAGGTCTCCGGGCGGGCCGCCGGCCTGGCCCGGCCCGCCCTCGCCGGCGAGCCGCAGGTGCTGGCCGTCCTCGACGCCGGCAGGGACGTGGATCCGCAGGGGCTCCTCGACGCGGATCCGCCCCTCGCCGCTGCAGCAGGGGCAGCGATCGCGGATCAGGATCCCGCGGCCCTCGCAGACCGGGCAGGGTTTGGGGAAGGTCAGCATGCCCTGACGCACACGGTGCGTGCCCTGGCCCTCGCAGGCGCTGCAGGGGAGCGGCGTGCTTCCGGGCCGGGCGCCGGAGCCGCCGCACTCGGGGCACTCGGCCAGGCGGGGGAGGCGGATCTCCTCATCGGCCCCGCGCGCCGCCTTCTCGAGATCCAGCTCGAGAGTGTAGCGCAGATCCTCGCCCGGCTCGGGTCTGGGCCGGCGCCGGCTCAGCAGGTCGCCGACCAGGTCGCCCAGGCCGGTCCCGGCCGCACGCTCTGCTGTCGGCGCGCTGCCGACCGGCTCGCTGTTCCGTCGGCGATCGTAGTCCGCACGATCCGCCGGATCCGAGAGCACCGAGTACGCCTCGCGCGCTTGCTGGAAACGCCGACCCGCCTCGGGATCGTCCGGGTTCTTGTCCGGGTGGTAGCGATGGGCCAGGCGCCGGTACGCGCTCTTCACCTCGTCGAGCGAGGCGTCCGGGGCCAGACCGAGGATCTCGTAGTAGTCCCGAAGAATGGCCCCGTCCTGAAAGGTCCTCAAGGCTCTTCCGTGAGCTTGGAGGCCTCCTCGTAGATCCGCTGCGCGATCACCTGCGAGGAGGCGCTCAAGCGGTCGTAGGTATCCCGGATCAGATCCGGATCGGCGTTGGCGTCCCCGAGCTGGGCCTCGAGATCCTCCATCGCGATCTGGACCTCGGTGCGCTCCTCGGGTGTGAGCACGTCGCCGTACTCCTCCAGGGAGTTCCGCGTGGTGTAGATCAGCGTCTCGCAGTCGTTCCGCAGCTCGGCGCTCTCGAGCTTGCGGGCGTCCTCCTCGCGGGCGCTCTCGGCGTCGGTGATGATCTGATCGATCTGGTCCTCGGTCAGGCCCGAGGAGGCGGTGACGACGATCGACTGCTCCTTGCCCGTGCCCAGGTCCTTGGCCGAGACGTTGACTATCCCGTTGGCGTCGATGTCGAAGGCGACCTCGATCTGTGGCACGCCGCGCGGGGCCGGCGGGATGCCGACCAGCGAGAAGCGGCCGAGGGTGATGTTGTCCGAGGCCATCTCGCGCTCGCCCTGCAGCACGTGGACGTCGACCTGGGGCTGGTTGTCCGCCGCGGTGGAGAAGACCTGGGCCTTGCGTGCCGGGATCGTGGTGTTGCGCTCGATCAGCTTGGTGAACACGCCGCCGGCCGTTTCCACGCCCAGGGACAGCGGGGTGACGTCGAGCAGCAGCACGTCCCGCACCTCGCCCTTGAGCACCCCGCCCTGGATCGCGGCGCCGATGGCCACCACCTCGTCCGGGTTGACACCCTTGTGCGGCGGCCGGCCGAACAACTCCTCGACCCGTTTCTGCACCAGCGGCATGCGCGTCATGCCGCCGACGAGGATCACCTCGTCGATGGCGCTCGTCTCGATGCCGGCGTCGTCGAGCGCCTTCTTGCAGGGGCCGACGGTGCGCTCGACGAGCTCGCGGGTGAGCGACTCGAAGCGATCGCGAGTGACCTTGACGTTGAGGTGCTTGGGACCCGTGGCGTCGGCGGTGATGAAGGGCAGGTTGATCTCGGTCTTCTCCGCCGACGACAGCTCCTGCTTGGCCTTCTCCGCGGCCTCCTTGAGCCGCTGCAGCGCCATCTTGTCCTGGCGCAGGTCGACGGAGTTCTCCTTCTCGAACTCGGCCGCGAGGTAGTCGACGAGCTTGAGGTCGAAGTCCTCTCCTCCGAGATGGGTGTCGCCGTTCGTCGACTTGACCGAGAACACCCCCTCGGACAGCTCGAGGATCGAGATATCGAAGGTGCCGCCGCCGAGGTCGTACACGGCGATCCGCTGGTCGCCCCGGTTCTCCAGGCCGTAGGCCAGCGCCGCGGCGGTCGGCTCGTTGACGATCCGCAGCACGTTCAGCCCCGAGATGCGGCCGGCGTCCTTGGTGGCGTTGCGCTGGCTGTCGTTGAAGTACGCCGGCGTCGTGATCACCGCCTCGGCCACCTCCTCGCCGAGGTAGTCCTCGGCGATCTCCTTCATCTTCTGCAGCACCATCGAGGAGATCTCGGAGGGTGAGTAGTCCTTGCTGCGGATACGAACCCAGACATCTCCGTTATCGGCCTTGACCAGGCTGTACGGGCAGCGTGCGATGTCCTCCTTGACCTCGGGGGTGTCGAACTTGCGGCCGATCAGCCGCTTGACCGCGAACACCGTGCTCTCGGGGTTGGTCACGGCCTGCCGTTTGGCCACCTGGCCGACGAGGGTCTCGCCTTCCTCGGTGAAGGCCACCATCGAGGGCGTCGTCCGGCTGCCCTCGGCATTGGGTATCACGACCGGGTCGCCGCCCTCCATGACCACCACGCAGCTGTTCGTGGTGCCGAGGTCGATCCCCACGATTTTACCCATCGGGCTCCCCCTTCTCGACGCGGACGCCGAACCTAGTCGGTGCTCTCCTCATCGGTCTCCGCGGCATTCGCATCGCTCGCCGGATCATCGTCTTCGGGTGTCTCCTCGCTCGACGACGGGCCGGCCACGATCACCAGGGCCGGTCGAATCAACTGGTCGTTGAGCATGTAACCCTTCTGGTAGATCTCGGTGATCGCGCCCTCGGCGTGCTCGTCGCTCGGGTGCTGGGCCAGCGCCTCGTGAACGTTCGGGTCGAAGTCCTGCCCCGGCTCGCCGAAGCCCTGCACGCCGCTGGTGGTGAACACCTCGGCGAACTGCTGGTGCACCATCTGCACGCCCTCGACGAGCGAGGCGGGATCAGCCTCGGCGTGCTTCAGGGCTCGCTCGAGGTTGTCCATCACCGGGAGCAGGGCCTTGACCAGGTCCTCGGCGGCGCGGGCCCGGATCCGCTCCTGATCCCGGGCCACGCGCTTCTTGTGGTTGTCGAAGTCCGCGGCCAGGCGGATCAGGCGGTCCTCGAGCTGCTGCTCCTTGCTCGTCCCCTCCGGCGATGCCGCGGCCTCGATCTGGTGATCGTCGAGCTCGAAGATCTCCCCGGTATCCCCGGCTTCCTCGACCGGCTCCGCCTCGTCGTCCCCGGCCTCGATCACCTCGCCGAGATCACCTGTCGGGTCTCGATCCTCGGCTGCGGCCAGGGCCCGGGCCTCCTCCTCGCTCAAGGCCGGCAGGTCGCTGCCGGATGTCGTCTTGATGCGCTCCACGCTCTGCTCGGCCTCGCGCAGCGCATCCTCGATCCCGAGGATCGAGATCTTCTTCGAGTCTCCCTTTTTCGGCTTGCTCAAGAGCTCGCCTCTCCTAGCTCTGACCCAGCAGCTCGCCCAGCAGGCGAGCAGTGTAGTCGACCAGCGGGATGACCCGCGGGTAGTTCATGCGCTTGGGGCCGATCAGGCCCAGGCTGCCCAGCACGTGGCGGCCGGTGAGGATCGGCGTCGCAATGACGCTGATCTCGGCGCAGTCCCTGTGGGCGCACTCGGCGCCGATGAAGGTCTTGATCCCCTCGGACCGGGCAGCCGTGTCGAGCAGCCGGACGAGGAAGGTCTTCTCCTGGAATGCCCGGTACACGGCCTTGAGCTTGTCGATCTCGGCGAACTCGGGCTGCTCGAAGATCTGCTCCTCGCCGACGAGGCGCACCTCGGCGTCGGGCCGGCTGTTGATCAGGGCCTGGCCCAGCGCGAGCGCTCGCCGGGCCGGCGCGTCGGCCTCGGCCGGGTCGGCCTCCAGCGCTGCGGCGATCCGCGACCGGACCTCGCCCAGCGGGAGGTCGCAGAAGCGACCGTTGAGATAGCCCTGCGCGTAGTCCAGCTCGTCCTGGGTCGCCGCGAAGTCCACGTGCAGCAGCCGGTCGTGGACCGTGCCGCTGTGATCGACGAGGATGCCGAGGATCTGACCCTCGCGGATGAGCACGAAGGCGCAGTGGCGAAACGCGGTCTGCGGCGAATCAACGACCATCAGCACCGCGGCCTGGCCGGTCAGGTCGGAGAGCAGGCGCCCTGCCTGCTGCAGCGCCTGACCGGGCAGCGGGCCTGCGGCCTCGACCTGCGTGCGGATCTGGGTCTGCTCGTACGCAGACAGCCGATCGAATCGGATCAGCTGGTCGACGTACAGGCGGAAGCCCTGATCGGTGGGCATCCGGCCGGCCGAGGTGTGGGGCTGGGACAGCAGGCCCAGCTCGTCGAGGTCGGACATCACGTTGCGTACGGTGGCGGGTGAAACACGAAAGCCGAACTTCTTGGCCACGGTCTGCGAACCGATCGGTAACCCCGAGGAGATGTAGCTGTCGATTATCGCTTGTAGAATCCTGCGATTCCGATCGCCGATCTCGCTTCGCATGACCTCAACCTCGGGCCGCAAGGGGCCGAAAAAATTTGATAACAGGATGTTTGACTCGCTGTCAAGATGCGCGCGATCAGGCGGGCGAGCCCACGTACTCCACGCGCGAGTCGATCGATCCGTCCGGTGACAGTGAAATCCGCCGGTACCCGGGCGGTCGGTCGGCGATCCGCACCTCGGCAGCCCCTGGCTGGAACTGGCACGAGGTGGCCGGTCCGCCGAGCAGCGGCAGGCCCCGACGCTCGCACCGATGCGCTGCGTGGATGTGGCCGAACACCACGCCGCGCACCCATCCGTGGCGGTCGAGCACGTCGAACAGATCTTCCGGGTGCTGCAGGCCGAGCAGGTCGAGCCAGGGCGTGCCCACGTCCACGGGCTGGTGGTGCAGGCAGACCAGGGCGTGCTGCGCGGAATGACGGGCCAGGGTGCGCCGGAGCCCGTCGAGCACGGTCGGGGCCAGACGGCCCGACACCGCGCCCGGGACGCAGGAGTCGAGCAGCACGATCAGCCAGCTGCCCAGCCGAGCCTCGGGTCCGACCTCGAACCCGGCATTGCCGAGCACGGTGCGCAGGGTTGCCGGGTCGTCGTGGTTGCCGGGCAGTGCCATGACCCTTCTCGCGTCGATCTCGCCGATGCGCTCGACGACCCGCTCGTACGATGCTCGCGATCCGTCGTGTGACAGATCGCCGGTGAGCAGCACCGCGTCCGGCCCGGGCTGCTGGCGCAGCTGCGCGATCACGGCCTCGAAGCCCGCATCCGCATCCACGCCCTGGATCAGCGTGCCCACCGTCTCGGACAGGTGGAGGTCGGTCAGCTGTACCAGCTCGAGCGGGCGATCCATGCGGCTCGTGTCAGCGCGCGTACGCGTTGGGCTCGCCCTGGGCATAGTACTCGAAGACCCACCAGCGGAAGGGCTCGGGCGAGACCTCGAAGGTGGCCGAGCCGCCCGCGTCGGTGAAGCCGAAGTCGGTGCGCTTGTGGTTCTCCCACAGTCCGCCGGCGTACCGCTCGACCACGCGGCGCTGGAGGCGGCCGTCGCCACCGTAGGTGTAGCTGACGCGGTTCTCGGGCTCTGTTGACTCCGGGTCGCCGCCGAGCACGCGATCCTGCAGCGCCTGCTCCAGCCGCCCGCGCCCGTCAAAGGTGTAGCTCACCTCGCTCTGGGACACCCACTCCTCGGCGATCCAGCTCGAGCTGGTCAAAGCGGTGATGCGGCCGACCGCGTCGTACGCGTGGGCCTCGCGGGTCGAGCGCTCCCAGGCGTCCCAGAGGTAGTTGTACACCGTGGCCTCGTTGAGTCGTCCGTCGTCGCGGTACGAGTACGCCACGCGGTAGGAGTCGTGCCACTCGTTGCCGCTGTAGCTCTCGCTGGTGATCGCCAGCAGCCGACCCGTGCCCCCGTCCTCTTCATCGTAGGCAAAGCTGCGACGGCTCTGGGGCTGCCACTCGAACTGCAGGTAGTCGTACAGCGTGATCTTGTCCAGCCTGTCTTCCCCGACGTATGCGAAGGCGCTGCGCTGGCGGTCCTCCCACGCCTCGCCCACGTGGGCCCGGGACGTGCTGCGATCGAGGCGGCCCTTGTCGTCGTACGTGTTGACGGTCTGGAGCGATGGCTCCCATAGCCCCGCGGTCCAGCTGTCCTGGGTCGAGGTGGTGACGCGGCCGTGCTCGTCGTACTCCAGCGTGATGCGCGTGTCCTCGAGCCAGGCCTCGCCGTCCGGGACGTACACGGTGATCGTCTCGGGGCCGTACCCGAAGGGCGGCGGCACGGACGAGCCGTCCGGGTCGCCGCAGGCGGTGACGAACAGCAGGACCGCGCCGAGCGCTGCGATGTACTTCATGGTGCCCTCCCCGGAGAGGTGGTTATGGCGAAATCCGGGCGCCGCTGTCAACCGGATCAGGGCGAAAGCCGCTCGGCCAGCGCGTCGGCGAACATCAGCCCCTCCGCGGTCGGCCGCAGGCGGCCGGCCGTGGCCTCGATCATCTCGAGCTCGATCAGCTCGTCGAGCTCGTCCCGCTTGCCGGCGAGCGGGTCGCTGCCGATCTCGGCGGCCAGCGCGTCGAGGTCCACGCCGTCGCAGAGGCGCAGACCGGTGAGCAGGCGCTCGCGGATCAGCTCCGCCGGACCGAGCGGCTCGCGCTCCGCGGTGCCCGGCCGATCGCAAAGATAGGCCTGTGGGTCGCTGCTGTTGGTGACGCGCTCGCCGAGGCCGATGCCCACGCGGCGAAAGGAGGCCGCGGCCGCGCCAACGCCGAGGTACTCGCCGCCGGTCCAGTAGATCAGGTTGTGGCGGCAGCGACGATCCGGCCGGGAGAGGTTGCTCACCTCGTAGCGCAGGTAACCCGCGTCCGCGGCCAGGGCCAGGCCCTGCTCCAGCATCTGCGCCGTCGCGTCCTCGTCGGGCACCCGCCGCACGCCCCGGTCGACCGCCTGACGCAGCGGCGTGCCCTCGGCCAGGGTGAGCTGGTACAGCGAGAGATGCTCGGGCGCCAGCGTGAGCGCGCGGCCCAGATCCACGACCCAGGCTTCGGGGACCTGCCCGGGCAGGCCGAAGATCAGGTCGAGGCCGAGGTTGTCGAGGCCTGCGTCGCGCGCCGCGGCCACGGCCCGCAGCGCCTGGCCGCGGTCGTGGATCCGGCCGACCGCCGAGAGCAGGCGGTCGTCGAGGCTCTGGATGCCGAGGGACAGCCGGTTCACGCCGGCATCGCGGTACGCCGCGAGGCGCTCGGTATCGATCGTGCCCGGATTGGCCTCCAGCGAGATCTCGGTATCGGGCGCCAGCCCGAGGGTCGTCCGCGCCGCATCGATCACCGCGGCCACCGAGTCGGGCGACCACAGGCTCGGTGTGCCCCCGCCGAAGAAGATCGTGGAGAAGCGGCCGGAGCCGAACTCGGGCGCCCGGGTGCGGATCTCCTCGACCACGGCGTCGCGGTACGCGGGATCGGGTATCCGCTCCGTGACCTGCGAAGGGAAATCGCAGTACGCGCACTTCGACAGGCAGAAGGGGAAGTGGACGTAGAGCCCTAGCGCTTGCGCAGCCAATGGGCCTTGAACTGCGGACCGTGGTACCGGGCCTGCGGGCCCAGCATCTCCTCGATGCGCAGCAGCTGGTTGTACTTGCAGATGCGGTCCGTACGCGAGGCCGAGCCGCTCTTGATCTGGCCCGTGCCCATCGCCACCACCAGGTCGGCGATGAAGGTGTCCTCGGTCTCGCCCGAGCGGTGGCTGACCATCGCGGTGTACCCGTGCTTGTTGGCCATGCGGATCGCGGCCACGGTCTCGGAGACGGTGCCGATCTGGTTCAGCTTGATCAGGATCGAGTTGGCCGCGCCCTGCTTGATGCCCTTGGCCAGTCGCTCGGTGTTGGTCACGAACAGGTCGTCGCCCACGATCTGGATCTTGCGACCCAGCCTGTCGTTCATCAGCTTCCAGCCGGCCCAGTCGTCCTCGTCCAGGCCGTCCTCGATGCTGACGATGGGGTACTTCTTGACCCAGCCCTCCCAGAACTCGACCATCTTGGCCGCGCTGCGCCTGGACCCGTCCGACTTGTGGAACACGTACTGCCCGGGCCTGGCGCGCTTGCCCTTGGCCGCCTTCTTCGGCTTGACGTAGAACTCGCTCGCCGCCGGATCGAGCGCGATGCCCACCTGCTCGCCGGGCTTGTACCCGGCGCTCTTGATCGCCTTGACCAGCATGTCGAGAGCTTCCTCGTTGCTCTGCAGGTCCGGCGCGAAGCCGCCCTCGTCGCCGACAGCGGTGCGGTAGCCCTTCTTCTTCAGCTCCGCGGCCAGCGCGTGGAAGATCTCCACGCCCATGCGCAGGGCCTCGCGGAAGGTCGGCGCGCCGTACGGCGCGATCATGAACTCCTGCGGGTCGACCTTGTTGTCCGCGTGCGAGCCGCCGTTGAGCACGTTCATCATCGGCACGGGCAGCACGTGGGCAAAGGGACCGCCGAGGTAGCGGAACAGGGGCAGGCCCAGGGCGTCGGCCGCGGCGCGCGCCGTGGCCATCGATACGCCCAGGATCGCGTTGGCGCCGAACTTGGCCTTGTTCTTGGTGCCGTCGAGCTCGAGCATCCGTGCGTCCAGCCCCCGCTGGTCCAGGGCCTCGAAGCCGAGCAGGGCCGGCGCCAGCCGCTCGTTGACGTGGGTCACGGCCTTGAGCACGCCCTTGCCCTTGAAGCGCTTCTTGTCCTTGTCGCGCAGCTCCAGGGCCTCGTGCTCGCCGGTCGAGGCGCCCGAGGGCACGGCGGCCCGCCCAAAGGCACCGCAGGCCAGGCCGACCTCGACCTCCACGGTGGGGTTGCCCCGTGAGTCGAAGATCTCCCGCCCCTGGATCAGCTCGATGCTGGTCTCACTCATCATCTCCTCCTGCTCGCCGGTGGTCGTGGTCGGAGTTTCCTTGTACCTGCTCTGCGGTCTTTGGATCAAGCGCCCCTTCGGGCAGGGCTTTCTTGAGCGCTGCGATGTGCACGTGGCCGGCCACGTGCAGCGGGTTGGTCAGGAACAGGTTCGGGTCGGCCTTGGCCAGGCACTGGAACTGGGTCAGCAGACCGATGCGGTGCAGCGCCTCGGACACCTCAAGACCGATCACCTCACGGGCCGCGATCCAGGTCGCGCCGCAGGGCGCGCCGCGGCGCACGACCAGGCGCGTGATCCTGCCTTCGCTGACCTCGGCCTCGAGCTCGGGCGCGCCGAAGCTCTCGCCGTACGCGCCGAAGCGCGCGTTACGGGCAAGGGTGCAGCAGGTGGCCGGCGTGTCCGCGCCCTGGATCCTGCGGCCGGACGCGATCACGGGCAGCCGACGTGCGCCGCAGCAGCGCACGAGGTGGTCGGAGAGATCCGGGTGGTACAGGTGATCGACCACCAGCTCGGCCCAGTCGAGGCGCTCCTCCAGGTCGTCCGGGAACAGCGCGCCGGGATCGTCGATCAGCTCCTCGAAGGGACCTTCGAGGTTCACCACGCTCAGCTCGAGATCGGGGCGGATCTCGGCGGCGGCCTCGATCTTCGGGTCGCCCAGGCCGTCGCGCTGCACCATGAGGATTTTCTGCATCCGTGTCTCCCGGCGGCAGGATAGGCACTCCGGGGCCAAGGCGCAACCCCGTGTGTTCCACCTCGCGCGTGTCACCTCCTCGTGCACCTGCACGGGTTTGCTCACGCCGGTCCTTCCTGATACAGATCCCCTCATGCAGCCCAGACCGCGCCGCCACCTGCGAACCCGGCTGATCGCCGCCTTCCTCGCGCCGATGCTGGTGACCCTGGTCGTGGGCACGGCGGTGTGGTACTGGCTCGCGCGCCAGGCCCTGGAGGAGGAGCTGGGGCTGCGGCTGATCGCCGTGGCCCAGGCCGCGGCCGCGGGGCTGCCCGTGGCGCAGGTCACGGCCCTGGTCCCGGGCGACGAGGAGTCCCGCACCTATCGCCGGATCAAGCGGGATCTGGAGCGGCTGCGCCGGGCCACGGGTGTGTCCCGGCTGTTCGTGGTCTCGCTCGAGCGGACCGCGCTGATCGACACCGAGCCCGGCGTGCTGCCTGGCGCGACCCTGCACCGGCTGGCCGAGGACCGGGCCGAACTGGCGCGGGTGTTTCGCGGCCGGCCCGCGGCCTCGCTGCTGTTCACCGGGCGGGACGGCGCCCTGTACAAGACCGGTTACGCGCCGCTCGCCGACGCCTCGGGCCGGGCCGTGGCCGCGGTCGGCGCGGACGGCTCGGCCGCCTTCTTCGAGGTGCTGGCCGACGTCCGCGACGCGCTGGTGCTCGTCGGCCTGGTCGGCGCCGCGCTGGTGGTGCTCACCGGTCTGCTCGTGGCGGGCGGCATCACGCGGCCGCTGAACCGCCTGGTCTCCGCGGCCCGCGCCATCGGGCGCGGACGGCTGGACCAGCACGTGCCCCACGAGGGCAAGGACGAGATCGCCTTCCTCGGGCGGACCCTGGAGGAGATGCGGGCGCACCTGGCCGAGCGCGATCAGCGGATGCAGATGATGCTCTCGGGCATCGCCCACGAGATCCGCAACCCGCTGGGCGGCATCGATCTGTTCACCGGTCTGCTCGCCGACGAGCTGGAGTCGGACGAGAAGCTGTGCTCCCATGTCGGGCGGATTCGCCAGGAGCTGTCCGCGCTGACCCGCATCGTCAACGACTTCCTCGACTATGCGAGGCCCTCCAGGCTCGACCGATCCGATGTCAACCCCCACGAGCTGATGCAGGAGGTGGTGGATCTGGTCGGCGGCGACATCGACGAGCGGGGCGTGCGGATCGAGATCGACATGCCCGACGGCTGCCCGGACCTGCACGTCGATCCCGAGCTGCTCCGCCGGGCCCTGCTCAACCTCGTGCTCAACGCGGTCCAGGCCGTCGAGCCGGGCGGCGCGGTCAGGCTCGGCGTTCGTCCCGACCCGGACGGCGGTGTGATCCTCGAGGTCGAGGACGACGGACAGGGCATCGAGCCGGACAAGCTCTCCGAGGTGTTCAAGGCCTTCTACACCACCCGCGCCCAGGGGACCGGCCTGGGTCTTGCGCTGGCGCGCAAGATCGTGGAAGAGCATCGGGGTGAGATCGAGATCAACAGCGAGGTCGACCGCGGCACCCATGTACGGATACACCTGCCAGGCTAGTGGCGACGGAAGAGCCCGCGCGAGGAGAAGCGACCATGAGCCGGATCCTGATCATCGAGGACAACGAGACGATGCGCGAGGGCATGCTCGCGGTGGCGGGCAAGCTCGGCCACGAGGTCGAGGGCGAGGCGGACGGCGAGTCGGGCATCGCCCGGTTCGGGCTCTTCAAGCCGGACCTGGTGATCTCCGACCTCAAGCTGGGCGACGTGGACGGGATCGACGTGCTCAGGGCGGTCAAGGACAAGGCGCCCGAGGTGCCGGTGATCATCGTCACCGCCCACGGCACGATCGAGGTGGCGGTCGAGGCGATGCAGCTCGGCGCGCTGGACTTCATCGAGAAGCCCTTCGGCCACAAGGTGCTGGCCGCCAAGATCGACAAGGCGCTGGAGGTGGGCCAGGTCCGGGCGCGCGCCGAGCGCCTCGAGGAGGAGAACGAAGCGCTCAAGGCCGAGCTCTCCGGCGGGTCGACCTTCGAGGAGCTGGTCGGCGAGTCCGAGGCGATGAGGAACGGCGTGTTCCGCCTGATCGAGAAGATCGCACCCACCGACTCCACGGTGCTGATCACCGGCGAGAGCGGCACGGGCAAGGAGCTGGTCGCCCGCGCCCTGCATGCCCGCAGCGGCCGGGTGGATAAACCGATGGTCAAGGTGAGCTGCGGCGCGCTGCCCGAGACGCTGCTCGAGAGCGAGCTGTTCGGCCACGAGAAGGGCGCCTTCACCGGCGCGAGCAAGCGCAAGCTGGGCCGCTTCGAGCTGGCCCACCGGGGCACCCTGTTCCTCGACGAGATCGGCGAGATCTCGGCCGCGATCCAGGTCAAGCTGCTGCGCGCGATACAGGAGAAGGAGTTCGAGCGCGTGGGCGGCGAGGAGAGCCTGCGCGTGGACGTGCGGGTGGTGGCGGCGACCAACAAGGATCTCGGCACCGAGGTCAGGAACGGGCGTTTCCGCGAGGACCTGTACTACCGGCTCAACGTGCTGCCGATCCAGATCCCCCCGCTTCGCGAGCGCAAGGGCGACCTCGAGCTGCTGGTGGTGCACTTCATCCACAAGCTGCGCGAGCGGACCGACTCCGCGGTGGTGCGTGCGAGCCAGGAGGCGCTGGCCCTGCTGCAGAGCCATGGCTGGCCGGGCAACGTACGGGAGCTGGAGAACACGATCGAGCGGGCGCTGGTGTTCGCCGCAGGAGTTGAGCTCAAGCCCGCAGACCTGCCGCCGAGCCTGGGCGGACGCCCTGCCGGTGGGCCAGCGCTGGAGCCGGATGCCGACAAGAACCTGCCCGAGATCCTCGACGACCTGGAGCGCCAGCTGATCCTGCGGGCCTTTGAGCAGGCCAAGGGCGTCAAGACCGAGACCGCCCGGCTGCTCGGGATCAAGACCAGCGCCCTGTACTACAAGCTGCAGAAGTACGGTATAGAGTGAACACCCATTCAGGGTTCTGGACGGTACGGACCTTGCACGACCCTCCCCTGGCATGAAGAGCGCACTGACCAGCCTGATCCTCTCCCTGGCCCTGGCCGGGGGCCTGACCGCGAATGCCGCAGACCTGCGTCCGGTGCGCGACGAGGTCCGGCAGCTCGAGCATCTCGAGCAGGGCCTGCAGGACCAGGCCTCGGCCATCCGTGCCGACATCGAGAAATTGTCAAATGAAATCACCACACTCAAGAGCAAGCGCCGTGGCTTCCGCGACAACCTGCGCCTGCAGGATCTGCTGGCACAGACCCGGGAGCTGTCCGAGCGGCTGACCCGGCTCGACCGTCGGATCCGAGCTGCCGAGCAGGCCGCTGCCCGCGCCCGCAGCGTGCTGACCGAGCAGCTGGACACGAAAATTCGTGGGATCCAGCGTCAACTTTCCGAGGCAGCCAGTCGTGACGCAGCGCGGCGGCTGGTCGAGCGTCTGGAGGAGCTGCGCCAGGAGCGCGCCTCGCTGCTGGCCCGCAAGGCCCCGTCGCGGGTTCCGCGGGCGCCCAGGGTCCTTGCCGATCCCCTGGACGGGCCGAGCGAGCTGCGGGCCAAGGCCGACTTCCTCAAGGACTCGGCAGACAAGCTGCGCGAGGCGGCCGAGGAGCTGCAGGGGCGGGCCGCAGCCCTGGTACGCGACCGGGATCTGGTGCGCAGCCTCAAGGAGTTCGTGGAGGAGCATGCGCTGTTCGACGAGGAGGAGCGCGTGCTGGCCCTCTCGCGAACGCCCGTGCCCGACGTGCACGTGGATTCCACGTCCAAGAGCCACGGGTACGACGAGCCGTCGGACACGGCCGTGCCCGGAGAGAGCGGCTGGGATTACGAGGGCGATGGCCGCGCCGACGACATGGACGCGGAGAACGCGCTCGGCAGCGGCGGCTTTGGCGGCGGCGACAGCCTGACCGTGAGCGATGGCGGCGGACCGGGCACCGAGTCCAGCGGCGCCCGCATCGAGGACGGCGCGGGTAGCGGCTCGGACCTGGGCCTGGGGCTGACGCCGGAGCAGGCCCTCGAGCGGATCCGCGCCGCGCGCAAGCGCCTGCTCCGCCAGGCCAAGGCCCTGGAGCAGCAGGCGCGGCAGATGGAGCGCCAGGCCGCGGATCTGGAGCGCGGCGAGTAGCTCGAGCAGCCAGCGCCAACGCGCTTGACCCCCGACGAAACACTGCTACCATCGGCGGGTGATTGATCTCGCCAGAGTGAGGCTCGTGGCGCTGTGCCTGACGCTCGTGGCCACGGGCTCGGCGCGCACGGAGCCGGATCCGAGCCTCGATCTGTCGCTGAAGGCCTCGCTGGCCTCGTTCTATGACACCAACATCCATCGCAGCTACCGCATCCCCAAGACCGAGGACGCGGACATCAGGACCCGCCCCGTGGAGGAAGACGTGGCAATGCGGATCCTGGTCCACGCCAAGGCCCGGGGCCGCATCGGCGACCGCACCCGCGTGAGCGCGAAGTACGATTTCGGTGCCAAGGCCTTCGCCCGCTTTCACGACGAGGACGTCCTGCTCAACCAGCTCCAGGCCGATCTGGTTCACTCGCTGACGGGCGGGCTGTCCCTGCGGGCCGACGGGCTGTACAAGGACAAGGGGCAGCGCGGCGGAGCCGATCCCGAGACCCTGCCAGCGGGGCAGGACGGACAGCGCGACTATCGCCGGGGCCGCGCCGGCCTCGGGCTGCGATGGGATCTGGGCTCGGTGGTGCTGGGCGGGCGCGGCGGATTCCGCGCGCTCGAGAACAAGCCGGGCTATCTTCACGACTACTCGTTCAAGGCCGGCCACGGCCAGGCCGGCCTCGATGTACCCTTCCCGGGCCAGCACCGTGTCGGACTGCGGTACGAGTACGGGGAGATCTTCTTCGAGGGCCGGGCCTTCAAGCTCGTCGAGGAAGAGCAACCCAAGCGGCTGGAGCTGCCGTACGCTCGCCGTGACCGACTGCACCGGATCGCGTTGCAGTATCGCTGGTTCGGTGTGGTGCTGGTGGGCCTGGACTATCTGTTCGAGGTCGATGACTCGAACACCTTCGGTGAATCGTATACCCGACACCGGGGATCGTTCATGCTCTCGGCCAAGCTCCCGGGCGAGGTGCTGTTGAACCTGAAGGGCAACCTGCAGTACAGGAACCTGACCGACGGGTTCAGCGTCGAGCGGCTGCTGCCGATCGCCGAGGAGGACGAGAACCAGAACAGCGTGCTGGCCAAGGTCGGCCGGGAAATCACGCCCTGGCTCGCCGCCGAGGTCGAGGTCAAGTACTTCTGGAACGAGTTCGTGGGCAGTGGGAATGCCCCGCGGTTCGAGCGCGCCGCGGTGGCCATGGTCTTGGCCGGGCGCTGGGAGTAGGCAATGACCTCGGAAAACTCCGGGCGATTCAGGAATCTGACGGCTTGGCGCCGGATTGGCCCGGATCGGCGCCGATCTCGGCCGGAAATCGTTGTCGGCCCTTCGTATTTCTGGCACGCGCATTGTATGCTAGATCCACTGATGAGACGCGCGGCACCAGCAGCCCTGCTCCTGTTCCTGGCCCTGCTCGCGGGCTGCGACTCGAGCTCCACGACGCCCGGCGACGGAGCCGATCTAAGCACCGTGATCGAGGCCGAGGTGCTCGACGTGATCCTCCCGGCCGCGATCGAGAGCGGCGAGGCCCTGCCGCTCGACGTGACCGTGAGGCTGCCCGACGGGTGCTCCGCGGTCGACCGGGCAGGCACCGAGCTGACCGCGGACAGGGTCGAGGTGATCCTGTGGGTGCGTCGGCCGCTGAGCTGCAACCGGTCTGGCGAGACCGTGCAGTTCGCGCACTCCATCCTCGGTCTCGCCGATGGCGCGTACCCGGTGGAGGTCAACGGCGTGGCCGGCGGCACCGTGGTGGTGGGCCCGCAGTCCGGAGACGCCGACCTCGACGCCGACACCGATACGGATCTCGATTCCGACGCGGATCTCGACGCGGACGCGGACACGGATTCGGACACGGACGTGGACGGCGGCTGTCTCGAAGCCACGGCCGGTCAGGTGCTGGAGCTGCGGCATCCGGCAGCGCTCCCCGAGGGCGAGACCCTGTTCGTGGAGCTGGAGCTGCAGCTCGACCACCCCTGCGACACGGTGGACAGCGGCGCGGCCGCGATCGGCCAGGGAGAGATCGGCTTTGCCCCGCGGATCTGCGGCGTCGTGAGCTGCGACGACGCGCCGAACGCGGTGAGCGTGCGTTACGGAGTACAGGGCCTGGAGTGCGGTGCCTACGATCTGCGCGTTGCCGGTCAGGTGATGGGCCGGGTGAAGGTGGTGGAGCCAGCCGCCTGCAGCACCGAGCGGCTCGAGGTCCTGTCGGCCACGGCCAACACGCCGCTCAACGCGGGCGAGGGCCTGCGTGTCGTGTACACCGCGGAGCGGCCCGCGCCCGAGTGGGATCTGCTGCCGGTGATCCCGGAGATGATCGGGCAGCGCACGTACCGGCTGCCGGTCGAGGCTCGGGCCTGCCTCGAGCCCGGGATCGGCGGCGAGGTCGAGACCTTCCAGGAGCTGGTCTCGGTCCCGGGCCTGTGGCAGGGCACCTGGATCTTCTGGGTCAACCTGGTGCGGCTCGAGGTCGAGGTCCTGGCCGAGGGCGGGTATGGCGACTGCACCGAGCAGAGCCTGAACAGCCGGGTCAGCGCGGTGCAGGTCGAGCCGGCCAGCTTCACCAACGTGAACAAGGTCCGCTCGGGCGACGTGCTCGACCTGCGCTTTGACGGCGTGGTGCCCGATGCGTGCTGGGGCTATCTGCGGACCGAGCTGTTCGTCGATCGCGTGGCGCACGACCTGATCGCCACGCTGTGGGCCGAGGCCTGCGACCGCGGGGATTGCGGCGAGGGCGAGGTGCCCTTCCAGGCGTCGGTGGCCCTGGCCGAGACGCTGGCGCCTGGCGACTGGCGCGTGATCGTGAACCAGGATCTGGAGGTCGGGTTCCAGGTGGAGCCGTAGCAGGCCTCAGGTCTCGGGGGCGGGCTCCTCGTTTGCCTCCACGTCGGCGGCCATGCGACCAAAGGGCAGGAACCACATCATCACCAGGCCCGGCACCGTGGCCGCAAAGCTGACCCAGAAGAAGTTGATGTAGCCCAGATCCTCGGTCAGGTATCCGCTGGCCATGCCCGATCCGGTCATGCCGAGCGCCATGATCCCGGTGGCGATCGCGTAGTGGGCCGCGCGAAACGCCCTGGTGCAGGTGCGCATCAGCAGCACCATGTACGCTGCCGTTCCCAGCCCCGAGGCGAACTGCTCCGAAGAGTGCACGAACCCGACGAGCCACAGGCTGGGCACGGTTCCATCGGCCACGTGGTGGGCCAGCCAGACGTACAGCAGGATGGGTATGTTCATCGCGAAGCTCAGGGTCCATACGCCGATGCGGGTGCCGGCGCGGGCCATCCAGAAGCCGCCGGCAATGGATCCGGCGATGGTCGCGATCTTGCCGATGGTCCCGGCGATGAGGCCGATGTCGGCCACGCTGATCCCGGCATCCATCAGGAAGGGCGTGGTCATTGCGAAGAGCAGGTTGTCGCCGGTCTTGTAGACCAGGATGAACACGATGAGCAGGACGATCCTGGGCTGCTGGAGATAGGTCGTGAAGGCCTCGGCAAAGGCGCCCAGGCTGAAGGGCTGGCGGTCGGCGGCATCGGTCCGACCTTGCACGGGCAGGAACCAGTAGTGGTAGGTGAAGACGAGCCCCAGCAGCACGGCCGCGCAGCCGAAGCCGACCGTCCAGTTGACGAGGCCGGAAACGAAGAGCAGCGGTCCCGCCGCGAGGATCATTGCGACGCGATAGGCGGATACCCGGAGGCCCGAGTAGCGCGCCTGGTCGTTGTCATCCAGCGCTTCGAGATAGTAGCCGTCGATCGCGATGTCCTGCGTGGCCGACAGCACGGCCATCAACACCATGACCACGATCGCGTAGTACACCGGCTCGGGGAGCGCTGTGGCCAGGACCAGCAGACCGCTGGCAGCCACGAGCAGGGCCTGGGTGATCATCATCCACTGTCGGCGGGTGGAGTACAGATCGACCAGCGGGCTCCAGAACAGCTTCAGCGTCCAGGCCAGGCCGACCACGGAGAACAACCCGATCGCGCTGTTGGACAGGCCGTACGCCTTGAAGAATGCCGACGACATCAGTCGCACTACCGAGAAGGGCAGGCCCTCGGCAAAGTACAGCGTGGAGACCCACAGGGCGGGTTTGCCCAGGACTCGCTTGGCCGTGCCAGGGCTCGTGCTGTCCAGGGCTGGCCTCCGGAAGCTGCAGGCCGGGTCAAAGAAGGTGCGAGAGCGCCAGGCCGCATCCTAGCAGCGCCATCGTTGTGCGGGCAAAGAAGTTGTGAGCGAGCGACAATTTGGGCGACAAGACGAGCGACAAAAACCTTCTCGGCCGCAATCCCCAAGCGCGACATTTCGATTTTTGGCAAGCAATGACAGGTAGATAGGTTGGTTTTCCCGATGTTTTTCCACAGGTGTTCCACAAGATATAGACGTTTTCTCCACCAAATGACGCAATATGTTGTGGTTTTTTTATTGACGTGGGATATGAGCCCGTGTCATCTTGGGCCACACTTTGGAGCGTGGCCTGGATCTCTGATCAGCCCGCTTTGTGTTGGAAAGTCGATTTATTTCGGGGCCATGAAGCCCCATGGCTGGAGGCAGCCATGGATACCTCTTACGTCATCAAGCGGGATGGCCGCAAGCTGTCCTTTGATGTGTACAAGATCGTGATGGCCGTGCACAAGGCTGGCGAGGCCAATCGCATGAACGACTGGGCCTGGGCCGAGGGCGTGGCCGAGCGCGTGGTCGAGCGGGTCCGTGACGCCGACGGCGACACCCCCACGGTGGAGGGGATCCAGGATCTGGTCGAGGAGACCCTGATCGCCCTGGGCCACGCCGCGATCGCCAAGTCGTACATCCTGTACCGCGACCAGCACGCCCGGATCCGCGACACCCGGGCGATGTGGAGCGAGGCGCTCGAGGCGGTCGACGACTACCTGCAGGCCCGGGACTGGCGGGTCAACGAGAACGCCAACATGGGCTTCTCGCTCCAGGGCCTGAACAACTTCATCGCCTCCCGGGCCACGAGCCAGTACTGGCTCGATCGGATCTACCCGGACGAGGTGGCGCGAGCCCACCAGCAGGCCGATCTGCACATCCACGATCTGGGCATGCTGGCCGTGTACTGCTGCGGCTGGGATCTGATGGACCTGCTCGAGCGGGGTTTTGGCGGCGCGTACGGCAAGGTGCGCAGCGCGCCGGCCCGGCACCTGCGCACAGCACTCGGCCAGGCCGTGAACTTCTTCTACACCCTGCAGGGCGAGGCGGCCGGCGCCCAGGCCTTCAGCAACTTCGACACCCTGCTCGCGCCCTTTGTCCGCGCCGATGGTCTGTGCTACACCGAGGTCAAGCAGGCGATCCAGGAATTCGTGTACAACGTCAACGTGCCGACCCGGGTCGGCTTCCAGACGCCCTTCACCAACATCACGCTTGATCTGACGCCGCCGCGGACCCTGGCCCAGGAGGCCGTGGTCATCGGCGGGGAGCGCCTCGACAGCACGTACGGCGAGTACGGGCCCGAGATGGCGCTGATCAACCGGGCGCTGTGCGAGGTCTTGAGCGCGGGCGATGCAGACGGCCGCATCTTCACCTTCCCCATCCCGACCTACAACATCAGCGAGGAGCTGGACTGGGACGATCCCGGGCTCGCACCGGTGTTCGAGATGACCGCCCGCTACGGCATCCCGTACTTCGCCAACTACGTGGGCAGCGACATGAGCCCCGAGGACGCGCGGAGCATGTGCTGCCGGCTGCGGCTCGACAACCGGGAGCTGATCCGGCGGGGCGGCGGGCTGTTCGGCTCCTCGCCGCTGACCGGCAGCATCGGCGTGGTCACGATCAACCTGCCCCGGCTGGCGTACCGGGCGCGCGACGAGGCCGACTTCTTCGACGGGCTGCACCACCTCACCGGGCTGGCGCGGCAGAGCCTGGAGATCAAGCGCAAGGTGCTGGAGCGTTTCACCAGGGACGGGCTGTACCCGTACACGCAGCACTACCTGTCCACCGTCAAGCAACGCTTCGATCGGTACTGGGCCAATCACTTCTCCACGATCGGCCTCGTGGGCATGCACGAGGCCTGCCTCAACCTGCTCGGCGAGGGCATCCAGGGCCCGGAGGGACACGACTTTGCCCTGCGTGTGCTGGACGACCTGCAGGAGATCTGCGGCGACTACCAGGAGCAGACCGGCGACCTGTTCAATCTCGAGGCCACGCCGGCCGAGGGCACGAGCTATCGCCTGGCGCGCGCGGACCTGGAGCGCTACCCGGAGATCCAGCAGTCCGGCGAGGAGGAGCCGTACTACACCAACTCGACCCAGCTGCCGGTGGACCATACCGCGGATCTCTTCCGGGCGCTCGAACACCAGGAGGCGCTGCAGGAGAAGTACACCGGCGGGACCGTGTTCCACGGATTCCTCGGCGAGCGCCTGGAGCACGCGGACCAGGCCATGCTGCTGGTGCGGCGGGTCACCGAGGCCTTCCGCGTCCCGTACTTCACGATCACACCGACCTTCACCATCTGTCCGGTGCACGGGTACATCCCGGGCGAGCATTTCACGTGTCCGTTCTATGAAGATGAACCGGGTTATGAACAGAGAGCAGCCGCAGGGGATCCGATGTCAGCAACGGCTGAAGCAGACTCCCGGGCTGTGGGGGCAGGAGAGGACGTTAGTCATGGCTAAGCGTTGTGGTGCCAAGACCGAGGTGTACTCGAGGGTATGCGGGTTCTTCCGGCCGGTCCAGCAGTGGAACCCGGGCAAGAAGGCCGAGTTCACGGACCGGCGGAACTTTCAGGTGAATACCGAGCAGCGGCCCGCGGCCGGCGCCAAGGAGGCGACGGGCTAGGGGTCTGCGCGAGCATAGCTCCCCGTTTTACAGTCGCTGATCGCTCCTGCCTGGCCGCCTCTCCGGCGAGCCCGAATTTCTTGGCTTTTCTGCGGACCTGTGGTAAAAGCTGATCCCTGGAGCGAACCCCGGATTCTAGTAGGGCGGCCGGTTGGGTCGCAGGGGGAGTTGTCATGGCCAAGAAGGGCGAGGAGAAACGGGACAGCGATCGCGTCGCCTTCTACAGCAAGATCACCATCCGTGTGCGGGACGCGGACCATTTCGTGGAGCGCTTCGCGGGCAACATCAGCGATAGCGGCGTGTTCATCCAGACGCGCGATCCCAGACCCGTGGGCACGATCGTCACGCTGTCCACGCAGCTCAAGTCGGGCGAGCATCTTTTTGCCGCGACCTCGGTCGTCAAGTGGACCCGGGACAGCGGAGAGGAGCAGAAGGGGCTGATGCCGGGCATGGGCCTCAAGTTTCTCGAGATCCATCCGCGGGATCGGGAATGGCTGCAGGAGGTGCTCGAGAAGAACCAGGCAGCCGAGGACGACATCGAGGTCGAGGTCTCGGATCCGCTCGCGGACTGACTGGATCCAGGACCACGCGCGGGGGAAGGCATGAACGACCGGGTCGGCGACGGGGAGGAAAGCCGGGCTGACGGCCGGGTGCCCTTTTACTGCAAGGTCACGCTGAAGTTCCGGGACGTGGACCAGTTCCTGGAGCGCTACGCCGGGAACTTGAGCGAGTCAGGCCTGTTCATCCAGTCCCGTGATCCCCAGCCCGCGGGCTCGATCATCTCGATCACGATCCAGCTCAAGACCGGCGACCACCTGTTCATGGCCACCGCGTTGGTCAAGTGGGTCCGGACCCCGGAGGAGACCGAGGAGGGGGCGGTGCCCGGGATGGGCCTCCAGTTCCTGGACGTCCATCCGCACGATCGGAAATGGCTTCGTGAGCTGATCGAGAGCAACAAGGGCGCTGACGACATCGAGGTCGAGGTCTCGGATCCGCTGGCCGACGAGGAGTTCGAGGAGCCCGAGCCCGAATCCGAGCCCGAGCCCAGGCCCGAGCCCGAATCCGAGCCCGAGCCCGAGCCCGAATCCGAGCCAGGGCCCGAGCCCGAGGCCGTCGAAGATACCCTGGACGTGGCCATGGAGGACGTGGACCTGGCCGCGACCAAGGGCCAGGTCCCGGAGGGCGTGCTGGCGGACGAGCCTGGCGACGGGCTCGACATGGTGATCGACACGACCTCGCTCGAGGAACTGGCACCGGCCGATGACGAGGCGCCTGCCGACGAAGCATCTCCCGAGCCGGCCCGCGAGGCCGAAGCCGAGGACGAGGGCCCCGAGCCGGTGCGCGAGGCCGAAGCCGAGGACGAGGGCCCCGAGCCGGTGCGCGAGGCCGAAGCCGAGGACGAGGGCTCAGAGCCGGTCCGCGAGGCCGAAGCCGAGGACGAGGGCTCAGAGCCCGAGGCAGGGGCGGGCGACGATGCTCCTGCCGGGCAGGGCGAGCCTCTCGCGGACCAGTGGTTCAAGGACGAGGCGCAGTCAGCCGAGGACACGCCAGAGGCAGAGCCGGCCGAGGTGCCGGTCACGCCCGAGCCCGTTGCCGAGGAGCCGGCCGAGGTGCCGGTCACGCCCGAGCCCGTTGCCGAGGAGCCGGCCGAGGTGCCGGTCACGCCCGAGCCCGTTGCCGAGGAGCCGGCCGAGGTGCCGGTCGCGCCCGAGCCCGTTGCCGAGGAGCCGGCCGAGGTGCCGGTCACGCCCGAGCCCGTTGCCGAGGAGCCGGCCGAGATGCCGATCACGCCCGAGCCAGCGGCAGCGGAGGCCGACTCCGAGGTGGTGTTCGATCTGCCGGTGTCGGTGTCGAGCGACCAGGCGCTGCCCGAGGCCGAGATCGTGTCGCTGGAGAGCGAGGCCGAGCCAGGGGCGGCACCGACCGGAGAGGAGGCTCCCCTGGCCGAGGCGCTGGCAGCCGAGGAAGCGGAATCGCCGCCGGCAGGGCCGCCCGACGATCTGGTGATCGAGGATATGCCGGCCGAGACCGCGGAGCCCGCGCTCGAGGTTGGTGAGAGCGACATCGAGGAGGAGGCCGAGGCCGACGAGGCCAACATCACCTTGAGCGAGGAGCCGGCAGAGGACGACGATCTGGATCTGATGATCGACGCCAGCCTGCTCGAGGAGAAGGCGGCCGAGGAGGGCATCTCCACGGCCACGACCGGCGAGCTCGACGCGAGCGGCGGCGAGATGCCGGTCGTGCCGACCGAGGAGCCTGCCCCGGCCGAGGCGCCCGAGCCCGAGGTCCGGGCCGCGGTCCCGCAAGAGGCGTCGGTCGCCGAGCGCTCGGCCGCGGTCACCGAGCCGGCGGTTCCGGTGCCGGCTCCGGCCGCCGCGAGCATTGTCAGACCAGAGGAGCAGGAGTACGCCGAGGAGGCTCCGGCCGTGGGCATCGATCTCGGCACCACGTACAGCTGCGCCAGCGTGGTGCAGGACGGCAAGGTCAAGATCATCCCTACACCCCAGGGCAAGAACACCATTCCCTCGGTGGTGGCCTTCGAGGGCAATCGCATCGTGGTCGGCGAGCCGGCCCAGCGGCAGCGCATCACCAACCCGAGCGGCACGGTGTACGGTTTCAAGCGCCTGATCGGCCGCAAGTTCGGCTCCCCCTTCGTCGAGGAGGTCCAGCGCCACGTCAGCTACCAGGTGGTGCCCACCGAAACCCACGACACGGCAGTGATCCTCGGCGGCCAGACCTACTCGCTGCAGCAGGTGAGCGGAGCCGTGCTCGCCGAGATCAAGCGGCTCTCCTCGGAGCACCTCAAGAAGCGCTGCCAGCGCGCAGTGATCACGGTGCCGGCGTACTACAACGAGAACCAGCGCAAGGCCGTGCGCCAGGCGGGTCAGGCCGCGGGATTGACCGTGACCCGGATCGTCAACGAGCCCACGGCCGCGGCCATGGCCTACGGCTTCAACCGCAACCGCGACACCCGGCTGCTGGTCTACGATCTCGGCGGCGGCACCTTCGACGCCTCGGTGGTGCACGTCCAGGGCAACGTGTTCGAGGTGGCGGCCACCGGCGGCGAGACCTTCCTCGGCGGCATGGACTTCGACAACCGGCTGGTGGCGCTGATCTGGGAGAAGTTCAGGCAGCAGGAGAACGTCGACTTGCCCGACGATCCGATGGTGCTGCAGCGGATCATCGAGGCGGCCGAGGAGGCCAAGCGCGCGCTCTCGAACCAGGACCCGGTGCGCGTGGAGCTGCCGTACATCGCGGTGATCGATCGCAAGCCGCGCGACCTGAACATCGAGGTCTCGCGCCGCGAGCTGGAGGGCGCGGTGATCGATCTGGTCAAGCGCACGCTGGCGGTCTGCGACCGGGTGCTGGCCTCGGCCAACCTGACCGCGGCCGACATCAACGCGGTGCTGCTGACCGGCGGGCAGTCACGGATGCCGCTGATCCACCAGCTGATCAGCGAGCACTTCGGCCGGCCGCCGCTCAAGGGCGTGCACCCGGACGAGGCTGTGGCCATCGGTGCCGCGCTGCTCGCCGACAGCGAGGGGCGCGCCAGCACCGTGGAGCTGGTCGACGTGTTGCCGCAGACGATCGGCGTCGGGCTTCCGGGCGGCCGTTTCATGCCGATCATCCTGGCTCAGACCCGGCTGCCGCACGTGGCCCGCTACAAGCTGGGCACCACGCGAGACAACCAGAAGGCTCTCGAGGTGCACCTGTTCCAGGGCGAGAGCGACAAGGTCGCGGAGAACGAGCTGCTGGGCAGCGTGATCATCACCAACATCCCCAAGGGGCCCAAGGGCTCTCGCAGGTTCGAGATCGCGATCGGCCTCAACCGTGAATGCCTGCTCACCGTGACCGTGCGCGACGAGCGGACCGGCCGCCGCGCCGTGGTGCGGCTGTCGACCAAGTACACCCCGGGCGAGGCGGTCAGGCGGCTGGGCGGCAAGGTTTCGACCAGCGGTGGCCGCACCGAGCTCGACGTGGGCGGCGGATCACCGGTGTCCAAGGTCGCCTCGCTGTTCTCGCGGATCCTGGGGCGCGGCTGATCGGGTCTCTTTCTCTCGTGATATCGTAATATTCCGGCTGGTGCTTGGCAGGATTGCCGGATTCGGCTACCCTGGATGGTGCTCCCGCCAGGAGCAGGGAGGGGCCATGTCGGAGCGGCGGTCGTACACCCGCAAGGAGCTCCGCCTGGACGTGGACGTCGAGGCCAACGGCCAGACCACGGAGCGCCAGACCCTCAATCTCTCGATGGTCGGGCTGTTCGTGGAGGCCAGCAAGCCCCATCCGGTCGGCACGCGCGTGGTGGTGTCACTCAGGCTGCCGAAAGGTCCGCAGCCCGTGGAGGTGCTGTCCGAGGTGGCGCACTCGGTGCCCGGTTCGGGTATGGGTTTCAGGTTCCTGGAGTTCCGCGAAGACGGCCGCGAGCGGTTGCTGGCCTTCCTCGGGCCGGAGACCAGGAACGACGGCTAGGGCGGCTAGGCCCACAGCAGCTTGCGGATCGCGCCGACCGGGATCGGTCCGCAGTTCAGCACCCGCTCGTGGAACTCCTTGAGCGAGAAATCACGCCGGTGCTTCGCCTTGTAGTCCCGGCGCAGGTCGAGGATCATCTTGCGGCCCACCAGATAGCTCAAGGGCTCGGTCGGGGAGGAGCAATAGCGCCGCACCTCGGCCTCGGCGTCCTCCTTCTGCAGCCCGGCCTCCTCGACCAGCAGCTCGACGGCCTCGTCGAAGTTCATCTTGCCGGTGTGCAGTCCCACGTCGATCAGCACCCGGCAGGCGCGGAACAGCTCGGAGCGGTGCAGGAACAGCCGGCTGGCGTTGTCCTTGAAGAAGCCCTCCTCGAGCATCAGCTGCTCGCAGTACAGGGCCCAGCCCTCGACGAACACTGAGTCGGCCGCCAGGATGCGCACGGGCCGGGCCACGCGGTTGGCCCGCACCGTCTGCAGGTGGCGGCCGGGATAGGTCTCGTGGACCACCACGCAGGGGATCTGCATCGTGGCGTGAAAGGCCATGCGCTGCTTGATCTCGGCCGGCGTGCCCTCGGCCTCGACCCGCGTGACCCAGAACTGGCCGGCCTGGCCGGACTCGTACGGCGCCGGGGGCAGGTACGTGGCGTACGGGACCGTGGGCCGGGCAAAGTCTGGCGTGGCCACCACGGACAGCGACTCACCGGGCGGCAGGGTGAACAGCTTGTTGTTGACGATGAACTTGCGAGCGCGGTCCATCTCCCGCTTGTACACGTCGAGCAGGCGATCCGGGCGGGGAACGCGCTTCTGGTACTTGGCGGTCAGTGTCTCCCAGTTCTTCCCCTTTTCCAGGGCTCGAGCCGTCTTGGCCAGCTTGCGCTTGGCCGCGGCGAGCTCGGCCTCGCCCAGCTCCTCGAGCTCGTCGACCGAAAGGTGCACGTGGTGGACCTTCTTCAGCAGCAGGTCGAACAGGCCCTTGCCCAGACCCAGCCGGCCCTTGGAGCGCGGCAGGAGCTTGTCGCCGAGGAAGGTGGTGAAGTCCTCGAAGGCGTCGGTGGCCTCGCGCAGGGCCACGTTCAGCTTGACCCGCACCTTGGGCGGTACGGTCTTGGCAAAGGACGGCACCACGTCGTGCATGAACTCCAGGGTACCGTGGCCCTGGAGGATCGCGGTCTCGGTGAAGGCCCTGGGCGGCTTTTCCAGGTTCTTCTTGGCCCGGGCAAGGTACGCTGGTGTGGCGGCGAGCCGCCGGGTCAGGTTCTGCGCCCGCACCTCGGGCGCGCCGAACTCGCGGGTGACGAGCGGATAGATTCCATTCGTGATTTCCTCGACATACGATGTGGGCGAGATCTTGTGCGAGGGGTGCTTCTCCTCGATCTTGAGCCGGGCAAAGAGATAGCCCAGCAAGATCTCGCGGTCGATCCGGTTGTCCTCGGTGAGTTTCTTGTACTTGAGGTCCTTGAGTTTTTTGAGAAAACGCTTCTCCGCGTTGATCCGCTGCTTGATCTTTCCTGGCGCACGGTCGGAGAGCAGTCCATCGTACAGGTGCACGCCGAGGGCAGTTGCTGTCACCGGGTCGCTCGCCAGACGGAAGTTCCAGTATTCTCTTACTATTTGCTCGAACTTATCGTTGGCGTCGGCCATTCGCCCTCCTTACGGGTGCGCCCCCATGTGCCGGAATTGTATCCAATGCGTGGCCATCCTAGGGGAACTGCTAGCCCGGGTCAATGCCTTTTTGGCGAGCCCAGCAGGTCGATCAGCAGCTGGGTCAGCACATCAGCGGGTGACCTGAAGCTCCCCTTGAGGGCCAGATCCGCGTCTCTGAGTAACAGGAATCCTCGTTCGAGTTCGTTGAGTTCATAGTTGAAGCTCTGATCGAAGAGCATGAACACGCCGTACGGCTTGCGGTTGCCGACCGCCCACCTGCCGAGCTTGCTCTCGGATTCCTTGACCCAGGCCTTGACCCGGGTGCCGAAGTCTACCCGGTTGCGCGCGCGGCCCGGATCGAGGTCGGGCCGGGTCTCGGCCACGGATCGGGCCCAGGCCAGCCTCCGCCACTGGTTGGCCACGGCCCCGAGCAGCATCAGCGGGAAGGTGCCACGCCGCAAGCGGTCGGTCGTCTCGGCCAGGGCCTGCTGTGGATTGCGGTCGGTCACGGCCCGGGTCAGCTCCCAGATCGGATCCTCGCGCGTGTGCTGGACCAGGTCCTCGACATCGGCCAGCGAGACCGCGCCGTCGTCGCCGGCCGCGGACGCCACCTTCTCCAGCTCCTGCTCGAGCTGTCCCGGGCTGGCACCGACGCGCTCGGCAATGGCGTGCAGCGCGGCCGGGGGAAGTTTCAGGCCGCGCTCCCGGCTCAGGCGCGCCAGGTGCTCCATCGCGGTGTCCACGCTGCGCCTGGCGTCGAGCACGGGCGAGCAGTCGATCACGGCACCGGCCTCGGCGATGCGCTTGTACAGCTCGGCTCCCCTGAGCACCTTGCTGGTGGTCAGCACGAGGAAGTTGCGCTCCGAGAAGCCGGCTGCGAGGCCCTCGGCCAGGCTCTGCGCTGCGGCGCCGGCCGAGCGCGGCTCCAGGCCCTGCTCGCGGCAGTACCGGGTCACGTCGTCGAGGCAGCCTGCTCCGCGCGCGTCCTGCTCGAGCTCCAGCGCTGCGAGCCAGCGCGCCGCGGTGAAGCCGGCCGGATCGATGTCGTCCGGCCCGAAGCCGGCCTCGGCCGACAGCGCGAGGAAGATCTGTGCGGCCGGTTTGTGCTCGTCCTCGGCCCACAGGTCGGCGATGCGCATCAGCTCGGACCCGAAGTCGCTGCTCTTGCGCTTGCCGCCCTGGAACACGTTTGCGTCGTACCACACCACCGCGACGAGCCCGGGCATCAGCGACGGGGTCTTGAGCTTGCCCACCAGGTCGGCGGCGTCCTGGCTCGGACCCATCACCTCCCACAGGTTCATCGCGCGGGCCGACTCGGGAATGGCAGCCTCGATCAGGCGCCGCGCCCGGTCGCGGGTCAGCGCCTGATCCTCGCCGTGGAGCAGGTACGCCGGCCGCGGGTTCCCGGCCCGCAGGTCCTTGACCAGGGCCTCGAAGGCGTTGCCCCGGCGGCTGGCGGGCTTGTTCTCTTTTCCGGGCTTGCGTTTGGCCACGGGTGCATCGTAGCGGCCCGCCCGCTCCGGGTCAACGGAGCGTTGACAGCCCGGCAAGGCCGTGGAACAGTTCGGTCCGGAGGAGGCGGATCATGCGAGCACGGGTACTGGCCCTGGCCGCGGCGAGCCTGTGCCTCTCGGGCACGGCCCGCGCCGGCGATCTCGAGATCGAGGACGTGGTCTTCAAGGCGGGCAAGCTGAAGATCGAGCGCGGCACCCGCAGCTTCAAGGCCAGCGAGCTGATCTGGATCACCTTCACGGTGACCGGCTTCGGTCACGACGAGATCATCCATCTCGAGGAGTCGCTGCGGGTGCTGGCGCCCGACGGCTCGGTGGCGTACGAGAAGGAGCGCGCCTCGCGCTTCCGCGTCGAGTGGGACGAGGAGCTGACCGAGGCCTTCATCCAGAACAACGTGCAGCTCAGCGGCGCCACGCCCAGGGGCGAGTACACCGCGGAGATCACGGTCGAGGACAAGATCGTGGGCGAGACCAAGGTGTTCAAGGAGAAGTTCTACATCGGCAAGGGTGGAGGAGCCGCGGCCGCGGTCAAGGCGCGCAAGGGCGGCAACCTGACGATCCGCGAGCCGCTGCTGGTCAGGAGCCCCAAGGGCGGGCCGCGGGACCACAACGTGTACCATCCCGGCGACAAGGTGTTCCTGCGCTTCGAGGTCGGCGGCGCCGCGATCAGCGCCAAGCGGCAGATCTGGCTGCAGCAGGATCTCGAGCTGCTCGGCCCGGACGGCCAGCGCGTGTTCATGCGCAAGAACATCTCGGGCATCAAGCAGAAGGTCTCGGTGGAGATCGACTGGATCACGCTGAACAACGCGGCCAAGCTGCAGCAGGGGCTCGAGACCGGGACCTACAAGCTGGTGATCCACCTGCGGGACAGGATCGCGGGGGCGGGCACGATGGGGTGGAAGGAGATCTACGTCAGGCCCAGGTGATCGCAGCCCCCTTGACGGTTACGCTCAAGGGGTGAGCTACTTCACCTTGCTCAGCAACTCGTCCACGATCTCGTCGGTCCGCACGCCTTCGGCCTCGGCCTCGAAGTTGAGCACCAGCCTGTGCCGCAGCGCCGCGTGTGCCACGGCCTTCACGTCGTCGCGTTCGGCCGCGAAGCGCCCGTCCATCAGCGCGCGGACCTTGGCGCCGAGCAGCAGCGCCTGGGCGCCGCGCGGGCTGGCGCCGTAGCGCACGAACCGCGTGACCACCTCGGGCGCGCCGTCGCCGTCGGGCCGGGCCGCGGACACCAGGCGGGCCACGAAGTCCCGCACCTTGCTCGCCGCCGGCACCTCGCGCACGAGCCGGAGCCGATCGACGAGACGGTCGCGGGCCAGCACCTTGCGGGCTCGTGGCTGCTGGCCCGCGGTGGTGCGGTCGAGGATCTCGGCCAGTTCCCGCTGCTCCGGGTGCTTGACCAGGATCTTGAACAGGAAGCGGTCGAGCTGGGCCTCGGGCAGGGGGTACGTGCCCTCGAGGTCGATCGGATTCTGGGTCGCCAGCACCATGAAAGGGTTGGGCAGCTCACGCGTCTGGCCGCCCGCGGTCACCGAGCGCTCCTGCATCGCCTCGAGCAGCGCGCTCTGGGTCTTGGGCGTCGCGCGGTTGATCTCGTCGGCCAGCACCACGTGGGCGAACACAGGTCCGCGCCGGAACTCGAAGCGCTTCTGCCCCCCCTCGTCGACGATCAGGTTGCTGCCGGTGACGTCGGCCGGCATCAGGTCCGGGGTGAACTGCAGCCGGCTGAAGGTCAGCTCCAGCGCGTCGGAGAGCGCACGGACCAGCATCGTCTTGCCCAGCCCGGGCAGGCCCTCGAGCAGTGCGTGTCCATTGGCGAAGAGGCACACCAGCACTCCGGTGACCACCTCGTCCTGGCCGACGATCACCTCGCCCAGGGCCTCGCGCAGGCGCCACACGTCCTCGCGGAAGGACGCGACCGCCTCGCGGGCCTGCTCTAGCTCCGTGTCCTGGGCCTTGCGTACCAAGCGGCTTGCGCCTCCCCGTCCGTGTTTGCTCTCGCACTCTTGACGCGCGCGGCACGCTAGCACACGCGTCGAACCAGGGTCAAGGAAGGCGCCGGAGCCCGCGGACGAGCCGCCCTGGCGGGTGCTGCGGCCGCGCGAGGCGCCGGCTCTCCCGCGCGCGGCCGTGTTCGCCTTGACACCTGCGCGCTCGCACGAGAAAATCAGTATTCTTGAAATCAAGACACCTCCTGGGGGTGCAGAATGATGAGCGCGAGATGGCTCGGCCTGTTCGCCCTCATGCCGATGCTGATGCTGTTGCCTTCCGTGGCGCCGGCCAAGGACAAGCGGATCCGGGTCGAGTTCCGCTCCAAGCAGGTCGTCGTGGTCGACCAGGCCCGGGACAAGAAGCGCAAGTTCATCCTGCTCAAGCCAGGCGAGAAGATCAAGGTGCACGTCCAGGGTCCGCTGCTGCTGAACGTCAAGATTCACGACGTGATCGATCCCGGCAAGCGGGCCGGATCCCTGTTCACGCTGACCTCGATCCGGGACGGCGGCACCCACCGGGCCGCGGTGCAGATGCTGCTGCCCGCGGCCAACGTGATGGCCTTCAAGGGCAGCAAGCTCGTGCCGTCGCGGATGAAGCGGCGGCAGCTGATGGTGCCCGAGGGTGATCACGTCTATGAGTTCACCGTGTCGCCCGACGCCAAGAACGGTGTGGCCCTGCGGTTCTACAGAGGCAAGAAGGCCCGGCCGCGGGAGGTCGTCACCGAGGAGGCGGTCGCCGCGGCCGTGGCCCCGGCGCCGCCGCCAGCGCCGCCGCCCCCCCCGCCGAAGACCGAGCCCGAGCCCGGGCCGGCCGAGGACGAGTCGTGGGTGGTGGTCGACGGCAGCGCGTACACCCCTCCGCCGACCGGACCGACGACCGGCGGCGCAGGGGCCGAGACGGCCGCGCCGGCCGAGCTGGAGACCGAGGAGGCGCCGGCCTTGCCGAAGCGGCCGCGCAGTGGTGTCGCCGGCCAGTTCGGGGTCGGCGCCCGGATCGACTTCGTGGTGCCGGTCAGTGAGGCCAGCCTCAACTACGGGGTGCTGCTCGACCTGAGGTACCACCTGCCCGCATTCAAGGGGGCTCTCTCGCTGGGCCTCGTTGGCGGGTACTCGCCCTTCAAGGCCGAGGTCCGGCATTCGGGCGACGCGAGCCGGGGCATCAACTCGTACAAGGTGAAGCTGGAGGGTCACACGGTCCCGGTGCTCGCCGGCCTGTTCTACGATCTGCCCTTTGGCATCCCGGTGGAGATCGGGATCGAGGCTGGCTACTACTTGGCTTACGTGACGCTGCAGGCCGAGACCACGAACCTCGAGGGGACCTTCGACCTGAGCGGCACCGCCCACGGCTACTTCGTCGGGGGTGGGGTGGAATACCCGCTCGGTCCGGGCCGGCTGGGCCTGGCCGCGCGGTGGATCGGCGCTCCTAGTGCGACCGGGGACATCGGTGGGCTGGACATCGGAGGCGTGCACATTCATGCCGGTTACCGGTTGATGTTCTGAGTGAGGCGGCCCCGTTGCGGGGCGGACGCAACAGATCTCGCGATCGTCGGGGGAAGACGATGAGGCGTGGCTTGTTCAGGGTGGCAGTTCTGGGACTGGCGGCGCTCGCCGTTGGCTGCACGTCGCAGTCCTTTGACATCGATGTGGCCGAGGTGCTGGAGGTCACCTCGATCGCTCCCCACAACGGCGCGATCGACGTGCCGCTGACGGTGACGATCGCGGCCGAGTTCAGCCATCCGGTGGCCGCCCTGTCGCTGAGCCAGGATTCGGGCGGGGTGGAGCTGCTCGAGGGGGTCGAGGGGAGCCGTCCGGAGCGGCTGGGCTTCTCGGCCCAGCTCGACACGGCCACCGGGACGAAGCTCACCGTGACGCCCGACGAGCCCCTCGAGTACGGCCGGACCTACACTCTGCGGCTGACCCCCTTCATCGAGAACCAGGCACGGACCGGGTTCCTCGCCGCCACCGTGGTGTCGGTGTTCACCACCGAGGGTGCGCCCGAGGCCTTCGAGGTGGCTACCACCTGGCCTGCGGACGGCCAGGGTGACGTGCCGCTGGCCGATTCGGACGGAATCCCGACCCGGCCGATCATGGCCTTCAACCATCGCGTGGACGAGATGGTCACGCTGGACGAGCACTTCAGGGTGATCGATCTCGCTGGCGACAATGTGGTGCCCGGCTCCTGGACCCTCGATCCGCTCGGCCAGCGCGTGACCTTCACGCCGGACCTCGAATGGACATACAGCCAGGCGGTGAGCATCACCGCGCTGCAGGGCCTGCCCGACGTCGACGGCAAGACCCTGGCCGAGGACGTGGGTTTCTCGTTCACCTTCGCCGAGCAGACGCCCCTGCCCTTCCGCGTGCTCTCCACCGATCCGCCCGATGGCCAGCAGGACGTGGCGCGGCTGGTGTGGGAGGGAGAGGATCCGTACGCCCGCGAGATAGCGGTCTACTTCAGCGATGCGATCGACGATGGCTGGGACTGGCCCGGTTCATTCTCGGTCAGGAACCCCGACACGAGCCAGCCGGTCTCGGGCGCCTGGTGGCTCGAGGAGGACGGGACGCGCGCGGTTTTCGCGCCCAGCACGATGTGGGATTTCGCACAGCCGGTCGAGGTCACGGTGGCCGAGGGGCTGCGTGGCGTGGGCCTCGGCGAGCTCGAGGCCGACTACGTCTTCGGCTTCACCTTCGAGTCGGCGCCGCCCTTCTGGGTCGTGTCGACCTTCCCCACCGACGGTATGGAAGACGTGCAGCCCGTGGATCCGGCGAGCATGCCCACCGCGCTCGAGATCTACTTCAACTCCGAGCCGGCCGACGTCATCGACTGGGAGACCCACTTCGAGGTTCACGACATCACCGTTCCGGGTAACGAGGTCGACGTCGGCCCCATGGGCAGCTGGTCGATCGACAAGGACAACTCGAGCACGGTGTTCCGACTGACCACCGGCGAGAGCTGGAGCTACTCGCAGAGCGTGAGGGTGAACCTCGCGGCCGGCCTGCAGAGTGTCTGGGGCGGCACACTCGCCGCGGATCACGAGTTCAGCTTCACCTTCACCAGCCCCACGGAGCTGGTCGTCGTGCGCACCGATCCGCCTGATGGCGCGCAGCGGATCCCGATCGCGGACCCGGGCGGCGGTGAAACGCAGGTCGAGGTGTTCTTCAACGAGCCGCTTAGCACGAGCCAGAGCTGGGAGACGCACCTCGCGGTGGAGGAGATCCTGCCGGTCGGTCCGGTCGCGGTCACGGGCACCTGGGAGCTGGGAGCGGGCAACCGCAGCGTCGCCTTCTCGCCGGATCTCGCCTGGCGCTACGGCGAGGTGGTGCGGGTCACCGTGGCTTCCGGGCTGATCGGCCTGTCCGGGAGCGAGCTGGCCTCCGACTGCATCTTCAGCTTCGTCTTAGAGGAGCCGCCGCCGCTGGCCGTGGTCAGCATCGAGCCGGCCAACGGCGCGGAGCGCGTGCCGCGCGAGGACGGCGGCGCACCGACCGAGATCCGGATCGTCTTCTCCGAGGGTGTGGAGCAGACCTCGGCCAGCCTCACCACGGGCACCGTGGACGGCGCGATCACGATCACGGACGTGGCGAGCGGCGACCCGGTCCTCGGTTCCCTGTTCTTCGAGATGCCCGAGCCCACGATGGACGACGACACCGCGATCTTCAGGGCCACGCTTCCCTGGGCATACTCCCAGGAGGTGCAGGTGAACGTGGGCTACACGGTCGAGAGCGATCGCGGCTCCCCGCTGGGCGAGGGCGTGGCGGACGACGTGGGGTCGAGCTTTCTCTTCGAGGATCCGCCGGCGCTGCTGCTGCTCTCGCGTCATCCGGCGCCGCAGGCCCCGGACGTGCTGATCGGCACCGACCTGAGCTGGCAGTTCTCCCGCCCCCTGGATCCGACAAGCGTCAACCCGCTCAGCCTGCGGGTGTGGCTCGACAGCGACTCGCTCGAGACCAACCTCTGCACCGAGGCCGACGGCACCCTGACCCTCGACCTCCCGGGCACGACGGTCACCTGCAATCCGACCGATTCATTTCCCGAGGGCGAGCGGGTCAACGTGGCGCTGGCGGCCGGTCCCGGCGGCATCAAGGCCGACGACGCGACCCTCCGGGGCGGATGGCTCGACGAGCAGACCGCGGACCTGATCTACTCCTTCGACGTCAAGGCCGCGCCCGAGCTCGGCATCGTGGCGGCCTTCCCGTCGATCGATCCCGACGGCCAGCCCGCGCGAAACGTGGATCCGCAGACCTCGGTCCGCGTGATCTTCGACCGGGCCGTGGACCCGTCGACCGTGGACGATGCATCGTTCATCGTACGCCGGTGCGCGACGGACGGGCCCTGTCCCGATTCCGCCTTTGGCACCGATCTGCCGGCGAGCAAGACCTGCGCGCCCGGCGACAACTGCATCGCCTTTGCCCAGGGCGACACCGAGGTGATCTGGACCCATGCCACGCACTTCGAGTACGAGACCTACTTCACCGTGGTGGTGGGCGAGGCGGTCACCAGCGCCGACGGGCAGGCCCGGATGCCGGACGGCGGGTACACCTACTCGTTCCATGTGGCGCCGCCGCCGACGATGAGCGTGGTGAGCACGCGGCCGACGGACGGCAGCGTCGATTTGACCCGCCGGCCCGAGATCACCATCGACTACGACATGGACATCGATGGTGCGAGCCTGCTGGTCGATCCCTTCGAGGGCGACGGCCTGCTGCCCAACGTGTTCATCAACCGCGGCGCGGCCACGGACTGGGACACCGCGCTGATCCAAGGCGCGGATTACGACGTGGTACTGGAGGACAGCGATACGGTGCGGGTGAACCTGCTGCGCAACCTGGATCTGGGCCAGACCTACACGGTGACCAGCACGATGGATCTGCGCAACGTCGAGGGCGGCGGGCTGGCCGCGCAGCACGACTTCCAGTTCGCGATTCGCGCCGGCGGGTTGCTGGAGAGCCTCTCGCCCGCGGACGGCACGGTCGATGTGCCGGTCGTCGGCACCGTGATCGAGGCCGTGTTCCGCGAGGACATGGACGAGAGCACGATCGGCGTGAACACCTTCGGGTTGATCTTCACCGACCGCTTCGGCCGGTTGCACTCGGTGCCGGGCGCGGTGGCGTACGACGCGGGCACGCGGACGGCCACCTTCACGCCGTCCGAGACGGGAGTGGGGCACTGCCACGGCGGCGCGTGGCCGCTGATCTACGGCAGCGAGTACGAGGTGCGGCTCTCGCCGCGCATCGCCTCGCTGGCGGGCGAGACCCTGGGGCCGGAGCCGGCCAGCTTCACCACGGTGGCCGCGCCCGGCGTCAGCGCGATCTACAGCGAGGGCGTGGTGCTGGGGTACTCCGGTGATGACCGGGCGGTGCTCGACGGGTCGGTGGACGTGCCGCAGAACTCGAAGCTCTTCGTGGAGTTTGGTGAGCCGATGAGCTCGGAGAGCTTCGTGGTCTCGGGCACGCCGCAGCCCACGGATACCGTGGTGCTGGAGCAGTACCCGCCCCCGGGCCAGCCCCAGATTCCGACTCGCTTCCCGGTGAGTGTGAGCTACTCCGACCTGCCGCGACCGATCCTGGAGGTCACGCCCTCGGGTCACCTGGTCTCGCAGATGCGCTACGTGCTGCGGATCAAGGGCAAGGACCTGGGCAACACGACCTGGGTCACCACGGCCGCGGGCCAGCCGCTGGCAGACACGATCACGCCGAGCTTCTACGTGGCCTCGGATCTGACGGCCAAGCTCAGCCTGGCGATCTGCCCGGACTGCTGTCACAGCCGCTGCCGGTGGAGCGGCGATCCGCCGGAGTGGAGCTGCCCCGGCTGTGACTGTCCGGTCCTGTGCAGGCCCGAAGATCCGATCCCGCCGGATCCGGGGGAGAAGAGCCTGCTCAGCGAGACCCCGTTCCAGGACGGCGTGATCTCGGTGGCCTTCAATCGCCCGGTGGTCAAGGCCTCGGTCGAGGCCGGGTTCTCGATCACGATCAACACCTTCCCCTGGCTCTGCAACTACAACTACCCCCAGGTGATCGGCGCCAACACCGCGCAGTCGGTGAGCTGTGAGCCCCAGGCCGGCGGCATCAGCGCCACCAACGAGGTGCGGGCGATCGTGACCGAGGAGGTGATGGACGAGAACGGCAACCCGCTGCGCACGCCGATCGATCAGGTGCTGGAGGCGGCCGAATCGTCGCCCGGGTCCACGGTGGGGCCGCTCGTGATACCCGGCGGCGCCAACCTGGCCGGCTCCGAGACTGTAGTCGGCGATCAGGAGTTCCTCGCGGCCTGGCCCCTGCACGCGCTGGTCCTGCGGCTGAAATCGGACCTGGACCCGAATCCGGATCCGGACGTGCATGAGCCACCCGTGGGCCCGGCCGAGGGGGACGCGTACATTGCCCACGATTGGGGCAGCGGGTTCACCGACGGCCACCTGTACGAGTGGGATGGCAGCGAGTGGATCGACATCCTCGGCCGTGACGTCAACTACGGCGACTGGGTGATCGTGGACGCCAATCCGCAAGCCGGATCGAGCTTCGAGGGCAAGGCCAACCAGTTATTGTATTACTTCGGCTGGGCTCTGCACTATCATGACGACTGGGGTCTGGAGCCGGGCGACACGTGGTGGACCGCGCCGTTCGGACCCACCCGGCTTGGCTGGCGCGCCGTGATCAACGGTGAGGGCGGTTTCGACGGTTACGAGGGCGAGAGCTTCGAGTACAAGATCAACGGCGATCCACCGCCGGCGATACACTGGGAGGCGCTGCCGAGCGGCACCTTCGCCTGGCCGCGCGACCGGATCGACCCGGCCACGGTGCACGGCGGCTCGGTGATCGACGACCCGGCGGGCGCGTCAATCGCGCTGTTCGACCTCGATGCCGGCAACGACTTCGTGCCGGTGTACACCGAGTTCGTGCCGATCAAACCCGATGGCTTCGACTATCCGGACTGGGTCAAGTTCTGGCCGATCCACCCGCTGACCCACGGGCACCGGTACGAGATCCAGGTTCGCGGGACCACGATGATCAAGAACCTGGCCGGCAACGTGCTCTCCAGCGACACGAGTGCGTATGTAGACGTGGAGGACTTCGCGCCGCAGGTGGACGAAATGGGCGTGCGCTACTGGGACGATGTCGAAGCCAAGTGGGTCTGGCAGAGCATCATGTCCGGGAGTCTGAACGATGTGCCCGCAGACAGCCCGGTCAAGATCTTCTTCTCCGAGAAGGTCGATCGCGCCTCGGTCCAGGCCGAGATCAGCCTCGAGCAGTCCGGCGTGGGGCCGATCCCCGTCACGATCGAGCAGCAGGACGGCAGCTTCGATTCGACCGTGCTGGTGATCCCGGACGCGCCGCTGCTGGCCGGGGCCACCTACGATGTGATGATCGACGGCGCCCTGGCGGACATCACGGGCAAGGCCATGGGCCCGACGCTGGTCCGCGACTTCACCGTGGACGCCGCGGCCGCGACGATCCCGCGCACCAGCCCGGTCGGCGTGAACACCGCGCTCGACGCGCAGGTCACGGTCTGGTTCAGCCAGCCGATGGACCCGCTGACCTTCAAGTCCGGCGACCTGGGCCTGCCCGGCGACGCGCCCGCCACCCTGTGGCTCGAGCACGTGGCTGAGGCGGACGGGCCAAATCCCTGCGGCACGCTGACCACGCCATTCTGTATCAGCTTCTCCGCGGAGCTGCGCGAGGTGTACCTCACGCCGCTCGGGCCGGGCCTGCAGCCGCACCGCAAGTACAACGTGATCTTCGATACCACGGAGATCATGGATCTGGGCGGCACGCTGCTCGACCCAGCCTACGGCCCGCTGGAGTTCGAGACCGTGCCCGGACCGCCTTTGCTGCTGTGCACCATCCCGGACAAGGACACGCTGATCACCCGCGAGGATCCGATCGATCTGCACTTCTCCGAGCCCGTGGATCTGGCCTCGCTCGAGGACCACGCGCGGCTGGTCAACATCAACACCGGCCTTCAGGCGAACCTCGACGTGATCGAGCTGGCCGAGGCCGGGAGCTACCGGATCACCCCGGCCGTGGGCGAGCCGCTCGACGCGGCCACGATCTACTGGCTCGAGGCGAGCGACAGCGTGCTCGACACGGCGCTGCTCGACGGGCTGAATCCGCAGTACTACGCCAAGTTCACCACGCACGGGATGGTGATCAACGAGGTGCTCTTCGATCCGCCGGGCATCGCCGCGGACGTCAACTGCGACGGCGAGGCGGATCATGACAACGACGAGTTCGTGGAGCTAGTCAACATCGGCACGGACCCGGTGGAAATCTCGGGCTGGACCCTGGAGAGCGCGAGCCTGGGCACGCTCCACACCTTTGCCGGCGGCACCACGATCCCCAGCCGGGGCGTGATGCTGGTCTTCGGCGGCGGAGTTCCGGGGGCGGCCTGCTTCCCGGGTGCGAGCCTGGTCACCGCGGACAGCGGCCTGGCCCTGCTCGTCACGGACACGCTGTGGCTGCGGGACGCCGCCGGCCTCGTGATCGACGTCACCCAGTGGGATTCTCCGGCGGGCATCGATCAGAGCATTGTCCGCGATCCCGATGGGACCGGAGAGTTCCGCGCTCATAGCGGAGCGGCCGGATCCGAGGGTGCGGCGTACTCGCCGGGCACCCGCACGGATGGGACGGCACACTGACGGCATGAACCGTCGGGGGAAGACAATGAAGCGTGGAGTGTTCAGGTTGGCTCTTCTGGGACTGTCGGCGCTCACCGTCGGCTGCACCGCCAAGACCTTCGATATCGGCGAGGTGGAGCTGCTGGAGGTGACCTCCGTCGATCCCCACGACGGCGCAGTCGACGTACCGCGGAACGCCGCGATCACGGTCGTCTTCAGCCTGCCCGTGGCCGTGGCGTCGCTGACCCGGGAGGCCGGCGGCGTCGAGCTGCTCCTGGGCGTCGACGGGGCGGATCCGCAGCCCGTGGGATTCACCCCCGAGCTCGACACCACGCTGAAGACCCTCACCGTGGTGACCGGGGAGCCGCTGGTGTACGGACAGACCTACACCCTGCGGCTGACCACGCTGATCGAACGGCAGGACAGAAACGGCTTCCTCGTCGGCGAGGTGGTGTCGATGTTCACCGTCGAGGACGCGCCCGAGCCCTTCGAGGTGGTGAGCGTCTGGCCGCCGCACGGCGAGGTGGAGGTCCCGCTGTTCGACGCCGACGAGAAGCCGATCACGCCGATGGTGAGCTTCAATCACCGCGCCGACGTGACGATCGATCCGGGAGACCATCTCGAGGTGAACGACGTCGCCGGCGGTCTTGCCATCGCCGGCACCTGGAGCTTCAGCGAGTTCGGGCAGCGCATTACCTTCACCCCCGAGGACGACTGGGACTTCGGACAGGAGGTGCGGGTTCGCGTGCGGCAGGGCATGCCCGACGCGTATACCGGGAGCCTGGCCGATGACGTTGCCTTCAGCTTCACCTTCGCCTTCCAGGCGGCCATGCCCTTCGAGGTTCTCTCTCACTTCCCGCTCGCCGACCAGGAGGGCGTGCTGCGGGAGGACGCGAGCGGAGCGCCCGCCGAGATCGTGATCAGCTTCAGCGATCCGGTCGACGACAGCGCGGACTGGGCCAGCCACCTCTCGGTTACGGACCAGGCCTCGCAGCAGGCGGTCCCGGGCGCCTGGCGGCTCGACGCGGCCACGAGCAGTGCGATCTTCGCGCCCAGCGGTGCGTGGGACTTCGATCAGGCCGTCGAGGTGATGGTGACGTCGGGGCTGCTCGGCATCGGCCGCGGCGCACTGGAGGAGGACTACGGCTTCGCCTTCACCTTCGAGTCGCCGCCGCTATTCTATCCGGTGTCGGTCTATCCGCCCATCGGCAAGGACGATGTGCAGCCGCTGGACGATCAGGGCGAGCCGATCGCGATCGAGATCTTCTTCAACGAGCCGCCGGCCGATATCGCCGGGTGGCAAACCCGTTTCGAGGCGCACGACGTCACCGTGCCCGCCAACGAGATCGACCTCAAGCCCTCGGGGGAGCTGACGATCAACGAGACCAACGCCAGCGTGGTCTTCCGCCTGGACCCGGGCGAGACCTGGCGCGTCTCGCAGAGTGTGCGGCTGCGCTTGCTGCCCGGCCTGCAGGGCGTGTCGGGCGGTACCTTCGACGAGCAGATGGAGGGCAGCTTCACCTTCTCGAGTCCCACGGCGCTGCTGATCATGCGCACCGAGCCGCCCGATGGCGGCGTGCGGATCCCGCTGATCGACGCGGCCGGCGGCGACAAGAGGATCGGGGTGTTCTTCAACGAGCCGCTCGACACCAGCCAGAGCTGGGCGCCGCACTTCGTCGTCGAGACGATCGAGCCGGGCGGCCCCACGCCGGTCGCGGGGAGCTGGGCGCTGGGGCCGGGCGACCAGAGCACGGAGTTCACGCCGGACGGTCCCTGGAGCTTCGGCCAGGAGGTGCAGCTCACGGTGGTGTCCGGCCTGCTCGGTTTCTCGGGCAGCGCGCTCGTCCGGGACCGGGTGATCGGCTTCACCTTCGAGGCGCCGCCGCCGCTCGTGGTGATCAGCGTCGATCCCGCGGACGGCGCCGAGCGCGTTCCGCGCTCTGACGCCGGTCAGCCGACCTCGATCCGGGTCGTCTTCTCCGAGGGTCTGAACCCGGCCACGGTGACGCTCGGCGACAGCTTTCGGATCGTTGACGAGCTCGGCGACCCGATCGACGGCGCGCGGGTTCTCGCCGAGACCGCGATGGCGGACGATACCGTGGTCTTCACCCCGGCCGCGCCATGGTCGTACTCCCAGGCGGTGCAGGTGATCGCGGGCTATGCCCTGGAGAGCGTGCGCGGCGCAACCCTGGGAGCGTCGGCCGCGGACGACGTGGTGTCAGGCTTCCTCTTCGAGGACCCGCCCCCGTTGCTGATGGTCTCGCGCTACCCGGCGGCGGACGCGCCGGACGTGCTGACCAACACCGACCTGACCTGGAAGTTCTCCCGCGCCGTGGATCAGGGCAGCGTGACCGAGGACAACCTCAAGGTCTGGCTCGACAGCGACGCGGGCGAGAACAACCTCTGCACCATCGCCGCCGGAACGGTGAGCTTCGATATCTCGGACACGACGATCTTCTGCGATCCGGCCGTGGACTTACCCGCGGGGGACAAGGTGTGGGTCGCGCTGGCGGCCGGCCCGGCTGGGCTGAAGGCCTCCGACGCGACGAGCCGGGGAGGATGGCTCGACGAGCAGACCGTGGACCTGATCTACTCCTTCGACGTCAAGGCCGCGCCGGAGCTCGGCATCGTGTCCGTGTTCCCGCCCGCCGATCCCGCCGGTGATCCGGCGCGGGACGTGGATCCGCGGAGCACGATCAGCGTGGTCTTCGATCGGGCCGTGGATCGGACGAGCGTGGATCCGAGTTCATTCAGGGTGCGCGAGTGCAACGGGCCCGCGCCCTGCCCCGATGTCCTGGATGGCACCGAGCTGCCGGCGAGCCAGGCCTGCGGCGGGGGTGTGAACTGCATCGCCTTTTCCCGCGATGACCTCGAGGTGAACTGGACCCACGCCACGCGCCTGCAGTACCAGACCTTCTACACCGTGGTGCTGGCCGACACGATCGTCAGCGCGGACGGCGTGGCCGAGCGGCCGCCCGGTGACTACGTCTTCTCCTTCGAGACCACGCCGCCGCCGACGATAAGCGTGCTGCAGACCGAGCCCGATCCCGGGGCCGCGAATTTGACCCGTCGGCCAACGGTCCGCATCCTGTACAACATGGCGATCGACGCGGGAACCCTGCTGGTCGACTCGGCCGGGGGCGACGGGTACATCCCCAACGTGTTCATCAACCGCGGCACGGCCACGGACCGGGACGCCGAGCTGGTGTACGGCTCGGACTACACCCTCGAGATGGATGATGTCGATCGCGTGCGGCTGAACCTCCTGCGCAACCTGACGCTGGGTGAGTCGTACACCGTGACCTCCACCCTAGACCTGCGCAACGTCGAGACGGGCGGGCTGGTCTCGCCGCACCACTTCGTCTTCAGCATCCGCAGCGAGAGCCTGCTGGAGAGCCTCTCGCCGCCGGACAATGCGACGGATGTCCCGGTGGCCGGCACCTCGGTGCGGGCCGTGTTCCGGGAGGACATGGAACAGACCACGATCAACGAGAGCACCTTCGGGCTGACCTTCACCGATCGCTTCGGCCGGCTGCACCCGGTGCCCGGCAGCGTGGCGTACGAGGCGGGAACCAGGACGGCCACCTTCACGCCGTCCGAGTCCTCGGTCGGGCACTGCGCCAGGGGGGGCGACTGGCCGCTGATCTACGACTCGCGCTACCAGGTGCGGCTCTCTCCGCGCATCGCCTCGGCGGCCGGGGAGACGCTCGGCGCGGTGTCGGCCGGCTTCACCACGATGGCCGCGCCGGGCGTGAGCGGGATCCGCAGCGAGGGCGTGAAGGCCGGATCCGCGGACGACGACCGGGCAGCGCTCGACGGCGCGGTGGACGTGCCGCAGAGCTCGACGCTGTTCGTGGAGTTCAGCGAGGCGATGGACCCGGCGTCCTTCGTGGCCTCCCCGGTGCCGGTCAGCGCGGACACGGTGACGCTGGAGTACTATCCGCCGGTGGGCGAGCCCCAGGTCCCGACGCGGGTCCCGGTCAACGTGGCGTACGCCGGCCTGACCCTGACCGTGACCCCGGAAGATCTGCTGGAGCAGGACCGACGGCACGTGCTGCGGCTCAAGGGCAAGGATCTGGGCCATGCCGCCTGGGCGTCCAACAGCAGCGGCCAGCCGCTGCCGGCCACGGTCGAGGCCAGCTTCCACGTGGCGACCGCGCTGCAGGCCAACCTGACCCTGGTGCGGTGCCTGCCGTGCTGCCACACCGAATGCCATTGGTCCGGCGATCCGCCGCGCGAGGAGCCGTGGCAGTGCGACAGCTGCGACTGCCCGGCCGAGTGCAAGCCGCCCGTGCCTTCGCTGCCCGATCTGCCGCCCAACTCGCTCGAGGGCGAGGCGCCCTTTGCCGGCGGCGTGATCTCGGCGATCTTCAACCGGCCCGTACCCAGGCTCGAGATCGAGTCCGCCTTCGCGGTCGAGATCAGCTCCACGCCGCGGGTCTGCAGCTTCAGCTATCCCGAGATCAGCGGTCCCGAGCCGGATCTGGTGCAGTCGGTGACCTGCACGCCGGCGGGCGGCATCGCGGTCGACAATGTCGTTCGCATTGTCATCTCCGGGGCCCTGGAGGACGCGCACGGCAATCCGCTGCTCGCTCCGATCATCCGCGATCTCGAGCCGGCCGTGGCGGCGCCGGTGGATGCCGGCGATCCGCAGGTCTATCAGCTCAACGTGGCGGGGCTGCCGGTCGCGCTCGGCACGGTCAAGGGCGACCAGATCTTCCGCGTGGTCTTCGGCGCGACCGTGCCCGACTACCGCATCGACGCGTCCACGGTGCACGGCGGATCCTCGCTCGTGGATTCTTCGGATGCATCGATCGCGATGTTCAACGAGACCGAGGGCGATGCCTTCGTGCCGGTGCAGGTGATCTTCCAGCCGCAGCAGAACTGGCTGTTCCAGCTGACCAAGCCGGATCCGACCACGAACCCGATCCCGATGGACCAGCCCGACTACGCCGACTTCACACCGGTGCTGCCGCTGGAGGTCGGGGATACGTACCGCATCGAGGTCGACGGGGCCATGATCCGCACCCTCGCCGGCCTCGGCCTGGATTCGAACTTCTCGGACACGGTCTCGGTCGAGGCCGATCCGCCGACCCTGGACGCGATGCAGATCCGCCGCTGGCACGCTGGGCTCTCCGAGTTCTACTGGACCGATGGCGCCGGCCTGACCGACGTTCCGGCCGACACCTCGATCCGGCTGGAGTTCAGCGAGAAGCTCGACATGGGATCGGCCCAGAGCGAGATCCTGCTCCAGGAGCAGGGCGCATCGATCCTCCCGATCGCGATGACACTGGAGGATCCGCAGCCCGATCCCGGATTCGGCCTGATCCTGACTCCGGACGCGCCGCTGTCCGCCGGCGTCACGTACGAGGTGATGGTCACCCCCAGCCTGCTCGACATCACCGGGCAGAGCAAGGGGGCGCAGACAGTCCTCGAGTTCACCGTGGACGACGCGCCGATGACGGTGAGCAGCGTCAGCCCGACCGGGCTCGGGGTGCCGCTCGACGCCGAGGTCTCGCTGTCGTTCAGCGATCCGGTCGATCCGTTGACCTTGCACGCGGGCGACACGGCCGATCCGGCAACGGTCTGGCTCGAGCACGTGACCGAGCAGGGCGGGCTCAACCCCTGCTCGACGCTGCGGACCGGCGCCTGCGTCAGCTTCACTCCAGACCTGCGCACCGTGTTCCTCACGCCGGTGGGGCCGGGCCTGGTGCCGCACCGGACGTACGACGTGAAGTTCGACGTCACCGAGGTGACCGATCTCGGCGGCGCATCGCTCGACCCGGCGTACGGACCGCTGCAGTTCGAGACCATTGCAGGGCCGCCGACGCTGCTCTGCACCATTCCGGGCGAGGACGAGCTGTTCACCCTCGAGGATCCGATAGAGCTGCACTTCACCGAGGAGGTGCTCCTCGTCACCCTGGAGGATCACACCAGGCTGGTGCATCGTGAAACCGGCCTGGAGGCCAACACCGAGATCGCGGCGATGGCCGAGGCGGGCAGCTACACCTTCACGCCGTCCCCGGGCGAGCCCCTGGAGCGGGCGGCGATCTACTCGCTCGAGGTGGGGCACCTCGTCCTCGACGCGGCAGCGGCCGACAACCTGTACCCGCCGCATTACGTCCTGATCACGACCCACGGGCTGGTGATCAACGAGCTGCTCTACGATCCGCTCGGCGTGGGGGGCGCCTGGGACGTCAACTGCGACGGTACGACCGACGAGAGCGACGACGAGTTCGTCGAGCTCTACAACATGGGAAACGATCCGGTCGACATATCGGACTGGACGCTGCAGAGCGCCACGCTCGGACTGCGCCATACCTTTGCCGACGGCACCACGATCCCGGCCGGCGGCGCCCTGCTGATCTTCGGCGGTGGAACGCCGGGGCTGGGGTGCTTCCCCGGCGTGGATGTGGTGGTGGCCGACAGCGGCCTCGATCTCGATCTGGTGGACACGCTGTGGCTGATGCAGGATCGCGGCCTGGTGGTCGACGTGGCGGCGTGGGACGACGCCGTGGGCATCAACCAGAGCTGGGTCCGGGATCCCGAGGGAACCGGAGACTTCCGCGCGCACAGCGGCGCCGCAGGCTCGGGAGGCGCCGAGCACTCGGCCGGCACCCGGACCGACGGCAGCCCCTTCTGAACTCGATGCCATGCACCGAGGCCCCGCCAGGCTGCTCGCCGCACTGCTGATTACCACCTTGGCGGCGGCCGCGTCCGCGGCCGGGGAGAAACGGCCGATCCGGGTCGAGTTCAGCGCGGACCGGATCACGGTCCTCGACCGGCACAAGGACCGGCGCCAGGCATACCTGCGGCTGCGGCCCGGGGAGACGATCCGGGTGCATGCCGAGGGCCCGCAGCTGATCAACATCAAGTTCCACGACATCCTCGCGCCGGGGCGCACCACGGGCGAGCCCCTGGCCCTGACCGTGGTGCGGGACCGTGCCTTCCGCGCGGTGGTGCCCCTGAAGCTGAAGCTCTCGCCGCGGTACGAGCTGATCGAGAGCGTGGGCGGTCTGTCCCGCCGTGAGCGATTTCAGTTCGAGGTGCCGAAAGGGCTGCACAGCTTCGAGTTCACCATCTCGGCCAACGCCAGGATGGGCACGGCGCTCAAGGTCTTCCGCGGCAAGAAGCCCCGGCCCGCGGAGCAGGTACGGCTGGTGCGCATCCCGGGGCAGCCCGTGACCGCGGGCCAGCCGGCCCTGCTGCCGCTCCAGCCGCTGCCCAAGGAAGCGCCCGCGCCTGTTGCGGCGCCGGCCCTCGAGCAACCCGCGGCCCTCGCGGCGCCTTCCGCCGCGCCCGTGCTCGAGCCGGCGCCGGCCCTCGCGGCGCCTTCGGTCCCGCCCGCGAAGGTCGCGCCGCGGCCGGCGCATCAGCCCGTGACCGTGCCGACCGCGGCCGCGCCCGAGGTCGCAGCGCCGCTGCCGCCCGGCCCGCCGCCGGCCGGCGAGGCGCCCCCCGAGATCAGCTCGTCCCGGCCCGCCCACGTCGATTCGGTGCCGGCCGGCCGGCCGACCCAGATCAGCGGCGCGGCCGCCCCCTCGACCCTGCGGCAGAAGGAGCCGGCCGGGCGCTTCTCCCTCGGAGCCAGGGGTGAGCTGGTGATCCCGGCGACCCAGTCGGACCTGGGTTTGAGCTACGGCGTGCTGCTGGTGCTGCGCTACCACCTGCCCGTGCTGGACGGGGATCTCGCCCTGGGTCTCGAGGCCGGGTACTCACCGGCGCGCGCCGAGATCCGCGGCAACCTGGGCAGCGAGGCGGGTGCGTCGGGTTTCAAGGGCGTGCTGCAGGGCCACAGCGCACCGGTGCTGGCTGGCCTGTACTACGACCTGCCCCTGGAGCTGCCCGTGGAGATCGGCATCGAGGTCGGCTATGCCATGGCCTGGGCCCGGCTCGAGGTCGAGGCGCTGGGCGAGAGCCTCGAGGTCGAGGGTACGGTTCACGGGTACTTTGCCGGCGGGGGCCTCGACCTGCCGCTGGGTCCCGGGCGGCTCGGCGTGGCAGCGCGCTGGGTCAGCACGCCGGCCGGTACCGGCGAGATCGGCGGGCTGGAGCTCGGCGGCGTGCACGTCAGCCTGTGCTGGCGCTTCCTGTTCTGAGGCGGAGGTGAGGGCCATGTGTCGTAGATGGTGGATCGCGGCGATCATGCCGATCGCTCTCGCCGCTGGATGCCCCTCGCAGGAGTTCCAGATCGGTGTGCTGGATCCGCTGCGCGTGGTCCGGACCTCACCGTCGCACGGCGCAACGGACGTGCCGGTGCAGGTCACGATCTCGGTGCTGTTCTCCGAGCCCGTGGCCCTGGAAACGGTCGCCGGGCAGGGGGGCGGGGCCGTGCTGTGGAAGGGCGGCGCGCCGGGCGAGCTCAACGTGGATCCGGTGAGCTTCACCGCGTCGGCCGCGGACGCGCACCAGCCGGTCGAGATCCTGATCGACCCGACCGAACCCCTGGAGTATGGGGAGACCTATGTGCTGGAGCTGACGCCCTTTGTCGAGCGTCTGGGCAGCGCCGGGTACCTGCCCGAGGCCGTGCTGGTGCAGTTCACCACGGCGCCCGATCCCGGAGCCCTGGAAGTGGTCGCGGTCTGGCCCGCGGACGGCGCGACCGGTGTGCCACTGACCGACGGGCTGGGAGGCGCCGACACGGCCACGCGGCCGACCGTCCTGTTCAGCCATGCCGTGGACTCCGCGGACGAGGTGGCGCTCGCCGAGCACCTCCGGGTGCTCGACGTCGGCTCGAGCGCGAGCATCGCCGGCGCCTGGAGCCTGGACCAGGAGGACACGCGGGCCGCCTTCACGCCGGATGGCCCCTGGTCCCATGGCCAGCGCGTGCGCGTCGAGATGGTGCATGGCTTGAGCTCCACGGCCGAGGGCGTGCGCGCCCTCGAGGCGGACTCGCAGTTCGGCTTCGTGTTCGAGGAGGCCCCTGAATTCCGCGTGCTTGCCGTGCATCCCCCCGACGGCGCCGCGGACGTACCGCTCGAGGATGGCGCAGGCGATCCGCTGACGCTGACGGTGAGCTTCAGCGAGCCGGTGGACCCGGCGGTGGACGGTCAGGTCTTCGGCGAAAGCCACGCCGCGGTCATCGACCGGGACAGCGGTCTCGGCGTGGCCGGCGGGTGGACGCTCGACGCGGCGTCGGCGAGCGCCGAGTTCTCGCCGGCAGGGGCGTGGAGCCACGGGCAGGCGATCGAGCTGGCCATCGATCACGGGCTGCGGAGTGCTCGCGGCGTGCCGCTCGGTGCGGGCGCGGCCGACGACGTGGTGGTCAGGTTCCGCTTCGAGGATCCGCCGCCGCTGAGCCTCCTGGCCGTGGACCCGGCGGACGGGGCCGTGCGGGTGCCGCGGACAGACCCCGTGGACCAGCCGACCCCGGTGATCGTCAGCTTCGATCAGCCCCTGGATCTTTCCCGGGACTGGACCGGACATCTCGCGGTGCTCTACCCGGGAGATCCGGCGGACCGAGCCGTGGCCGGCGCTTGGACGCTGACCGGCGGCGACCGGGACGCGGTGTTCACGCCGGACGGGGAGTGGGAGTTCGGCGCCATGGTCGAGATCGAGGTCGACGCCGGCCTGACCGCGGCTGCTGGCGGACAGCTCGCCGCGGACCATGAGTCCGGCTTCACCATCGAGCCGGCACCCGACTTCTTCGTGCAGGGCACGGTGCCGCTCGACGGCAGCACCGAGGTGCCGCGCTCCACGGCGCTGACCGTGAGCTTCAGCGAGCCGGTCGGCTCGAACACCGCGGAGTTCGCCGCGCAGGCCTCGGTCACTGACGGCAGCGGCGCGGTGGCTGGCGCCTGGTCGCTGGACGCCACGCAGCGGGTCGCCGAGTTCACGCCGGCCGGTGGGTGGCGCTACGGGCAGCCGGTGCAGGTCGATCTGCAGGCGAGCCTGTTCAGCGTCCACGGCGTCTCGCTGGCCGGCGGCGCGTACCGTTTCGGCTTCACCCTCGAGTCGCCGCTGTCGCTGGTGGTGCTCTCCACAGACCCGGCCGACGGCGCAGCCGAGGTGCCGCTCGAGCGGGGCGGCGGGCCGACCGTGATCACGGTGACCTTCAACCAGGCGATCGAGTCGCCCGCAGACCCCGGAGCGGTGTTCGGCGTGGCGGACCAGAGCGATACCGCGGTGGCCGGCACCTGGTCGATCGTCGACGCCGAGGCGACCTTCACGCCGGGCGAGGCCTGGGATTACCTGGAGACGATCCGGGTCACCCTTCGCGGTGAGCTTCGGAGCGCGCTGGCCGACGAGAGCGCCGTCGACGCCACGCTGGGCGCGGACCACGTATTCGCCTTCACCTTTCGCGGGCCGCCCCCCTTCGCCGTGGTGCGGGTGCACCCCACTGACGGAGCGACCGGCGTGCCCCGCGAGGACGATCTCGGCCAGGCCACCCGCCTGCGCGTCGAGTTCAGCGAGGCGCTCGATCCCGCGGTCACGGCGAACGACTTCCGCGTGGAGTACGCCGCGGTCACGGATCGGTCGAGCGGAGCCGAGGTCGCCGGTACCTGGTCGCTGGTCGATGAGTCGGCCGAGTTCCTGCCCACCGGGGCCTGGGAGTACTCGCAGGCCGTCGATCTGCTGATCGACGCCGACCTGCCCGGCGCCAGCGGCAGCACGCTGGGACAGGACTTCGGCGTGGGCTTCTACTTCGAGGATCCGCCGCCGCTGCTGCTGATCGCGCGGGCGCCGGCGCCGGATGCGACCGAGGTGCCGGTCGACGCCACGCTGAGCTGGACCTTTGACCGGCCGCTCGACGCGGCCACCGTGACCGCGCAGAACTTCAGCGTGTGGCTGGATAGCGATCCGGCCGAGCTCAACCTCTGCCCGCTCGGCGGCGCGGCGAGCCTCACCCCTGCAGGCGATGCCGTCGACTGCGTGCCGGCGGGATCCCTGCCCGAGGGCGAGACGGTTCAGGTTCGCCTCGTCGGCGGCCCGGCCGGGCTCGGCGCGGCGAACGCCACCTCGCTCGGCGGCTGGCTCGACGAGAGCACGCCGGCGCTGGTCTACAGCTTCGAGACCCGGACCGCCCCGGTGCTGGGCGTGGCCGCGATCACCCTGCCGCGCGCCGCCTCCGAGGCGATCGTGGTCAGCTTCGACCGGGCGCTCGATCCGGCGAGCGTGGACGACGCGACCGTGATCGTGCGCGAGTGCCTGGCCGCGGGTCCCTGCCCCGAGCCGGCCGAGGGCATCGATCTGCCGGCGACCAACGACGTCGTGACCGGCTGCCTGGCCGGCGAGCACTGCATCAGCTTCTCCGACGGCGACACCCGGCTGACCTGGAGCCCGGCCCCGAGCCTGGCCCACGACACGAGCTACACCCTGCTGCTCACCGAGGGGCTCGCCAGTGCGGACGGCCGCGCGCGGCCGGCCGCGGGCGGGTACGCGTACCACTTCACCACGGATCCGCCGGCGTCGCTGCTGCTGGTGCCGCCCACCGAGCCGCCGGCCGGGGCCACGGGCGTCGGCCGGAGGCCGGTGATCGCGCTCGAGTTCTCCGAGGACGTCGACTTGTCGACCCTGCACGCGGACCCGCCCGACGGAGACGGGCTCGTGCCTAACGTGTACATCAGCACCGGCGCTGCGGGCGACCGCGACCGATCCCTGGTGCACGGGATCGACTACCAGGTGGGGGCTTCGGGCCTGCGGCGCGCCCTGCTGGCACCGCTGCGCAACCTGGAACTCGGCCAGACCTACACCGTGACCGCGACCCTCGATCTGCGAACTCTCGAGGGCGGCCGTCCCGCCGCCGAGCAGAGCTTCAGCTTCACCACCCGGCCGGCCGACCAGAGCCTGCTGGAGAGCCTGTCCCCGGCGGACCATGAGGCCGGGGTGGGCGTGGACGTCGCAATCGTGGCCCGCTTCCGCGAGGACATCGACCCGGCCTTCCTCGACGAGAGCACCTTTAGCCTGAGCTTCGAGGATGCGCTGGGGCGGGTCTGGGAGGTCCCGGGTAGCGTGGACTTCGATCCGGGGGTCGATCCGCGGACCGCGACCTTCGTGCCCACGCCCTCGCGGATCGGACACACCCTGGCGGGCGACTGGCCGCTGCTGTACCAGACCTCGTATGGCGTGCGCCTCTCGCCGCGCATCGCCGCGCTCTCCGGTGCCGGCGAGACGCTCGACCTGCAGTCGCGCGGCTTCACCACCCGGGCCGCGCCGACCCTCGAGGGGCGGTTGCCGGGCGAGGCCCTGCTGCGCAGCGAGGGCGTGCTGCCCGGGGACACGGCCGACGACCGCGACGCGCTGCACGGCGCCCCGGACGTTCCGGTCAACTCGGTGCTGTGGACCGACTTCGACCAGCCCATGGATCCGGCGACGCTGAAGGCCGGCGATCCGCCGCAGGCCGGCGACACGGTGCTCCTGGAGCGCACCGCCGACGGCCAGCCCGTCCGGCTGAGCGTCTCGTGGTTCGCGGCCGCGGATCGGCTGAGCGTGGAGCCGGTAGAGGATCTCGACCCGGACACCGAGTACGAGCTGCGGATTCGCGGCGGTGAGCCGGGCCAGAGCGCGGCGACCGCTGACGGGCAGCCCCTGCTCGCGACCGAGCGGGCCGTGTTTCGCACCAGCCCTGCGCCGAGCGCCGAGGTGACCTTGCGAGCCGGCGAGTCGCCGCTGGCCGGCGGCGTGGTGGGCGTGGTGTTCAACCGCCCGGTCCGGCGTGACACGATCGAGGGCACGCTCAACCTCGAGGTGCGGATCGACGATGTCACGCGGAGCTGCAGCTTGAGCTTCCCGCCGGGTCTCGACCCGGCGCTGACCGATGCGGTGAGCTGCCTGCCGGACGGGGGCGGCATCGGGATCGGCGAGGAGGTGCGGGTGCTCGTCGGCCGCGGCGTGACCGACGCGATCGGCAACCCGCTGAGCGCAGCCGTGGACCGCGTGCTGGGCCTGGCCGTGGACGATACGCCCACCCCGCCGGCGATCGCGGTGGCGCCGATAGCGCCGATGGAGGCATCCGGCGATCAGCGCTTCATCGCCACCTTCAACGGCGCGCTGCCCGACGACCGCATCGACCCGGTCACGGTGCACGGCGGCTCCTCCGAGATCGCGGCCGACGACGCCACCGTGGCCCTGTTCGAGCAGCCCGGGGGCGGCTTCGTGCCCTGCGAGGTGCGCTTCCTCGTGGCCTCGGGGCCGGGCCAGCCGGATCGCGTCGAGTTCTGGCCGCGGGTTCCGCTGCAGAGCAGCGCCACGTACGAGATCCACGTCGGCGCCAGCCTCGACGCCACCCGCCACATCCGCACCCTCGGCGGCGCAGTCGTGACCTCCGTGATCGAGACGGTCGACGTGGAGACCGATCCGCCGGCGGCGCTCGCCGTGGAAGCCCGGTACTGGAATCCGGTCTTGCAGGCGTGGGAGTTCCGCGCCGCGGACAGCGCGCTGGACGTGCCCGGCGACACCCGGCTCCGCGTGACCCTGGACGAGGCGCTCGACCCGGCCACGGCCGCGGGCGGGCTGGCCCTGGTGGACGGGGCGGCCGCGCCGGTGCCGGCGACGGTGCTAGCAGATCCGACGATCGCGGATGCGTGGCTGATCGTACCCGACGCCAACCTGAGCGCGGGCGCTCCGTACGACGTTGTGCTCACCGCTGCGCTCGCCGATGTGGCCGGTAACGCGGTGGGTGGCCCGCTGATCGTGGCGAGCTTCGCGATCGAGGACGCAGACCCGACCGTGGCGGGCATCGACGCGGTGGAGCCGGTGGCGCTCGACGCGGCGATCAGGGTGACCTTCAGCGAGCCGCTCGACGCGGAGACGCTGGTCGGGCCCCTGGACGGCCCGGGAGCCACCGTGTTCCTCGAGCACCTGGATCTTCCCCCCGGCGCCGATCCCTGCGGCACGCTGCAGACCGGCTTCACCATCGCCATCTCCGACGACCGGCTCTCGATGATCCTCACGCCGCAGGCGCCGGGGCTGGCGCCGAACCGGCAGTACTCGGTGCGCCTCGACAGCGCCGGCGTGCGGGATTGGGCCGGCGCGGCCCTGGTCGATCCGGCGGCCGGCGCCCTGGACTTCGTCAGCGCGGACGGTCCGCCGCGCCTGCTGTGCTCGGTCCCTGGCGATGCGGACCGCGACCCGGCCGGCGCGATCGTGCTGCACCGCTTTGCCGGGGCGGCCGAGCCGCTCGGCGTGGCGCTGCACTTCTCCGAGGCCGTGACCCTGGCCAGCCTTCAGGCCCACGCCCGGCTGGTCGATTCCGGGGCGGGGCAGGCCGTGGCCGCCTCGATCGCCGAGATCGCGCCCGGGAGCTACTGGCTCACCCCGGGCGCGGTGCTCCGGCCTGGAGCCGGCTACCCCCTGGAGCTGGATGCAGGGGTCGCGGATCCGGGCGGCGCCGCGCTAGATCCGGCGTACTTCCGCACGCTGTACACACCGGACCTGGTGCTCAACGAGGTGCTCTTCGATCCGCCCCCCCCGGCTGGGGACGCCAACTGCGATGGTGCCTTCGATGCGCTCGAGGACCAGTTCGTGGAGCTGGTCAACCTCGGCCCTGCGGCCTTCGACCTGTCGGGCGCAACGCTCGAGGCCTCGGGCGGCCTGCGGCACAGCTTTGTCGGCGGCACCGTGATCCCGGGCCACGGCGCGCTGCTCGTGTTCGGCGGCGGGGCACCGGATCCGTCGTGCTTCCCGGGCGTGGCCGCGATCGTCGCGGACAGCGGTCTGGCCCTGGGTGCGGCGGACGGCCTGATCCTGCGGGCCGCGGACGGCGCGGTGATCGACCGGCTGAGCTGGTCCTGGCCGGCCGGCCTGGATCGCGCGCTGGTGCGCGATCCCGAGGGCTGCGGTGAATTGATGCCCCACGACCTGGCGCGCGGCGCGGACGGTCGGAGCTACTCGCCGGGCGAGCGGACGGACGGCATTCCGTACTAGAGCTTCCTGGGCGGGGCTGACGCCCGGCCTACTTTGTCAGCCCCTTCTTCTTCAGCGTGTTCGGGGCCACGCGCAGCAGCTTGGGCGCGTTGGCCGGCTTGGGCCGGATCTTGCCCGCCGGGCCCGGGGCCTTGGCCGCTGCAGGGCCCTGGCCCGAGAGCTCCTTGTCGATCACCGCCTTGAGCTCCTCGAAGGGCTTGGCGCCCTTGAGGTAGATCCCGTTGATGAAGAAGGCCGGCGTTCCCGAGGCGCCCAGCTTCTCGGACTCCGCGATCTCGCGCTCGACCTGGGCCTTGAACTTGTGGCTGTCCAGCGCGGCCTTGAACTTGCTCATGTTCAGGCCGAGCTGCTCGGCGTACTTCTCCAGGTCGGGCCGCTTGACCGCCTTCTGGTTGGCGTACAGCGTGTCGTGGTACTGCCAGAACTTGCCCTGCTCGTGGGCGGCGAGCGAGGCCTCGGCCGCGAGGAAGGCGTCCTTGTGGAAGGGTAGCGGGTGCTGCTTGTACGCCACCCTGACCTTGGAGCCGTAGCTCTTCTCGACCTCGGCCATCGTGTCTGCGCCCCGCTTGGAGAAGGGGCACTGGAAGTCGGAGAACACGATCAGCGTGACCTTGGCGTCCTTGGGGCCCTTGGTCGGGGCCTGGCCCACATCGACCTTCGACTTCAGCGGCAGCATCACCTGGCGCGTGGCGCCGTCCTTGGTCAGCGCGTCATAGACCCGGCTCCTGGGCGTGCCCTTGGCGAGCAGGGCCTTGGCCTTGGCGATCTCCTCGTCGACCACCTTGGAGAAGCGGTCCAAGGGCTGGGCGCCGGTCATCTTGCGGCCGTTGATGTAGCTGTTGGGTGTGCCGCGGGCGCCAATCTGCTGGGCCAGCTTCATGTCCGACTCGATCGAGGAGTCCCACTGGCCCGACTCGAGGTCCTTCTTGAACTTGCTGGTGTTGAGGCCGAGCTCCTTGGCAAAGGCGACGAAGGTCTCGGGGGTGGCCTCCTTGAGCTCCTTCTGCTTCTCGAACAGCAGGTGGTGGTACTGCCAGAACTTGCCCTGGGCGCGAGCGGCGCGGGCGGCCTGGGCCGCGGGCTTGGCCTGCTTGTGGAAGGGCAAGGGGTTGTCCTTCCACACCACGCGCAGGTCCTTGCCGTACTTCTCGGTCAGCTGGGTGATCGTCGGCTCCACGCGCCTGGAGTACGGGCACTGGAACTCGGTGAACACCACCATCGTGACCAGGGCGTTCTTGGGCCCCTTGATCGGTGAGTCGCCCACCGGCACCTTGTAGATCGCCTTGGGATCCTCGCGCGGCCGCGGCGGACGCGGCTTCTGCTTGGCGCGGGTCAGCGCGCTCTTGGTCAGCTCGGCGTACACGCGGTTGGCCGGGATGCCCTTGGCGCGCAGCTTCTTGATTTCGCCGAGCTCGAGGTCGACCAGCTCCTGGAACTTGTTCAGCGGCTGGGCGCCGGAGAGCAGGCGGCCGTTGATGAAGAAGCCCGGCGTGCCGCGGGCGCCGAAGCGGGCGGCCTGGGACTGCTCGCGCTTGATCTGCGACTCGATGGCGCTGCCGCTGGCCTGCAGATCCTGCTTGAACTTGGCCACGTCGAGGCCGGCCTGCTGGGCGAAGCCCTCCCAGCTCGACTCGGTGGCGCTCTTGAGCTGCTTCTGGTTGGCGAACAGGATGTCGTGGTACTCCCAGAACTTGCCCTGCTTGTGCGCGGCCATCGCGGCCTTGGCCGCGGGCATCGCCGACTTGTGGAAGCCCAGCGGGTTGTTGTGCCAGATGTGGCGGATCTTGCCGGGGTACTGCTTCATCAGCTTGGGCACCGAGTCCTTGGCCCGGTTGCAGTATGGGCACTGGAACTCGCTGACCTCGATGATGGTCACCGCCGCGTCCTTGGGGCCGTTGCTCGGTGCGGTCTGGTCGAAGGGCTGTACCCGGTAGCGCGGGTTGGTCTTGTCGGCCTGGGCCGCGGTGAGCTTGCCCGGCTTTGCCCCCCTGGCTTCGGCCGCGGACGGCTCCAGCCCACCGGCCTCGATCGCGTCGCCCTTGACGGTCACGCCGCGCATCAGGTAGCCGAGGCCGAAGCCCACGGCGAACAGTACGAGCATCCCGAAGATTGCCGTTCCCTTCTTCATCATTCCCTCTCCACTGCCCCCATCGGGCCGGGTGCTTGAGTTAGAGGCGCACCCAATAGCAAATCCTCGACAGATACGCAAGTTGTAAGCGGGATGTCACTTGACAGGCCGGTTGGCGTACTCTAGGGATACTCGGATCACGGGCATGCTCCCGCGTGCGGGAACGGAGGAGGCTATTGTGAGCAGGTCAGGATTCATCAAGCACATCGCAGGGATCGCAGTCGTGGCGCTTGGTTTCGCCATGATCGCTGCGGGCTGCGGGTCGGTGCGGAACGGGGACTCGGACACCGACGCGGACACCGACGCGGACACCGACGCGGACACCGACGCGGACACGGACGCGGACACGGATACGGACACTGACACGGACGCGGACTTCACGATTCGTGACATCCAGGATCCGAGCAGCGCCAAGCACCCCAAAGAGGGCGATCCGGTCGAGGTGGTGGGCGTGGTGACCTCGCCATGGTACGAAACTTCCGGGCATCGAGCGTATTTCATTCAGATGGAGAGCGGAGGTGAGTACTCGGGGATCTACGTCTTCGCGGAGATGTCCAGCCCGGAGATGAGCCGCGGGGACAAGGTCCGCGTGATCGGAACCTACGAGGAGTACCACGACAACTCACAGATCGAAGCCACCGCCGTGGAGAAGATCGGCACGGGCACGCTGCCCGCGCCCGAGGTGGTCGCGCCCGCGGACGTGGCCACGGGCGGGCCCAAGGCCGAGGCGTACGAGGGCGTGCTGGTCAAGGTCGAGGACGTGCGGGTGACCGAGACGCCGGTGCTGGGGACGGACGAAAACGATCACGGCGACTGCCGTCTGACCGGCGGTCTGATCCTCGGCGCCAGTTTCAGCCACCCGTACGAGGCCAATCGCACCGTGGGTGACCACTTCCGTTCGATCACCGGGCCGCTCGACTACAGCTATGACGAGCACCGGCTGCAGCCGCGGGACGGAGTCGACCTGGACGGACCGACCGGCGACGCGGACACGGACACGGACGTGGACACGGACACGGATACGGACGCGGACACGGACACGGACACGGACACGGACGCAGATCTGACGATCCGGGACATCCAGGACGAGAGCAGCCCCAAGCACCCGCCCGCGGACACCGAAGTCACGGTACGGGGCGTGGCCACCTCGGACTCCGGCGAGTTGTACGGGCACAAGGCGTACTTCATCGAGATGCCGGGCGGCGGCGAGTTCTCCGGGATCTACGTCTTCGCGGACAGCGCCACTCCGGAGGTGACGCGGGGCGACGATCTACGTGTTCGCGGCACGTACCAGGAGTTCAGCGGCAAGTCCGAGATCGAGGCCATTGCGGTCGAGAAGCTGGGCACGGCCACGGTGCCCGGGCCTGATGTCGTCGAGCCGGCGGATGTTGCCACGCAAGGTGGGGATGCCGAGGCGTACGAGGGCGTGCTGATCCAGGTCGAGGACGTGAGCGTGACCGAGGCCGTGGTTCTTGGGACGGACATGAACGATCATGGTGACTTCGAGGTTGCGGACAACCTGATCGTGGGTGGTGCCGACGATTACGGGTACGAGCGGATTCTGGGCGACCACTTCGACTCGATCACCGGCCACCTGGACTACAGCTTTGGCGAGTTCCGGCTCGAGCCCCGGGAACGTGAAGACCTGGACGGTCCGACCGGCGGCGACACGGACACGGACGTGGACACGGACACGGACACGGACACGGACACGGACACCGACACCGATACTGACACGGATACGGATACCGACACGGACACGGGCGAATGCCGCGAAGGCCGATCGCGATGCGACGGGGAGATGGTCCAGTACTGCATCGACGGGTACTGGGAGGACTGGGACGACTGCCGCGTGCAGGGCAAGCTCTGCGCCGTGCTGCAGGGTCAGGCCCAGTGTTATGGCGGTGGAGACTCGGACGTGGACACGGATACCGACACGGACACGGACACGGACACGGACACGGACACGGACACGGACACGGACACGGACACGGACACCGACACGGACACCGACACGGACACGGACACGGACACTGATACTGACACGGACACGGACACGGACACGGACACGGACACGGACACGGACACGGACACGGACACGGACACGGACACTGATACTGACACGGACACGGACACGGACACGGACACGGACACGGACACGGACACGGACTATATAGTGCTCAACGAGGTGTACCCGAACAGCCCTGGCAGCGGCGCGGACGCCGGCACCTTCACCGAGCTCTGGGGGCCTGCGGGCACATCGCTCGACGGCTGCACCCTGGTGGGCGTGAATGGCTTCGATGGCAGCGAGTACACCACCATCGATCTGTCGGGCCACGCGATCCCGGCTGACGGGTACTTCGTGATCGGCATGGACGCCACGGTCGCCGAGGTCGATCTGATCAACCCGGGGGCCGATCTGCAGAACGGGGACGACAACGTGATCCTGCGCTGCGGTGGAGAGGTCGTCGATGCGATGGGCTACGGCGAATTCTCCGGCCTGCACTTCGTCGGCGAGGGCTCGCCCGTGCCCAAGCCGTACAGCGGCAAGGCCGTGGCGCGCTGCCCCGACGGCCAGGACACCGATGACAATTCGGCCGACTTCGCGATCGTCGAGACGCTCACGCCGGGCGCGAGCAACAGCTCGGCATGTCCATGAGCCGTGCCGACCGGGGCGGGGCGATTTGAGGGCCGGGTGAGCATCTCGTCATTGCGCTACCTCGTGACCTTGCTGCTGGCGGCGGCGGCCCTGGCCGGCTGTCGCCAGGCCGGCCAGGAGTTCGATCTCGCCGGTCAGGACGTGCGGCTGACCCTGCTGCAGACCTCGGACATCCACTCGCGCATCCTGCCCTACGAGATGGACCCGACCTACTCCGATCGGAACATGGGCCTGGACAAGACCCTCGGCCCCTTCGGTGGTGCAGCGCGCATCCACGCCATCCTCGAGGAGCAGCGCGAGGCCGCGGGGCGCTGCCTGCACATCGACAGCGGCGACGTGTTCCAGGGCGCGCCGGTGTTCAACGAGTTCTCGGGCGAGGCCGAGATGCGGGTGATAAGCTGGCTCGGGGCCGACGCGATGGTGCTCGGCAACCACGAGTTCGACCTGGGCGCGGTCAACCTCTCCGAGCAGCTCACGCGCTGGAAGACCTTCCCGATGATCGCGGCCAATTACGTCTTCCCCGATCCGGAGACGGCCAAGCACGAGCTGCGCCATCAGATCGAGCCCTACACCATCTTCAACCTGCAGGGCCTCAAGATCGGCGTGGTCGGCATGGGCGACGTGGGCTCGATCACCAGCCTGCAGGACCGCAAGAACTCCACCGGCATGTTCGCCCTGGACACCTTCCAGACCGTGCAGACCTACGTCGACCTGCTGCGCGCCCGGGTGCACGTGCTGATCGTGGCGTCCCATCTCGGCCTGCAGGACGACCTCGAGCTGATCCGGCACACCCGTGGGGTGGACCTGGTGCTCGGCGGGCACCTGCATATCGTGCTCGACCCACCGATGGTGCTGTCCAACGCGGACGGCGAGGACGTGGTGCTGATGCACTCCGGCGCCTTCGGCAAGTACGTCGGTCGGCTCGACGTCGTGGTGCGCGCCTCGCCCCAGGGGCCGGGATACAGCAAGGTGGTGGCCCACCGCCACACCCTGCTGCCGGTGCAGCGCTACCGCGAGTTCGGCAGCGTGAGCGCGACGGCCTCGAGCCGCGAGGCCTGTCTGGCCGACTGCGAGCAGGAGTGCCGCCAGCGCGGCGGCGACGCCTTCATCTCGGCCGAGAATCCCTGGCCCTTCTACGACTGTGACTGCGAGGACGAGGGGACCTGCGTGTTGGAGAACGCCAGCTCCGGCGGCATGAAGAAGCTGCTCGAGGAGTACGGCCTCGGCCTCACCTGGCGCGAGAACTTCCAGCGGCCGGTGGCCTTCGCCGTGGAGAAGCTCAAGCGCTTCGGCACCACCGGCGGCGACTCGGTGCTGGGCAACATCGTGGCCGAGTCCCTGCAGCGGCGCTACCTCGTCGAGACCGACTTCGCGGTGACCAACTCGCTGGGCATCCGCGCCGACATCGACCCGGGCCCGATCTCGGTCGAGCTGATGTACAACGTGTTCCCCTTCGAGAACACCATCGTCTCGCTGTTCCTTTCCGGCGCCGAGGTGCAGGAGATGTTCGATTTCGTGACGCGCAAGAGCGCGTCGCGCGGCTGCACCACCCAGGCCCAGGTGGCGGGCGTGTGCTTCACGATGAACTGCGCCACCGGGGTTGCGGAGGACATCCGCTTCCCGCGCGGCGGGGCCGCCTGCTTCGACGAGCAGGGCAATCCGGACGGCGAGCCGCTCAACCCCAACGGCGTGTACGAGGTGGCGGTCAACGACTACATGGCAGGCGGCGGCTCCGGGTTCAGCGTGCTCAAGGCGAACAACACCAAGAAGTACACCGGCATTCCGATGCGCGACGGCGTGATCGACTACTACGGCAGCTTCCCCCGCTGCGGCGAGGACGAGAACGGCGACGGCGAGATCACCCTCGACGAGCTGGAGGGGGCGGTGCAGAGCTGGATCAAGGGCCAGCCCGCGGAGCTGCAGGAGGGTCTGGTGGTGGAGTACGCCAACGTGCCCTGCGTGCGGCGTGAGCCGGACGGGCGCATCCAGCGCAAGCTGGTGGCGGAGTAGTGATGCGACGCCGGAGCCTGATTGCACTGCTCTTGCTTGTGCTGCCAGCGGCGGGCTGCGAGGAGTCGCTGGGCAACCTCGCCGACGATCCGGCACCGCGCAAGGTGGTCGAGATGTCGACCTTCCTCGTAACCCTCGACAGCGACCAGGGCCTGGGCAGCGAGTCCGCCAGACTGCCGGCCGGCGCCGCGACCATCCGGCTCTACGTCACCGCCCAGGCGCTGTTCTCGGACGGCCGGCCCTTCCCGGGCTTCGGCCGCGAGGTCCAGGTGCTGATCCAGCCGGGTGAGATCGTGCCCGGCATCACCGCCCGCGGCACCTTCACCGACGGGCGCATCGAGCGCATGCCGATCGACGTCAACTTCGCCTTCGGCTCCACCAAGGTCTGGGTCGAGGACATCCTCGGGGCCGGTGCGAGCTACGTCACCGGCGTGAGCCAGGATCCGGTGTGGTTCGAGAGCGCCCGTATCCGTTCGGTGCAGGAGTGCGACCGCGAGGCCGGAGGCACCTGCCGTGGGAACTCGCCCGACTTCTTCCGCTCGCCGCTCGAGGGCCGCTTCGTGCGGATGTTCCGCCACCACGAGGGCCAGGGCGACCTGGTGATCACCGGCGTGACCACCGAGGGTTTCTTCGTCACCGACACCTCCGAGCCCAACGACTACGAGTTCGGCAGCCTGTACGTGTACAACCACAACCGGCCCGAGGGCCTGCACCGCGGTCAGCGCCTGCACAGCTTGGCCGGCAACGTGACCGAGTTCTTCGGTCTGACCGAGCTGGGCTTCCCCTCCTGGGAGCGGCTGCCCTGCGACGAGGGGGAGATCGAGGGCGTGGGCTACAACCTCTGCCGCGGAACCGTGGACGAGTCCTCGCCCGACGACCCCGAGGAGTACGCCGAGGGAGGGAGCGCCTCGGTGTGCCCGGTGGGCAAGAAGTGCTGCGCCCACGACCACGTGCTGGTCGACCTCGATCCGCCGGAGTGCACGGGCACCGCGCCGGACCGGATCTGCACCGTCGGCGAGTGCCTGCCCCACGATTGCCCGACGCAGCGCTGCGATCCGAACCAGGTGTGCCGCGACGGGCGGTGCATCGACAATCCGAACCTCTTCGATCCGGTTTTGCTCGAGGAGGGGCGCGTCAAGGAACACTGGGATATGGAGAAGCTCGAGGGCGGCCTGGTCCGCGCCGAGCGGGTCAAGGTGCTCAAGATCGACCGCTCCGACTTCGAAGACTACGGCCAGTGGCAGGTGCAGTTTCCGGACGGCTCGACCAAGCTCACCGTGGTCAGCCTGGGCGCGGTGCCCGACTTCCACCCCGACCAGGAGGAGGGCGCCTGTATCAATATCCAGGGCAGCCTGCGCTTCCACAGCGTGCCGCGGTGGACGATCTATCCGCGTGACCCCGACGATCTCGAGCGGACCACCGGCTGTCAGTGACCCAGAGGGAACACATGTTTAGACGAATTTCGTTCCTGCTGATCCTGCTCGCCGTCGCCGTCGCGCCGTCGCCGGCCCGCGCCGGCGACTTCATCGACGTGCGGCTCTCCTTCAAGTTCTTCGACGACGACTTCCTTCACGACTCCAAGGACGGTAGCCCGGGCGCCGAGTTCGGCCGCGACGACATGCTGCTGCCCAGCGAGGCCTTCGGCACCAAGGACACCGGCCGCGAGACCCAGGGCCACCTGGTGCTGTACAAGAATATGGACGGCTTCTGGCCGCGCCTGCTGACCGAGGCGGCGCTCGTGCTGCAGTACGAGATCAATATCGCCCAGGAGGAGAAGGACAGCGACACGGTGGTCGATCTCGAGGACGACGGCTCGTACATCCGCATCGGCTATGCCCTCACCGACGAGGCCGAGCCGCCCGAGCTGGCCCTGGTGTTCTTTCCCTTCAGCACCGATCGGTTCCGCCTGGGCTACGCCTACGACATATCCTGGGGCGGGCCGAACGCCTTCGTCGAGTCGCAGCGCGTGAAGCCGACCACCGGCGGCAAGCTCGAGTTCAAGTACGGCGAGCACTACGCCTTCATCGGCGCCAAGACGACCCAGGTCAACGTCAAGCGCATGGAGGCGGATGCGGTCTCCACGCCCGAGGTGCGCTGGGGCGCGCTCGCCGGCGGCGGGTACGACATCGTCGACATGGTGATGCTCGAGGCCGGCGGCGGGTACTTCAACCGCGGCGCCTTCACCCGCGAGAATCCGTTGATGGGCGATCCGATGCACTCCTGGGGTCTGTCCGCGCGGGCCACGTACCACTACGGCGGAAAGGTCGGCCTGCCGGTCGATTTCCGGCTCTACCGCAACCACCCCGAGGCGGTGGAGGAGGCGACGGAGAGGGACGATCGCTCGTCTTTCGGACTGATGGCCGGCATCGAGTACAGCCATCTCGAGCAGACCCTGATCGATCCCGTGGTGACCGGTCGCACGAGCTGGCAGCCGGCCAACGCCGGCAACCTCTTCGCGCGGGTGCAGTTCTACCACTTCCGCATCAATCTCGACCTGGTCTATCGCGACGTGGCCTTCCTCCAGTTCGACCAGCCGAGCTTCGAGACCGAGACCGGCTTCCACCCCGACTTCGAGCTGGAGCCCGAGCTGTTCGGCGTGCTCGGCATCGACTACCTCTTCGAGTCGATCCACTTCACGCCCGGGCTGCTCGTCTCGTACCAGCGGCCGGCCAGCGTGAAGCCGCCGCAGCTGGTCGAGGAGGGCATCGAGGCGCTCGACCATCCCACCGTGGTGGTGCGCAAGCGCGGCGACTGGGACATCCTGCCCGAGGGCGACGAGGTCACGCCGATCTGGTCCGGCAAGCTGACGCTCAAGCTGCAGCTCTCCGAGATGTTGACCGTGCTCGGTGAGGCGTACATCGCGATCGACAACAACAAGACGCGCTACACGCTCAAGGAGGGGCAGGACGGCAATCCAGCCACCTGGAAGCGGATCTACCAGGATCCGTTCATCTTCGGCGCCGGGTTCATCCTGTTCACCCGGTTCTAGCCGGCCCTGGGGGGGGGCGCATGGAGTTCTACGAGGCCGTGAAGCGCCGACGCAGCGTGCGTCGCTACCTCCCGGACCCGGTGAGCGACGAGGCGCTCGAGCGCATCCTCGCCGCCGCCCACGACGCCCCGTCCTTTGCCAACCGCCAGCCGTGGTTCTTCGTGGTGATCCGCGATGACGAGATGAAGCGCTTCGTCCGCGAGCACTGCGAGGAGGTCGAGCAGAAGACCCACTCCGGAGCGGCGCCGTGGTTTCGGGCCTTTCTCGACGACACCGGGCTGACCCCGGAGAAGAGCTTCCTCACCGAGGCGCCGGTGCTGGTGCTGGTCTTCGGTGAGCGCGGCGCGCCGTACTGGCGCGAGTCGTGCTGGCTCGCCATCGCCCAGCTCTCCCTGGCGGCCGCGGCCGAAGGCCTCGCCTGCCTGACCTACACCCCGGGGCGGGTGCACGGCGTGCGCAAGCGCCTCGGCGTGCCGCGCAAGCTCGTGCTGCAGGCGATCCTACCCCTCGGGCGCGCCGCCGACGAGGACGGCGGGAGCCCGGAGCGCAGGCCCCTCGCCGAGGTGCTCAAGCGCGTGTAGCTAGAACGCGGCCCGCGCGCAGAGGATCAGCCGCAACGCGGTCTCCAGCGGGCCGGTCTGGTAGTCACCGCGGAAGTACTCGAAGAAGGCGCTGCCGTAGAACAGCGCGTCGAACAGCGGATTGGGCGGCAAGCGGGCCAGGCGCCGGATTGCCGGCAGCAGGGCCGGTACACTGGCGCCCAAATGGGACAGCTTGTGCACGTTCTCCACGGCCCGGATCTCGGGCTGGCGCAGCAGGCTGCGCCGCGTCTTGAAGGCCGACTCGCCGAGCCGAGCGATGTCCTCGGGGGCCAGGCGGCCCTCGGCGATGGCGCGCTCGGTGATCTGGAGCCCCGGGTAGAACTTGAGGATGTCGGTGAGCACGCGGTTCGGCCTGAGCTCGGCGGTGAGGGCCACGGTAGCCAGTGCAGCCTGCAGCGTCTCGCCGGGCAACCCGTACAGGGTGTTGAGGTTGAAGGCCAGGCCGTGCGCGCGGCAGGCTGCGGCCAGGCTCCGGAAGCGCTCGTCCGGGATGCGCTTGCCCAGCACCTGGGTTCGCAGCATCTCGTCGCCGCTCTCCAGGCCGACCGAGACCGAGACGCAGCCGGTTCGCTTGAGCTCCGGGATCAGCGAGTGGGGCAGCACGTCGGCGTGGGTGTTGAACTGGAAGGGCGTGCGCAGATTGCGACCTCGGTACCCGGCCAGGAACCGCGCCAGCCAGTCCGGGTCCACGCCGAAGATGTCGTCCATGAAGCGTACGATGTTCGGCGCGTGGCTGCCGATCAGCGCCTCCACCTCGTCGAGCGTGCGCTCCACGCTCTGGGTTCGGTGGTACTGGGTTCCGCGGGGATGGAGCGCCTTGACGTGCGGATTGGCGCAGAAGGCGCAGCGGAAGGGACAGCCCCGACTCGCCACGGCGACGCGAACGCCGATTCGCCGCAGGAATGGATCGTGGTCGTACGGCGAGCGATCGAGGAAGGGCAGCGCATCGAGGTCGGCGAGCAGGGGTCGGATCGGGCCCGTCCCTCCTGGCACGCAGAAGCCAGCGACGCCGGTCGGCTCTCGGCCCGCGGCCAGGGCCTCCACCGCCTCGGGCAGCGCCGCGTCACCCTCGCCCCGGAGCACCGCGTCCAGGCCGAGCGTCCCGAGGGTCTCCGGCTTCAGGGTCGGGTGGATCCCGCCGGCCAGGATCGGCGCCCGCACCCCAGCGGCGCGCAGCGCCCGGACCAGCTCCCGGGCCCAGGGCAGCTGGTACGTCATCAGGGTCAGGCCGACCACGTCGGGCCGGGCCCGCGCCACTCGGCGCGCCGCACCACGCCCGCCGCCGAACACCACCCAGGGCTCGTGGCCGGCCTGCCGGAGTGCCGCGGACAGGGCCATCACCGCTGGGATCTCGTAGCGCAGGTCCTGGACGAAGACTAGGCGGGCCATGGAGCGACTGTAGCGCAGGCCCTCTGGGGAGACAAGGTGAGGCGGCCTCTCCTCCGCGGCTTCCAACCCGCGGGGTCGCTCGATCATCCCGCATGGTTGGACACCCGCACACCAGGTACGCTAGAGGACCGGCAATGCATCTGATCACCCGTCACGACGTGCCCTGGGGCCTCGAGGAGCTGGCCGCCCTGGCCCGCTGGCCTGCTCGTCCGCCCGGGCTCGACGAGGTGGATGGGTTCGAGGCAGAGCTGGCCGCCGCGATCGGAGCCGAGCATGCGGTGCTGATGCCCAGTGGCAGCGCGGCGCTGTGCTGGATCCTGGCCGCTCTGGCGCCGCGTGGCGGCGAGGTGGTTGTCCCGGCCTACGGCCATCCCGGCCTGCTCGAGGTGGTGGCCCAGGCCGGCTGCGAGCCCTGTCTGGCTCGGGTCGATCCCCTGACCCGGTTGCTCGATCCCGACGGCCTGGCCAGCGTGATCACGCCACGCACCCGGGCCGTGGTTGCCGCGCATCTGTACGGCCGGCCCTGCGATGTCGCGGCCCTGCGAGAGGCCGCGCCTGGAGTGCCCGTGGTGGGCGACGGCGCCCATGGGCTGGGCGCGGGCCTGGCCGGCGGCCGGGTCGGGGGCATCGAGGAGGCCTGCGCCTTCAGCTTTCGCTCCGGCAAGCCCATCGTCTGCGGCTGGGGCGGCGCAGTGACCACCTCGGATCCAGCCCTGGCGCAGCGGATCCGGGCCCGCCTGGCCGGCGCCGCGGCCATGCCGGCGCCCCGGATCGCGGCCTATTTTCTCCCGGTGCTCGCCGATCTCCTGGCGCTCCGCCGGCCCGTGTTCGCGGCGGCCGTACTGCCCGTCTTTCGTACCCTGGATCGGCTGGCGCCCGGCCTGCTCGAGGGCTTCTGGACCGGCCGCATCGGGCCGCCCCTGGCCGTGGACCTGAGACCCAGGGCCTTTCCGCCAATCCTGGCCCGCCTGGCCAGGCTCCAGCTTCACGGGCTCGACGCGCGCAGCGCCCAGCAGGTGGCCAACAGCCGCGCCCTGTTCGCCCTGTACCCGAAGCCGCGGCGCTTCGAATACCCGCCGGATCGGCGAGACGGCGCGACCCATCTCTGCCTCGCGGTGGCCTGTGCGGACGCGTATTGCGAGGCCCGTGCCCTGCGGTCGCTCGGCGTGGACACCCGCGTGGACTACATGGAGGACCTCGACCGGGACAAACGCCGCGGCCCGGTCCGGGTGCTGCACCTGCCCAACCACTTCCGGCTGGGCCCAGCCGACATGGAGGCCGTGGCCGCGGCCCTGGGCCGCGTGGACCGGGATTCCGGATAACTGGCAATTCTCTTCCTGCGGTGCGACGCGGTCGTCCTCCCCGGCGCCTCGATCCGGACCGGCCTCGAAGCCGAACTGGTCCAGATTGGATCGCCAGACCTCGCTGCGAAGTTGCAAGCCCGTGAGAATTCGAGGCCGCCGTCCTGGCACGCGCCTTGCTCCTCTTGCTGGTCGACGGAGAAGGGAGGCGGCAATGAGCAATGGAATCACCTTCTGGGGCGTGCGGGGAAGCGTGGCCGCGCCAGGCCCGAGCACCGCGGGCGTGGGCGGCAACACCACCTGCAGCGAGGTCAGCCTGGGCCAGGAGCGGATCCTCGTCGACGGCGGCACCGGCCTGCGCGCGCTCGGTGCGGCCTGGGGACCGCGGCCGATGAAGGCCGCGATCCTTTTCAGCCACCTGCACTGGGATCACATCCAGGGCGTGCCCTTCTTCGGGCCGCTCTATCACCCGCAGTCGAGCTTCCTGCTGGTCGGGCCCGAGGGGCTCCGGGCCGCGCTTCAGGCCCAGATGTCGCGGCCCAGCTTTCCGGTGGGCATGGAGGTGATGGCCGGCCGCCTGGAGTTCCGCGAGATCGCGGCCGGCGATCGGTTCGAGCTCGGCGCGGTGAGCGTGGCCACGGCCGCGCTCAACCACCCGGGCGGGGCCATCGCGTACCGGCTCGAGCACGAGGGGCTCGCCTTGGTGCACGCGCTGGACCACGAGCACGGTGACCGCGAGGCAGACCAGCGGCTGCTCGAGCTTGCGCGGGGCGCCGAGCTGCTGGTCTATGACGGCCAGTATTTGCCCGAGGAGTACCCGGCCAAGGCCGGCTGGGGACACAGCACGTACGAGCAGGGCGTCGAGCTGGCCCGGCGGGCCGGCGTGCGCCGGCTCGCCCTCGCCCACCACGATCCGCTGCGCACCGACCGCGAGGTGGCCGGGATCGAGGCGCGGGCGCGGCGCCGGTTCGCGGGCGCGGTCGCGGCCTGCGAGGGCCGGCCGCTGGCGCTCTTTCGCGCCTCGCGATCGCCGCGCTTGAAAGCATCCTGACCCGCGGCTAGGATGGGCGTCATGCCAGGCGATTCCAGGGACGAGCCCTCGGTGCTGCACTCGGTGGCCGACCTGCTGCCGCGGCCGGTGACCAAGGACCAGCTGCTGCGGGCGATGGTCGACCGCGTGGTGCAGGAGCTCGACGCGGAACGCGGCACGCTGTACCTGATCGACGCGGTGACCGACGAGCTGGTCAGCCGCGTCGCCCATCTGCCCGAGCTGAAGGAGATCCGTCTGCCGGCCGGACAGGGCGTGGCCGGTCACGTGGCCGAGACCGGCGAGGCGATGATCCTCAACGACGTCAAGGAGGACGATCACTGGTTTCCGGGAATCGACGAGCGGACCGGCTTCGTCACCCGCAGCATGCTGGCCGTGCCGGTCCGCGACCGCGGGGGCGCGGTGCGCGGAGTGCTGCAGCTGCTCAACCGGCGCCACGGCCGGTTCGCCGACCGCGACGGGGAGCTGCTCGTCCGGCTCGCCGGGCAGGTGGCCGAGGCGCTGGAGCGGACCTCGATGCGGCCCGTCGTCGATCGGCCCCGGGGCGTGCTGCTCGACGGCCCGTTCAACAACATCATCGGCGAGTGTCCGCAGATGGACGAGATGTACGAGCGGATCCTTGCCGCCGCCACGACCGACGCCACCGTGCTGGTGCGGGGAGAGACCGGCACCGGCAAGACGCTGGTGGCCCGGGCGATCCACGACAACTCGGCCCGCCGGGACGGACCGCTGGTGCACCTCGACTGCACCGCCTTGCCCCGATCGCTGATCGAGAGCGAGCTGTTCGGACACGAGCGCGGCGCCTTCACCGGCGCCGACCGGCTGGTGCCGGGCAAGTTCGAGATCGCCGAGGGCGGGACCCTGTTCCTCGACGAGATCGGCGACCTGCCGCTCGAGCTGCAGGGCAAGCTGCTGCGCTTCCTGCAGGAGCGTGAGTTCGAGCGGCTCGGCGGGCGCAAGACGATCCGGGCCGACGTGCGGATCATCTCGGCGACCAACGCCGATCTCGAGGCGCGGATGGAGGAGGAGAGCTTCCGCCGCGACCTGTACTATCGGCTCAGGGTGGTGGAGCTGGTGGTGCCGCCGCTGCGCCAGCGCGGTCCCGGGGACGTAGCCCGGCTGGCCGAGCACTTCCTCGACCTGTACGCCCGGCGGCACCGGCGGCGCGTGCGGGCGATCGGCGCCGAGGCGATGACGCGGCTGCAGCGCCACGACTGGCCCGGCAACGTGCGCGAGCTGGAGTACTGCATCGAGAGCGCGGTGGTGCTGTCCAGGGGCGAGGTGATCGACGCCGAGCATCTCTCGTTGCCTGGCGGGTCGGGAGGGATTGCAGATCCGGGGGAGGGCTATCCGCCGGACACGCCGCTAGCCGAGGTCGAGCGCGACCACATCCGCAAGACCCTCGAGGCCTGTGCTGGCAACCGCACCGAGGCGGCGCGACGGCTCGGCATCGGACGCAATACCCTGACGCGCAAGCTGAAGCGGGACTGATCGGCAGCTTCCGGATTGCGGCCCGGGTGCGACCGGAGATTCAGCGGCGACGGCGTAGGGCTAGCGAGAACAGCCCCAGCATTGCCGCCAGGGCGGACAGGCCGACGTCCGCAGATCCGCCCGCAGCACAGCTCGTGGGCTTGGGCGAATCCGCATCCGCGTCCGCATCGGTGTCCGCGTCCGTGTCTGCATCCGAGTCTCCGCCGTCACGCACGCAGATCTCGTCCGCGTTGCAGGTGTACCCGGTCGGGCAGCCAAAGGTGTCGCAGCGCCGGGTGCAGCTGCCGTCGCGGCACAGCTCGCTCTCGCACTGCGCGTCGCTGTCGCAGGCTTCACCGAAGTCCAGCTGCGGAAGACAGGCCTCGCCGCGGTACGTCAGGGGCTCGCAGTACCAGCCGCCCGGGCAGAATGGGGTGCAGGTCTGCGAACAGAACCTCGGCCCGCCGACCGACAGGCAGAGGCCCGAGACGCAGTCCTTGTCCGCGCCGCAGGGATCGCCCAGCTCGCCGTCGCCGCCGGTGTCGGTGTCGGTGTCTGCGTCGGTGTCTGCGTCGGTGTCGGTGTCGGTGTCTGCGTCGGTGTCGGTGTCGGTGTCTGCGTCGGTGTCGGTGTCGGTGTCTGCGTCGGTGTCGGTGTCTGCGTCGGTGTCGGTGTCCACGTCGGTGTCCGAGTCACCGGATCCGGGGAAGCAGTACTCGCCGCCGCTGCGCTCCAGGCAGTCGAAGCCCTGGGGGCAGGACATGCTGCTGCAATCCCATGTGCAGTACATGAATGCTCCGTTAGCGATGCACAGGCCCGACTCGCAATCCTTGGCCCGAGTGCACATGTTGCCCAGAGCCCCATCCCCGCGCGGGACGCAGTGCGCGGTGCCCAGCGGGAAGCAGAACTGCTCGGCCGGACAGTCGGCCTGGCTCGTGCATTCCCGGTAGCAGATGAAGCTGTCGCAGTACAGGTTGTCCTCACAGTCCGAGGTCGTGTTGCAGGGCTCGCCCTCCTGGGCCTTGGGCCCGCCCTCGGGATAGCAGGTGCCCTCGGTGCCGCCGCCAAAGGGCCGGCACTCGTATGTGGCCGGGCACTGATCGTTGGTGGTCGTGCAATCCATGCTGCAGAAGGTCTCACCGCCCCAGCTGTTGCAGATGTCCGAGACGCAGTCGTCCCTGCTGTAACAGGTCTCGCCGAAGTTCTTGTCGTGGTTGCCCGAGTCGAACCAGCAGCGATTGGACGGCCCGCCGGGCTGGCCGCAGCGGTACCCGTCGCCGCACTGGGAATCCGATGAGCAGCTCTTGGTACACATCGAGCGCGTGCCGTCGCTCAGGCAGTCGTTGGAGATGCAGTGTTCGTCGGAGTAGCAGGTCTCGCCGTAGTCCATCTTGATCGAGGGATCGATGTAGTTCTCGAGGAAGCCATCCCAGGCCACGGCGACCTGGCCGTAGTACGCCTCGTCCTTGCAGCTCTGCACAGAGGTCGAGGCCGTGCCCAGCACGACCACCTCGTCCTCGGACGGGTCGATCCACAGCGCGGGCCCGCCCGAGTCGCCCGAGCAGATGCCGGTCTGGCTGTACCCGTCGACCTCGATGTGGCGCGACGGCATGTCCGTGACTTCCAGCGTGGTCCAGTTCTTGACCGAGTTGTCACAGCCGTAATCGGCGGCGCAGACCTTGCCGTAGCCCACGGCCTGGATGTTGTACCCGTCGAGGTTGAGGCTGCGGGCGTTGACCGCGATCGGCGAGACCGATACCGGCACGTCGCGGTCGAGGCGCAGCACGGCCACGTCCCAGTCGCCCATGCTGTTGCCGCGGTAGTTGGGGTGATAGTGCCAGGAGGCCGCGTTGCCGGTCCAGCTCGGGTTGTGGTAGTTGTTGCCGAGCTTGAAGCTGATGCTCTGGATGCTGCCGTCGTTAACGCAGTGGGCTGCAGTCACCACCACCCGTGGACCGGCCACGGTGCCGGTGCAGGCCGAGCCGTACCCGCCGCCCATGTACATGTTCAGTGCGCCGACCGCGTACTTCTGGCCCTCGGTCATCGAGATCGCCGGGCCGGATACCCCGTTGACGATCGGCTGGGCCGCGCGGCCCAGCGGGGCGTCGGCTCCGGGGCCGCAGGCGGTCAGCAGGATCGGGAGAAGCCAGAGCGGGATTGCGTGGAGCCGGTACATCGAGCGTCCTTTCAGCGGGTTCCGGCGGGCCGGAGCAGCTTCTCTATTCGACCGAGCAGCTCGGGTAGCGCGAGCCGGTCCGGCGCGGGCTGCCGGGCCAGCGGCTGGGCGAGCGCCGCGCCGCTCAAGTCCCGGGCCGCGATCTCGGGGCCGTCCTCGATCTGGGGCGGTCGGATGCGGTAGATGCCCTGGGCCATGCCCATCACCACGTAGCGCTCGGGCTCACCGCGCCGCAGGAACAGCAGGTGCCGTTCTCCGATCGCGATCGTGCCGGCGCCGGGAACCTTCATGCCCTTGCCGTCTACCACTCCTCCCAGGCGGCGCACCGTGACCTCGGTCACGTCCGGGGCTCCCTTGATCGTCCGCTCCACGCGCAAGGTCACGTCGGTGTAGATCCGCTCGTGGCGGGGCCCCCAGAAGCTCTCGGCCCGGACCGCCTCGCCGAGCACCACCGCGTCTGCCTCCTGCACCAGGTGCTCCAGGGAGAGCGGGACCAGCACGGCCGCCAAGGCGAGGATGGGGGCGAGCAGGATCGCGAGCGGGATGACGATGCGGGCTGCAAGTCGCGTCACGCCGTCCTCCTTGCTTGGGTGGGACGTCCGGCCCCACCGGAAGATTCCGCCATTCTCGCGGGTGGGCGGGCATACGTCAAGCGCCTGCGCGCGGAGAGCCCCGGGCCAGCGGAGCGGACCGACGGGATGTCCGCGAGCGGCATTGCCGCGAGCGAGCCCGATCCACAACGGTCTACATCACATCCCGGGGGCCCGCTCCGCTGGCCCGGGGCGGTGGTGCCCCGGTATCAGTACCCCTCCGCCGCCAGGTCGGCGGCGAGCTGGCGGTAGAAGGCGCGGTGGTCGAAGGCCAGGTTGAGCAGGTCCGCGATCTGCCCGATCTCGTCCCAGTGATCCGCGGGCAGCTCGCCGCGGAAGTCGCCGTATTTGGCGCCCTCGACCGCGACCAGCCCGTCGTTGGGCCCCTCGAGCAGCTGGATCAGCCGGTACGTGGCGATCAGCAACAGGTCAACGGTCTCGCCGCTGTTGCCGATCTGGCAGATGATCTCGGCCTTGCCGCAGGTGCGGCCGGTATAGCTGCGGTAGCTGACCCGTGGATCGTCAGGATTGCTGGGGTTGAACTCGTTCTGCACGAACTCGCGGGTGAGGAAGCTCATCGCGGCCTTGATGTCCTGCTCGTCGCCCGTGCCGAGCAGCTCGCCGATGAAGTTGATCACCGGTGCAATCAGATCCACGGCCACGTCCGGCAGCAGGCCCAGCACTGCATCGGCGACCACCGTGCCCATGTGCGGGGTGGCGATGAAGGTCACCGTGGCCACGCGGTCGCCATAGCCCAGGGTGCTGATGATGTAGCGTGCGTCCAGGCCGCCCTGGCTGTGGCCAATCAGGTGGACCTTGGCCGCGCCCGTGCTCGCCAGGATCTGATCGATCTGCTCGGCGAACTGGCTGGAGCGGATCAATGCGTCGTTGAACGACGAGGACACCGCGGTGTACACGTCGAAGCCCTCGGCGCGCATCCCCTCCTCGACGTCGAAGAAGTACTCCACCACGTTGAGGATCCCGCCCTCCCAGCCGGCGATGCCGTGCAGCAGCACGATCGGATAGCGCGTGGCCTGGCTGCCGCAGCCAGAGATGCACTCGATCTCCACGGCGTACCCGCCGCGCCCGTGCAGGTCGGCGGCGGACACGCCGAGCGCGTACTCGCCCGAGAACGGAGCGGTGAAGCTCAGCTCGGCGACGAAGCCGGCGGCTGCGGTGTCCTCGGCGAGCTTGACCGGCACGTCGCTGCCCGAGACGGCCCGGCTGTCCCAGGCCGTGAGGCGCGGGTGGAAGCTGGCCCCGCCGAGCGGAGTGAGCCAGGCCCGGACCTGCATGCCCGCGGCCGCCACGAAGCTGTACCCATCGACCTGGCAGTCGGCCGCGAGCCCGCCCTCGGCCGCATTGCCGGGCGGGCCGCGCCGGATGTCCAGGTCGCCGAGGATGTCCAGGTACAGCAGCGGGTCGTGGGAGGGGTGGCATCGCGGCGCCGGCTCCTCGGTGGCCTCGCCTTCGGCTTCGGCCTCGGCCTCGCGAGCGACCTCTGCATCTGCCGCGGGCTCGGACTCGGCGTCCGGCTCCGCATCCGGCTCCGGTGTCATCTCCTCGATCTCGAACTCTGCAATGGCGTCCGTGTCCGGCTCGACCGCAGCGTCGGGCTCGGCCTCGAGCTGCAGTTCCGCGACTTCGTCCGTCACCTCGCTCCCGAGTTCGGACTCCGCATCCGGAATGGGCGGATTGCGGAGGGCCGTGGTGTCGCCGCACGCACCGCCGAGCAGCAGGGTGGCGACGAGCAGCCATTCTGGGATCGTGGTCTGGCAGCGCATCGTGCTTGATTCTAGTCCAGCGGCATCGACCTGTCGAGGTGCTGGAGCGGCGGAGTGCTCACCTGGCCGGAGCTACCGATAATCTGGAACCCTTGACCGACCGTGCAGCCGGACCTAAACTCTGGCCGCGGGGGGATGAGGAGAGCCCGTGAACCAGCAAACCGCCGTCGCAGATCCGTTGCGTATCGCAGACCGCGAGTTCGGCTCCAGGCTGCTGGTCGGCACCGGCAAGTTCCCGGACCTGACGCAGATGGAGGCTGCGATCGCGGCCTCGGGCGCCGAGATCGTGACCGTGGCCCTGCGCCGGATGGATCTGGAGACCGAGGCCGAGGACCTGCTGGACCATGTCGATCCCGGGCGCACCCTGCTGCTGCCCAACACCTCGGGCGCCCGCGATGCGGACGAGGCCGTGCGCCTGGCCCGGCTGGCCCGGGCCGCGGGGCTTCCCGACTGGGTCAAGCTGGAGGTCACGCCCGAACCGCGCAACTTGCTGCCCGACCCGGTGGAGACCCTCCGCGCCTGCGAGATCCTGGTCGAGGACGGCTTCGTGGTGCTGCCGTACATCAACGCCGATCCGATCGTGGCCAAGCGGCTGGAGGACGCGGGCGCGGCCACGGTGATGCCGCTCGGCGCGCCGATCGGCACCAGCCGGGGTCTGAAGACGCGCGATCAGGTGCGCCTGATCGTGGAGGCGGCCCAGGTGCCCGTGGTGGTGGACGCGGGGCTGGGCGCGCCATCGCACGCGGCCGAGGCGATGGAGCTCGGCGCGGACGCGGTGCTGGTCAACACCGCGATCGCGGTGGCCCGCGATCCCGTGGCCATGGCCCGGGCCTTCCGCATGGGCGTGGCGGCCGGCCGCGAGGCGTACCGCGCCGGACTGGCACCGATGCGAGCCGCGGCCGAGGCTTCGAGCCCGCTCACCGGTTTCCTGCGGGAGGAGCCGTGAGCTTCGGGCCGGTTCTCGATGCGCTGCCGCTGGGCCGCCTGGCCGGTGTGGCCGCGAGCGCGAGCACCAGCGCCGTGGACCGTGCCCTGACCGCTGCACCGCTGGACCTGGAAAGCCTGGCCGTGCTGCTCTCGCCCGCGGCGGGCGAGCGACTGGAGGCCCTGGCCCGGGCCGCGCGGGCCATGACCCTGCGGCACTTCGGCGGCGTGATCCAGCTCTACGCGCCGCTGTACCTGTCCAACGAGTGCTCCCAGGACTGCGTGTACTGCGGCTTTCGCGCGCCCAACCGCATCGAGCGTCGCACGCTCACGCCCGAGCAGGTCGAGGCCGAGGCCGACGTCCTGCACCGGCGAGGCATCCGCCATCTGCTGCTGGTCTCGGGCGAGCATCCCCGGGCGTACCAGCTCGACGATCTCGAGGCGATCGTGGCGCGGTTGCACTCGCGTTTCCCGTCTCTGTCCGTGGAGGTGCAGCCGCTCGACCGCGAGGGGTATACCCGCCTCGGCGCGGCCGGGCTCGAGGGCCTGACCTTGTACCAGGAGACGTACGATCGCACGCTGTACCGCGAGGTGCACAGGAAGGGCATCAAGCGTGACTTCGACCGCAGGCTCGACGCGGTCGAGGCGGGCGCGGCCGCCGGGCTGCGGCGCGTGGGACTGGGCGCGCTGCTGGGCCTTGGTGACTGGCGGCGCGAGGCGCTTTGTGTGGCGGCTCACGTGCGCTACCTGGAGCGAAGGTACTGGCGGACCTTCGTCACGGTCAGCGTGCCGCGGCTGCGACGGGCTGCGGGTGCGATCGACGTGCCGCATCCAGTGGGTGACCGCGAGCTGGCCCAGCTGATCTGCGTCTTTCGCCTGGCCTTGCCGCGGGCCGGCCTGGTGCTCTCGACGCGCGAGTCAGCGTCGTTGCGCGACGGCCTGGTCAAGCTCGGTGTGACGCAGATGAGCGCGGGCTCGCGTACCGAGCCGGGCGGGTACCTGCATCCCGACGACGCCGAGGGCCAGTTCCAGGTCGAGGATTCACGTTCGCCCGCCGAGATGGCCGAACGGCTGAAGGGGCTGGGGTACGACCCGGTGTTCAAGGACTGGGAGGGCCTGCTCCATGCCTGAGATCACGGTCAACGGCAAGGTGCGCGGGGTGGAGCCGGGCGCCACCGTGGCCGATCTGCTGGCCGAGCAGAAGATCAGGGCCCGGTTCCTGGTGGTGGAGCGCAACGGCGAGCCTGTTCCGCGCGACGCCTTCGAGGCGACCGTGCTCGCCGAGGGGGATCGCCTGGAGATCGTCTCCCCGGTCGGCGGAGGCTGATGCGGCCTCCGGTCCCGCGCCTGGTTCCGATCCTGCCCGGCCAAGATCCGGACGCCGTGCAAAAGGCGAAGGCCGCGCTGGCCGCCGGCGCGCCGGCCCTGCTGCTGCGCGAGCCAGGGCTCGCCGGCGGTCCGCTGCTCGAACTGGCCCGGGCCCTGCGCGGTCCGGCCCGCGAGCGCGGCGCCCTGCTGCTGATCTCGGACCGCGTGGACGTGGCCGCGATCGCCGGCGCGGAGGGAGTGCACCTGCCCTCGCGCGGGCTGGCCGTGGCCGAGGCGCGGGAGATGCTCGGCAAAGACGCCCTGGTCGGCCGCTCGTGCCACGACCGGGAAGAGCTGATCCGCGCCGCGGACGAGGGCGCGGACTACGCCTTTCTCTCGCCGCTGTTCGAGACGCAGAGCCACGCCGATCGTCCGGCGCTGGGCGTCGACGCCTTTGCCGCGGCCGTCCGGGGCATCACGCTGCCCGTGCTGGCCCTGGGCGGGATCACGGCCGAACGCGTGCCCGGCGCACTCGGCGCGGGCGCGCACGGCGTGGCCGCGATCAGTGCGATCCTGGGTGCCCCTGATCCGGGCCTCGCGGCGAGGTCATTCCTCGAACAGCTTCAGGGGTAGCGCCCGGGCCGCAGCTGGCCGTCGGCTTGTCCGTGGGTGTATGGGCTGCTAGTATTCATCCGCTTCGGGATCCGGAGGAAGGGAACAGGGCGGCCACGATGGCGACTCCACGCACTATATTCCTCGTCTCGCTCCTCGGCGGAACCAACTGGATCCCCTCCTGGCACCGGACCGCGACCAGCCGCGTGCCCAGCCGGAACAAGCTCGGATTGCACTACCTGCACAGCACGCTCGAGGCCCGAGGTTATCGCTGCCGGATTTTCGATCAGTCGATCTACTCATTCAACCTGTCCTCGCTGGTCAGTCTCTGCCGGCGGGCCGAGCCCCTGGCGGTCGGTTTCTACACCGAGTTCTCGAATCGCGACGAGGTGGGCAGGGCCCTGGAGGCGCTCCGCGAGCAGTGCCCGAACCTGTTCCTGATCTGCGGCGGTCCGGGGTACTTCGAGGACGAGTTCTACCTCGCCCGGGGTTGCCATGCGATGGTCGTGGGCGAGGGGGAGGAGACCCTCCCCGAACTGCTCGATGCCCTTGAGCGCGGGCGGCAGCTGGCCGAGATCCAGGGGGTCGTCTACCTGGACCAGGCGGGCGAGGTGGTACGGACACCCCCGCGCCCGCAGATCGCCGACCTCGACAGCCTGCCCTTCCCGTACCTCACGCCCGAGTTGACCATGGTCGAGGCCAACCAGAGCCTGATCGGGTACGGCCGGCAGATGGAGGTGATGACATCTCGCGGCTGCCCTTTCCGCTGCTCGTACTGCGCCACACCCCGGATCTGGGGTCGGACGGTCCGCCAGCGCAGCGTGAACAACGTGATGGCCGAGATCGACCAGGCCGTGGCCCGGTGCGGTGTCGAGTTCGTCCGCTTCATCGACGATGTGTTCGCCTGGGATGCGGACTGGCTCGACGAGTTCGTCGAGGCCATGGCCCGGCGTCCGGCGCTCCGTTTCCGTTGCATTCTCCATCCGCTGAGCTTCCGCAAGGATCCGGAGAGAGATATTCGGAGGCTGGCCGAGGTCGGGTTGGTGAGCTTCTTCGTTGGGCTACAGACGCTCGAGCCGTCGGCACGCAAGCTGCTGCGTCGCTCGGCGGTCGAGGCCGAGGCGGTGATCCCCTTGCTGGCGGCTGCGCGACGTCACGGCGTCACAACCGAGATCCAGTACATCCTCGCCCTGCCGGGCGACACGGTCGAGACCTACGAGCGGATCCTGGAGTACTCCGTGCGTGCCAGACCGAACATGATCGGAGCGGGCCCCCTGCTGGTCCTTCCCGGCGCCGAGCTTGCGTCGCGGCCCGCGTCCGAGCTTCATTGCTCCCTCGATGAGCGGGAGATCGAGAGGGCGGCGCGGCGCATGCTCACCCGTTTCAACCGACACCCTCGCGTGCTGGCCGACAATCTGCGCCTGCTGCTCGGGCGGGCTTCCCGGATCTCCTGGGGCGCAGCCCTGAGGAGGCTCGCTGCGTGGTTTTCCGTGAATTCTGCCCTCCCGCGGTACCCGGCTGACGAGTCGGACTACTGCCGGTCGCTGTAGGCCCTAGATGGAGACGACCCGCCCCATGGTGTTCCTGGTCTATCTGAGCGGTGGGCTCGAATGGGTGCCTCCCTGGCACCGCACCGCGCCGCACCGCTACCCCAGGCGGATCAAGCTCGGCCTGCACTACCTGCACAGCATGCTCGAGGCCCAGGACTTTGACTGCCGGATATTCGACCAGACGATCCTGCCCTTTGCGCTGCCTGCGCTGATCGCTGCCTGCCGGCAGGCCGCGCCCCTGGCCATCGGATTCTACACGACCTTCTCCAATCGCGACGCCGTGGGAGCGGCACTGGAGGTTTTCCAGGAGCAGTGCCCGGACCTGCCGCTGCTCTGCGGCGGACCCGGGTGCTTCGAGGCCGAGTTCTTCCTGAACCGGGGCTGCCGCGCGGTGGCCATCGGCGAGGGCGAACACACGCTCACCGAGCTGCTGGAGGCGTTATCAGACCGGCGATCGCTGACCAGGATCCAGGGGATCGCGTACCTGGACCAGAGTGGCGAGGTGGTGCGAACACCTCCGCGGCCGCCGATCGCCGACCTCGACAGTCTGCCCTTCCCGTACCTCACCCCCGAGTTGACCGAGATCGCGGCCAACCAGAGCCTGATCGGGTATGGCCGGCAGATGGAGGTGATCACCTCGCGCGGCTGTCCCTTCCGCTGCAGCTTCTGCTCGGCACCGCGGATGTGGGGCCAGACGGTGCGCCAGCGCAGCGTGAGCAACGTGATGGCCGAGATCGACGAGGGCGTGGCCCGCTGCGGGGTTCGCTTCGTGCTGTTCATCGACGACGTGTTCGGCTGGGATGCGGACTGGCTCGAAGAGTTCATCGAGGCGATGGGCCGCCGCCCCGATCTTCGTTTCCGCATCATCATTCACCCCCTGAGCTTCCGCGAGAACCCGGAAGGGGTGATGCGGCGGCTGGCCGAGGTCGGGCTGGTGAGCTTCTTCGCCGGTCTGCAGACGCTCGAGCCGTCGGCGCGCAGGCTGCTGCGTCGCTCGGCGGCCGAGGCCGAGGCGCTGGTCCCGCTGCTGGCGGCCGCGCGTCGCAACGGCGTCGCCAGCGAGGTCCAGTACATCTTCGGCCTGCCGGGCGACACGCTGCAGACCTACGAGCGGCTGCTGGAGTACTCGGTGAGCGTGCGACCGAACCAGATCGGCGGGTCGCACCTGATCGTGCTGCCTGGCTCCGAGCTGGCCTCGGTGCCCGGCTCGGAGCTCCGCTGCGACCTCGACGAGGCAGAGCTCGAGCGGGCGGTGCGGCGGCTGTTCGCCCGGTTCAACCGCCATCCCCGCGTCGTGGCCAATAATCTGCGATTCCTGATCGGGCGGGCCCCGCAAATCTCTCCGCGCGCGGTGATGCGGATGGTCGGCTCGATATTGGGCCGAGAGTCCCGGTCCGCTGTGCGGAGCAGCGATCCAGGCCTCTGCCGCTCGCTGTAGGAGGGCGCGCCAGGGTCGCGTCACGAGCGGCGCGCCACGATCGCGCTGAAGTCGCTCTGCAGCCAGCCCCTGCGCACGCCGGTCTGCTCGAGCCGGGCCACGAGGCGCACGATGCCACGGTCCAGCACCCGCGCTCCATCCAGGTTGCCGGCAATGCCCTGCAGCAGGGGCAGGAAGATCGCCCCGCCGTAATCGATGCGCCGTAGGATCTCGAAGCGCTGGGCTACCAGCCCCGGGATCTCGGCTGAGCGGATCGCCTCGGAGGGATCGTCTCTCTTCAGCTTGCGCAGGGGCGGCCGCCACACCGCCCACTTGATGCCCGCCGACGCGACGCCGCGGCGCAGCCGCAGGGGCATCATCGCAAGCACCAGGTTGGCCAGCGCGAGCTGGCGAATGCTCCACTGTAGCTGCGACGGCCCCACGTACTCGTTGAGCACGAGCAAGCCGTCGGGCCGCAGGGCGGCGTGCACCTGGTCGAGCGTCCGCTCCAGCGCCTTCACGTGGTGCAGGGACATCGCCGCGAGCACGGCGTCGCAGGTGCGGGGCTGCAGGGCCAGGCGATCGAGGTCGGCGACGGCGTACGCGATGCGGCCGCCGAGGCCCGCGTCGGCGGCGTGCCGGCGCGCCACGGCCGCGGCCAGCGGAGACAGGTCGAGGCCCACCAGTCGTTCGGCGATGCCCAGCTCTGCGGCCTGCCGCTCCAGGCCTCCGTCCCCGCAGCCCAGGGACAGCGCGCGCTCCACGGGCTCCTGGAAGAAGCGGCCAGCCACCCAGTCGAGCCAGTTCAGCTCGGTCTCGCGTCCGTGAAACGCGGGGTGCACGTAGTTCCGCTGAACCAGTGGAGCCTCGAGCCAGTTGCTGGCCGGCCGCTCGCCGCGGCCACGGGCAAAGGCGCCCCACTTGCGGGCCGTGGTGGTCTTGTCCGTCACCCGGGCTCCGGCGGTGCGCCGGCCATGCGCCGCAGCACCGGCCCCAGCGCTCGGGCCATGGTCTCCGCTGCGACACGATTTCCCAGCGCGTTCCAGTGCGTGTTGTTGGGCACGAAGGTGTGCCTGCCCTCGGTCTCGATTTGGACCAGGGGCGGTCCCAGGTCCACGAAGACCGCATCCTTGCGTCGGGCCAGACGCTGTGCCAGCGCCTGGGCCTGGTGCAGGTCGTACGGGTCCGGCGTCCGTCCCTCGGTCAGCCGGGCGAGCAGGGTGGGCCGCACCTGGAACTCGTCCGGCGCCACGGCCAGGACCACGGGAGCGCGGCTCAAGTCGATCAGCCGCTCCAGGCGCTCGAGCGCCGGCGCGGCGCGCGCCTCCAGGCCGGGCCGGGCCACGTGCTCGAAGCGCCTGCGCTCGACCTCGAGGAAGTCCTCGGGCGTCAGCGCCGGCGGCGTCCACGAGTCCGGCTCGCTGGCCGCGCTCGCGCCGGCCGGCGCGGCATCGCCCGCGGCCCAGCCCTGCAGCCAGACCCACAGCCGCCTCCCCACGCGGTTGACGTAGAGCAGGTTCACGTCGAGCAGCGTGGCCCGGCGGAACTCGAAGTCATTGCCCGCGAAGAGCATCACCAGCACCAGGTCCGGCGAGTAGCGCTGCACCTCGCCGGCGAGCAGCGCGAGGTACGTCGAGGGCGAGGCGTTGGCCACCGAGAAGTTGTACACCTCCACGGTGCGGCCCGGGATCGCGTTGCGCAGCTCGTTCTCGAGCACGGTGAACACGTTCTGCTCGTACGGCACCACGCCCACGCCGAAGCTGTCGGACAACGCGGCGATGCGGATCCGCGCCGCCGGCTTGTACGTGTCGAACTCGGTGTCGTGGAAGCCCCGGCCGTTGACCCGGTACGGACCGGGCGTCTCCGGCGTGAGGCGGTACGCGTCGACCAGCCGCTCGGGCGTGCCGTCGGCCTCCACGGTCCAGGGCGAGGGCAGGGCCAGGGAGTAGAGGCGCAGGCCGAGCTCGAGCGCCACCACGATCAGGGCCAGGTTGGAGAGCCCGCGCTCGGCCAGACGAAGGGCCGGGTGCGGCCGGGCAGCTCTGTCCTCGTCTCGTACCCGCCAGAGGAATGCTCCCACCAGCGCGGCGCCCACGGCGAGCAGGCCGATCACGGTCAGGCGGTGTTCGCTGCCCGGGAGCAGCGGGGCGAGCAGGTACGGGTACAGCGCGCCACACAGGGCGAGGCGCCACAGCCGCGATCGCCGCAGCGGCCCGGGCCTGGCATAGCCCCGCTGCCAGGCGCGCCAGGCGGCGAGCAGCCAGGGGATCGCTGCCAGGGCTAGCAGCGCGGCCGCGATCGAGGCCGCGGGTCTGGGATCCGGACCCGCACTCAATCGTGGCTCCGAGGCGAGCGCGTGCAGGCCCAGCAGCGCGGCACCGGCCAGCGCGGCGAATGCGGCCAGCGCGGCCAGCGCGGAGATTGCCGGCGCGCGGCTCCCGTTCTCGGACATCAGGGTCTGTCTCCGGTCTCCGGCGGCGGCTCCGGAGACTGGCGGGCCGCGTCCCGCTGCTTGCGGACGCGCTCGAGGTTCCTGCGGATCGCCGGATCCCCGGGCCGGATCTGGTGCGCGCGCATCAGGCTGTCCAGCGCCGCGTCGAGCCGGCCGAGCTGGGCCAGGGCAATGCCGAGATTGGCGTGGCCCCAGGCCAGCTCCGGGTCCAGCGCCACGGAGCGCTCGAAGTTCTCGACCGCAGCCTCGATGTGGCCCGTGTCCAGCCGCGCCCGACCCAGATGGTACTGCGCCCGCACGTTGTCCGGCGCGATGGCCACGGCCCGCTCGAGCTCGGGCACGGCCTCGGCCTTGCGCTTCATCGTCTCCAGCGTCAGTCCGAGATTGAAGCGGGCCTCGAAGTGATGCGGATCGGAATCGAGCACCTCGCGCAGCTCGGACTCGGCGCCGGCATAGTCCTGCTCGTCGGCGAGGGCCAGGGCGAATCTCGTGCGCAGGCCCTTCCTCGCCGGCCCCGGATCCAGGGTGCCGAGGGTGTGCCCGAACAGTGATCGATTGTCCTGCCACACCCGGACCTGCCGTGCGCTCAGCGCGCCGAGCACCACGACCAGCACCAGCGCGCCAGCCGGGAGCAGCACCCTGCCCACGCGCCCGGCCGGCCGTGCGAGCCAGAAGGCAACGAGCACCGCAGGCACGATCGCCACGAGCAGCGAGTACCGGTCGCAGGGGAAGTGCGGGTGCTCGAACAGGCCCAGCACGGGCACGAGCAGCACCAGGTGAGCCAGCCACGCGGCCAGGGCCCAGGGCCAGCGCCGCCGCATTGCCAGCAGCGCCACGCTGATCCCGACCACGGCCAGCGTCGAGGCCACGAAGGGCCAGGCCAGCGGTCTGACCTCGGTGAGCACGGTGTACAGCGGGGACAGGTCCGCGGGCCACAGCGGGCGCCACAGGTAGTGGGCCCAGACGTACATCGCCTGGGCCGCGCGCTGGGCCAGGCCGAAGTCGGCCAGGCCGGCCGGCACCGTCCAGATGCCGGCCGCGGCCGAGCGCACGGCCAGGGTCACCAGGCCCACGGCCAGGGCCGCGCCGACAAAGGGCAGCTTCTCGAGCCAGATCAGGCGGACCGCCCGGCTCCGCCACCATCCGGCCTCGCCGCCCAGCCGCCCGAGCAACGCCACGTCCAGGATCGCCAGCGCGGCCGCGAACCCGAGCCCGATGGCGTGCGAGAGCAGGGACAGGCAGTACAGCGCCACCGCGCCCAGCAGGTATGCGACCCGCCGGGACGCACCGGGTGCGGCCGCGCGCAGGTAGCACAGCAGCGAGAGCAGCAGGAAGCACAGCGCCTGGTCGTAGGTGCGGGTGTTGGCCCAGGCCACGGGCTCCACGCGCAGCGGATGCAGCGACCACAGCAGGGCGCCGAGCGCGGCCGCGGCCAGCACGCGCCTTGGCCGCTCGCCCGGGTCGCGCCAGCGCAGCAGCACGAGCAGCACCAGACCCAGCAGCGCGGCGTTGAGGCCGTGGAGCAGCCAGTTGCCCAGGTGAAAGCCCCAGGGATCCAGGCCCTGCAGGCTGATCGTGGCGCTCCAGCCGAGCAGGGTCAGCGGAACGTACCGCATCGTGGAGTCAACGTCGGAGAAGATCCAGGCCAGGCGCTCCAGGCTCAACGCCCCCAGCTCGGGGTTGCGAAAGATCGCCACGTCGTCGTCCCACATCAGGAAGTCGGCGTCGAGCACGCCCGCGAACACCACCAGCGTGGCCAGTCCGGCCAGGACGGCCGGCAGCCAGGTCGGCAGGCGGTTGAGCGGGCGAGACATGACGCGGACCAGATTACCGTGAAGTGCCGCCGGGGTGGAAGCACTTTGGGACCGGCGCCGCGCCCGGAACGGCCGGGGGCACCGGTTCCGGCGAGCGCAGGGCCGCCCTTGACGCGCGAGCAGCACGCGGGATAGGCTCCGCGCCTCACGTCCAGCAGGAGGACAGGATGAGCCGGCATTGCTATGCAAGCGTTCTTTGGGTCGCCCTGTGCGCGCTGATGCTGCTTGCCGCGGCCTGCGTCGAGGAGGGGCAGAGCTGCGCCCCGGGCACGGTGGAGCGGGGCGGCGAGTGCGTGCCCGAGATATCGGGCTGCGCGCCAGGCACCGTGCAGACCGAAGACGGTCGCTGCGAGCCGCTCTGCGGCGAGCACGAGGTGCTCGACGGCGCGGGGAACTGCGTGCCTCGCTGTGCCGACGGCACGGTGCGCAACGAGGACGGCGAGTGCGAGCCGGTCTGCGGCGAGGGCGAGTTCTGGGGCCACGAGGGCTGCGAGCCCGTGCCCGAGTGCGGCGCGGACACGGTGTTCGATCCGGCCACGGGGACCTGCGTGCCGGACGAGGGCGCCTGCGGCGAGGGAGCCCATCTCCAGGACGGCGAATGCGTGGCGGACGAGACGCTGACCTGCGGTCCGGGTGCCAAGCTGCAGGGCGGCCGCTGCGTGCCCGATGATGCCCTGCCCGAGCCGGACGTGGAGGAGTCGGCGGACGACACGGCCGCCGAGTTCACCCCGCCCGCCGACGGCGAGAGCCTGACCCTCGGCGGCACGGTGGACTTCCCCGCCGATCCGAACAACAGCGGCGGCGCCCTGGCCGACTGGGACGGCTTCGCCTTTCACGCCGAGGCCGGCACCTGGCTGCGAGTTCGCGTCATGTCCGAGGCCGCGGCCCAGCCCGCCTTCGAGCTGGTCTCGGCCGAGACCGGCGCCAACCGGCTGCCGCTGTACACGCGGTACGGCGTGGAGTTCAACAGCGGCCTCGTGGACCGCGAGGTGTACCTTCCGCGCACGGGCGACTACGTGCTGAGCATCACCGAGCGCGAGCACCTGCTGAACCGGGTCTTGAGCGGGCTGGACACGTACCCCCGGGGCGGAGACGCCTTCACGTACCACGTGACCCTGGACAACCTGGGTACGCCCGCGCCGACAGCGGTCGATGCGCTGCCCGACGCGCGGTCCGGCGACCTGTCCGACGGCAAGCTGCGGTTCTACGAGGTCAGCGGGCTGGCCGCCGGGGACATCATCGGCGCGAGCTCCTCGGGCCTGCCCGACGAGCTCGTGGGCTCGGATCAGTTCCCGGCCGTGATGGTCTTCGGCCCGGACGGCCAGCTTGTCCGCGACGTGGTCTCGTACGGCCAGCACGATCCGGCCGAGCTGCTGTTCCTGGCCCAGGGCAGCGAGGCGCACCTGGTGGTGCAGGGCGTGTTCCTCGTCCTCGGGCCGCGCCGCGACTTCAGCCTCGACCTGTGGGCGGTGAGCGCCACGGACTGCCTGGCCGGCGACTGCGCCGCGCCGGACCTGGCCGAGAACGAGGAGGCCCTGCTGCGCTGGGACCTGACCGAGGGCCAGTTCTTCATCGCCGGCGTGTACATCCCGCCGGACGTGTACGAGGCGGTGCGCGTGGTCGGGCTCGACGGAGACCTGGAGGTGGTCGCGCCCGAGCACGTGGCCTCCCTGTATGGGCCGGGCATGGCCCAGTTCTACGCCGAGGCCGACACCGCGGCGTACCTCTGGCTGCGCGGCTGGGACGGCTGGGCCGTCACCGAGTGCACCATCGACGCGCGGATCATCGACACCGCTCCCCTGGAGGAGGGCCAGACCCACAGCGGCCTGCCCGTGTACGAGTTTCCCGACTTCACGCTCAACCCCGCCGGAGTGGCCCACGCCAAGGACCTCGGCGACGAGGTGGTGTTCTTTCAGCGCTTCGAGACCCACCTCGGAGGGGGTGGCGGCGCCTGGGCCGATCCCCAGGAGGTGCTGATGACCCCGACCATGGAGCAGATCGGCCCGGTGATCGACACCCGGGCCTGGAACTTCCCGGACGGCATGATCTCCCCGCTGTTCACGTACTTCCCGGACGACCGCCACGTGCTGCACTACACCTGGGACGCCACCAGCGATCTGACCGACGCCACGTACGACGTGCAGATGGTGAGCAAGAGGCCCACCGCGCTGGGCACGGTGGAAGCCGGGACGCCGATCGAGCAGGACCTGCAGGGGCCGGGCAGCAGCCTGGCCTTCTACACCCTGGACGGTCTTCAGGATCAATACGTAGAGATCACGGTCGAGCCGAGCGGCGACGACAGCAAGCTCAAGCCCGACCTGTGGGTGTTCAACTTCGGCCGGGCCGAGTTCGTCTGGATCAGCTACGAGTGGATCGAGGATCCCTCATCGCGGCAGATGGCGCTGGTGGAGCGGGAGCGCGCCGAGGCCAACGGCGAGCCGGTCTCGCTGCTCTATCTCTCGCCGTACGAGGGGCGCAGCCTGATCATGGTGCAGGACGATCCGGACAAGGAGGAGCCCGAGGCCGGCTTCATGGACCTGTTCAAGATCACGGTCAGCGTACCGCCGCCCCCGGACAACGACAGCTGTGACGGTGCCGAGCCAGTCGTGCTCGACGCCGCGGGCGCGGCCGTGATCCACGGCAGCAACGCCGCGGCCACCGACACGGTCGGGGTGCCGGGCTGCCCGGGCTACCCCACGCCGGGTCCGGACGTGTTCTATCGCATCGAGCTCGCCGCCGGCGATATCCTCGACCTCTCGCTCGACGACTACGAGTACAGCGTGGCCCTGACCCTGTTCTGGGACTGCGGCGATCCGGCCGGCTCCTGCCTGGCGCTGTCCGAGAGCGGCCGGCCGCGGACGATCCAGTACACCGTGCCCGAGCTCGGAGGCGGTGCGTACTACATCGGTGTGGACGGTCACAGTCGCGGCGGCCCGTTCACCCTCACCGTGACCGTGCAGTAGCAAGGGAGGACGTCATGAGAAACGCCACGATGTTCGCGATGCTCCTTCCGGCCGCGCTGCTGTGCTCGGCCTGCGGCGTGGAAGGCCCCGAGTGCGGGCCCGGCACCCGCGCCGAGGGCGACACCTGCGTGCCCGAGATCAGCGAGTGCGCGCCCGGGACCACGCTCAACGCAGCGGGCCAGTGCGAGCCGGCCTGCGGCGACGATCAGTACTGGGACGGCGCGGCCTGCGTGGACGCGGCCGCGTGCGCGCCCGGCACGGTAGCGGACGACAGCGGCCAGTGCGTGCCGGCCTGCGGCGAGGAGCAGTACTGGGACGGCTCCGGCTGCGTGGATGTGCCCGGGTGCGCGTCCGGCACCACCTTCAACGAGCAGACCGGCCAGTGCGAGCCGGACGAGACCGCCTGCGGCGAGGGCACTCACTGGGATGACGGCGCCTGCGTGCCGGACGTGACCTGCGGGCCCAACACCCACGCCGACGAGAACGGCCAGTGCGTACCCGACGACCTGCCCGACCCGGACGTGACCGAGACCGGCGATCCGGACACGGCCGCGCCCTTCGATCTGCCGGTCGACGGCGCTGCGGTCCACCTCGGCGGCACCGTGGACACGCCCGCCGACCTCAACGGCGACGGCTTCGACGACGCGGACTGGGACACCTTCATCTTCACGGCCGAGGCCGGCGCGTACCTGCGGGTCACAGCCTCGTCCGCGGGCGCCACGCTGCCCGGCTTCCTGGTGATGTCGGTGGCCTCGAACGACGAGGGCGCCGCCCTGTACGCGCGCTGGGCGCTCAATCCCAACGGCCCGTCCACGACCCGCGAGCTGTACCTGCCCTTTGCCGGCGAGTACGTGATCCAGTTCTCGGACTACAACCACGTGCTGTCCCGGGCCTTTGGCTACGGGTACATTCCGGTGGGCGGCGACGAGTTCACCTACGTGGCCACGGTGGAGAACCTGGGCGATCCGCAGGTGGAGGACATCGACGCGCTGCCGCATCAGGCCAGCGGCGTGCTGACCGACAACAGCCTGCGCTTCTTCTCGCTCAAGGCCCTGGACGTGGACGAGGCCGTGGAGTTGCTCTCGCCGGGGGAGCCCGTGGAGGGAGCGCACAGCGACGTGTACGGCGCGCTGTCCGTGTTCGATCCGGACCACGCGCCGGTGCGCGAGGTCACCACCGGTCGCATGACCGATGACGCGCTGCTGCGCTTCGCCGCGGTGCAGGCCGGCGATCACCTGGTGGTGCAGGACTTCCTGCTGACTCTCGGGCCGGTGCTCGACTTCAGCCTCGTCGCGACCGTGCTGCAGGGGCTGGACTGCACCGGCGCCGGCGATTGCACGGGCGGCGCCCTGGTCGAGGGAGAGACGCCGCTGCTGTTCTGGGATCTCGCGGCCGGCGACTTCCTCGCCCTCGGGGTGTACCTGCCCGAGGAGGCGCCCGAGTCGATACGCGCGACCCTGCACGAGCGCAACCTCGGCGCGCTAACCGCTCCCCAGTACGCCTCCCAGTACGGCAATGCCAAGTTCGCGTACTATGCCGAGACAGCGACGCGGCTGTACCTGCGACTGTGGGAGGACAAGGGCGAGCCCGTGGCTTCGTTCAGCGTGGATGCGCGGGTGATCGCCACGGACGCGCTGGCCTCGGGCCAGAGCTATGCTGACTTGAGCGTGTACGAGATGCCCGATGACACCGAGCCCGATGCGGGCCTGTGTCACTACGCGGGCGTGGCCGGCGAGCTGGTGTTGTTCACCGACCTCGCGACCAAGGCCGGCACCTGGGTCGCGCCGATCGAGCAGGTGCTGACCCCGGCGCTGGGGGAGATCGGTCCGGCGTACGACGTGCTCGCCGAGGACTTTCCCGCGGCCCGGATCACCCCGCCGATGGCCCTGCTGCAGTCTGACGGGCACGCGCTGTACCGCGTTTCCGATCCGGACGAGGCCGCGGACATTGCGGGCGGGGCGTACGATCTCGGCTTCCTCGCGCTCACCCCCGAGGATCTGGGTAGCACCGGCGCCGCGATCGCGCGTGCGGATCAGGCGCTGGACGGCGGGTATTGTGCGTACGCCTTTGTTGGCACCGCAGGCGAGATGGTCGAAATCGCTGCCACGCCAGACGCGGCCCTGCGGCCCGAGGTGATGCTGCTGGTGCCGGGCGCACGGCTGTACCAGGACAGCCGCAGCACCTGGGCCCCGGACGCGGCTTCACCCACCCTGGGTCTGCTAGCGCATCATGCGGCCGCAGCCGATGGCGAGGCAGCGCGCGCGCTGCACCGGGTGAGCTACGAAGGGCTGAACATCGTGCTGGTGAGCAACATCGGGGCCGCCGGCGGCGGCGAGACCTTTGCGCTCTCGATCACGGCACTCGCTCCGCCGGCCAACGACACCTGCGCAGCGGCCGAGGCCGTGGACCTGTCCTCGGGCACGGCCCAGGTGCTGGCCTCGATGGACGGCGCCACGGACAGCCTGGACCTGGGCTTCCACAACGCGTGCACCAATGACTTCACCAGCGGGCCGGACCGGTTCTACGCTCTCGAGCTGGCCGCCGGCGACGCGCTGACCGTGACCATCACCGCAGACTTCGACGCGGTGACGTACCTGCTCGACGACTGCGCGGCCGCGCCGGCCTGCGCGGCCGCCTCCACGGACGGCGTCGAGCCCACGGTGCTGGAGTTCACCGTGCCTGACGGCGGGGACGGGACATACCTCCTCGGCGTGGACGGCAGCGGTCCGCTGGACTGGGGCGACTTCACCCTCGACATCGTGCGCGTGGCCCAGTGACAGATGCCCGGGGCTTGCCCCCGGGAGCTTCACACGCGACGCTCCGAACGGTCAGCCCTTGGCGGCGGAAGCGCCCGAGCGGCCGAGGTAGGTCTTGAGCCGCTCCAGCTTGTCGTCGTCGCGCAGCTGGGCCAGCAGCTCGCCGCGGGTCAGGCCCGAGGCGCGCAGCACCCTGGCCAGCTGGCCCTGGCCGCCGAGCCAGGCCAGCCGGCGCAGGATCGCCTTGATCATCCAGCTCAGCAGCACCGAGATCACGATGATCCCGGCAAAGGCCCAGCCGTTGGCCAGGCCCGCGTTGAGCTCCTCGGACAGCAGCGGCAGGTGCACGCCCGCGACCAGGGCGATGCAGGCGGCGATGGCGAGTCCGATCAGCGCGATTCCGAGGAAGCCCCCGGCCGGCTTGTCCAGCCTCTCGTTGAGGCTGATCAGCTGACCGTACAGCTCTGGATCGCGACGCATGATCGGCGGCACCGACCCGGCCTGTGGATTGGCCGGCACCACGGTCACGATCTCGTCGCCGGAACGCGCGACCACGAACACCTCGCCGTCCTCGAGCACGCCGGTCAGCGCGTCGGTCACGGCCTGGCGGTGCTCCTCGGTCCGGTCCTCGCCCTTGTCCATGGTCAGCCTCTCCAGTCAGCGCTGGTCAGGGTATGGATCTGGAAGTCGACCCAGTGCCCGTGCACCAGCCGGTGCTTGGGGGCAGTGCCCACCACCCGGAAGCCCAGGTCCGCGAGCAGGCGGTTCGAGCTCGTATTGTCCGGGTGCACGTACGCCACGGCCTCGTGGTTCGCGGCATCGCCGAACAACTCGGCGAGCAGCTCGCGCACCGCGCGGCGGGCCAGGCCCTGACCGCGGGCCTCGGACTCGGCGAGCAGGAAGCCGATCTCCACCGAGCCCGGGCCGCGCCCGGGCGCCGCGCTGACCAGGCCGGCCGGCGCGCCGTCCTCGGCGCGGATCAGGCGCCAGGTCAGCTCGCGGTCGTCGTACCCGGTATCGCCGAAGCGGCGCTCCAGGTCCTCGCGGGGCACCCGGGTCGGGGTGTCGTGCTCGGCGAAGCGGGTCGGGTCGTCGAGCCACCCGGCGAGGATCGCCAGATCCGCCCGCTGCACGCGACTCAGCACGCGGCCTTTAGCCTCCTCCCCGTTCGTCCTGCCTGGCTCGCGCCGCCCCATTGCCGATGGCTGCTCCCCTCGCGCGCCAGGCTAACCCGGGCGCCCGCAGCTGGCAAGGCAGCGGGCCGCGGATTGGACCGGACGCCCGGGTGGTGGTACATAGTGTCCCCATGGCCGATCTGCTCCTGCTCCAGCCGCACACCGAGCTGTTCGACAGCCTGAAGAGCGCACCCACGCTGCCCCTGGCCCTGCTCTCGGCGGCCCGCCTCGCCGCGGCCGAGTTCGAGGTCGAGCTGCTGGACCAGCGGGTGGAGCGCGACTGGCGCGGCGCGCTGGCGGCGGCGGTGCGGGGCGGCTGCCGGGCGGTGGGCATCACCTCGGTCACCGGAAGGCAGCTGCTCCACGCGGCCGAGGCGGCGCGTGCGGCCAAAGAGCTGGGTGCGACCGTGATCTGGGGCGGGGTGCACGCCAGCCTGCTCGACGAGCAGGTGCTGCGCGACGGCCTGGCCGACGTGGTGGTGCGCGGCGAGGGCGAGCAGACCCTGCTCGAGCTGATGCGCGCGCTGGCGCGGCAGCAGCCGCTCCAGGCCGTGGACGGCCTGAGCCTGCTGCGGGACGGATCCCTGCAGCGCACCCCGGACCGGCCCTTCGCCGACCTCGGTGCGCTGCCCGACGTGCCGTACCACCTGGCCGGACCGAGGTACCTCTTCTCGCGCCGGGGCCGGCCCACGCTCTATCTCGAGACCTCTCGCGGCTGTCCGCACGGCTGCACGTACTGCTACAACACCGCGTACCATAACCGCCGCTGGCGCGGCGAGCCGGCCGACTCGGTGCTCGGTCGCATCGATCGGGCGCTGGCCGCCCTGCCCGGCGTGCGGCATCTCTCGCTGGTGGACGACAACTTCTTCACCGACCGCAAGCGGGCCCTGGCCATTGCCGAGGGCCTGGCCGAGCGGGGCCGCGATCTGACCTTCCAGGTCCAGGGTGCGAGCGTGAGCGATCTCGACCGCCTCGCCGCGGCCGAGCTGGCCCTGCTCGCGCGGAGCGGCTGCGCGCGCCTGGACATGGGCGTGGAGACGGGCTCGCCGCGGATCCTCGCCTCGGTGGGCAAGCAGCTCGATCTGGGCGCGGTGCGGCGGGTCAATCGCCTGTTGCGCGAGCACGGCATGGTGCCGTGGTACAACTTCATGGCCGGCTTCCCCGGCGAGACCGAGGAGGACTTGAGCGCCACGATCGACCTGATCCTCGAGCTCACCAAGGACAACCCGGCCGCCCTGGTCTCGCCGGTGTACTGCCTGGCTCCGTACCCGGGCACGCGCATCTTCGACCAGTCGCGGGCGTCCGGCGTGCGGTTTCCCGAGCACACCGAGGCCTGGGCCGGCTTCAGTCTAGACCGGCCGCACGACCCGTCAGTGGGGCGGGCGCGGGCCGAGTTCCTCTCCGCGCTGTACTTCTACTCGATCTTCATCGACGGCAAGATCGAGGAGTACGACACCATTCCGGGCCTGGCGCTGGCCGCCCGGCTGTACCGTCCACTGGCGCGCTGGCGCCTCGAGCGGCGCTTCTTCTCGCTCTCACCCGAGCGCCGGCTCTCCGAGTGGATCGTGTCCCGGCGGCACGCGCGATGAACGTCCTCGGCTTCAGCGCGTTTGGCCACACCTCGGCCGCCGGCCTGGTCGTGGACGGCCGGCTGGTGGCCGCAGCCGAGGAGGAGCGCTTCCTGCGGCGCAAGTACTCGATGGCGCTGCCGCTCAATGCGGCCCGCTGCTGCCTGGCCCGGGCCGGCCTCACTGCTGACGATCTGACCCACGTGGGCTACTTCTTCGATCTCAAGCGCGGCCTGCCCTTCTACGCCCTGCACGCCCTGCGCTACTTCCCCGCGTCGCTGCGGTTGCTCACCGAGCGGGAGCCCGGCCCCGAGGGCTTCGAGCTGGTGATCAATCCCCTGCGCACGCTTCAGCTCAAGACCGGCCTGCTCTCGGCCCTGGGCGCGCTGCACCCGGAGCGGGTGCGGTTCGGCTTCCTCGAGCATCACCGCTGCCACGCGGCGCACTTCTTTGCCTCGCCCTTTGACGAGGCCGCGGTGCTCACGGTCGACGCCCTGGGCGAGTGGACCAGCACCGGCCTGTACCACGGACGGGGCAGCGACCTGACCGAGCTGGGCCGGATCCCCTTTCCCCACTCCCTGGGCGCGCTGTACGCCGCGGTCACGACCCACCTCGGGTACGGCACGCTGGAGGGACCGGGCAAGGTGATGGGCCTGTCCGCGTATGGAGATCCGCGGCGCTTCGGCGAGCAGTTCGGCCGGCTGGTGCGCCTGGAGCCGGACGGCGGCTTTAGCGTGGACCTGGAGTACTTCCAGTACCACCGCCGGCGAGGGCAGCGCGTGTCGGCGAGATTCATCGAGGCCTTTGGCCCGCCCCGGGATCCGGAGACACCCCTGCGGCGGCAACACGAGGACCTGGCCGCGGCCCTGCAGGCGACCGTGGAGCGGACCATGCTGCACCTGGCGCGCGGCCTGCATCGGCGCACCGGCTCTTCGAATCTGGTGCTCGCCGGCGGCGTGGCGCTCAACTCGGTGGCCAACGGCGTGCTGGCCCGCGAGGGGCCCTTCGAGCGGATCTGGGTGCCGCCCTCGCCCGGGGACTCGGGCACCGCCCTCGGTGCGGCGTACCTGCTCCACGTGGCCGGGCGACGGGAGCGCAACGGACTGGTCCCGGAGCAGCCCTTCCTCGGGCCCGAGTTCGACGACCGGGCCTGTGGGGCCGCGCTCGACGCGGCCGGGCTGACCAGCCGCAGGCCGAGGAGCCTGCACCGGGAGGTGGCGCGCCTGCTCGCTGCAGGCAGCATCGTGGGCTGGTTCCGCGGCCGGATGGAGTTCGGGCCGCGGGCCCTGGGCCATCGCTCGATCCTGGCGGATCCGAGGCGGGCCGAGGACAAGGACCGGCTGAACCGCGAGGTCAAGCACCGGGAGGCGTACCGGCCCTTTGCCCCGGCCTGTGCGGCCGAGGCCTGCGGCCGCTACTTCGAGGACGCTGCCGAGTCGCCCTTCATGAGCTTCGTGGTCCGGGTTAGGCCAGAGGCCCGCGAGGGGCTCGCCGCGGTGACCCACGTCGACGGCACGGCCCGGCTGCAGACCGTGGAGCGGGAGCTTGAGCCCGATCTGCACCGGCTGCTCCTCGCCTTCGAGCAGGAGGCGGGCGTGCCAGTGCTGCTCAATACCTCGTTCAACGTGTCTGGCGAGCCGATCGTGTGCACGCCCGAGGACGCTGTGCGCTGCTTCCTCTCCACCGGCATCGACGCCCTGGTGCTGGGCGACCGGCTGGTGAAGAATGGGCCGATCCCGGGGGGGGGGCATGCGCGCTGAGCGCCGGGCCATGATCGGGCAGGCCGTGGATCTGGTGCTGCTGCTGACGGCCGCGCTCACCGCTGCGGTCGCGCTGGTAGTCGGTCTGTCGGCCGAGGACAGCTCGGCGGTGTCCACGCCGACCTGGCTGTGGGCGTTGCTGGTCGGTCTGGCCGTGCTGAGCCGGCTCTCGCCGGTACGCGGCCCTGGCACGGCCCCGGATCTCGGACCCGGCCGCGCCAGCCGCGGTGATCTGCTCGCGGCGTGGCTCGGCTTCCTCGGCTTGCTGCTCGTCGTGTACTGGACCGCGCTCGATGTCCATCCCACGGACACGGACGAATGGCTGATGTTCCACGGCTTCTGGCAGATGTCCAGCGGCGAGTCGATCGACTGGATGCACCACGGCGGAGGGCCCTTTGTCCTACGCTGGGGCGCGCTGCTGCCGCGGCTGGCCGTGTTCCAGCTGGCCGGGCAGTCCCCGGCCGCGATGCGGATGATAGGCCTGCTGCTGCACGCGAGCAACGGCGTGTTCGTCCTGGCCCTGGGCCGCCGGGTCGGGCTGTCCCGGATGGCGGCGCTGGCCGCGGCCCTGCTGTTCCTGCTCTTTGCACCCGGCCACGAGATTATCACCAGCTTCGGGGGGAGCGTCTTCGCCCAGGCCGCGACGCTGCTGCTCGGCGCGCTGCTGCTGCTGGAGCGGAGCGTGGAGCCGGACCGGCGCTGGCCCCGGGTCCAACTTGCGGCCGGCCTGGTCTGCGGCCTGCTCGCGATCTTCTCCAAGGAGATCGCCCTGCTGTTCCCGGTGGCCATCGCGGCCGTGGGCCTGGCCGCGGACGCCGGGGGATGGCGGGCGGCGGTCCGACGCCGGCGCCTGGCCCTGCTCGGTGCTACCGTGGTCACCGGGATCTGCCTGGCCGTGCTGTTCTCCACGCCTTTGGCCGCCGGGGGCAGACCAGAGGGCCAGTCGCTGGACCAGCGAGTCGCCGTGATGCAGCAGCTGGGCCTGGGGCGGCTGTGGACCGCCTTTGCCGAGGTCCTGCCCCGGGCGCTGGCCGTGCCCTTCTCGGCCGAGGTGCTGCCCGGGAGCAGCGGGCCCGTGGCCGGCATCCTGCTCTGCGCCTTCGCGCTGCTCGTGGCAATGGTCGGACTGCGGACCCGCCCCGCCGGACGCGTGGTGGTCGGGCTCTCGCTGCTGGTGGGTGTCTGTTTTGCCCCGGCCTTCTTCGAGGCCGCGCCGCATCGCTACTATCTCGAGGACACGCGCTACTTCTATCTGGCCGCGGTCGGCTCCAGCCTGTTGCTGGCGGCTGCGCTCGATCGCGGAAGTCCAGGAAGCAGCCTGAGACGGCAATGGCCGCTGCTCGCAGGGACCGTGCTGCTGCTCGCGGTCAACCTGGCGACCATGCCCGTGGTGCTCGGCGTGCGCGTTTGGTTCGGGCGGGCAGTGGAGCATGCCAGCGGCGAGATCGGCCGGGAGCTGCGCGCGCGGACCGAGGATGACGAGCTGTTCCTGGTCTGCTCGCTCGGCGGGATGGACCGGAGCGGGATGGAGGCCGCGCTGATGTCCCAGATCCTGGTCGAGCCGGCCCGGCCCCGGGTGCACCTGCTGTCCGGACTCCGCTTCCGGGAACGGGTCCGGCCCGGCCACCAGTTGGCGGGCCAGGGCCCGCTGGTCCGCATCCGCCCCGGTCCGCGTTCAGTGCTGCTGGGCTGGCCCGCCGGGCGCGAGGCTGGCTTCGGCCCGCTCGACAGCGACTCGTTATGGCAGCTGGTGTCCGTGCAGGCCGGCGAGCTGCCCGAGAGCTGCCCGACGTGCCGTACGATCGTGATCGAATTCGGTGATGACTACTGGGTCTTCGACGGCGAGCTGCTGCGGAACGTGACCTTCCGTTCGATCGTGAAGCGGGTGTGAGATTGGCGGCGTTGAGGCAGATCGCGATGAGCCACCTGTGGGGCGTGCTCAACCTCGTCGCGCTTCGCCCCTTCTTCTCCTCACCCTTCCTGGTGCGCTGGCTCTTCTCGCTCGAGGTTCCGGCAGGGATGGACTCGATCTTCCTCTTCGATGCCACGACTCTCTGCCTTGCGGCCAGCCTGCGGCGCCTGCGATTCAGCCCTCGCCGTGCGCTGGACATGGGCACCGGTGAGCTGGCGCTCGTGGCCCAGCTGGTGCAGCGTCGGTTCGCCTGCCCGGTCGACGCCCTGGAGCTGAAGGAGCGCGGCGTGCGCCTGTCACGTCTCTCCTGCGCCGTGAACCGCTCTGCGGTCACGGTCCAGCAGAGCGACCTCTTTACTGCGGCCGAGGGCGAGTACGACCTGATCACCTTCAATCCGCCGTACGTTCCCGCCCGGATGGAAGCCGGCGCGCGACGCTACCTCGACGTCGCCGGCATCCTCGGCCCGCGATACGATCGCGGTGTGGACTGCGGCCCGGACGGAGCGCTGACCGTGGTCCGCTTCCTGGAGCAGGTGCCGCCGCACCTGTCCGCGGACGGCAGGATCCTCCTGGGCTTCAACACGCGTTTGCTTGCCTGGCCGGTGTTTCTCTCGCACCTGGCGCGAAGTGAACTCCAGGCGATCCACGTCGACCGCTATCTGTCCGGAATCTGGCGAGTTGCACACCTGTCGCGAAGACAGGGAAGCCAATGAGGCTTCACCACCTTGCCGCTCAGCCCGCGCTCTGGTAACCTGCGAATCTCGGCTCCGGGGGACGCGGGTGCTCCATTGAACAGAAGACTGAATTGGGAGCAGTTCAAGCAGTACCGTTTCCTGCTCACAGAGCATTCCTACATCCTGCCGCGGATCCTGCGGAGCTACCTCAAGCTGATCCTGCTCAAGCAGCCGGTAGTACGGGGCGTGGAGTTCGCGATCACGTACCGTTGCCAGGCCCACTGCGTGCACTGCCTGCAGACCGAACTCGTGTGCGAGCGGCCCGAGCTGACACCTTCGGAGATCGGCCGGATCGCCAGCGACTTCTACGAGTTCGGCGGGCTGAACATCAACATCACCGGCGGGGAGCCCCTGCTGCGCGACGACCTGTTCGAGTGCATCGCAGCGGCCTCGCCCCGTAAGGGCTTCGTCACCCTGGCCAGCAACGGGCTCTATCTCTCCTGGCCGCTGGCCCGGGAGCTCAAGCGCGCCGGGATCCGCATGGTCACGATCAGCCTCGACGGGGCCACGGCCAGCAGCCACGACGCGATCCGCGGCGTGCCCGGCTGCTTCGACCAGGTGCTGGCCGCGGCCCGGTACTGCCGGGAGGCCGGGATGCGCGTGTTCCTCAACACGATCATGACCCGGCAGAACGAGGAGAGCGGGGAGATCTACGAGATCATCGACCTGGTGCGGCGTGAGGGCCACACCTGCACGATCAACCTGCCCTATGCCGTGGGCGCCTGGGAGGGCGTGACCGACAACCGGCTGACCCCGGAGCAGATGAAGCGCTACTGGGAGTTGGTGCACCAGCCCGGCGTGCGCTGGGAGGGGGACGCCAACTACCTGCAGGAGGGCTGCCCGGCCGGCACCGAGAAGATCTACATCACCCCGTACGGCGACCTGATGCCCTGCGCCGTGATTCACGCCAGCTTCGGCAACCTGCGCGAGCGGCGGCTGCTGGAGCTGTACCCCGAGATGCGCAGCCTGGATGTCTTCAAGAAACCCCACGGCTTCTGCCTCGTGGGCGGCAACCCGACCTTCCAGAAGCGAATCCTCGACCGGATCAACGCGGCGGCCCGGGATCCCGAGGACGTGGAAGGCATGACCGAGCCGCTGAAGCAGATCACCCACGAAGAGCTTTCCCGTGACTCCGGGGGCCGGCCGTGAACCCGAGGCTGATCAGACACCTGCCCCTGCTGCTCCGGCGCTCGCCGCTGATCCCCAAGCTGGTCCGCAACTACTACCGGCTGCTGGTGCGCCGCGAACCGGTGCTGCGCTCGATCGACTTCGCCACCACCTTCAGCTGCGTGTGTCACTGCGCGCATTGCTACTCGGCGCCGCTGCTCGACGAGAGCCGCGTGCTGCTGTCCCTGGAGGAGAAGAAGCGGGTGCTCGACGAGGCCCTCGACCTCGGCGCCGTGGCCGTCAACTTCGTCGGCGGCGAGCCGCTCTGCGACCCGGACATCGTCGAGCTGATGGCTCACATCCCGGCCGGCGAGGCCCTGTCCGTGCTGACCACCAACGGGGTGCAGCTCGACGAGCGCCTGCTGGACCGGCTGATCGCGGCGGGTTTGAGCATCCTCGCGGTGAGCATCGACGATCTGGACGCGGCGTCCCACGATCTATTCCGCGGCCGCAAGGGCACCTTCCGCGCCGCGGTGCGGGCCCTGGAGGCGGGTCGCTCGCGCGGCCTGCAGTGCATCATCAACACCTCGATCACCGAGGCCAAGCTGCTCGACGGCCGGGCCGCGCGGATGGAGAGCTTTGCCCGGTCCCACGGCGCCGCGATCAACCTCTCGCTGCCCTCGCCGGTGGGGCGCTGGGCTCCCCGCGGCCGGGAGGAGCTCGGCGCAAAGGCGCGTGCCGAGCTCGATCGTCTGATGCAGAAACCCCACGTGCGCTGGGACGGCGATTCCAACTGGCTCAAGCCCGGCTGCGGCGCCGGGGTGGAGAAGATCTCGATCACCGCGTACGGCGACGTGCTGGCCTGCGGGCTGATCCACGCGAATTTCGGCAACCTGCGGGAGCGGCCGCTGCGTGAGGCCTGGGGCCGGATGCTGGCCTTGCCCGAGTTCCACGAGGTCCGGGAGCGCTGCCCCACCTCCGAGGATCCGGAGTTTGCCCGCCGGGTGCTCGAGCCGATCGAGGCCGCGGAGGTGCGGCCCGTGCCGTACCGCCGGATCTGGCCCGACGCGCCCGCAGATTCGTCGAACGCCGCACCCGCACCGCCGCGCCCGCTGATCAAACTGCCGCGGTCCAAGATCTACTTCTCGCCCGAGGTGGCCGCGTCTGGTGTACGCGCGCTGCTCGATCCCCGGCCCTCGGGTGAGGCGGTCGCCGAGCTCGAGCAGTCCCTGGCCGCGCGCGCCGGGCGGCGCTACGGCCTGGCCTGCGCCTCGGGTCGGCTGGCGCTGTGGCTGGCGCTGCAGGCCGTGGGCGCCCGGCCGGGCCAGGGCATCGTGGTGCCCTCGTACACCTGCCGGGTGATCCTGCCCAGCCTGCTGCTCGAGGGGCTGCGGCCCCAGTTCGCGGACGTGCGGCCGGGCACGTACAACCTCGATCCCGCCTCGGTGGAGCGCGTCTGTGACGAGACCACGCGCTTTCTCCTGCTCACGCACATCCACGGCCAGCCCACCGAGGTCGAGCCGCTGCTGGCGCTGGCCGAGCGCCGCGGCTGGACCGTGATCGAGGACGCTGCCGCCGCGTACGGCGCCACGGTCCAGGGGCGGCCCGTGGGCGCCTTCGGCCCGGTCTCGTACACCAGCCTGTCGATGTACAAGCCCTGGAACGCCCTGGGCGGCGGCGCCCTGTTCACCGACGATTCCGAGCTGCTCGGCCGCGCGCGGACCGCACTGGACTCACGCAATCCCACCGACCCGCCCCTGGCGGTGACGCTGAAGCGCCTGTTCTTCTGCACCGCCTTTGCGCTGGGCACGCACCCGCTGCCCTTCAGCCTGGCCGGCTGGCCGCTGCTGCGCCTGCTCGACGGGCTGGGGCCGGGTCTGCTCGAGCGGGCGCTGGTCAAGCACGACGACCCGGAGAGCCCCACGGAGCTCGGTCCGGAGTACGCGGAGCGCTTCACCGACCTGATGGCCGAGATCGGCTTGAGCCAGCTCGCCCGCGCCGACGCAGACGACGCGGCTCGCCGGGCCAACAGCGCGGCTCTGAGCTGGGGCCTGCGCGGCTCGGCCGCGGTGCTGCCCGAATCCGAGCCCGAGGGCGTGACCGGCATTGCGCTGAACTACGTGGTGCGCGTGCCCGACCGGGAGCGGGTGATTCGCGAGCTGCGGCGCCGCGGGGTGGATGCCATGCCCGGGTACGTGGAGAGCTGCTCTGCTTTGCCCGGGTACGAGTCGCAGGCAGCGCATTGCCCGGTGAGCAAGAGCTTTGTCCGGGACAAGCTGTACCTGCCCAACCACCCGCCGCTGAGCGAGAAGCAGATGCGCTACGCGGCCGAGGCTCTGCGGGCGGTGCTCGAGGAGCTGGGCCACCGGGGCGTTGCGACACGGCCCGTGCCGGAGCGGCGCGCCGCGTCCGGCTCCTGACCGTGCTCCCCGTCCGCACCGCCCTGCGTATCGCCCGCCGCTACCTCGAGCGGCGGGCCGGCATCCGGCGGCCGATCTACTGCTCGTGGTACGTGACGGCCCACTGCAACCGGCGCTGCCAGGGCTGTGTGTTCTTCGAGCGCTTCGCTGGCGAGGAGCCCGAGCTGTCGACCGCGGAGGCGCTCGACGCGGTGGACCAGCTCGGCGCGCTCGGCCTACCGGTGCTGATCTTCGTCGGCGGCGAGCCGCTGCTGCGCGCGGATCTGGGCAACCTGCTGATCCGGGCGCGGGCGCGCGGCATGCGCACCGCGCTGTTCACCAACGGCGATCCGCTGACGCCCGACCTGGCGCAACGCCTGTCGCACCACCTCGACGTGCTGATCGTGTCCCTCGACGGCCTGGGCCCGGGCCATGACCGCGTGCGGGGCAAGGGCAGCTTCGACCGGGCTTTCAAGGGCCTGCTGTGTTACCGCGAGCACCGGGTCCGGGCCGAAGCGCGGCTGTACGCCAACGTGGGCCTGCACCGGAACAATCTGGACTCGGTCGAGCCGCTGCTTCACGAGCTGCTCGCCGCCGGCATCGACCGGATCAAGCTCCAGCCCAACTTCATCAGGCAGTACAAGCCCGAGCCGGCCGCGGCCGCGGCGCTGGTCGATCGGCTCGAGGCTCTGTGGAGACGGCATCCGGACCGCATCCTCGGCGATCCGATCTACTTCCGCGATCTGAGGCTGTACTTCACCCGCGACGACAACCGCGCCTTCTGCGGCGCGGCGAGCCTGTCCCACCTGGCCCTGCTGCCCGATGGCACGGTCTCGGCCTGCTGCGACTTTCCCCTGCCCCTGGGCTCGCTGCGGAGTGAGCCGCTGGCGCGGATCCTCTCGCGCGACCACACCACGGCGCTGTCGCGGGTTTCGGAGTGCGACGGCTGCATCCGCCGGGACTACCAGCTCCAGCGCGAGATCTTTGACCGGCCGCCGTGGCGGGTACGACCTGCGGCCCTGCGTTCGCTGTGGCGGCTCGGCCGGATGCGGAGCCGGGCGTGAACCGGACCGATCCAGGCGGCGCGCGTCCTGCCGGTGAGCTCGCCGGCTCCTGCTCCTGGCCTGCGCTCGCGGCGTGCCTGGCGCTCCTGGCGCTGACCCTGCTTGCGCTGCCCCTGCTCACGGGTCAGCTGATGGCGCTCGCCGCGCTGCGCGCGGCGCTGGCCTTCCTCGTGCTCGTGTGTCTGCCCGGGTACGCGCTGGTCGCTGCCGCGGGCGTGCCCGGGGAGGGCGGTCTGCGCCTAGCCCTGGCCCCGGCGGCAGGCAGCGTGGCCGCGGCTTTGTTCCACTCGCTGGCCTGCGCCCTGTTTGCCGACCGGCTCGATCCGCTGGCGCTGATCCCTGCGCTGCCAGTGGCCGCGACGATCTGGCTCTGGCGCCGGGGGCGGCCGCAGAGCCCGGGTCCGGCAATGATCGCCCTAATGCCCGCGGCCGTGGTGCTGTTCGTGGCCGTGCTGCTCGTCTCGATCTCGCTCCATGGCTTCGGCGCCGAGGGACCCGAGGGCTATGCCTTTCCGACCTGCGGTCCCTTTGGATCCATGGGGCAGTACCAGCTGCGGGTTAACCTTACCGCGCTCTACGACAGCCAGGTCGAGCTTCCCTTCCCGGCTTTTTCCGGGTTGACGATGCCCTACTACCACCTGTTCCCGGCCGCCCTGGATTCGCTGTTCTTTCGTGTCGGCGGCGTGACCGCGCTCACCGTGGTTAGCGAGCTGCGGCCCGTGTACTGCCTGGTGGTCCTGGTTTCGGCCGCCTGGGCCCTGCTGCGCGTGCTCGGACTGCGTTCCGGGGAGGCAGCGCTCGGCAGCGCCCTGGTCGCGATCGGGTCCGAGGGGCTGCCGCTGATGCTCGGCCTGATGCTGCCGCATGCGGCCCTGGGCTTCGGCGTGTTCGCGGCTGCGCTCGCACTGGCCGTCGTCGGCTCGACGACCGAGCGCAGGGCGTTGATCCTGTCCGCGCTGCTTTTCGGCGCTCTGCTGCAGATCAGTCCGGCCCTGTTCGTCTTCGGCGGTGGCGGGCTGGCGATCGTGGCGGTCCTGCAGTGGCTCCGCCATCAGCGGCACGACCTGCTCGCGCTGGGCATCGGTGCGCTGATCCTGGGCCTGCTCTGCGCGGGGATCCAGCTGCTCCGGACCGAATTCCAGGGCGGCGGGCCGGACTTCCAGCTCGCGCCGCTGATGGCGGCCCGTAGGTTCTCCGCCGATGCACCGGGCGGTCTGTCCGGGATCGGGCAAACCCTGGGACAGGGAGTGTTCTTCCTGCTCGCATTGCTCAACGTGCGATGGATCGGCCTGGTCGTCTGGGCCCGTGGTGAGCGCGACGCGAAGTCGCCGGTCGAGTGGTGGCTGATGGCCACCGCGCTGCTCTCACTGGCGGCCAGCCTTGTTCTCGACCTGGCGCCGGCCCCGGCGCTGGTGCTGACCATCTTCCCGATGGTGGGCCTCGGCTGTCTTTCGGTGCTGGCCGTCCTTGGTTTCTCGCTGGCGCTGCGGCGCCACCGGTGGCTCGTTCTGGTCGGCCTGGCACTCGGGTGCCTGGGGGCGATCCTCGGGAGCAGCTTCGGCGTCGCGCAAACGGTTGTGTGCTCCACGGAGGAGCGGAGCGTGGTGCCCTATGCCCTGGCCGGCGGACTGGCCTGGATCAGGGAGCACACTCCGGCTTCCTCGATCCTGCTCGCGCCGAGCGAGGAGTTCGGACCCGGGCTGCTCGCCGAGCGGGTCGCCGTGGCCTGGCTGCCCAAGGACCACGATGCGGGGGAGGGCGCCGCGGTGGGGATGGGATTCCTGGAAACCGAGAGCGTCGAACGACAATTGGCTGTACGTGATTTCTACCAGACCTTGGACGCGCGACGCGCCAGCGAGATTCTCGCGAGGTACCGGGTCGACCTCGTGCTGACCACGCCACGGCAGGGATTGCGTTTTCCCGTGGGAGGGCTGCTGCGGCGGCGATTCGCGGCGGGCGGTTACGCGGTATACTCGGTCTCGCCGTCGACCGCTCCGGCCGTCGGGACCCGTGCTCCAGGAGGCGATGGTTAGAAGACGATGCGCACCCTGTTCCATGTCCCCCCTCGTGTTTTCTCGCAGCAGCTCGATTTCGCCTCGCGGGAGGTGGTCCCGCCGATCGGCATCGCCTCGATGATCGGCCAGATCCAGGAGGTGTTTCCCGAGGTCGGTGTGCTCGATGCTTACGCCGAGCGTCTGTCGCGCGAGGAGACGCTCCGCCGGATCGAGGCTTTCCGCCCGGACGTGCTGGCCGTGTCAGCCTTCACCATGATGATTCACGACGCGGCGGCCATCGCCGCGGATGCCAAGGCGCGGATCCCGGGACTGAAGGTGATCGCGGGTGGGCCCCACCCGAGCAAGCTCCCCGAGCAGACCCTCCGCGAGTTCCCAAGCCTCGACTTCGTCGCGGTTGGCGAGGGCGAGGCCCTGATAGTCGATTTCCTCACGGCGCTGCGCGACGGCGAGTCGACCGACGGCATCGGGGGGCTGTATACGCTCCGGGACGGTCGCGTCGTCACCGCCGGGGAGCGGCCCGCCATCGAGGATCTCGACTCCCTGCAGTTCCCGGAGTGGCGGCGATTCCGGCTGGACAACTACAACCCGGTTTCCCGTATGCCCTTCCGCAAGGTCCGCCAGATCCCCGTGTCGATGAATCGCGGCTGTCCCTTCTCGTGCATCTTCTGCGCCAAGATCATGGGCGACAAGGTCCGCAAGCGATCCGTCGCCCGCGTGATCGAGGAGATCGAGAGGGTCGTGCTGTTGCATGGTGCCGGGCAGATCTTGTTCACAGACGAGACCTTCACCATCGACAGGGAGCAGGTGCTCCACCTGTGTGAAAGCATGATCCAGCACGGACTGCACCGGAGGATCTCCTGGCTTTGTGAGACCCGCACCGACATGGTGGACGGCGAGCTGCTTCGGATGATGAAACGAGCGGGTTGTTTCTATATCGTCTTCGGTGGCGAAGCCACCACTGACGATTCACTCGACTACATGAGAAAGGGTGCCTCGCGGGAGGATCTGTTCAGGGCTCTCGGCCTCTGCAAGAAGCACGGCCTGCGCACGCTGACGACCTACATTATTGGTTTCCCCTACCATGACAGGCGGATGATCCGCGAGATCGCGGAGAGCGCCATCAAGGCCGGGGGAGACGCTGCGCTGTTCCCCATCCTCACGCCCTTGCCGGGAACCGAGATCGCTAGAATGGCCGAGGCCGGCGACCAGGGCCTGATCCTGCTCACCAAGGACTGGCGCGCCTATGGCAAGCAGTTCGGTCGCGCCATGGAGACGGAGAAGATGAATCGCCGCCAGCTGGAGCGTGCCCAGTTGGAGGCGTATTTTCGATTCTATCTTCGCCCGAGCAAGATCCTCGGGCTGCTCATGCTCGTGGATTTTGGCGCCGCGCTGACATTCCTCAAGGCCGGGGTGCTCGACTGGGTGTCAGGGCTGCGAGGCCGATCCTTGCCGCGGCGTTGAGCCGGTTCAGCGCGTCACGTCGAGGAAGCGTAGCAATGAAGCGGCGCCGACAGCGTAGTGGCGCAGCTCCTCCAGGCCGCGCACCCGGCCCAGGCACTGCCACAAGTATTTCGGACGCAGGTAGAACCGACGGTACGCCTCCGCCTGCAGCCGCTCGAGCTGCTCGGCGCTCGCGTAGCCGCGTGGGAGGTACGACGCCCGCTTGAGGTAGTAGCTGTCGGTCTGCAGGATTTCGCCGTCCTGCTCGCAGATCGCATGCAGCTCGGTGCCCGGATGGGGCACGGTCAGGCTGTACATCGCGTGCTCCAGGCCCAGGGTCAGGGAGAACTCGATCGTGCGCCGGCCCTGCTCCGGCGTCTCGCCCGGCAGGCCGAGCATGAAGAAGCCGACCACCTCGAGCCCGGCCGCGTTCGCCCGCCGGGCCGCGTCGCGTGCCTCGGCCAGGGAGAAGCCCTTGCGGATGCGGTCGAGCAGATCCTGGTTGCCCGACTCGAAGCCGAAGTAGATCCGCCAGCAGCCGGCCCGTTGCATCCGCTGCATCAGCGCCAGCGGAAGATTGTCGAAGCGCGACTCGCAGCTCCAGATCAGCTCGAGCCGCGCCGCCACCAGCCGCTCGCAGAACTCCTCGACCCAGGACGGATCGGTGACGAAGATGTCGTCCTGGAAGTAGATCTCCCGGGCTCCGGTGATACCCTGCACGCGCTCCATCTCGGCGACGACGCGCGCCGGTGAGTGCCGGCGGTAGTCCTTGCGCGACAGCCGCGACATCTCGCAGTAGGTGCAACGCCCGTACGAGCAGCCCCGGCTCGTGATCAGGCAGGTCGCGGGCAGCCGCTTGCGGCGGTGGGGCAGGGGCCGGTACCGGTGGTGCGGGAACAGGTCGTACGCCGGAAAGGGCAGGGTGTCGAGGTCATCGATACGGGGCCGCGCCTCGAGGGGCGAGAGGCTTCCGTCGGGCTGGCGCCAGCGCAGCCCGGCGATTCCCTCCAGGTCGCGGCCCGCGGCCCGGGCCTCGCAGATCTCGACCAGCGTCTGCTCGCCGTCGCCGACCACCACCGCGTCGGCCTGCGGGCACTCCTCGGCCACCGCGTCGTGGTGGGCGTTGGCATGGGCCCCGCCGAGCACCAGCAGAGCGTCGGTCCGGGGCCGCAGGATCTCGAGCAGGCGGTAAGCTGCCGGCGCCTCGAAGCTGATCGCGGTCACCCCGATCACGTCCGGCCGGCCCGAGAGGATTCGCCGCGCGGTGGTTTCCCGGTCCCAGCCCTCGGCCGCCGCGTCGAGCAGCACGACCGGGAGGCCGCGCTGCTGCAGCGTCGCGGCGAGGTAGCCCAGGCCCAGCGGCGGCTGGTTGCGGTACCCCGCCCGACCGCGGAATCCGTACAGCTCGGTGAGGAAGTTGACCGGCGGCGCGACCAGAGCGACGCGCGGTTTGGTCATCACGAGGCCCGGGGCAGGAGCAACGCCTTCAATCCCCCGGCGATCTCGCTCAGCGTGAGGGTGCGGATACGGAACAGCTGGCGGTACGCCATCGACGGCCGCAGGTAGAAGCTGCGGTGCGCACGCCGCTGGAATCTGATCAGATCCTCGGCAGTCAGCTCTTCGGGGACGTAGATCGGTGGATTGTTCTGCGTCGGGTAGCTGGTGTATCGCTGCCAGTCGGTCGGATCCTCGAGCGCGCCCTGGGCCAGTAGCTCCTCGTATACCGCCGTGCCCGGGAAGGGGGCGAAGACCGTGAACTTGGCGAAGTCGATATCGAGCCCGAGGGCGTGGTCGATCGTGGTCTGCAGGCTCCGGCGTGTGGACCCGGGCACGCCGAGCATGAAGAAGCCGATTACCTCGACGCCAGCGCGGCGGCTGGCCTGAACGGCCCGCAATGCGCTGTCCACCCGGGTGCCCTTGCGCAGCGCGGTCAGTTCGGACTGCTCGCCGGTCTCGAAGCCGAACATGATGCGGCGCAGCCCCGATTCGCGCAGGGCCTCGAGCAGCTCGAAGTCCACGAGGTCGGTGCGAGTCTCGGTGACCCAGACCTGGCGGCGATGCAATCCCCGGCGGATCAGCTCATCTGCGTAGGCCAGGCCCTCGGCCTTGTCGAAGGGAAAGATCGGATCGACGAAGGATGGCTGCACGTACCCGTAGCGGTCGTAGAGCCACTCGCACTCGTCGGCGATGCTGGCCGCGCTGCGGCACCGGCGGCGGTGCCCCATCACCTTGAGCGAGCAGTAGGTGCAGCCGAAGGGGCATCCCCGCGAGCCGAGGGTCAGCATCCCCGGGCTGCGCACCCGCGCGAAGTTGAACAGCCGGTAACGCTCGCGCTCGAACAGGTGCCAGGCCGGGAAGGGCAGGCGGTCGAGGTCCGCGATGCGGGGTCGCGGCGGCGTGGTGTGCACCGTGTTCTCGCGCACGAAGGAGATGCCCGCCACGTTCGCCAGGTCGCCATTCGAATCGGCCAGCGTCCGCAGCAGCTCGACCAGGGTCTCCTCGGCCTCGCCGTGGACCACGATGTCTGCCAGGCCGCCGGAGAGGATCGACTCGTAGAACACATCGGCGTGCAGGTTTCCGGCCACGATACGGATCGCGGGATCCACGGACCGGACGAGCCGGACCACCCGCGGCGCCTCGGGCATCACCGCGGTGAGGTACGAGAGGCCGACCACCTCGGGGCGATGTCGCTCCAGGGCGGCGCGCAGGTCGTGGTTGCCACCGCCGGCCAGGGCGTCGTCGTGCACCGCCACGTCGATGCCGGCCTGCTCCAGCACCGCCGCGAGATAGGCCAGGTTGAGCGGCGGCATCGGGGCGAAGTTGGTCTTGTAGTATCCGGCCAGGGCGTCGACCGGTCGGTGAATGTTGATCAGCAGGATCTTCATCGGCTCAATTCCCACCCGGGCGGGCGCCCGGTAGGCGGAGATCGGGTAGCGCCAGGCTGCTCCACGAGAGGAAGTTGCGCCACATCTCCCGCAACGATCCGGCCGCGATCGTCTTGCGTCCGAGCTCGTAGAGCTTGCTGGGTCGCAGGTAGAAGTCCCGGTTCGCGCGGGCCCGGAACCGGGAGATCTGGGCAGCGGTGAGGTGCTCGGTATCGAATACGGGATCGCCGTACCAGGAGTAGTCCTCCCAGTTCAGCGTCCTCAAGAAGCCCTTGTCGCGATACACGCCGTGCAGGTACGTCCCGGGGAAGGGCAGCAGCGTGATGAACGAGGCGTATGTCGGATCGATCTCGATCGCCGCCTGGATCGTGCGAGCCAGGGTTTGCGGCGTGTCTTCCTCGAGGCCGAGGACGAAGGTAGCCCAGACATTGATCCCGTGGCGCCTGAACTCGGTCACGCTCCGTCGCGCCTGCTCGAGGAGGATGCCCTTGTTCGTCCGGGCCAGCACCCGTTCGTCGCCGGATTCGATACCGATCTGGACCTCGAGGCACCCGGAGGCGGCCATCTCGGCGATCAGGCCCGGCTCGACGCTGTCGACCCGGGTATGGCAGATCCACTTCAGGTCGGGGACCTCACGGCGGATTCGCGCGAGCAGCTCGGCGGTGCGTCGCTGGTCCGCGGTGAAGGTGTCGTCCTCGAAGAACAGCAGATCCACGCCGTGGTGACGAACCAGGGAGTCGACCTCGGCCATCACCCGATCCACGGACATCCAGCGTACGCGGCGACCCCAGAGGGTGCGGCTGGCGCAGAAGCTACAGTTGAAGGGGCAGCCTCGCGAGGTCATCATCGTGAAGAAACGCCTGGCGCCTCGATAGGGGAAGCTGTGGTAGTACGCGTCGCTGGGCAGCAGGTCGATCGCGGCGAAGGGCAGCTCGTCCAGCGAGCGGAGCCGTGCTCGCGGCGCGCCGGGCTCCACGTGACCGGATCCGTCAACCCGGCAGACGCCCGCGATCGCGCCGGCCTCATCCTCGTGGATTCCCTTCTCGATGAACTCCAGCAGCGAGCGCTCGCCTTCGCCGAGGATCTTGGCATCCACGCCAGGCATCGGCTCGTCGGGCAGGGCGGTTATGTGGGGACCGCCGGCCACGATCCGGATGGCGGGGCGCAGGCGCTTCAGCTCCAGAGCCAGCCAGATCGCCAGCGGCTGGCTGGCGGTGAGCACCGAAAAGCCGACCAGATCGGGCTCATAGGACAGGATGCGGTCGCGCACCGCAGCGCGGTCCGGCCCGGCATCGACCATGAAATCGTGGCACTTCACCTCGAGCGGCGCCCTTGCGTGGGCGCGCAGATAGGCGGCGAGCGACGCAATGCCCAGCGGCGGCCGGGCATAGTTCAGCCGGCGATAGCGCAGCAGCGGGAAGTAGCGGAAGGGCAGCGAGACGAGCAGCACCCTAAGCGGATGCCGATCGCTCGAGCGGCTACTGCGTTGATTCGGCTTCCGTTTCAGAGCATAGCCCTCTTGTGAACACTCTCCCTGGCCGCGCGTCATGGCCCGACAGAGAATAACGTCAGCGTCCAAACCGGCTCAAGAGAATAATGCCGATCATGGCATGAACATGCGCCGCGGCGGTGGAAGTTCAATCCGCGCTTCGTGAAGCGGGACGTCCCAGATGTAGGACAGGCCTTGCGTGTTGCAGAGCACGTCGAGCATCACCAGCCCGAGCGCATCCTCTCTGTCCACGAGCAGGGTCTCCACGGCGGGCGGTTCGACGCGATGGAAGTCGATCGGCAGCGGCGGGATCTGGTTGTGGAACAGGTACTCGAAGCCCTCGAACACGAGCTTGAAATCCGAAGCCTTGGGCTGCTGTAGGTGGTCGTACAGGAGCATCACGAAGATCATCCGCTGGCAGCGGTAGAGGATCACGTACCGGTTGTCGGCGGTGAGCGGCGAACTCGCATCGAGCCAGGTCACCGGCTCCCCCTCGGGCAGCAGCAGGCGGGCGGCCTCGCTCGGCGGCGTGGGTTCGTCGAGTCCGGTCAGCCAGTCCCGCGAGGTGTGGGGATCAGCTCCGGTGCGGATGAGCAAGTACGGCGGGCCGCGGTCGACCTCCGGCGGATCCGCGGATGTGGCGTGGAAGTGGCAGCGCGGCAGGCCTGGGAGGTCACCCCGGGGAAACCGGCCCAGCTTCCACCCGGCGAGGAATGGTGAGTACCGGGAGTACGCGCCGAAGTTCGGCAGCAGGTGGATCTCGGCGTACTGAATGCGCTCCAGGTCCGCGAACTGACCCTCCTCGGTGCGGATCCACCGCAGATCGTCCTCGTCGGGACGTGTCTCGCGCGGGAAGTTCACGTGCGCGGAGCCAAGCACCAGGGCCAGCAGACCGCAGACCGCGACGGGAAGGGCCAGCCAGTACCTCCGGCTCGGCTCGGCGAGCCGCTTGAGGCCCTCGAGGATCGCCAGTATGGCCACTGGATAGAGCATCAGCACCACACCCAGCTTGTTCGGCTGGGTCCAGTTCTCGAGCAGGCCGAGCAGCAGGACCACCGGCGCCGAGACGAGGATCAGAAAACGGCCCACGCTGCGTGGTCTGGCGCTCAACGAGTACAGCCCGATCAGCAGCAGCGCGGTGAGCAGGACTCCGGAGCCGTGGATGAAGTTGAGCGGGTGGAGCATGAAGGTCGGGTGGGCGTTGAAGGGCGAGCGGATGATCTGGTCATGGAACGGGAAGTTGGGGTAGCTCGGGATGGGAAGCAGAGCCCCCGTCGCGTCTTCCGAGGGGATGCCGAGCGGCCAGCCCTGGCTTAGGGTGTTGTGGAACATCCACGGCAGTGCGCAGAGCAGCGCGATCCAGAGAAAGGCCCGACCGCGCCCGGGTACGGGCTTTACCCGGCGGAAGTAATAGATTAGGCCCGGGATCGCGAGCACCTGCACGTAGCGCACGGCGAGGAAGCAGATGAAGAGCAGGCCGGCCAGCCGGCCGCTGTCCAACGTGCGCGGCTCGCGCAGGAGCACCGTGAGGAAGGCCAGTCCGATGAACACGGCGACGACGTTGTCCTCGAGGACCGGGATCTGGACCAGCAGCGGGTTCATCACGCCTAGCAGGGTGACCGCGATGGCCAGGACCACTGAGCCGCGGGATCGGCCGATACAGAGCTGGTAGAGCAGCAGCATGTCGAGGCCGGCGATCACGGCGTACAGCGCGCCGAAGCCCTCGGCGCCGAGCAGGACGTAGAAGGGCGTGATCAGGGCGACGGTGCCGATCCGCGCGTGTGGAATGATCCAGCTCTCCAGGGCGAGCGATCCGGTTGCGTTCGGGTTGCCCAGGCCGTGCACCATGTTGACCACGCAACCGCCGGCGCTGAAGAGGAACTCGTCGAAGTTCCAATAGTAGAGCCAGCCGACTAGCACGGCCAGCAGGAGCACCACGATCCGGGCCCATGGCGCGGCAGCGTCGGGCGCCGGTGGCGCTTCTGCGGCGGGGGGGATCTTTCCGGCTCGGCGGCGGCGGAGCAGCCAGGCGGCGGCAGCCGCCGCCTGGACCAGGCCCACGACGAGCAGCAGGTTCGGCGTGATCTGGCGCCACAGCAGGTACGCGACGATGAGCGACGACCAGGAGACGGCGGCGATGCCGATCACAGCGGACAGAGTCAACGCGGAGAGCCAGTCCGTGTGCCGGCAGAGCAGCCGGTACAGCAGGTACCCGGAGGGCGCGAAGACTAGCAGAACGAGCAGCATCGCCTTGCTCTCCTTCTTCGCGGATAAATTGACAGATGATCGCCTCATTGTATACTCGAATGGTACCTCGGGGGCGGTGGGTGCTTCAATGACCGACAACGGGCGAGTGGACCGCCTCTCTAGGAGAGAATTCCTGTACGGCTGTTCGGGATCGCTTTTCGGAATTCCGATTGGAGCTAGCTTGCTGGCCGGCTGTTCGAAGAAACGGGATTCCCAGGAAGACGCGGTCCCGGACGGCGCCCTGGACGAATGGTGCACGAACGCCCTGGTACACGGCGACCTCCCGAGCCGGGAGGCTCGGTATTATAAGAAGCTCGTCTCCGGCAAGGTTCGATGCGATGTCTGTCCGCAACGATGCGTCGTGGCCCCGGGCAAGCGCGGTGGCTGCCGGAGCCGGGTCAACCTAGATGGTAGCCTGCACACGCTGGTGTATGGAAATCTCTGCATGGTCGACCGGGCCTCGACCAAAGGAGTGTCCATCGGCTACGCCCTGCTCGACGGCTCGATCTTGCGGATCCGCGCCGCGGGCTGCTGCATGAACTGCGACTTCTGTATCACGCACGAGACATCGCAGGCGAACCCGGAGAACGTCCCCTCGTGCAGGTACACCCCCGAGGCGCTCGTCGCGCTGGCCAAGGCTAGCGGGTGCAAGGTCATCGCCTTTACCGGCAACGAGCCGATCACCTTCATCGAGTATACTCTCGACACGGCGCGACTCGCCAAGAAGGCGGGCCTGTTGACCCATCTGTCGACCGCCGGGAATGGCCTGCTGGAGCCGTTGAAGGACCTCATGCCCCATATCGATGCAGCCGAGGTAGGTCTGAAGGGCTTCTCTCGGGAGTTCTACGAGAAGCACACCGGGGACGGTGACTTCGAGGCGATCCTGCGGTCTACGCGGCTCATCGGCAAGTCGGTGGAGCAGCTCACTGTCGGCTACGTGATGATCCCCGGGCTCAACGACCAACTGGACCTGGTCAAGCAGATGCTATCCTGGGCGTTCCAGTCATTCGGCCCCGAGACGATGATCATCCTGTATCGCTTCATGCCGAGCCACAAGCTGAGCCACCTGCCAATGATGGATCTGCAGACGATGCAGGCGGCGAAGCGGCTCGGCGAGGACTTGGGTTTTCACTATGTCTTCATCCAGGACTACGCTGGCGAACTCGTCCAGAACGAGCTGAAATGCCACAACTGCGCCAAGACCATCGCGCGTCGTTCGAATGGAAAGACCGAGCGTTGGGTCGTGGGGGGCAAATGCCAGCACTGCGGCGCGATCGTGCACCTGCCGGGGGCGCGGCGGGCCTCGGCGGTCCCGCTGTAACAGCGCTGGAGTCAGCGGCGGTCGATCCAGTTCCGGTACCGCCCCACGATGTGCCTGCGGTAGTCCTCGTAGCAAATTCCATCTCGGTAGATCACAGCCAGGTACAGGAAGTCGATCAGGTTGTGGATGTTGAATCCGGCGATGCCCATCAGCAGGTGCTTGTAGAAGTCTTGGTAGTAGTGGCGCTCGAATCGATTGCCGAGGATCAGCTTGGGTGCCGGTCGCATGAACGAGCGTACGGTCAGGTAGACCCACTGGGCCTTGAACCGCTCGAAGTCGGCGTACTTGATCTGCGCGTCGTAGTAGAACAGCTCCTGGTCCTGCTTGTCCTGGAACTCCCCGTACAGCGGGGTTCCCCGTTCGGGCCGCAGCGGGCTTAGAAACGGGAAGTCGCAGATCTGCCCGTACTCGGTCATCGTCTCGGCGACGTCCTTGCGGGAGTCGCCGGGGAAGCCCACCATCAGCAGGCCCACCGTGAAGATGCTGCTGCCCTTCAGTGTCCGGTATGCCCGGCGGTAGTCGTCGAGGACGAGGCGTTTCCTGTATCCCTTGTTCAGGGTGGCCAGCTTCTCCTCGTTCAGCGTCTCGAACCCGACGAGCGCGCACTCGAGGCCGGCGCGGGACGCGAGACGGTAGAACTCGGGATGCTCGAGGATCGTGTCGACCCGGGCGAAGCAGTACCAGTTGATCTTCAGGTCGTGACGCAACATCTGCTCGAGCAGTTCCATGTCCCGAGCCTGGTTGTTGCCGAAGGTGTTATCGGCGACCCACAGCTTGCGCACGCCGAGCTTCTTCAGGTAGAGCAGTTCGTCGATCGTGCGCTCGACGGACTTGTAGCGCTGTGGCCCCTTCCAGTGATACGGGATCACGCAGAAGTCGCACTGGTAGGCGCAGCCCCGGGAGGTTTCCATCGTCGCCGTGATGCGGTCGCTGCTCCGGTTGCCGTAGCGACTCATTTCGGCCAGATCCCAGCGAGGCATCGGTAGCGTATCCAGGTCCTTGATCGGCTCGCGATCGGGGTTGTGAATCGTGCGGCCATCGCTCCGGTAGCTGATGCCCCGCACGTCTTGCAGGTCGTCTCCGGACTCGAGCCGGTCTATCAGCTCGCAAAAGGTATTCTCGCCTTCTCCTCTGACCACGAAGTCGACGCCGCGCTCGATCCACTCCTCGGCGAAGAACGTGGGGTGCATGCCGCCCATGACGATCTTGATCTCGGGCTTGATCTTGCGGATCAGCCGGATGTTCAGCTCCGTGTTCAGCGATGCGCCGGGGTGGTACGAGTTGAGCGCGACCACGTCGCTGTCCCGCACCTGCCGCGTGAGCTTCCCCACGTCTGCCTTCTCCACGATTCCGTCAATCAGCGCGCACGGATGCCCGGGCGGGAGGCACGCGGCCAGCTGGGGATAGGTCACGGCGGGCGGGTTGTAACCGAAACGGACGAAATCAACGGGTACCGGCCACCGCCTGTAGAGATTGATTGGATGGAGAAACAGGATGCGCATGCTGTCTGCCTGTCACCTCGCAGTGCAATCTAGCTACAGGATCAGGAGGTGTCAACTGCAGATCCTGGGCCGATCAGGACTTCCGCACCATCCTCAAGAACACCCGCAGGTACTTCGTGCCCCTTTCGGTCAGTGACTCGGACGGGTGCATCGCCCGCCTCCAGTAGTAGCCGTAGCACAGGTAGAACAGCGCGGAATAGAGCGGGGTCAGGGGAAGCGAGCAGAGCAGATCGCTGTGCCTCCGCAGGAATGGGAAGCGCACGATCAGCCCGAACAGCTTGTGGAGGTTCTCGACCTTGCGTTTCTCCTCGGGCGAGCCGAAGGTGAGGGCCGAGGAGCGCTTGTTGGTCTCGAGGTCGACGGGGTCGGACGCGTCGAGGAATCCATGCCTGACGGCATAGTCGTGGATCGGTGTCCCGGGATAGGGAAGCAGCAGCGATGACCAGGCGAAGAATGGCGCGATCTCGATGTTGAGGTCCAGCGTCTTCAGGTCCGTCTCGTAGCTGTTCTCCACGGGGAGGCCGGTCAGGCTCTGAGCCCAGATTCCGATCTCGTTTCGCTTGAGCGTCCTTGCCGCCTCCCTGATCCGGCTCGTCGTCAGGTTCCTGCTGAGGATCGTGTTGGCCACATCCTCGTCGCCGCACTCGATGCCCATGCCCGCGCCGATCAGTCCCGCATCGTGCAGGCGTCGGACGACCTCCTCCGAGACCAGGTCGGCGCGGACGTTGCAGATTATCGGGAGGGCGATACGGTCCTGGTACAGGTCGCAGAAGCGCTCGATCCAGCCCTTCGGTTTGATAAGGAAGATGTCGTCGTTGATCCAGACCAGCTTCAGCGGATGGCGGGATCTCACCCGCGCGATCTCATCGACCAAGTGCTCCGGCGAGCGGTGCCGCATGACCGGCCCCTTGCCGCTGTAGATTGCGTTGTACTCGCAGTTGAAGCAGTAGCTGCATTGATACGGGCAGCCGCGGGAGGCGAGGAACATCTTGTTCGTCTCCGCCTCGAGGTCGGGGTCGGCATCGTAGATCAGCCCGCGATCCGGAAAACCGAGCGCATCGAGGTCGCGTGCAAGGGGCATCGGAGGGTTGGAGAAGAGTGCGCCCTCGTGCTCGATGACGAAGTTGGGCGTCTTCCAGTGCTCCTGCCCTTGCTCCAGGCGGCGACAGAACTCGGGGAAGGCCAGATCGCCCTCGCCCACACACAGCGCGTCGCATCCCGCCTCCTCGATCAGCCTGGGATGGAACGTGGCGTGAGGCCCGCCGAACACGGCGAGGAAGTGATGGCGGCGCTTGAGCGTGCGGCTGATCTCCAGCAGCTTCAGGTGCTCGCCGGTCATGGTGCTGAAGGCGACGATTCGCGGCTCGAAGTCTTGCATGATCTTGTGCAGCCGGCGATATCCGGCCCTGGCGGCGAGCGCGAGCCGGACTTCGTGGCTCTGCGCATTCAGGGCGGTGCTCAGGTACATCACGCCCATGCGCTCGATCAGGTGGGACTCCAGCTGGATGAAGAGGATTCTCAAGGCAGGGCTCTGTCCTGCTTGATGCCCACCAGTCGGAGCCAGGGGCGGAGTCGCTCCTTGAATCCGGAGCTCTGCAGCAGCATCCAGCCCGCGTTGAGCAAGCAGATCAGCAGGTAGCTCTTCCAGGGGGCCTTGGCGAACATGCGGGCCAGCCGCCGCGGCGTGTAGAACCGCAGGTAGGCGAGGTTCTGCTTCCGCTTCAGGTTGTAGCCTGTCGCCCGCTGGTAGTAGGACTTGGAGTGGTAGTACTCGCCGGATCCGCTCGAGAACCCGCCCTCGATGGTGCTAGCGGCCATCGCGTGCAGCTCGGTGCCGGCCTGGGGTGCGACGATGAAGAACGAGGCCATGTCGAGCTCGGAGTTGCAGGCCAGGGCGATCGTGCTCTCGATCTCGTCGATCGTCTCGTGCGGGAAGCCGATCATGAAGTAGCTCTTGGTGAGCAGGCCGAGGCGGTTGGCCGCGTCGATATTCCTCATCACCTTGCCGATGTCGAGGTTCTTGCTGATCAGCTTCTGGATTCGCTCGGAGGCGGATTCGATGGCGAAGGTTATCATGTACACGCCAGCCCGCTGCAGCAGCCGGATGTCGTCCTCGTCCAGCAGATCCCCCCGGACGCCGTTCGGGAAGGCGAAGCTGATCTTCATCCCGCTGTCGATGACACGGCGGAGGATCTCGCGCATCCGCTTGCGGTCGGCGTTGAAGATGTCGTCGACGATATGGAACTCCCGGATCCCGTAATCGTCGTGCAGCATCTGGAGTTCGGCGACGAAGTGCTCGGCGCTGCGCTTGCGCACCTTCTTGCCGAAGATGTCGTGGCAGTATGCGCAGCGGTAGGGACACCCCCTGGAGCTGATCACCGGCATGTACTCGCGGTGCGCGAGGACCACGTTCATGTGAACGTGATAGCCCCAGTAGTCCTGCGGGTTCACGAGGCTGTAGTCGGGGAGTCCGAGGGCGTCGAGATCCTCGATCGGCTCTTCGCGACCATTGGCGACCACCGTGCCCCGCTCCCGCCAGGCCAGGCCACGGATTCCTCCCTTGATCGCCTTCCCGGATCGGTGGGCCTCGACGAGGTTTAGCAGGACTCTCTCGCCCTCGCCGACGACGGCGCAGTCGATCATCCGGTGCTGCAGCAGCGCGTCCTCGTACTCACAGGTCGCGTACGGGCCGCCGATTACGACCAGCGGGGAGCCCGGGAGGTCACTCAGCACGTCGCGGTACTCGGTGAAAAACGAGCGCTGGTAGCTCAGCAGGCTGATGCCGACCATGTCGGGCTCGAAGGCCGCGACGCGACGGGCCAGCGTGGCCTTCTTGTCGGTGGCCGTGATCAGGTCGAGGAACTCGATTTCGACCTCGTCGCCGAGGTGGTTCTTGAGGTAGGCCGAGAGGTACAGCACGCCGAGGGGCATGTCCCTGGCGAAATGCGTGGCTATCGTGACGTGGGGCCTCACGAACAGGATCCGGTAGCAGCGGTTCGTGTTACTCGTACTCAACGGTGATCTCCCGGTAGCTGCGGCCTGCAGCGAATTCCAGCGAGATCAGGTGACCTCCCGCCTCGCTGGCCATCATCGTCTCGTCCAGTTTCACCTCGAGGCTGTACCCGGGGCCGTCGATCCTCATACGCCGGGGAACCTTCCGCGAGCGGTGCCGTGGCGCGAAGATCTGACCCGAACGGGAGATCGTCCGGATCTCGGCGTGCTCGAAGACCTCCGGCCCCATGCCCCGGGCGAACTTGAGGTCGTTGCGGCCGGCCTCGATCTTCAGGGTGTCGCGATCCATCGGGGGTACCGCCGGCGCCTCGAGGAGCCTCACCGTGACGAAGGGGAACGACCGGCGGTCCGCGACTCGCCAATCGTGGAATGCCCGGTCGAACAGTTCCTGGCCGTACTGGTTGAACTCGGGAACGAGACCGAAGAAGCGGAAATCGAAGTTCAGGTTCCAGATTCGTTTCACGAGGTAGATGTTGGCCATCGAGGTATAGGTCGCGTCGTGGTTGTTGAAGTCGAGGAAGGTCTTCTTGCCGGGCTCGAGCTCGTGCCAGTAGAGCTCATCCTCCTTCCAGAGGCGTTCTGGCATGACGTGATAGCTGAAAGTGCTGAAGCAGAACAGTGTGACCGGCGTGGCGCTGATCGCGTCGCCGTCCTGCAGCCGCTCGCTGACGTAGTGCCACGCCCCTCTCGAGTCGGGGATGTTGGTGTCGAACAGGATTCGACGGGCGGACCAGACCTGGGACAGCAAAACGACGCCGACCAGAACATAGGTAACGGCCGGCGTAAGTCGCGACAGACAGCGGGAGATCAGTGCCGCCAGGGCGAAGAAGACGAAGGGAACGATGACGATGCTGTGCCGCCAGAGCGGGTACCATCCCGCGACACCCCGGTTGATCCCGTCGTAGAGGAAGACGTTGAGCAGCAGGCAGAAGATGACGGCGGACAGCGCCATCAGCAGCGGAGTCCTGTCGCGGGCCACTCGTCGCGCCATCCAGACCGTCGCCAAAAAGGCCAGCACGACAATCGCGCCCGCAATATAGGCCAGCGCGACCGAGGAGAGGTTGATCTGGAAACCGAAGAACAGCCAGTAGTCCCGGAGACAGGAGACCTGCGGGTGAATGTCGTGCGGCAAGTGCACCCTGGCCGCGACCTGGGGGGGCCAGAGGACGCTGCCAAGCGGTTTTTGCAGCATCACGAGGAGCATCACCGGCGCCGAGAGCATGACGATCCCGCCCAGGGCGGTCGAGAACTCGCGGAACCGTCTCCAGCGGTCCACGGCGAGCAACACGGTGACGACGGCGGCTGCCAGGGCCGCGGTGAAGTACACATGCAGGTAACACCCGAGCACGCCGCAGACGATCAGCGGCAAGCTCGACGTCTTCGGATGCCTGATGTGGACCATGAACAGCCAGGTGAACAGCGTCGAGACCGCGAGCAGCAGGCTGTACGGCTCGGCGACCTTGGCGTAGTACAGGGAGACCGGCGCGAGCGAGAACAGCAGGGTTGCCAGCAAGGTCGCTCTGCGATCGTAGAACATCCGTGCCAAGTTGTAGAAGCAGACGACGGCGAGAAGCATGGCGAGGGCGCTGAACGCGCGGAAGGCGATCAGCTCGGTGCTGACCAGCGAGATCAGCCGCACCGTCGCGACGTACGCGGGCAGGTGGCTGGTCAGCGCGCCCTTGGCCAGGTTGTCGAGGAAGCTGGTGGTGATGAAGTTGTGCAGGTAGGCCGCCTCCATGTTGTGGATCGACTCGACGTTCACCGAGCAGAGCACCGCGACGCAGACACAGCTGCCGAGCAGGAGCGGAACGCGAAGGTGAACGCGAGGGAATCGCTCGGCGAACCCCTTGCGCGCCCGGTGGCCGCGCCGGAGCAGCCAGGCCCCGGCGATCAGCGCGCCGAAGAAACCGGCGACGCCGGCGGACAGGTAGACCAGCAGGTAGCTTAGATCCTGCTCGAACAGCTTTTCGAAGTCGAACAGGGGCGGGAGATACTCGACGGCGGCGTCGAGGCTCCGGCTCCCTGCTTGCCCGGTCAGCGGCATGCGGCTGCGCCCTGCAACGTGTCCGCCGCCGTCTCGCGGGGTCGGCGCTCGATCGCCGCGTAGTAGAACTCCATCGGCCGGATTTTGTACTGGCCGGTCTCGGAGATGGAGCCGTGATCGGGCAACAGGTTCTCCAGGGCCCTTGCCGAGCGGTGGTGCTCTCCGGTCTCGAGTGCGCAGATCGCCTGGTGAAACCAGCTAACGTTCGTCCGCGGGTGCTCCGGCTCCAGCACCAGCACGAGGCCGTCGTCTTGGAGCAGGCCCATCGCGCGCTCGAGCATCGCCCGGGCCTGCGCGTCGTCCTGGTGGTGCAGCAGCTTGGATAGCAGCACCAGGCCGAACCCCGGGGACAGATTGCGCATCGAGCCGAAATCCCCGCAGACGAAGGCCCGGTCCGGGTGCCGTCGTTGGGCGCGGGCGATCCAGGCGGCGCTGACGTCGATCCCGAGGTAGCGCTCGGGCGGGATCGCTCCCGCCAGCTGTCCCTCGCCGCAGCCGACGTCGAGCACGCGGCCCGCGCAGCGCTCGACGAAGCGCCGGACCACAGCCAGGTCCCTGCCGAAGCCGCCCTCTACCAGCAGCCGGGTCGGGGTGACCATCCGCGCCAGCGGGCCTCGTGCCAGCGGGCTGTCGTCGGACGCTGTCGCGCGGCGGCCGGTCGGGTTCACGCTCCGGCGGGTCATGTAGTACGAGAGCGCGCGCAGGAAGGGCAATGCAGTCTGCCTGTTGAACAGCTCCAGCAGCAGCCGGATCGTGCGCGGTCGCAGGTAGAAGCGCGCGTGGGCCTTGCGGTGCAGCTCGCGCAGCTCACCCTCGCTCAGCCGGTTCTGGGGCCAGGGCACGAAGTGCCATGCGCGCTGGCGTACCTGGGCTTGCTCGGCGCGATCGAGCCGGTCGTAGAGCCGGGTGCCGGGGTACGGGACACAGAAGGAGAAGTGGGCCAGGTCCAGGTCGAGGTCGACCGCGAACTGGATCGTTTGCTCGATCGTGTCCCGGCTGTCGCCGGGGAGATCGAGGATGAAGTAACCAAAGGTGGTGATCCCGTGCTCCCCGGCGCTGCGGATCCGGTCCCGCACCAGCGCCAGATCCATGGCCTTCTTGTTCTGGCGCAGCACGGCCGGGTTGCCGGACTCGATGCCGAAGCCGAGCATGTAGCAGCCGGACCGCTTCATCAGCGATAGCAGTTCGTGGTCGAGGAAGTCGGGACGGACGCCGTTGGGCGTCTTCCAGTGGACCTTCAGGCCGCGGCGGAGGATCTCCTCGCAGAATCCGGCGGCGTGCTCGCGGGTGACCACCAGGTTCGGATCGGACACATGGAACTCGTCTACCCCGAATCGGCGGTGGAGGTACTCCAGCTCCTCGCCGACCAGCGGGATCGAGCGCACCCGCACCTTGCGGCCCATGAGCAGGGAGGTAGCGCAGAAGGAGCAATCGTACGGGCAGCCGCGGCTGGTGAGGATCGGACCCACGATCCGGCCACGCTTGGCGATCTGCCACGGGATGCGTGAGTAGCGCGCGGGCGGGATCTGCCGGTAATCGGGCATCGGCAGGTCGTCCAGCCGCGCAAAGGGTCTGCGCGGCCCGGTCTTCACGGTCTGCTCCCCCTGGCGAAGCACGAGGCCCGGCAGGCCCTCGAGCGCGGCGCGGTCACGCAACGCCGCATCGAGCTCGGTCACCGTGCCCTCGGCCTCGCCGATCACCGCGACGTCCGCATTCAGCTCGTCGAGGCAGATGTCGGGTAGGGTCGAGGGGTAGGTCCCGCCGATCACCACCGGGACTCGCGGTGCACAGAGCTTGATCGTGTCGATCAACGGCCGGGCCTGGGTGAGGTTCTGGAGCGATACGGACAGGCCGATCCAGTCGATACGCGCGCCGGCGAGGAGCCGGTCGAAGCTCTGCCGGTGGTCGTCGAAGCGGAGGTCTACTATCCGGGTCTCTCTGTGGCGGCGGGCCAGTACCGCGGCCAGGTATCCCAGGCCCAGCGGGGGGTGGTTGGTCAGCGTGAAGGCGGGAGGATCGACGAGGAGGATCATGATTGCCCGGCAAACCCCTCGAGGTTGCGAGGCTCAACGGTACCATCGGGCCTGGTGAGCGTCAATCGCTGGCCCGTGCTGCGGTGCCTTGACGCTCGACGCTCCGGCCGGTACGCTCTCCAAATGTTCGGTCTGATGCTGATCCGGGCCCGTTCCGCGGTACGGCAGGGGGTTTTGCCGCTGGGTCTGCTCTCGCTGGCCGCTTACGCCAGGCGAGAGCTCGACTGCCAGGTGGGGGTCGTGGACGGCCTGGTGGAGCAGCTGGATCCCGGGGCGGTCGCGGCCCGGGTGCGGGCCTTTTCCCCCAAGGTGATCGGCATCGGCGCGATGGGCTCGGATGCTGCGGAGGCGACGGCGTTGGCCCGCCGCCTCGGACCGCTGGCGCCCTGGCTCGTCCTTGGCGGACCGCATCCGAGCGCAGCCCCGGTAGCCATGCTGGAGGCGAGCGGCGCAGACTTCGCGGTGATCGGCGAAGGCGAGCTGCCCTTCACCGAGCTGGTACGAGCCCTGCAGGAAGGTGATCTGGAGGCGGCCCGGGGAATCGCCGGCGTGGCCTGGCGGGACGAGCAGGGCCGGGTGCGGCTCAACCCGGCCGGCGAGTTGGTCGAGGACCTGGACCGGCTGCCCCTGCCGGCCTTCGATCTGATCGACATCGAGCGGTACTTCCGCGGCCCGCTTCACCCGCAGGTCTCGGGCTTCCGCGGCTCGTCACGTCCGCTGGCCTATCTCTCCTCGCGCGGCTGTCCGTACTCCTGCCTCAACTGCCACCGGCTCTTCGGCTCCCGCTTCCGCGCGCACAGCCCGGAGCGGGTGGCCTCGGACCTGGACGAGCTCGAGCGACGCTACGGCATCACCGAGTTCGAGATCGTCGACGACGTGTTCAACCTCGACCGGAAACGGGTGCTGCGGATCTGCGAGCTGCTGTCGGGCGGCCGGCTCACGCCGCTGTCCTTTTCCAACGGCTTGCGCGCCGACCATCTCGATGGCGAGCTGGTCGAGGCCCTGATCTCGGCCGGCACGTATCGCTTCTGCTTCGGTATCGAGTCCGCCGTGGACGAGGTGCGGCAGCGACTGCGCAAGCGGCTCGATCTCGACGATGTCGTCGAGGCGGTCGACAACGTGACCCGACGCGGCGCCCTGGCCGGCGGGTACTTCATGCTGGGGCTGCCCGGGGAGACCGAGCCGCAGGCCCGGCAGACCATCGAGTTCGCCGTGCATTCGCGCCTGCACCAGGCCTCGTTTCATTTCTGCACGCCGTTTCCGGGGACCGGGCTGGCCGAGCTGGCCGAGGTCGGGGGTCGGTCGCCGGTGAGCGCTCCGATCCGTTTCGACCGTTCGAGTACGAACCTCAGCCGCATCCCCGACGACCGGCTGCGGCGTCTGCGCCGCGAGGCTTACGTCCGGTTCTACACCCGGCCCACGAGGATTCTGCGTGTGCTGCGCGACGCACCACGGCTCGGGCCGCTCCTCGATGCCGGCGGGGTGATGCTGCGCTACCTGATCCTGCGAAGAGACCTCTACACCTAGCGCCGACAGCCGGACGCTCTGCTGCTTGACAAGCCCCGTGCTTTACCGGACTATTTTTAGAAGGGCCTGGCTATGAGCAGCGGATCCGATCGGATCCCCGGTCAAGAGGTGCTGCCGATGCGCATCCTGTTTCTGGCCACGAACGTGCGGACCCATCATCCTTGCGAGATGTACCCCATCGGTGTGGGTGCCCTGTCCGCGTACTTCAAGCAGAAGGGACATGAGGTCCGCTGCTTCACCGCCACCAGGGTCTCCCAGTTCCGTGGGCTGGAGCGCGTGCTGCAGGAGTTCCAGCCGCAGTTCGTGGGCTACAGCGTGATCAGCTGCCAGTCTCCGAACATCCCGATCTTCGCGGCCATGGTGAAGCGCTGGAATCCGGACGTCCCCTTCGTCTGCGGGGGAGCCTATCCCTCCATGGCGTCCGAGCAGGTGCTGGCGATTCGGGACGTGGACGCCGTGTGTATCGGTGACGGGGAGTTCTCGCTCGAGGAGTTGCTGGACGGACTCGAGCGCGGCGAGTGGAACACCTCGATCGACGGGTTCTGGTTCAAGGCTCCGGACGGCTCGATCATCCGCAACGAGCTGCGGCCCTTCATCCAGGATCTCGACAGCCTGCCGTACGTCGACCGCGAGTGCGTGGATTTCCAGCATATCCTGGACGACAACACCGGTGTGCTGTGGATGCTCGCCAGCCGCGGCTGTCAGTGGGACTGCACATTCTGCGGTATCTCGCGCCTGAAGAAGCGCGGCAAGGGCAGGTACACCCGCAATCGCAGCGTCGATCACGTGCTGGGCGAGTTGCGCGAGATCATGGGGCGCTTCAGGTTCAAGGTGATCATTTTCCGCGACGACACCTTCACCTGGAACCGTGGCTGGACCCTCGAGTTCATGGAGAAATACGCCAGGGAGTTCACCTATCCGCTCGCGATCTTCTCACGCTCCGACTGCCTCGACGAGGAGGTAGTCGCCGCGATGAAGCGGGCCAACTGCCAGTCGGTGTGGATGGGCTTCGAGTCGGGCAACGACTACCTGCGGAACACGCTGATCAGGAAGCAGATCGACAAGGAGCAGTTCATCGAGACGTGTGACCTGCTGAACCGGTATGATGTGCGTCCGATCGTGCTCAACATCGTGGGGCTCCCGTACGAGACGCCCGAGATGTTCCAGGAGACCATCGAGGTCAACCGCCGCATCCACGCCAACCATCCGTTCTTCTCGCTGGGCAGCGGCACGGGCCCCAAGGTCTTCGCCTTCGAGCCCTTCCCCGGCACCCAACTCTACGACCTGTGCGAGCAGAACGGCTGGGTCCGGATGGAGCGGCTGAAGCCGGGATTCCGGGCCCACATGGACACCCACGTCGACATCCCCACCTTTCCCAAGGAGCAGGTGCGCAAGCAGTTCCGGCGCTTCCGCTACAACGTGTACAAAGGCAATCAGAACCTGTACGCCTTGTTCTATCTGCTGTACGACAGCGTCCTGGGCGAGATGTTGCTGGAGATCGTCTCGTCCAGGCTGCTGCGGCACGGCATCAACCTGATTCTCGGAGCGCAGAAGAATATTCCGGACGTGCCTTCAATGGAGATGCACGATGGCTCCGACGACGAGCTGTCGGTCACGGTGACCCGCAGCATCCCCGCCCCGGCCGCGGACGTGTGGCGCGAGATGGTTCGCCCGGGACACCTCAACGACTGCCACCCGTTCTGCGCCTCCAACGTGCCCGAGCGGTGGCCCGGCGTCGGGTCGCGAGACGAGGTTCGTTTCCACAACGGAAAGGTGCTGTACCGGAACTTCCTCACCTGGGATGAGGGATCCGGATACCTGGTAACCGTAACGGACGAGGCAGATTCCGAGGTCGCCGACGTCTCGTTCAGCGTCTCCCCGGCAGACGGAAACGGCCACTCGACGATGTCGATCTCGGTAAGCCCCCGCTTCAACTCGGTCGTCCCGCCCTTCGTCCGTCGCGCTCTGTGGGAACTGGGGATGCGCCAGCTGAATGCCTACTACTTTTCCTGCGTACTTAAGGGGTTCGAGTACCATATCTCCACGGGGCATTCGGTCCGGCCGAACCAATTCGGCTGGCACCCGCAGTACTCGTAACGAGTCGTCGGCGCTATGATTGCGGTGGTGCGCCCGGGCGGGCGCGTCGCCATAGTGCGTCGAGGTGCGGCTCGTCGGTGTAGCGACGAACGATCCGTGACTGCCGCTTAGCCGGCGAGATCCAGGGATTCACCGCGGTGAGGAAGTCTCGCAGCTTGCTCGGAGTAACGCACGCGACCTGTCGGGCCGCCTGCAGGTAGATATTGAGCATCGAGGCCCTGTACGGCCGGTCGAGAGCGAATTGCTTCACCTTTCTGGGGCTGGCGATCCCCAGAATCTGGCGGGCCAGGTGCTCGAGGTCGAGCGCTTGGCTGGTGGTGGTGGATGGGATCAGTCGGTCGTAGTAGAAGCTATCGGTCGCGAGCAGGCCCTGCTCGCGAATCAGCTCGTAACCCCGTGTTTCCCGCATCGGAAAGAAGTTGAGGTACATCGCCACGTCGCATAGGTCGCTGTGGTCGAGGCGGCTCCCTGCCGTAGCGCCCTCTAGCGGGGAGCCGTCGATGAAGGAGCCGAAGACCAGCACGCCCTTGTTCCTGAGCGTGCGATATACGCGTTCGTAATCGCGCCCGGTCACGCGCGACGAGCCCTTGTGATACTCCGAGAGCATTTCCTCGTCGGTGCTCTCGTACCCGATGAGCACTTCCTTCAGCCCGGCACGGGCGGCGGTCTCCACGAACTCCGGGTGCTCCAGCGTGGTGTCGGCGCGGCAGAACATCCACATGTTGACGTCGAGGTTGCTGCTGGCCAGCCGCTCGAGGATTTCCATGTCCCGGTCGTAGTTCGAGCCGAAGTTGTCGTCGGCGATGCCGATGTTGTTCACGCCCAGCCCGACGAGGTGGGCGATCTCGTCCAGCACCGAGCCGGGCGACTTGTAGCGCTGGGTGTGCCGCCACATCGCGCTCGCCGAGCAGAAGATGCACCTGTGGGTGCAGCCACGCGAGGTCTCGACGAGGGCCATCGGCGCCCAGCGGCCGCCGAGCATGTAGCGGGTGCGCTGCAGGGGGTGCAGCTCCCAGCGCGGCATGGGCAGCGTGTCGAGATCGGAGATGAAGGCCCGTTCCGGAGTGGTGACCACCCGGTGCCCGTCGTGGTAGCTGATCCCGTCGATGGCCGCGAGGTCCTGCCCCGCCTGCAAGGCGTCGATCAACGCGGCAAAGGTGAGCTCGCCCTCTCCGCGGACCACGATGTCCGCGCCCTTTGATAGCCATTCATCGTGATAGGCCGTGGCGTGGTGGCCCCCGAGGACGACTCGTGTCTGCGGTGCGATGCGCTTGATCAGGCGAGCCGTGATCTCGGTGTTGAGCGCCACGTTCGAGGCGCAGACATTGATGCCGACCACGTCTTGGCGGGAGAGCAGGTCGCCGTACTCGCGCAAGCCGATGTCGTCGACCACGCCGTTGAACAGCTCGCAGTGGTGGTCCGCAGAGATCGCGGCGGCCAGCTGAGGGAGGGTCGCCGAGGCCACCCGTGCGAAGCAGCGCCAGAAGTCCGAGGGCGCGGGCCAATTCTCGTACAGCGTTTTGGGATTCAGCAGTAGTACTCGCATTCGCTCTCCCGGGCCAGCCGCGTCGGCTCACCTCTTGCGGCGGCCAATCATACCAACTCCGATGGCCGGCTCAAGGCTGGCACCGGTCTGGACAGGGGGGGGTGACTCAAGATCGGCCCTGCAGTGATTGACGGGCAAGGAGGCAAGAGGTAAACTTCGACTCATGGAGCTCGCTGCCCGGCCAGCTCGGAACCTTGGAGGGACCACCATGGGTAACTGGAGACCGGCGCCAAAGCCACGGCCCAAGCCCGCACCGAAGCCGGGGCCCAAGGGCTAGCGTTTTCTTGCTCACAGCCCCTCGCCCCGGCGGGTGTGCTCCGCGCAGCCGGATCATTCATTGTACCAGTCAGGCTCGATCGATCCCGTGTACCGTTCCGCGCTGAATGGATTGAGCCGCTGCCGCACCGAGTCGAGGAACAACCGGCCGGTGACGAGTAGCCACCAGATGTACATGTTGCGCCGGTACTCGCTGCGCGAGAGCAGGCCCTTGAGCAGCCAGCGCGGGCCCACGGCCCGGCGGTTGAGCTCGGCCAGCGCCCGGTCGATATCCTCGCGGGACATCTGCGTCGAGCTCATCACCGCGGTCATCAGATCGTACCGCTCGAAGTCGGTGATCTCGATCCAGCCCCGCTCTCGCGCCTCCTCGAACAGGTCCGTGCCCGGAAACGGCGTGATCGGGTGGAATGCCGGGTAGTCCGCTCCGATCTGCTGGCTGAAGCGGAACTGCGTCTCCAGCGATTCGGGCGTCTCGTCTCGCGTGCCCACGATGAATGTTGCCTGGCGGAACACCTGGGGATATTTCTCGCGCAGAACGGCGAAGGTCTCCTCGTAGATCTCCCGTGAGGCCTGCGGCTTGTTCCAGGCCTTGAGCTCGTCGTCGTCGACGCGCTCCACTCCGATGCAGACATGGACCAGCCCGCTGCGTACCAGCTTCTCGAGGATGCCCAGGCGCTCGTCGCGGAGCATCAGGTCGGCGCGGAGGAAGGCGAACCAGTTCAGGTCCCAGCCCCGTTTCTGCAGCAGGGCCTCGGCAAAGGCGTCGCTCCAGTCGGGATCGACGTTGAAGGTCGGGTCGACGAAGACCAGGCAGCGCTTGCCCCACCGCCGGTGGAGCAACTCCATCTCCTCCAGCGTACGTTCCACGGACTTGGTGCGCCAGTGCGGCACCAGACGCTCGCTCCGACAGCCCTCGTCGGCCCGGTTCACCTCGCGCCGGGCCATCTGACGCCACCAGGCGCAGAAGTGGCAGCCTCCGATGCAGCCGCGGCTATGGTGGATCGTGGCGCCGCCCGGGCTGAAGAGGTACTTGGCCCGGCCGTAGCGTTCCATCGGCAGCAGGTCGTAGGCCGGCAGCGGCAGGTCATCGAGTTCGGCGACCAGTTCTCTCGGAGGATTGGTGATCACTTCCCCGCCGTCGCGATACGCGATGCCTGCCACGTCGCGCGCGGCCTGCAGGCCGCCGCCGGCGACGGCCCGCAACAGCTCGCGGAAGGTCAGCTCGCCCTCGCCGCGCACGATCACATCGATCGGATGTCGGGTCAGGTAGTGCTCGTGCAGCACCGTGAAGTGCGCGCCGCCGACCACGGTGACGATCGCGGGATCGATCGTCTTGGCCAGCTCGCTCAGGCGGCACACCTCGCAGGCGAACAGGGCGTGGTTCTCGCCAGAGGCGATCACGTCCGGGCGCCAGTCGCGGATGCGTTCGGCCAGGCTGCGCCAGCCGATATGCTCGGGCATGCAGTCGATCAGCCGGACCTCGAGGCCGGCCTCACGCACCACCGCGCCGAGGCACGCCATCCACTGGGGCAAGAGGTAGTTGTCCTGCTCGTTGATATAGGGCCAGATTCTCCGGGGCGGGGCGATCAGCAGCACGCGCATCGTTCTAGCTCGCTCGCGTGCGGGCGATTGCCAGCCAGGCCCGGGCCAGCGGCGCGACCCGCGGGTCGGCGCGGCAGGCTGTCTCGAGGGCCAGGGCCTGCTCGCGGATCTCGGGCTCGGCCAGGCGCTCCCAGGGGAGCATGCGATCGAAGGGGCCCTCGGGCACGTAGTGGCAGCCGACCAGCTCGAGGCAGGTCAGGCCGGCGGCCGCGAGCAGGTCCTGCAGCCTCTCCGGCGTGTAGTACTCGACGTACAGATCTTCTTGTCGCAGCAGCCGGCCCTGGGCCAGCACGCCTCGGGCCTGGTCCAGGCCGATCGTCGCGTCGGCCAGCAGGCCGCCCGGCTGGCCCTCGACCGACAGCGCGATCAGCCCACCCGGACGGGTGACGCGGACGATCTCGGCGAGCGCGGCCTCGGGATCGGGCAGGTAGCACAGCACCTCGAGGGCGATACAGGCGTCGGCGTGGGCGTCGGGCAGGGCGGACAGCCGCCGTACGTCCGCGAGCCAGACCCGCAGCTCGGACAGCCGGACGCCAGCGTCGAGCACGTGGCCGACGGCTCGCTTCAGCGCGGTCGCCGAGGCGTCGATCAGGCTGATCTGGAAGCCGCGCCGCGCCAGCTCCGCGGCGATGCGGCCCACACCGCAGCCCGCGTCGAGCACCCGCACCCCAGTATCGAGCTCGGCGAGATGCGGGTCGAGGAGCTGCAGGTACAGATCCCGCTCGAAGCGCTTGAGCTCGGCCAGCTCACTGTTCCCGTCCACGTCGTATCGCTCGGGATGGCGGCCGAGGTCGCGCTCGAGCCCGATCAAGTTGTGCAGGGCCGGGTCCTCGTCGAGCAGCGATCCGGGCGCGGCGAGGCCTTCGAGCGTCCCGGCCAGGCGCGGGTCCTCGGTCGGCAGGGTCAGCACCAGCGCGCCCGCCCGCTCGAGTCGCACCAGCTCCCTGACCAGCTGCTCCTGATCCGGGACCGCGTCCGGGACGGCCGCGTCGGCCAGCGCGTCCAGCGTGAGCCCGTCTCGAATCAGCTCGAGGAGCGGTTCCGTGGCTCCGTCACTGGCGGCGCCGGGCGTGATCTGCGTGTCGCGCAAGGTCATGCCGGCATTCTCGGCCATCACCGGGTGGTTTTCAAGCTCAACTGCGTGGACTCTTACATCGACAAGCGCTGGTGCCGGCGCTCATGCTTGCCCGTGCCCGGGCACCCGTGCTACCAATTGGCCAAGATGGCCTTACAGACGACCTCGTCGAGCCAGCTCCTTGGTGTTTCGCTGGTAATCGGCTGGTTCGTGTTCTTGCCCGCGGTCCAGATCGGCCTGCTCTCCTTTGCCTCGATGCTGCTCTCGGCGCTCGGATACCTGGTGCGGCGGCCGCAGCTGATCCTGATCTGGCTGCTCTCCGGCCTGAATCCCTGGATCCTGCTGGCCGTGATCGCGGTGATCGTGCTGGAGCGGGTGCTTCAGCGGATCGGACGCGCGGTGATGGCCCGCGTCGGTGCCGTCCATCTCGCGCAATGCCCGGATCGCCTCGCGCAACAGCGGCTGACCTCGAAGAGCCGTTCATTGCTTGCGCTGGCCGAGCTCGGTGCCCGGGTGCCCGCGACCTGCGTGCTGACCCACGAGCTGGTCGAGGAGCTGATTGCCGAGCGACCCGGCCGGAATGCCCGGTGGCTGCTCTCGCAGGCGGCGCGCGGCGTGGTCGGCGACCACGGTCGCGTGCTGCTCCGCTCGGCCTTCTCTGCCGAGGATCAGGATCGTTCGGCGGCCGGCGTCTTCTACTCGGCGGCGTCCTCCCTGGATCCGCACGACCTGCTGGTTGCGGCGCGCCAGGTGGCGGCCTCGGCCCGCTCGCAGGCGGCCCGGAGCTATCTCGCGGCCACGGACGGGTCCGAGCCGCCGCTGATCCTGAACATCCTGGTCCAGCCCCTCCTCGCCGGACCGCGAGCCGTCTGCTTCACCGCCGATCCTGTCAGCGGCGATGGGCAACGACTGGTGGTCGAGTGGCGCGAGCCGAACGCCGAGTCGCTGCGCCGGGGTAGTATCGACAAGGTCACCTTGCTCGCCGACGGGGAGCTGCCTGTCGGAATGAGCGAGGCCCAGCGCACCGAGCTGGTAAACGTGGCGGTGGGCATGGAGCTCGCGCACGGCGCCGCCCAGGACCTGGAGTGGGTCTGGCACAAGGGCGAGCCGTGGTGGGTGCAGTGCCGTCCGGCCCGGCTGCAGCAGCGGACCACGGGCTTTGTCCGGGCCGACTCGCTGCGCCTGGTCGACGGCCGGCTGCTGCCCCTCGATCGCGAGCTGCTCGCGCTCCATCCGGTATGGCGGATGCTCGAGAGCCTGTTCAACGGTCGCGGAGAGTGGTCGCGGTTCGATGACGGCGGCTGGCTACACCTGGAGACCGGCGCCGCGGTCCTCGCGGCCTGGCTGCAGCGTCCGGTGGGGCGGAGCCGACGTCGGGTCTGGCGAGCGCTCCGGACTCGCGCCCCGGATTCTGCGGGCCGCGGGGAGCAGCCGGAGCTGCCGCCCCTGCTGCGTCAGGGCCGGCAGCGGCTCGAGCGCTGGCTTCGCGTGCTCTCCGTGCTGGATGGTCTCCGCGGCCGGCTGGCCGACACGGCCCATGACATCAGCGGCGTTTCGCTGGCCGCCCTACCTGCCGGGCTGGTGGCGGCCCGGCTGGATCGCTGGCGGGTAACCGCGGAGCAGGGAGTGGTGCCCGGCCTTGCCTCGTGGAGCCTTGGTGCCAGGCGCCGGCCCGTGCGGCTGGCAGCCTTGCGTGAGCGGGCGCCCCAGGAGCTTCCCTTCAATCCGGACAATGCGTTGGGCAGCGTTCTGGTCGGCGACCTGCATGGGCTGTACGAGATCGCGTCCTGGCTGCGCAACTTGGTCTGGCGCAAGCTGCTGGGCGCGATCGACGAACTGGCGCTGGGGCTGACCGCGGCTGCTCGGACCGCTGGCAGCCTGGAGGGGCAGATCTACTTCTGCTTTCCCGGCGAGCTCCAGGCCCTTCTCGGTTCTCAGGGCGACGAGCCGCTGCTCCGCGCGCTGGGCGAGCGGCAGCAGAACATGGAACGCGATTTCTCGCAGATCGAGGATCCTGGGTCGGCCGACGGCCGGTCGCGAGCAACGGACGAGGCCGCCGGGGTGTTGCAGGCACTGCCCGTGTCCCGGGGGGTCGTGACCGGCACGCTGCTCCGGGGACGGCCCGGTTCGATTGGGGCGCTGTCCGGGGCAGTGGTGGCAATAGACCAGCCGGACCCGATGTGGATCACGGCCCTGGGCGAGGTGGGCGGGATCATCCTCATCGGCATGGGACAGCTATCCCACCTGGCGATCCTGGCGCGGGAGCTCGGCAAGCCGGCCGTGGCCCTCGAGGCCCCGCAGGCCAGGGCCCTGGAGTCGCTGGAGCGGGTGACCGTGGACGGCATGAGCGGAGAGGTGCGCGGGGCCTGAGCGCCCCGCCGGTCGAGGTGGTGTGAGCGGATGCTGCTGTATGCCCTGCTGGTGCTGGCCGCAACGTTCTTCTTCCTGCTCTTCGGGTTGCCGCCCGAGCTGGCCGCGTACGGAACCCAGACCACGGACCCGGCGGTCCGGGATATGCTGACCATCGGCTCGGCGCCCGGTCCCCTGGCACTGATCAGCTTCCTGGTCACCCTGTGCTGGCTGGTGTACGGCGGCGCCGTGATCTCCTGGCGGCCGCGCAGCAGGCAGTACTTCCTCCGCGAGGATGCGCTCGGCTTCCTGCCGCTGCTGCTGGCGCCGGCCGTGGGCCTGCTCGGCGCGGCCTCGTTCGAGGGGCTGGAGTCCCATCTGATTCTGCTCCAGGTCTGGGCAACCGGCCTGGTCCTGGCCGTGCTGGGCCTGAAGGCCGGTCTGCTGGCCTACACCCTGCTCGATCTGCCCCCGGCCGGTCGCAGGGTCAGGCTGCTGGCGCTGCTGCTGGTGCTGGTCGGCGCAGCCCTGGTGCTGGTGGAGCTGTGGACGGGCTACCTGACCCGGCGTGAGAGCGGCGCCACGATCCTGCCCTTCTATGTCTGGTCCTTTCTCGGCACCTCGTCCGGGACCGACATTTCCAGTCGTCACCTGTACCTAGTCGACCTCGGCATGATCGCGCCGGCCGCGACCTGCTTCCTGCTCACCGCGATCCTCGCCTTTCTCGGGCTTGCTCTGCGCCGGCCGCCGCGCTCGCGGCTGCTGGGCAGCGTTGCGCTGGTCCTGGTGCTCGGGGCGGGCGGCGCCTTCGGGTACAAGGCGCTGTTCGGGGCGATGTTCCGCTGTGAGGCCTGCCGCGTGTTCGACCAGCGCATTGCAGACCAGGGAAGACGGCTGACCCTGCCCCGACAGCCCGGCCTGGAGTACCTGGCCCACGGCCCTGGCGACCGGCTGCAGCTCCGGTTGCGGCCCGGCGCCGGACGCGGCGGCACGCTCTCGCTGGGCGGCGAGCAGCTCGAGATCGACTGTCCTTCCGGCGAACGAGTTGCGCTGGCGCTCGGCCTGGTGCCCGAGGCCGAGGCCTTCTACCAGCCGCGCTTTCGGCTCTCGTACGTGCTCTCGGCCGCGGGCGCAGCCGGGATCGCGCCGGCGGTGCTGGAGCATCGCTCGCGCGCGGACCGGTACGACCCGCGCTTCAGTATCTCCCCCCTGCCCGAGCAGGCCGCGACCCTCGACCTGCAGCTCCAGCCGGGCAGCGGCCTGAGCGCGCCCTTTGCCCTGGCCGGCCTGGTGTGTCAGGGGGCGGTGGCGGGGGCTGGGCCGTGAGCCCCGCGGCCGGACGCGAGGGCGCGGTTGCGGGCGTCGGCTCGCGGCGCGGGCGACTGGCGCGGACCGCGCTGCGGCTGCTCATCGCGCTCCCGCTGTGGCTGCTGCTGCTCGTGCTGCTGCTCCAGTGGGGCATGTACGAGGACCCGCTGCTTCATCCGCTCCGGCTGTGGCCCCCGCTGCTGGTCGGCCTGGTACCATCCTTGCTCCTGCCCCGCTGGCCGGACCAGCCGCGCTGGCTCCCGCTGGCCTGGTTCGTGCCCGGGTTCGAGCTGGCCGTGGGCCTGCTCTGCCTGCCGGCCCTGTTCCTGGCCTCCCTGCCCGTGGTCTGGCTACCGCTGGCCACGCTGGTCCTGCTCGCCGCGCTATGCTGGGCTGCCCGGCGCCGGACCTGGATCCTGCTCCGCCTGGGCCCGCTGCGCGTCACCCCGGTACTGCCCTGGGTCCTGTGGACCCTGCTGGCCTCCCTGCTCTTCTTCGAGGCCGAGCACGCTGGCGCGGGCTCGGTGTTCTGCGGCGACCTGGAGCGGCCGGGCGTGCGGCGGATCCATCACCGTGCCGCGAACGCCGCGGACGGCCCGGGCCTCGAGCCGTGGAAGGCCCAGCACCACAGCCTGCTCAAGTCGGGCGGACAGCTCCTGGCCACGGTCCGGGGGCCGGCCCACGAGCACGGCGTGCTGGTCGTGGACCTGGCGCCGCCGCATCGACACCGCTTCCTCTCGACCGGCGCGTGCTGGCCAGGCGCGTTGTTCCAGCGCGACAGTCACGACACGACGAGCTTCATCTGCGTGGACGCGAGCAGCGAGCTGTTCCTCGGCGAGCTCGACCTCGACCGTGAGGCGGTCGGGCCGCTCGCGCCGCTCGGCCTGCGCACCGAGGGTGCGGCCAAGGTCACCCTGCCGGACGGAGCGGGCGGGCGCTTGGTGCTGACCGAGCTCGGCGGGTTGGCGATCCATGTCCGGCCGGACCGGAGCGTGATCTCGACCACGATCCCGGCCGCGGCCGGCGGAAAGTTGTACCAGGTGTATGATGCGGCCCGCGACTCCGGGCGCGGGCGACTGTACCTCACCGATCCAATGCGCGGGTCTATTCTGTCCTGCGACGAAACCCGGCTCGCCGGCTGCCAGGAGGCGCTCTCCACGATCGTGTCCCCCTGGGGGCTGTGCTTCGACGAGGTGCGAGACCGCCTGCTCGTGGGCCTGGGCTGGCCCCTGCTGGGCCGGGTTCGGGCGCTGGCGGGCGAGGATCTGGCGCTCCAGCGGGAGCAGTGGTTCCTCCCTATTATCCGCGAGCTCGACCTCGATCCCGGCACCGGGCTGGTGGCCGCATCGGCAAGCTTCCAGGGCACGATCCGGCTGCTCGACGACGAGACCCTGGACGAGGTCGACCGGATCGACCTCGGCGCGATGGTGCGCGGGGTCACGCTGGACCGCGAGCGCTCGCTACTGTATGCCTCGTCGACCTGCGGGATCTACGAGATCGACCTGAAGCGGTGGCAGCGGTGAACGGATGACGGCCGAGCCCATGACGAGCGAGCCGCGCTCCCCCGGGCCGGGCCGGTGCGCCTGGTCCTGGGCGCCCCTGCTGGTGGTCCTGGCCGCGATCCTGGTGCACAGCCACGCGGTCCGCGACGGGCTGTACGAGCCAGACGAGTGGACCGTGCTCAACCTAGGGCGGACCTTTGCCCACGCCCCAGTGGATGCCGCCGACGGGATCGAGGCGCCGGACGCGCTGCGCTTCACGTATCGCCGGGTCCTGGAGCTTCCGCTGTTCACCGCGCTGTACCACCTGTTCGGGTACGAGGCCCGGGCCTTCCGGGCGCTCAACCTGCTGCTCCATGCCGCGGCCGCGGTGCTCGTGCTGCTGCTGGCCCGCCGCAAGCTCGGCCGTGAGGATCTCGCGATCTTCGCGGCCCTGCTCTTCGCGGTTCATCCCAAGAGCTGGGAGCTCGCTGCCGTGGCGTCGGCCACGCCGTGGGCCCTGGCCACGGTGCTGCTGCTCGGCTCGCTGCTGCTGTTCGCGATCCACCGGGAGAGCTGCTGGCCGCGGCTCGCGCTGGCCGCCTCGGTGCTGCTGCTGCTCCCGGCGCTGTTCCTGCGAGGAGGCTTTGCGATCCTGCTCCCCGCGATGCTGGCCCTGGAGCTCGGCTCGCGCATCGGCTTCCGCTTCTGGCGACAACGGGCCGAGTACTCGCGTCTTTTGCCCCATCTGGTCATGGCCGGTGCAGCCGCGGTGGTGTTCTTCCAGAACGAGCTGCACAAGATGGCCACGGGCATGCCGCCCGCTGATCTCGAGGTCCTCTCGCAGCCGGGACAGATCCTCTGGGCGCTGGTACTGGCGCTGCCCTCCTCGTTGCTCAGCCTGGTCGATCCGACCCGGCTTTCCGGGTGGGCATTGATCGGGCTGGTGTGGATCGTGCTAGCTGTCCTGGTGCTGCTCGCCGCGGTCGTGACCCGTCGACTGCTCCGCAGGGCAGGGGGCTTCGGGCTGGGCTTCCTAGTGCTGGCCATGCTGCCGATGCTGCTCGCGGCAGAGGCCCTGGGCCAGGGCCAGGCGCGGTACTATCACCTGGCCTCGGCCGGCCTGTGCCTGGTCCTGGCCTCGGCCCTGCCCGTGCTCGATCGCCGGCGCCGGGCACAGCGGCTCGTCGCGGCCGTGCTGCTGCTAGTACCCGCGCTGGCCACGGTGATCTCGCAGCGGGAGCACTTCACGCGGCAAGCGCCGGCCCGAGCGCTGGCCGAGAGCGTGGCCGCGCTGGCCCGGGATCTGCCCCGGGGCTCGCGGTTGTTGATCCTCGAGGGCGGCCCGGTCGACCGCGACGCGCTGGATTCGGCCGTGCTCGCCGCCTGGTTGGCCCGGCCAGCGGGCGGGCTCGAGCTGGCCGTGGTCGAGCAGCCGCGGATCTGTCCGACGCGAAGGGCGGCCCAGCCCGCACCGGATATGGCAGCGACCACTGCGGTGCTCTGGTGGGGCGGGCGTTACGCGAGCACCGATCTCGCCACAGCCGTGCATCTGCTCCGCGGGCTCGGCTGCGCTCCCCTGCCGGACCTCCCGACCGACTCGGTCGTCGCTGATCTGACCGTGGCTGCGGGGCGTCTGTTCCTGGTCGGCAGGCTGGTGCGCTACGAGAGTTTCTATCAGTACGTGCTGACCGATTGACTGTCGCCTAGCCGAGTAAGCGTCCAAGCCGATCGCCGGCCCGGCGGATAGCCAGCGGCAGCTCGGGCCGGGCCAGCAGGTCGAACAGCCACTTCTCCAAGAAGAGCTCGTAGCGGCGGTTGCGTGCGCGCCATCGAGCGAGCGGACGGTACAGGCTGGCCAGCTCACTGGCCAGGGGCAACCCCACCACCGAGGAGATCTTGTCGTCGAAGAACAGCGTCAGGAAGCTCAGGTGATCGAGTTCCTCCCAGTACGACGACGGGTGCCAGGGCCGACGTTCCGCGAACTCGGCCGCGGACCGACCCTGGCTGTGGTTGGCGGTCATCTTGGCCCAGCCATACAGGTCCTCTGGAGGCCGGTAGCCCAGCTCAAGGCAGGTATCCCACAGCACGGTTCCGGGAAACGGAACCAGAGAGCTCACATCGCTGATCACGGCCGCCGGATTGTCTTCGAGTAGCCCGAAGGCGAGCTCGATCGCGGCCGCCGCGTCGGCCTCGGTCTCGCCGGGTAAGCCGAGGAGGAAGGTGATGTTCGGCTTGATGTCGAAGCGACCGAGCCGACGGTTGATCTCGTACATGTCGGCTACGCTGTGGCGCTTGCCCATGGCGCCGAGCCGATCGTTGCGGCCCGACTCGGCGGCGATGCAGACCTCGATGCAGCCGCTCCGCCGCGCGAGATCAAGCTCCGCGTCGCTCAACGCATTGATGTCGTGGACCGTGGCGCCGGCGATGCGATAGGTCAGGTCGCGGTTCATCGCGATCATCCCCTGGCACAGCTCACGGAACCGCCGGCCCGTGGGGAAGGTCTCGTCCAGCAGCTCGAGGTTCTTCAACCCGGGCACGAGGTCGACCAGCCGCTCGATGCGGGCCAGTACCGAATCTGCCGGTTCGATGCGGTACTTGCACCAGCTCCGCCGTATCGAATGGCGGCAGTACGGGCATGCGTGCGGACAGCCGCGCGAGGTCTCGAGGGGAAGCGTGGGGCGTCCTCCGTACGGCTGCAGGTACCGCTCGAACGGCACGGCGTGCCAGGGTACGTCGGGCAGCTCGGCCAGCCGCTGCGGCGCCGGGGCGTCCGGCTCGTGCACGGCTCGGTCGTCCCGGAGATGGGACACGCCGCGCAACCCGTCCGGGCCCTGCCCGGCCCTGAGTCGGCCGAGCAGGCGCGGCAGGATCTCCTCGCCCTCGCCGCGGATCGCCAGGTCCACCAGGCCGGTGGAGAGCAGATCGTCGGCAGCCAGGGTCGCCGGGATGCCGCCGAACAGGATCGGCACGTCGCAGACCGACCGGACATGGGCCGCGGCCTGAAGCGCCTTGACCAGCGAGGGGCCGAACACGCCCGAGGGCAGGCCCACGCAAAGAGGCGGTCGATTGAGCAGGGAGCGGCGAACCGCTGCGCGCCAGTCCGGGACCAGCCGGGCGTCGAGCAGCTCGAAGCTGAAATCCGGGGCCAGCAGGCGGCAGGCCGAAAGCAGCGAGATTGGCGCGGTGGGTGTGATCTTCACCGATTCCCAGAGGTCGGCGGGCGGCTGGAGCAGCAGGATGTCGGCCATCGGCGGGTTACTCCAGCACCGTGAAGGCCAGGGATCCGCCCGGGATCGCGTACAGCACCCGCTGTCTTCCCAGCTCGAGCAGCCAGCGGGTCAGGCCCGGGGCGCCGGCCTTGCCGTAGTCGTGCCAGGCGATCACGCTGCCCGGGTGGCAGCAGCGCAGGGCCTGCTCCGTGTCCGAGCGCGCGTACTCGTAGCTGGGGGCGCCGTCGATGAAGAACAGGTCGACCCGGCCGTGATACGGGGAGAAGTCGTAGGCCGCGCTGTCGCCGCGCAGGCATTCGATCCTCGAGGCCAGCGGGCTGTGCTCGAACAGCATCCGCGACGACCTGCTTCGGGCGCGGAGATGTGCGGCGTCGGCCAGGGTGATCGGCAGGCGCGGCGGGACGTCTGGCCCGGGCGGCAGGTCGAGCGTGAGCACCCGGCCGCGGTCCGGGGCGTTGAGGGCCAGGTGCAGCGCCGTGAACCCGCGATTGGTTCCGATCTCGAAGACCAGCTCGGGCTCGAGCAGGCGGCACAGCAGGCACAGGCTCGTCAGGTCCGCGGTGCCGGCGATGTTGCTCTGGCCCCCGAGCGGGGAGTGGGCCCAAGCCCAGGCGCCGCCCTGGTCCAGGCCGCCGAGGCGGATCGTCTCGGTCTCGCCGGCGCCGAGCACCTCGGCCACGTCCTTGCGGGGCAGGCCCCAGTCCTCGCGCAGCAGACGGGAGAGCAGCAGGGCCTGGCCCAGGTAGAACAGCAGCCGTCCGGGCTGCGCGAGCAGAACGGGCTCTACCGGGAGCCCGCCGAGCGCGAGGCTCTGAAGCGCGGTCGACGCGGTCTGCAGCAGCGAAAATCGCAACGCTCTCCTCCTGGCCGGGCGATCCTATCGAGAACCGAGGCGCCGGGGCAAGCGAAAGCACCTGACTCGCCGTCCGGCTCCGTTGTCATGTCCCCTGCTTCGTGCTATTCGTCTCCGCCGGAGACCTAGATGGATAACCCGATCGTCGCCCTGGCCGGTTGCGCCGAGTACGAGGAAGGTGCTGTGGACCGGGCGCTTCAGCAGGTCCTCGCCGCGGTCGGCGGGCTCGAGTCCTTGCTGCCCGATCAGGGAGTCGTGCTGCTCAAGCCGAACTTCCTTGTTCCGCGCAAGGTCGAGCTGGCGGTCACCACGCATCCTCGCTTCATCGCCGCCGTGGCCCGGGCGGTCAGGGCCAGGCATCGCGGGCGGCTGCTGCTCGGCGACGGCCCCGCGCTGGGCAGCAGCAATTCGGTGGCGCGCAAGATCGGCCTGCCCGAGCTGCTCGACGGCCTGGACGTGGAGATCGTCGATTTCGAGGAGCGGATCCCGGTCACGGGCGGCGGAGGATTCGGCCCGCTGCTGATGGCCCGACCCCTGGTCGAGGCCGACGCCGTGATCAGCCTGCCCAAGGTCAAGACCCACGGGCAGATGTACTTCACCTGCGGCGTGAAGAACCTGTTCGGCGCCTTTGTCGGATTCGACAAGCCCCGCTTCCACCTGACCGCGGGCAGGGACTACGCCACCTTTGCCCGGCTGCTGCTCGAGGCCTGCCGCCGAGTGGGACCGGTGCTGACCCTAGCCGACGGCGTGGTCGGCATGGAGGGCAACGGACCCAGCTCGGGCGAGCCCCGTGTTCTGGGCCTGATCGCGGGCTCGCGTGAGCCAGTGGCCCTCGACTCGGTGCTGATCGACCTGCTCGGTTTCCCTGCCTCGGCCGTGCCGGTACAGATGGAGGCGCGCCGCCAGGCCCTGACCGGCGCCTGGCTCGAGCAGGTCGAGCTGCGCGGCGATCCACCGGAACGCTTCCGGGTTGGAGACTGGCAGCCGGCCCGGCAGGAGGGGTACGTCGATGTGGCGGGCCTGCCGCCAGCCCTGGCACGGCCGATGCGCAACGCGCTCACCTCTAGGCCGGTGATCGACCACGCCCGTTGCACCCGCTGCGGTCTGTGCGCCGAACAGTGCGCGGCCGGGGCGCTCGACCTGCGACCCCGGCGACGGCAGCCGGCCGGGCCCACGGGCAGCGACCAGAGCATGAACCTGGATCTGACCCGCTGCATTCGCTGCTACTGCTGCCAGGAGGTCTGTCCGGAGCGGGCGATCACGGTGGGCGAGGGCTGGCTGCTGGAGCTCACGCATCGCTGGGAACGCCTGCTCCGTCGGATGCTGGGTCGGGTCGGACGCTGATGAGCGCCGCGTGCGGCCTGCACACGGCCTGTAGTGACAGCTGTTCTCGCGCCCTAGGGTGCCAATCTTGCTAGGGTAATGGCTAGGTGCTATACTGCCCGCTGCTTGAATGGCGCCGGGAGGTCGCAGTCATGACCGCAATCAGGAAAGCTCTTTCATTCGTCTGCATGCTCGCCATCATCGCACTCGGTATGCTCGCCTGCGACAAGCCTTGCCAGACCTCGGCGGACTGCCCGTCCGGCAAGATCTGCAAGAACGGCGAGTGTGTGAGCCAGGGCTGTAACCCGCCCTGCGGTGCCAACGAGGTCTGCATCGGCGGTCGCTGTATCGACACCGGCGACAGCGACACCGACGCGGACACGGACGTTGACACGGACACGGACGTTGACACGGACACGGACAGCGACACGGACAGCGACACGGACAGCGACACGGACAGCGACACGGACAGTGACACGGACGCTGACACGGACAGTGACACGGACTCGGACACGGACACGGACGTAGACACGGACAGCGACACGGACTCGGACACGGACACGTCCACCAACACCGAGCCGCTGCGGTTCGATATCTCGGGCTACGTTACCCGCTCGGTTGCTCCGGCGTCCGGCGGAGACGCCATCGGAACCCTGAACGTGCTGCTGATCGGGGATTGCGATTTCATGGCGGTGGTCATTGAACGAGCGTTGGTTCCCAATGCCGATTTATCCGGCGCGGGTGCACAGGTCGCATTCACCATCGAGGACGTCCAGACCGGCACGTTCCAGGTGATAGCCTTTCTCGATGACGATGAGGACGGCGAGGGCAGTCCGGGTGATCTGATTACCGCGACCGGCGAGACGGCGGTGTGCGTGGAGGTCACGCTGACCAACAGCGACGTCAGCGGAGTGGTGGTGGACCTTGGCGGGTTGGTGCCCGAGCCCGAGGGGAGCACGATCTCCGGGACGATCACCCGTTCGGCCGAGCCGGCCGCGGGCAACGACGCCAAGGGTGATCTCTCGATCCTCCACTTCCCCGTGTGCGAGGAGGGGCAAAGCTTCGACTTCCTCCTGCAGATCGATGATGCTGATCTCTCCGGTGCGGGCGTTCAGATCCCCTTCACCACCGGGCACCTGCCGGACGGCACATACCACCTGCTAGGGCTGCTCGACGACGACGGAGATGGCCAGGGCTCGACAGGGGATCTGGTGACCGGAGACCTCGGCACTCAGCTCCAGAAGTGCATCGAGGTCACCATCAGCGGCGCGGATATCACCGGCCTGAACATCGACCTCAACGCCAACGTACCCTGAGTAACTGTCCTCTCATGCCTTCTCTGGATCACTGACGGGGTTCCAGCTCGTACACCCCGCAGCGGCTCGCTGCATAGACGTTGCCGGTGGTTTCCGACCAGGTGAGGCCTGACGCGAACCGGCCGACTCCCCACCTCCGGACCGGGCGGCCCGAGGACAGGCTGGTCAGCATCACCTCCCCGGTGGCGAATCCCAGGCCGGCCAGTGTCAGCCGGTCCGGTGACAGGGCCAGCCTCGAGACCGAGAAGCCCATCGGCAGGGTGCCCCGATCGACCAGCTGGTCCGTGTCGAGGACCACCGCGTCGCCCCACAGGTAGCGCGTCGCGTACAGCCTGTTGTGTAGCCGATCGATGGTCAGGCGGCTCGCGCCGAAGCCCAGGGGCAGGTCCTGCTCCGGCATAAGTTCGGGCAGGGTCAGCACCTGCAGGTACGGGTGCAGCGGCCGGATCAGGAACAGGCGCTTTAAGGCCGGGTCCGTGGCCGCGTCGCCCGGAGCGCCGATACCCGCGCCCACGGCCGGCGCCTCCCTGGATATCGTCTTCCAGGTGGGCAGATCGATCTCGACCACTCGCGCGTCGCCTGGTGGCATGAGCAGCAGGCGTTCGGGATGCAGGTCGAGCACCGGGCCGGTCTGGAGCTCCTCCCCGCTCGCCGTGAGGGCGGCGGCCTGGAGCACGCGGAAGGGATCGGCCTCGATCCAGAACAGTCGGTTGTGTGGCCCCTCGGTGATCACCAGGAAGACCCGGCCGTTGTCCCGCGGAACCAGCGAGCGCGGCTTCAGGCCGCCCAGCGTGATGAACTCGAGGTGCTCCGGCGCGCCGATGTCCACGCGGAACAGCCCCGACTCCTGCTCGTGGACCGCAGTGCCCACTAGGTGGCGACCGTCCGGGGTCACCGCGAGCTGCGCGATCTCGGCGCCCGGGATGCGGCACAGGCCCTCGGGGTTCTCCCGGGTCAGGCAGTCGTCGAAGCTGAACAGGCTTCGCCCGGCCCGACCCTCGGGCAGGTCGCGGCAGTACGGCGGATTATCGGCGCGGACGAGGTAGCCCTGCATGGCCAGCGCGCCGGCCGCGACCAGCATCAGGGCGTGCACCGGCCGATACCGGAGTCGCCGCGGCAGCAGGCCGGAGAGGAAGCGCGCCGCAGCCCAGGCGAGCAGGGGCGCGATCGCGGCGGTGAGCCCGATCGGCAGCGGCCCCTGGAGCAGGGCCCATGGCAGCAGCGGCAGATGGAGCAGGACCAGGCCCCACTCGAGCATGGCGCCGAGCCAGGCCAGATCCTGCTCCTCGGTGATCCGCCGCTCCGGTCCGTACCAGGTGCCAAGCGCGATCGCCGCGAGCAGGAACAGGCAGACCGTCACCTGCTCCTGCCGCGGATCCTCGTAGATCGAGTGGAACAGCAGCAGGCCCCACAGCGCCGCTGCCGCGAGCGCCCCGCCCCCATAGACCAGCGCGACCAGCAGCCGCCGCCGCATCAGGTTCTCCGGGCGCGGACGAGCCACAGCGCGCCCGCGAGCAAGGTGCCGAGCGAGATCAGCCCGCCGAGTATGGCGTACGGCGGTCGAAAGCCGAGGCGCACCCGGTGGTCGCCCGGGGGCACGTGGATCGCGAAGAAGCAGGCATTGGCCCGGAGCAGCTCGACCGGGCTGCCATCGATCTCGGCGTACCACCCCGGCTGGAGGGTCTCCGAGATCACCAGCAGCTCGCCCACCGAGCCGTCGAGCTGCAGCTCGATATCGCTGTAGCGGTGGGCGAGCACCCGCACCACCCGGTTGAGCGCCTGCGCGCCCGCGGCCGTGGCCGGGGGGCGCTCGAGGATCACCTCGTTGTCCGGATCGAAGGCGGGATCGAGTGCTGCGTCGAGCGCCTCGTCCCGGTCCGGCACCACATGATAGCGGGCGATGCGGCGGAAGCGTCGCGGCCGTTCGCGGTTGGTCCACACGGTCAACGGCCCGTACCTGCCGATCGCGTGAAAGGCCTCGCCCTCCACCTCGAGATCGCTGACCACGTACTTGACGTCGAGCAGATCGAGGATCCGGTCGTTGGGCCCTCCCTCGTCGAGCCGCAGCTCGTCGAAGCGCGAGCGAGCGTTGGGCCTTTGCGGCCGGGCCTTGGTCAGGACCGCTTGGTCGAGCGAGATGCCGAGCATGCGGTCCGACAGGCGGGCCAGGCACTCGGGCGACGCCTGCGACCTCAGGTTGGCCGTTGCGAAGCCCAGGACCGATCCCTGACCCTTATGGATCGGCCGGTCCGGCTCCGGGAGCCCGGTGTCGAGCAGGGCCACGCGGAAGCGGTCGCGATCGGTATTGAAGACGCGGGACGCCCCTGCTGAGTCGAAGTGACGCTCGATCTCGAAGGGCCGGCCCTGTGCTGGCTGGGCCAGCTGCTGGTAGGAGACGAGCTCGGTCGCGGCCATCATCATCATCAGCAGGCCCAGGGCCTGGCCGCGGATCAGACCGCGCCGGGCCAGAAGCACCGCTGCCGCGGCGAGTATTGGCGCCGCGACCAGCCAGACCGGAATACTGCTCGGCTCTAGAGCAGCCCGCAGCACCGGGAGCTCGCGGAGACGATTCGACATCGCCAGGCCCTGGATCGTGAGCAGTCCGCTGATCCCCAGGTAGGTCAGCAGCCTGGCGGGTCGGCGATCCCGCGTCTCGAGGATCGACTGCAGGCCGACCGAGGCCAGCAGGGCCAGCCCGAGGGTCAGCGCGAGGCCGCCGATCGTTGACGGAAGGAGCAGGCCGAAGGCGATGAGGACGAGCGGGGGCAGGCAGCGCCGCCAGTGACCGAGGAGCAGCCCCCCGACCCCGAGGTGTAGCGCGATCAGGCCGACCTGGACCGTGCCGGCCACGGACGTGCCGAGATCGGGAACGAGCAAGGTGACCGGTCCGGGCATTGCGGTCGGCGACGTCTCCCGCGATCCCGCGCAAAAGAGCAGCGGTGCCAGGTGGAGCGCGGCAAGCCCCAGGCCCAAGATCGCGGCGCCGAGCAGCCGGCCGAGCGGTCGCCAGCTCTGGCGCTCGCCACCTACCCTGGCCGCGGTTCTGGCCAGTGTGTAGGCAGCGGCCGCGCCCAGGGCCAGCAGGGCCAGTTCCGGATGGCTACCGAGCAGGACCAGGGCCACGCACACGCCGCCGAGCAGCAGGTTGAAGGGGCGTCGGCCCGGCTCCCGCTCCCCGAGCCAGAGCAGCCAGGGCAGGAGGGTAAAGGCCGCTGTCCAGGAGAGTGCGCCCGCGTTGATCGCCCCGGCCGGGAAGGCGGAGAGGGTGTACACCACGGCGGCCAGCGCGGCGGCGGGGCGGGCCAGCGCCAGCGAGCGCGCGAGCAGGAACAGCCCCAGCCCGGCGAGCACGAGTGAGATCAGGTAGATCATGTTGATCGCCCACGCCGGGTCGAGGGCCGCGAGCAGCAGGTACGCCGGGTGAAGCGGTCCGAGCGAGGGAGGGTCGAGCAGCGGGGATGTGCCGCCACTCTCGAAGGGGTTGAACCACGGTGCCTCGCCCTTTGCCAGGCTGATGAAGAAGAACTCGGCCTGCGGGATGGTGAAGCTGACCGCCTCGCCGTCGATCGGATGATCGGTCCGCCAGAGCAGGTGGTTGTGGCCGGCGATCACGAGCAGGGCAACCAGGATCGGCCAGACCGGGCTAGAGCCCGCTCGATCCGGCCGGGACGGTGCGCTCAATGGCATGTCTAGCCCGGGCTCCGGCCGGAGAGCGAGCGCAGATCCTTGCGCGCCCGGTAGTAGAAGAACAGCGCCACCAGCGCCAGGACGCTCAGCTTGATCGCCGAGTAGATCCGCGACTGCCAGCCGAGCCCGAGCACGAGCAGGGTGCTCAAGGCCATGGCCAGGCTGAACAGGGCGGACGCAGCGTGGGCGGCCAGTCGGGCCCAGGTGACTGGCCGGGTTGTCTTGCCCAGTCGGGTCAGCACGTCGCTGAGGACGAACAGGATCAGATCGGCCAGGATCGAGAACAGCAGCAGTATGGCAAACAGTTCACCGGCGCGCCCGAGGTGGGTATTCTCCAGCAGCTCCGGTGCCATTGCTCTCCGGTCCCCGTGTCCGGTCCCGAGTCTAGTCCGCTTGCCGTGCCTCTGTCCATTGCGCCAGCCGGCGCCGGAGCCACGCCGCGTCTTGTTTCAGGCCCTCGCGCTCGAGGAATGCGAGCATCCGACGGTACCGCGCGGCCGGGTTGAAGCCGATGTTCCAGCGCAGCTTGCGCAGGCAGCTCGGGCAGACGAACAGGGGGCGGCGGTCCGACTCGTCCAGCGAGTTTGAGCCGTTCATCAGGCAATTGTACTCCACGCAATGGGTGATGCCGAAGATGTGGCCGGTCTCGTGGGTCACCACCTTGATTCCGCGGTGTAGCACCCGCCGGTCCGTGTCGGCCGTGGCCTGCTCGTTGTAGAACCCGGGGAAGTAGCGGATCAGCGAGTACACGCCCACGCGGTCGCGCAGGCTGGCCTGTCCGAACACGAAGTTCCAGGTCGGGTCCGGGTACAGATCCTCGAAGGTCACGCCGACCACGCACAGGGCGTCGTCCGGCACCCGCGGCTTGAGCAGGCGATCGAGGATCGAGGGGCTGTGATATTGGCGCCGCTGGGTGTGGCCGTTGATGCGCTGGGGTACGTGCTCGAGCTTGCGGGGCTCGAGCTCGCGCACGGGGAGGTCGAAGAAGATCCCGGTCCACTCGGCGAGCTTGCGCGTCAGCTCGGCCTCGGCCTCGCCGATCTCGCCGAGGGGCTGGAACAGGATCGTGCGGCGTTTCCTGGTCGGCCGCACCGGATTCGAGCGCTTGTACGCGTCAAAGGTTTGCAGTTTCTCCTGGTACACGTCGAGCCAGTCGCCGGGCTCGGGCTTGCCGAGCTTCTCGAACAGGGGGCGGTCCGTACCGGGTGCGGGTCTGGCCGATTCCGCCTCTGCCGCCGCCCTGGAGCCTCCGCCTGCCGCCTCCGCGGCTGGCTTTGGCGTGACTGCGTCGGGCTCGGGTTGCGCTGATCCGCGCTCCGTGTCCTGGCAGCGGCCAGAGGTCAGGGCGAGCAGCATCGCCGCAGCCACGGCGATGCCGATCCTGCTGCTCACGGCCACCCCCGTTCCGATCGCCGAGTCGAGCATGCTCATCGTACCCTGCGGCTGCATCCCTGTCCAGGGTCACCGGCTTTGGTTCCCTGCTCGAACGTGGTAACGGTTCTCCTAGTGGAGGTGAGGTCGGTGACCGTGGATTATGCGATCGAGCTCGCGGATGCCTGCAACCTGCGCTGCCCCTCGTGCCCGCAGGGTCGTACGCCTCACCCGGGCGGCGCCGCGGCGCTTATGGACCTCGATCTGCTGGAGCGGATTCTCGACTGCATCCGAACCGGGCCTCCGGTCTCCGAGATCGCGCTGTGCAACTGGGGCGAGCCCTTCATGCACCCGGAGCTGGCCACGGCCGTTGGTCTGGTCGATCGGATCGGCGCCCGCTGCCATATCAGCACCAACCTCAATGCGATGAAGGACATCGACGAGGTGCTCTCTGCCGGGTTGGACAGCCTGCGCATATCGGTCTCGGGGTACGTGCAGGAGACCTATGTCCGCACGCACCAGGGCGGTGACATCGAGATCGTCAAGCGCAACATGCGAGAGCTGCGGGAAGCGATTGAGCGGACACGGTCTCGCGTACGCGTACACGTGTACTTCCATCGCTACCGGGCCAATCTCGACGACGAGCTGTCGATGCGGGAGCTTGCGCGCGGCCTCGGGTTCGGCTTCCATCCGGTGTGGGCCCTGCTGCTATCGGTCGACCGGGTGCTGGCCCTCGTGGAGGGGCGGGGCGGGTCCGGAGCGACAGCGCTCGACGACGAGGAGCAGCGGCTGCTCGACGCGCTCGCGCTGCCCCTGTTTCCCGCGCTGCGAGCGGCTCGTCGCTTGAGCCACCTGCCGTGTCCGTTCCAGGACTCGATCGCGCCGATCGACATCCAGGGCCGTGCCCGGCTGTGCTGCGCCCGGTACGACGACGGGGAGAGCGCGATCGGGCCCTTCCTCGAGATGCCGCTCGAACGGATCGCGGCGCTGCGGAGATCTCATCCCCTGTGCGAGCGGTGCATGGCCCAGGGTGTGCACGTGTACCAGAGCCTGGGGACCGCCGAGTTCGATCGGCTGGCCGTGGAGCGCATCGGGCCCGAGTACGCCTCGCGGGGGTACCTGCGCTGGGAGCGGCTGAAGAAGCGGGCTCTCAATGCCCTGCCGGATCGGCTGAAGCGGCCGTTGCTCGAGCTGTACCGACGCGTCGGCGAGCGAGGCTAGAGCTGCCCTGCTCGGTCGGGTTACTGCCAGAGATCATGTCCCGGCCGGGACTTGCGGCTGCTGCGGCCGTACCGTATCGTGAGCGGACTCTGCGTGCAGAGGAGGGAACCATGCGTTGGGGGATCGCGGCATCAACGATGCTGCTCGCAATGGCCGCCGCGCTCTGCGAGTGCGGTGACCCGGGCACCAAGGTGTGCGAGGACGGGGATCTGCGCTGTCGGTCCACCGAGTACGTGCAGGAATGTGTCAACGGGAGCTGGGAGGACGAGTTGTTCTGCCCCGACTTCGGCCGGATCTGTCGCGAGATCGAGGGGGTGGCCCAGTGCGTGTATGGCGGGGACACGGACGCTGACACGGACACGGACACCGACACGGACACGGACGCTGACACCGACTCGGACACGGATGGCGACACTGACACGGACACGGACACCGACTCTGACTCGGATGCCGACACTGACACGGACACGGACACCGACACGGACACGGACACCGACACGGACACGGACACCGACACGGACACGGACACCGACTCGGACACGGACACCGACTCGGACACGGATACTGACACGGACGCGGACTGGCACGTCGGTCCCACGCGCCAGTACAAGACGCCCTGCGCGGTCTCGGGCCTGGCTGGCGACGGCGACGTGATCGCCATCGACGCGGGCGAGTACGCCGGAGACGTGTGCCGCTGGCAGCAGAACGATCTCACCCTGAAGGGCGTTGGCGGGTACGCCCACCTGCGCGCCGCGGGAAAGGCATACGGCGACAAGGCGATCTGGGTCGTCCAGGGCAACGACACCACCGTGGAATGGATCGAGTTCTCAGAGGCCAGCGTGTCCGACAAGAACGGCGCGGGCATTCGCCAGGAGGGCAGGGACCTCACGGTGCGGCACTGCTACTTCCACGACAACGAGGACGGCATCCTCGCCGGCAGCGACGACCAGAGCACGATCCTGATCGAGCACACCGAGTTCGCCAACAACGGGTACGGCGACGGCCAGTCGCACAACCTGTACATCAACCACGTGAAAAAGCTCGTCTTCCGGCACAACTTCTCTCATCACTCCCGCGTGGGCCATAACCTGAAGAGCCGGGCTCACGAGACGTACGTGCTGTACAACCTTTTCTTCGAGGGCAACGATGGCACGACCAGCTACAGCGTCGACCTGCCCAACGGCGGGCTGGCCTATGTCGTGGGCAATGTGATCCAGCAGAGCCCGCGGCAGGACATCAACGGCGGGATCATCTCCTACGGCAAGGAGGGCCTGAGCAATCCTACCTCTCACGAGCTGTTCGTGATCAACAACACACTGGTCAACGACCGGCACTCCGGCGTGTTCGTATACATCGAGAGCGGCACCACCACGGCCCGCCTGAGCAACAACCTGTACCTCGGTGCGGGCACCTGGATCGAGGGCAGCGCCGTGGAGACGACCAATCGCCACGCCGATGATGGCGAGCTGCTCGATCGCACGGGCTTCGACTTCCGTCTGGCCGCCGGCTCGCCCGCGATCAACGGCGGCACCCCGCCCGGAGCGGCCAACGGCTTCGACCTGACCCCGCTGTGGCAGTACAGGCACACGGCCGATCGCGAGCCGCGGCCCGACGACGGCGCGCTCGACATCGGCGCGTACGAGCGCTGATGCCGGAAGTCACGAACAGGCACCGATGTCCGCGCCGGACCGCGGCGTGAGCGGCGCCACCGAGCAGAGCGGGCGTCACGCCTGGCTCGCCGGCCCGGCTGCTGCCCTGCTGGTGGCGCTGCTGCTCTGGGCTTCGGGCCTGCAGCTGCTCGGCGCCTTGCGGGCGGTGCTGGCCGTGATCTGGCTCGTGGGCGTACCCGGCCTGGCCCTGGCGCGGGGCCTAGATCTCGGCCAGGCGCGGCTGGATCGACTGGCCCTGGCCGCGGTGCTGGGTACGGTCATGCTCGGCCCGCTGTTCAACCTGCTGACCCTGGCGGCCGCGCCGCTCGTCGAGCCGGCCTGGCTGCTGCTGGCCTGGCCCTTGCCCTTTGTCCCGTGGCTCGTGCTGACCCGGCGCAAAGTGCCCAGGGCCTCCGAGCCCGGCGCCCTGGTGCAGCTGTCGATCGGGTTCCTCGTGCTGGTGCTGTTCCTGGCCCTGCTCTATCTGCCGGCGTATTGGGCTGGCCCGGACGGCAGCGCAACACTGTGCCTGGGCGAGCTGATGATCAACGCCCGCTCCGTGGCCCTGCACGTGGCGCTCGCCGACCGGTACGGGCTCGAGCCGGGCATCAGCTTCCCCTTTGTTGCGGGTCGGGCCCAGACCCTGATCCACCTGCACTCGTACAGCCTGATGAACCTGCTGGGCCGCCTGTCCGGCTGCGGGGCCCTGGCCGCGGAGCTGCGGCTGTACCCGCTGTTCTCCATGGTGCTGGCCCTGCTCGCCCTGCGCCACGCCCTGGGGGTGATCGGCGGCCGGTCGGCCGGCGCGCGGACGATCCTGGTGGCGCTGCTCGGCAGTCCGCTGCTGGTGCTGCTCTACGGTCCGCTGCCGCAGACCCTGCTCGCCTGCGCGGTGTTGGCCACGGCCGTGGCCCTGGCTCATTCCGGGCTGCAGCGCGGCCGCTGGATCGAGATCGTGCTCGCCGGTCTGCTCCTTGGCTCGCTGGCACAGATCGATCTGCACTGGGCCGTGGCCGTGCTGCCCGGCGCCGGACTGGCCGCGATCTGGCCGAGAAGGGGAAGCAGGGACGAGCCGGGAGAGCCGGCCCGGTGGCGGCCGCTGCGGCACGGGCTGGTTCTCGGCCTGGCCGCAGGATCTGGCGCGCTGCTCGTCACGGGCCTGGCCCTGGGGGTCACCGACCTGGGCCAGGGTCCGCTGCTTCTCGCGCTCGGCCCGGGATCCTTCCTCGGGTTCGCAGCCGAGCGGGCTGCGGCTCACCTGCGCTCGGCCCCGGCCCTGGTCGGTGGCGGAGCCATTGCCGTGCTCCTCCTGTACGGGCTGAGCACCCTGCTCGCGCGTGGTGCGTGGCGCGGGCTGTCCTCGGCCTCGCGGCGGTTGCTGCTCGGGCCGGCCCTGGCCAGCCTGCTCTGCCTGGTGCTGGTGGAGACCCGGGCCACGCCCGTGGGCACGGGGTACTTTGCCCCGCCCGCGCTGCTGTCACTGGCCCTGCTCGCCGCGCTGGGCCTACACCCTTGGCCGGCCTGGCTGGCCCGGGTGCCCCGCACCGCAGCCGCCTGCGCCCTGGCCGGGCCGGGCCTGCTGATGGCCCTGGCCGCTGCGCTGACGCCCTGCGCGGGCCAGGCCGCGATCTCCGCCGAGGAGGCCGCTGCCCTGCGCGGCGTGGCCGCGGCAACGGACCCGCGGGAGCCAGTCGCAGCCCGGGACCGCGAGCCGGCCGCGCTCGCATTGTGGTGCGGCACTGCGGGCCGGCCCCTGGCCGGCGTGGTCGTGGACGAGATGTTCGTGCCCAAGATGGACGAGGTGTACCGGATGCCCGGGATTGCGCAGCGGGCCGAGCAGGTGCAGCGAGCACTGGGCCGGCTGGCCGCGGCCCCGACCCTGGAAGACGCGGAGCGCGCCCTGCTCGAGATCGACGCACGGATCGTGGAGCTGCCCGCAAGTGCCGCGCTCCCCGCCGGTATCGGACACCGCCTGCAAGTCGTGGCGGGTACGTCCGGCTCGGTGTACTATCGGCTGGCCGGGGCAGATCCCGGCGGCGGAGTGCCCAGGTGAAGATACTGCTGTGCATGCTCTCCCGCGAGTTGGCCGGGTTCCACGGCTTCATGGAGCGCTTTCAGGCGCGCCCGGCCCTGGGCCCGATGTTGCTCACCGCGGTGCTGCGGGAGGCCGGCCATGCGGTCGACTTCGTGGACCAGCGGGTCGAGAGCTTCTCCCTGGAGCAGTGGCTCGACCGCGCGGCCGGCGGCCGGTACGACCTGGTGGGCCTGACCACGTACTCAACGACCCGCAGGCATCACGCGCGGTACATCGCGGCGCTGCGGGCGCGCTATCAGGGCGCGATCGTGGCGGGCGGGCCGGGCGTGCAGCCGGGCAACGTGGACTTCTGGCTCGACAGCGGGGCCGATGCGGTGGTGCTGGGCGAGGGGGAGCGTACCGCGGTCGAGCTGGCGCAGCGGCTGGAGCAGGGGCGGGAGCTGTCCGGCACTCCGGGCACCGCGGTCCGCGCCGCGGACGGTCGCACAATCGTCGGGCCGGCGCGTCCGGCCCTCTCGCTGGAGGAGCTGGAGGCGCTGCCTTATCCGGCCTGGAGCCAGTACTGGATCGAGCGGTACGTGGACTCCACGCTGATCAACATCCGCACGCCCACGGCCGGCGTGATCACGGCGCGCGGCTGCCCGTATCGCTGCGCCTTCTGCGGCTCGCCGTCCTTCTGGAGCGGCATCCGCCAGCGCTCGGTGGAAGACGTGATAGAGGAGCTCGACTGGCTGGTGCAGCGCTTCGGCGTGAGGCACATCGTGTTCGTGGACGACGTGTTCGGCCTGACCCGGCGCTGGACGCTCGAGTTCTGCGAGGCCCTGCGCGGGCGGCCGTACAGCCTGAAGTGGATGATCTGCCTCCATCCTCTGAGCTTTGGCGCCGATCGCGCCGAGGTGTACGGGGCGATGGCCGACGCGGGCCTCAACTTCATCTCCTTTGGCGCCCAGTCCGCGGATCCGATGGTGCTGCGCGAGATCAACCGCGACCCGGCCGAGATCGACGCGGTGCGCGAGGCGATCCCGCTCTGCCGCGAGCTGGGCATCGCCACGGCCCTGACCTACATCTTCGGCCTGCCCGGCGACACCCCGGCCACGGCCGAGGCCGCGGTGGACCTGACCCTGGAGGTCAGGCCCACGCTGGCCGACTTCCATCCGCTGTACTACTTCGTGGGCTCCGAGCTCGGCGATCGGTACCCGGACTGCGACGCCAACCCGTACAGCTACGAGGAGCACAAGCGCTGGTGCGCCTCGGCGAGACGGCGCTTCTATCTCGCCCCCGGGACCGCGGCCCGGCTCGCCGCCACGATCGCGAGGAGCAACCCGCTCTTCCTGCTCAGGCTGGCGCGGATGGCGATCCACGGACTGCCGCACTATCTCTTCGAGCCCGGCGCCGCGGCCGAGGGCGAGTCCGGCGACCGGCGGACCTGACCATGCGCGTGCTGCTACTGACCGACCTGCTCAAGGCGCGCAACTTCCAGCCGCTGAACTTGATGTATCTCTCGGCCGCGCTCAAGCGCGCCGGCCACGAGGTGCGACTGGCCGACGCCGGGTTCCCGCGGCAGGTGGAGCGTGTGCTCGCCGGGTTCCGGCCCGGTCTTGTCGGCTTCACCGCCACCACCGGCCTGCACCGGCCGCTGCTCGAGCTGTGCCGCGAACTCAAGGCGCGCCACGGGTTCTTCTCGGTGTTCGGCGGTCCGCATCCCACGTACTTCCCGGAGATGATCGAGGAGCCGGGAGTGGATGCGATCTGCCGGGGCGAGGGCGAGGCCGCGCTGGTGGAGCTGGCCGACGCACTCGAGCGGGGCGAGGATCGTCCGTACCACGTCGAGAACTTCCTGTTCCGCACGCCGCAGGGCGTCGTTGAAAACCGGGTCCGCCCGCTGCCGTCGGATCTCGACGAGCTGAGCTGGCCCGATCGGGAGCTGGTGGACGCGATCCCGTACTGCCGCGATTTCCCGGTGGCGGTGTTCATGGCCTCGCGCGGCTGCCCGTACGGATGCAGCTACTGCTACAACACGAATCTGCGGCAGATCTACGCGGGGCAGAAGACGTACCGCTGCCGAGCGCCGGAGCGGGTGGTCGAGGAGATCGAGGCCTGCCGTCGCGGCCGTGCGTTCCAGTTCGTGTACCTCTTCGACGACTGCTTTGGCGTGGACGAGGCCTGGCTGGCGCGTTTCTGCGAGCTGTACGGCGAGCGCGTGGGGCTGCCCTTCTTCGTCAATTTCCGCGCCGACACGCTGACCGAGCAGGGACTGCGGCTCGCTGCCGCGGCCGGCCTGGCATACGTCGGCATCGGGCCGGAGACGGGCAGCGAGGAGCTGCGGCGCGAGCTGCTGAACAAGCGCGTGAGCGACGAGCAGTTGCTGAACGCGGCGGGATGGCTGCATCGCCATGGCGTGCGCTTCACCACGTACAACATCCTCGGCCTGCCCGGGACCTCGCTCGAGGACGACCTGCAGACGCTGCGGCTGAACTGGCGGATGCGCCCGAGCTTTGCCGAGACGCTGATGTTCGAGCCGTACCCCCGCACCGTGCTCGGCGACCGGGCCGTGGCCGATGGTCTGTTCTCGGGCGACCCGGACGAGATCCCGCTGAACTTCAAGCGGCCGGGGCCGATGCGGATCAGCGAGGCTGCGACGCGCGAGCGGCTGCTGTACCTGTTCCCGATCCTTGCGGTGCACCCGCTGCCCGAGGCCGCGCTGCGACGGCTGCTGGCCCTGCCCGCCGGGCCGCTGTACCGGATTGCGGAGCGGATGTTCGAGGGCGCGGTCAAGGTGCGCCGGCTGTACCGCGTGACCGTGCCGCCGGCGTCGCTGGCGCGGATGGCTTGGGCGTTTCTGGCGTACTGAGAATACGCATCATGAACCTCTGCCATGCCCTCTCCCTCGGATGCCTGGTGCTTACCGCCTGCAAGGGCCTGGATATGCTTGACTTCAGGAAGGCCGAGATCGTTCGCGAGGCAGAGCTCGAGACAGAGCCTGACGCAGAGCCGATTACCGATGCCGACGAGCTCATGACCGAGCAGGAATCCGATGAGCAACCAGTCCACGGCACGGCCACCTTCTTCCAGTGGGGCAGCACAGGCACCGAGGGCGCGTACAGCGTGGCCGTGGGCCCGCAGGGTAACGTGTACATCGCGGGCGACACCAACGGTCGGGTGGGCACTGACACTCCCTTCGGCGGAACCGACATCCTGCTGATCAAGGTCCGTCCCGAAGGCAGCACCGCCTGGATCCGGCAGTGGGGCACCCCGGCGAACGACTCGGGCCTGGCCGTGGCGGTCAACAGCAGCGGGTACGTGTTCGTGGCCGGATCCACCGACGGTCAGCTCGACGGCAACCCGCACCACGGCGGGCACGACCTGTGGATCTCGCGGCTCTCGAGCGACGGGTACCGGCTGTGGACGCGGCACTGGGGCACATCCGGCGAGGATGCGGCGCACGCCCTGGCCGTGACCCCGATCGGCGACGTGGTCGTGGTGGGCCGCACCACCACCTATCCGGCCGGCTCCACGGACGGCAACTACGACATCGTGCTGATGCTCTACGACACCTTGGGCAACCAGGCCCGGGTTGAGACCTTTGGCGGCGAGGGCGACGACTGGGCCTGGGACGTGGTCGTGGACGGGACCGGGTCGCCGTACTTCGCCGGGTACACCACCGCGTCGCTGGACGGCCAGCCCCATGCCGGCGGCCGGGACATCTTTGTCTCGCGAGTCCGGTACGGTGGCCTCGAATCCTGGACGCGGGTGCACGGCACGCAGGGCGACGAGGAGGCCCGGGCCGTGGCCTTGGGCGGCGGTGTGTACGCGGCTGGCTTCACCGATGACAACCTGGGCGGCCTGCCACTCCTCGGGCGGAACGACCTGGTCGAGGTCGAGTACGGGCCAGAGGGTCAGTGGGTCGATACCCGGCAATGGGGCACGACCGAGCACGACACGATCGAGGGCCTGGCCGTGGACGCGCAGGGCCGGCGATACCTCGCGGGCATGACCAAGGGCGAGCTGGGCGGGCGCCCCAACGCCGGCGGCGGCGACGCGTACCTCGTCCGGCTCGACGAGCACGGGGCCTGGCAGCTCGTCGAGGTGTGGGGCGACGACGAGCCCCAGTTCGCCTCGGACCTGGCCCTGGACGAGCCCCGGCAGCGCGTGTACGTGATCGGCTGGACCACGGGAAACCTGGCCGAGGGACGGCCGGAGCACCATGGATACGACATCTTCATGGTGCGCTACGATCTGCTCTAGCGACTGGGAGATCGGTCCGCCGCAGAGACGATGAACCTGCCTCTAGCGCCGTGGACCGGCGTCCGGATGGAAAGGCAAGATGAAGAATACCGCCGGCCCTCGGGCCGGCGTTCAGCAGAACAGGGTCAGCCCGGTGCGCCTACCACCGGTCCCCGCCGCCGCCCCGGCCGCCGCCGCCGCCGCCGCCGCCGCCGCCGCGACCGCCGCGGCCGCCGCCCCGGCCACGTTCGGTGGCCTGATCGACCTTGATCGTGCGGCCATCGAGCTCGGTGCCGTTCATCTCGTTGATCGCGTTTTGCACGGCTTCCTCGGTATCGAAGGTCACGAAGCCGAAGCCGCGGGAGCGGCCGGTGTCGCGATCCAGGATCACCTTGGCCTCCTCGATGTCGCCGAAGCGGGAGAAGGCCTGGTGCAGACCCTGGTCATTGGTGTCCCAGCTCAAGCCGCCTACGAAGATCTTCCTACCCATCTGTCTTCTTCTACCTTTCCCGGCGCGCGTCGCCGGTGTCGATCAGGAGGGACCTATTTCCTCCTTTGAGCACCTGTTTGTTCGGAGAGCGCTGTTGGCCACCTACCCGTAATGAACTGGCTCCCCACGGAGCAATAACGAAACGCTCATAGCTGAAAATCCGCAACTGTGCAACAGGGAAATCACAATTCTGGGGCCGCGGGCAGTGGCGCTCACTTCCTGGCCTCGATCAGGTCAGTACCACAGCCTGGTAACAAACCGTTCCGGCATCAGGTTGAAGGCCAGGCGGCGCAGCCGGTACCTGGCCAGCGGGCGGTACAACCGCGCCAGGGTGCGCAGCAGCCGGGAGTCCGAATAATCATCGAACTTGGCGTCGTTGAGCAGCGAGCAGAGGTACAGCCCCTCGTGGAAGCCGGCGCCCGGCGAGCCGGTGGGCACGTACGTGTTGCCCTCGTACGAGAGCCGAGCCCAGCCGTCCAGGCTCTGCGGCGCCACGAAGCCGTCGGCCACCGCGTCCTCGAACAGCGGCGTGCCCGGGAATGGCGTGTACCTGTAGAAGGGCGAGTTGCGGAAGTTGGGGTTGGCCCGGTGCAGCCGGCCCATCAGCCGCACCGATGCCTGCAGGTCCTCCAGCGTCTCGCCCGGCAGGTTGGTCATGAAGCTGCCAAAGACCACGAAGCCGTACGGGGCCAGCCGCGCCACCGCCTCCAGCACCTGCTCGGGTGAGCCGCGCTTGCCCAGCAGCTCGCGCATCCGCGGCGAGCCGCTCTCGACCCCGATGCTGAACCTGCGGCAGCCGCTGTCCCGCAGCAGCTCGAGCGTGGGCTCGTCGAAGCACATCAGGCTCTCGAGGTCCGCGCCCTGGACCTGCCAGGTGCAGTCGATCTCGACCAGGCCGCGCGCGATCTCGATCGCCCGCGGCCGGTCGATGAAGAAGTTGTCGTCGACGAAGTAGATCTCCTCCACGCCGTGCTCGCGCACCAGCCCGCGGATCTGCTCCAGCACGCGTCCAGCGCTGTACGCCCGCCAGCCCCGGTTTCGCGCGGCCGTGTTGTAGCAGTACCGGCAGGCGTGCGGGCAGCCGCGCGAGGCCTGCACGCTCAGGCTGCGCCGACCCTGGTACAGCGGCGTGTACCGCGTCAGGTCGACCAGATGGAATGGAGGTGGTGCATGCTGGTCCAGGCTCGGCGCGGTCTCGGGCGGGGTGAGCACGGGCCGGCCGTTGCGCTTGGCGCCCACGCCGGGAAGCCCGGCCAGCTCCTTGCCGCGCTCCAGTCGGCGGGCGATCTCGAGGGCCGGCCGCTCGCCGTCGCCCACCACCACCGCGTCGACCAGCGGGTGCTCCACGGTCTGTTCGGCCACCAGCGTGGGGTGCGGCCCGCCCCAGACGATCGGCACCTCGCGGTCCGTGCCTCGCACCACTCGCGCCGCATCCAGGCCATGACCCACCATCGGGCCGGTGATCGCGGTGATGCCCACGTACAGCGGCCGGCGCGCCACGGCCTTGGCCAGGGTGCGGGCCCATTCCCGGTCGAGCCGCTGGTCGATGATGCGCACCTCGTACTCGCGGCAGAGCTCGCTGGCCGCGTGGACCAGCGACAGCGGCATGCTGGGCCGGCTGCGCAGCGTGTCCATGTACCCGATGCGGGGCTGGAGCAGGATCACCTCGCCACGGCGCCCGCTCGGCATCACTCGCGCCCCCGGGCCGGCGCGGTGCCGCAGGCGATGCGGTCGCAGCCCGGCTGGGCCTCCGCGGCCCAGCGGTGAAGGTGGTTGTAGATGTCGAAGGCGTACCAGCTCCCGTGGTGGGCGTAGCTCATCAGCGAGTGGACCGATTCCTCCAGGTCGAAGGCGCGGCGGCCCTGGAACTGCTGGATGTTGATCACCAGCGTGTCGGGCGCGGGCGCGCGGCGCTCGTAGTCCCACAGGCTGGGCAGGGCCCGGATCAGCCGCGCCGAGGCGCCAGGCCGCCGGGCCGCGCCGAGCGGGTGGATCAGCCGGTTCACCGGCACCAGCTCGTCGCCGCTGACCACCAGGGGCACGCTCAGCATGGTCGGCTTCTGGCGGAAGTTGTTGCGACCGGTCAGGCGGTACAGCCGGGACCACAGCCGCGCACAGGCGAGGAAGTCCTGGCGCGCGACCTGGCCGCGGGTCTGGGCCTCGACCGCGTTCACCAGGTCGGCGAGGTACGTCAATCCGTCCCGGTCTCCGCTGCGCTCGATCTCGGCGGCCGGGTAGAGCGAGATCCAGAAGGCGCCGTTGTCGTGGGCGAAGCGGATCAGCCGGCCGACCTCGTCCAGCGTCTCTCCCGTGACCGTGGCGCCGAGCTGGACCCTCATCCCGGCTTGCCGGGCGTTGCGCATCGCGGCCAGACAGGTCTGAACCATGGGCCGTCCGCGCAGGTGGCGGTTCCGCTCGTCGTCCAGGGAGTCGAAGTGGAGGAAGACCCAGCCCAGGCCTGCCGCGGCCAGAATCCGGACGTACTCCGGGTCTGCCAGGGCGAGCCCGTTGGTGGCCACGCGCGGAACGTACCCCAGGGCCGCGGCCCGACGGATCATGCTCGCCAGCTCCGGATGCATCGTGGGCTCGCCGCCGAAGAACACGGCGTGCGGCCGGTGCGCGAGCCGCCGGGCGTCGGGCAGCTGGCCCACCAGCTCTGGGGCGGGGGCGTACGGCTCGGGCTCGCCCTGGAGCGCGCCCGAGAGGCAGGACGCGCAGCTCATGTTGCAGTTGTTGGTCACGTTGAGCATGTAGATCATGGTCCGGCGCTCGCGAAAGGCGCAGGGCTCGCCGCGGGCGCAGTCAAAGCTCTCGCAGCAGGTCACCGGGTTGCGCAGCGCGGCCAGCTTGCAATACAGGCCGGCGTCCCTGAAGTACAGGGTCGATGCGGCGCCGTGCTCCGGACAGTGCAGCTCGAGGAACACGTCGCCCCCGCGCTCGCAGAGCTCGGCGGGCAGCACGCGGTCGCAGAGCGGGCAGAGGGCCTTGGTGGTGTGGAGCGCGGCCATCAGCGATCCTGTCCCCTGTCCGCGCAACCGCCGTAGGACTCGCAGAGGTACGGGTGCTGCTCAACGGGCAGGGGCAGCTGCTCGGCCTCGGCCAGCGGGCCGAGTACGCGCTCACGGAACTCGCGGTCCTCGCCGATCGGGCAGTTGGGGTGCACGCGGTCGAATGGCGGCCCGCTGATCATTCGCCGCCAGATCGTTTCCAGCGGCTCGTCGCGCAGGTTGCCGTAGCTCACGTGGGCGAATACGCAGGGCAGCACGTCGCCGTACGGGGTGAGCGCCAGCTTCTCGATCCCGGCCGGGCAGCCCTCGGCGAGATAGTTGGAGAGCCCCTCCCAGCGTACATGCGGCCTGCGGGTCAGCGCGTAGTACTCCTGCTGCTCGTCCGGGCCGAGCAGGTGGCGTTCGGCGCCCTCCCAGCGGCCCACCGGGCAGGCCATCTGCAGGGTGATCGTGGTGTGTAGCCCGTCGGCCAGCTCGACCAGGCGCACGGCCTCGCCTTCCCGCAGGCTGGAGCGGGAGATCGTGGCGCAGAGAAAGGGCTCGATGCCGAAGCGCCGGGCCGACTCCACCGCCTCGAGCGCGGCCGCGTGCAGGCCCGGCCTGCCGCGGAAGCGGTCGTGCGTGTCCGGATCCACGGAGTCGAGGCTGATCGAGACGATGCGCACCCCGGCGCGGGCCAGGGAGCGCGCCCGCTCGGGCGTGAACAGCAGGCCGTTGGTCGCCACCGAGACCACCGCGCTCCGCGGGCCGCAGGCCCGGGCCATGTCCTCCAGATCCTCGCGCAGCAGGGACTCGCCGCCGGTGAAGTTGATGTTGAGCAGGCCCAGGGCCCGGCCCTCGGCGACGATCCGCTTCACCTCGGCGACGGAGAACTCGCGCCGGTTCGGATCCTCGAGGTTGGCGGCCGAGCAGTGCCCGCAGTGCGCGTTGCAGCGATACGTGACCGCGAACTCCACGGTGCGCAGGCGGGGACGTTTGCGTACGAGCAGCTCGAAGTAGTTGCGGATCACCCGCGGTGCGAGCGCGGGCCACCAGGTGAGGTACTTCAGGTGCTTGTGGTAGTGGCGCAGCGCATCGCCGAGGCCGGGGCGGCCCAGGCGCTCCGCGGCGCTGGCCGGGGCCTTCAGGCGGTCCATCGTTCGCCGAGCCAGCGCGAGGCCACGGCCATCAGCTGCCAGCGGAACTCGCGCCGGCGCACCCGCCAGCGTGCGATCGGGCGGTACAGGTCCGCGGCCCAGCGCAGCACGGTCGGCACCTGGTACTCGTGAAACTTGGGATCGAGCAGCAGGGTCGGGAAGTACGCCCGTTCCAGCCACTCGCGGTGGAGCGGGCCGAGGTGATGGTGGTTCACGCAGCCGTAGTCGATCGCGGCCCAGTCGGCGAGGGCCGCGGGAGCGGCTGCTCCGCTCTCGGCCAGCCGCTCCCAGATCTCGGTGCCGGGCAGGGGGAAGTAGTTGTACACCGGCGAGGTCCGGGCCATCCGGTTCTCCTCGGTGAGTCGGAGCATCAGGTCGAAGGTCAGGGCCAGATCCTCCACGTCCTCCCCGGGTAGGCCGGAGAGGAATGAATAATACACCACGATCGGGTAGCGCGCGAGCCTGCGATTGGCTTCCAGCACATCGTCCACGCTGTAGCTCTTGCGCAGGATCTCGAGCACGCGCTCCGAGCCCGAGTCCGCGCCGATGGCCACGCGGTCGAGGCCGCTGCGCACCAGCAGCTCGAGATCCTCGTCGGACATGGCCAGGGCCGTGCGGATGTCCAGACCCTGACTCTGCCAGCGAATGTCCCGGCCCGACTCGACGAGCAGCGAGGCGAAGCGCAGGGCTCGCTTGCGATCCAGGAACTGGTTGTCGTCGACCACGTAGAAGGCGTCGATGCCGTGCTCGTCGTGGAGCCGGATCAGCCGCTCGGCCGCCTGGCGGGCCGGCAGGGCGCGGAAGCGGCCCTTGCCCGCGGCCCGGTTGTAGCAGTACGCGCAGCGCCTCGTGCAGCCGCGGGAGAGCTCGATGTTGAGCGAGCGGCGGGCCAGGAAGCCCGGACGGTACGCCTCGAGGTCGACCAGGTCCCAGGCCGGCTCGGGCAGCTCGGCCAGCCGGGCCGGGGCGCGGTCCGGGTTGTGTCGAACCCGGCCCGCGGTGTCGCGAAAGCTCACGGCGGGCACGCCCGCAGGTCCCTTTCCCGAGGCCAGGGCGGCGGCCAGCTCGGCCAGGGCCAGCTCGCCCTCACCGCGGATCACCATGTCGATGCGGGGATCGGCCAGCACCTGATCCGGCATCACGGTGGCGTGGATCCCGCCCCAGAGGATCGGTGCGTTGCAGATGCGGCGGGCCTCCTCGGTCATGCGCAGGGCGCTGCCGATCTGGGCTCCGCTCATCGAGGTCACGGCAACCAGGAGCGTGTCCGGGCCCAGGGCCGCGGCCAGGGCGCCGGGCCAGCGGTCAGAGAGCCGCTGATCGATCAGCACGGCCTTGCGCTCCCGGGCCACGACCGCTGCGGCCGAGAGCAGGCCCAGCGGCAGGTGCGGCGCGCTGCGCACCGCGTCCATGTCGCCCACCGCGGGCTGGAGCAGGACCACCTCGGCCATCAGCGCTCCCGGTGGCCGCGGAGCAGGCCGCGCGCCAGCCCGCGCGCGGCGCGGGCCAGGTCGAGAATCTCGGCGGTCGAGCGCGTGCGGGCCAGGCGCTGCCCGAGGTACCTGGGACGCAAATAGAACCTGCGGTACGCCTCGCGCCGCAGGCGGACCAGCTGCTCGGCGGGCAGGGCTGCGCCCGGTCCGGGCCGTCCGAAGCTGGCGTCGCTGGCGGTCGCCGCGGCCAGGCCCAGGGCGGCGCGGGCCGGCGTGCCGTGGCGGGGCTGGAACAGGTTGAAGCTGGCGTACGCCGGTTCCAGGTCCAGGGCCCAGGCCATGGTCTCGCGGATCGCGGCCTCTGAGTCGCCGGGCAGGCCGAGCACGAAGTGGGCGCCGGCCTCGATGCCGGCCCGGCGCGCTGCATTGAAGGCGGCCTCGACCCGGGCCGGGTCAGCCCGGCGTTCCACGCCCTCGAGCACCTCGGTCCGGGCCGACTCCACGCCGAACTGGATCTGCCGGCAGCCGGCGCGGGCCATCTCGGGCACCAGGTCCGGATCCAGGCGATCGGGCCGGGCATAGCAGGTCCAGGAGAAGCCGGGCCGGGTCGCCCGCAACAGGGCGAGCACGGCGCGCGCGGCTGCCGGATCCGCGCCGAAGCTCATGTCACGGAAGAACAGGTTGCAGATGCCCGCTCTCGCCAGGTAGTCCAGCTCGAGGGCGAGGTCGTCGATTTCGCGCCGGGCAAAGCCTAGACAGGCCACGCCGCTGTTGCAGTACGCGCAGCTGTACGGGCAGCCGAACGAGGCCAGCACGCTGGCAAAGGGCGCGGGCGCGGCCGGGGGGACGTGGTACGCGGCCCGGAGCAGCAGGTCGTGACGCACCCGGCCGAGCCGGAAGCTGCCTCGCGGCCGTTCGCGGCGTATCGTGACGCCGCGCCCCTGGCGCACCGCCCCGTTGAACACCGCGTCCGGGTACCCGTTGACCAGGGCCGCCGCGTCCGGCCCGAGGAAGTCGAACAGGGCCGCGTCGATCGCGGGCTCGCGGGCCAGCAGCTCCTCGGCCGAGTCCAGCACCGGCTCGCCGAGTACGGCCAGCAGCTGAAGCCCGGTGGCGCGCCGCAGGGCTCCGGCAAAGTCGAGGTCGCGCTGCAGCGTGAGGCTGCCCACGAGCTGGATCGCGGCGTCCGGGGTGAGGGCCTTTGCCCGCTCCAGCGCGGAGCGCTCGTCCAGGCCTTCGGCCACGGCGTCGAGGAGCAGCACCTCGTGGCTGGCGCCCAGCGGGCCGGACAGGGCCAGCAGATCCATCGGGTGCCAGAGGTAGCCTGCCTTGGGTGAGGTGGAGCAGTAGTAGTCCCGCAGCGTCGGCGGCTTGGCCGGGGGATTGATCAGCAGGACCCGCTGTCGCGGGGTCCGCTGTGGTGCGCCTCGCGTCACGGGGAAGGAGAATACCAGCCTGGTACCTGGCCGTCCACGTCTGGGCCAGGCACCGGGCTTCAGTCGGCCGACGGTCCGGCTTCGAAGTTCTGCAGGATCTCGCTCTCGGTCAGGGCGCGGTCGTAGATCGCCACCAGGTGCAGCACGCCGAGCCAAAAATGGTGCTGATCGAGTTCGGCGGCCAGGCCGAGCTTGAACTCCGGGCTCCAGCTGGACAGGTCCCCGCCCAGGACCTCGTCGTCCTCCTCGTTCGCGTCGAGGTAGATCCGGCCGTGGGCGTCCGCGCCAAAGGTGTACACCACGTGGGTCAGTTGCGCCTCGAGCGAGCCGTCCGGGCTGTCGATCGAGGGATCGCCGTTGTCGGTGGTCACGGAGGTGCGTAGGCGTACGTCGATCTTGTCCCCTTTCTGGGCCAGGGTCGCGTTGCGCTTGCGGCCGTCCTTGGAGATGGTGACGATGCGCGCCGGTCCGTCCTGGTCGTCGTTGGCCGGCTCGATCCAGGCCTCGATCGTCAGCTGGTGGCTCGCCTTGCAGGCGTCGATGACCTTGGTTGCCGGGCCGGCCGACGCGATCAGGGCGTTGGCGTCGATGCTCAAGCCCCCGCTGACCCAGTGGACGTTTGACGGGCAGCAGACGGCCAGGTCCAGCGGCGGCGTCACGCCCGAGACGTCATGCACGTCGTCGCAGCAGCCCTCCTCGAAGGTGTAGAGGACGATCAGGTTCTCGGTCACCCGGGCGGGTCCGATCTCCTCGGCGTCGGCGTCGCCATCGGCGTCGGCGTCGGCGTCGCCATCGGCGTCGGCGTCGGCGTCGGCGTCGGCGTCCGTGTCGGCGTCCGTGTCCGCGTCCGTGTCCGTGTCGCTGTCCGCGTCCACGTCCGTGTCTGCATCCGTGTCCGCGTCCATGTCACTGTCTGCGTCGGCGTCCGCGTCCGCATCCACATCTGGATCGGGCCAGTCCCAGCACTGCGCCTCGCCCTTGAGGTACACACAGGTCTGGCCGGACTCGCTGCAGTCCTGGTAGTCGTGCCACCTTCCATCGAGGCAGGACTGGATCTGGCTCCCGGCGCAGCGTGTGTCAGGCGGCGTGCAGCGGCCCGATTCCTCGATCGTGCCGGAAGAATCGTTGCACCCCGGCGACGCGGCCAGGATCGCGGCGAGCAGAACGATCGTGCGTGGTAGACCGGGCATCGCCTCCTCGACTCGGGGTACAACCCACCAGCTGTGTGTACCCAGCATACGGTTGTGCGAAGCATCTGTCCAGGCAGGGGGTATCGCAGAAGCCCTGGTCGGCGTGGGCGTCGTCGAGGTCGGCCTGCCGCCGGGGGTGCGCTGCGTGCGCTAGGCAGAAGTTCCCCCGGCGTCCACAACCTCCGTTGAATTGAATGCCCAGTGTCCACGGGGAGATTTCTCGTTCAGGGCGCAGTTTTGCATGCAAGAATGTAGCCATGTATTATGCAAATTAAT